>Ga0307379_10000053_pt1 | contig 196460 bp, 88 predicted proteins | sample UN2MG_FD_202237 | JGI IMG/M metagenome (GOLD analysis project Ga0307379, IMG submission 202237) | Soil microbial communities from Risofladan, Vaasa, Finland - UN-2 | ecosystem: Environmental > Terrestrial > Soil > Coastal area > Acid sulfate soil | place: Finland: Risofladan, Vaasa | collected...
AAGAAAGCATTTTTGCAAAGGCTTCTGATCATAACGGTTTTAATAAACTACCATCCAAATTAAGGAATATGCTGCTGGATTATCTCAGCCTGGCAGCGTGACTACATCAAATGGCAAAAGTCGAGCTCAGAAACTACATCAAAGGATATAGAGCCTTAGGCGTCGAACCTCCTGTTGCAATCTCAATGTCTTTGCTTGGCTGTAAAGGTGCTTATATGTACGAGCCAGATTCTCATCCGATAGACCGAGACGTGGCCGTTTTACCTGAGGTGCAAGTTGCGAGTTTCGATGAACAAGTACCAACCGTGATGAGGCCAATTTTTGATGCTGTATGGAACGCCTGTGGGCTTCCTCGGAGCTATAATTATACAGAGAATGGAACTTGGAATGTACGGTTCTGAGCCATACCAACTCCGCGCGTTCCTCCTCCGACGAGTCACCAGCGACGAACCACTATTGAACTGCGGCTTGCGCCGCGGCGAGTCTGGCGATTGGGACTCGGAAGGGGGAGCAGGAGACGTAGTCCATTTTGACGCGGTGGCAGAATTCGACGCTCGCCGGGTCGCCGCCATGCTCGCCGCAGATACCGACCTCGAGGTCCTTTCGGGTTTTTCGGCCACGCTGGATGCCGGTACGGACCAATTCGCCGACGCCATCCTGGTCGAGCGATTGGAAGGGGTCTCCGGGCAGGATGCCTTTTTCAATATAGTCGGGCAGGAATCCGCCGATGTCGTCGCGCGAGAAGCCGAAGCTCATCTGCGTCAGGTCATTGGTCCCGAATGAGAAGAACTCCGCCTCTTCGGCGATCCTGTCGGCCACGAGTGCGGCGCGCGGTATTTCAATCATCGTGCCGAGCTTGTGCCGCAGCTTCTTGAGGCCGTACTTTTTGAGCACCTCTTTATAAATCTCTCGTGCGGCGGCGAGCTGGTTTGCAAGCTCTTTGACGTCGCAGACGACGGGAATCATAATTTCGGGATAAGGCTTCTTGCCGGCCTTTGCCAATTCGGCGGCGGCCTCGAAGATAGCGCGAATCTGCATGGCGCTGATTTCGGGATATGTCACGCCGAGGCGGACGCCGCGATGTCCCATCATGGGGTTGGATTCGTGCAGGGCGTCAGCGCGTTTTGCAAGCTCGTCCATCGAGATATTCAGCTCGCGGGCCAGCTCGTTGAGTTTCTTTTCATCGCGGGGCACGAACTCGTGCAGCGGCGGGTCGAGCAGGCGAATGACCACCGGCAAACCATCCATCGCGTCGATCGTGCCCTTGATGTCCTTTTTGACGAACGGAAAGAGCTGGTCGAGGGCCTTCTGCCTTTCGGCGGTATCCTTCGACATAATCATCTTGCGAAGCAGAAAGAGCGGTTCATCGGAACCCTTGCCGTAGAACATGTGCTCGGTGCGGAACAGGCCGATGCCTTCGGCGCCGAGGTGGCGGGCCTTTTTGGCGTCCTCCGGGGTGTCGGCGTTCGTGCGGACGCCGAGCTTGCGGACCTTGTCGCAGACCTTGAGGAACTCGGTGAGCAGCTTGTTTTCCTCGGCGGCATCGAGCATGTTAAGGCGGCCTTCATAGACGAGGCCTTTTGTGCCGTTTAGGGTAAGCCAGTCGCCCTCGGTGTAAACCTTGCCGTCAACGTGCAACTGCTTCTTCGCGTAGTCCACTTCCATGGCGCCGCAACCGACGATGCAGCACTTGCCCCATCCGCGTGCGACGAGCGCGGCGTGGCTGGTCATACCGCCGCGGGCCGTAAGTATTCCCACAGCGGCGCGCATACCTTCGACATCCTCGGGGTTGGTTTCCTCTCGAACTAAGACGACCTGCTTGTTGCTCTTTGCCCATTCGACGGCGGCAGGGGCGGTGAACACGATTTGACCCGTCGCGCCGCCGGGACCGGCAGGCAGACCCTTTGCGAGGGGCTTGCTTGCCTTTTCCGCAGCCGGGTCAACAATCGGGTGAAGAAGCTCATCGAGCTGGCTCGGCGTGACACGCTGAACCGCATCCTCCTTCTTTATCAGTTTTTCCCTGAGCATATCGACGGCCATCCTCACCGCCGCGGGCCCGTTGCGTTTGCCCACGCGGGTCTGGAGCATGAATAACCGGTCATTCTCTATAGTAAATTCTATGTCCTGCATGTCACGGTAGTGCTTTTCGAGCTTCCTCTGGATTTGAAAGAGCTGCCGGTAGATTTTCGGCATCGCCTTTTCGAGGGAGACCTCGTGCTGATTGTGCTCGGACTTTGAATCCTCGTTGACGGGCGCCGGGGTGCGGATGCCTGCGACGACGTCCTCGCCCTGGGCGTTCATCAGGTACTCGCCGTAGAACTTGTTTTCGCCGTTTCCGGGATTGCGTGTAAAGCCGACGCCGGTGGCGGAGCCCTTTGCGATGTTGCCGAAGACCATTGTCTGGACGTTCACAGCCGTACCCCATTCGTCCGGTATGCCCTCAATCCTGCGATAGCTGACGGCGCGTTTGCCGTTCCAGGATGCAAAGACGGCGTCGATGCCGCCCCAGAGCTGCTTGTAGTGGTCGTCGGGGAAGGGTTTCCCGAGCACCTCTTTGACCTTCTCCTTGAACAGCTCGCAGAGCTTCTTCAAATCGCCGGCGGTAAGCTGAACGTCCAGGCTGTAGCCCTTGTCGTTTTTCATTTTGTGCATTATCTTTTCGAGCTGGACGCGGATACCCTGGTCCTCCTTCGGCTCAATGCCCGCGGCCTTTTCCATCACCACATCCGAGTACATCATAATCAGCCGCCGATACGCATCGTAAACGAACCGTTCGTCGCCGCTTCTTTCGATGAGGCCCGGGATGGTTTTCGACGTCAAGCCAGCGTTGAGAATGGTCTCCATCATGCCTGGCATCGATTTACGTGCGCCGCTGCGGACGGAAAAGAGCAGCGGGTTATCGGGGTCGCCGAATTTCTTGCCCATAATCTTCTCGACTTTTCTTATGGCCTGCTCGACGCCTTCTTTCACGCCGGGCGGATACTTTCGGTTATGCTGATAGAAGTAAGTGCAGACGTCGGTTGTGATGGTAAATCCGGGGGGGACGGGCACGCCGAGATTTGCCATTTCCGCGAGGTTTGCGCCCTTTCCTCCGAGGAGGCTCTTCATGTTCGTATTGCCGTCGGCTTTGCCGCCGCCGAAGAAGTACACCTGTTTTTTCGCCATTGTCAAAATCCCTTATAATGAACAACCATCGCTTGTCAAATACCGGCCGACTCGGCACAGGTGGCTCACTTGTGCCACAGAAACAAACAGTATAGTGGGGCCGGCCGGCTATGTCAACAGCCGAAGGTCGCAGTGGCCCAGATAAGGACACCGGCAGACACGGCGACGCATCAATTCCACGTTTAGCGCCGCCACCTGTGGGCGGCGGCTCGTCCCCGACACCGCGACGTACCGTCATTCCGAGGCCCCGCAGAGACTGTGGCAATCTCAAAGTCCTTCCGCACTAATCGGGAATTGCCGGCGCATAATCGCCTGAGAAGTCCCGGTCCTCGTTATACCGCTTCCAGCACTTGAGGCGCTCCCAAAAGGCATCCATATCTTTCGTTATCAGGTTCCTCTTACTCAACTGCCGCAGATGCAGTATCAAATGTTCCTTCCCGTCCTTACAACGATATTCGACCGCCCCATTCGTAACAGCATCCCCATTTTTTCTCGTTGGGAACCACTTCTCCAGAAAGCCCATATGCGTCTCCCTCGCCGCGTCCCGTAGCCGGTGCAGTTGGTTTTCCGGCCCGCCGCTCCTGGGATTCCGGTATATCGGGGTCACATACTCAACATCAATATCCAACTCCAAACCAGAGAAATCCAGCCGTTGAAAGTTGCAGGCCGCATCCAGCCACAAATTAAACACCCCCGCGTTCCTGTTGACTTCCTTGTCATACTCCAAGACAAAATGGACCTTCCCGTTCCCATCCAACTGATACGTCCTGCCAAGCCTCTTAACGTCTGCGATCTTCACCTTCTTAAAAGGCCCGCTCAGATCTGCGTTCGGCCCTCGCCCGGCTTGAAACCAGCTCAGGATATGTGCGGGCGCCATGGCAAAGCCAAGTCTCGCCCGGTTCCACTCCTGAACCGTATCACAGACAATCAACAAAAAACCCAATGGGTCCTCCCGAAAGCTCACTGTATGTTTCCTGCTGTTATGTCTTGCAATTGCCCGAACCGCCGGCTCGTACTCCTTGGCATCCATCTCCGGATCGTCTCTTGCTATTGTCTCCACAAGTCTCTCCAGATGAAGCGCGCCAACAACGCCGTGGTCCTCCCCCGCTTTGTCTTGTGCCGAATACCCTTTGTACCTTTCTGCACCAATCTTCTCTGACAGCGCCTTCAACGCGCATCCAATATCATCTGTCAACTGCTCGATCCACTCGGCATTCTTGAAATACCTCAATTGTCCCTCTACCGCCTTCAAAAGCTCCATACTGTACCCGACATCGTGCAGCAGGGCCGTGAGATACCAAAGCTTCAGGACCCTGCTGGGATCCTCGGGACAACCTAACCTGAGCGCTATCTTCTTCCACAAAGGCTCGTTTTCATCAATCTCAAGGTCTAACAGAAAATGGCCCAAAAAGCACACCTCTAGCGCGTGAAAGAAATGGTCCCGGTAAAACTCCTTCAATACATGCAGCCCCGGCTCGTTCCGCGCCGCAACGAGCAAATGCGACCCAATATCTATCCGCGCCGGTACGGCCAGAACATCATGGCAGTACCGTGAAACCGCCCACGCAATCGATTCTATCGTCCTCGGATCAAGCCGCGTATCACCAATCAGATGATGCATCACGTATGTACACCGGGAAATACTTTTTCGCCGCTCATTCTCACCAATTCCTGGCGAGCACACTAACTTCATCCTCTCTTCGTCGCCCAGCCACTGGCGCCAGAACATCTCGGCGAAAAAGCTCAATAACGCCTTGCCGCTTAGTTCATCCGAACGGCATTGCTCAAGAAACTCTGAACCAATCCCCTTTAGGCTGTTGAAGTCACCCTCATTCGGGTCCAACTCGCCTGCCGCCCCATCCGCTTCAAAACACAACCGCCATTCTATTGACTTAGCAAGCTTCTCCAACAGGTCCCGCTGTTCATCACCCCGACAAAGTCGCTCCTCTGGCCTTAATTTCCCGCAAAGAGAGCATGGCGCATTCAAAACATCGCGACACCACCGACTTGCTTTCTTGATGGACAACCTATCGTTCCCTCGCGCGGGCCAGCCCCACTCGACAACCTCGACCGTCTCTTGAAACGTCATCGGCCACACAGTCTTCCTCAGAACGCCTTGAACGTCTTGGCCGTTACCTAAACTGCGATTGCGATGGTCTTGTCGCTCTTCTCGTTGATAGTGCGTCCACGAAATCCAAGATGACACCAGCCAATTAAGCATATTGAAATTCTGTAAAGAACTCTGTTTAGGCTCCAATTCAAAAGACCTCGGTGATACAAACAACACCATGTGCCTCCGGGGCCAGTTCACTACGATAGGACGCAATAGCACTGGTATACTCACAAACAGTCGGCGTGCTCCCCCCTGAACGTCGAAATACTTGGGGCCCCACAGTACAGAGCTTGAACGCCTCTCTGTGAGCCATCTCTGAAATTCCTCTCTTGCTACAATTTGCCTCATCCCTCCAAAATAGGCTTCCCGCACTTCATTCACTACTTCCCACCTGTCCTCCTTTTCTCTGACCACAGAAACGGAGTCAGCGTGTATAGTCCGCATGAGCCAGCGGAAAAAGAGATTAATACAGTGCCATTTGCCAGAGTTTATGCCGCAAAAGCCTCCCGCAAACTTCTCACTCAATATGTCTTCTATGCTTTCCCCGTGATTATTCTCTTTGCCCACTACTTCGACACCTTCGATTTCTCTTTGACCATCTTTAGCAATTCTTTTAGAATATCCAACTCGTCACTTGGCTTTTCAAACCACTTGAAGTAATCCTTATGGACTATACTTTTGCACTTTTCTCTTACTTCCGGCATCGCACGCGCCGTCCAGAAAACAACTGGTAGTTCCAAGGGCCTGGGATTTTCCTTATCTCCGCTTGCGTCAAGACTGTGGGCCCATTCCTTCAAAACGTTGTACCCGCCTTCCATGTCAAGGTACTTTTCGATTTCAAAATCGAGTTGATCTATTTCAAACCTCAAATGTATAGTCTCATCATCTAGCCTGTCCTTATCGTAGTCCTTTTTTCTTTCCAGCTTCAAGAGTGCTTCTCTTCGCTTTCGCTCAAGTCTATCCAGTTGCTCCCGCTCCTGTTTGTTCCGTGGAAGCATCACATCAACCATCAAAGCATCGAATCGCTCACCATTCTGAATAAGCCATTTTCTTGCTTCCTCCATATCGTAGGCAATTTGAAGTCGAATACTTATAGAACTGTCAATCCTTGGCAACTCTTCGTTCAAAGCATCTTTAAAGTTATACACCAACGTTTTATCATTCTCGATGTATAAGATACACTTTGCAAGACTAGTATCGCTCATTTCCTGTTCTCCAATACTAAAGGTAAAGTCACAGTGACTTTTGTCACATAACGCAGGTACTCACCCTCCTTGGTGGCCACCGTTGGAAAACTATCTATATTTAGTGTTCCTCCATGCTCGTGCATGATATCCATAGCAATCGGAAGGCCTAGGCCCGTCCCGCTGCGATCCTTACTTGGCCTTTCGATGTCCACAACCTTCCCCCGCTCGCCCTCTCTCAAAATCGTCTCAAGTTTGTCCTTCGGTATACCAATCCCATAATTTCGAAATACGATCTCAAGTGTATTTCCCAGCACAACCGCACTGGCGGCAATCCCAATTCTCTGATTGTTGAAGCTGTACTTAATCGCGTTGTCCAGCAGATTTCGCAACGCCATGCGTATCTTCTCCTGGGAGATCCTCGCCACGAGTCCCTCTTGGCGCGTGTTCACAATAATGTGGCATCCCTTTTCCGACGCAAGCGGCTCCATCTCTTCTGCTAGCGATTCCAAAAGCTCACCCATATCAACGTCTCTTCGAGCGCGCTTCACCTTCTCCGCCAACTCCAAGAGTTCACATTTCGATTCTAATATCCTTTTCCGAACGCCACTCAAACGCTGGAGAATCGGATCCTTCCCCTCCGCCTGTAGTCGCTCAATCAATCGCTCCACTCTCCGCACGTCGCTTAGGCCAACTTGCAATGGCGTTTTGGCGGAATGACAAACCCGTCGCACCCGATTTTCAAAATCCCTGCGGTCCTCAATTATCCGCGAAAGAACTTCACACACATCCGCCCTGAGCCCCATCATGGAACAAAAATCCTCTGCGAACTTTCGCCCCGCACCTCGCCCGGACAACCCGTGAATAATAACAATTGTCGATATACTCTCCCCATCAGGCCCCGCTACATCACACTTATATATGTAGCCTGCCTCAGGAACTCGAAAGCACTCCTTTATTTTATAAGCGTCTCTCAGTTTGGCGATCGACCTCAATTCATTGACAGGCAACTCAATGCAAACGCTGAAAGGCACCTGTCTCCCACCACCTTTCGAAACTATCGCTCTTCCTCCAATCTTCTGCACATAACGAGATTGCTCCCGGCAGTACACGTCGAACCTTCCTATGTCGCTTGCCTGCCCAAAAACATCAATTACTCTCGCCAGGATTTCCCACCATGCTCCAGGATCACTCGTCTTACTTACCAGTTCCCGCGCCATCTCAGTCAATAGGCCCTGCTCCGCAGCGTTGACCTCTGAATCGTGAAGCTGTCCCACCAAATCCCCCATAACTCGCCCAAAATCCACGAATCCCTTAAAACGCCGCATCAATTCACCGACGTCCACGTTCTTATCATGCCCCTGCCCCCGGGCTAACTGCTTCAGTTGCTCCGCCTCTTCCCCAGTAAACTCCTTCTTTCCGTCTATCGCCTCGCACACATCGTTTACCTGGTCGAATCCATCAGGCATTCTGGCATCGAGATCGTTTCGGTCCCAAACCAGGTATTCTCCTATCTGACCGAGTTCTTTTCTTGTCGCGTCAGCCTTTAGCAGAACCTCGCCCCCAAAAATAACTCCAAGGAGAATCCCACGTACCCGGATCGGATACGCCATATCCCACAAGTTGAGATGACAGCGGTACACTGCCGGTTCTTTCCATTGCCCGTTATAGTAGTTCAACGCAATTTCGTCCGTACATTCCCTGCAACTTTCCTCACGGCCCATCTTGTTGCGCTTCTCATAACATACCGGATGATAGTATTCGTCTTCTCTTTCGCCTCTACCCAGCGGATCATAGAAACCCAGGTCTTTGCGTTCCACTTCACGACCCTCAACGCGCTCTCCTATATACCGCACCGAAACTCTCATTCTCAGCCCGTAACAGAACCCGCCAACAAGGCTTTCCACTACCTCCCTACTCATCAGAGACCAGAGGTTTACCGGCCGCGTCTTCTCGATAAAGCTTTGCACATCAATCGCCATAAATAAACTCCGTTACCAAGTTTGAACTAATTCCTCAGTCTGGCAAAAAACCAAGAACCTCCGTGCCTTCATCACTTCTCCCCGCACGTCGTGAGCGGGGATCCCGACCTTCCCTGACTTTAATCCTTAAACCATACTTCAGAAGTCGTCAAGCAAAAAACGCACTTTTTAGTTTCTATTTACCGACTACCCGGAATTTATGACATTTTCTTGTCATCCATACCTCCCGGTCCGGCAGGAACCCCGCCCACAGGCGGCGGGGCTAAGCGTGGCGGGGGGGTGCACTTCATATTTGTAGGTAGGGAAGGCAGGCTATTAGCCTTCTATGATCGTGCAGGCCTTACGAGGGGGCTGGATTCCCGCTCCCTGCTTTCGCAGGGACAAGCTTCGCGGGAATGACAACGGGGGGAGATGATTCCGGAAGAAACGCGGGCAATGATAGGGGCAAAGAATGCACGTACAACCGTGAAACGCACCGGCGGCGCGGGATCAGCCGGTTTTCTTCTTGTCTTTTGTTTTTGCAGCGCCTTTGTCGGCGGTCTTGGAGTCTTTGGTTTTTGTGTCGGTTTTCTTCTTGGCGGCAGCGGCGTCGGGGGCGCCTTTCTCGCTTTTTTCGTCCTTTTTGTAGCTTTCGCTGCGATAGTCGGTTTCATAGAAGCCTGAGCCTTTGAAGATGATGCCTGAGCCGAGGCCGATGAGGCGTTTTGCGCTCGCTTGGCCGCACTTGGGGCATTTGCGGATTGGCCGGGCGGTTATCGACTGGAACCGCTCGAACTTGTGTCCGCATTTTTCACAAACGTATTCGTAAGTCGGCATCGGTATTACTCCGTGTCTTTTGTATCACCCTCTTCGGTTGTCTGCTCGCGCAAATTGACCTGTATTCTCGTTTGTGATTCGTCTTCTTGCGGCTGCTCGGCAGGCTGGTCGGCGGCGAGCTTATTGACAATCACTCTGCTGGGTCGAATGACCCGGCCGTTCAGCCTATATCCTTTTTGAAATTCTTCGAGCACAATGCCATCGGCCATCTCGGGCTCGGCCCGCTGCATCATCGCCTCGTGCTGTGAGGGGTCGAATTTTTCACCCAGCGCCTTTATCCGCTCGACGCCGTGCGATTTGAGTATGTCGAGCATCTGGTCATATATGATGCGCACGCCCTTGACAAAGGCGTCTGCATTATCGGCGAGGCTGGCGTTTGCGAGCGTATGCTCGAAGTTGTCCAGAGTCGGCAGAAGCGTCTTTATTATCAGCTCCTTCTCATAGGCAATCGTATCGGCGATTTGCTTAGTCACGCGCTTCTGATAATTGGCGTAATCGGCGCTGACCCGCTGGAGCTTTTCGAGGATTTCATCCTTTTGCGCGTGCAGTTCCTGAAGCTGCCGGTCAAGTTCTTGTTGTTCAGGCGTCCCCGGTTCTGGCTTTTCATGCTCTTGTGTCTTTTCTTTTCCTTTTCGTTTCATCGATGGTTACCGAAATACTTTTTGAGTTTCTCGAAAAAGCTTGTGCTGTGCGGTGAGACGGATTTGTTTTCGGTTTTGGCGAATTCGCTCAGAAGCTCCTGCTGTCTGGCGTTCAGTTTCTGTGGCGTCTCGATAGTGATCTGGACGAGCTCATCGCCCGTCCGGCCGCTGCGGATGTCCGGAAGGCCCTGTCCGTGTATTCTAAAGACGCTTCCGTATTGTGTGCCCGCCGGTATCTTCAGCCCCCTTGGTCCATCGAGGGAGGGCACGTCGATGGTGGTCCCCAGAGAGGCCTGGGTGAAACTTATTGGAACGACGGCTATGAGGTTGTTGCCGTTGCGCTCGAGGAATTCGTGAGGTTTTATGCGAGCGTAGCAATACAGGTCGCCGCGGGGCCCGCCCTTTCGCCCAGGCTCGCCCTCACCGGCTATTCTTATGCCCTGTCCCTCGTGAACGCCCGCCGGGATTCTGACGTTGACGATTCTTTTCTTGGGCACTTTGCCTGTGCCTCTGCATTTCTTGCAGGGATTAGTAATGATCTGGCCGCTGCCTCTGCACTGGGGACAGGCCGAGACCATCTGGAAGAAGCCGCCGCCTCTGGCAACCTGGCCTGTTCCGTTGCAGGTGGTGCATCTGCCCGGTGAGGAGCCCTTGGCGCAGCGGGTGCCGTTACATTCGGCACACAAATCCTGACGGGTAAACTCGATGGTCTTTTCCACGCCTTTGGCCACGTCATTCAGCTCCAGGTCGACCGATGTTTCCAGGTCGTAGCCGGGCGTTGGGCCGGTTGACCTTGTCCTTCTTCGCCCGCCCATGCCAAAGAGGTCCCCCAGGTCCCCCAAGCCGAAGATGTCCTCAAAGATGCTGCCGATGTCCTGCCACTTCATGTGGGAGTAGTCACGCATACCGATTCCGCGAAGGCCCTCGTGGCCGAACTGGTCGTAGCGCTGGCGTTTCTCCGGATCGCTGAGGACCTCGTAGGCTTCGGCGCACTCCTTGAACTTTGTCTCGGCTTCCTTGTTGTCGGGGTTCTTGTCGGGATGGTACTTAATGGCCATGCGGCGATAGGCGCGTTTAATATCGTCGGCGGAAGCGTTCTTGCTTACGCCCAGAACCTCATAGTAATCGCGTTTGGCCATTGTATCTTTGATTTCGTATCTCTACCTGAGAACACGAGGTGCTATCTCACGGAACCCTGTATCGGCTCTTTGTCTTTGTCTTCGTCTTTGAGGTCGGTAATGAGCACGTTGGTGGTCAACATCAGGCCCGCCACGGAGGCGGCGTTTTGCAGAGCGGTCCGCGCGACCTTTGCCGGGTCGATGATTCCCGCCTTGAACATGTCGACGAACTCGCCGGTGTTTGCATCATAGCCGATGTTGGTTTGCTTTTGGAGTTTCTCGAGCACCTGCGCAACCACCACGTCGCCCTGCCCACCGGAATTATCCACAATCTGATGAGTGGGCGCCTTGAGTGCGTGTGCGACGATATCGAAGCCGAGCTTCTCCTCGCCCTTTGCCTTTGCCCGCGCCTTTTCCACTTCCGCAATGGCGCGCAGGAACACGCTGCCGCCGCCGGCGACGATACCTTCCTGGGTGGCTGCTCGCGTGGCGTGCAGGGCATTCTGCAAGAGGTCCTTGCGTTCTTTCATTTCGGTTTCAGTGGCGGCCCCGGCGTTGACGACGGCCACGCCGCCTGTCAGCTTGGCCAGTCTCTCCTGAAGCTTCTCACGGTCGTAGTCGCTTGTGGTCTTTTCGATCTGGCCCCGAATCTGCTCACATCGCCCGTTAATCTCCTTCTTTTTACCGGCGCCTTCAATGACGGTGGTGGTGTCTTTTGAGACTACAATCTTTTTGGCCTGGCCCAACTGTGAAAGCTCGAGCTTGTCCAGCTTGATGCCCAAATCCTCGCTGATAACCTGTCCGCCGGTCAGCACGGCCATATCGGCCAAGAGGGCCTTTCGGCGGTCGCCGAAGCCGGGCGCCTTGACCGCACAAACCTTCAGGATGCCCTGCAGGCGGTTGATGACGAGCGCCGCCAGGGCCTCGCCTTCGACGTCCTCAGCGACAATCAGCAGTGGCCTTGCGACCTGGGCGGTTTTTTCGAGCAGAGGTATAAGCTCGCGAAGATTGGATACCTTCTTTTCATAAAGGAGGATGTACGCATCTTCGAGAACGCACTCGAGGGTCTCGGCGTTTGTCATAAAATAGGGCGATATGTAACCCTTGTCGAACTGCATACCTTCCACGACGGTCAGCTCGGTTTCCATACCCTTGCCCTCTTCGATTTCGATGACGCCTTCTTTGCCGACCTTGTCGATGGCGTCGGCGATGATTTCACCGACGGCGTGGTCGTTATTTGCGCTGATGGCCGCCACTTTTGCGATGTCATCATGGCCTTTCAAAGGAATGCTCACCGACTCGATGAAATTGGTGACCGCCTGGACGGCTTTTGCGATTCCTCGCTGCACGGCCATGGGATTGGCGCCTGCGGTCACGTGCTTGAGGCCCTCGGCATAAATCGCTTCGGCCAGGACTGTGGATGTGGTGGTGCCGTCGCCGACGGCGTCGGAAGTCTTGCTTGCCACCTGATTGACCATCTTTGCGCCCATATTCTTGAAGGGTTCGGGCAGCTCGATTTCCTTGCTGACCGAGACGCCGTCCTTGGTTATCTTTGGCGAGCCCCAGCTTTTTTGCAGAATGACGTTCCTGCCGGTCGGGCCGAGCGTCACCTTCACCGCCGCGGCCAACTTTGACAGGCCGTCCTTGAGATGCATTCGCGCTGTTTCGTCAAACATTAATTGCTTTGCCATTTTCGCTTACCCCTATCAAATCCTCTAAAAATGCGGTCAGATTTTTAGTTCTTGCTTTTGTGACTACTTTTCCACGATTCCGAGGATGTCACTTTCTCGCAGAATCACGTATTTTTCTCCGTCGATTTCGACTTCGTTTCCCATGTACTTGCCGTAGATGACCTCATCGTTCTTTTTTACGGACATCTCGCCTCTCTTGCCGTCGTCGAGGAGCTTGCCCGGCCCGATGGCTGCGACCTTGCCCCTCTGTGGTTTCTCTTTCGCGGCGTCCGGCAGATATATGCCCCCGCTGGTCTTCTCTTCAGCGTCGGACTGCCTGACTATGACTCTATCGTCCAAAGGTCTAAGTTTCATATTGCTCTCCTTTTGCTATAACTTGGGTTCCTGCGTTTTTTCATAGTGTGTTGCCAAATGCACTTTACTACATCATGTCCATGTCACCCATACCGCCCATTCCCCCTCCCATACCGCCGCCCATTCCTCCGTGGCCGTGGGGCATCTCTTCCTTTTCTTTTGGTTTCTCAGTGACCAGACAATCTGTGGTCAGAAGCAATCCTGCGATGCTAACGGCGTTCTGCAAAGCGATTCGTGTCACCTTTGCCGGATCAACGACGCCTGTTTCTACAAGGTCTTCGTAGGCGTCTTTGTTGGCGTTATAGCCGAAGCCGCCCCTGCCTTCGCTGACCTTGTTGACGACGATGTTCCCCGTGGCGCCGGCGTTGGCGGCAATCCAGTAGCAGGGCATTGTAAGCGCCTTGGCAACGATTTCCGCGCCGGTCTGCTCGTCGCCTTGGAGCTTCAACTGTTTGACGGCGTCGATACAGCGGATAAGCGCGACGCCACCGCCTGGGACGATGCCCTCTTCGATGGCGGCCCGCGTCGCGTGCAGTGCGTCCTCGATACGCGCCTTTCGCTCCTTCATTTCCGCCTCGCTGGCTGCGCCGACGTTGATTTGCGCGACGCCGCCGGTCAGCTTGGCCAGTCGTTCCTGGAGCTTCTCCCGGTCGTAATCGCTCGTGGTGGTTTCCAACTCATTCTGAATCTGCTTGATTCTGCCTTTTATGGCCTGGTCACTGCCGGCGCCTTCGACGATTATGGTATTGTCGTTGTCGATGGTGACCTTCTTGGCCTGGCCGAACTGTCTTATGCTTACCTTTTCGAGGTCGATGCCGAGGTCTTTGAAAATTGGTTCGGCGCCGGTAAGCGTTGCGATGTCTTGCAGCATAGCCTTTCGGCGGTCGCCGTAGCCTGGCGCCTTGACCGCTGCAACCTTCAGCACGCCCTTTAGCTTGTTGACCACCAGCGTCGCCAAGGCCTCGCTCTCGACGTCTTCAGCAATAATCAGAAGCGGCCTTTTTGCCTGCGCGATCTTTTCGAGCAGCGGCACCAGCTTTGCGACGTTGCTGATTTTCTCTTCGTGGACCAGTATGTAGGGCCTTTCGAGCTCGCAGGTCATACTATCGGGGTTGGTTATGAAGTGCGGCGAGAGGTAGCCGCGGTCGAACTGCATTCCCTCGACAAACTCGACGGTCGTATCGAGGCTCTTTCCTTCTTCGACGGTGATGACGCCGTCTTTGCCGACCCGCTGGAAGGCGTCTGCCATAATCTTTCCGATTTCCACGTCGTTGTTCGCGGAGACCGATGCGATGTTGACGATGTCGTCCTTTCTGGCGATGTCGATCGGTTTTGCCAGTGCGGCCAGCTTGTCTGTTACGGCTTTGGAGGCCTTTTGCATGCCGCGGTTGAGCGACATGGCGTCGGCGCCTGCGGCCAGGTTGCGGTATGCCTCCTTGAACATGGCCTCGGCAAGGACCGTCGCGGTGGTGGTTCCGTCGCCGGCGACCTTCGAAGTCTTGCTCGCAGCCTCCCTGACGAGTTTGGCGCCGAGGTTCTCAGCCTTATCGATAAGTTCAATCTCCTCGGCCACCGTTACGCCGTCTTTGGTTACGGTCGGTCCGCCCCAGCTCTTATCGAGGATGGCGTTTCGACCTCTCGGGCCCAGTGTGGACCTGACGGCGGAGGCGAGCTTCTCAACCCCGGCCAGAAGGGCCGCTCGGGCGTCGGTTTCGAATGCTAAGTCTTTCGCTGCCATAATTGCTGCTCTCCTTATTATCTTATGTTTCACCCGTTAATACTCTGTCTAAGTCAATCTTATGAGCAAAGAATATACCAGATTTGCACCGCCGCACCACTCTTTTCGGGCCCATTAGCCATAAGAGGCTGTTTTGCAAGGATTTACAACCGTGGGAAATCAGCCGAATCAACGGTGCAGAGCAGATTTGCTCAAGGTCCAAATGCAGATTTTGGCACCTGCAGGGGGCCCGTCACGCCAAGTTGACAGGTTTAAATCCGTATGGGGCGAATAAACAGAAGCTCAGGCCGTCGGTTGCCGGGCTGATAAGGAAGCGTCGAATATCAGGTCATGCCCTGTCGGCTCGGGCCGAGGCAGTTCGGCGCCGCAGCGGACACAATCGACCCTTTCGAGCCCTCGGCGTTTGCTGCAGACAGGGCATTTTATGACGGGCGTGTGATTCAAGGCCAGATACGTCAGCAGACCCGCCAGATTGAAAAAGGCCACGAATATCAGCCACATTACGAGACTTGCCCACGAAGTTCTCCGCGTCCAGGTGTGCCAAAGGGCAATAATAACCATTATTGCGCTGGCCAAGAGGTTTGTAACGGCGCTTTCGGGGATGGAATTGCTGATAATATCTTCGTAAGCGTGAATCATCCCGGAACTACGTTCTGCAATGGTCCGCAGTTGTTCTCCGAACATGACCCAGATCAGACTGTAAGCCGGTGGAGAGACTTGATTGGTAAGCTTTCTTGTGCGGCTATAAATGTCCTGCGAATATATTTCCGCCAGAGATGTTTGAGCAGGCACCGTCCAGTCGAACCTGTTGAGCCGATGCAGATTTGCTCCGTCTTCCACCGTGTACAGTTCGACCCACCTCTGGTGCGGCCTGCTCAAGTGACGGCGCCACCATCTTTGCCAGGCTAACGACCTCTGCGAAATATCTTCCGGAGGCCTAAAATCTCTTTCGGTGTGCTGCAGGAAGATCTTCTCTTTCGTGGCGGTAATTGCGCCCGAATCGCGGTCCCAATCCGCAGGAACATCCACCGTCAATCTCTCATCCGGTTCGCGCAGTATAAGGTGGTGCTTGTTGTCCTCGGTCAGGCAGTCGATTAGGGGACGGTACTTGATGGAGGTATTGGATCCGTGCAGCTCCGGCTCCGTAACCCCCCAGTCATGCAGCCTTATCCATCTTATTTTTTCTTCACTCGCCTCGAGAATAAGCTCAACGCGCCGTTCTTCGAAGTTGATTTGGTACATTCCGGTCTTCGTCTGCCAAAGGACTGTGGGGCTGAAAGAGTGCGCGGGGACCCACGCGGTAGGGAATTCGAGTGTTCCGAGAGGTTGAATCTCGGACTTCGATTCTGTGAAACCCAGGGCGCTGATATAGCCGATTCTGCCGCCTTTCATGTCGTACCCAATGAAGAAACCACCCCTTCTTTGGTAGCGCCACACCTGCTCGGTCTTTTCTTTCGAATTAACTGGTATTTCCAATTCCTGGGAGAACTCGGCGGTAATCATTCGCGACTCGGTAATTCTCTTTGTCAATGCGGCCCTGGATCCACCCCAGGACAGATATTCATAGGGCCGGTCCTTGCGAAGACCCTGCCACAGCAGATTGTCATTTGCGTCGTATATCTTCTCCTGTGAATAGTCCTCGCCGGCGCGGCTGTGGTCGGATGTGTAGATGAGGTGTATTGTGCCATCCGGCAGAAAATACCTCCCCGAGCGTGCTATTCTCCAGTTGGGCCCTTCGGGCTGAGCCGGACGTGTGTACCCGAGTTTGTAAGTACATACAAAGGCTATCTGGGTAATGAACGTCTGCACAAAGACGACCGCGAATAACAAGATCAGCAGCGTCGTAAATATCTTGAAAGGCCCGGCGATATATTTTGAATGCTTTTCTGCTGTCATGGCGTCAACCTCAACTTCAGAACTCTCTGTTCAGGAATGTGTGCGTAATCTGTGACATCAGAACCGCGACCCCAACTGCGACCGAGACAAAGGCCAGGCTCAGCCTACACTGGACAAGGGTCGTGACTACAATCAAGGTGGCAAATGCCAAGCCGAATACCCTCGTTGTGTACCACCTTGCAGTGCTCAGCCCCACAAGGACGGCGCCCAAGTAAACAATCAGGCCCGAGGCTATGTAGAACCAGCCCTCCCAGAACGTCCTGAGCGTTGGCGGCAGGGCGAAGACCTCCGGCCGGCCGGCATACAAAAACAGTCCAAGCCAGACAGGCCCAAGTGCCACAAGCAATGCCGTTGTACCGGCGGCGAATTTGGCCCACAATATGGTGGATTTCTGAACGGAGCGATAAATCAGAAAGGGCCAGGTCCGGGTAAAGAACGGCATCCAGAATTGCCGGACTGCAAGTGCCAGCCCGAACATGATCGATATCATCAGGAGGACCGAACCTGCGCCCCCCAGGACGGAGTGTCTTGTGAGCTGCGAGGGTGAGACGGTTGAGCCGGGTGAAAAAAACGGATAACGATATGCGTTCTCCGGAAGAACCCGCACCCAGACGACAAAACCGCCAAGAACAAGTAGGGACACGACCGCGAGCATCATCCAGGGCAGACATTCGCGCAGCTCTTTTCGCACTAAAGCAAAGAATCTCATCTTACTTTTCCTCCCATCGGAACAGGCGCCGGTGATTTTCCGGGGCGGTGTATTCTATGAACTGGTCTTCGAGATTCATTGAAACGATTTGGTACCCATCGGCTTTGACGGTATGGGCCCACGCCGCTATCTGCGCATCCTCGATATCGACGAGGATTAGCTCGAGGTCTCTTTCACGGCGTCGGCAGTGCAGCAGACCATTGATCTGAACCTCGGCCGGGGGGGCGTCTTTGAAGGCCACTATCACCTTTTTGACCGCCTTGCGAAACTGTTCGAGCGAACAGTTCGCCCTTAATACGCCTTTGTCAATTACCGCGATGCGGTCGGCGACCCTTTCGACGTCGCCGAGGATGTGACTGGAGAAAAGGATCGTCCGGCCCTGGCGCATAATCAGCTCAATCATACCTTCGAGAAACTGCCGTCTTATGGCTGCATCGAGCCCAAGGGTCGGGTCGTCCATTATCAGCAGTTCCGGATTGGGCGCCAAAGAGAGCGCTAAAGAGACTTGTGCCCGCTGGCCGTTCGAGAGATGCTTAATCTTCTGCTTTCTCGAAAGCCCGAAGTATTCAATCATATCGGCGAAGAATTTGTCGTCCCACTGCTTGGGGAAAAAGGCTCGCTGGAATCTCTCAATTCGGCCGACGGTCATCCAGCGAAAGAGATGGTGACCTTCGGTCACATAACCTACCCGCTGGCGGATCGCAGGCGTCAGTTGCTGAGAGTCACAGCCTAACAAGCTTGATGAGCCGGCGGTCGGATTCAGCAGACCCAACATCAGCTTGATGGCTGTCGTTTTGCCGGCGCCGTTTCGCCCGACAAAACCGCAGATGCAGCCGCGCGGTATCTGCACGTCCAGGTGGTCGAGCGCAAGCCTGCCGCCGTAGTACTTGGTAAGACCCTGTGTTTCCAATACTATCTCAGTCATCTTTTCCTCTCATCCTTTGGATACGTTGTATTGCTCCTTCCAGCAGACTATCTGTCTTTCCGATGAAGTCTGTGGGGATGGGTTCAGCGACAACATCGGGCTGAATTCCATTTCCATCGTACAATTTTCCGTTTGGCTGGAAAGAGGCCATTGATGACAGGTGGATTCTGATTTTGGAATTGGCCAGGCGGTATGTTTGATAGCAGCCGCTTCCACCGCCGCTGGGCTGCCCCATCAAGGTAACGTTTGTATGCCCTTTGAAGGCACCGAGGAAAATGTCCAGGGCGCTAAAATTCCATCTGTCCATCAGAATGACAACAGGTTTATTGTAGTGAAAGTATCTTTTGTCTTTAACCGGACTTATGACAAAGTAGTGCCACTGACTGAACTGGCGCTGCGGGGGCGTCCACTCCGGCCTGAAGGCGGCGGCAAAGCGGCGGATAGCGGCTTTATCGGCTTCGAAAAACTTTGGCGACGAGGCCTGATAAAGGTACCGGGCCTCAAAATTCTGCCTTGCGTTTTTTGTTCCGAGCCGGTACGCGGCGACATTGACAATGCGGGGCGGGTCATCCTCGGCCATGAAGAAAGGCAATAGTGTTCGCAGGGGGGCGCGGCTGCCTCCACCATTTGTTCGCAGGTCGATGACAAGCCCTGTCGTGTCCTTGAAACTGTTCATGGTCTCAATCAGGTCGTCGAGGAATTCGGGGTCCGAGAGGCAGGCGATAATCCGCAAATAACCTACGTTCTCTTTCAGTATGCGGCTTTCGACGCGAATATCTTTTGGGGACCTGATCTGATTCTGCGGTCGGGGCCAGAAACCATACACGAGAGGCTGTTCTACAAGCGAGAGTTCCATCTGTTTGGTTTGTGAAGCGTCGTCGGATTCCAATTCTACGCGGATGGTTTCGGTGCTGGGGAGTGCGAGTTCTCTTCGCAGACATTCAATGTAGCGAAGGTTCCTGATGGAATGGTATCGATAGTACTGGGGCGAGCCTCTGGCCACGAACCGGGCGGCCGCTTCGAGCCAGGAATCGACAGCCAAACCATCCATCGCTCTCAGAAACGGAAAGTCGGGGTCGAGCAAATCTGAGCGGTCCGGCTTGAAAGCGACCAAGCGGTCATTTGACTCTTCAACAAGAAAAGGTGGAAAACGCGAGCACAAGGATTTTAGTTGGACTGTCGAGCTTGCGACCCGGCTGTGGCCGTCACCGAAAAGGGCGATGAATTTTGTGAGTTGATACCCGAACAAGGGGCGGCTGATACTTTCGCCGAGCGAGGCACGGATGCTGTCCAAAGCGGCCCTGTAGTCAACACCCCTTAGTCTCAGGTAGGAGTAACGATTCTCGAGCAGCCATTCCAACTCATCGAGGTCCTGCTCTGCTTGTTTCTTGCTCAACCGAGAGTTGCCGGCAGCGGAATGAAATTCGATTCTTCGCACCAGATACGAAAACTCTTTGGATGTCTCGGTGGTGTGCGTTCGATTTACCCTATTAACCCTGCCTTGCCGGCAGGCCGGAAGGCTGATCAGCACGAGAGACAATGCCGCGGCAGCGAACAACCTGTGAGCGATGTCATGGCCGCGGTTAGGTCGTGGTTCTTTTTCGTTCTTACTCATCTTTGCTTTTCTCACTTTTCGGCTCTGGCACAAACCTGGCGAGTCTATCTTCGAATATTTGGATTAAGTCCTGCGATTGGAGGCCCAGATTGAGACCGCGGGTGATGAGCGTGTCGATTCGTTCGGTGAGGGCATTCAGGTCGGCGGCGTCGGCGGTGCGGAGCTTCGGGTCGCTGACAAAGGTGCCGGCGCCGGTCTTGGTTATTACGAGTCCCGCCTGCTCCAGAACGCTGTAAGCGCGGGCGACGGTATTCGGATTGATCACCAGCTCGGCGGCCAACTTCCTGACCGGGGGCAACTTGTCGCCGACCGAGACCTGACCTCTGGCGACCGCCTCGCTTACTTGCGCAACGATCTGGGCATAAATTGGCTCGTCCGAGCCGGGCGATATCTGTATCCAAATGGCCATTTTCGACTTTTTCTCGTTATCCAGTATACGTCTTCATAACGTTTCGGCCGACTATTGTATTAGTTCGATTAGTACATTATGTACTATTCATTTCGGCATAGCAAGTGTATTTTCTGAAAAAAATGAAAAATTTTTTATTTTGCCTGTTGACAAGTTGTACAAATGTACGATATTGTGAGTCGTACATTTGTAAAAGGAGAATGCTTATGGAAAGTGCAAGTCTGCCGGCTGTAAGCCCGGCTGAAACTCAGGTCCTCAGAATTGTGTGGGAAAGCGGCGAAGCGACAGTGCAGAATGTGTGCGAGCGCCTCCCCGCCGAGAGAAAGATTGCGTACGCCACGGTGCAGACGCTTCTGCGCCGCCTGGAAAAGAAGGGATATGTCGGCCACCACAACCAGGGCAGGGCGCACGTTTTCTTCCCTGCGGTAAAGAGTGAAGAAGTCATCAAAAGGACGGTCACCGACTTTCTGGACAGACTCTTCGGAGGCGATGCAATTCCCTTGGTGCAGTACCTGGCCGAGCACGGGAAAATTGATGCCGACGGGATCGAGAAACTAAAAGCGCTGTTGGATAAAAGCTCAGCGTGATTTTTGCGGAGTAAGAAAAATGGAACCTCTCCTCACCCAAATCACACATCATCTTTTCAGGCAGAGCTGGCACATAGCGCTGCTGATTGCAGCGGTGGCGGTGGTGGCGTATCTGGCGAGAAACAGAAGCGCCCACGTGCGGTATCTGCTCTGGCTTATTGTGTTGGCCAAGTGTCTCGTGCCGCCTTTATACACGGTACCGTTGGCGGTCCTTCCGCAGCGACCGGTCCCCGAACCTGCTGTCGCCACACCCGCGGAAGCGCCGCCTTTATCTGTTGAGCTGATAGAAGCGACTCGGCCACAGCCTTACGTGTCCCCGCCGCTGCCCTCAGCGCCGTTGCCAGTGCCTGAGCCGGTGACACCGACCGGGCCAGCCATCACTGACATGTTGAGCGAGGTCAGCCTGCGCCAATGGCTGGCTGTGATATGGATAGTCGGGGCATCGTTGTTTGCGCTGGTTGCTTTGATAAAGGCGTGGCGCACGAATCGGTGGCTGAGGCGCGATCGCCAACCCCTTCCGGAGAACCTTCAGGCAAAGGTCGATAGATTCTTTTGTGACCTCGGCATCAAGACGCGCCCCAAGGTGTGGCTTATCACCGGCGTGGGTCAGCCTTTTGTGTGGGGAGTGCTGCGGGGAAGCATCTATCTGCCGGGAAAGTTTGAGCAGGTAAACGGTCCGGCCGGCTGGCGCGGCGTATTGGGCCACGAGCTAAGTCACGTTATGCGGTTTGATGCGGCGGTCAACGTCCTGCAGGTGATTGCACAGGCGGTGTACTGGTTTCATCCGCTGGTGTGGTGGGCCAATAAGAGGGTCCGCGAAGAGCGTGAGAAGTGCTGCGATGAAATGGCGATTGCCCGCCTCAACACTCGGCCGAAGGATTACAGCACCGCGATAGTCAACACACTGATTGCCGAGCACAAGGCAAAGCAGCCGGTCCCTTCGTTGGCCGTCGCAGGCCCGGTAAAGAATATCGAGGACCGGATCAAGACCATTATGAAATCCGGCAAAAAGTTCTACCGCCGGCCAACATTCATCACCATCGTCACCGTCCTGCTCCTCGCCGCCGTAGCCGTGCCAACAACGCTTGCCCTTACAAGCCGCGAGAAGGAAACAGCTCGCGAAAAAACCGCGACGGAGGCTGAAACTAACTGGGGCGAGGCGGTGGACGGGCTGCAGTTTGGCTTGCAGTGCACTTCAGCGAAGCGCAGCTTTAGGCTGGGCGAAAGCGTTTCTTTCGTGTTTAAGTTGCGTAACGTGGGCAGAGAGAAGGTAGAACTGGAATACGTCAAGCCGCATCTTAAAGATTGGGCGCCTAACGTGCGCAGTGCAAGCGGCGGAGTTTGCCCAGTGCTGCCGCCGGTTCGGGTTCTGCCGAGTATGTCGGGGGCATACGGCATGGGCGGTGGAGAGGTTCAGCGGCGGACGTTGAAGCCGGGTGAGGAGTGGACCCTCGATGAGGTCGCCTTGACGCTAAGGCCCATCGGTTGGGAGGGAAAGATTGAGCAGACGACGGTGTTTGCTCGATCCGGCAAATACAAAGTCAGCCACAGGCTTGTTTTTCCGCCGTCTTATGGTGGTCGTGGCGAAGAACTGTGGTACGGTGAGTTGGCAAGCAATGAAACCGAACTTGAGATTCTGCCTGCCGGTGCGGACGCGCCTGGCAAGACCGATGCTTCTGGGGAGGATATTGAAACTGTCTTGCGACTGCTGGGGGATTACGTCAGCCAGCAACTGCACGCCGCCTCCGGCGGATCGGCTGACGGCGATGCATGGCAAAGGAACCGCAGTGCATGGGAAGCGCGCTGCAGCGCGCTAAGCGCCGACGAGATAGAGTATCTGGGACATTTGGCAAACGAACACCCTGAAGACGGGTACCGGGCGGCGGCGTGCGAAGCTTTGGGTGAGACGAAAAATGCGCGTGCGGTTGAGCTTCTGGTCGAGCCGCTTGGCGACAAGGTGCCTTATGTTCGCGACAGGGCAGCGCGGGCCCTGGGCAGCCTGCGGTCAGAGAAGCATATTCCCGAATTGCTTAGAGTCTTGAAGTCCGATACTGATTCGGGTGTTCGTGCCAGCGCCGCCTTTACTCTCGGAAATATCGGCAGCAAACGCGCGACAAAGGGATTGGTGGAAGCCCTTGAGTCCGACAAGGAAGGTCAGGTTCCGGAAGCGGTCCTGTTTGCTTTGATGCACGTAATGGACGCCTCGGCACTTCCGGCTCTGCGCGCTGAGCTGAAGCAGGAGACCAACTCGGAGCGACGTCGAGTTTTGGAGAATGTAATCCGCAGGACCGAAGAATCCGGCTGGGGGGAGGCAGTGGAGGGGCTGCGCTGTCGGTGGATTGGCCCCAAGGGGCCTGTAGTTGTCGGCGAAAGGCCTGAATTCTCCATGGAGGTGGAGAATGTCTCGGCCAAGCCGATATTCTGGGAGTGTCGCGACGGGTTCACCTGGCATATTATCGAGCCGGGCTCACCCGGTACGACCCGGGCGGCCAGATTTCAGGTGAGCCTTGGGCGAGGGGCTCGCGAGGCGACACCCGATGAAATCCAGGAGCACTTCGCGACCGGTCTATCCGGCTATTACTGCCTTGAACGCAAGGCATGCATGACTATTAGCACCACGTATCCGTGGCCTCTTTCCAAAGCCGGACCGGCCAGGATCGAAGGCTATCTCATGCGCAAGAATCCTCATGCCAGTGACTATCCGTATCCTGAGGGGCTGATTCTGTGTCCGCCGCTGGTTCTGGATGTCGTCGAAAGTGCAGCTGACACCCACCGCTGGGGCGAAGTTGTCGATGGTGTCAGGGTTCGGCTGGATGTGAAGAAGCGTGTCTTGAAAGTGGGTGAGAGTTTAAGCCTTATGCCGAAAGTACACAGCGATGGCTCTCGAATTCTCGTTCTTCACCATGATATGGGCTTACCTCCCACGGAACTGGAAGTGGACGGACAATGGTATCAATGGGATCCGCGGTACCTTACGGAAGAAAGGCCGTCACCGGGTCTTTTTCGTTCAGGCAGCTACGAAAGCGACTTCCTTGTATGTGACTATATGTGGGCCGACAAGAAAACGAACGAACATTTGAAACTTGTGCCGGGCAAACACAGGATGCGTATCGCGCTGGTTCTTGAACCGCGGGATTCGGGCTCAAAAGTGCGTGCGGTGAGCAATCCGGTCGAGATAGAAATTCTGCCGGCGGAGTCCGACATAGGGGACACCGCTAACACTTCGTCACGGATGATGCGTGAGGTTCCGAATGCCATTCCTATCCTTCGCCTTGAAAAGCCTGAATATGTTCTTGGCGAGACGATTCGTTTTTGGGTCGGCGTCGAATGTCTGGGCGACGACGTGGTAATCAGCGAAGAATTTTGGGATACGTGTTTTCTCTATGTGACCCGGCCGGATGGAACAGCAAGAAAGGAGAAAGTGGGCTGGCCGGTCGATGGGCAGCTCTACCATAGCTGGACCGGAGGCTGTGGTCTCGGAAAAGAACGGGTCCAGGCCGGAACTTATACGCTCGTCTTTGAGTTTGCAAAGAAGCAGACCGAACCGGTGGAGCTAATAGTGCAAGAGCTTGACGTTATAAAGAAGGTCAAGGCTTCATTTAATTTTCAGCGATCGGGAAACATTACGAAAAACGAGCGTGTTCCTATAATTCTGACGGTCCAAAATGACTCTGAGCATGTAATTCGATTTCCAAGACGAGGAGTTTCTGATGCTTATGTATCAATAAGCGTAAAACGCCGAGAACCTCCGAGAGGATCTGATTTTTTCTATCCGGTTGAGAAATTGAGAGGCGCTCTCAAGAACAGATATAATTGGGGACGAGCTGCGAGTGTTCCGCCTATTGTTCTCCAGGCTGGTGAGCTTTTCGAGCAAGAGCTTTTGCTTGAGGACGCCTATCAATTCTGGGGAAATGGTCATTATGAAGTTGCATTTTCTACTACGCTTGCATTAACTGTCGGCGAAAAGGACGCCAAGTTTGCGGCATATTGCCCGATTAGACTTGACGTGACCGCTACAGAGAATTTCAACGTTGTCGACCGGCGCTCTTCTGGGGCCCAGCCCGGAAGCGACTTTAGCGTTGTCGGGGCGGTGAAGGAGGGGACAGCTCGGCTGCGTGCGGCGACGGGGATAAAAAGAGCGAAGGGCAAGACATCTGAGCAATCCAAGAAAATTGAGTTCCTGGGCCTGGACCTGACTGATGCGCCGCGGACGACGGATTGGGCGCAACTTCCGGATTTGTTCGAGGAGCGGCCGGCGGGTTCGAAATCATACGAAATACGTACCGATGTCGCAGTTGTCTTTTCCTCGCTTGCCGGCACGGTCTATTATCTACCGGCCGAGAAAATCTACTATGTGCAGCATGACGATGTGGGATCGAGTGTGTTGCACTACTACGGGCCTTTCGAGGGCGACCCGCACGAAGTGCTTGACTTGGAAAAGGAACCAGAGGTACACGGCCTGGCACGGTGGGGCGAGGCGGTGGATGGCGTGCAATGTCGGCTGCGGGCGGATAAGACTCTTTGGCAGATGAATGACTTGGTAACCTTTGCACTTGACCTTCGGAATGTGGGAAATGAGCCGCTTGATCTTATTCAATCAAAGGTGGACGCGTGCTGTGAGGTGGAGTATGACGGACACTGGTACGAATGGGCTGAACCGACCGTGACTGCTGGGACGGCTCTGCAGGTCGCGGCTGGCGACCAAGTGCTCGATGCCGTGGAGATTAAGTTGATCCCCTACTCCTGGGTGGGGCCGAGAAACGGTCGGCCGTTCCGCCGGCCCCAGCGGCAGAGGTGGGTTGAGCTGGTCCCTGACTCGTCCCCTGACTCCTGCGACGTGTCTGTGCATGACCGGTCTGAGTCATGGGAAGAGTATTTGGAGATTTCCCCGTGGAGGCATCTGGGGGGAAAGTATCTGGAGGTTGGGCCGGGCAGGCACGTGGTTCGTGTGAGGTTCTACCCGAGAGGCACTTGGCAGGCAAACGAACAGGCCGGCATCATCAGCAATCCGGTCGAGATAGAGATTCTGCCGGCGGAGCCGCGAAGACATGGTGTGCTATACGGTGAAGCGGTGGATGGCGTGCAGTGTCGGGTGCGGGCGCGGAAAGGCAAGTGGCAAGCTGGTAAGAAGGTAACGCTCGAAGTTGACATCCGCAATCAGGGCAGTCGACAAATGTATGTGTCCAGGCATAGCGGTGAGTTCGAGGTCGAGTTTGACGGGCGATGGTATTGCCGGGGGGCGCTTGATGTATCCCCTTACATTATGCGTCTTGGGCCGGGACAAGAATATAACGATATTATGCTCTCGTTGGACCAAGGTTGGGCGACGAAAGAGGGCGGCGAAGCGTTGTATCCTGCCGAGGGCAAACACAAAGTCCGCGTTGCTTTGACGGCCCAGGCAAGCGAGAAAGATGAAGGTGAAGCTGTTCGTGCAGTGAGCAATGTGGTTGAGATGGAGATTCTGCCGGCCGGACAGATTGTGCGGGAGGATAAGTCTGTTTCGCCGGGGCTGATACAGTTGGGAAAGGCTCTGAGTATGTACGCGAATGATGATGAGACCGGTAGGTTACCTGACGCGCTGCCTCAGTTGGCTGAGCAAGGCTATCTGAGTGAGGAAGATTTGGCGTGGTGCCTGGTGAACGTCGAGTATCTCGGTAAAGGAAAGAGTGCGGCGACCCCTCCCGACGCAGTGCTCGCATACGACAAGACTATGCTGAAAAAAGGCGAAGGCACCAATGTCTTGTTTGTGGACACCCATGTTGCGTTTGCAGGACCTGAGCAGCTTGAAAAGCTCGGCATCGTCATAACAGATAATGCCGAGGCAGGGGTCAGGCGTCATCTCACAAGTGCGGCTGTACGGAAGCAACTGGAGCAGGTTGGTGACCTTTCGCGGTGGAGGCCTGAAATGGCGTTTGGTGATGCGCTGGAGGAATTGAAGAAATCGGTTGAGCCGCCGTTAAGTATCGTGGTTCTCTGGCGGGACCTGGAGGAGAACGCGGGCATCGACCGGACCGCGCCGATAAACATGGAGGGCGTGTCGGGGATTTACCTGGAAACCGCTTTGCGGCTGCTGCTGCGGTCGGTTTCGGCGGGCGCTGAAATCGACTTCGTAATCAAGGACGGGGTAATAGTCATAGCCACCAAAGATGCCCTTCCCAATACGCTCGAGACGCGGGTTTACGATATTTACGGCCTCGCCGCCCGGCTGGTTGGCGTTGGCGCAGGCTGATTCCAGGGCAAAAAAATTTTGAAAAACTTTTTATTTTTTAATTGACAATTCGATTTATACCGAATAGATTCTATATAAAGCGAATCATGGAGATAAGGATATGGCGAAATCGAAGAGAGCGAAAAGGAGCGGCCGAAGAAAGCTGGGCCCGGAGCTTACAGAGGCCGAATGGACCATCATGAAGGTTATCTGGGAAAATGAGCCCTGTGCCGCCGGCACGGTTCAGGAGGCGCTGGTCAAGACCAAGGACTGGGCGTACAGCACGGTCAAAGGGACAATGGACCGAATGGCGGAGAAGGGCTTCCTGCGGATCGAAAAGATTCGCAATTTGCAGCTTTTCAAATCGAAGATAAGCGAAGCGGAAGCGAAAAGGGCGGAATTTCGAAAAATGCTCAAGCGGGCCTTCGACGGGGCCTTTGCGCCTATGATGCAGTTTTTGATTGAGAATGAAAGCCTCTCGGCGGGCGAGTTGAGGGAGCTTCGTAAAATGGCCGAGCAGGCCGAGCGAAAGAAAGGTCGGTAAACAAAAGTTCCGTGCTGATAGCATTGGAGGATCACGAAAATGGCCACATCCATTACGACGATTCTGGACGAATTAGGGGTGGGCTTCTGCCGTTATGCCCTGATGATGCTTATCCAGTCAAGTATCCTGATAGCGGCGCTTCTTGTGATTGAGCTGCTGCTGAGGCGGCGCGTGCGGGCGGTTATCCGATACTCCATCTGGATGCTCGTATTTGTGAAGCTTGTTTTGCCTCCCACCCTTTGTCTGCCTACCGGCGCAGGCTATTGGCTCGGCGACTACCTGTTAGCCGACTCCGGCGTTCTGGCGAGGGGGGACTCGGACCGCAGTGAAGCTCACAAGATGTCGATAAGCGCCTTCGTAGTTCCCGCCGACTCCTACGTAACCCCTTCTTACGAATCCGGTTATACAGTGGCCGCCTTTGGCGTCGATGATTCACGTTCGCCCGGCATGAGCCGACAGACGGTGGTCTTCTTGGTCTGGCTTGTTGGTGTGTTGGTGCTTTCGGTGCTGCTGTTGCAGCGAATATGGTTCGTTCAGCGCCTAGTCGCTCAAAGCGATCCGGTCAAAGGTGGATTGGCCGACAGATTGAATGTGTATCGTCATCAGATGGGGATTCGACGCAGCGTCGAGCTGAGAATATCACAGGCCGCGCTGAGCCCCGCGACGTGCGGGCTGCTCAGGCCGAAGATTCTGCTGTCCGCTTCCATGCTTGCGCGGCTTTCAGCGGATAAGCTCCGCACCGTTCTCATTCATGAGCTTGCCCATATCAAGCGAGGCGATCTGTGGGCGAACTTCGCGCAGAACGTGCTGCAGGTGATTTACTTTTATAACCCGCTTCTCTGGCTGGCCAATGCTGTTGTGCGGAGGATAAGAGAGCAGGCAGTCGATGAGATGGTGCTCGCTTCTCTTGGCGACCAGGCCAAGAGCTATAGCAAGACGCTCATCGACATCGCCGAGATGGCATTTCTGCGTCCTTCTCTGGGCCTGCGCCTAATAGGCGTGGTCGAATCGAGAAAGGCCCTGGCAGGGCGAATCAGACATATCACAACCCGCCCCTTTCCGAAGACCGCGAGGCTCGGCATACGGGGCTTGGCCGCGGTCCTCATCATCGCCGCGGTTCTCTTGCCTATGGCAAAGGCGGAAAAAACGCGTTTGGAAATCACGATAGACGGCGATTTAGAATCGCGCTCGGCAAGTCATGTTCTGCCGAAGGGGTGGAGCTTGGATTATGACAGCGGCATCGGGGTTGGGGCCGCTACCCATTGGCGCCCAGGCATGGCGCGCAATTTGGCCGAGCTGCGGGTCACACAGAACCTTCTCGACCCGCGTGATCTCAGGTTGAAACAAGAAGAGTACGAGTTCCGTGTACATTCCATGACGGGCCAAGACATGGGTCGGATTCCGCTGGTTGGGGGCGACCTCTCAAATACGTTGACCTTGCAGCCGCAGAAGTATTTGCTGACCTATACGCGCCGGAGGGGCAGACACCCGGACAATTTGAGCATGGAGTGCGGCGAGTTTCTTGTCGATTTAGGCTCACCGGGGATGTACGAACTCAAATTCACCCCTAAATTGGGCACAGCCGACATCAGCGGTTCTAATGGGGGCTGCTATGCTGTGAATTTTGAGAAGATCGGCCTACCTCACCTTCAGGGTTTTCATTATCAATATCCGGCCAAACGCTATCTCTTGGACGGCCTGTTGGCAGGTACGTATGCCCTAAGCGCCGTGACGCAGCTTCAGGGTGACAATGTGTTTGTAAGCCGGGCACAGGTGACCGTCGAAGATGGTCAGAAGGTAATTCAGAATATTCAATCTCCCGCATTAGGCGGTTGCTTGCTGAGGGGCACTATTCTTGGCACATTATCGAAGCCGCGCGGGAATTCGTCGCCTCAGTTCGAGTGGTTTGTGTTGATTCGCACGCCCGAAAGCGGACCCGTGGTTACGGCGGATGTCTACGAGGTCCTCACCATGGATACAATCTACGTTGTCCGCGGCCGGAACATAGTGAAAGAGACGGAAGAGCGGGCGCGATACAGCATCGAAGGGATAGCCGCCGGCGAATATAACGTCACAGTGATTGAGCACGATTTGACCAGCGGGGCGCCGATTACCCGTCAGCAGTCCAAGCCTTTGATCATGAGGTCTGACGAATCGGTCGCGCTCGATTTTGATTTGAGTGCTACTCCCATTGAGCACCCCGAAAATAGGATTGACAGCCGCCGCAGACGTGCAATCGGGCCAGACGCCTCAGTCGTCGAACAATCAGATACACCTGTGACGCGCGTTTACGATATCAGCGGGCTTTTCGGCGAGGCGGATGGTGCCGTTGAAGGCAAGGCGGAAGACGTGCAGAACCTGATGAACTTGATAGTCGATACCATTGAGCCGGACAGTTGGTATGGGACCGGTACGGGAGAGGGCACCATAACATCGTACGAGGACAAGAACCTCATAATCCTCCAGAGTCCGGCGATTCACAAAAAGATCGAAACAGTCCTCAATGAAATGCGCGCGGCCCTTCCGGCTCAGATTAGCGTCGAGGCCAGATTCGTTACGGTGAGCGATGAGTTTCTCGAAAGTATGGGCGCGGACGGGAATTGTCTTTGTGATATTAAAGTCGCTCCAGATCGCTTCAATTCTTCCGCTGAAACCCGGCCTAAACCGTTTGCGATTGAATTCGGAGGAGAAGATGCAAATGCTCCTGTCGGCGAATCGGGAAGTCGCGCAATTTCCAAGAGTTCGGCCTGTCTGCTTGATGACCTCCAGGCTCACATTATTCTTGTTGCTGTGCGGGCCCACAAGGACTCGAAGGTGCTCGCTGCCCCGAAAGTGATGGTTCTTGCAGGAGAAAGCGCGGAGTTAAGAATTGGAACCGAGGCTGCCTATATCCTGGGCTATGCGGAGCCGAATTCGCCTTCGGGTCGGCCGGAACCGAAGTATGAGCGCACACCCATAGGTACGAAGCTACAGGTTCTGCCACAAGTGGCCGCCGACGGCGTGAATATAGAGCTGAAAGTCGATTTCGAAGTTTCGGACCTGATTGGCTTCGAAGAGCATCTGTATAAGGGAGAGTATGCCTATCAAATCCCGTTAATGGATGTAGTAAGCAGCTCAGCCACCGTACTGATGGCGGACGGCGCAACGGTGCTGATTGGCGGCAAGAAAATCACAGTCGAAAACGAAGATGGACAAAGAGCTGAAAAGAACCTTCTGGTCCTAATCAAAGCGCAAAAAGTCGAGCCGGGGCAAGGCGGCTATTCTGAACGCTCGGAGACTCGCCGCAGGTCAGAATACCAGTTGGAATGAAACGGCAGGCTCTTGCTATGGAATTCACGGTGGTGCGCGGCGACCGCGTCACTGAGCATCTCCGAATGATGAGTCGCGTGCGCGGACGCCGCGACAGGTTCATGGAACGTTGCGCTGTTTCCATTTCTCTTCGGCTTCGGGCCTTCGTATATAAAGCGGCTGGAGCGTTAGCGGGTCGGTGAATAGTCCTTTCTGTGCCATCTGCCAACCGAGCTGATGAACCTTGGAAGCGTGTGGGCTCCAATAGTCTTCGGGAAGAAAAGCGACACCCTCACATTCGAAGGCTTCTCTGTGATAGAGCAGGCCTTCGCCGAGCAGCCATATCGGCTCGGTGTCGTTGGCGAACTGCTCAAGGAATTGTGATGTGGTCATCAGGCAGTCGGGAAGGATTTTCTCAAAACCGATGTCGCCGACAACGAATCCTGCCTTGTTGCTGCCGGGGGGATGAAGCTGATACACAGCGAGGTAGAATTGGCCGCGCTTTGCGTCGAGTATCGTGGCAAGGCTGTGTATATGCGTGGATGGGTGTCTCAAATAATCGCTTACATTCGACGCGATTACATCCATAGTATCAACGGCAACAATCTTTGTTTTGTTTGCAAGGTGCATCGTCTTTGCCAGCGCCACAGCTATGCGCAGGCCGGTGAAGCTCCCGGGGCCGACCGAGATGTGAACTTGTTCAATATCGCCCGGCTTGCGATGGAAATCCTCAAGAAGGGCACAAATAGCCGGAAAAATCTCCGCACTGTGTCTCATCAGGCCGGAAAAGGTGGTTTCGCCAAGGATTTTTTCCCCAAGGGCGACGGCGACGGAGCCTATTCTGCCGGAAGTCTCGACAGCTAATATCAGGGGTTCTTGCCTCATCTGATTAGTATTCTTACCGACCTTGCACGGGGTTTTCACGTTAAAAAGGCCTTGCTGCGGCCCAAGAAACGGCCTTCTTAGAGGACCGTTTTCCCGCCGATTTTGCCGAAATTTCCGGTTTGCCGCGCGGGAACAAAAATTTTATCGGCCAAAGGCCTGGAAATCAATTTTTTGCTTGCAAAAAATACTGTTTCTTTATACACTAAGTATAATCATAGGTCTAACGTTCGACAAGGGAGGTCGAAGGTATCAACACGGAGGTTGCCGGTACCAACTCATCGGAGGCATAGGTATTGTTGGTGAGTGAGTTACGTCTACGGGAATTCGTTCCCTAATTTTGGCAGGAGGTCTCTCCATGGTCAAAGTACGGTCCTCAATTAAACCATCCGGCGGCAAATTCATTTCTGTTTTTCTGGCATCGGTAATGCTTTTTGCCACAACCTTGGCAAGCCCCGCTTCGGCGCAGGTGAACGAAGGCGACGGAGCGCAAACGGCTCTGGAGACGGCGCAGTACTTCATCCGCGCAGGGATTGAACAGTATCAGCGCGGCTACTACCAGGAGGCGGAAAAGTCGTTCCGCCTGGCGCTGGAGTATGAGAAGTATTTGCCGGCGACGACTCGAGAGCAGCTAATCCGGTCCATAGAACAGGCGCACAAAGCAGTCGTCGCAAGAAAGCAGATTTTGGAAAACATTCAAATCGCGGACAAGCTGATTCAGCGGGGCCGGCTGGCGGCAGGGAAGGTCTATCTTGAGAAGGTCAGGGACAACGAGTTTTTGACGGAGCAGGAGCGTGTGCAGGTGCTTGAAGGGCTTCGGCAATTAGACCGTCGGCTGACCGGTCAGGATCGCGAGCCGGTCCGCGGCAGCGACGTGTTGGTGCCGCCGCCGACAAATACTGAAAGGACCGAAGGTCGTCTTCCTTCGGCAGCAGACGATGTGCGGCGTTCGACGCCGATCGAGGCAGAACGCCGATACGAGCTGCCGGATAGCGGCATTTCGACCATTGAAGAGGGACTGCTTGGTATTGAAAGGGGGCTGGTTCCAGAGCGCAAGAGCGCTCAAGGTTTGGACAGGCTGACGCCGCCTGTCACTGCGGCCCCGGTTGAGACGCGGCGTGTCCCAATGCCTGAGATGCGTGAAGACCTGGACAGGTTGGCGCCGCCCGTCACTCCGACCCCAGTTGAGACGTGGCGTGTCCCAATGCCCGAAATGCGTCAAGACCTGAACAGGTTATCCGAGCCCGTCGCTGCGCCGCGAGCGGCTGGTGCAGGCAGCTATATCGAGGCGGTGATTCAGCAAAGGAATGTCCGCCGGCACTATGTTGAAACTCTGGTTGGCGATGCGAATGATAAGGTGCCGGTTTACATCGGCCGGGACGAATTCGATAAGGCAAGGGAGCTTGTTGAAGCTGCCGAGCGGGTTGTGAACGAATTCCGCGTGGACCTCGGAGAGGATCTTTACAGGCATTACGGCGAAAAGCTCAAGGGACTGTCGGATGAGATAGCCCGCAGCAAGTCTGACAAGGAGCGGCGGAACAAAATAGCAAGGGAGCAGGCAGCGGATGAGGCGCGCACAGACTTTAGAAAGAGGACTGAAGAAGCCAGGCGCAAGCGAATTGAGGATCTTATGAAGAACGCCCAGGTGTATCAGCAGCAGCAGCGGTATGAGGAGGCTCTCGGTCAGTTGGAGATGCTCCTTGCGCTGGGTCCGCTGCACGACCAGGCTTTGATACTGAAACGAACGCTCGAGGACACGGTAACCTTCCGAACGCAGCTGGAGATTCAGAGAGAGGCGGGCAGGGAGAGAGCTCGCATTCTGGCGAAGACCGATGAGTCCGGAATAACTTATGCGGACGAGCTCAGTTACGCTAAGGACTGGCGAGAGATTTCGGCCAAGCGCAAACCAGAAGAGGTGATCGGGCGAGACCCTCGCGATATGGCCGTTTACAACCAGTTGGACCAAATCGTCAATCTTTCGGGGTGGGGACCCGAAAAGTCCTTTGCGGATGCGATCAATGAATTGAGAAATGCGGTTGACCCGCCGTTGAAGATAGTTGTTCTGTGGGGCGATTTGGAACAAAACGCTGAGATTGTGCAGACCACGCCAATAAACATGGATCCGGTTTCGGCGGCGCCGGTAGGGACGGTATTGGAGTTGCTGCTAAAATCGGTTTCGGCGGGCGCTGTCGATCTGGGTTACGTCATCGAGAAGGGGGTAATTACCATTGCAACAGTGGATACGCTTCCCAGCAAGCTGGTCACGCGGGTATACGATGTTACGATTCTGCTTGGGCGGCCTGCGGAGTTCTTTGACATGGGCGGCATGGGTATGGGGATGGGAATGGGATTGGGCGGCTACGGCGGGGGCGGCTACGGCGGGGGCGGCTACGGCGGGGGCGGCTACGGCGGGGGCGGCTACGGCGGCTACGGCGGCAGCAGCGGCTACGGCGGCAGCAGCGGCTACGGCGGCTATGGCAGCAGCGGCTACGGCAGTAGCGGCTACGGTGGGGGCGGCTACGGCAGTAGCGGCTACGGCGGGGGCGGCTACGGCGGGCGGGGCGGCTATGGCGGCGGCTATGGCGGCGGCTACGGCGGGGGCGGCTACGGCAGCGGCGGCTACGGCGGCAGCGGATATGGCGGACGCGGCGGCTATGGCGGCGGTGGATATGGCGGACGCGGCGGTTACGGCGGCGGCTACGGCGGCGGTGGCTACGGCGGGGGCGGCTACGGCGGGGGCGGCTACGGCGGCGGCGGCTACGGCGGGGGCGGCTACGGCGGCGGCGGCTACGATTACGACAAAGAGTATCGAGAGTTCAGTCTGACCCGACTTATTCAGGATACAGTTGATCCGGATAGCTGGTATGAGTATGGTGGAGAAGGCACTATCACATCCTATGAAGGCAAGAAGCTTATCATCCTTCAGACGCCTGAGATACACACGAAGATTGAGAAGCTGCTCGAGGAGATGCGCAAGGCCCTTGGCCATCAGGTTTCCATCGAGGCTCGATTCCTCGTAGTAAGCGAGAACTTTCTCGAAGACGTTGGCCTTGATGTGGATTTCAGGTACATTCCGGGCGGCAAATTCACTCTTGTTGACTTTCGACAGGCCCACGCTGATAGCGCAAAGGCCACGGGAACGAAAGTCCCGGGGAGTCTCGGCGGCAGTGCCGCTGGCATAGATATTATTGGAGGATACGGCTCAGCGCTTGACGACCTGCAGGTTCACTTTCTGTTGCGGGCCGTCCAGGGCCATAAGGATTCAAAGGCCTTAGTCAGCCCTAAAGTAACGGTCTTGAGCGGCGAGTCTGCGACGATGCAGGTCATGACAGACACTGTCATTGCCCTGCCGCCGGCGGTCAGCAGCGAAGTCATTACAGGCGGTGTTTCCGGCCTATCAACGGGAACTTCCTTTACGCCCAGTTTTCAGAACATACAGACCGGTACCACTCTGAGTATTACTCCGATTATCAGTCCTGACAAGAAACATGTGCTGCTCAACATATCCACAACACTGAATGATTTCCTTGGTATGAAGAGCTATTCCGTTCAGACTCCAGTTGCCAATGCTGACGGCGGCAGCACGATTGAAACAATTACACAGCAGCTTCCTGAGACAGAGATGTCGCAGGTTATGACCCGTGTGAGCGTACCTGACGGCGGGACGCTGCTGTTGGGAGGCCAGAAAGTCAGCGCCGAAACTGAATTAGAAGTGGGCGTGCCAGTCCTAAGCAAGTTTCCAATTATCGGAAGAATCTTCAGGAATCGAAGCATGGTAAAGGACCAGAAGGTGCTGCTTATACTGGTTAAGCCCACCATTATTCTGCAGGAGGAACGTGATGCAGAGGCGATTGCTGCAATGGAAAACGGGTTCTAATCTGTCTTTTTCACATTGCATGAGTTATCGGGTCTTGTGGATGACGTCTGCGACGGCGCAAGGTTTTGTTGGGGTGATAGCTCAGTTCAGCACTCGTCTGTGCCACTGGGGCGAGGAGGTTTTCGGGCCTGAGCAGAGGTGAATTGTGCGACAGTGGAAGGAGGTTATAGTCCTAATAACTAATTGTCCGAGTTCTAATTTGCTTCCAAAAAAGGTTTTAATGATATATAATGGGCCTGTAACTTGTTGGTGTTATGGAAAGGATTCTTCCGGAATAAGGCATAATCCGAGGGAATTGGGCATCCTGACATTGGGCCCTGTGTGGATTCGATGGGAGCGGGGCACGGGTGCTGACGAGGTTATCGGAGCTTTATCGGAGGCCCATCCGCAAGGCGCACGGAGGCAATTTGTCAAGTCCATGATTGGGAAGTATAGACGCGGTTTAGCGGGTGGACTGGGAATACGATATAGGTTGTGTGGTCGGAGGACTGAAGAAGAATCTGTGGAGACGGATGCATGAAGGCTAAAGTATGGGTCGGTTTATGGGTTCTGTTAGCCATCAGAGGTGGCTTAACAGCGAACGAATCACCTTATGAACCTTACGAGTCGCTCGTACCTTTTGCCAGAACGGCAGAGGAGCCGGCGAGTTGGATTGTGCGCGCGCAGCCGGCGTCGGTTTGGTCGGTCCTGGGCCAGCCGGATGCACTGCCGCCCGCCGCCCAAGGTCGCGGTCGCTGGCAGGTGAAAGAGCCACGTGACGCGGTCAAGGCTGTCAAGAAGCTGCATAGCTCTTTGTCCAGACTCGCTGAAACGCATCGCAAGCTTGGCCGCGGGGCCTCTATGAAGCTGGCAAAAGAGAAGAAGTGGGTATTCGACGGCGAAATGATCGAGGTTATCCTGGAGCCTTCCGTGAAGCGCCGGGCTGCGACGATTTCCAAGGCTTCGATTCATGGTCTCGGCGGCGTTGTGACCGGCGAATCGAAGTCGCTTTTGCGAGTAAAGCTTCCTATCGGGCGTTTGGAGCAAGCGGCCTCGGAAATCGGAGGAATTCGGCTGATTCGTCCACCCGTGAGGCCCATCGAGCTTGCTGCAATATCAGAGGGGGTTGGCCTGACAGGAGCGAATGTGTGGCAGGAGGCCGGCTATAACGGCGCAGGCGTTAAAGTAGCAGTCATCGACGGCGGATTCGAGTATCTTTCCATTATGCCAGCCGGCGAAATTCCGCCTGGTTGGATTGGTTACGATCCGACAGGTACGGGTCTGGAAACGGGTACTCAGCACGGGGTGGCGGTGGCGGAGGCCGTGATCGATATGGCGCCGGCAGTTCAGCTTTACTGTATTAAGGTTGCGGATGACTTGGATCTCGAGCTCGCCAAGGATTACTGCGTTGCGCAAGACGTCAATGTGGTGAACCACTCCATGGCCTGGGCTTTTTTCAGCGACCGTGACGGCCAGGGCCGTATCTGCGAGATTGCGGAGGACGCCGCTGCGAACGGCATTCTATGGGTCAACTCGGCGGGCAACTACGCCCAGCAGCACTGGCAGGATTATTTTGACGACAGCGGAGAAGTAATTGACTATGGCGGGGGCGTGCTCAAACCACTCACCGATTTCTCCGACGGGACTGAGGTGCTGTATCTGTCGCCCAGCAGCATATCCGCCGGTACGACAATAGTGGCTGAGCTTACGTGGGATGCCTGGTCGGAACCGAACCAGGACTATGACTTTTTTCTATACAAAGACGGTACCGGCATCGTCCAAGGTTCCATGGGAGACCAGACAGCGGGGGAGGAACCGTGGGAGGCTATTGTCTTTGACGTGACTTCAAGCGGTCGGTACGGATTTCTGGTTTCCAAGTACTCGGCGTGGCGTAACCACCGTCTGAACCTTTTCGTATATACCGACGGCGTGATCATCGACAATCCCGTCAACAGGATAGCAGCCGGTAGTTGTGTGGACCCGGCTGTCTCGGCAGACGTGTTCGCCGTGGCGGCCATCGACGAAGACAACTGGCCCACGGGGCCGCAGGAGGTCTTCAGCTCCAGGGGCCCCACGAACGGGGGCCTGATAAAGCCTGACATAACGGGTCCAGACGACTGCGTAAGTGCAATCTGGGGCTGGTGGCAGGGTACGTCGCAGTCGTCTCCACACGTCGCAGGCGCCGCCGCCTTGGTACTGGATGCGAATCCGACCTTCACGAATGACCAGATACGCTCATTCTTAGAGGGCCGAGCGATTGACATAGGCGACCCGAATAAGGACAACATCTATGGATGGGGCCTGCTGGACTTTGGTCCTCTGGTCAACACGCATACCATCTCCGGCAGGGTGACCGTGGGTGGGTCCGGCCTTGAGGGTGTGACCATCGTGGGTCTGCCCGGCAATCCTGTCACCGACGCCAACGGCGACTACAGCACTGAAGTTGCCGACGGCTGGACTGGCACGGGCACACCCCAAAAGGAAGGATATACCTTTCTTCCGCCGTTCAGGATTTATAACAACGTGATTTCGGACAGGGCCGACCAGAATTATGCTGCTACACTGCTTACCTATACGATTTCCGGTACGGTGCCGTACGACGGCAACGGTCTTGCCGATGTGACCATGGTGGGTCTGCCCGGCAATCCTGTGACCGACGCCAACGGCTATTACACGGCCACGGTGGACTACAACTGGAGCGGCACGGCCACTCCACAGAAGCCCCGGTATGCCTTCACTCCGCCTCAGATGACATACGTCGGCGTCAAGTCCGACCAGACATCCGAGGATTACGCCGCCGTATTTACGTATATCATCTCCGGTACGGTAACGCGCGACAGCAACGGGCTTGAAGGGGTGGAACTAACCGGTTTGCCCGGCCCTCCTGTTACCGACCTCAATGGTGAGTATGCCGTTGAGGTGCCCGACGGCTGGGACGGCACGGTCATCCCTGAGAAGGAAGGGTACACCTTTGACCCGTGCTTCAGGGACTACAGCAATGTGGATGCGAACCAGCCGAATCAGGATTATACCGCTGAAATCATAATGCTTACCATATCCGGCACTGTAACGTACAAGGGTTCCGGTCTTGCCGACGTTAATATGACCGGTCTGCCCGGCCCTCCTTTTACCGACGCCAATGGTCATTACAGCGCCGAAGTCGAGTACTGGTCGACTCCTACGGTCGTGCCGATAAGGCAGGGATTCCGATTTCAACCAGTGGACAGGACGTACCCGGCGGTCAAGGTAGACCAGCCAAATCAGAATTACGTTGCTTTTCTGACTCATCCGGTCTGGAACGTGAACACCGATATCAGATACCTGACCATCCAGGCCGCGATTGATGCCCCCCTGACCCTCGACGGACATGAGCTGATTGTTGACGGAGGCAGGGAATATACCGGACAGGATGCCCTTGCCAATTTCCGCGGCAAGCAGCTGGATATTCACAGCTCAGACGTAAACGACCCCGAGGCGACCAAGCTGAACGGTCGTAATCTTTACGGCCCGATCGTGACGTTCAGCAACTGCGGCAGCGGCGCCAGAATCGCCGGGTTCAAGATCACAGGCGGCGTTGCCTTGTTCGGGGGCGGCATTAGCTGCGAGAATTCCTCGCCCACCATCGCCAACTGCATTATTCAAGGCAACCGTGCCAGCTACTACGGCGGCGGCATCGACCTTTATTTGTCCGAGGCCCTCATCGTGGACTGCAAAATCATAGGCAACACGGCTTCGGACGGCGCCGGCATCAACTCCGAGCTGGATATGTCGACGGTCGTTTCGTGTGAAATCACGAGCAACACCGCGTCGGACGTCGGCGGCGCCGTTCAGGCCGTCGAGTCTTCTTTGGCCATGAAGAACTGTTTCATCAGTAACAACCAGTCGGCCGACGTGGGCGGCGCCATATATTTGTGGAACAGCGATTCGCAAATAGGCAATTGTACTATAGTAGCCAATACCGGCAGTTACAATTACGGCGGCATCTACTGCGATAACAGAACGCTGGCCGAGCCGGCGATTATCAACTCTATTGTTTGGAACAACGGCAATGAGCTCTATGACTGTGAAGGACTGGTAAGCTATAGTTGCGTCCAGGACGGCGCGCCGGGCGAAGGCAACACGGACCAAGACCCACTTTTCATAGATGGTTATTACCTGAGCAACACAGCCGCCGGCCAATGGGTGCAGAGCCCCTGTGTCGATGCCGGCAGCGCCGACGCAAATGACCCGAACATTGCACTGGATCACCTCACGACCCGCACCGACCAGGTTCCCGACGCCGGCCCAGTTGATATGGGATATCACTTTGAGAGAGGCGCTGTCACCACTTTCACGTTGACCACGAGTGTCAACGACTCCAACATGGGCACTATCAGCCGTGACCCGAACGACCCCTGCGGCATTGATCCGAATTATACTTATCCGCATTACACGTGGGTGACAGTAACGGCCGAGCCGGTGGATATAAATCACATGATTGTGGCGTGGAGCGTGGACGGTGTTATCGTTCCCAACTATACCGGCAGCACTTACGACGTGGAGATGACTGCCGACCACGAGGTTGTGGTCACATTTGCCGAAAAGCCCTGGCTGAAGCTGACCCTCAATCCGGTGGCCGGCTCCGGCGGTGTGCTCCAATCTCTGATTGGCACGGGCGGCAGCGTCATCAATAGACCCAGGCCCGGTGATTACTGGTACCGCTACGGCGAAAAGGCTGTAATTCAAGTTACTCCCGATACCGGCTACGTTCCTCAGTGGCTGGGCACCGACGATGATTATTCCATCGAGCCCAATAACACGGTCACGATGGACGCCAACAACAAGGCTGTCACTGTTTCGTTCCGATGGCCGCAGGACCGCTTTGTTCCAGGTCAATATGACACTATCGGCGATGCCATGACCGCCGCTGTGGGCGGCGACCGCGTTGTCGTTGCTGCGGGAGTTTACACCGGCGGGGGCAATGTCAATCTTGATTTTGGCGGCAAGGCGATTACGGTTACCAGCCAGAATCCCGACGATGCGAACATTGTCGCGGCCACCATTATTGATTGTGCGGGCGCTGGCCGGGCTTTTGTGCTGCGTCAGGGCGAAGGTTTCCGGTCTGTCATAGAGGGCTTTACGATCCTCAATGGTGTTGCTCCGTGGAATGATCCGGAGTTTCAAGTGCCTGCACCGCCAAGCCCCTTCGATGGCCTGCATGGCCGGGATGCCGGCGGCGGGGCGATAGCCTGCTTTAATGGCAGCAGTCCGACCATTTCCAATTGCGTAATCAGAAACTGCATTGCCCGCGGTCAGCCTGGTGCGGACGGTGCGAGAGGGGCCGACGGCGCGGCTGGCACCGACGGTGCGGCGGGCCCCGACGGTGCGGCCGGGGCAGACGGTAATGACCCGCGTGTTCCCGGCTCGCCTCCCATGTCCCCGGACGGCGAGCCCGGCGCCGACGGCAACGATGGTTTGCCCGGCGTCAGCGGCAGCGACGCTAATGACGGCGGCGACGGCGGCTGGGGCGGATGGGCCTATGGCGGCGCGTTGTTCTTTGACAGCGGCAGCACACCGAGGATCATTCGTTGTACGATTGAAGGGTGCGCGGCGATTGGCGGCGATGCGGGCGCCGGTGCAAATGGAGGTAACGGCGGCGATGGCGGCGACGGCGGCACAGGCGGCCTCGGCGGCATTGGAGGCAACGGCTGGGACTCAAACGACGTTAACGGTATCTATCCTGATGGTATCGGCGGCAACGGCGGCGACGGGGGCGACGGCGGCCCAGGCGGGACAGGAGGCAGCGCCGGTAACGGCGGCAACGGCGGCACAGGTGGCAGTGCTATTGGCGGCGCCATATTCTTCGGGGCGAACTGCAAACCCATAATACTAAGCTGTGCCGTTACAGATTGTAATACAATTGAGGGAATGGGAAATGTGGGAGGCACCGGCGGCACGGGCGGCTTTGGCGGCAACGGCGGCTACCCCGGGCTCGGCGGCACTGCCGGCACCGGTACGCCCGACGGCGGGGACGGTCAGCTTGGCTCGCCCGGCACCGGCGGGGCCGGCGGCAAGGGCGGCAGCGGCGGCAACGGCGGCAGCAACGGCTGGCTCTCTGCCGGCGGCGCCATATTCTACGACGTTCAGTGCGAGGTTCAGGTCTCCGATACAGACATTACCGAATGCGCAGCCGACGTCGATTACACGACAATCTGGTACGCTGGCGGCGATGGCAATAATCCCGGCCTCGGTGGTTCGCCGGGCGGCAATCCGAACCAGCCGGGTTTACTTGGAACCACGGGAGGAGGATTCACCTGGACGCCCGGCGGCGCCGATCTTTACGATTGGGGGTGTACCGCGGTACTCACCAACTGCACAATAACCGACAACAACGCCGTCGATGGCGAGGGCGGTGGTGAGTATTATTCGCAATGCCATGTCGTCCTGAATAACTGCGATATCAGCCGCAACTGGGCCCATTTCGTCAATGTCTGGGGCGGCGGCAGGGGCGGCGGCCAGTACTTCAGCGGCACGTGCGTGGTGGATGTCAATCACTGCACCTTTGTCGATAACAATTCTGTCGGCGATGGCGGCGGTCAGCGCTTTGGCGGCGGCAGCGCGGTACATACTATCAACAGCAGCTTCATTAACAACACTTGCAACTCGGGCGCAGGGGGTGGTCAGTGGTTTGACAACACGTGCACGGCGGAGGTTACAGACAGCAACTTCATCAACAACCGTGCCGGTGGGGGTGAAGGCGGCGGCCAGCGGTTCGGAAATAATGCGGTGGTAAAGGTGGCCGGCTCCAACTACGGCGAGAACCATGGAAACGGCGATGGCGGCGGCTTGTACGTTCCCTTGGGCTGTTCGCTCGACATCAATGATACGAGCTTCACCGACAACTGGGCTGATGCATCACTAAGTAAAGGCGGTGGAGTCTACTACGGGGGCACGACGGGCAGCGGCAGCGGGCTCAGACTGACCGTCAGCAGCAGCCGATTCGCCGGCAACATCGCCGAGTACGGCGGTGGTCTCTACTGGTACGGCGGTGGTCCGTTCTATCCCGGCAGCGGCCTGATCCAGGTAGAAATATCTGACAGCTTATTCAGCAGTAACAGGGCCGACCACGGCGGCGGCCTGTTCTGGAGCAAGGGCTCGCCAATGATAAGCCGGTGCATTGTGGCACACAACACCGCCCGCGGCCGCTGGATTCCCAACACATACGGTCCGGAATTCGGCAGCTACTTCTACGGCGGCGGCGCAGGAATATTCTGCTGGACCTCAGATGCTCAAATCGAAGACTGCTTCATCGGTCATAACGCGGCCTCCGGCGCCGGCGGCGGCGTCTATTTCGGCGGCGGCTCCAGCCTGCCGATCCTCAAGAACTGTCTGGTCGTGGGCAACTCGGCGGTGCTCGACGGTGGCGGCATCGTCTCCTACTGGTTCGTGATCCCCACTATTTCCAACTGCACTATTGTTGATAATACCGCGAACGACGCTGCCGACGCGACACACGGCAGGGGCGGGGGCCTATCCTGCTCTTACGAAAGCGAGACCACTCTCATCGATAGTATCCTGTGGGGCAATACGGGCACTAACGGCAACCAGATAGCAATCGGCAGCGACAGCGACCCGCTCGACCTCCAGCATCCAGCGGTTCTGACGGTTTCATACTGCGACGTGCAGGGCGACCAGACGCCACAGGCCATTTACATTGAGCCGGGGCGGACGCTGAACTGGCTGAGCGGCAACATAGACGCCGACCCGTGCTTCGTCGCGAATTTCTACCTCAGTCAAATCGCAGCCGGCCAGGCGGCCAACAGTCCATGCGTCGATACCGGGAGCGACCTTGCCGTGAATCTCGGCCTCGATTCCTATTCGACGCGGACCGATGGCGTGGGCGATGCGGGCCAGGTTGACATGGGTGTTCACACTCGTGTCACCGGGCAGCAGTACCAGCTCACCGTCCATCTCGTTGACCCGCACGGCGGCGCCGTGACGCCCAGCGGCGGCTTCTTCAATGCAGGCGACGTCGTTACGCTCAAGGCCACACCCGCCGACGGCTACAGGACTTATGTCATCTGGTCCGGAACCGATAATGATTCGGTGACCGCAACCACCAATACCGTCACTATGGACCGCGACAGGGTGGTCTATGTCACTTTGGAGCGCATCCGGGCGTTTCTCGTTCCGGGCAGCGAGTTTCACACCATCGGCGGCGCGTTGGCATCAATGGACCCCGACGGCAGAACGAGTGTGCGAGACGGCGACAGCATCATTGTTTCGCCCGGCGTTTACCGTGAGAACAACCTCGATTTTTGGGGCCGCGCTATTACTATCGCCAGCGAAAAACCCGATGACCCGGCGACGGTGGCGGCGACAATAATCGACTGCCAGGGCGGGGGACGCGCCTTTGTACTGCAAAACGGCGAAGGCACCGACTCTGTCATCAACGGCTTTACCATCATAAATGGCGGCGGGTCCTATGGCAGGCCGGGCAGACCCAATCCTGCCAACCCTGGAATAGCTGGGACTGACGGGGCCCACGCCTATGGTGGAGCAGTAGCCTGCTTCAACGGCAGCAGTGTTACTATCGCAAACTGTGTTATCAAGGACTGCGTCGCTCGCGGCAGGGACGGACAGCACGGCGGATATGGCTCTGCCAGCGGCGCCGGCGCGGACGGCGCAGCCGGCGGCGACGGCGGGGAAGGGATGGGCGGCGATGACCCCGGTAATCCCTATGGACCGGATGGCGGTCCCGGCGGCGACGGTATCGACGGCGGCAACGGCGGCAGCGGAGTCAACGGTGGAGACGGAGGCGACGGCGGACAGGGCGGCTGGGCCTACGGCGGCGCACTATATTTTGACACTGGAAGCGCGCCGGTGGTACTGAATACGAGGATGATCAACTGCAGAGCTATCGGCGGAGACGGCGGCGATGGCGGCGATGGCGGCCTGGGCGGAAACGGCGGCCTCGGCGCTGACGGCGGCGACGGCGGCGACGGCGGCGACGGCAGTGAGGGCGACCCTGAATATGAATGGGACAACGGTTATGGCGGTGCCGGCGGGCGAGGCGGACATGGCGGCCGAGGCGGCGATGCCGGCCGAGGGGGCGACGGCGGCCACGGGGGCAACGGCGGAGAGGCGTTCGGCGGCGGTATATACCTTAGCCCCGGCTGCAAGCCCACCATACGCAATTGTACTATAGAAAACTGTTATATCGCCCAGGGCCTTGGCGCCTCCGGCGGAGACGCCAACAGCGCGGGCATCCCCGGCGACGGCAGCAATGGCGGCGACGGGGGCGCCGGCGGCGACCAGTACGGCATCGGCGGCAATGGCGGCAACGGCGGCGATGAAGGATGGCCCGCGCGAGGCGGCAACGCCGGAGATGCAGGCTACAACGGCCGAAACTGTCTCGGCGGCGGCATATTCTACGGCGCGGGGTGCGACATTGTTATCTCCGACACTGCGATTATCGGCAACACAGCCGACGCCGATGTCGTCGACTACCAGAATCTCTGTGATAACCACTACCAATATTTTGGCGGTCAAGGCGGCGCCAGATCGCTGGCCCCTCTTGTAGGTCCTGGAGTGGAGGGTCAGGGCGGCGCCGCCGGTGCTCAGGGAGTCAACAGCGGTCTGCCAGGCACACCCGGCGCAGTAGTTCCTCTTCTCATTAACCTGGCTATTACAAATGGTGTGAACGGCACGGGTACGGGCCCGGGTACAGGCTTGTGGGGCAACTGGACTCTGGTCCTCGGCGGCGGCACTTACTACGATATCGGATGCACCGCAGAACTCACCAGGTGCACTATAAGCGACAACGCAGCCGAGAGCGCCTATGCCCAAAGTGACGGCGGAGGCGAGTATTACAGGTTCGATTGCAACGTCGTTTTGAATAGCTGCACGGTTGTCGGCAACAGCCTGTGGAGCCACGACTTCTTTTACTATCGGGATGCTAATGATGATTGCCAGCTAATAGACGAAGTTCATTACGGTCGCAACGGCGGCGGCCAGAATTTCGGCGACTATTGCATCGCGGAGGTCAATGACTGCTATTTTGCCGACAACATAACCGGCTTCGACGGCGGCGGGCAGCGTTTTTCGAGGTACTGCGTCATAAACGTTAAGGCAAGCAGCTTCGTTGACAATGCAGCCGGTCTTGAGAACACCGCCTCAGGGGACCCCAACGGCTACGACGGCGGCGGCATCTTCTGCTGGTACGGATGCGTGCTCGACATAAATGATTCCACCTTCACGGGCAACTCGGCACAGGGTTATCTCGGCTGCGGCGGCGGCGTCTATTTCGGCGACCCGGTATACGACGGGGTCAGACTGACCGTCGCAAACAGCAGCTTCTCCCAGAACAACGCCAAGTTCGGCGGCGGCCTCTACTGGTACGGCGACGGCGCAGATGTAGTTGTCTCGGACTGCAACTTCAGCCAAAACATTGCCGACCACGGCGGCGGCCTGTACTGGACCGCCGGTGCGCCGCTCGTCGAATACTGCACCGTTACCGACAACAGGGCCCGCGGACGTTATATCCCCAGTGGTTACGGCGGCGAGTTCGGCAGTAATTTCTACGGCGGCGGCGGCGGCATCTTCGGCTGGAGGTCCGATGCTATTATCGAAAACTGCATTGTTACAGGCAACACCGCCTCGGGCGCCGGCGGAGGCGTCTACCTCGGAGGCGGCACAAGCTGGCCGTGGCTGAATAACTGCCTGGTTGCCAATAACTCAGCCGTGCTGGACGGCGGCGGCGTCGTCTGCTATTGGTACGTCAGACCGACGATATCCAACTGTACCATCGCTTACAACCTTGCGCTCGACCGCGCAGACCCCAACCATGGAAGAGGCGCGGGCCTGGCCTGCTCATACGAAAGCCGAGTGGACGTCATCGACTGCATCATCTGGGGCAACACCGGCACGGGCGAAGGTTCGCAGGTCGCCGTCGGAAGCAGCGACTGGCCCGACCCGCTGCCATCAACGGTCAATATCAGCTACAGTGACGTCCAGATATTCCGGGAGCGGCCCAATGACGTCAATCTGGCTGTGCCGATCGACCCGAACGCGCCGGACTACCTCATTTACAGCGAATATGAGCCGGCTCTTTCCTTTGGCGGCATCTATGGTGTGGCCGGATGGGTCGGCAGCGACGGCGTTGACAGAATAATGCATTATAGCTTTGTACCTGATTATAACGCCGGCATCATGCTTTCGAATGCCTATATCTACACCGTTACCATCCCGGCCGGCGCCGAGCCCCACGCCCATCCGAACAATCCTTACGCGCCTGGACCAATTGCTCCGAGGACCTTTACTCTGGAAAGATATTTTAATCTCGGTCCCAACTTTAACCAGCTCTGGGACGATTCGTCCGATTTTCAGGTTGATCCCGTCGAGAACGCGATTTATTTGGGCGCCAATACCGATGGGATCCTTAAGTACGTCTTTGACCCTGATGCGAACAATCCCGTAGCGGGGGGCCCTGCCGGCAATTATGTCTTCGATTCTACGATTGCCCCAGTATGTCCCGGCTGGCCCGAGACGCTCGGCTATGACCCCAGTAATGATATTTGGTACACAGGCATGAGGGATTTCTGGGCAGGTTCTACCGGCGAAGTCTGGAAGTATGACGGTTCGCAGGGGCCTAATGGTACTTGGGAACTCGCATTTGAATATCCCGCTCCGCCGACCACCTTAGCCTACCAAGAGCATGATGGTCTGGAGTTCGTCAACGGATATCTGTTCCTCGCCCCCAGCTATGGCGATGCCATACAGCAATTCACGCCGGATGGCACGTTGGTGAATGTTTTTACTCATCAGCCTTTCGGCGCTCAGCAAGAGGGCATGGGATGGGGTGCGTTGGAGCACTTCTGGACCGGGTCGCAGGCGAACAAGATTACTGAGTTCGGCGGCGGCGCCCTGCAGGCCGGCATTAGTGCGATTCCGCCTGTGCCGCCGGTCTATGTTGAGCCGGGCTGCACACTTAACGGCTGGCAGCCCGGGGACCCGAATTTCTGGACCTGGGACGTCAATAGCTGGGACCCCAACACGCACAACATCGACGCTGACCCGTGCTTCTTCTCGGTCGAGGACCGGCTGTACTACCTCGATCAAATTGCGGCCGGCCAGGACGTGAACAGCCCCTGCGTCGACGTCGGAAGCGACCTGGCAAGCGTCGTCGGCATGGATATTTATACTACCCGCATAGACGGCGTAAACGACGTCGATCAGGTGGATATGGGATTCCACTATTCCGAGCCTCTTACGAATTATCTGCTTACTGTTACGGTGGTTGACGGCAACGGCACCGTTGATCCGAACGGGGTCGTTATGGTCTTCAAGGGGTACCGTGAAAATGTTATCACCCTGACGGCGTATCCTGACCCGAACTATCGCGTCAAGGCCTGGACGGGCACCGACGACGATTCCTCGACGGCGCTGACCAATACCGTTACGGTCACTGCCGATGCAACCGTCACCGTCCAGTTCGAGCGGATTCCGGAGTACACGCTGAACGTAACGGTGATCGGAGGGCACGGTTCGGTGGTAGTGGACCCGAATCAGGCTGTCTATCTCGAGGACACCGTGGTTACGCTGACCGCGGTGCCCGACGCCAACTATCGGGTCAAGGTCTGGACCGGCACGGACGATGACTCATCGACGGCCCTGACCAATACCGTTACCATGACGGGCGCGAAGAATGTCACTGTGGAGTTCGAGGCGATTCCGACCTTCCACCTGACGGTAACGGTACCCTACGGTCACGGCAGCGTCTACCCGAGCAGCGGCGACTATCTTGACGGCACGCCGGTCACCTTGACGGCCACGCCGGAGGAGGGATACAGAGTCAAACAATGGACCGGCACCGACGACGACTCAGGCACGGGCCTGACTAATACCGTAACGATGGATTCCGACAAGACCGTCACGGTCGAGTTCGATGCTCCAAAGAGCTATCACGTCCCCGGCCAATACCCGAGTATCGCCATGCTGGTCAGTCAGACGGACGCCTACGGGCGATACGTGGTGCGCGACGGCGACAAGGTGGTCGTCTCGCCCGGCACCTACGGGGGCGGCATTGATTTCGACGGTCGCTCGATTATCATCACCAGCGATCATCCCGACGATCCCTGCACCATCGCGAGCACGATCATCGCCTGGGGCGAGCGTGCGTTCACCTTCCGGGGCGGCGAAGGGCCCGACGCGGTCATCACCGGCTTCACTATCAGAAACTGCAACGCTTACGGGCGGGGCTGGAGCTGGTTTGGCCCGGCCGACCCCGACGGCAAAGGCGGCGCAATAGCGGCGCTCGGTGCGGCCAGTCCGACGCTGGCCAATCTGATTATCGAGAACTGCGGCGCTGTCGGCTGGAACGGCTATAACGGTTACAATGCAACCGAGGCTCTTCCCGGAGCAGGCGGCGACGCCAACGACGGCGGCAATGCGTACGGCGGCGCGATGTACTTCGCCGCGGGCAGCGAGCCGAATATTCTTAGCTGCCAGATAACCGGCTGCTGGGCCGCAGGCGGAAACGCCGGAATGGGCGGCAATGCCTACGGCGCCGACCCGTGCGTGCCCATCGGGCCCAACAGCTTCGGCCTCGGCTATCCAGGCGGTAACGCCGGAACCGGCGGAAGCGCCTTCGGCGGCGCGATGTACTTCGGATATGGCTGCCGACCGAGGATAATCAATTGCACAATCGAGGACTGCAACACCATCCAGGGCGCCGGCAACATTGGAGGCAACGGCGGCGACGCCAACGACGGCCAGGGCGGCCGCGGCGGAAACGGAGGGTCCGACGGATTTGCATCCTTTGGTGGTGGTATATGTTTTGACCAGTTCTGCGAGCCGGTAGTTATTGATACGGCAATTATTGACTGCAACGCCGATGTCAACTATGGCACATACAGCCACGCCGGCGGCAGCGGCGGGTCCGGCGACGTCAACGGCATGCCGGGCATGTACGCGTATAACCAGACATCGGGTTATGGCGGCGCCAGCTTCTACAGCATGTGGTGTAATATCACGCTTGAAAATTGCACGATCATAGGTAACTCTGCGCTGGACAACGGCGGCGCAGAACACTACGCACCGTACTGTCAGGCGGCACTTAACGACTGCGCATTCGTGTACAACCAGAGCGGCAGCAGCGGCGGCGCCCAATACCTCGACCTGTTGTGCCGGATGGATATTAATGATTGCGACTTCGTCGGCAACTACGGTTCCTACAACGGAGGAGCACTGTTGATCGCATGGGATTGCAACGTCGATGTCAATAATTCCACGTTCGCCGGCAATATGACGTACGGCGAAGGGGGCGCCTTGTACTGGGGCGTGCTCGACGGCGACTTCACGGCGGTGAGACTGAATAACAGCCAGTTCAGCGGCAATTACGCCTACTCATACGGCGGCGCCATGTACTGGTACGGCCCCTGCGAACAAGTGGAGATTACCGATTGCGTTATCAGCGACAACCTGGCCCGGTATGGCGGCGGCATGTACTGGAGCAGCGGCGCGCCGGTCATCCGGGGCTGCACAATCAAGAACAACCGGGCCGAAGGTGATATAACATATATCGGCGGCGGCGTGTATCAGACGATGTACGGCGGCGGCGGCGGCATGTTCTGCTGGTCCTCCGACGCGGTGATCGAGAGCTGTTTCATAAACGGCAACGTCACCAACGGTTCGGGCGGCGGCGTCTATTTCGGCGGCGACGTGGCTTCGCCGATACTTAAGAACTGTCTGGTCAGGGCCAACTCAGCGGTCCGCGACGGCGGCGGCATCGTGTCCTATTGGTTCATCGAGCCGACAATCTCAAACTGCACCATCGTCGAAAACACCGCATACGACCCGACAGACGCCGAAAACGGTTTGGGCGGCGGCTTGTCCTGCTCCTATAACAGCATCACCGTCCTTATCGACAGCATCCTCTGGGGCAACAGCGGACAGAACGGCAGCCAGATAGCCATAGGCAGCGACGGCGACCCGAACTTCTATCAGTACCCTGCCGAGCTTACCGTATCACATTGTGATATTCAGGGAGGACAGAGTCCGGAGGCTATCTTTGTCGAGCCCGGCCGAATCCTCAACTGGCCGGCCGGTAATATCAATGATGATCCGCTGTTTGTTGCCGGCTATTACCTGAGTCATACCGCCGCGGGCCAGGCTCCAAACAGTCCCTGCATCGATACCGGAAGCGACCTGGCTGCTACGCTCGGTCTCGACGAATTCACCACCCGCACCGACGGCGTCAATGACGTGAACATCGTCGATATGGGTGTGCATTATCCCAGTGGCCAGCGTTATCAATTGACCGTGAACGTAATCAACGGCGCGCACGGCGTCGTCGAGCCCAACAGCGGCTTGTTCAACAAGTACAGCGTGATAGTCCTTACCGGCGACGTGGACGAAGGCTATCGAATAAGATGGAGCGGAACCGATGATGACTCATCGGTTGCGTTGACCAATACCGTCACCATGTATTCCGACAGGACGGTCACGGCCACCATTGAAAAACCCAGGACCCTAAGTGTGCCCAGCGAGGCCTATCCCACCATCCAGTCGGCTGTGAACGCCGCTCTCGATGGAGATGTCGTCGTTGTGAACCGGGGACGCTATATGGGCGGCGGCATTTTCATAAACAGGGCAATTACCTTGACTGGCGTGGCGCCCGACGACCCCTGCACCGTTGCGGCGACCATTATCGACGGCACCGGCTATCTTACTTTTGGCATCCGGATTGCGGGCAACTGTGGTCCGGATACCGTGATAAGCGGCCTGACCGTCGCTAATTGTACCTTCGGCGGATGGGGTAGCCCCTCTGGGTTCTGGCCCGGGGACGATGGTTTTGACGGCGGCGACGCTTTTGGCGGCGGAATACACGTCGACTCCGGCGCCGGGCCGACCATTGTCAATTGCAATATCGAGCATATCTTTATCGAAGGCGGCCACGCTGGAAACGGTAATGCCGGTGTTGAAGACCCCAACGACCCCAATGCGACGCCGCCATGGCATCCCGGCGACAATCATGGGGGCGATGGCGGCGACGGAGGCGCCGCATACGGCGGCGGCATCTATTGCGCGCCCTACAGCAGCCCGGCCATACTTGGCTGCCGCATCTCCGACGTGCTCGTCCTCGGCGGCACCGGCGGTAACGGCGCCGACGGCGCAAGTCCGGCAGGCCAAGGTTCTCTGCCGAGCCCCGCGGGCGGCTTGGGCGGCAACGGCGGCTGGGGCGGCGGCGCCTTCGGCGGCGGAATCTACGTTGGTTACCGCAGTACGCCGACCATTGAGAATTGCGTCATCAGCGATTGCTCGGTGACGGCCGCCGATGCAGGGAACGCCGGAAACGGCGGTAACGGCACCAGCTTCTGGATGGGCGGCTGGGGCGGCACCGGGGGTGAGCCCAACCAGGCCTACGGCGGCGGCATCTACTTTGCGCCAGACTGCCAGGCCCTCGTTTCGAATTGCAGGGTCATTAATTGCTCCGCTATCGCAGCAAACGCAGGCAACGGCGGAAACGGTGGTAGTCCAGGCGGGCCGTCAGGTATCGGCGGCGGCTGGCCGCTCGAAGCATATCTTGGTTATACTGCCCGCGGCGGCGGCGTTTACTGCGGCGCCGGCACAACCGTCACCTTCGAGGACTGCACGTTCCAGGATAATTCCATAACCGGCGGCATGAGCGGCGTCGGAGGTACCTCGAACAACTGGTCCCAGCCCTACTACAGCTATGCAATTCCAAGTTTCGGCGCGGGCGTCTTCTGTGACGCCGGCTCAGTGCCCACCTTTATCGGCTGCGACCTGGCCGGCAACCAGGGCCAGGGTGTCTATGCACCCATTGATCCGAACGCCCCCATCGACCCCAACGACCCCAACTACGTCGATCCGAACGCACCGCCTTTGGCTTACAGCCTCACTCCTTATACGAGCTTTGGCGGTGGAATCTGCTCCATTGGCGTGGACCCAGTTATCATTAGCGATTGCAACTTCACCCTGAACTACGCGACCATGGGCGGCGGTGTGTACTCCGAGGACGCCAACTCGGTAATAACCGACTCCAACTTCGTCGGCAACCTCGCGTTCAAGGGCGCCGGAGTCTATTGTGCTGACAGTCTCGCTTCGACGATTTCAGGCAGCTTGTTCACCGGCAATCAGGCGCTTGGAACCGCTGACGGCGCCGGCGACGTCGTGGGCGGTGAAGGCGGCGGCATATTCTCTGCCTCCAGTTCCCTGCTGATTGCCGATTGTCAAATGCGGTTGAATCTTGCCGATGCCTCCGGCGGCGGCGCATACCTCTCCGGCAGCGCCGTGGGACCGACGTCCGTCAACAATTGCCTGATAACAAACAACCTGGCGCGCAGGGACGGCGGCGGTATTTCCTGCAACTGGTATAACGAAGCTGTGATTTCCAATTGTACGATAGCCCGAAATGTCGCCACCGGCTCCGGATTCGGAAGCAGCCACGGCGGCGGTCTGTACTGCTCCTATGAAAGCAATGTCCAGGTAATAGATTCGATTATCTGGGACAACCAAAGCTCCTATGAGGGCTCACAGGTCGCGGTGGGAAGCGGCGACCCCAACTACCCGCGGCCTTCGACATTGAGCATCACTTACAGCGACGTGCAGTCTTTCCAGGACCCGGAGGCCGGTTTGTCGGCGCTCGATTTGGTCTTCTGCATCGATTCCACCGGCAGTATGTGGGATGACATCGCTGCGGTCCAGGATGCCACAACCCTGATTGCCGACCAGATAGCGGCATCCGCTGAAGATTTCAGGATTGGCGCGGTAACCTATCGTGATTATCCGTATGATTTTAACTATCCTGGTTATATCCTGTATCAAGATATCGCCCCATTAACGGATGATGTTGACGCGTTCATCACGAACATCAATACGCTTTCGGCCGGCGGTGGGTATCGGGAGTCGCAGGAAGCGGTCTACGCCGGCTTGATGCATTGCATTGACCCCGATGGGTTGGAAGCCCTGCTGGCCACCACGGATGCGAATGTATTGATAGACACGAACTCACCGGGACCGCAGTGGCGTACCGAGCCGGGTGTGGCCAAGGTAATTGTTCTGATAGGGGATATCGAAGCTATAGACCCTGAACACTACACCGGGTATACGCTTGACCCCGTGGTTCAGGCCGCCAACGATGAGTCGATAATGATTTTCTCAGTCTTGATCGAGAGCCATGGGGACCGTTCAGCGGCCACCGACCAGTTCTTCACCGATGTTGCCGAGCGAACGGGGGGTGTGATGATTCTGGCCTCGGACGCCAACGAGGTGGTTGGCGCTATTTCAGAAGCAATCAGCTTGATTTCGCGTCCGGCTGCCAACCTCAAAGTGGAACAGGGCTGCAGCCTGCCCGGCTGGAACCCCGACAGCAACAGCTGGGACCCCAACACGCATAATATCGACGAAGACCCATGCTTCACCCACGGTTACTATCTAAGTCAGGTGGCAGCCGGTCAGGATATGAACAGCCCGTGCCTGGATATTGGCAGCGACCTGGCGGCCAATTTGGGTATGGACGACCGAACCACACGCATCGACGGCGTCAACGACGTCAACCAGGTCGATATGGGATACCATTATCTCGAGGGACTGCCGCGATACGAGCTTACGGTCAGTGTGGTTGACGGCAACGGCACGGTCGACCCGAACGGCACCGTCGTAGTCTACCAGTACGCCGAGGACAATATCGTAAATCTGACCGCGTATCCGGACCCGAACTACCGTGTTGCAGAGTGGACGGGGACCGATGACGATTCGTCCACCGCGCTGACCAATACCGTTACGGTGACACAAGACACGAGCGTTACGGTCCGGTTCGAGCCGATTCCGTGGCGACAGTTGACGGTCGATGTTGTCGGCGGCCACGGCACATTCACAGTGGATGCTAATGCCACGCCGGTCAGCGATTTTTCCGGCTTCTATCTTGAGGGGACAACAGTAACGCTGAACGCTATACCGGATGCCAACTACTATGTCGAAGGATGGTACGAGGCGAGCAGCGGTTTGGTCTCCTTTGCCCGGAGTTTTGACCTCTTGATGGATTCCGACCAGACCATTACGCTTCAGTTCAGACAGCGGATGATCATTTCGGTTGGTGGTCAGGGTCAAGGCTACGATCAGACAACGATTCAGGCAGCTCTTGCTGACCCAGCCAGTGGCAGTGAACCAATCGCCAGGAGCGGCGACACGATTGTAGTTTATGAGGGCACTTATCAAGGCGGTATCGACTTTGGCGGCAGAGAAGACGTCAAGCTGGCCAGCGCCAATCCTGATAATCCTGACATTGTTGCCAACACGATTATTGACTGTGCAGGCAGCGGGCGTGCTTTTACCTTTGACCACGGTGAAGACGCCGATACGGTTGTTGATGGCTTTACGATAATCAACGGCAACCTCAGCGGCCAGCCCGGTGGCGCCATATACATTGGTTCCGGCAGCAGTCCGACGATTGCGCATATTGCGATAAGCAACTGCAGCGTAAGTGGCGCCGACGGCGGCGCTATCTATATCGGTTCCAACAGCAGTCCGATAATTGGCTATGTGACGATAGAAGACTGCAGCGTCAGAGGCGGCGACGGCGGCGCCATATACGTTGGTTCCAACAGCAATCCGACATTTGGAGATGTTATAATAAGCGACTGCAGTGTTACCGACGGCGATGGTGGAGCGATATATGTTGCGACCGGCGCCGGTCCCGAATTCATCAGATGCACGGTCAACGGCTGCTTAGCGTCGCCGTTCGGCTTGGGCGGCGGGGCTTACTGTGCCACGGGCAGTTTGGCGACATTTACAGAGTGCGAGTTCAGCGGCAATACTGCGGGCAACCATGGTGGGGGGATGTACTACGGCGCCGACACGGTTTCTGTGCTTCACAGATGCACATTCGCCAATAACACAGCCAGAGGCGCTGCTTACTCAACAGTAGGCCCTGGTTACGGAGCGTTAGGTGGTGGAATTTGCTATGCTGCCGGCTGCATGGCGGATGTGAATGAGTGTACGTTCACCGGCAACAGCGCTAGTCTGGGCGGCGGTGGTATTTTCTGCGGGCAGTATAGCATCATAGCAGTTACCGACTGCAACTTCACGGCGAACTCTGCAAACGATGGTGGTGCACTGAGCTTTGAGCCTGACTGCTCGGGAACCATTAGCGATACGATACTGGCAAACAACAATGCGGACGGCCTGGGCGGCGCCATATTCACCGATGCCGACTGCAATATAGCCATTGCCGACTGCGATATTTCCTACAACCGGGGCGGTCACGGCGGCGGGCTGTATTGTTACGATTCTCCATTGACGACAGTTACCGGCTGTCAAATCACGTACAACAGAGCCGTGGGAGGACTTTCCGTATGGTACCTGTACTTCGAGCCAGACCCGAATAATCCGGGCGTCCCGCTCACGCCGGACCGCCCAATTGACACCGGCGACCCCAATTTTGATCCCAACGACCCCAATCTTATTGTCGAGCGGCATGAGGGTTACGTGGGTCTGGCCCGCGGCGGCGGAATCTGCTCCTGGATCGGACCGAACCTGATTGCCGATTGCGAAATCAGTTACAACACCGCCCGGACCTCCGGCGGCGGTCTGTATCTGGCCGGCGACGAGTATATCGAAATCCCCTATGAGATGGCGCTTGAGAACTGCCTGATTGCCAACAACAAAGCATCCGCAGACGGCGGCGGTATTTCCTGCAATTGGTGGGCGGAGGTTATCATCTCCAATTGCACGATAGCTGAAAACGCGGTCTCAGGAATGCCTGCTTATGGCGGCGGTCTGTATTGCTCGCACGAGACAAATGTGGAGGTTATTGACTCAATCATCTGGGATAATTCCGGGAACACCGGCTCTCAGATATCTGTGGGCGGCGGCAGCGAGTACGCTGGCTGGCCTTCAACAGTATTGATTAGTTATAGCGACATCCAGGTATTCCAGCAGGCTCCCGACCCGAATGAAGACGGTGTGCCGAAGGTGGTTGACCCGAGTTTGTTGGGTCCCAATACGCCGGACTATTTCAGATATGTTAACATTGAGACCAGCGACTATAACACAACCGGTTCTTACGGTGTTGATGGATGGGTGGACAGCGAGGGAACCAATAGAATTGTCTTCTTCCAGGGCAGTACGGCGAGCATTCTCACCGTCTCGATACCGGCCGGGGCCAATCCGCATGCGCACCCTGCTAATCCTTACGCCCCCGGAGAGATTGCGACGAGAACGTTCGCCCTTGAAAGAACCTTTGACCTTGGCGTATCGCCTGGGCACGGCAACGAAATGTATGTGGATGCCGAGAACAACGTGATCTATTTGGGTGCTGATGTTGTCGGCATTCGAAAGTATGTGTTCGATTCGGATGCCAACAACCCCGTGGCAGGCGGCCCTGCGGGTAACTATGTCTACGATTCCAGCATTGCTCCGGCGACTCCGTCGGAGGCCGGATGGACCCAGACGCTCGCCTATGACCCGGAAAATGACGTGTGGTACGCCGGCTCGATCGCCTGGGGCGAGACCGAAAGACAGGTGTGGAAGTATGACGCATCGCAGGGCGCCAATGGCGTCTGGGAAGTAGCATTTACGTATGAGGGCGGAAGCCACCATGATGGGATGGAGTTCGTCAACGGGTACCTGTATCTTGCCGATTACCAGGGTGACTATATTAAGACATTCACTACCGAAGGCACGTTGATAGACGTCTATTATCACGAACCGCTTGGTCACGAGCTCGAGGGCATGGGCTTCGATGCATTGGGTCACTTCTGGGTGGGCTCGCACGGCAATACGATCAGCGAGTTTGGCGGCGGCATACTGCAGCTTCGGATAGGTGGCGAAGCTCCTCCCAGCCCGCCCATTCACGTTGCTCAGGGCTCTGTACTGCTTGGGTGGGTTCCGAACGACCCGAATGACTTCTGGAGCTGGGATGCCAACGCCTGGGATCCCAACATGCATAACATTGACGCCGACCCGTGCTTTACCCACGGGCACTATCTAAGTCAAATCGAGGCCGGCCAGGACATCAACAGCCCGTGCTTAGATATGGGAAGTGACCTGGCAAGCGGTATTGGTATGGATACATATACCACCCGCACCGATGGCGTCAACGACGTGGACGTGGTGGACATGGGTTACCACTACCGGCAGGGCGTTCCCCAGTACACGTTGACTGTCACGGTAGCTGATGGAAACGGCACGTTCAGTGTGGACCCAAACCGCCTGCTCTACAATGAGGGTGATACGGTGACCGTCACGGCGATGCCCGATCCGAACTACTACGTCAAAGGCTGGTACGACCAGGACGGCGCGCTGCTGTCCATCAAGACCACGCTCGAAGTAGTGATGGATTCAAACACCGTGCTCACCGTCGAGTTTAAGCCAGTCAGAGTAACCTACGTTCAGGGCGGCGGTGATGCCCTGCGCGAGGCCGTTGGCACCGCTGAAAATGGCGACGTGCTCGTAGTCTATGCCGGCGCCTACACCGGTGATATTGACCTGGCCGGCAAACAGATCAAGATCACCAGCTCAAATCCTGACGACCCCAACATTGTGGCCCAGACGATAATTGACTGCAATTCCGACAGTCGCGCCTTCACCTTCGATGATGGCGAAGGCGCCGGTACCGTCCTCGACGGCTTGACTATAATCAACGGTTCCGTTTCAGGCGAGTCCGGCGGCGCCATCTACATCGGTTCCGGCTCCAGTCCCACCCTTGCCAATCTGGTAATCAGCAACTGCAGTGCCGGCCTTGCCCGTGGCGGCGCCATATTCATTGGCAGTGAAAGCAGTCCGACCATTCGCGATGTTCAGATAACAAACTGCACCACCACTGCCAGCGGCGGCGGGATTCATATCGACTGGGGCTGCAGCCTCACCTTAACGAGAGTGATTATAAGCAACTGCCGCGCGACCAATGGCGATGGAGGCGGCGTCTTTGTCGCTTCCAACAGTACCGTCGAATTCATAGCCTGCACAATTGCGGATTGTTCCGCCTCCAACGGCGACGGCGGCGCCGTCTTCTGCAACGACTCCAGCACGACGGTGTTTATCAACTGCGCGCTGACGCAGAACCAGGCCATCTTCCCCGTGGGATCGTACTATGTTATCCCGTCGAGCTTTACCGGTGACGGCGGCGCTATATTCTACAGTGCCGACTGCGTATCTGATCTGACCGGCTGCATATTCACGGGCAACACCGCGGATGTCCGGGGCGGCGCAATCTATTGTGCCGGTGAGAGCTTGATAACGGTTCTCGAGTGCAGCTTCACAAGCAACGCTGCGGAGTACGGCGGCGGATTGTATTTCGATCCGAATAGCTCAGGGGAAATCACCGACAGCGCGTTGACAGCCAACAGTGCCGACGAGGACGGCGGCGCAATGTACATCGAGGATGCCAACCTGTCGATAGTCGGTTGCAGCATCACTTCCAACACGGCCGCTCACGGCGGAGGCCTGTTTGGTATCGACTGTCCGGACGTGACAATTCTCGGCTGTGCAATCAGCAACAATAATGCCATGAGGATTACCATAACTCACGAGTGGCTTATTCCTGACCCGAACTTCGTGTCCGATCCCAACGACCCCAACGGCACCGCGCCGCTGATTGTTGTCTCGCCGAGCGACCCCAACTTTGACCCGAACGACCCCAACCTCATCGACCGCGAGCACCGCGATGATGCCGGTATCGCCGAGGGCGCCGGAATGTTCTTCTTCAACGGGCCGGCATTGATTTCTGATTGTCAAATCGGCCGTAACGTGGCCAAAACCTCTGGCGGCGGCCTCTATCTGGCAGGCTATGACGGCACACAGCCCCTCGTCCACCCCATGCTTACCAACTGTCTGATAATTGGTAATATCGCAGGCAGAGACGGCGCAGGCGTCTCCTGTAACTGGTACGTTGAGGCTACAATCTCCAATTGCACGATGGCTCACAACCAGCTCGTGCAAGCGCCCTCCTATGGTGGAGGTCTGTACTGTTCTTACCAGAGCAATGTTGAAGTTATCGACTCTATCGTTTGGGACAATATCGGCATAAAAGGCTCACAACTCGCCGTTGGAAGCGGCGACTGGCCATACGAGTGGCCCTCAATACTCGACCTTTCATATAGCGACGTTTCGCTCGAATACACAGAAGCCACAGGCGTCTGGGAGTACGACCCCGGCATAATAACCGAACATGGCGCCATACGCGCCGGCTTCAATGCCTTCACCCTGCCGATCGGCGACGAGCTCTCAACCGCCGCGGTCAACATCGGATTCGACATCAGCTATTTCGGCGCCCTTTACTCGGACCTCTACATCAACAACAACGGCAGCGTGACCTTCGGCGTTCCATCGCCGGCGTTTATCCCGATTACTCTGGCCGCGAACACCGGTACGCCGATTATTGCACCCTTCTTCGCCGATGTCGATACGAGGTCGGCGGACCCCAATGTTATCAATGACCCCAACAATCCCAGCGCCGTGGCGTACGGCAGCGGCATTGTTAATGGGCGGCCCGCCTTTGGCGTCACCTGGACCGACGTGGGCTACTCCAGCAGAGGAAAGGACAAGCTCAACAGCTTCCAGGTCATTATTATTGATCGCTCCGACCGCGGCACAGGTGACTTCGACATTGAATACAACTATGATAAGCTGATCTGGGAGAGCGGCGGCGCCGCCGGTCTGGGCGGAATGTCGGCTCGTGCCGGCTTCTCCGCAGGTACCGGTGTCCCCGGAACCTTCTATGAGTTCCCAGGCTCCGGCATCGCAGGCGCGTTTCTCGACAACAATACTTATAGCGGCCTCATCCACGGCAGCCGAGGCAGCACCATTGGCGGACGCTACATCTTCTCCGTTGTGGCAGGCCTGCCCGATAGGTCGCTGCCGGCCTCCATCCCCATCTACGTCGAGCAAAGCTGCACGCTCAACGGTCTGGACCCGAGCGACCCCGATAATCCGAACGACCCACAAGGCAGCTGGGACCCCAACAATGCCAACATTAGTGAGGACCCGCTGTTCACCAACGGTTACTATCTAAGTCACATCGCCGCAAGGCAGGACGCAAACAGCCCCTGCATCGACGTCGGCAGCGACCTTGCCGTTAATCTCGGCATGGATGCCTACACCACGAGGACCGATGGCGAGTTTGACAGCGATACGGTGGACATGGGTTACCACTATGAGGAAGGTCTGCCGCAATACGATTTGACGGTCAGTGTCGTCGACGCCAACGGCACGGTTGTTGACCCGAATGTCGGGCACGGCTACGTTGACCCCAACGGCGGCAGGTTCTACCAGGGAGAAGTCGTAGTATTGACTGCTCATCCCAACGATGACTCGACACAGTGCGGCTATCGGCTCAGGCAGTGGACCGGCACCGATAACGACTGGTATACAGGTCTGACCAATACCGTCACCATGTATTCCGACAGAAATGTTACTGTCGAGTTCGAGGAAGTACCCTCCTACGAGCTGACCGCTGTCGCCGGCGACCATGGCTCGCTGGTTGTTGACCCCGTTCAGGCTTCATACTGTGACGGCGACGTCGTGACTCTTACGGCCATACCTGATCCGGGCTACCGCCTCCAGCAGTGGAGCGGTACCGACTACGACTTCTCGGCATCGAATACCAACACCGTCACCATGACCGGCCCGAGAACCGTCGGCGTTACGTTCGACCTGCCGCGCACCATCACCGTCGGGCCCGGCGGCAATTACCCCACCATTCAGGCGGGCGTCGACGCCGCAAGAACGGGAGATACCGTCCTCGTTTACGAGGGCGTATACGCGACTGCGTCTCACTATTACTATGATCCAAATACGTATGAGTCCTACGTAATCAGTGGGATAGATTTCTACGGCAAGAGCATCACCTTGAAGAGCATCACTCCCGAATCCGTTGTAATCATCGATTGCCAGAAGACGGGACGCGCGTTCTACTTCCATAGCGGCGAAGACGCCAACGCCGTCATCTGGAACATCCGTATCAGGAACGGATACGAGCATGGCCCCGTCGGACTCTACGGCTCATACGGCGGCAGCACCCTCACAGATCCGAATGACCCCAACAGCGGATATGACCCCAATGCAGGGGCCGGCGGAGACGCCTTCGGAGATGCCTGGGGAGGCGGCATATTCTGCACCAACGCCAGCAGTCCAACATTCATCGATTGCACCATCACAAACTGCCTCGTCACCGGTGCGGTAGGCGGCCAGGGCGGCTACGGCATCGACACCATTGACGAACACGGCAACGGCGGGCCCGGAGGAATCGGCTACGGCGTCGGCTACGGCGGGGCCGTAGCCTGCACGCTCGGCAGCAATCCCAGCTTCATAAACTGTACCATCACCGCCAACAGGGCCGTCGGCGGCGTCGCAGGACTCGGGGGGCTTGGCGCCATTGACTACTTAGAGCCCGAAAACAGCGGCATCAACGGCATTCGAGGAATAGGCGCCGGCAACGGTATGGGCGGCGGCGTATATGCCCACGATTCATTGCCGATGTTCGCCAATTGCGACCTCAGCGACAATATCGCCTCCGACAGTGATGATATCATAAGAACCTCGGACGTCAGTTTCTTCAACGAGCACATAATGGCCGTTGACTATAGCTCGTATAGACTCACCGGCTACTACGACGACCGTGTCGGCGGAACCGGCTACGGCGGCGGCGCCTGCTACGAGGCCAACTCCACACCTGACTTCAATAACTGCACCTTCAACGACAACCGTATCCGCGGCAAGAGGTGGGAATATCTGCAGCGTGTCTATGATTATAACTCATGGACCTACGAGATTGTCGAGCCCAACTGGTACGACCCCAACACGTGGCAGGAGTTCTCCTTGGGCTATATAGGCTTCTCTTACTTCTACGTCCAGAGCATCCACTACGGCGACGGCGCCGGGTTGTTCTGCGACCCCAATAATACCGTGCTGCTGACAGACTGCACGTTTACCGGCAACCGTATCGGTAACGAGGAGGCCCTGCGAAACCGCTATTACGATTGGGTCGTCGTCGACTGGTATGACTACTACTATATCAACGGCAGCGGTAACGGCGGCGGACTCTATTGCGGGCCCAACTGCACCGTAACCGCTGAAAACTGCACCTTCAGCGAGAACAGTAATGGCATCACTGACTCCGAATACCGCTACTACGAGTACTACCTGACCCGGGGCGACGGCGGCGCCATATACTGCGGCCCCGGTTCGCAACTCGACCTGACGGGTGCCCTGATAACCCGTAATGCATCGACATACAGCGGCGGTGGACTCTATATCGGGGCCGAATCTTTGGCCGTTATCGAAGACTGCGTTGCTCTCGGAAACGACGCCAGTGACTCCGGCGGCGGGCTCTATTGCGACGTCAATACCGTCATCGACATAAACAGTTCCATATTCGGCAACAGTAACGCCTTCAGCGGTTCAGGCGGCGCTATCTGCCTCAAACAGGTCTGTGCCGACATTACCAACAGTTCAATCAGTGACAGCAAGGCAAGAAGAGGCGGCGGATTGCACTGGAACGACTGCGACCCGAATATCATCAATTGCATGATTAGCGGCAACCAGGCCACCGGCAGACTTGAGTCCGGCGGCGGCTTCTACTGTCTGGGCTCGTCCGCCCTCATAGAAAACTGTGTCATCACGGAAAACTCCGCGCCGGAAGGCTTTGGCGGCGGCGCCTATGTCGCCGGAGACACCCGACAGCCCGTCCTAAAGAACTGCCTCATTACCGACAACTTTGCCGGCCACACCGGCGGCGGCATCTATGTCGATTGGGGCTGCATGCCGACCGTTACTAATTCCACACTTGCAATGAACTCGGCTTCACGGCAGGGCGGCGGATTGTATTGTACGAATGACGGCCACGCGACCATCATCGACAGCATAATCTGGGCCAACTCCGCCGACGTGAACTATCCGCAGATTGGTGTGCTCGCCGGCGGCGCCGAAGCGGACGTAACCTATTGTGATGTCCAGGGCGGCACCGGGCAGACCTGGTTTGGTATAGGCTGTATTGATGGCGACCCGTGCTTCGTCGGCCATTACTATCTCGATCAGGTCGATAGCCCCTGCCTGAACGAGGGGAGCGAACCCGCGTCAACGCACGGCTTTGACCAGTTGACCACGAGCATTGACAGCACACTGGACAGCGGTCAAGTCGATATGGGTTATCACCATTATCCGAACCACTTCCTGTTGGTTTCGACCGTGGTTGGCGGGCATGGTTTTGTTGTTCCGCGCATAGGATATTATGCTGCCGGCTCGACCGTCGAACTGACCGCACTGCCCGAGCGCGGCTACAAGGTGCTGCAGTGGAGCGGCACAGACAATGACTCTGCCGTTTCCACCGTTAACTACGTCACCATGAATTCGGATAAGGCCGTCACCGTCAAATTCGATTTTGCACATAACCGGACCCTTATCGTACCGGGCGAAGGTGAAAACGGTTACCAGGACCTGCAGAGCGCCATTGATGCCGCAAACGACGGCGATGTTATCATTCTCAACAAGGGCATCTGGCCGTGGGGCGGTTTCAGCATCTCCGACAAAGTCATTATGATAAGCAGCTCGAAGCCTGACGACCCGACCACAGTCGCTCAGACCGTTATCGATTGCTCGCTTTACTACGGCGCCGGCTGGGCATGGTGGTGGGGCGGCTCAGGCGGTTTCTATTTCGGACAAGGCTCAGGAAGCTCCGTCTTGAACGGCATCACCATCAAGGATGCACGAGGCGGCTATGGTGCCGGCTATTATGACACCTACACGTCCTCTTACGGCCTGTGGGCAAGGGGCGGCGCAATACATATCAGTCCCTATGTTACTCCCACCATCGCCAATTGTGTAATCCTGAACGCCCATATCTATGGAGGTTACGGTGGAACCGCGGTCGATGACGCCCCGGCCGGATTCAACGGCTACGACGGCGGCGATGGAGGCGGCGCCTTCGGCGGCGGCATCTACGTCGGCCCCTGGAGCAGCCCAACCATAACCCATTGCCGGATTATCGGCTGCCAGGCCATCGGCGGAGACGGCGGAAACGGAACCACAGGCGGGGGATGGAGCGACTCCTTCCTCAGAGTCGGCGACGGCGGCAGGGGCGGATGGCCCGGACAGGGTTACGGCGGAGGTATCTACTGCGCCGTCGGAAGTACACCCACGGTCGTTGGATGCACGATTACCGACTGCAGCGCCACCGGGGGCAGCGGCGGTGACGGCGGAAACGGCGGCGCCGATGTATCCTATTGGGGACTTGGCGGCTACGGCGGAGGCTGGAGCACCGCCGACGCGTTCGACTATCCGCCTGAATACTATACTTATTCTTCCTACTACTACCGTCTGCCAGGTAAGAGCTTCCGTGTGCCCGGCCAGTTGTGGCAGCACTGGGGCTATGCCGGCGGACCCTGGTATTACAGCGGACAGGGCGGAGGCGTTTACTGCGATGCCGCCAGCAAACCCAAATTCATTGGCTGTACCATCAGCAACAATACGGTCGACGCAGGCCTTAACGGCGTCGGTGGTGTTGATGCAGGCGGCTGGCAGGAAAGGCCCATCTACCGCTACGACATACCCGCTTACGGCGGCGGTGTGTACTGCACCGCGGGATCCCAGGCCTACTTCGACAACTGCGCAATAGTCAACAACACCGTTGTAGATCATACTTCCGCAGAACCAAATTATGCCGACCCCAATGCTCCTGAGGATGCCAATGACGGCGGGCTGCCCGGCGATTATCGCCAGGTACCATACTCCGGTTATGGCGGCGGCATGGCCCTGAGGGATACACTCAAGACAACAATTACAAACTGCAATATTAGCAGTAACATGTGCGGCGGCGGATTCGGCGGCGGAATATACTCCGTCGACGCCGACTTCATCCTCAATGACTCCGACGTCGCCGCCAACTGGGCCAAAAAAGGCGGCGGACTGGCTGCGTTCGACACCAGATTTGATATTGTTGGAGGCGCCATCCGTGACAACGAAGCAACGGTCGCAGGCGAGGGTGGAGGTATGTATTTATTCCTCGCAGATGCAAATATTGCCGGCGCTACCATAACCGGCAACCTTGCTGACTGGTCCGGCGGCGCCGCGTACATCTCCGGAGACCCCAATTCTTCGCAGGACATTGTCGGAACCATCTTCAGGAATTGCCTGATTACCCGGAACATCGCTCATGCAGACGGCGGCGGCATATCCTCGAACTGGTATGCCGAGCCCACCGTCATCAATTCTACCATAACCGATAACATGGTCATCGGTGTGGGGGCCGCCGGCGGTGGTCTGTACAGCTCCTACGGTAGCCGCCTTGACGTTATTGATTCCATCATCTGGAACAACGCCAGCAGCTATGACGGCGCCGAGGTTGCTGTCGGCGGCGGGGACCCCGCCTATCCGCTGCCCGGGTCGCTCAATATCAGCTTCAGCGACCTCAGAAGCGAGCTGGATCCCAATGCCGTGCCGGCGGCCCTGGATCTGGTATTCTGCATCGATACCACCAGCAGCATGGCCGACGACATCGCTGCGGTAAAGGCTTCGGCTACGGAGGTCACCAATTTCATAGCCGCCACCATTCCCGATTTCCGAATTGCCGTCGTCGATTATCAGGACTTCAACAAGCCCAATCTGGATCCGAACATAACTATTCCCTACGGCACGCTGGACAATTATCCGTTCAACACCGTCCTGCCGTTCAGCAGCAGCGCAAGCGCCATAGTCACGGCCATTAATTCTATGGCCGTTTCGGGTGGCGCCGATATCGAGGAGTCTGTCTATTCAGGTCTGATGCACTGCATCGACCATGCAACGCTGCTCGCGGCTCTGGCGCCCAACGAGCCGAACCTCTTTGGTGTGGAGCCGAACTCTGCTGGTCCGGGCGCCTGGCGCACCGGCGATGTGACCCGCATTATCATACTGCTCGGTGATGCGCCGCCTCACGACCCCGAGCCATTTACCGACTTGACGATGGGCGACGTCGTCAGTGCCGCAAATCTCAAGCAGATAAACATCGCTTCCGTTCCGATAGGCGGCGCTTCCGACACATTTGCCGCCTTCAAGAGCCTGGGACAGGATACCGGCGGATTCATGATACCCGCCGATGATGCGGCAGAGGCCGTTGAGGCGATTCGTGCGACCATTGTCTTGATCGCGCGCACCGCGCCGCCCATTCTTGTGGAAGAGGGCTGCACATTGAACGGCTGGGATTCGGCCAGCGAAACCTGGGACCCGACCGCCTACCAGAACATAAGCGAAGACCCGTACTTTATCTTTGGTTATTACCTCAGCCAGTTTGAAGCCGGTCAGGCCGTAGAGAGCAATTGTGTCAACGGCGGCAGCGACCTTGCCCAAAATGTCGGTATGGCAGCATATACCACACGCGCCGACGGTATTCATGACGCCAATGAGGTGGACATGGGCTACCACTACCGTAAGGGATTCACATGGTACCATCTGCAGGTCACCGTCCTGCCCGACCCGTGTGACGGACTGATTCATGGCTACGTCGAGCCCAACAGCGCCGTGATTTATCAGGGCTACGGAAGCAACGTGGTAATACTAACCGCATACCCCGATCAGAACGACGGCAACTGCGGATACAAAGTAAAGAGCTGGACCGGAACCGATAACGATGCCTCCACCGCCCTGACAAATACCGTCACCGTCGTTGCCGACATCAATGTGATCGTTCAGTTCGAGTCAAAGCCCGAATATGAGCTGACCGTTATGGCGACCGAGCACGGCACGCTTATTGTCGAGCCCGACCTTGCCTCGCATTGTGAGGGCTCTGTTGTGACCCTCCGCGCCATAGCCGATTCCGGCTATCGTCTCCAGCAGTGGACCGGAACCGACAATGACTCGTCCGGCTCGAACACAAATACGGTTACCATGGATGGACCGAGAACCGTCGGCGTTACCTTCGGTCTGCCGCGCACCATCACAGTCGGCCCCGGCGGCAATTACCCAACCATTCAGCAGGGCGTGGACGCCGCGAGGATGGGCGATACCGTCCTTGTTTACGAAGGTGTATACTCGGCGCCCTACAACTATTACTATGACCCCAACACCTATGAGTACTACATAGACAGCAACACCAGTGGAATAGATTTCCAGGGCAAGAGCATCACCCTCAAGAGCTTCAATCCCGATGCACCGGCGATTATCGACTGCCAGAAGCTGAGCCGCGCCTTCTATTTCCACTCCGGCGAGGACGCCAACACCCTCGTTCAGGACTTTATCATACGCAACGGCTACGCCCACGGTCCCGTTGGCTATTCCGGCTCCTACGGAGGCGGCACACTCATAGACCCGAACGACCCCAACAGCGGATACGACCCCAATGCCGGACCGGGTGGAGACGCCTTCGGCAACCAGTTCGGAGGCGGAATCTACTGCACCAATGCCAGCAGCCCCACCTTCGTTAACTGCAAGATAACCAACTGCCTCGTCGCAGGCGCCGTTGGCGGCGCCGGTGGAAGCGGGGTGTCGGGTACCGAGCCAGGCATAGGGGGCTCAGGCGGTTATGGCTTCGGCTATGGATACGGCGGTGCGATTGCCTGCACACAAAACAGTAATCCGACGTTCATCAACTGCATCATCACCGGAAACCGCGCCATCGGCGGTATAGGCGGTATGGGCGGCACAGGCGGTTATAACATCGAAGACTATACCACCAGGGCTTCCGACGGAATGAGGGGGCTCAGCGGCGGCGACGGTATCGGCGGCGGAATCTACGCACTGCATTCCATGCCGAGGTTCATCACCTGCACCATCAGCGACAACATAGCATCGGACAGCGACGATATAATCAGGACTTTTGATGTGGGATTCTTCAATGACCACATCTTCCTCGCCGACTACATGGATTATTACTACTCCTATTATTACTATTATGACTACTACTACTATTATGGCTTGTATTACTATCAGGTCAGCGGCACCGGTTACGGCGGAGGAGCCTACTACGATGACAACGCCACCGCCGACTTCAATGACTGCACCTTCACCGCAAACCATGTCCGCGGCAAAAAGTGGGGCATGAGCGGAATGTTTGACCCGAACCTCTACGACCCCAACTACAGCGTGTCGATCATCGATGAACTCTCAAGTTACATTTACTCCCCGTACTACTATACCCGCACACTCTACTACGGCGACGGTGCCGGCCTGTACTGTGCCGCCGACAACGCTGCTCTGCTCAAGGATTGTACGTTTAACAAGAACACCATCGGCAATGAGAACGTTCAAAGAAACCGATACTACTATTCCTACTCCATATACGACTACCAGAGCAATGCCGGCAGCGGAAACGGCGGCGGCCTGTACCTCGGCTCCAACTGCACCCTCGACGCCGACAACTGCACCTTCACAGGAAACAGCAACGGAATCAAAGACTATGATTACGGCTCAAGTTACTATTATTATTACTATTATTACTATTATGACCGCTACCTCACTCCCGGTGACGGCGGCGGCATCTATTGCGGACCGGGCGCACAACTGAACCTCAACGGCGCCTTCGTCGCCGATAATGAATCGACATACAGCGGCGGCGGCCTTTATCTGAACCAGGAGTGCTATGCGTCGATGCAGGAATGTGTTATTGTTAACAACGACGCGAGCGAATCGGGCGGCGGCATGTACTGTGACGTCAACGGGCTGCTCGAAGTAAACAGTTCGATATTCGCAAACAATAATGCCTTTGAGGGGTCCGGCGGCGGGCTCTACTTCTGCGAGACCGATGCCAATATTGCAGAGTCCACCTTCTGCGACAATGTGGCCAAGAGAGGCGGCGGAATCTATTGGAACGGCAGCAACCCCAATATTTTCGACACCACTATCAGCGGAAATTCTGCAACGGGAAAACACGATTCAGGCGGCGGCTTCTATTGCATCGGCTCCGGCGCGACCATCGAGAACTGCGTAATCACAGAAAACTCCTCGCCGCTCGGCTTCGGAGGCGGCGGTTACATGGCGGGCCTCAACCAGGAACCACTTATTAAGAACTGCCTGATTACAGAAAACTCAGCGGGGTACCACGGCGGCGGCCTTTACGCCGATTTGAATTGCACACCCACCATCACAAACTGTACATTTGCAGAAAACTCCGCCGACGGGTGCGGCGGCGCCTTGTATTCCGCCAACAACAGCAGCGTCACCGTTATCGACGCCATCATCTGGGGCAACACCGCCGATGTCAATTGTGCTCAGATTGGGCTTGACCCCGTCGGTGGAACCGCTGAAGTTTCGCATTCCGACGTTCAGGGCGGCTATCCCGGAACAGGTAATATAGACGCCGACCCATGCTTCGTCGGTGATTACTATCTCAGTCAGCCTCCCGACCAGAATTCGACCAGTCAGTGTGTGAATGCCGGCAGCGACTCCGCCCTGGCACTTGGGTTTGACGAGCTGACCACCGCAACCAGCGGCGCCTTCGACTCCGGCCAGATCGATATGGGTTACCACCATCGTCCCAACTACCACCGCCTGACTGTAAGTGTGGTCGGAAGGTATGGTTCCGTCGTTCCGCGCACGGGTTATTACAGCGCAGGCTCAATCGCGATGCTAAGAGCCCTGCCGGAGCGAGGATATAAGGTCAAGAAGTGGACCGGCACAGACAATAACTCTTCGACATCGAACATCAACTATGTGACCATGAATTCCGACAAAACGGTCACAGTCGAGTTCGAATTCGCCCATAGCCGCACGCTGATTGTCCCAGGTGACGGCGAGAACCCATACATGGACCTTCAGAGCGCGATTAATGCCGCCCGCGATGGCGACGTAATTATTCTGAACAAGGGTATCTGGCCGTGGGGCGGCTTCTATATCTCCGACAAGGTCATTATGATTACCAGCACCAATCCCGATGACCCCGCCGTCGTGGCACAGACCGTTATAGATTGCTCCGCTTATTATGATTACTGGTGGTGGGGCGGTTCAGGCGGGTTCTATTTCGGAGCAGGCTCCGGAAGCTCCGTTCTGAATGGTCTTACCATCACTGGGGCGCGCGGCGGGTACGGCGGCTACTGGATGGATTACTACACGTATGACGTAAATGCCGCTGCGTACGATCCTTATTACTTCGCCACAAACTACAGCCATGGCGGCGGTGCAATATATATCACTCAGGGCACCAGCCCCATTATTGCCAATTGCGTAATCCTGAATTCGGCCATTTACGGAGGCGGCGGCGGCTCATACGACGATGCAGAGGCCGGCTTCAACGGCTATCCCGGCGTCAACGGCGGAAGCGCTTTTGGTGGCGCCATTTACGTCGGCGCACGAAGCAGTCCGACCATAACACATTGCAGAATCTCCGGCTGCAGCGCCATCGGCGGCAACGGCGGCCCGGGCCAGAACGGCGGCGGCTGGAGCGATACTACCTTGCATTTGGGTGATGGTGGACGCGGCGGCTGGCCGGGACAGGGCTACGGCGGCGGTATCTACTGCGCCTCCGAAAGTACACCGACGATAACAGGGTGCAGAATTGAGAATTGTCAGGCCATCGGCGGGAACGGCGGCGACGGCGGCAGCGGCAACTGGGGTGGACACGGCGGTGGATGGAGCACCTCCGGCGAATGGGATTACTGGTACTATAGCGGCAGCAGCTATCCGTACTACGACGCATATGCATACTCATACTATCCCTCCTACTGGTACTGGTACACACAGGAAAGATTCTTCTACGTCGAAGGAGAGCTCTGGCAGCACTGGGGCTATATGGAAGGACCCTGGTATTACAGCGGGCACGGCGGCGGCATCTACGTCGCTTCAGGCAGCAAGCCCAGAATTACCGATTGCAGAATCAGTGGAAATACCGCCGATGGCGGCGTCAACGGGCTCGGCGGCGGAGGCGGCGCAAGACCGCTCAACCGCTGGGACATACCGGGTCTTGGCGGAGGCGTCTATTGTGCAAGCGGCTCACAGGCCGAATTCGATGACTGCCAGATCATTAATAACACCGTCGTCGGAGCAGCAGAAGCCCTGATCATTGACCCGAACGATCCCAATGCTATCGACCCCAACACTTACCTGCAGATTCCGTACTCCGGTTACGGCGGTGGTATGTGCCTCAGAGATACACTTGAAACCACAATTAACAACTGCTACATCGGAAATAACCAGGTCCGGAGCGGTTTCGGCGGCGCAATCTACTCCGTCAACGCAGACTTCATAATCACCGGTACCGATATCTTCGGAAACTTTGCAAAGAAAGGCGGCGGATTGGCCTCGGTCGATGGCCGGTTCGAGATGACCGACTGCTCAATCCGCCAGAACGAGGCACTCGCGGCGGGTGAGGGCGGCGGTCTGTATCTTTACGTCTCTGACGCACTCATTCAAGACACCACCATCCTCGATAATATCTCCGACTGGTCCGGAGGCGCTGCCTACATCACCGGCGACCCCTGCACCACCGGCGAGGACATTAGTACCGTCTTCAATAACTGCCTCATCACCAACAACCTCGCACGGCGCGACGGCGGCGGTATCTCGGCAAACTGGTACTCAGAGCCAGTCGTCTCCAACTGCACCATAGCCGGTAACCATGTTATCGGCGTACGCGCCGTCGGCGGCGGCCTGTACAGCTCGTATGGCAGCCGATTTGAGGTTATCGATTCCATTATCTGGAACAACGTCAGCAGTTACGACGGCGCCCAATTGGCCGTCGGAAGCGGAGACCACGCATATCCGCTGCCCGCGGTGCTCAACGTCAACTACAGCAACGTTCAGTTGGAGCTCGACCCCAACAACGAGACGCCTTCGGCGCTGGACCTCGTGTTCTGCGTGGACACCACCAGCAGCATGTCCGATGATATCAGCGCTATAAAGGCTTCAGCGCTGCAACTGACCAATTTCATAGCGGAGAAGATCCCCGACTTCAGAATTGCTGTCGTTGATTTCCAGGACTTCAACAAGCCCAGTCTCGACCCGAACATCCTGATTCCTTACGGCTATCCTTACAATTATCCCTACAACACCGTTCTGAAGTTCAACAGCAATATCGGCACAATAGTGACAGGCATCAATTCTCTAAGCGCCTCAGGCGGGGCCGATGTTCCCGAATCGGTCTATGCCGGCTTGATGCATTGCATCGATCATAACTCCTTGCGGACGGCGTTTGCCCCCAATGAACCCAACTCCTTTGGCGCCGACCCGAACTCGGCCGGTCCCGGCGAATGGCGCACCGGCGAGGTAATGAGACTGGTTGTGCTTATCGGCGATGCTCCGCCGCACGACCCCGAGCCCTTCACCAACTTCACACTCGGTGACGTGGTCACTGCCGCTAATGCCAAACAGATAAGCATTGTCTCGGTGCCCATTGGCGGTGATTCGGCCATGATCAATGCCTTCACCGATTTGGCGCAGGATACTGACGGCTTCACCATCCGCGCGATGGGCGTCGAAGAGGTCGTCGATGCAATCCGCGCAGGAATTACCTTCATTACCCGTTCGGCGCCGCCGATTTATGTTGAAAACTACTGTACGCTCGGAGGCTGGGATGCAGCCGGCGACAGTTGGGACCCGAATACCGATTACCATAACATCAGTGAAGACCCCTACTTTATCTTTGGCTATTATCTCAGTCAGTTTGACGCCGGCCAGGTCGTCGAGAGCAACTGCGTCGATGGCGGAAGCGACCTGGCGGCCAACGTCGGTATGGCAGAATACACCACCCGCGCCGACGGCATCTACGACGCCAATGAGGTCGACATGGGCTATCACTACCAACGCGGCTTCACATGGTACCATTTGAATGTTACCGTGCTGCCCGACCCGTGCGACGGCTTCATCCACGGCTATGTCGAACCCAACAGCGCTGTCGTCTATGAGGGCTACGGCAGCAACGTAATCACACTTACCGCCTATCCCGACCAGAACGACGGCAACTGCGGATACAAGGTCAAGGCGTGGCACGGTACTGACAACGATTCATCCACCGCCCTGACCAACACCGTTACCGTCGTGGCCGACACCAATGTCACCGTGGAGTTCGAGCAGCTTGATACCTTTACGCTTACGGTTATTCCCAGCGAGCATGGCCACCTGATTGTCGACCCGTGCCTTGAATCTTACTGTGAGGATACTGTGGTCACGCTCAGGGCCGTACCCGATTCGGGTTATCGTCTCCAGCAGTGGTTGGGTACCGATAACGACTCCTCGGCCCTGAATACCAATACCGTGACGATGGATTCCGACAGGACCGTCAGTGCGACGTTCGGCCTGCCTCGCACCATTACCGTCGGTCAGGGAGGTGATTATCCGACGATTCAGGCAGGTGTGGACGCCGCGCGCATGGGCGACACCGTCGTAGTTTACACCGGCACATACACCATTCCGTATGGCTATCCGTTCAGTCAGGGAATAGATTTCGAGGGCAAGAGCATTACCCTCAAGAGCTTCAACCCGGACGCTCCGGCGATTATCGACTGCCAGAAGGCAGGTCGCGCGTTTTACTTCCACAGCGGCGAGGATGCCGATGCCGTCATTTCCGACTTTATCATACGCAACGGCTATGCCCACGGCCCCGTCGGCGCGTCAGGCTACACGGGCGGGGTTTTACCATCCGATCCCAACGATCCCAACAGCGAGCCCGACCCTAACGGTCTGCCCGGCGGAAATGCCTCCGGCGACGGATACGGCGGCGGTATCTACTGCACTAACGCCAGCAGCCCGACCTTCATCAATTGTATCATCGAGAATTGCCTGGTGGCCGGTGGAGTCGGCGGCCAGGGTGGTTCCGTCTACCCCTCTGTCCTCGAACCCGAAGAGGGCGAAGGAGGGCCGGGCGGATACGGTTATGGAAATGGTTACGGCGGCGCCGTTGCCTGCAGGCTAAACAGTAATCCGACCTTCATAAACTGCACGATAAGGGCAAACAGGGCCGTCGGTGGCGTGGCCGGGCAGGGCGGCTACGGCGGCGCATACTATGGAGGCACCGGTTCAAACGGCCTGCCGGGATACGGCTACGGAGACGGCTACGGCGGCGGTATATGTGCCCTCGGCTCTACGCCCAGGTTCATCGATTGCGACATCAGCGACAATACCGCATCCGACAGCGACGATATCATAGCCACCATGGACACCGATTTCTTCAATCAGCACATCTTTCTGTTGGGTGGTTATGAAGATGTCTATTATTATGAGTCAGAAGGTACCGGTCACGGCGGCGGAGCATACTACGACCCCAACGCTGCCGCGGACTTCAATAGCTGCACCTTCACTAACAACAGTATCCACGGCATAATGTATGACTACGGTTACGAGTGGAGATGGCCCGCGGACCTCTTTGATCCAAATGACCCCAACGACTGGGCTGATCCGAACTACATCTATGAGCTTTACGAGCTTTACGGTCGGCCATACGACTACCACTCCTACTACTATTATGGAAACGGCGCCGGCATCTGCTGTGACGCGAATAACACCGTTGTACTTAGAGACTGCACCTTTACAAACAACCGCATCGGCAACGAGTACCAGCAGATAAGCAGATACTACAGCACTTACACGAGCGATTACGGCAACGGCAACGGCGGCGCCCTGTACTGTGGTCCGCGGAGCCTGATAACCGTTGACAACTGCACCTTCCGAGCCAACAGCAACGGCATCAAATTCGATGATTCCGCTTATGCCGATCCGTATTATTACTACTACGACCCGGCAGAGTACATTGGCGGCAACGGCGGCGCAATATTCTGCGGCGCCGATTCCGAAATTGCCCTCAGCAATGCTCTCATCAGCCGTAACGAGGCGACCTCCGCCGGCGGCGGGTTCTATCTCGACCCGAATTGTCTGGCAGTGGTTGATGACTCGATTATCATCGGCAATGAGGCCAGCCAGTCCGGCGGCGGTCTGTACTCTGGCGTTAACACCGTCATTGACGTCAACAGCTCGGCATTCGTTGCCAATGTCGCCGTTTCCGGCTCCGGCGGCGCAATGTGCCTTCGCGAGGCCGACGCCAATATTGTCAGATGTCCGATCAATGACAATACCGCAAACAGAGGCGGCGGTCTGTACTGGACCGGAGGAAATACGAGCATCAGCGACTGCACGATCAGCGGAAACTCGGCCACTGGAAAACATGAGGCCGGCGGCGGATTCTACTGCGTGGGCTCCGACGCCGCAATACAGAACTGTGTCATTGCCGAAAACTCGGCAACGGCCGGCTTCGGCGGCGGTGCCTACGTCGCCGGCGTCAACCGCACGCCTGAAATTATGAACTGCCTGGTGACCGACAACTCCGCCGCTTATAACGGAGGGGGCCTCTACGTCGATTGGGGTTGCACACCGGCTGTCACTAATTCCACCTTCGCCAACAATTCGGCCTCCGGCGGCGGCGCGTTGTATTGTACGAACAATGCCGTCGCAAGCGTTACCGACAGCATCATCTGGGGGAACACCGCCGAAACCGGCGCCGCACAAATAGGCCTAGGCAACGCGGGAAGTTCCGCTGTCGTCTCTTATTCCGATGTCCAGGGCGGCTATGCCGGAACCGAAAACATCAATGCCGACCCCTGCTTCGTGAGCGAGTACTATCTCGATCAGGCCAACAGTCCTTGTGTGAACCAGGGCAGCGAGCCGGCATCAGCCCATGGGTTCGACCAGTTCACCACCAGCATTGACAACATACTTGACAGCGGTGATGTTGATATGGGTTACCACCATCGTCCCAACTGCGTCCTGCTGAACGCCAGCACGCTCGGCGGATATGGGCTGGTTGCTCCGGTCAGGATGTGCTACATCAACGGCGCCGTTGTTACCATTACCGCCGTGCCTGAACGCGGATACAAGGTCAAGCAGTGGACCGGCACGGACAATGACTCATCCACCGCCAACGTAAATACCGTAACGATGACTTCCGACAAGACTGTCACGGTTGAGTTCAAGTTCGCAGCGACCAGGACTCTGGTTGTGCCAGGCAACTACCAGGAACTTCAGACCGCCATCGATGCCGCTGTGGATGGTGATGTCATCATCCTCAACAAGGGTATCTGGCCCTGGGGCGGCTTCCGCATTTCCGACAAGGTAATTATGGTAACCGGAACCAATCCGGATGACCCCAATGTCGTAGCCCAGACGGTCATCGATTGTGAGGGTTATTATCAGGGCAGCTCCTGGTCGTGGGTGGACGCGGGGGGCTTCTATTTCGGACCCGGCTCGGGCAGCTCCATACTTAACGGCATTACCATCAGGGGTGCACGGGGCGGGTACGGAGCATACGACTACTACGATCCGTACTATGGCTACAGCTCCTGGAGCTACGGCGGGGGCGCAATAACCACCACGGCGGGCACTAGTCCCAGAATCGCGAATTGCGTTATCACTGAAGCCTATATCTACGGTGGCGACGGCGGCACATGGGACGAGGAAATACCCGCCGGCTTCAACGGCTATCCCGGCATCAACGGAGGAAACGCCTATGGTGCTGGCATCTATGTTGGCCCGAGAAGTAGTCCCACCATCGTCAATTGCACTATCTCAGATTGCCAGGTCATCGGCGGCGACGGCGGTCCAGGAATGGATGGCGGCGCCTGGACCGATGACCTATTCCGAGTCGGCGACGGCGGAAGAGGCGGTTGGCCCGGAGCTGCCTACGGCGGCGGCATCTACTGCGCATCGCAAAGTACCCCCACCGTCATTGGCTGTACCATTAGCGGCTGCCAAGCTATCGGCGGAGACGGCGGAGACGCCGGAAACGCCGGCAGCAGTGACTACTACACCGGATACGGCGGATACGGAGGCGGTTGGAGCAGCTCTGCCGAATGGGACTACTGGCGCTATGGCGAATGGGACCCGTACTATTACTACTACTATTACTACTACTATTTCTGGCGAACCCAGGATAGGTCCTTCTTCGTCGAAGGTGAATTGTGGGAGCACTGGGGCTATGCCGAGGCACCCTGGTATTACAGCGGTCACGGCGGCGGCGTCTACGTTGCTTCCGACAGCAAAGCCACGTTCGTCGACTGTACCATCAGCAGCAATACCGCCGACGGTGGTCTCAACGGTATCGGCGGTCTCGACGGCGGTGGCTGGCGAGAGAGACCCATTTATAGATACGACATACCAGGCCTCGGCGGCGGCGTCTATTGCGCGGCTAACTCGCACGCTGAATTCCAGAACTGTCAGGTAAGAGGCAATACCGTCGTCGATCACAGTGTCGGCGAGCCAAACGCTGTTGACCCCAACGACCCCAATGATCCCAACGAAGGTCCGGTCGAAGGCGATTACCGAAGAATTCCATACTCAGGTTATGGCGGCGGATTCTGCCTCCGCGAGACCCTCGAAACCGCTATTACCGGCTGCACCTTTACCGGAAACCAGGTCGGCAGTGGCTTCGGCGGTGCAATCGATTCGCTCAGCTCTAATGTGACCATCACCGCTTCAGAATTCTCTGACAACCTCGCCATGAAGGGTGGCGCCTTGTCGTCCTTCGAGGACCGGCTGATGCTCACCGCCTCCAGCTTCACGGGCAACCGCGCCCGCGCCAGCGGCGAGGGTGGCGCCGCTTATCTGTTCACCAGCGACGCATATATCACAGACTCAGTCTTTAACAACAATCAGGCCGAGTGGTCCGGGGGAGGTCTGTATCTGGCCGGCGCCTCGGATTCACCCGATAGCAACACACTAACCGTATTAAGCAACTGCCTGATTACCAAAAACCTGGCGGGCAGGGACGGAGGCGGCGTTTCCTGCAACTGGTACGTCGAACCAATAATTCGCAATTGTACGATATCCGAGAACCGTGTTTCGAGAACGCCCTCCTACGGTGGAGGTCTGTACTCCTCCTACGGGGCCGAAGTCCAGGTCATCGACTCGGTTATCTGGAACAACATCGGTCCCTACGCCGGCGCACAGATCGCCGTTGGTACAGGCGACCCGGCATACGCGCTGCCCGGAATGCTTGATGTCACTTACAGCGATATCGGGCCTGATTTTGACCCGAATGTGGAAATTGGGCCCGACCTCATCGAGCCCGATACACTGCCTGTTATCCGAGAAGGGTTCGACATCAACACCCTGCCGAGGAACGACGACGGCTCGACCGACGTGGTGGACATCGGTTTTGAGGTCAACTTCTTTGGTGATAGGTATTCCAGCCTCTATGTCAATAACAACGGAAACGTCACTTTCAACGAGTCGATGTGGGAGTACACCCCCTGGGGTCTGACCACTAATATCGGAAGAGCAATCATCGCTCCGTTCTTTGCTGATGTTGACACCTGGGGATTCGACCCCAGCGACCCGAATTCTTCGAAGGAGGTCACTTACGGTCGCGGTACGGTGAACGGCCGACCCGCCTTCGGCGTCAACTGGGTGGATGTCGGCTATTACGGCAGTCACTGGGACAAGCTCAACAGCTTCCAGTTGATAATTATTGACCGCTCAGACCGCGGCGCGAGAGACTTTGATATCGAGTTCAATTACGAGAGGATTGAGTGGGAGACCGGCGACGCCAGCAGCGGCACCAATGGCTTCGGCGGTAGTTCGGCCCACGCCGGATTCTCTAACGGTACCGGCAACGTAGGAACCTTCTATGAGTTCGAGGGCTCAGGTATCAATGGCGCCTTGCTCGATACCAGTCCTGCTACCGGTCTGATTCACGACAGCCTCAACAGCGAGGCGCCCGGCCGGTATATCTTCACTATTATCAACGGCATCCCCGTATTCATGCTCAGGAGCTCGCCGCCCATCCACGTGGACAGCGGCTGCACGCTCAACGGCCAGGTCATCTCGGCGTGGGACCCCTACACCTATATCTGGCCCGCCGGCAGCAACAATATCAACGCCGACCCGAACTTCGTCGCCGGCTACTACCTCAGTCATCTTGACGCCGACCAGGACTTCGACAGTCCGTGCATCGACCTCGGAAGCGACTTGGCGACCGTCCTCGGCCTGAGCACGTACACCACACGCACCGACGGCGTCTTCGACGCTAATACTGTCGATATGGGTTATCATTACGACGACGGGCTCAGCAGGTACTATCTGAATGTCACCGTATTGCCCGACCCGTGCGACGGCCAAATCCATGGACACGTCGAGCCAAATAGCGCCATCGTTTATGAGGGCGAGGACAACATCGTAACCCTCACCGCCTATCCCGACTGCAACCTGCCCGACTATTGCTACAGGGTCAGCAAGTGGACCGGAACCGATGACGACTCCTCCACCGCAAGGACTAATACCGTCACCGTGGTCGAGGACACCAACGTTACCGTCGAATTCGAGCTGCCGCCCAAGTACGAGCTGACGGTCATGGTCGGAGACCATGGGTCGCTGTATATTGACCCCCGCTACGAGCCCAATTACAACGGCTCCGTAATAACACTGAGCACTTTCGCTGACGTAGTGGTAGAGCTGGTTGCCATCCCGGATGATGGCTATCGGCTCCAGCAGTGGACCGGGACCGATGACGACTCCTCCGGATTGAATACCAACACCGTCACGATAGATGCCGACAAGCTCGTCAGTGTCGCCTTCGGACAGCCCGACGTCATCGAGGTCTCCGGAGGCGGTAATGCGCTGCGCGACAAGCTTGAGGCCGCCAGAAACGGCGACACGCTCGTCGTCTATCCCGGCGTCTATAACGGCGACCTGAACTTCCAAGGCAAGAAAGGCATCCACATAGTCAGCAGCCATCCGGACGACCCGAACTTTGTTGCTCTGACCATTATCGACTGCGGCTCCAGCGGCCGGGCGTTCACCTTCGACAACCGCGAGGACGCCAACACCTTGGTGGACGGCTTTACCATCATAAACGGCAGGCTGTACGGCCAGCCGGGCGGCGCAATCTTAATCGGCCCCGACGCCAGCCCGACACTCGCAAACCTTGTTATCAATGATTGCACGGTTACCAATGCCGACGGCGGCGCCATGTACGTTGACGCCAACAGCCATTCGATTATCAATAATGTCACTATTAACAACTGCAGCGCCGTCAACGGCGACGGCGGCGGCCTGTATGTTGCCGCCGGGGGCGCTCCGGTCTTCACCTGGCTTATGATCAATAACTGCTCTGCGCCAACAGGTTCGGGCGGCGCCGTTTACTGCCAGACCGGAAGCCTGCCCAGCTTCACTGCCTGTGCCTTCAACGGATGCTCCGCGGCCTATGGCGGCGGCGTCTATTACGGACCGGACACAAGCTCCGCATTCCGCTACTGCGTATTCAATAACAACTCCGCAACCGTCGGCGGCGGAGTATACTTCGACGTCAACTCCATCTCAACGCTGAACATCTGCGACTTCAACAGTAATACCGCCGACATAGAAGGCGGCGGGGCCTTCTACGACCGCGACAGCGACGTCAACATTACCGACTGCAACTTCACCCGAAACAACGCCGGATACGGCTCCGCATTGTACTTCCACACAAATTGCGCCGGCGCCCTCGAAAGTACCAGTCTCGCCGGAAACACCGCCACCCAGGACGGCGGCGCCATCTACCTCATCCAGTCCGGCCAGGTTTCTCTGCTCGACTGCGACATAACCGGCAATACCGCCATTCGCGGTGCAGGCGTCTATGCCATTGATTCTCCGGATACAAGCATTGTTGATTGTCGCTTCACGTCGAATGAGGCTTCTTCGGAGATCATAACGTATGAATACTACATGCCTGACCCGAACTGGACGCCGGACCCGAATGACCCCAATGCCACGCCGCCGCTGGTTCCGATATCGCCGGCCGACCCCAACTTCAACATCAATGACCCCAATCTCGTAGTGGTCGAGCGAAGAACCGGCGGAAGCTTCGCTCTCGGCGGCGCCTTGTACAGCTTCGCCGGGCCGCTCCTCATTGCAGATTCTCAGTTCAATGAGAACTCCGCCAGCACCTCCGGCGGCGCTATCTACTTTGCTGACAGAAGCAACGACCCGACCATACTGAGGAACTGTCTGTTTGCCGGTAACTCCGCCGGCCGGGACGGCGCCGCCGTATCGAACAACTGGTACAGCAACCTCGTTATTTCCAACTGCACGATGGCAAACAATATCCTTATCGGCCAGGTCTCATTCGGCGGCGGCCTCTATAGCTCGTATGCCAGCTATGCCTCCGTCATTGACTCTATCTTCTGGCAGAACTCCGCACTCCACGGCTCTCAAATCGCCGTCGGAAGCGGGGACTGGGCATACCCATTCCCGTCCACTGTGGATATTTCGTACACCGACGTCGACCGGCGCAAGCCCGAGGCCCCGGACTATGTTGACGCGGACGGCTGGCCGGTGATTCGTGAAGGATTCGACGCCAACACCCTGGCCGCCAACGACGATGGCTCCACCGGCATCGTTGACATCGGATTTGCCATCAACTTCTATGGTATCTTGTATTCGCAGCTCTACGTGAACAACAATGGCAATGTGACCTTCGACTTGCCTATGGGTACCTACACACCGTGGGGGTTGACGAGCAACATCGGCACGCCGATTCTTGCCCCGTTCTTTGCTGACGTTGACACCCGCACCGTGGATCCGAACGACCCGAACAACGAATCGAAGCTGGTCAGCTATGGTACAGGTATGGTGAACGGCCGGCCCGCCTTCGGCGTCAACTGGGTCGACGTCGGCTACTTCGCCAGCAGTTGGGACAAGCTCAACAGCTTCCAGTTGATTATCATTGACCGCTCCGACCGGGCCTATGGCGATTTCGACATCGAAATGAACTACGGGCAGATCCAGTGGGAGACCGGAAGCGCCAGCGGCGGCTCTGCCGGCTTCGGCGGACAGTCCGCACGCGCCGGATTCTCCAACGGCACAGGCGAGCCAGGCACCTTCTACGAGTTCGAGGGCTCCGGCGTCCACAGCGCCTTCCTCGACAGCAACGACACAGGCCTGATTTACGGCAGCCGCCACAGCGACGCTCTCGGACGATATATCTTTGCCGTCACCGCCGGACAAATCGAGCTTATTGCCGGCGACCCGATTTATGTCGAGACCGGCTGCACACTCTCCGGCTGGGACGCCAACGACCCGAACTGGCTCTGGGAGGCCTCGGAACTGAATATCTTTGACTACGACCCGTGCTTCACCAACGGCTATTATCTCAGCCAGCCGAACGACCAGAATGTCACCAGCCTGTGCATCGATATCGGAAGCGATCTTGCGGCCACTGTTGGTATGCACACGTACACCACCAGCACCGAGGCCGACAGTAATGATGTCGGAATCGTCGACCTCGGTTATCACTACAGCGGTCCTCCGGCTCGGTACGAGCTGACCATCATCGTGCTCGAAGATGCCAACAATCCCGGCATCCACGGCAGAGTTGACCCGAACGGCGGCTGGTTCCATGAAGGTACCGAGCTGACCCTCCGGGCGCTGCCTGATGAAGGCTACTACGTCAAGGGCTGGTACGACCAGGACGGCGAGCTTGTCTCTACCGAAAGGACGCTGGATGTCGTAATGGATTCGAACCAGACCTACAGCATCAGATTCAGACTGCCCAACATAATCCACGTCTCGGGTGGAGGTAGTGCCATCCAGGACGACATTGACGATGCCGAGAATGGTGACGTCCTCGTGGTCGCCGCCGATACTTACAACGGCAATATCGACCTGCAGGGCAAGGAGCTCAGACTGTTCGGAATCAATCCCGACGACCCCAATGTTGTCGAACATGTGGTCATCGACTGCACCTCCAGCGGTCGAGGCTTTATCTTCGAGAACGGCGAGGATGCCCGCACCGTAATAGACGGATTCAATATCATCAACGGCAACGGCAGCCAGCCCGGCGGCGCTATATACATCGCCAATGGAACCAGTCCCACGATTGCCAACATTATGATTAGCGACTGCCACCTGAACAATGCCAGAGGCGGCGCCATATACATCGGCTTCGACTGCAGCCCTATCTTCAGAAACGTCACTATAACCAACTGCAGCGTCAATAATTCAGACGGCGGCGCCGTATATGTTGGTTTCCGAAGCAGTCCGCAGTTCATAGGGTGCAGGTTCATCGATTGCACTGTGTACGGCGGCGACGGTGCTGCTGTGTATTGCAGTCTCGAAACCTCTACGGTATTTACCAATTGCTCCTTTGTGACCGGTTACGCCGCCCTGTTGCCGCTGTCCGGTACCGGTGGGGTCCCACCAGGTCCAATGACCGGTGGTAGCTGTGAAGGCGCTGCCATATACTATGCCGCCGGTTGTGCATCGCAGGTCAGCTACTGTTACTTTGCTGGCAACGTCGCCGATGACTTCGGCGGGGCAATCTACTCCGGCCCCGACAGCTCGATTACCATTACCGGCTCCAACTTCACCGACAACCACTCCGTCACTTCCGGCGGTGCCGTGTACTTTGATGTCAACTGCACCGGCGAGATTACCAGTTCCATATTGCTCGAGAATGACGCCAACAACGAAGGCGGCGCCATCTTCATTATTGGCTCTGCGATTTATGTGGCCGACTGCAATATCTCTTATAACGTGGCGGCTCGCGGCGCAGGCCTCTATTGCGAAGATTCGCCCGATTCGGCCATTGTCAACTGCATAATCCAGTACAACGAGGCCTACCAAGCTATAGTGACTTATGAGTACTACACGCCTGACCCGAATGACCCCACCAGTCCGCTCGACCCGGAGGACCCGAATGGCGACCCCAACGACCCGAACGTTATTGTTGTCGAACATGAGCAGCGTTTTGGAATCGGTGAGGGCGGTGGTGTATTCGCCTTTAATGGACTGGCTTTAATTGCCGATTGCCAAATCAACTACAATACTGCTCTGACCTCGGGCGGTGGTCTGTATCTGGCCGGCGACTATGACCTGGCCTCCGCCGTCAGATCGGAGCTCAACAACTGCCTGATAACCAACAATAAGGCGGGTAGAGATGGCGCCGGGGTTTCCTGTAACTGGTTTATAGAAGCCGCAATCTCCAATTGTACGATAGCGGATAACCAGCTCACACGCATACCCGGCTATGGCGGCGGTTTGTACTGCTCCTATCAGAGTGATGTCGAAGTTATCGACTCTATCATCTGGGGCAACTGGGCTCGAGAGGGCTCGCAGATCGCGGTAGCCAGCGGTGACTGGCCATATCCGCTGCCCTCAACGGTTACCGTTACTTATAGCGATATCCAGGTCTTCCAGGAGGGTGCCGGTTACGTTAGTCCCACTGAGCCTGTTGGGCCGAGTGACCCGTGTACCCCGGACTACTTTATCTACAGCGTTCTTGACACTACTATCCAGGATCCTAACATCTATTCTGGCGGTGCTCACGGCCTTGACGGATTTGTCGGTGAGGACGGAATTGACAGAATAATCTATTCCAGTTATACATACGATCCTAATGACTGGATGTACCTCGGTGAGTATGGCTACATTTACAAGGTCACCATCCCGGCTGGCACTAATCCGCACGCCCATCCGGACAATCCTTATGTGACCGGACCTATTGCGCCGCGCACGTTCACGCTTGAGAGGTATTTTGATTTTGGTGAGCACAGTATTTCGCCCTCTACCTGCGCATTCTGGGTGGATCTTGAGAATAACGAAATCTACATTGGGACCACTTACGAAGGCATTCTGAAATACGTCTTCGATCCCGATGCAAACAATCCTGTCGTAGGTGGTCCCGAAGGCAACTATGTCTTCGATTCCATAATTGCTCCAACAACGCCCACGTGGACGGATACCCTTACCTATGATCCGGAAAATGATATCTGGTACGCTGGCGACTGGGACTACGAGATATTCAGCTATGACGGATCGCAGGGCCCGGACGGCACGTGGGAGCTGGCATTCACGTCCTTCCCGTACGCTCCGGTCGGAGGTCGTTTGCAGCACCACGACGGGTTGGCGTTTGCCAATGGGCACCTGTTCCTGGCAGATATGTACGGCGACTGGATTATGCAATACACGCCGGGCGGCACGCTGGTAAATGTCTTTTATCATGAGCCGCTTGGCCGCGACCTTGAAGGCATGGGATGGGGTGCTTTGGGTCACTTCTGGGCTGGTTCATTCGAGGGTCTGGTTACCGAGTTTGGTGGCGGAAGGCTGCAGTATGGGATTGATTTTATTCCTGCCTCGCCGCCAATTTACATTGAAGAAGGCTGTACTCTCTACGGATGGGAACCTAACGACTCCAACGATTTCTTCACCTGGGACGTTAATAGCTGGGTCGACGGCACAAATAATATCGACGAAGACCCGAACTTCACCAACGGTTACTACCTCAGTCAGCCGGTTTACGGACGCGACGGATATAGTCCCTGCGTCGATGCCGGAAGCGACCTGGCCAGTGACCCCAACATCGCGATGGACACATACACTACAGCCATCGATGGCGTCAACGATGTTAGCATCGTTGACATGGGTTACCATTACGATGACGGTATTGCCAGGTATTACCTGACGGCCACGGTACTCGGCGGCCACGGCTCCGTCGAGCCGAACAGCCTGATGATATATCAAGGCGAGGACAATGTAATAACGCTCACTGCAATTCCTGAATGCAATCGTCCAGACTATTGCTACAAAGTCAAGAAATGGACCGGCACCGATGATGATTCCTCCACCGCTCTGACCAATACGGTCACACTCGTCCGTGACACACATGTCACCGTTGAGTTTGAGCCGGCACAGAGGTATGAGCTGACCGTTACCGTGCTGCCCGACCCGTGTGACGGTCTTACCCACGGCTCTGTCGAGCCCAACCACATGTATATATTCGAAGGCGACGAAAATGTCATAACCCTCACCGCTGATCCTGAGTGCAACTATCCCGACTATTGCTACGGCATCAAACAGTGGACGGGCACCGACGATGATGCCTCCACCGCACTGACCAACACGGTCACGGTGGTTGGAGACACCGAAGTAACCGTCCAGTTCCAGCAGCTTCCAAAATATAAGCTGACCGTTCTGGCCGGCCCGCACGGTTCGGTATGTGTATATGACCCGTATGCCGACCCGAACGCTGACCCCAATTGCGACGGCAGTGTAGTAACGCTGTGGGTCTTCGAGCGCGATGTCGTAACCATGGAAGCAATAGCCGACCACGGCTATCGCGTCCAGCAGTGGACAGGGACTGATGATGATTCCTCCGGCTTGAATACGAATACCGTTACAATCGATTCATCCACCACGGTGAGTGTCACCTTTGGATCGCCGCAGACCATCAGTGTCGGTCCGGGCGGCGATTATGCGACGATTGCGGAAGCCGTGGCTGCTGCCAGAAGCGGCGATATCATTATCGTTGATCCCGGCACCTACCAGGGCAATATCGACTTCGCCGGCAAACAAGACATCACGATGGTCAGCAAGAATCCTGACGACCCCAATGTGGTTGCCGTAACGATTATAGACTGTCAATCCAGCGGCCGTGCCTTTACCTTCGACAACGGTGAAGATGCCAACACGATCATAAACGGCTTTACGATTCTCAACGGCAGCCTTGTCGGCCAGTCCGGCGGCGCCATTTACGTCGGCTCGGCCAGCAGTCCCACCCTCGCCAACCTCGTAATCAAGGGCTGTTCCGTCACCAGCGGCAGCGGCGGCGCCATATACATAACAGGCGGCAGCAATCCGCGTATTTCCGGTCTTACCATAGACGGCTGCACCGCCACCGGCGGCAGCGGCGGCGCCATATACATAACGGGCAGCAGCAATCCTGTCTTCACCTATTGCACGGTTACCGCCTGCTCCGCCCCCGGCGCCTTCGGCGGCGCGGTTTACTGCGGGAACACCTGCGTGCCCACCTTTGACGACTGTACGTTCAGCAACTGCTCTGCGGGCTATGGCGGCGCGTTCTATTATGATCAGGGCAACGCGTCGACATTGACTTTGAATCGCTGCGCATTTAACGGCAACTCGGCGAGCTTCGGCGGCGCTGTCTTTTACGCCGTCGGATGTGCATCGCAGCTCAACGCATGTACCTTCACCTACAATACGGCTATCGAAGACGGCGGCGCGATCCTTTACGAGTCGGATAGCTCGATAGCGGTTATCGACTGCAACTTCGCTGACAACTCGGGCGCCTACGGCGGCGCACTGTGCCTCGATCCCAACTGCGCAGGCGCCGTTAGCGGCACCGTATTGGCGAGAAACAATGCGACTCGCAGCGGCGGCGCCATATACGTCATTGACTCAGGCGTCCTGTCCGTTGAGGACTGCACCATCTCCTTAAATACCGCACTGTATGGTGGCGGCCTGTATTGCATCAACTCACCCGAAATGACCGTCATCCGCTGCGAAATAACTGAAAATGAGGCCTCGCAGCTTGTCATTACTTACGAGTACTTCATTCCCGACCCGGCGTGGCAGCCCGACCCGAACGACCCCAATGCTTCGGCGCCTTTGATTCCGATATATCCGGGCGACCCCGGTTTTGACCCGAACGACCCGAATCTTGTTAGCGTCGAGCACAGGAGCGAGTCAGGGGCTGCACAGGGCGGCGGCATGTATTGCTTCGAAGGCCCGGCCCTCATAAAAGACTGCCAGTTCACCGGTAATAAGGCCAGCTCCTCAGGCGGCGGCCTATACCTCGCCAGCGGCGAACGCGGACCGATAAGTCTCGATAACTGTCTGCTGACCGGCAATTCCGCCGGCAGAGACGGCGCCGCAATTTCCAACAACTGGTTCAGCGACCTGGAGATTTCCAACTGTACAATTGCCGAGAACACCTTGATAGGTCAGGTCTCATTCGGCGGCGGTCTCTACAGCTCTTACGCCAGCTATGCCTCCATTATTGACTCTATCTTCTGGCAGAACTCCGCGCTCCACGGCTCTCAGATTGCCGTCGGCAGCGGAGACCTGGCGCAGTCGTTCCCGTCTGAGGTGGATATTTCCTACAGTGACGTCGACCGACGCAAGCCCAAGGCGCCGGACTATATTGACGCGGACGGCTGGCCTGTGATTCGTGAAGGATTCGACGCCAACACCCTGGCCGCCAACGACGACGGCTCCACCGGTATCATTGATATCGGATTTGCCATCAACTTCTACGGTATCTTGTATTCGCAGCTCTATGTGAACAACAATGGCAATGTGACCTTTGACTCGTCGATGGGTACTTACACGCCGTGGGGTCTGACCAGCAACATCGGCACGCCGATTATTGCCCCGTTCTTTGCTGACGTTGACACCCGCACGGTGGACGCGAGCGACCCGAACAACGAATCGAAGCTGGTCAGCTATGGTACAGGTATGGTGAACGGCCGGCCCGCCTTCGGCGTCAACTGGGTCGACGTCGGCTACTACGGCAGTCATTGGGACAAGCTCAACAGCTTCCAGTTGATACTCATTGACCGCTCCGACCGTGCTCACGGCGATTTCGATATCGAAATGAATTACGGGCAGATCCAGTGGGAGACGGGTGATGCCAGCGGCGGCTCTGCCGGCTTCGGCGGACAGTCCGCACGCGCCGGATTCTCCAACGGGACCGGCGACCCCGGAACCTTCTACGAGTTCGAGGGCTCCGGCGTGCATAGCGCCTTCCTCGACAGCAACGACACGGGCCTCATTTACGAGAGCCGAAACAGCAACGCTCTCGGACGATATATCTTTGCGGTTACCGCCGGGCAAATCGAACTGATTGCCGGCGACCCGATTTACGTCGAGCCGGGCTGCACACTCTCAGGCTGGGATGCCAACGATCCCAACGCACTGTGGGATGTCTTCGATGGAAACATCGTTGACTACGACCCGTGCTTCACCAGCGGTTATTATCTGAGTCAGCCGAACGACCAAGATGTCACCAGCCTGTGCATCGATATCGGAAGCGATCTTGCGGCCAACGTTGGTATGCACACGTACACCACGAGCACCGAAGGCGACAATAATGATGTCGGAATCGTCGACCTCGGCTATCACTACAGCGGGCCTCCAACTCAGTACGAGCTGACGATCATAGTGCTGGAAGACGCCAATGACCCCGGCATTCACGGCAGAGTTGACCCGAACGGCGGCTGGTTCCATGAGGGCACCGAGCTGACCCTACGGGCATTGCCCGATGAAGGCTACTACGTCAAGGGCTGGTACGACCAGGACGGCGAGCTTCTCTCTACCGAAAGGACGCTCGATGTCGTGATGGATTCCAACCAGACCATCGGCATCAGGTTCAGATGGCCCAGGCAGATAATGGTCTCAGGCGGCGGTAATGCCATTCAGAGCCACATTGACAGTGCTGAGAACGGCGACGTCCTCGTGGTTGCCGCTGATACTTACAACGGCAATATCGACCTGCAGGGCAAAGAGCTCAGATTGTTCGGAATCAATCCGGACGATCCTAATGTTGTCGAATACGTGGTCATCGACTGCACCTCCAGCGGTCGAGGCTTTATCTTCGAGAACGGTGAGGATGCCAACACCGTGATAGACGGATTCAATATCATCAACGGCAACGGCAGCCAGCCCGGCGGCGCTATATACATCGCCAATGGAACCAGTCCCACGATTGCCAACATTATGATTAGCGACTGCCACCTGAACAATGCCAGAGGCGGCGCCATATACATCGGCTTCGACTGCAGCCCTATCTTCAGAAACGTCACTATAACCAACTGCAGCGTCAATAATTCAGACGGCGGCGCCGTATATGTTGGTTTCCGAAGCAGTCCGCAGTTCATAGGGTGCAGGTTCATCGATTGCACTGTGTACGGCGGCGACGGTGCTGCTGTGTATTGCAGTCTCGAAACCTCTACGGTATTTACCAATTGCTCCTTTGTGACCGGTTACGCCGCCCTGTTGCCGCTGTCCGGTACCGGCGGGGCCCCAACAGGCGGCGGCCCAGCGATCGGTGGTAGCTGTGAAGGCGCTGCCATATACTATGCCGCCGGTTGTGCATCGCAGGTCAGCTACTGTTACTTTGCCGGCAACGTCGCCGATGACTTCGGCGGGGCAATCTACTCCGGCCCCGACAGCTCGATTACCATTACCGGCTCCAACTTCACCGACAACCACTCCGTCACTTCCGGCGGTGCCGTGTACTTTGATGCCAACTGCACCGGCGAGATTACCAGTTCCATATTCCTCGAAAATGACGCCAACAACGAAGGCGGCGCCATCTTCATTATTGGCTCTGCCATTTATGTGGCCGACTGCAATATCTCCTTCAATACCGCCACCCGCGGCGCGGGCCTGTATTGCGAAGATTCGCCCGATTCGGCCATTTTCAACTGCACAATACAGTATAACGAGGCCGTGCGATTCATCACCGAGTACTACGAGCCCGACCCCAATGACGCCAACGTGCCGCTCGATGCCAATACGCCGCTCGACCAGAGCGACCCCAACTTTGACCCGAATGACCCGAATCTCATTGTGATTACACGCAGGGATGATTCCCTCATCGCCGAAGGCGGTGGGATGTTCTCGTTCTTAGGTCCCAATTCGATTGTTGATTGCCACATCCGCTACAATAGCGCCAGCACCTCCGGCGGCGGTCTCTATCTCGCCGGGGACTACTATCCGACAGCCCCGCTCGCCCCGATGGTAAAGAACTGCCTGATAACCGACAACGAGGCGGGCAGAGATGGCGCGGGTATCTCCTGTAACTGGTACATACAGGCCGGAATCTCTAACTGTACCGTGGCGTACAACCGGCTCATCGGCACACTCGGCTATGGCGGCGGTCTGTACTGTTCCTACGCAAGCAATGTCACGGTTGTCGACTCCATCATCTGGGATAACGACGGTACGCAAGGCGCCCAGATAGCCGTAGGCACCGGTGATCCGCCCTATGCGATGCCCTCTGTGCTTACCGTCACCTACAGTGACGTCCATGGCGGGCTGTCTGCCGCCTTCAAGGATGCCGCATGTACGCTCAATTGGGGCATTCCGGCTGATCCTAACTCCCAGCCGCTGAACGTCGAGCCGCATTTCACCCACGGTTACTATCTCAGACAGCCGACCGAGCACGATATGGATGTGCCCGCCAATGACCTTGTCAATACCGGAAGCGCCGATGCCTGCGACCTCAATATGGAAACATATACCACCCGCATCGACGGCGTCAAAGACGGCAGCCTCGTTGACATCGGCTACCACTACCCCGACGGCCTGCCCCGATATGATTTCACCCTTACCGTCATCGAGGATGCAAATAGCGAGACTCACGGCTGGGTGCAGGTTGAGCCTGACTACACCTGGTTCTATGCCGGGACCGTCGTGGGGCTCACCGCCCACCCAGATGCCGATGGCGTATGCGGCTATAGGGTCAAAGAATGGACCGGAACCGATAATGACGCTACGAAGGCACTGACCAATACCGCCACAATGACGCAGGACAGACACGTCACCGTGGAATTCGAGCGCACTCCGATTCGTCAGCTATCCGTAAACGTCGTCGGCGGCAACGGGCGATTCTCAGTCGAGCCAAGCACTGATAGAATTACTGAGTTTTACGATACGTATTGCGAGGGTAACACCGTAACCCTCACCGCATACCCGGACGCCGGCTACTACATAAGAGGCTGGTTTGATGACGCAAATAATCTCCTGTCCGTCCGCAGAACCCTGGATCTCTTGATCGATCAAGACGAAACCATTCGCGTCGAGTTCAGGCTGCCAAAGATGATTACCGTCGGACCGGGCGAGACCTACGCCAAGATTCAAGCGGGTGTGGATGCAGCAGAGCCGGGCGACACCGTCCTTGTCTATGCAGGCACCTATGCTCCACCGGACGGCAATGGCATAGATTTCCATGGCAAGAGCATTACCTTGAGGAGCCTGTTTGCCGAAGACCCCGCCATCATCGACTGCGGCAAAGACGGCAGGGCCTTCTATTTCCACAATCGCGAGGATGCCGAGGCTGTGGTCTCCGGCCTGATTATCAAGAACGGCTACGTCCATGGGCCTGTCGGCGCCGCTGGGCTGCCCGGAGTAGACCCCAACACCGGCGGCGGCGACCCCAACGATCCAAACGACCCCAACGCAGTTGACCCCAACGGCGGCTTCGGCGGATACGGCAAGGGAGACTCCTGGGGCGGCGGCATATTCTGCACCAATGGCAGCAGCCCCACCTTTATCAACTGCACAATCACAAATTGCATGGCTGCCGGCGGCGTCGGCGGACAGGGGGGATATAGCTACTCCATATATGGAGGGTATGGCGGAGATGGCGAGGGAACCGGATATGGCGGCGCCGTCGCCTGCCTGAACAACAGCAATCCCACCTTCGAGAATTGCACGATTACCCGAAACCGTGCCATCGGTGGTGTTGCCGGTATGGGCGGCTATGCCGGACTGGTTTATGGCTATCGAGGAATGGGTATCGGAGACGGCGTCGGCGGCGGCGTCTACGCCAAAGACTCCAGCCCCAGGTTTGTCAACTGTACCATAAGTGAAAACATCGCATCGGACAGTGATGACATCCTACGCAGTTATGACAGCAAATTCTTCAACGACCACATCATGTGGGTCGACTATTACTACGACTATGGTCTGTACTGGTGGTATTGGCCGTCCTATTACTATGGTATGTTCTACTGGGTCGGCGGCACAGGATACGGAGCAGGCGCATATTTCGACACCGGCGCTGCCGCTGAATTCGACGACTGCAGCTTCACCAAGAATCGCATCCGCGGAAAGAAATGGGATTGGTCCTGGGACCCCAACTCCATCGATCCCAATACGGGATATTACGCTTACGACCCTTATTGGGGCTACTATTACTACGTCTATTATCCGACAAGCATCCACTACGGTGACGGCGCCGGATTGTACTGTGCATCGCAGGGCACTGCGATGCTCACCGACTGCGTCTTCACCGGCAACCGTATCGGTAATGAAGACCGGCGTAGAAATCTCTACTATTACACCGATACGCAGGAAAGCCCCACCGGCAGCGGCAACGGCGGCGCTATATATTGCGGAACAAACTCCAGGCTGACGCTCCGCAACTGCTGCATCAGCGAAAACATCAACGGCGTCAAAGACTACGAACGAGGCCGCTACTACAACTCCAGTAACTACTATGGACAGTATGACGAGTATATCGTCGGTGGTAACGGCGGGGGCGTTTACTGCGCGGCCGGTTCGCACATCGACGTTAATAACGGCACCTGCATATTCCGAAACGAGTCCACAGACAGCGGCGGCGGTTTGTATCTCGGACAACGATGCACCATCGACATCAACGACGCCTTCATTCTGGGCAACGATGCCAATGATTCGGGCGCCGGACTGTATTGCGGCGCACATAGTCTGCTGAACCTCAACAATTCCGCACTTGCCGGAAACAAGGCCATTATGGGCGCCGGCGGCGCGGTCTACTTCTCGGATGCTGATGTGCCTTCGTCCGTCATCGCCAACTGCGCCATCAGTAACAACGCGGCCAAGAGAGGCGGAGGATTGTGCTGGAGCGGCGACCTCCTGACTGTAACTGACTGTACCATCAGCGGAAATGCCGCCGAAGGGAAATACGCCACAGGCGGCGGCTTCTACTGCATCAGCTCCTCTGCTGCCATAGAGAACTGCGTCATTGCAGACAACAATGCGCCCGCCGGCTTCGGCGCTGCCGGCTACCTCGGAGGCACAGGTCGTATGCCTGTCTTGAGCAACTGCCTCGTCACCGGCAACTGGACCGGCCACGACGGCGGCGGTATCTATGTCGACCTGGCGTGCAGGCCCACGATAAGCAACTGTACCTTCACCGACAATTCGGCTTCCGGCCAGGGCGGGGCCCTGTTCAGCACAAACGACAGCAACGTCGCCGTTATCGACAGTATCATCTGGGCCAATACCGCCGATGGCAATTCCGCTCAGATCGGCCTCGACGCTGGAGGCGCTGCTGAGGTCTCCTATTGCGATGTCCAGAACGGCACGGGCCAGACCTGGTTTGGGCTGGGCTGCATCGATACCGACCCGTGCTTCGTCGGCGATTACTACCTGAGCCATATTGGTGCGGGGCAGTCAGCAGACAGTCAGTGTATTAACAGCGGCAGCGAGCCAGCATTGGCCCACGGCTTCAACCTGTTGACTACACGCACTGATAACTTCTTCGATGTGGGTCAAATCGATATGGGCTACCACCATCGTCGATTCCACTTCCGCCTCAATACTGCCGTCATTGGCGGTCACGGTTTTGTCGCGCCGCTCAGCAGGACTTATCCCGAATCCTCCGTGGTGACGGTACTTGCTGTGCCGGAGCGCGGATACAGGGTCAGGAGGTGGACCGGCACCGATTACGGTCAGCCTGCCGAACGCACCAACATCGTTACGATGGATTCTGACAAGAACGTCACCGTCGAGTTCGAATTTGCACATAATCGCACCTTTACCGTGCCAGGCGACGGTCCCGACCAGTATGCCGACCTCCAGGCCGCAATCAACGCTGCCGCGGATGGTGACGTAATCATTCTAAGCGAGGGTGTCTGGCCCTGGGGTGGATTCTACGTCGTCGACAAGGTGGTCATGATTACAAGCGCACATCCCGATGACCCCAATTGTGTGGCCAGCACCATTATCGATTGCTCCCTGGCAGAAACATTCGAGTACCCGGGCCAGTGGACCGGCTCCGGAGGCTTCTATTTCGGACGAAGCTCCGGAAGCTCCGTCTTGAAAGGCCTCACCATTACCGGGGCAAGGGGCGGATATGGAGGATATTGGCTGGATAATTACAGATACGATGTGATTTATTGGGACCCCTACTACGGATCGGACCCCTATCAGACTGCGTGGGGCTACGGCGGCGGCGCAATATACATTGATCAGGCTGCCAGCCCCGTCATTACGAATTGTGTGATCACCGATGCGGCCATCTACGGAGTCGGCGGCTGGTGGGGATGGACCGTAGGAATTGGCTACAACGGCTACGCCGGAGGTAATGGCGGCTCGGCTCAGGGCGGCGCCATCTACATTGGGCCCAAGTGCAGCCCGACAATTGTTAATTGCCAGATAGCAAACTGCCGCGTCATCGGAGGTAACGGTGGTGATGGCGGCGGCGCCGGCGACTTCGGCTATGCCGGCGGAAGGGGCGGATGGCCGGGCTTCGCATACGGAGGCGGCATTTACTGTGCTTCCGCAAGCACGCCAACCATCAAGAACTGCACCATTGATAACTGCCAGGCTATTGGCGGCAACGCCGGCAACGGCGGTAGCGGCGGCTACTACGGCGGATACGGCGGCGGATGGAGCACCTCCGGAGAGTACGACTACTGGTACTACAGCGACCAGGGTTATGCCGCCTACTACTATTACCCGTCTTGGTACTGGTACAGGTGGTACTATCAGGACAGGACCTTCAAGGTCGATGGTGAGCTGTGGGAGCACTGGGGATATGCAGCCGGGCCCTGGTACTACAGCGGCCACGGCGGGGGCGTCTACTGTGCCTCCGACAGTAAACCGACATTCGTTGAATGCACCATCAGCAACGGCTATGCCGACGGAGGTCTTGCAGGCATCGGAGGACAAGGAAGCGTCGTATACGGCCAAGAGAAACCTATTCTGCACCAGGATATACCCGGCTCCGGCGGCGGAGTATATTGTGCGGCAGGCTCACGTGCCTCCTTTGTCAGATGTGACATAGTCAACAACACCGTTGAAGATCACAGTGGCGTCTTTGGAGTGCTTGACCCCAACGATCCAAATAGCGGCTACGACCCCAATGACCCCAACGCCGTTGCTGGTCACCCGAGCAATCCCGGCCTTGAGCCCAACATGTACCAGGTAATGCCTTACTCCGGCTACGGCGGCGGCCTCGTCGCAAGGGATACGCTCGAGACCATTCTGCAGGACTGCAATGTCGCTCATAACAGCGTTTACAGCGGCTTCGGAGGCGGCATCTATCTGGCAAATGCAGGCTTGACTATCAACAGTTCACACGTGCTCGACAACCTTGCAAACAAGGGCGGCGGCCTGGCATTGTTTGGCGGCTGGACCAAGATAACCGCTTCAAACATCGCCGCTAATGTGGCCGCAGGCGGCGGCGAGGGCGGCGGTTTGTATGTCTTCGTTAACGACACCGAACTGGCTGACTCTATCGTTCAGTACAACTGGGCCGACAAGTCAGGCGGCGGTCTCTACCTCCTCGGCAAGCCCGATACCGTCCCCGGTGGAGTGCAAACGATCATCAGAAACTGCCTGATTGCAGACAATATAGGCGTCAGAGATGGAGGCGGTATATCCAGCAATTGGAAGGCTGAGCCCAGGATCTCCAATTGTACCATAGTCAACAACCGCGCCATAGGACAGTTGGCAAGCGGCGTCGGTGGAGGTCTCCACTGCGCCTACGGAAGCAATGCCGAGGTCATAAATTCCATAATTTGGGATAATACCGCCAGCAAGGGCGCCCAGCTTGCTATGTCCGACGATGTTGATTATCCGCAGTCCACGCGCCTTGTGGTATCATACTGCGACGTCTATGGCGGACAGCCCGCCGTTTTCGTAGGCCCCGAATGCACCCTCGTATGGGGCGCCGGAAACATCGATGCAGAGCCGTTATTCACCGAAGGGCCGCTGCATGTATTCAGCCCGCGAAGCAACTATTATCTGAGCCACTGGCCGCTCCAGGACGCCAACAGCCCCTGCATCGATGCCGGAAGCGACCTCGCCAGTGTGCTCGGCATGCACGACTATAGCACCCGGACGGACCGCTTGCCCGATTCCGGCCCGGTCGACATCGGTTACCACTATGGCATCGGCAAGTACCGACTGACCGCGCTGGTAATGGAAAACCCCAGCGACCCCGGAATTCACGGCACAATCGAGCCCGAAACGTGGTTATTCTATCCGGGTGATATCGCAATGGTTACTGCAGACCCCTGTCAGGGTTACCGCATCAAGGGATGGATTGGAACCGATGATAATAATTCGGTTGCCTCTCGAAATTATGTCACCATGGACTCCGACAAGACCGTATACGTCGAGTTCGAGGTCGCCAAGAGCTTCCTCATTCCGGCTCAATTCCCCGACATCAATACGGCCCTGACCGCCACGCAGCCTGACGGCAGTCGGACCGTGCGCAGCGGCGACACCATCATTCTGTCCATGCGCACCTACAACGAACATGATCTCGACCTCGCCGGAAGGTCTATTACCATTGTCAGCGAGAAGCCAGACGATCCGTACGCCGTAGCCAATACCATTATCAACTGCGGCGGCGCAGGACGTGCCTTTATCTTCCGCGGCGGAGAGGGAGGACGAGGCGCCGTCATTGAGGGCATTACCATTATGAATGGTGACGCCGTTGGCTCCTCGGCGGTTCCCCATCAGCCGCTTATTCCATATCCCTATGTTTTCCCATTCGGCCTCGACGGCGCGGCCGGCGTCCCGGGTGAGGACGCTTATGGCGGCGCTATTGCCAGTTTTGGATCCAGCAGTCCGACTATCCTTAACTGTGTCTTCGTCAACTGCATGGCGCGCGGTCGCTTTGGCGGCGACGGGGTGGACGGGCTTACCGCTCCGGAATCACCGCCGTACGCGCCGCAGGCAGGGGGCAACGGTGGTAACGGTGCCTTCGGCGGCAATGGCTACGGCGGCGCACTTTACTTTGCACCCGGCAGCGCTCCGACCATTCGGGCCTGCAAGTTCATCGGTTGCCGCGCAGTCGGCGGAAACGCCGGCGCAGGAGGCCGAGGCGGCGACGGTTACAAGTTCCCACCTGAGGTACCAGACCCCATGCCCGGTGGAGGTAATGGAGGCAATGCCGGAACCGGCGGCAGCGCCTATGGCGGCGCAATGTACTTCGAGAATGATTGCGACGTCACAATACAAAACTGCATAATTCAAGACTGCGATACCACCCAGGGTGAGGGCAACCTCGGCGGCGACGGCGGCAACGGCTTGAACGCCCTGGCCTTGGGAGGAAACGGCGGCAGCGGAGGCCTTAATGGACCCCAATCCCATTATGGCGCCGTCCACTACGGGCCTAAATGTAAGGTTGCCGTTAGCGACACTCGCATCACAAATAATATGGCTAACGACCTCGTCACACTCGACGTCTGGCCCGGCGGCAACGGCGGTATCAACGTGGGCACACCGGAAGACTTCTCCCTCTGGGGTACGCCGGGGGCCACCATGATAAGCTCAACCGACGCCTGGGTTGGCGGAAACTACTATGGCCTGGGCTGCCAGGTGGAAATGACCGGTTGTGACCTCACCTACAACATCGCGACAGACAGAGGCGGCGCCGAATACTATGAGCCCAACTGCACCATCCTGCTTTATGACTGCCAGTTCGCTTACAATTCCGCAGGTACCGGCGGCAGCGGCGGCGCTCAATACTTTGGTGAGTTCTGCGTCGCTGATGTCAACAAGTGTAACTACTTCAACAATTTTGCAGGCGCCAGCGGCGGCGCACAGAGCTTCGGAACCTCATGCTTCATCAACATCTATGACTGTGGGTTTGCCCGCAACCTGGCCGGTGGCAATGGCGGCGGAGTCTTCCTGCAGACGGGCTGCTCGCTGCAGATGAGCGACTCGAGTTTCACCGATAACATGGCCGATGTCAACACCGGTCGAGGAGGCGCGGTATTCTTCTGGCAGGAGGCAAGCACCATTGAAATCAGCACTACCACCTTTGTCGGTAATCAAGCTGCGTTCGGTGGTGGATTGCACTGGTACGGAATGACCGAGGCCGCCGCTTCAGACGTGATAATTTCCGGATGCAGCATCAAGGACAATAAGGCAACCAGCCACGGCGGAGGTCTGTTCTGGATTGACGGTGCTCCCACCATCGAGAACACCTTCATTATGGGTAATGAGTCCGAGGGAATGTTCTTCTCGGTCACTGGTGAGAACATTTACGGCGGTGGAGGTGGTATCTTCTGCTGGTCGAGTGACCCAACTATTGTCAATTGTCACATCACGCGCAATTCAACTCTTGGCTCAGGCGGAGGCGCCTACTTCGGCGGCGACGGAAAACCGATGCTGAACAACTGCCTCGTTGAGAGAAACTCGGCCGTCGCCGACGGCGGTGGTATTGTTGCGTACTGGTCCGTCAGGCCCACCATCTCAAACTGCACCATTGTCGACAACATCGTCTATGATACGCTGCTCTACGACCCGCAAGCATACCGCAGAGGACGAGGCGGCGGCTTGGCCGGGTTCTACGAGAGCAACATCACGCTTATCGACAGTATTCTCTGGGGCAACGCCTCTCTCGGCGGCAGCCAAATCGCACTCGGAGGCGTCCTCGATCCCAATGCCTCACCGAGGCCCGCTGAGCTTACCGTTTCCTACAGCCTTGTGGAAGGATGGGGAAATCCTGATGATGATCCCAACTGCCAGGCCGACCCGGGCAACCTCATCGACAACAGCTTGATCGACCCCTGCGCCGTCTTCGTGGAGGACCAGGGACGATTGAACTGGTACTGCAACAATATCAACGTGGATCCCGAGTTTGCCTCCAAGTACGATGCCAACTACGTCGGATTCTACTATCTCAGCCAGGCTCCCGACCAGAATGTGACCAGTCTCTGTGTCGATGCCGGAAGCGGTTTCGCAGATGACCCCAACATTGCGATGGATAGCTACACTACCTGCACGTGTGGCGCCAACGATGTCGGTAGGGTCGACATGGGCTATCACTACTCAACAGACACCTTCCGATTGGATGTGAATGTCGTCACCGGGCACGGCATGTGCGACCCGAGACCGGAGTCCGTCGAGCCGGTCGTTTGCGACGCCTCCATGTGCTCTTACACCTTCTACGCCGGTATGCTGGTCACCCTGACCGCAGAGCCCGAACCGGGCTATCGCGTCCGCGGGTGGTATGATAGAAACAATCTGCTGATATCCACCAGCAGCACCCTGGAAGTCTTGATGAATTCCAGGCTGTCTTTCGTTGTCGAGTTTGAACCGGCGCAGACCTTCCACATCCCGGCCGACTTCGGCTCTGTCGGAGCAGCTCTGACTGCCACAGAGACCGACGGAACCTACACCGTCAATAGCGGCGACCGCATCGTTCTTGCTGCCGACGTCCACAATGAGCACAGTCTTGACTTTGATGGAAGGTCGATAACCATCGCCAGTGTTAATCCCGATGACCCGTGTGTGGTTGCCGCAACCATTATCGATTGTGGCGGCGGCGGGCCTGCCTTTATCTTCAGAGGCGGTGAAGGTCCTGACGCCGTGATTGACGGCTTGACCATCATCAACGGCGATGCCAGCGGCAATTCCGCGGTAAGGGCGCCCTCGGGCTTCCCGGGTCTTCCGGGCCAAGACGCCTTCGGCGGCGCCATCATCAGCTTCGGCCCCAGCAGCCCGACTATTTCGAATTGCGTTATCCGCGACTGTATCGCACGCGGCCAATTCGGAGGCAGCGGTGCAGACGGCGCAGGCAGCGCGCTTTTGGCCGGCAGGCCCGGCGGCGACGGCGGCAGGGGCGGCGACGGCTACGGAGGCGCGTTCTACTTTGCTGATGGAAGCAACCCGACCATCCGTAATTGCAGAATTACAAACTGCCGTGCTATCGGCGGCAACGGCGGCGCAGGCGGCAGGGGCGGCGACGGCGTCCGACCTGCTGGCTCGCCTTTGGATACCGTCGGTGGAGGCGCGGGCGGAATTGCCGGGGACGGTGGGAACGCTTACGGCGGTGCAATGTACTTTGGAAACGACTGCCGCGTGACAATTAACAGATGCGTAGTCAAAGGATGCAGCACCTTGCAGGGAGAGGGTAATGTCGGCGGCGCCGGCGGAAACGGTGTTGCGTCTGAGGTGAACGCCGATGGCGCTCGAGGCGGAGACGGCGGCGCCGGAGGCCGTAATGGTACCGTGTCGTGGGCCGGCGCCATATACTGTGGTCGAAGAAGCACAATTGACGTCTCGGACGCCAGCATTACAGATAATGAAGCCGACACCCTTGTCACGACAAATAGCTGGCCCGGCGGATTAGGCGGCACCAACGCCGCCAGCGTCGACGGCGCCCCGGTGGGCAATGCCGGCGAGAGCTCCGGAAGCTCAACTCTGAGCTTCGTGGGCGGCAATTATTACGACTTCGGATGCGAAGTTCGGCTTACCAAGTGCGAGATCAGCGGCAACATGACCGATACCAGCGGCGGGCCGGCCGTCGTAGGCGCCGAGTACTACGAGCCCTACTGCACCGCTACTGTCACTGACTGTAACTTCATTAACAACGTTTCAGCATCGAGTTACGGAGGCGCACAGCACTTCGGCGACTTCAGCGCAGCAGAGCTTACTGACTGCAACTACGCAGGCAATCGCGCTCAGGGCAGCGATGGCGGCGCCTTGCACTTCGGACGAAGCTGTCAGGTGACGATCCGTCGTTGTGACTTCAGCGATAGTTATGCCGCTGACGAGGGCGGCGCCGTGTTCCTGCCGTACGTCCGTTCGCTCGTTATCAGCGACTCCAACTTTGTCCGAAATGCCGCATACGGATATTTCGCCTCCGGCGGCGCGCTGTACTGGGACCAGGCCGACAGCGCAACAATCACCAATAGCACCTTCAATAGCAACCAGGCCACGTTCGGCGGTGCTATCTGCTGGCGTGGAGATGAGTCCGAGGACCCGAACCTGCCCAGCGTGACCGTCCTTGACTGTGTCATAAGCGACAATCTCGCCGACCACGGTGGCGGTCTGTTCTGGAACGAGGGCGCCCCAAGAATAAAAGGCTGTGCCATAAATCGCAACCGGGCCAGAGGATTCTGGATTGGTTTCGATTATGGTCCACAATTCGGCGACTACTTCTATGGCGGCGGCGGCGGAATCTTCTGCTGGGGCTCCGAGGCGGTAATAGAAGACTGCTTCGTGACCGACAACACCGCATCAGGCTCAGGCGGCGGAGTGTATCTCGGCGGAGGAACCAGTTGGCCCATACTTAGGAACTGTCTGGTTAAAGGAAACTCAGCCGTTCTCGACGGCGGAGGCGTGGTCTCCTATTGGTTCGTCAGGCCAACCATTACAAGCTGCACCATCGCACACAACCTCGCCTTCGACCGACCCGGCGACAAGCACGGCAGAGGAGGCGGCCTAGCCTGCTCCTATGAGAGCGTTACCAACTTGATTAATAGTATCCTTTGGGGTAACAGCGGAACCAACGGCAATCAGATTGCTCTTGGCAGCGATGCCGACCCGAACTATATCCAGAGGCCCGCCGAGCTCACCGTCTCCTATTGTGATATCCAGGGTGGGCAGGCGCCGGAGGCCATCTGGGTCGAGCCCGGACGGACTCTCAACTGGCTGACCGGCAATTTGGATACAGACCCCTGCTTCGTCGGGCACAACTACTTCCTGAGTCAAATTGACGCCGGACAGGACGTAAACAGCCCCTGCCTCGATGTGGGAAGCGATCTCGCCGAGAATCTGGGCCTCCACGAGTATTCAACACGCACCGACGGCGGACCAGATGAAGGTCAACTTGACCTTGGTGTGCACTATGCCCCGCGCATCTGGCACAACCTGTGCGTAAAAATTGAGGGTGCACAGCACGGTACGGTGGAGATTGACCCCATTGACGCAAATGGGCCTGATGATCCGAACCGCTGTCCGCTGGGCGGGCGATTCCTTAGGTACACCGTGGTCTCGCTCACGGCACAGCCTAATGACCCGACCAGCTATACGGTCAAGTGGAAAGGCACGGACGACGACTCCTCTGTTGCGTTTACCAACACAGCCACTATGTATTCCAACAGGACCGTGACCGTCACCTTCCAGGCCGTCCGGACAATCTTTGTGCCCGAGCACTTCGACACCATTGAGGAGGCCGTCCAGGACGCTGCTTCGGGCGACGTCATTGCAGTGGAGCCCGGTGTATATTATGTCAGCAACCCCGACGGAATTGACTTGAATGGCAAGAAGATAACGTTGAAGTCAATCAGGCCCGATGACCCGAACTTCGTAAAGGCAACCATAATCGACTGTCAGCAGGCAGGCCGAGCCTTCATCTTCCAGAGCGGCGAGGATGCCAACACCGTGATAGATGGTTTCACCATCAGAAACGGATATGTCGAGGGACCCAGAGGCTATGACGGCAGCGACAACCCGCGGCCCAGAGATCTGTACGACGCCAACACATACAGCGGCGGCGGCGCCGTCGGCAACGGCTATGGAGGGGCAATCTACTGTGGAGAGAACACCAGCCCCGTTATCCGCCGTTGCATTATCGAACAATGTCGGGCAATCGGACCGGTCGGCGGAGACGGAGACACCGCTGACGACTATCCTGACTCCCCGCCGGAGGGCACGTTAAGTCCTCCTTACAATGTTGACACATATCCGGGCCCCGTCGGCGGTGCAGGTGGTGATGCTGTCGGCCACGGCTGCGGAGGCGCCATATATTGCGGATATAACAGCAGTCCGACCATTGAAGACTGCAATATGACAGATAACTCGGCCTTCGGCGGCAGAGGAGGAATGGGCGGCGCCGGAGGGGCCGGCTATAGAACCGGACCGTGGACCGATGTCTTCTATATGTGGTACGGCAGCAATTCCGGCGGACGTGGAGGCAGCGGCGGAGATGCTAACGGGACAGGTCTTGGCGGCGCCATCTATTGTGATGAGATGTCGGCGCCGGTGCTTATCGGCTGTACGTTCAATGAAAATGTTGTCAGCGGCGGCGCAGGAGGCAGCGGCGGCGACGGCGGAATGGGACGCGACGGATGGTACGTCGACGTTGAAGCGGGACTCGGTCTGCTGGCGGGAGACCTTTTCAATGACGGAGGCGCCGGCGGCAACGGCGGCAGCGCATTTGGTGTGTTCAAGGGTAACGCCATATACGCCGCACACAACGTCACACTTGCAATGAGTGAGTGCTCCTTCAACGCCAATACCTACGGGCAAGGCGCAGCAGGCGTCGGCGGCGCCGGCGGGCCTGTTGAGGACTGGCCCGAAGGCGACCCCGACAACGGCGTCGAAGGTCCCAACGGCGTCCGCGGCATCGAATACTTCCCCGCCGGATATGGCGGCGCGGTCTATCTCGAACCCAACTGTGTTGTCTTTGTTGCTGACAGCCAGTTCAACGAGAACGAGGCCGTAAGCTCGGGCGGCGCTATTTACTTCTGCAAGAGCCAGACGAATGTTACCGCTGACAGCGTTTTCGTTGACACCTTGTTCGTCGAGAATGCGGCTCAGGCAGGCGCCGGCGGCGCAATTCATTCGGACGCCAACTTTGTCGCCGATTTCGACAGATGCACTTTCACGGGGAACATTTCCGCCACAAGAGGCGGTGCGGTTGATTGCAATACTTTCGCACATCTCTCCTTTATCGACTGCATCTTCAACCGCAATGTTGCTGTTGATCCGGTCGGCTTCGAAGGGCGAGGCGGCGCACTCTATTGCAGAGGAAGAGGCGACCCGAACCCGGCCAACAGGGACGACCTTACCATGGAAAGGACCATTTTCTATGCCAATGCCGCGGACGATATCGGCGGCGCTATATTCTTCCACGAATGCGATGCCAATCTCGTCCACTGCTCCATCTTCAACAATATGGCGGCCTCCGGCGGCGGTGTATACTTGAGCAATACCTATGCCGATGACTCCGTCGTCAACATCATCGGAAGCAGTATTCGCGCGAACTACGCCGTTTCTGAGGCCGGACTCGGAACCGGAGGTGGTATCGTCACACTCAACAGCTCTTTGAACCTCATCAACTCCGAAATGATCGACAACGCCAGTGACAGTGTCGGCGGCGCAGTCGCATTTATTGGCATCTCTCGGCCAAGCGTCCGCAATTGCCTGTTTGTCGGCAACTTTGCCGAGGGCGCCGGCGGGGCCGTTGCAAGCTTCCTGAGGGCCGACCCAAGGATTATCAACTGCACCTTCAGTGATAACAGATCTCGCTCGCTTGACTGGCCCGGCAGAGAAGGAGGCAGCCTCTACTACGACTCGGATGTGAGCCATGCCGCCACTGTCACGAACTGTATCTTCCATAGAAGCGTCGGTGTCGCTATATACGAAACCGCCGTCAGCGATGTCAACCTCAGTCACAACCTCTTTGCCGATAACAGGGATGGTGATTACTACAACGGTGATGAAACACTCATCTTCGGCCCCGTTCCCGACGCCGGGAAGAACTTCGGCGCCGATTCTCCTCGATTTGCCGACGGGCCCCTCGGTGAGTTCTATCTCAGCCAGGTCCTCGCCGGTCAGACCAGTGACAGCCCCGCTGTTGACTGGGGAATCGGAAATATCACCGACCTCGGCGACTATCTTACTACCAGGACCGACCATGAGCTTGACGAAGGCAAGCCCGACCTCGGCTATCATTATGATGTCACTCCGTACTGGCTGACCATTGAGACAATAGGCCGTGGAACCGTCAGCGTTTGCACCGACCCGTGTCTTGCCGGCACCTGTGGCGTGTATTTCGGCCCCTTCTTCTATCTGTTTGCCGAGCCGGATGACGGTTATCGCGTCAGAAGCTGGACCGGCACCGATAACGACCCATCCTGGAACACAAACGAAAATACCATAAGAATGAGGGGCGACCGAACCGTCACCGTCGAGTTCGAGCCGGATATCCGCCGGACTCTCGAAGTGCCGACCGCCGCCTACATGACCGTCCAGGAGGCCGTCGAGGACGCACAAAACGGTGACACTGTCATCGTCCACAGCGGAACCCATGTCGGAACAGGGTTCATCATTGACAAGAATATTACCATCACGAGCACCAATCCGGATGACCCGCAGGTCGTCGCCGCCACGGTAATCGACTGCAACGGCGACCAGGGCGAACATGTCGGCGGCTTCGTGCTCCTCGGTGAACTCGGTGGAACCGTCGTTCTCAACGGTCTGACCATTATGAACTCCGATATTTACGTCATCGCTGGTGACGACGCAATAGATGCGAACGACCTGCAGGGTCAGACGCCGGGTGCGAGCATCGGCGGCGGAATCATAATCAGCGGCGACCATATCGTGGCAAACTGCGTGGTCAAGAACTGCATAAGAAGAGGAGGACAGGCTGGAACCAGCCTGCCTGGACAGGTAAGCGGACAGACCGGCGGCGCCGGAGGCGACGGCGGGCTCGCTGCAGGTGCAGGTATCTTTATCGCAGATGGCGAGCCCATCATCACTAACGTGCTTGTCGAGAACTGCCGCGTCATCGGCGGCGGCGGCACCGACGGCGGCAATGGCGCCATCTACGGCGCCGGCGGCCGCGGCGGCGCCGGCGGCGCCGCTCTGGGCGCAGGTATTTGCGTCGCTTCAGGCGAGCCGTTCTTCCACAAAGTCACCGTCAGGGGCTGCACCGCCACCGGTGGTAACGCCGGCAACGGCGGCAACGGACAAAACGATGCAGATGGTGGAGACGGAGGAGTGCCGGGCCGTGTTCTCGGCGCAGGCATCTTCTGCTTCCAGGACTCCACCGCGACATTTATTGACTGCACCGTCGAGAACTGCAGAGCCATCGGAGGTAATGCCGGCAACGGCGGCAACGGTGGTTCGGAAGAATACGCCAGGGGAGGATATGGCGGTCTGTCGCCCGACAATCCCAACGACACCGACCAGTGGAGATACAGCGTAAACGGTGCCGGCGTGTATTGTGATGCATTTGCCGATGCCACGTTCACAAACTGCTCCTTCCTCAACAATGTCACCGAGAGCAGCGTCGGAGGAATCGGCGGATTACATTACTACGGCGCACGTCAGTTGCCGTGGGAAACCTGGCGAGCACCTGCCTTCGGCGCAGGCGTCTATTGTGCCGATTACTCGGAAACCGAATTCGAGGGCTGCTCCTTCCGCGCCAACCGCACAAGCTACTACGATGACCAGTGGACCGGCTATGGAGCGGGTATTTGTGTCAACAACGCCATATCGGCTGTAATTGCCGGATGTGACTTCACGGGCAACTCCGCGTCCGTCGGCGGGGCCATCTACGCCAGCAGCTCAGACGTCAACGTCGCCGACTGTAATTTGGCCGACAACTCCTCCTATGTTGGAGGCGCCGTCGCCTCTGTCGACAGCCTGGCATACATCGCCCGATGCACCATCTCGCGCAACACCGCTTCCCAGCTCGCACGGCTGACTGACCCCAACGAGTCTCTCATGCCATACCTGCCACCGGGAACCATCCTCGGCGCCGGCGGCGGACTCTACTGCTTCGGTTCCGACGCCTTGATTTCGGACACTATTATCACCGACAACACTACGAGCGGCTCCGGCGCCGGTGTCTACCTTGCCGGATATGACAACCCGGATTCCAGCGTCGTCTCAGAACTGAAGAACTGCCTGATTACCCGCAACAGGGCTGCACGAGACGGTGGCGGCGTCTCCTGCAACTGGTACTTCCAAGGCGCAATCGCCAACTGCACTATTGCTGATAATGTGGCAACCGACCCCAACGCTTACGGCGGAGGGCTATACTGTTCCTACGATAGCGATGTCGACGTTATCGACTCCATTATCTGGGCTAACAGAGCTGAAAGAGGCGCCCAGGTCGCCGTCGGCGGCGGCGGGTCCGCATATCCCATGCCGTCCGCCTTGACTATTGCATACACCGATATCGGGCCCCCTTACGACCCGAATCAGACCTATGATTTCGCATCAGGCGACGGCGCAGCATCCGGTTCGGCTACAGCCGGCGGGACGGTCCTCGTGGACAGCCAGGCTGTCTACGACCAGTTCGGCGCCCAGGGCAACGCAAAGGTTATCGTAAGCCTCCGTGAGCCCACACAGTTGAGGACCACCACCGACTGGGATTCACCAGAGTCCGTAGCCACCCTCAGGGCCGAAATTGCTGCAAGACAGGCCACGGTGCTTGCCACCCTCTTACCTGCCGAGTTCACTCTCCGCTATCGCTACCAGAACCAGACCGCCTTCTCCGGACAGATCACCAGCGAAGGGCTCAACAGGCTGATGGCCAACCCACTTGTTGTACGTCTCGAGCCCGCAAGGCAGGTCAGGAGGATGTTGGCACAGGCTATTCCTCTGGCCAATGCACTCCAGGCACGACAGGCATACGACGGTAGCGGGGTGGCTGTAGCGATAGTCGATAGCGGTGTGGACTACACGCATCCCATGCTCGGAAATAACGGCTTCCCGAACACCAAGGTTATCGGCGGTTATGATACCGGCCAAGGGGACGCTGATCCTATGCCCGCCGATGACGCACACGGTACCGCCTGTGCCGGCATCGCAGCCGGAAGCCTCGGCACCGTCGGAGATTACATCGGCGGCGTTGCATACAATGCAAAGATATACGCCCTTAAGTTCGCTGACGCAGACGGCCTGCTTCTGACTGATGCTGCCATCGCCGCCTGGGATTGGTGTGTCACACACCGAAACGACGACCCACAAAATCCCATTATGGTTATCAGCAACAGTTGGGGCGGATTTGAGCTTTACAACAACGTGGCACTTGCCGAAGCCGCAAACCCGGCCCTCACCATGGCTGCTAATAATGCTGCACAGGTCGGAATTACCCTCTTGGCTGCTGCCGGAAATGAGTATGCCATCGACGGTATCGTAGCTCCTGCCGCCCTCGGAAGCGTTATCTCCGTCGGCGCCGTATATGACACAAATGATCGCGTCACCGAGTATTCGAATACTGACGAGATACTCGATATCTTGGCTCCTGGCGACCCCATATACACCACGGATATCGTGGGCGCTGCCGGCTACGACCCAGGCAACTATGTCACAGGCTTCGGTGGCACGTCCGCCGCATGTCCCTTCGCGGCCGGCGCCGTCGCCTGCCTCCAGAGAGCTGCTATGGTCAAGCTCCGAAGCTACCTCTCACCCGAAGAGGTCAGACAATTGCTCATCGATACGGGCGACCCCGTGACCGATACGAAAGTGGCCATCACAAAGCCTCGCGTCAACCTGGGTGCTGCAATTGCCGCACTTACCTTCGGGCCGCCTATCTACCTCGAAGAAGATTGCACACTGAACGGCTGGACCGCTCCCGACACCAATAGCTACCTGGAGTGGCGCCATGACCTCTGGCCCGGCAGTCACAATCTGCAGGAAGACCCCAATTTTGTGGTCGGATATTATCTGAGTCAAACCGGCGCAGGCCAGCCAATTGACAGCAACTGCGTCGACGCCGGAAGCAATGATGTCAACCATCCTGATGTCGAGCTGCATCCCGCCATATACACCACACGAACCGACGCCTGGGGCGACATCGGCATCGTCGACATGGGCTATCATTACCTGATCGCTTCTATGCCGAAGCTGACAGTTGTCATTGTCGATGCAAACGGCAGACCCGTTGATCCCGCTGCTGCCGACGGCTTTGTTGAACCCAGCGGCGGCGGACGTTATCCCAGAAACTCGGTGATCCAGCTTACCGCCTATCCGTACTGTGACGAGATTAACAAGGTCTGCTATAGAGTCGTATGGACCGGCACCGATGATGATACCTCCACTGACCCGAACAACACAGTCACCATGACCCAGGACAAAGTCGTCAAAGTTCGGTTTGAGAGAATCCGAGTATACCACCTGGCGACAATCGTTCTCGGTGGTCACGGCGCAATTCTGCCTGCCAGCGGGCTTCAGTATGAAGGTCCGGTCGAGCTTTTTGCAATACCCGACCCCGACTACAGGGTCAAGAAATGGACCGGCACCGATCATGACCTGTCTACAGAGCCCAACAATGTCGTTACAATGACCAGGGACAAAGTGGTCATCGTTAGCTTCGAGCTGCCTGATATCATCGAGGTCTCAGGCGACCCCAATGCCATCCAGACCGCCATCAATGATGCCAGAGATGGTGACATACTTATCGTCGCCGCCGGCGTCTACGACGCTAATATCAATCTGCGCGGCAAAGCCATCACCGTCACCAGCACCAATCCGGATGACCCCAACGTCGTGGCCCGCACCGTCGTCGACTGCGCACAGGCCGGCCGAGGCTTCACCTTTAACAGCGGCGAAGACGCAAACACGATTCTCGACGGACTTACCATCATCAACGGAAGCGTCACCGCTGAGAACGGCGGCGGCATATTCATCGATTCAAACAGCGCTCCGACCATCAGAAATACGATTATTCGCGATTGTTCCGCTGCCGCCAGCGCATTCGGCATCGGTGGAAACGGCGGAGGCATCTACGTTGACGTTAATGCTGCTCCCGTGTTTACCAACTGCTCCGTCATCAACTGCACCGCTGACAGCGATGGCGGCGGCGCCTACTGCGACGTCAACAGCGCCGCTGTGTTCAAACGATGCAGCTTCAACGAAAACTCGGCCGGCTGGGGCGGCGGTATCTTCTACCACCATGTCAATGCCGCTTCAGAGGTCAATGACTGCAACCTCGCTGACAACCTCGCTCAGTATGGAGCAGGAGTCTTTTTTGATGCCAACAGCTCCGCTGTCGTCTTTGGCTCGTCCTTCTGGCGTAACGACGCCAACGCCGACGGCGGCGCCATCTGTGTCGTCGACGCCAATGATGTCTCCATCATCGACTGCAACCTCTTCAGTAATACCGCCTATCGCGGCGCGGGCCTCTATTGCGAAAGCGCAATCACCGTGACCATTAGCCGATGCGATATCAGATACAACAAGGCGCCAAACGTCGCCGTCGTCGACCCCAACGACCCGAACGACCCCAACGCCTCCATTGTCGGACAGGGCGGCGGTATATGGTGCTGGGCCACGCCCGCACTCATCAGCGACTGCGTACTGACACATAATGTCGCAAATACGTCGGGCGGCGGCATATATCTCAGCGGCGGACCAGATTCGCCCTACATATTCAACTGCCTGATTATAAACAACCAGGCCGGACGCGACGGCGGCGGTATCTCCGCCAACTGGTACACAGAGCCTGTCATTGGCAACTGCACCTTGTCCGGCAATGCTTGCCCGGGCACCTTCAGCCGACTTAACGGAAATACAGGGTTCGGCGGAGCACTCTACTGCGGCTACGGAAATAGAACCACCGTCACAGACTCCATCCTCTGGAATAACTACGCCCTCGATGGAGACGAGATCGCAATAGGAACCGGCTTCGACTCCGGCCAGGCCGCCTCCAGGCTCACCATCTCGTACAGCAACATTAAGGGTGGAATATCCGGTATCAGGCTCGAGGACGGCTGCCCCCTGCCTACGTGGGCGCCCGCCAACATCAATGCCGACCCACTGTTTGCAACAGGTCCTCTGGGCGACTACTACCTCAGCCAGACCGCCGCAGGACAGCCGCAGACCAGCCCCTCTGTCGATACCGGCAGCGTTAATGCGAGCATGTTAGGACTCACAGTTTACACCACGCGTACCGACGAGGCCTTCGATAAGGGTATTGTCGATATGGGTTATCACTATCCGCTCAGCTTCTGGGCCGAGCCCTGCAGAATCTGCGACCTCATCTTTGACGGAATAATCAACTTCCTCGACTACGCCGTGTTTGCCGAGGGCTGGCTCGAAGAGGGCTGCTCAGATAACAATGATTGGTGTGACGGCTCCGACCTAAGCTATGATACCTATGTCGACTATACGGACCTTGCCTTCTTCGCCGCCTGCTGGCTCGTGCAGGATGTCAGACCACCCATTCCCGACCCCAGCAGGTGGGAAATTGAGCCCTATTCGATGTCTACCACCCCGCCTTTCGGAATTCGCATGAGGGCGGAGGCCACATACGACGCGTGGGGCTGGGGTATCCAGTACTACTTCCAGTGCGTAAGCAATGATAGTTACGACAGCGGATGGCAGACCAGTCGGAGTTACCAGATTGACGGCCTTGCTCTCGGCACCGAGCTGTGCTTCAGGGTAAAGGCAAGAGAGGTCAGACCGACAAGACCACAGGATGAATGGCTCGAGACCAGATGGTCGGTAGTCCGCTGTGCTCTCGTCTCAGGCGAGGAGCCCACAGAAGACACCACGCCGCCGGCGCCCGCTCCCTATATTATAAGCGCCGAGCCAAACGCCCCGAATTCCATTGTGCTCGTCTCCAGTATCTCATACGATGTCCACCAGGTCGAGTACATGTTCCAAAATGACACACTGGCGTACGACAGCGGCTGGCTCACCTTCCCAGAAGGCGTCAACCCCACCTGGACAGACTTCGATCTCCAGCCCGAAACCGAATACTGCTACCGCGTCAAGGCCAGAGACAAATCGTCCAAGCAGAACGAAACCTTCTGGTCCGACCAGGTCTGTGTGATGACGCCAGAGGCCCCGGACGTCAATGCCCCGACCCCTGACCCAATGCTCTGGGACTACAGCATCCTGGATGTCAACGGCTATAGTATCGACGGCACGCCGCACCAGATATGGCTCGGACCTGACCCCATTTGGGACTACTATGCTACGATGAGGGCCGATCCAACTACCATCGACCCCGAAGGTAATGGTCTCGAATTCTTCTTCGAGTGCACCAACCGAAGCGGGTTCAGCAGCGGCTGGATGCAGTTCGCCGGGCCGCCATACATCTACACGACCTACGTAGGCCTGAGTGGACAAACGCTCTACTTCCGTGTCAAGGCCCGCGACCGCTCGCCAAACAAGAACGAGACCGCCTGGTCGCAAACGCTGCCAATGGATGTCCCGTGGTAAACGCCTGACCGTGCGACGTCTCGGCTCGGCTTGCTCTGCCCTCGCACGGGCGGACATGGGTAAACAATAAAACAAAGCCCCGGATGATTCCGGGGCTTTGTCTTGTATACCGCCTAACGCTGGAGCCTGGCTTTCAATGCCTGGTAGCCGTAGTGGGCCAGCAGGTGGTCGAGTATTACCATCGCGGTGTAGTTCTCGGCCACCGGCCAGATTCGCGCAACAATTGTGGGGTCGCGTCGCGTAATCGCCGCCAACTGCTTGTTCTCGAGGGTATACTTGTCAATCGTCCTCTGTGGCTTGTCAATCGTAGGCGTTGGCTTGACGGCAAGTCTGACAATAATCGGCTGCCCTGTGGATAGACCGCCCGTCACTCCCCCCGCATTGTTCGATGCGAATGTCACTTCCCCGTCTTCCGACCGCATCTGGTCGTTCGATTGGCTGCCGGTCATATCCTTGACCGCAAAACCCGCTCCCACCTCCACGCCCTTGACCGCGCCGATGCCCAACATCCTGCCCAATTCGCCGTCCAGCTTGCAAAAGACCGGCTCCCCCAGGCCGACGGGAACACCTGTAACGACGATTTCGACCAGCCCGCCTGTTGAATCGCCCGTCTTGCTAATCTTGTTGCACGCCTCAACCATCGCCTCTGCTGCCTCTATATCAGGGCAGTTCAACACCGGATGCACCTTGTACTTGTCCTTAACGGCTTGCCCACTCATCCTCGGCGCCTTGTTCCGGATAGCGTCGAACTCCTGCTCAACTTCGGCTAATATCTTCATCTTCTCCAGAAAGCGCATCTCCATCGTCAGCCGGCCCTTCACGTAAATCTCCTGATAGAACGGGTCCAGGTCGCGCCGCATCTGCTTGTACCTGTTGGTATGCTCAAGGGCACTATCGTGAGCAACATCCGGACAGCGAACCGAAGCCAATTCCTTGACATACGCGAACACTTCTATACCGCACTTGTTCAGCACCTTCTTGGCAACGTATCCTGCCGCCACGATAGTGGAGGTATAGCGTCCGCTGAATATCCCGGCGCCGATGGCATCGTCATCGGGTCCGTACTTCATGAACGATGCGTAGGATGCGTGCCCCGGCCGAGGCGTCCGGTTCGTGTCCTGATACTGCTTGATGTGGATGAAATGCCGGTCCAGGTTCGGAATCAATATCGAAAGCGGCGTCCCGTTAGTGTGGTTCTTGTTTCCCGCGCCTTCGACGGTATCGGCCGCGTTCAGCCCGCTGTAGATAATCGGAAGGTCCGGCTCCTTGCGAGGACTCGAAAGCTCATCGGCACCGGGTTTGCGAAGAAGCAAATCTCCGTATATCTCCTGCTCAGTCAGCAGCATCCCAGGCGGATGACCCTGAAGCACCGCCGTCAAACCCTCCTGATACGAACCGCCCGCTACCGTTACCTGAAAAAATCGTCCAACGTGACATCCTATCATTTCTGTCAAATCTCCCAACTATAGTTTCGTTACTTATTCGATGGCCATGTCGGCGCCGATGCCTTTCATCAGCTCCACGTAGCTCGGGAACGTAACGCTCATCGCCTCGGCGGTGTCTACAGTGCACTCGCCCTCAATGGCCAAACCCGCCAGCGACAATGCCATTACGATGCGGTGGTCGCTTCGACCGTCAAGCCGGGCCGGCTTAGGCCGGCTCTGCCGTATTATAAGCCCGTCGGCGAGTTCTTCAACATCCACGCCCATTTTCTTCAGCTCCTCAGCCATACATTTGATGCGGTCCGTTTCCTTGCTGCGAGCCTGGGGCACGTTTACGAGGCGCGTCTCGCCTTCCGCAAAAGCACCCACCACCGCCATCGCCGGAAGGGCGTCCGGAGTCTTGTTCATATCTAATTCAGCACCTTTGAGTGGCCCGGCTCTAACCGTTATTGAATCGGACTCGATCTTGATATCCGCCCCCATCGCCCTCAAATAATCGACCACCGCCTTGTCCGGCTGACTGTCCGAAAAATCCAGCCCCAACAGTGTCACCTCATCTCCAACCAGCGCCGCACCGCACAAGAAAAACGTCGCACTCGAAAAATCCGCAGGTATCGTTGCGTCAAATCCCTTGTAGCTCTGCCCCCCCTTGACCTTGAACTTCCGCAGATCCTCATTCTTGTATTCGATGCCCTGCTTGTCCAGCCAATCGAGCGTCATCTGCACGTACCCCGGCTCATTCAGCAGCGTAACATCTATCTCGGTATCATCTCGTGCCAGCGGCGTACACAGCAGCAGGCTGGTTAGATACTGGCTCGTTGTAGCCGCAATTGAGGTCTTTCCGCCTCTCAGTTGGCCCGTTATCTCGACCGGCGCCTTGCCGTTATTGTTCATGCTGAGGCATCTTGCCCCAAGGTGGTTCATGGCCTCCAGCAGCGGCCCAACAGGCCTGCTCCGGATTTGCTCATCCCCGGTGAAAGTCGTCGTCTGGCCGGCGCCCGCAAGGGCCGCAGAACCGATGCCAACACGCAGAGTCGTACCGGAATTCCCTACGTCGATGGTCTCGCGCGCCGCCTTGATTTGCCCGCCCGTGCCTGCTACTCTCCAGCCTTCCGGGTCCGACGTATCAATCTTTGCGCCTAAGGCCCGGTAGCACTTCACCGCACTTTGCGTATCGCCCGAATCCAGCGGTCTGCGAATTACGCTTTGCCCCACAGCCAAAGACCCCATTGCAACCGCACGGATGGTATGCGACTTCGACGCCGGCATAGCCGCCTCACCACCGAGCCGGGATTTCCTGACAATCAGCTTCATAACAACCAAAAAACTAAATTAGTAGAGTGGTAATTATTTAACCAATTAACCATTTAACCAATCACCATACTTAGTGTTTTTACCAGAAATGCCAGCCAATTAAAAGGCCTTCCTGCCCTTGAGTTTTCCACACCACCCGCAAACCCTTGCCAAAAAGCTCCAGAGAAGACGAGGTCAAGATGAGCCCCTTCCTGCCGTGGATGTGGGGCAAGTCAGGCGTGGCGAGGCGCTGAAGCTTCGGGCAGACAGCTTGTGGGAAGTTGCCGGTTGGAATTACAGACCGCCGCACGACGCGGGCCCAATCCGCCTATGGGCTGATGCGGCTCAAAAAGCTTTGCAGGTCGTTCGCGTCGAACGCTCCGTTGGAATCAATGTCGCCCATGAAATAACCGCCAGGCGTTTTGTAGGTTATGTAGTTGTCGATAAGAACGTCCAGGTCCGAACGGTTCAGCACCCCATCCGCATTCAGGTCGTACAAGAGGCTGTCGTCCGTTTCAGGCACGCCGCCGACGTTCCACGCCAGGGCGTATTGCTGCACAGCCGGCGCCTGATTCGAATCTTCGACATCACTATAGGAGACGACGATCTCGTAATTGGTATAATTCGGGTCGGGCTGCCGGTAAATGTGCTCAACGTTGTCAACCGGGCTGTCACTGTAATCCAGCAGGTAATCTCTGCCGGGATTGTTCGGGTCCACCGCCCACACTTCCAGCCGAAGGTCTGCGTCCTTCTCGGGCAGGGCCTCGAAAGGATAAGTGCTCGCGTAGTGCTTGTTCCATACGAGCGTCGCGGTGATGAACTTGCCCGCAGGCTCCGAGAAGGAGACCTTGTAAGTGTTTTCGCTGTGGGTGTTCCTGTCGAGTGCGTTGTTGTCCCACCCCGTACCCGCAACCTCGCCAGGCTCGGCCGGACCCGCCACAAGCTGATTGTAAGCCTCCACCGCATTCAGCATTCCTGCCCCCTGAATATGGTCCAGCGGAGCAAAGTGGTCGTCTTCCACCTCAAGCAGGCCCTTGTGCCAGTAGGGCAGCTTCGTGGCGGAGTTCATAACAATCGCTTTCATCACACAGTTGCCGCCGCTTGGCGAGACCGCCAGACTCAGCGTCGGTTCCTCCTTGGCCTCTTGCACCAAAAGCGCGATTGCGCCCGCCGCCGCCGGCGTCGAAAAGCTCGACCAGTTGCCCGTCGGCTCATAACGATTCGGCTCCGCGATGCCCGCAGCAAGGCAGTTGCCCGGCGCAACAATATCCGGCTTGCAACGACCGTCTTCTGTGGGACCGACGCTCGAATGCTCCGGATACGCCAGAGCAAATCGCCCCAGATTTGTCGCAAGATCCTCGCTGTTCAACGAGTCGATCACACCGACGCCGATGACGTTTGAGCCCGCCGCCGGGTAAAGCACGGGGTCGTGCACCGCCAAACCATTGCCTATCCCAGCCACAATAATCAGACCCGACTGTTCCGCCAAGGATTCTATGCCTCTTGTCCACCAGTCCTCGAATTGTGTCCCTATGCTCGCGCTTAATATGTCCGCCTCCGGAGGCACACCCATAAAGACGTTATTGGTCAGGAAATGCCAGAACTCGTAAAGGTCAGCCGTCGCTGACGGGGCTGCCCCCTCGTAATTGAATTTGCCCAACTCCGCATCGAAGCCGGTTTCATCTTTCCCCAGCAATATCGAGCAGATCGCCGTCGAATGCGGTGAAATCCCCGCTTCCATCCTTGCTCCATCATTGAAGCCGAACTGTTTTCCTCTGAAACAGTCATGTCGGGCATTTGGCTGGTAATCGTTTTGCGGCTCCCCTTCCGCATAGGTCATGCTTCGGCTGACCAGGGCGACCCTCACGCCCAGTCCCGTCAAGTTGGGGTCCATCTGCCTCAACGCATGAATTCCGACGTAACTCAATCCCTCCGGCTGAAGTGTCTTGTCGGTTAGACTGGCCGCTTCCGCCTGGACCGTCGCCGCACACGCTATCAGGCACGTGAAGAACACTTTTCTCGCACTTCGCACCATCCCATTCCTCCATGGTGGTGGTAAAATCCGGCAGGCAGAAAGACACACTCCGGTCGCCCTTCAAGAGGCGTCAGTCTTCTGCCCCCTTAATTCTTGCCCCTATCATACCAAAAAACACAGTTGTTTTCAAGCAAATTATTCCCGGTTTGTTCCCGAAAAAAGGCTGTTTTTAACATTGTAAAGGCCGGTTTTCCAAAGTAAGAGCACAAATCTTGCGGCGTTCGAGCCCTATTGTCGCACCGAGGCCCGAATGCTCATTCTGACCCAAGACGAGCCCACTTGTGCTTCACTTGAAGGTCCTATAACAGCACCGTGTACCCTCGTTCACCCTGCCGTCAAATACGGCAAGACCCCGCATGCAACAAGGTCTGCAAATAATACCGATTTGGAAATCTTGCGTTTGAAGCCCGGCGCTGCTATATTGACAAATAAAATGTTACTATGTACCGAGGCTGAGCCGCTATTATGAAGGTAATCCTTAATTCACAGCAGATTGACCGGATTCTCGATGATTTGGCCGAACGTATTGTCACCGAGAACCCCCCGGACTCGGATTTTGCCGCAATCGGTATTCTCAGCCGGGGCGAGATTCTCGCGCAGAGGCTCTCGGCGCTCCTGGCGAAAAAGCTCGACAGGGACATTCCCTGCGGCACTCTCGATATTACGCTTTACAGGGATGACCTCAACTCCCCGCAGACTTCCAACCAGCCGCAGGTCCGCATCACCGACATAGGCTTTGGAATTGACGAGAGGATAATCGTGCTGGTGGATGATGTTCTATATACAGGACGGTCGGCCCGCGCGGCCATGGATGCGCTTATTGACCTCGGAAGACCAAAAGCTATTAGACTCGCCGTGCTCGTCGAACGAGCAGGAAGGGAGTTTCCGATTCAGGCGGATTACGCCGGTTACAAAGTCGATGCCGAGCCGGGAAAATTGGTCCAGGTGAATCTCGTCGAGTCGGACGGAAAAGACGAAGTCGTTGTTGAATAGAGAATCCCGCGCCGAACGGCAAATCAGTTATTGCCGGGGCGCCGGAAGACGGTTATGGCGCTCATAAGAAAAAATAAACACTTCAGGTGGCTGCACAAGCATCTTCTCGGACTGCGGAATCTGTCCGCCGAGGAGATTACGCACATCCTTGATACTGCCGAAGGATTTGAGCAGATCAGCACACGCTCGGTTAAAAAGGCGCCGCCGCTCCGAGGCAAGGTCGTCGTCAATCTCTTCTTCGAGGACAGCACCAGAACGCGAAACAGCTTCGCTCTGGCGGCAGGCCGACTGAGCGCCGACATCATCGAGTTTACCAAAAAGGCCAGTTCCGTCAGCAAAGGTGAAACCCTTCTCGATACCGCCAAGAACCTCGAAGCCATGGGTATCGATATCGTCGTGATTCGTCACAGCGCCGGCGGCGCCGCCACATTCCTCAGCAGAAATATCGACGCCTGCGTCGTCAATGCCGGCGACGGCTATTGCGAGCACCCCACCCAGGGCCTCCTGGACGTCTACACCATTCGCAAGAACAGGGGCACTCTTGAAGGCCTGAGGATTGCAATCGTAGGCGACATAGCCCACTCGCGGGTCGCCCGAAGTGACATGTGGGCAATGACAAAACTTGGCGCAGAAGTCATCTTCGTCGGCCCCCCCACGCTTATGCCCCCCCAGGTGAATCGCCTGCCCGTCAGCGTCAGCTATTCCCTCGACGACGTCATCGAGAAGGTCGACGTCATAAACATGCTGCGCATTCAGTTCGAAAGGCTCGGCGGAAATCCCTTCCCCTCCATAAGAGAGTACTCGCACTACTTCGGACTCACCGTCGAGCGAATGAAAAGGGCGAAACCCGATATTATCGTCATGCACCCCGGACCAATCAACAGGGGACTCGAAATGGAAAGCGAAGTCGCCGACGGCCCCAACAGCGTCATACTCGACCAGGTCAGGAACGGACTCGCCGTCAGAATGGCGGTTCTCTTCCTCGTGAACCAGGCTGCCGCCCTCGACCAGCAGGCAAAGAAAAAAACTGATAAGAAAGCGCTCAGGAAACCTGATCTCTTGGACTCAGATTGATTTGTTTTAATCTATGCAATCCCTACTAATAAAACACGGCCGCGTAATCGACCCCGCAAACGGCATCGACCGAAAATGCGACATCCTCATCGTCGATGGCAAAATCGCCGAAATAGGAACCAGCGCAGAATCCGCCGACACCGTTATAGACGCCTCCGACAAGTTGGTTACACCCGGCCTCATCGACATCCACGTCCACCTCAGAGAGCCAGGCGATGAGGAGGAGGAAACCATTGCCAGCGGCTCCGCTGCGGCCGTTGCAGGGGGGTTCACCTCCGTCGTCTGTATGCCAAACACAAACCCGCCCATCGAAAACGAGACCGATGTCGAATACATCCATCGAAAAGGAAGGCAGGCACGCAAGACCCACGTCTATACGATGGGCGCCATAACCAAAGGCAGGCAGGGCGTCGAGCTCGCAGAAATGGGCTTCATGGCCGAGGCCGGCGCCGTCGGCTTTACAGACGACGGCGGCGGAATTCAGGACCCCGCCGTAATGCTCCGTGCCCTCAAATACGCCGCCATGTTCGACGTTGTCATCGCCCAGCACTGCCAGGACAACGGCTTCGCCGGCGACGGCGTGATGAACGCCGGATACTATTCAACAATACTCGGACTGCCCGGAATTGACGCCCTCGCCGAGCAGGCCATGCTCTGGCGAGACATCCAGTTGATAAAGAAAACAAACGTCCGCTACCACGCTCAGCACATATCCACCGCCGGCTCGGTGGACCTCATAAGGGCCGCCAAAAAGGAGTCTTTGCCCATCACCTGCGAGGTCACGCCCCACCATCTGCTCTTCACCGAAGAGCGATGTGCCGACTACGACACCAACTACAAGGTAAATCCCCCGTTAAGAACGGAAAAAGACATTGAAGCCTTGAAGCAGGCAATCGGCGAGGGCCTCGTTGACGCCCTTGTCACCGACCACGCCCCGCATCTGCAGAGTGAAAAGGAGCTTGAGTTCCTCACCGCTCCTTTCGGCATCGCCTCTCTCGAATGCGCCCTGGGCCTTTATGTCAAGGCCCTGATCGAGCCCAGAATCCTCGATTGGCCCGACCTCGTTCGACTGATGTCCGAAGGACCCGCAAAGATTATCGGCATCGAAAAGGGCACACTCGGCAAAGGCAGACAGGCCGACGTCACCGTTATCAATCCGGATGCAGAGTACAGGATTGACGTCCACAGATTCCACTCCAAGAGCAGGAACTGCCCCTATCACGGCTGGACCGTAAAAGGTAAAATCGAAAAGACTATTGTGGGCGGCGAAGTAAGGTTCTCTGCCGGTGATTGACTAAATGCCCATTATTATTGACGGTTACAATCTGCTCTGGGCGGTTCAAAAAGTCGGTCACACCCACGAGGCAATCACCGAAGTCCAGCTCTGCCACGTTGTGGGCAGGTACATAAGGGCGACCGGCGAGAAAGGCGAGATCGTGTTCGACGGCGCCGGACCGCCCGAAAAGACGCGATTCGATAACATAACCCACCTGGAGGTCTCTTTTTCAGGTCTCGCCGCCGATGCAGACAAGGTAATTGAGGACAAAATCAAAGCCAGCACCGCGCCCAAAAACCTGACCGTTGTCAGTAGCGACCGCCAGGTGCGTGCCGCCGCCCACGCCAGAAAGGCACAAACGCTCAAGTCCGAGGTCTTCTGGCAAAAGCTCACCGCAGAGCTGACCCGCACCAGGCCGGCAGAGGAGCCGCCCGCAAAACGCTGGGGGCTCACCGACGTCGAAACCGAACATTGGATGAAGTTTTTCGGTATTGAACCGTAGAGACCCCTACAAATTCTGCACGATATTTGGTAATATATGCCGTACGGGCCGGCAATCAGGATGGGGCTATGGACGACGCCAAAAAGACCAAAAACGTGCTCATCGCAGAGCTGCAATTGCTGCGCTCGCGGATTGCCCAGTTGGAGCAGGCCGAACAGCAGCAGGCCCGCGCCGAAGAAGCCCTCCGACAGGCCCACAGCCGCTGCGGCGAAGCCGAAAAGATGGGCCATTTCGGCCATTGGGAGCGAAATTTTGTTGACGACAATGCTATTTGGTCTCAGGGTTGCTACGAGATTTGTGGCGTCCAGCCCGAAAAATTCGAGCCTTCCTACCAGAACTTCCTCAACCTCATTCATCCAGACGACAGGCGCCTCGTTGAGGACGCATTTGACGCCGCCATTTCGCATAATAAGCTTTTTGACGTCGAGTATCGTGTGGTACACCCCGATGGTACCCACCGGATTGTTCACTCCGTTGCTAAATTGCATCGTGACAAGCAGAGCCGCGCCGTAAAACTCGTCGGCACCGTACATGATATCACAGAACAGAAGCAGGCTCAGCGGGAGCTTCAAGCGGCCCACGACGAGTTGGAAAATCGAGTTGAGCAGCGCACTGCTACAATCGAACGGGCAAAGGCGCTGCTTGAAAACGAGGTCGCCCAGCGAAAGAAAGCCCAGGAAGTCTTGCGGCAAAGCGAGGAAAAATATCGTATTGTCGTCGAGAATACACGCGACTTCACCTACTCCATAACGCCGGATGGTACGGTGACCTTTATCAGTCCGCAGGTTGCAGCCTTCGGATATTCCGTTGCCAACGTCCTTGGCAGAAATATAGCAGAGTTCATCCACCCTGATGACATAGACCATGTCCTCGCCAACCTGGCACATACACTGAAAACTGGCGAAGCGCCTCGGTTGGAGTTTCGGCTAATAAAAAGGGACGGCGATTACATCTTCGTCGAGGAAACCGGAAGCGCCGTTTATCAGGCAGACACAATCGTACAGATTACCGGTTCCATAAGGGACATTACAGATCGAAAAAAGGCCGAGCAGGCCCTCAGAGAATCAGAACATAGGTACAAAGCCCTCTTTGAAGGCGCCGCCGAGGGCATTATTGTCGCAGACATCCGGACCAGAAACCTTAAATATGCAAATCCTGCCGTCCGTAAGATGTTGGGTTATACTGAGCAGGAGCTCAAGCACATGACTTTGTCCGATGTGCACCCGCCGGAGTCTTTCGACCACGTTCTTGCCGAATTTGAGGCACAGGCCCGCGGCGAAAAGACCCTGGCGCCGGACATCCCCTTCCTCCGAAAGGACGGAGAAATACTTTATGCCGATGTCAACACAGCCAGGGTCGTTATAGACGGCACAGAATGCAATGTCGGCTTCCTCACCGACATCACTGACCGCAAACTCGCCGAGCAGGCAAAGCAGGAAGCCGAGCAAAAGTACAGGCGAATTGTCGAAAGCCTCAGGCAGGAGTACTTCTTCTATAGTCACGGGCCGGACGGCGTCTTCACATACGTCAGTCCTTCCATCACCAACGTCATCGGTTACTCACAGAAGGACTTTCTCACTCATTATACAAAGTATCTCACCGACAGTCGTATCAACACCGCAGCCGTTTACCACGCAAACCTCAGCATTCGCGGCGAGCAGCAGCCCCCTTACGAGGTTGAAATCTACCACAAGGATCGCACCATCCATAGGTTGGAAGTCACCGAGGTCCCCGTATTTGATGCCGACGGGGCCGTCATTGCCGTTGAGGGCATTGCCCACGACATCACCGAGCACAGAAAGGCTCAGGATGCCCTGCGAGAAAGCGAGGAACAGTACAGAACTCTGACGCATAACATTCCGGGCATGGTTTATACCGGCAACCCTGACTGGTCAACGACTGTTGTCTCCAACAGTGAGGCCGTATCAGGATATTCAGTTGACGATTTCAACTCTCGAAAAGTCAACTGGCTGGATCTTATTCATCCTGACGACAGGCAGCAGGTGGTAAAAGAAGCTTCAAGGCTCGGTCTCAGTCGCACGAGTATCGTACAGGAGTACAGGATCATCGATAAGGGCCGACACGTCCGTTGGGTCGAAGACCGCAAAACTCCCCAGTTCACGCGAGAGAGAGACTATAGGGGCGTCCACGGCATCGTCTTCGACATCACTGAGCGAAAACGCGCCGAGGAGGCCCTCCAGAGCGCCCGTGATGAGCTGGAGATGCGGGTCCGGGAAAGAACTGCCGACCTCGCACACGCCATCGAAGAGCTGCAAAATGAAATCGGTGAGCGCGAGCGTGTCGAAAAGGCCCTCCGCGAAGCAGAAGAACGATTCAGAACCATCTTCGAGAATACCGTTATTGGCATGTACCGTACTACACCCGACGGCCGCATACTTATGGCAAATCCCGCACTCGTGAGAATGCTGGGTTATTCCTCTTTCGAAGAGCTGGCTCAAGTGAATCTCGAAGAGCAGGGCTTCTACCAGACCTACCCACGCTCCCTCTTCAAGCGGCGAGTGGAAAAACAAGGCAAAATCATCGGACTGGAGTCCGTCTGGATGAGACACGACGGCTCCAGGCTGTTTGTCTGTGAAAGCGCCGTCGCCATCAAAGACGATGCAGGAAATGTCCTTTACTACGAAGGCACCGTAGAGGATATAAGCGAGCGAAAAAAAGCAGAGGAAAAACTCCTGGTCTATCAGGAGCGCCTCCGCTCCCTCGCCTCGGAGCTCTCCCTTGCTGAGGAGCGCCTTAGACGACGGCTGGCAACCGACGTCCACGACCACATCGGCCAAAACCTTGCAATGTCCAAGATCAAGCTCGAATCATTAAAGCAATCGGTGGACTCGCCCCCGCTCGTCGATGCCTTGGACGAGGTCAGCAGGATGCTCGCCGAAACCATTGAGAGCACAAGGTCCCTGACCTTCGAGCTCAGCCCGCCAGTCCTTTATGAGCTGGGTTTTGAAGCCGCTGTCGAATGGCTGGTCAGAAAAACACGGGCCGAACACGGCATTACCGCCGTCTTCAGAAACGATGGTCGCCCCAAACCTCTCGACAACAACGTTCGCGTGCTGCTGTTCCAGGCCGTCCGCGAACTGCTCATAAACGTCGCAAAACATGCAAAAGCCCACAACGTGACCGTCTCCGCCCGCAGACTCGCGGATGAAATACAGGTCACCGTCGAGGACGATGGCGTCGGATTCAACTCCTCAGAGCTCGGCTCGCGCGGACGAAAAACCACAGGTTTCGGACTATTCAGCGTTCGGGAACGCCTCGACCACATCGGAGGCCGCCTCGATATAGACTCCAGCCCCGACTCCGGTACGCGTGTTACTTTGGCTGCACCAATCAATCATCGAAACAAACCTTCAAGGGAGAAAACAAAATGAGTACAAGAATTCTCTTGGTCGACGACCACAAGATTACACGTCAGGGACTGCGTTCCCTGCTCGAGAATGAGCAGGATATGGAGGTCGTCGCCGAGGCTGAAGAAGGACGCACCGCCGTCCGCCTCGTACGTGAGCTGCTGCCTGACGTCGTCATCATGGATGTCAGCATGCCCGACCTCAACGGCATGGAAGCCGCACGCCAGATAGTCGGTGAGTCTGCCGACGTCAAGATCATTGCTCTTTCAATGCACTCTGACGCCCTGTTTGTCACCGAAATGCTAAAAAGCGGCGCCTCCGGCTATCTCCTGAAAGACTGTGCCTTCGAGGAACTCGCCCGCGCCATCCGAACCGTCGCCGCAGACAAAACCTATTTGAGCCCTTCCATATCCGGTGTGGTGGTGAATGACTATGTCCATCTCTTGTCGAAGGGTGAGTCTGTTGATGCCGAGGTATTAAGCAGCAGGGAGCGAGAGGTCCTGCAACTGCTCGCCGAGGGAAAGTCAACCAAGCAAATTGCCCTAAGACTGCACATAAGTGCCAAGACCGTCGAGACCCATCGCCGACAAATCATGGAAAAACTCGATATTCACAGTGTCGCGGAACTCACTAAGTATGCGATCCGCAAAGGGTTTACGTCTCTTGAACCCTGACTATTTCGCAGCCGCAGGCCGGCCGGGAACGCCTCTGCTCCTGCCCAGCTAAATTTTGCCGTCTAAGGTTTTTCCCTTGCCAAAATAAGGAATTCCCCTATCATCACTCCCCGACCGCTTTAGTAGAATAGTATAAGAAGCCCACAATTAAGTACCTTTTTGGAGGAGGATGATGATCCTCCTAAAAAGAGGAGTATCAGTTGGGTGTTGCTTGATGGGCACGTGGGTGTGGGTGTTTATCGGCGGCCTCGACTTGATACTCCTTTTTTGATTTCCAACATTTGCCCGCCCCCGGCTCGTACTGCGTCAAGGTCGAAGCAGTGCGTCCGATTATGAGCGAGGTCGCCCAATCTCTATTTAGCCTGCGGCTTTGCCCCAGGTTCCGACCCACAGAATCAAAGTTGACCCACCACCAATAGCCCCAAAATCCGTCCCTCGTTCATAAGAGCTCCTGGATAATAAGCGCCCGCCAAAGACCCTGGTTTTTTGACTCAACAAAGGCCAGCAGCCCAATCCTGCGAAAATATTGCACACTTTTCTGCTTTCTTCTGTTAGTATATCAGCCGGTCGTATTACTCCTGCAAGGCGATAGTTGTCGCCCATCGACAGTAAGACTGTAATTGTTATGGAGCTACTCGGTTGGCTAAGCTCAGAAGACAGCTCGGCCTAGTCGACGTTTTTGCCGTCGCTTCCGGCGCCATGATTAGCTCCGGGCTCTTTGTGCTGCCTTACATCGCCTACCAAAAGGCCGGCCCCGCCGTCATATTGTCCTACCTGTTTGCCTCAATCCTGATTGTGCCCAGCACACTCTCCAAGGCAGAGCTTGCTACCGCTATGCCCAAGGCGGGGGGCACCTACTTCTTTGTCGAGCGGAGCCTGGGCTCTTTCTGCGGCTTGTTCACCGGATTTGCAAACTGGTTCGGCCTCGCACTCAAAAGCGCCTTCGCCGTCGTCGGCATGGCCGTCCTTGTCGAGGTCCTCGTCCACCACCTCTTCGATATGAAAATGACCGATGTCCATCTTAAGGAAATTGCCATCCTTTGCTGCCTGGCTTTTACCGCCCTGAACGTGGTCAGTGTGAAACACACTAGCAGGTTCCAGGTCCTCCTCGTCGCCGTCCTGCTTTTTATACTCGTCCTGTTTGTCTTCCTCGGCGCACCGGCCGTCCAGCCGGTTAGATACAGCCGCTTTTTGCAAAAAGGATGGCCCGCCGTCTTCGCCACCGCCGGACTCGTCTTCATAAGCTATGGCGGACTTACAAAAGTGGCCAGCGTCGCGGAAGAAATGAAGAATCCAGGCAAAAACTTGCCCCTTGGAATGATTCTCGCCTGGTTCGTGGTCAGTGCATTGTACGTCGCCGTTATCATCGTCACCGTTGGTGTGCTCGATGGACCGGAACTCGCTGTAAGCCTCACCCCTATCTCACTCGCTGCGTCGAAGTTCATGCCGCAGACAGGTTTTACACTCCTGGCCGTCGCCGCTGTTGCTGCTTTTGTCACCACCGCAAACGGCGGTATCCTCGCCGCCTCACGGTATCCTATGGCCATGAGCAGAGACCGATTGCTCCCGCCCATCCTCGCACGCCTGAACAGCCGCTTCAGAACCCCGCACATCAGCATCATCCTCACCGGTGCATTCATGACCGCCGCCATCGTCCTGCTCGATATTGAAAAACTCGTCAAAACCGCCTCGACCCTCATGATAATCCTCTTTATCCTCGTCAACGCCAGCGTCATTATAATGCGCGAGGGCAGAATACAAAGCTATCGCCCCAGATTCAAATCACCGCTCTATCCCTATATGCACATCGCTGCCGTTATCACATACAGCTTCCTCATCATCGACATGGGCAAAGTGCCTTTGTTGATCACCGCCGCCTTTGTCGTCGCAAGCGCCGCCTGGTACTGGCTCTATGTCGCCAAACGAGTCAGCAGGGCCTCCGCCGCAATGCACATAGTCGAACGTGTCACCGACCGACAGCTAAAGACCGTCACCCTCGAGAACGAGCTCCGCGACATCCTAATCGAACGCGATGATATCATCGAGGACCGCTTCGACAAGCTGATAAAAAATTGTGAAATCCTCGACATAAAGGGCAAAAAATCTTTCGATGATGCCTTTCGCCGCGTCGCCAAAATCCTCGAAAAGCGCCTCGACATAAGCGAATACGTCCTCTTCGAGCAGTTCCTCCACCGCGAGGAAGCCGGCGGCACCGTCGTCCAGCCCGGCTTGGCCATCCCGCACATCGTCATTGAGGGCCAGGCAAAATTCGACGTCGTCCTCGTCCGCGCAGTTGACGGCATCGAATTCCCGAGAGTCCCGGACCCGGTCCGCATAATGTTCGTCCTCGCGGGCTCAAAGGACGAGCGAAACTACCACCTCCGCGCACTTATGGCAATCGCCCAGATCGTCCAGGAAAAGAGCTTCGAGCAGCGATGGCTCACCGCCCGCGACCCCGCCTCAATCCGAAACCTCATCCTCCTGTCCACCAGAAAACGCGACACAAAGCCCTGAACCCCTCGATTGCCATCCCTGCGCCCCACCCTCCCCCGTCCACCACCCGCACCACGCCCAACACCACCCCCAACAATAAAAGCACTTCGCCCTACTCCCTCAAACACTTACACCAGGCCAAACAACAGAGGCTCGCAGTTCTTCCATGAAAACGCTTGTCAAGATTTTCGTGCCGAGCTTGTTCATGTTTATAAGGACCCTTCGGTGAATTATTGGCACACCGCCGCACTGTTACCCGCTGTCTTCGTCTGAGTGATTGGGTGACAAGAAACTTGAAACGTGTTTTTGCGTACTCTAAAATAATACAAGGCTCATGCAGCTAAGAGCCGAAGGAGCGATTGATATGACAAGAAAGCAAAGAAGGACCACCGTCCTTGTAGTTGGCCTGATTGTGGTAGCTGTGTCGGTGTATCTATTGTGGCCAACGCCACCCGCGCCTACGCCAACCCCCGAGCCGCCCGAAAACACAGCGTCACCGGCGCATGCCCCGGTTGAGGCCGCCAATGCCCCGCTGAGCCTCGAACCGGTTGCAGGGTTGACCCGCACGGGCGAACTCGACCTTCCCCCCGAAGACCGCGTACGCCTCGTTGACGAATTGATCGAGGCACGCCTGCCCATAGAACCACCCGATAGAAAGGTTGTAAAGCAGCGGATCAAAGACAAATCGGTCGAGCAATTAGTTGAGCGAATTGGTGACCAGTGGGCGATTCCGCATACCGGCGGCATAGCCCCTGACAAAACGAACATAGTCTGGCTGGCTCACACCTTCGAGGGAAATCTGCTGGTAAAACGGCTCATCCTCGAAGGCAGAAAGGACCCCGAGCGGGTCGGTGCAATGGTTTCCGCCGATATGATCAAACGCATGAGCGAATGGTTCGATACCTGCAAGGCCTACGAAAAGGAATACGCCGACCGCGGAAGCGCCGGAGCCGCCTTCGGCCATGATGGAACAACGGTCGGAAGTTCCGCTTTTATCAAACGGCGTGAAGACGGGTACGCCATTCCCGCCGAGGTGTTCGTCTTGATGAACATAGATTATTCCAAGGGCCTCGATGCCCTCGCCGAATTAACCTATCGCATCGCCAAATGTGGCATAAAGCAGGAGGTCGGACCCGACGGTAAAATCCGCACCTACAGGGACTTCCTCTGGACCCGCCTTCAGCCAGGAGAACAATTCAGCAACGACATAGTCTATTTTGCGGCCGCCGCCCTTATTGAGCGCAGTACCGATCAAAAGCACGAACGACTTCGCGCTCAATTGCAGCGCTGGCTCACCGACCAGCCGCCCATCTACACCGAGATAGTCACAGACAGCCCCGAAGCCCTTTGGCCGCAGGGCGGGATCCCATTTACTGACTACGCCGGCATAGACACCTCCTCAGAGCCCAGGATGACGCTCCGTATGCCAAATTTCCAGTCGGATCCATCTGTCTTCCGGCATATACGAGGAAATCTGCAGGGCATACTGTACTCCGCCCACGAGAAGACTCTTGTTCCCAACGATCCAAATAGTTGAACCGTAGCCCTAACTAAAACAAACCTGCAAAGAAAGTCTCTTCGACGGACAGCCCCTCACCACCCACCACCTGCACCGCCCCCTCACCCCTCGCGCGCCCACACCCGGCGGAGCAACATAAGCTCGTAGTCCTTTTGATTAATCACAAGGACTATAACAAATTTTTTTCAATTCAGCAATTCGCAGAGCGTTTACTGTAAACTCGCCGCCCACCACGCATTCCTCCCGCACCACCACAAAAACCCCACCATCCGAAACGTCATCCTCCTGTCCATAAGAAAAACAGCGACCACTGTATAACGTCGTGCCGCCACCACCCGACCGAACAACAGAAGCTCGTAGTCCTTTTGATTAACCAAAAGGACTACGAGGCTCGACGCCGACCGACATCATATTACTACTTGCTCCTCATTGGCAGACAACCGCACCCTAAATGCTGCCTCTCTGCAGGGTCTTAATGAGCTCGAGAATCAGATGTGCCTTGCCCCGGACTCCCACCTTCCGAAATATGTTCCCCAGATGCGCCCGCACGGTATTGTACGCCACGCCCAGCTTCCTGCAAATCTGATCATTATCCAGTCCCCCGCAAACCAGCTTCGCAACCTCCACTTCCCTCGGTGTCAGGTGCCAGCATTTCCGCAAATAATCCCACTGCTTTGCTTTTATGACCATCCCATATCTCCCTAAGACCGACTACCAATTCTCTGCTCGCCCATACCAAGTCGAGCAACGAAGGCTCATAGTCCTTTTGCCTAATCAAAAGGACTATAACAAATCTTTTTGAATTCGCCAAGGCCTAACCCACAAATTCACAAACCGCCAATCTTCAGACCGCCGGTCGTAAACCCATCCTGCCCCCCCCTCTCAAACCAGTCCTGATCGCAATAGAGGGATTGACTCCTGCCGCGTGCGCCCGCATTTCTTTGACGGGGGCCGTTTGGTAAGCACCGAAAAGACCAACAAATGGCAAAAGCCGCCCTCACAATCCATGAACGATGAACCACGTCCTGATTATGAAATTATCTGACAAATGACCGTCCGCGTCCTCGCTCGCGTATCGAAATCAACCAGGATTATCTGCTGCCATGTCCCTAACGTCAGCCGGCCCTCAACAATTGGCACGCTCAGCGATGGTCCCAACAGCGACGCCCGCACATGTGCGTGGCCGTTATCGTCGTGCCACGTCTCTTCGTGCTCATATCGCCCGTGCTGAGGCGCAATCTTCTCGAACGCCGCCTTGATATCGTAATTGACCAGCCCCGGCTCATATTCCGTCGTCGTAATACCCGCCGTGGAGCCGACATTAAACAAAATCACCGCCCCCTCGCTTATCCCCGACCGGGCCGCCGCTTCAGTTACCTGCGGCGTGATGTCCACGATATCGCAGTTGCCTTTCGTCCTGACTTTTATTTTCTCTGTCTTCACCATAACCCCTAACATAACACCAAGCCCTGGCCCCCGCAACCATAATGCCGTACTTGCTTCCATGTAGGCTCTCACACGTGCTCCGTTAGCTGCCAGGCACTGTCCCGACCAATCAGCACAATTGAAAAATTCTCGCGCACGTAAATTTGGAGCCTTGCAAAAATCGCAAGGCCAATGTACAATGGAAAAGCGAGGTGTGAAATGGCTGTCAAAACATACATGCGTTTGATTGCCATATTGGCGCTCGTCGGCTTAATGTCCGGCGATGTAACGGCAAGACACGGCCGCGCTGCCGGCGGCACAAGAGACGCCGCCGGAGGCGGTTCCTTCAGAGGCGGTGCTTCCAGGGCCGGCCGAAGCTCAGCAAGCGCGCGAAGCTCCAGAGGGCGTTCCCTTCGCGCCACGCCGCATTCAGCAGGGCCAGGTAGCTTTAGAGGCGACTCCTTCGGTGCGGGCCGAAGTTCTACGAGCGCACGAAGCTTCAGAGGTGGTTCTTCTGGAACCCGTGCATACGAGGGGCGGCGAAGCTCAACGGAATCCGAAAGTCACCAAGGCGGCTCTTTCAGGTTCTCCCCCAGCACTCGTCTTTATCACACCGGCCGTCACAGCAGCGGTTCTGCCCGTAACGGAACTACGTACTACACCTCCGGCGCGTGCCGCGGGGACTATCGCTATTACGGCCGTGACCGCCGTTATCGCTGCGGCTCTTACTTCTATATTGGCCTGCCTTACTTGCGATACTACGGTTGCGGCTATCCGTACTATTACTCCGCTTGGCCGTACTACTATTACAGCATCCCATATTACCAATATAATTACCCGTCCCCGCGCTATTACTATTACGAGTACTATCGAACCTACGACTACCCGCCGCGCACCTATCGGCAACGCCAGCCCGGACCCCCGCAAGACTCCAGCACCGGCGAGCCGGATAAAACCTCGCCGCCGCAGACGCAAACCGAAGACGCAGCCGAATACGTGGGGATTGACCCCCGTTTGGAGGATATAGCCGATGCATTCGCCGCCCGCGATTATGAAAATGCCGCCCGGCAGGCAAATCAGGCCCTGACCGATGAACCCGAAAATGCGGTCCTGCCTTTCGTTTACAGTCAGGCCCTCTTCGCCGACGGAAAATACAGCCAGGCCGCTGACGTCCTGCGAGAGGCCGTCAGGAACCTCGACGCCGAAAAGCAGGAACTCTTCTACCCGCTCGGCTTCTATCCCGACGAAGATGTTTTGAAGGACCAGATTAGCAACCTTAGCGAAGCAGCCGCGGCGCAGCCTTCGAACGCCGACCTCAAGCTTCTTCTGGGCTACCAGCTCCTTGGCGTCGGCAGGTACGATGACGCTCTTGACGCCCTGCAAAAGGCGCAGGCCGACTACGTCAACAGAGAAGCCGCCGCCATAATGACAGACATTCTCGAAAGAGCCCGCTCCACTTCGCCCGACACATAAAGAACCACGCGGCGACCACAGGAGGGTTTCGTTCGTTTGAAATTGGGTTTGTTTGGTCCCCGGCTTGAGGATTTCGAGAAGCTCACCCGTAGGGATCTGCGCTTCGCTTCGAGTTCGATTGGCTTTGTTTTGGGTTCGTTTGAGTTTGCTCTGTGGGAGGGGCAGGGCCGTTTTATGTTCGTAATCCTTTGTGAAGACAGAAATTGCGTTCATTTTGTTAGGCATACGGAAATTGGGTTTGCTTTGGGTTCGTTTGGGTTCGTTTTGGCTTTGGGGGCCTCTGACGGGCCAAAAATTGGGTTCGTTTTGGGTTCGTTTGGGTTCGTTTGGGTTCGTTTTTGGGTCCCGCCGAAGGCGCTTGATTTCCGTAATCCTTTGTGGGAACAGGGTTTGCGTTGATTTTGGGTGTTTTGGGAATTGGGTTCGTTTGTACAAAAAAGGGTGAATTTGTAGAGGATTCTCGACACTTGTCGAGTGCCTTGTAGGCCATAAACAACCCGATTTTCGATGCTTGAGGGTCGATTCTTGCGTGTATGGTGCTGGGTTGGCAAGATGGGCAATCCCGGTGAGATAGGTGCGATGAGATAGACCCCGATGAGATAGCTAACGCATCTCATGGGGTAAAGAGTCATCTCACGGGATAAATTTTGGGCTGGGGTCGTAATTAATTGGGTTTTCCGCATTATTCCACGCTGTTCCATTTTGGGGGGTATTATACTCGATTTTGGGGCGGAAGTCAACGAAAAAGGGCGAAAGAATTGGCCACGAATAGACACGAATACCTTGGGCACAAGTTGGCACGAAGAGGGTCTGCCACCGAGGGCCCGCCAGAAGGAGCGGCGGGCAAGCGCCGAGAGCACAGAGAGGAAGGATGGATTTGAGAGACTGGCCCGGATTGTTGGGTATCAGTCAGCTTTTGTGGGCTCCCGCGGCACTTTGCTCGATGCGGGCATCTGCGAAAGTGGCCTTTGCTCGTCCACGGCGAACTTGGTTCGCCCATTGTGAAGCTGACTGAAGGAGGACGGGGAGATGCTGGGTCCCTGCTTTCGCAGGGACAGGTGGAAATTTTTGTTGACTGTTGGGTGGGTATGTCTATAATTGGGGGGCAGTTATGCAGCGGTGTGATGGTTCCTTGCGTTTACGGGAATGCCTATTTAGTGCCTATACGGGTGGCAGGAGAGAAATTTGCAGGAAAATTGCGGAAAGTGGGATTTTTTTAATCAACAGTTGGAGGGTGAGAAACGCCTTTCTTGTAGATGGGTGAATCCCCGCCTTCGCGGGGACAGGTGGGTAAATGCGTGGCCCGTGAGCCGCCTGCGGCGGGCAGGCCCGTGAGGCGGAAAGTAGGGATGATTGATGAATGATTAATGGTGGTTCGTTCCGCCAACAGGATGGCGGGCAAGCCGGTGGCTCGCAGTTGAGCGAATAGGCAGAAGCGTTGGCGCTTTATGTGAAGTGCAGAGGGATCGTAATGAGTATCCTATGATAGGAGCCATACCAGTACTGCAGATTTAGAAAAAGGTTAGGTTTATGCACATAAAGAAAATGAAGATCGAAGGATTTAAGACCTTCCGCAAGTTTGAATTGGCACTGAACAAACATTTCAACATTATCGTGGGGGATAATGAGACAGGAAAGACCACACTGCTGGAAGCAATCAACCTTGTTCTTTCTTGCCAACTTGATGGTCGCAATATTCAGTACGAACTAAACCCGTACATTTTCAACGTCGACATGGTTAAAGACTACCTTAAAGGTCTTAAAGAAGGTGAGAATTTATCTCCTCCACAGATTTTTGTAGAAGCATATCTCGAAGATGATGAAAGCAGTGAAATGGCCAAGGTAAGGGGATCTAATAACTCGGAAGGAGAAAGCTGCCCGGGGCTGAGGTTGTCCGTGGAATTAACTGAAGGCCTCGCTGATGAATTTAGGGAATACTTCAAAGCATCTGAAACCCCCGACATCATGCCGATAGAGTACTACACGGTTGTTTGGCATGATTTTGCAGGTAACCCAGTAGCGACCAGAAATCTTCCGTTCCGTGCAAAAATAATCGACACAAGTCTTGTGAGCGGATACTCAGGCCCGAACAAATACGTCTCAAGAATTATTGCTGATGTCTTGGGAGAGGATCAACGGTTGCTGTCCATAGGTTACAGAAAGTTGAAACATTTATTTATGAAGGAGGCCGGTATAGAAAAAATAAATAAACATCTGGCAGACAAGAAAGGTGATGTAACTAACAAGAGGCTTACTGTGTCGATGGACATGTCCGCACGTTCGAAGTGGGAGAGTAGTATAACGGCTCACTTGGATGACATACCTTTTGATTCCGTTGGGAAGGGAGAGCAATGTCGTGTCCAAATGAAGCTTGCTATCGAAGCTGCTGGTGGTTCAAACGTACTGCTCATTGAAGAACCCGAAAATCATCTGTCACACTCCAATATGAACAGGTTGCTGCAAGAGATTATACAACGAGGTGCTGACAGACAAATCATACTCACAACCCATAGCAACTTCGTTCTCAATAAGCTTGGTATAGACAATCTGAAGCTGCTGTCCGTAAGCGGGGACACCATGACTCTGGAGGACTTGTCTGAAGAGACCAAAGAATACTTTATGAAACTTCCTGGCTACGATACGTTGAGGGTGATCCTGTCGGCCAAGACCATTCTAGTGGAAGGACCGTCCGATGAGTTGATTGTTCAAAAGGCTTACAAGGTGAAATACGGAAAACTGCCACTGGAAGATGGTGTCGATGTGGTCTCTGTCCGTTCCCTTGCTTTCAAGCGATTTCTCGAGATTGGCAAACTGCTGAAGTTGAATATCAGGGTGGTTACGGATAATGATGGTAATGTTAGAGGACTGAAAGATAAGTACAAGGATTATATCGATGGGAAGGTAGAGAGCATAAGGATATGCTACGATGACGATGAAAACTCCGCAACATTGGAGCCTCAGTTATTAAAGGCAAACTCGTTAAAGGTGCTCAACGCGGTGGTGGGCAGAACTTTTCAGAGCGACGATGAGCTTCTTGACTACATGGGCAAGAATAAAACAGATTCTGCTCTCAAAGTGTTCGGCTTCCAGGGAGACCTCACCTTTCCGCAGTATATCAATAATGCAATCCAACGGTAACAAAATAGTCATAGCTTCTGCAGGTTCTGGCAAGACAACTTTCTTGGTCGATGAAGCGTTGTCGCGGCCAGCGAAAAAGATCGCAATCCTTACCTATACCCACAATAATATTAGTGAAATCAGGAAGAAGTTCTACAAAAAGCATGGGGGAATTGCTAAGGGCATCGACGTACTGACCTGGTTTTGCTTTCTACTTCGTGAGTGTGCAAGGCCCTATCAAGCGGCAGTTTATCCAAAGCAACGAGTTAAGACGGTATATTTTACAAAAGGTCGTTCGCCATATTGGGAAAGCTATTCTGATACTGACCGGTACTATTTTCGGGACAGTAACGAGATATATTCGGACAAGATTTCACGGTTTGTCATCGATTGTGATGCGAAATCGAATGGGCTTGTGACCAAAAGATTGTCTGATATTTATGATGAGATTTTTATTGATGAATTCCAAGACTTGGGTGGTTGGGATCTAGCTCTATTAGAGCTCTTTCTGGAAAGGGGCATTCGAATGCTCGTAGTGGGAGATCCCAGACAATGCACTTACACTACAAATAACGCAGCAAAGTATAGTCAATTCCGCGGCGTGCGGGTTCTGGATTTGATTCGCGAATGGGAACGGAAAAATCTCTGCCAGATTGAGAATCACGCAAGAAGCTACAGATGTAACCAAATAATTTGTGGATTTGCCGATAATTTGTGGCCTGGTATGGCAAAAGCAGTATCCTATAACAGGATTAGCACTGGTCATGATGGGATTTTCGTGGTGTGCAAGAATTACGTTAACGAGTATATTGAACGTTTCTCACCTGCTGTTCTTCGCTACGATAGGAGAACTACGCACACATACGGCTATCCAGCTCTGAATTTCGGGAGTGCCAAAGGGCTGGAGTATGAGCGGGTTCTGATTCTTCCACACGGCCCGATAAGGAAATACCTCAAAAGTGGTGATGTAAGTGATGTCGAGGGCTCTTTGGAGAAGTTCTACGTTGCTGTAACAAGGGCAAAACACAGTGTTGCTTTCGCGTATGATGGAGAATGTCGGGTTGGATGCCGAGAATGGCCCGTGCGGGGAGAGCCGTAAGGAAAAAAGAGAAACCAGGATGCCGGATAGAGACGTCAAGACGATACAGGATTTGATTTATTATCAGTATGCGAAGGTGGATTAGTGGTCAGTCGTTAGTATTCAGTATTTAGTGGGGAATGAGAGGTGCGTCGCCGGGACGGCGACGGGTAAACGGGCGGGGCGAAGGGGACCGCCGGCAGTCCACCAGACAGCGAGGCGGATAAATGCCGGCGGCTAAGAGATGCGGAAGCGACGCGTTGGGTCGCGTTTTTTTTTAACAGATTCCTCCGCGTTGGTCGGAATGACGTGTGGGGGTGTGCGGTTTTGGAGTGTGGTCAGTCTTTGTTGAGTTTCTTTATGATTTTTGTAATTTCTGTGAGGCGGCATTCGAGCGAGGAGAGGATCCAGAACTCGCAGTGGTTTACGCGCATCCGGCAGTGAATGAGGTAGATTATTTTTGCCGAGAGGGTGATGGCGGGCAGCTCGACCATCAGCAGGCGGAGCCTGTCGCCGGTGAAGATTGAAATCACAACGGAGGCGGTGATGATTACGATGAAGACGGCGTTGATGAGTCTGGTGCGGAATCTTGGCACGGCGCCTGGGTTTGGTATAATACGGTATTATGATCAATCGGCTACGAACGGGTCATTGAGAAACAGGGGGCGCCGTGTACAAATTTGCTCGCATCATGATGTGGACCGCCCTGGCAGCCATCTGCCTGTTAGCCTTTCTGAGCGTGGTGGGGGCCTTTTGTGGAGCGGCGCAAGCAAAGGTCCTGTTTAACTCTACAGTTCTGAAGGTTTACTGGGGCGTCCTGTCGGCGCTTTTGTTGGCAGGGCTTGTGGTCTACCGTGGGCTTATCCGCAAACCGGGACTGCTTTCGATCCACGCGGGTTGCGTTTTGGTGCTGGCCGGCGGAATGTGGGGTTCGGAATCGGGACATCGTCTCGCCAATCTGCTGCTCGGCAGACAGAAGATTCCCAAAGGCTATCTTGTTATTTACGAGGGCGAGTCAGAAAGGCATTTGTTGGGCGAAGACCTCCGAACATTTCTGGGCGAGCTGCCGTTCAGTATAAGCCTGAAGGACTTTCGTCTGGAGTACTATCCGGAGGACGGGCCGTCTGTCGGACTAATCAGGCTGGAGGCCGAAGACGGGGGGTATTTAGAGTTTCCGGCTCGTGCGGGGCAGCAGTTTTCTGCGGGCGAGGGTAAAGGCAAAATCACGGTTGTTCAGAGCTTCACGCATTTCAAGATTCGAATCGAGAACGGGCAAAGGATAGTGACCGACGATGAGGCCGATGTGGTGAATCCCGCGGTGGAGGTTGAGATTGAGAGGCCCGATGGAACGCGCTCCAGACGTTACGTATTCGAGCGTTTTCCGGGCTTCAGCCACAGTCAGGATGATCTGCGGTTGAGCTATGTATCCGACAGGCCGCGCGCAATACAGGATTTTTATAGTGACCTCGTGGTTATGGAAGACGGGCGCGAGGTCATCAGCAAAACCATTGAAGTGAACCATCCGCTTCACTATGGCGGCTACCACTTCTATCAACATTCCTATGATTCGGCAGGTGGAGAATACACCATTCTCTCGGTGACTTCCGACTCCGGTTTATATGCCGTCTTCGGGGGGTATTGGATGCTTAGCCTCGGGCTGTTGTGGCATTTCTGGCTGAGGCACGCGAGGCAGCGATGGATGGAGTATGGCGGGCCAAGGAGGCAAAATGGCCATAAAGTTTAGCGTGCAGGGTTTGCTGATATACGTAGCCATCGCGGCGTATCTGGTCGCCTTCTTGACGGGTATTCTGCGAAAAAAGAGGGTGGCTGAGTATATTTACCAAAGCGGATTTGTGGTTGCCGTGATTGCCTTTGCTTACCGCTGGTACAGTGTTCGTCACGTGCCGCTGCAAAACCTGTTCGAGATCTTTCTCGGCATGGCGATGTTAGTTTATCTGCTGTCAGTGTTCTCGCGCAGAGTACTTCGCATTGGCGGCGAGGCGGCGGATATGCTGATTGGAGCTGTACTGCTGGTGCCGCCGGGCTTTGTTTTTGATGCTGCCGCGCGCAAGCTGCCGCCTGCTCTGCAGTGCTGGCTGTTCGGACCGCACGTCGCGGTGTACCTGCTGGCCTACGTGATAATGGCCAAGGCGACCGTTCAGGCATTTCCTGGACTGATTGGAAAGACCAACTCCCAACAGAGCCACCTTGTTCCCTATGAAGAAGGCACGTACAGACTGATTTGCTTCGGTTTTCCGCTGCTTACGCTGGGGCTGATCATGGGAAGCTGGTGGGGGAAGCTGGCCTGGGGCGACTACTGGGGCTGGGACCCGAAAGAGCTGTGGTCGCTGGCCTCGTGGCTAATATATGTCGCATATTTTCATTGGCGATATATGTTCGGGAAAAAACATGCCCGTGTTAACAGCCTTCTGGCGGTTGTCGGCTTTGTTGCTATTGTGATAACGCTGCTCTGGGTGAACCTTTCGAGGTTGTTTGCGGGTCTGCACAGCTACGCTCGGTGAGGTGATTAAGGTGGCCGACTTAAGAAAAGCAACACCGCAGGTCCAGGCGGTTGACTCTTTGCACCGCCCCTTAACAGAATGAGTTTCTTTGTGCTTGACGCCGGCATGGCGGAACATCTATAGTTAAGCGCTGCCGGATTTTAAGAACAAAAAGGTAAGGGGCCGAACGGTGGGCCACGTATTCAAGCGGGCTCATTGGCACGGAGTTTCTAATGTGAGAAAAACAAATGTTTTTGGGTTTGTTCGAAAATCTCTATTCTGGTGAGGCGACATGTCACAAGGAAAGGTTTATCTCGTCGGTGCAGGTCCTGGTGACGCAGAGCTGATAACTTTGAAGGGCTATAAGCTGATAAGCCGGGCCGATGTCATTCTTCACGACCATCTGATACCGTCTGAACTGCTGCGCTTGGCGAAGAGCGGGGCCGAAATAATATCTGTGGGCAAGTTTGCGAGCCGGCACACGATGCCGCAACCTGAGATAAATGCGCTGTTGATAGAAAAGGCAAACAATAACGGCGTCGTTGTGAGGCTCAAGGGCGGCGACCCGTTTCTTTTTGGACGGGGAGGCGAGGAAGCTGAGGCCTGCGCCGATGCCGGAGTTGATTTCGAAGTTGTCCCCGGCGTGACCAGCGCGCTGGCGGCGCCGGCCTACGCGGGCATACCGCCGACGCACAGGGACTACACGCCAAATGTTGCGATAGTGACGGGACATCGCAAAGGCGACGAGCAGCTGGAAATACCCAAAGCAGGCACAATTATTTTTCTGATGGGTGTAGCCAACATCAGAAAGATCGTTGCTTCACTGCTGGATGCCGGCTGGCCGAGCGAAGCTAAAATCGCAGCCATTGAAAACGGCACCTGCTATAACCAAAGAGTTGTCACAGGGATTCTGGAGAACTTCGTTGAGACAATTGATAAGGCGAACCTCCAGACGCCGGCTGTTTTTATCGTCGGCAGGGTGGTCGAGCTGCAGGAAAAGCTCAAATGGTTTGAGAGGAAACCGACTATTCTTGTTCTCGGAATGCACCCCGAGAAGTACAAACATCTCGGTAACATTGTTCACCGGCCTTTCATTGATTGCGTCCCTCTCGAAGACTATGGCTGCGCCGACTCGGCCCTGGGGCGTCTCAACATATTTGACTGGATAGCATTCACCAGCGCCAATGGCATCAAGTTCTTTTTCGAGAGATTGCAGGCAATGGGTCTCGATGCGCGTGCTCTCTCCTCGGCCAGGGTTGCGGTTATCGGCAAGACGTCGGCCGAGTGGCTTGCCGAATTTGGAATAGCTGCGGATATGTGTCCGGATACCGAGTCCAGTACCGGCATGCTGAAGGAATTTGGTTCTATCGGCGTGAAGGACAAGAAGATGCTGCTGCCGCAATCTGAAATCGTGTCGAACGAATTGCCTGATGGACTGCTACGTATGGGGGCGGTCGTTGAGAGGCTGCCGATATACAGGACGGTGGAGGTGGATCCCGGCGAGATCGACTTCGACCATATCGACCGGATACTGTTCACCAGCGGCTCGACCATTCGGGCCTTCGTAAAGAGGTTCGGCGCTGTGCCGACGCACATCAAGGCGTACTGTCTCGGCCTGCCCTCGCTGGCGGAAGCGAAAAAGCACAATATAAACGCCGAAGTCCTGGAACAGTCCGACGACCCCTCAGAAGGTAGTAAGGAATGATTAACAAGAAGAACTCAAAATTATATCAGCAGGCGTGCAAGGTAATTCCCGGCGGAGTGAACAGTCCCGTTCGGGCGTTCAAGGCCGTGGGCGGCAAACCGATCTTTATCGAAAGAGCAAAAGGCGCGTACCTGTACGATGCCGACGGCAACCGCTACATCGACTATTGTCTTTCGTGGGGGCCGATGATACTGGGCCATGCGCATCGGCAGGTGCTCGCAGAGGTTAAAAAGGTCATGGGCAAAGGCACAAGCTTTGGGATACCGACGGAGCTTGAAATCCGGCTTGCAGAGACGATTGTTCAGGCGATTGACTCTGTGGAAAAGGTGCGTCTGGTCAGCTCCGGCACCGAGGCGGTGATGACGGCCGTTCGGCTGGCGCGCGGCTGCACGGGACGGGACAAAATCATCAAGTTCATCGGCTGTTACCACGGCCACGTTGACCACCTGCTCGTACAGGCGGGCTCCGGCGCGATGACCTTCGGCGCGCCGAGCAGTCCGGGTGTGCCGAGGGACTTCACGAAGCATACTATACTGCTGCCTTACAACAGTATTGAAATGCTGAAAAGGGCTTTCCGTAAATACCAGCGCAAAATAGCGGCGGTGATTGTTGAGCCGATAGCGGGTAATATGGGAGTGGTGCCGCCGAAGCGCGGTTTTCTCGAGGCGATAAGGAAGCTGTGTTCGAAGAACGGCAGCATACTCATATTGGACGAAGTGATAACCGGTTTCAGGGTCAGGTACGGAAGCGTTCAGGAATTATTCGGCGTGAAGGCGGACCTCACCTGTCTGGGCAAGATAATCGGCGGCGGCTTTCCCATCGGCGCTTGCGGCGGAAAGGCCGAAATTATGGACAATCTGGCGCCACAGGGCAAAATATATCAGGCTGGCACTCTGTCGGGAAATCCTGTGTGCGTGGCTGCCGGAATCGCCACGCTCAAGTTACTCAAGAAGCAAGACCCGTATGCACGTTTGAATTGTCTGACGGCGCATCTCTGTTGCGGCATCGGCCAGAGGCTCAGGCAAGCGGGGGTCGAGCACACCATCAACCGGATGGGCTCGATGTTCACAGTGTTTTTCAACCCGGGCCCGGTGACTGATTACGATTCAGCCGCCAGGTCGGATACGACGCGATACGCCAAATACTTCAATGCGATGCTGAAAGCCGGCGTTTATCTGCCGCCGTCACAGTTTGAAGCATGTTTTCTTTCGACGCAGCACGCAGAACAACACATCGAAAAAACCATGGCGGCAGTTCGCAGGCTTTCTTTTTGATGGTTCATGGCAGCACAATTCAGTCTGTGATTTCCGGCCAAGGTAATTCAGGTGATACATGCATATCGATCTTGAACGAGTTGAGCGGCCTTAACAAGCTCTAAGGAATCAGCACGATTTTTCAGCAATGACTTGATTCTATGATTTCGTGGTGGGCCCGTGCGGCTTCTTTCAACGATAGTTCCAGCCCGACAACCGGACGCAGGCTGCTGTTCTGCAGGTGGCCGAGGCTATTGAGGCATCTGAAAAACTTCCCCCATACGTGCCAATTCGGCACTTTTTTCTGCATCCAGACCTATTTCTTCATCTGTTAAATAGCAGGCTGGTTCCGGGGCCCAGGGATCGCCGAAATGCAGGTCGGCCCGGACCCTGAGGCTCCCGCCGCAGGCATCGAAGAACTTACACAGCCGGCATCTTCCCTTGACGTACTCTCGACGGCTCTTTAGGCCTTTCAGCAGCGGGTCGGTGGTGTCCATCCAGATACTGCTGAAGGGTCTTTGGCGCACGTCGCCGAGGTCGTAATGCCGCCAGAACTGGTCCGGGTGGACTTTTCCGTGGAAATCGATACATCCGATACCAACGCCGCTGCTGTAAAGCCCCCCACCATTCCAGGTGAGCAGCTTCCAGACGGCATCGGCCCGCGCCGCGTCCTCGTCCAGCAGCTTCAGATAAACAAACACGCCGTCAACATGATTGTCAACAGTGAGAATATCCGTCTTCCTGCCTTCGTCTTTGAACTGTCTGGTCTTGGCCAGAATTGTCTCGACGGCCGCGCGGGTTTGGAGGTGAGTAAGGTCCTCGGCGCTGATGGCACCACCTCGACCGCTGGGCACCAGATGGTAGAAACAGGCCCTTTCAATTCCCTCTTTTTCGAAGAAGGCGAACAGGGCTTCCAGGTCCTGAACATTCCTCTGCGTTAAGGTAAGCCTCAGCCCGATACGAGCGCCCGCATCCTGGCAGTTTTTTATTCCTCTTACCGCCCTTTCAAAGGCGCCTTCCACTCCTCTGAACCTGTCGTTGACCGGTCCCACCCCATCAAGGCTGATACCGACGTAAGAAACGCCGCACCTGGTTATCTTTTTTGCGACGTCGGAGGCTATAAGCGTACCGTTGGTCGAGATGACTGTGCGCAGTCCGAGTTGGCCGGCATATTCGAGCAGCTCGAAAAGGTCCTGTCTCATCAAAGGCTCGCCTCCGGAAAACAAAACCGAGGGTACGCCGAATTGAGCCATGTCCCGCAGCACTTCTTTGGCCTGTTGCGTTGAAAGCTCGTCATCCGCTCTGGTGCTTCCACTGTCGTTGTAGCAATGGACGCACTTCAGATTGCACGCCCGCGTGATATTCCAGACGACTATCGGCCGTCGTTCAGAGGCCTTTTGGGGTACAATGTCACCCTCTCGCTCGCCAGAGCCTTTTTTGCCGTAGCGAATCCAGTCGCCCGGCGTGACCTGACCGCAATAGAGCTTACTGATATTTATCACAAAGCCATTCCCCAAAAGCGGCTGTTGTCGAAGATGCTAACCGCTGCATCAGGATTGGGTCTTCCTGCCGTTATCCGGCGCGGCGGCTATTTCTTCGGCCTGCCTGACAATACTATCTATCAGCTTTGCCGCCTCGGCCGGGCCGTGCTCCTTTGCTACGGCATTAACGTTGCTGATGACGCAGTGGAGCAGCTTATTGACGATGCGCTTAACCATCGGCTCCATAACATCGCGGCAGGAAGCGTCCTGCCTGGTCCCGACGAAGAACCGCTCGAGCTCATCCTGCATTATTCGGGCAAACTGCTCTTTCATCTGCCCTATGAGAGGACCTATCTCGCGCGCCCTGAACCAATCCATGAACTCGGTGACACTCTCATGGACGATGTGCATGCCCTGCGCCATGTCCGCTTCACGGGCCTTGAGGTTTTGTTCGACAACCGCCGAAAGGTCATCGACGCTGTAAAGATATACGTTCTCTATCTGATTGACGGCCGGTTCGAAGTTTCGCGGCACGGCAATGTCGATGATAAGCAGCGCGGCCTGTCGCCGACGCGTCATTATTTGTGCGATGGCGTCTTTACTGAACAGATAATCCTGGGCGCCGGCCGAGCCAACGACAATGTTGGCGCCGATTAGCTGCTCTTCAAGGTCCTCCCACTTTCGGGCCTCGACGCCAAGACGTTGGGCCCTTTCAAGGCCTCGCTCATAGGACCTGTTGACAATTGTCACCTTCTCACAGCCCTCATGCAGAAGGTGACGCACCAACAATTCGCTCATCTCTCCTGCGCCTATCACCACAACCTTTGCCGAAGCGATATTCGCAAAAAGCTGGCGAGCCAGCTCCACTGCAAAACCCGCGACACTGACCCTTCCGCCGGCGATTGCGGTATTTGTATGGACCTTCTTGCTGGTGGCGAACGCGCAGTGAAACAGGCGATTCAGGACCTTGCCCGTGCTCTTTGCCGTGCAGGCAAGTCTGTAGGCCTCTTTTACCTGACTGATTATCTGCACCTCACCCACAACCAGGCTATCGAGACTGGAGGCCACGGTAAGCAAATGTCCAACGGCCTCCTCATCCCTGTGAATATACAAAAAGTAGCCGAAGTCCCGCGCAGGAAGGTCGTGAAACTCCGCCAGGAACTTTATCAAATTTTCCGGCTCGACGCCTTCTGTGCGGCCGCCGGCGCAGTATAGCTCAACACGATTGCACGTTGATAACAGGACAAATTCCGCCTGCCTATACTTGTCTTTGAGCAGCCGAAGCGCTCTGATAGTCTGGGCGGGGTTGAACGCGAGCTTCTCGCGAACGTCCACCGGAGCCGTCTTATGGTTGAGTCCGAGCGCTATGATCTTCATTTCTGCGTCATGTCCGTTACAGGCGCAACCGAGTCACGCGGGCGTGAAAAATTATGTTTGGTCACACCGAGAACGGCCACCCCCAAAATCGCAAACAGAACCAGCAAAAAAGCTCCCACTGTCATTCCCGCCCTTATATTCGCCTTTAGAAGCAGCAGGCGGTCTAAGACCAGTATCCCGCCGAGGAGCCCCCAGGCTGCGATGGTAGAAATTACTTTCGGGTCGGTGAGCCATGTGACCAGACCTGTTCGCAGCATTGACGTAAGGCCGAGGCCGCTGGCCAGTCCGATTGTAATCAATACAAAAGCGACCCTGACCGCGAGCAGGTTCATTCGTTCGAGCTTCTCAATATTGGGCACCCGGCCGAGGACCTGCATGACCTCTTTTCGCTTCAGCTTGCGCCTGCCGAGCAAATATAGCGCTGCGGTGCAGGTCGCAAAAGCTATCGAGGCCCCGGCAAGAACCATGGCGACACCATGGGCAACAGCCCAAGGCGTCGCCGCCAATCCGTAAGGCTCAGAGGCGGGTGCGGCAACGATGCCTGCCATCAGGACCATGACCAGGATTATCCATGTCATTATCGAACCGAACCACACCTGCTGGACCGCAATGCTGAAGAACAGGTATATCAGGGCAAACACAATCGTAAGAACAATCATCGACTCGAACAGCCCGGTCAGGGGGACGGCCCTTAGCGTGACGGCCCTGAATATCAACATCACAGCTTCCAGCACGACCGCCAAAGAGACAAGAGGCGAAAGAAAACGCCTATATTTCTCGCCCCTTGACAGCAATTGGACAACTCCAACTATCCCCGCCACGAGGTAAATCACCACCACCGAAACAAACAGCGCTATTTCTCGTGTCGGTAATCCGGCCATTTTCGTCCCTCAGCTTACTCTATAACAGGCTGCCATTAGATATAAACGGCGAACACATGTGTTTTCCACCTTCTTCAAGCCTTCGGCTTAACGCAGCAATACTACCATTGCCATACTCACCAAGCAAGGTTTGGCGTGGTTCGTTATCGCCCCTGCTCTGAGGGACCTTCTGGCACCTTTTGCCTCTGAGTCGCTTAAAAGACCTGCCCGACACCGCCGCAATAGTACAGCATTTCATAAATCATGCGACTACGAGATAAGCTATAAAACCGGAGGCTCCTGCGGCAGGTTATGATTTACGGGATCATTGGTTGTGCCAGTTTTTTACGTGGTCGTGGTTAAACGCCACAATAACCTTTTTTACAGGAGGCTCGATATGGACAAGTATATCGGATTCGACATTGACAGCAAGAAAACAGTGGCCTGCGTGGTGCAAAAAGGCAAAAGAGACAAGTGCACCCGGCTTGGGACGGATATTGAGCAGATGCAAAAGTCTCTACAAAGGCAGCGAAGGCCCGGGGGAAACTTGCACCTGACTTTCGAGATCGGCGGACAAGGGGTGCGATTCACGTTTGTAGGTGGATTCTTTGCCCGTATCATTGCCCCCGTTTCTTCCCGAATCGTTTCCCCCCGTTGTCATTCCCGCGAAAGCGGGAATCCAGCCCCCCTCGAAAGGCCTGCACGACCATACAAGCCCGATAGCCTGCCTTCCTACCTACAAATATGAAGTGCACCCGCGGACAAGTCCGGGGGCGGGGGACAGGCAGGGGTGCGAGGAAAGGAATATCGAATCCGCCTGCGGCCAACAGGCATCCAACAAAGAATGTGGAATGTTGGGGCGGCCGGTGCGGAATGCGCGCGGTGGGTATAAAATAATGCGGGATAAGAATAAGGGCGGAAATTTCATAACGGCTTGTGGGAGCTTGAATTAGGGGTTTGCGGAGAAGGTCCTATAATAGAATTTTGAAAAAAAATTAATAAAAAGTGGGATAGATGGTTGACATAGTGGTAAGAAGTGGTTAGTTTTCCCTATGCTGTATGACTTAGTGGGGCAGAAGCCATGTTGTTATTAACAGGCGAATACGAGCACGTGATAGACAACAAGAGCCGAGTGCTGATTTCGAACAGGCTTCGGAATCAGATCGACGCGGAGGAACACGGCAGCAATTTCTACTTAGTGTTTGGTACGAACGGGATACTGTGCCTTTATCCGGAGAAGTATTTCGAGCAGATAGCTCTGGCAGCGGCGCCAGAGGGGCAGCCTGCGGACGAGACGGTGGCGTTCGAGCGTATAAGCTTCGCATTGGCGAGCAAGGTTGAGCTTGACCGGCAGGGTCGGCTGCTGCTGAACGAAAGGCTTCGGGTGCGAGCGAGGCTGAAGGAGCGTATCACGTTATTGGGAGTACGGGACCATATTGAATTGTGGAACAGCGAGGACTGGGAAAAGTACCTCGCGGATCATATAAGTCAATATCAACAACAGGTGTCTCAGGCACGACAGGTAGTGCTTCAGAACGAAGGCCGGGAAGGTCTGACACTTGAGAGGAGGCAACATGATTGAAATGGATTTGGATCATTGTCGGATAGTGGAGCAGAGCCTTTGCGGGCAAAGGAGCGTTGACGAGCAGACGTTTGCGTCGCTGGCGGTACTTGGGGAACGGCTGGAACGGCTAAGGAAGGCCAGCGGAGTGTTTGCAGAGATCGGTTTTTCGCCTGCCGTCAAGAAGCTCAAACGTGAGAAAAGCGTGTTGGCTGTGGGTTAAGACGTGGTTGGTCGCACGGTCGTGTTTAAGGATGTGAGAGAGTGCCGAGAGGCGGCGTGCGACGGGGCATAATAAGCGAAAAGTGAATGGTTCGACGATAGAACACATACCCGTTCTTGTAAATGAGCTGGCCGAACACGTAAACTTACCACCGGACGGGGTAGTGGTCGATGCGACCATAGGACAAGGAGGTCATAGTTTACTGTTCGGCCAAAAATTGGGCCCTGATGGTGTCGTTGTTGGTCTGGACGTTGATGCTAAATCTATCCGCAGGGCCCATTTTATTTTGAGGGAGCTTGGGTGCAAGGTCATTCTGATTTGTGCGAACTTCTCAGAAATCGCTGAGAAGCTCGTCGAAAAGGGCATAGGGCGGGTGGATTTTATCTTGGCGGATTTGGGGTTGAGCTCGGCCCAACTTGGAGATGCGGAGCTTGGGCTCAGTTTTCAGTCAAATATGACTCTTGACATGAGAATTGATAAAAGATTAAAGCGGAGCGCAGCCGATATAATTAGAGAAACGGACGAGAAATCGTTGGCTGATTTGATATATCGCTTCGGGGGGGAGCGTGGATCGCGGCGTATTGCGCGTTTTATCGTGGCAGAGCGTGGGAGGCGTTCGATTCGGACGACGGGTGAGCTGGCGTCGATAGTGAGTCGGGCGCTGGCCAGGGCGGCGCCGGGCGGAAGGGGTCGGCTGCACCCTGCGACGCGGACGTTTCAGGCGCTGCGGATAGCGGTGAACAATGAGCTTGAGAATCTGGAGAGGCTGCTGGCGGCGGCACCCGGTATACTGAAGCCAAAGGGGCGCATAGCTGTTATCAGCTACCACAGCCTTGAAGACGGTCTGGTGAAGAAGAATTTCAGACAGAATGAGAAGAGTGGGAATTATAAGGTTATCACGAGCAAGCCGATCGCTCCTTCGCGTGGCGAAATCACCGAGAACCGGCGGGCGCGCAGCGCGAAGCTAAGGATAGCAGAGAGACAGTAAGAGAAAGGGGAGTTTGTGTTATGACTTCCGACGCGAAGATTGGATTACTTTTAGGTTTGGTTTTCATATTCATCATAGCGTTCATCATCAACGGACTTCCGCGTTTTGGCAGCAACCGTGAGAACAATGATTTGACGAACCGGATGCTGGAGACTCAGAACCGGCAGCTTGGTCTTGCAGCAGAGGAGCGGAAGGTTATCGAACAGAATGAGCCGATAATAAGATACAATGGTCCGCTGCCTGTGGGCATGTCTGGCGACGCATCGTATGCGCGGTACTCAACACCGTTGCCGGGTGGCGCCTCGGGGGAGGTGGAGGGTTCAAGGCCGGGGATGTTGAATCCGCCGGAATCAGTTCAGGCACCGCCGCCGAGTGTGGATGTGGTGCGGGAGGTGTGGCCTAAGGTGTATACTGTCGGCGAGGGCGATATTCTGGCCACCATCGCGCAGAAATTCTATGGGCCCGAAGAGGGCAACAAAAGAGTGAACGTGATGCGGATATTCGAGGCGAACCGCAAGATTTTGAAGTCGGCGGACGAGATTCTCGTGGGGCAAAACCTCCTGATTCCGGCGCTGATGGGTCCGAGTCAGCCACAACAGGCGGGTATTTTCGGCGGGTCGATGTTCGAGACGCGCAGATCGATCGGGGAGATACTTCTGGGCGGCTCGTCGGCAAAGTCGGGCACAGAGTATGTGGTCAAGGAAGGTGATAACCTTTGGAAGATAGCGGCGCAGCAGTTGGGGGACGGCAATCGCTACAAGGAGATATTCAAGCTCAACCAGGACAGGCTGAAGAATGAGGACGAGGTTGTTGTTGGGACGAGCTTGAGAATACCGGCGCGGTAGGCTGGCATATTTGTGCCGTGCGGCGACGCGTACGACAAGAAGTGATAGATGACATCTCGGTTTCGGTTTATTTTTGTTACTTTTTTTGTCACGGCGGTATTAATCCTTACGGTGCTGGTGCGGAGCGCGAACCATCGCATTTTCTATCAGCTTTGTGCGGTGAATGCGGAGCAGGGCCGGCTGAAGCAGCGGCTTTGGCAGAAGCAGCTTCAGGTAGAGAATTTGCTTAATCCGGCGGCCATCTCTGAGCGGGTGGACCGTTGAGAGGTTTGGGGACCGGCGGGCGCGTTTGTCGTGACATCCATTATTGGAGTTGTGCCGGAGCAGTAGTAAGACCAGTAGACTCATTTGCGGCGCATAGGTCAAATTGAGAATCGTTCGCCTCACCATTTTTCTGTTACTGCTATTGATGACGGCCTTTCTTGGTCTGGGTGGACGGTGTTTTTATTTACAGTACTTCAAGGGGGGGCAGTACCTGGACATTTCTGTTCGCCAGCAGCGGAAGCTGGTGACGCAGAAACCCCATAGGGGTGCAATACTCGACTGTCGCGGCAGGGTCCTGGCGGCGAGCAATAAGGAACAGATGATTTTTGCCGAGCCGCGGGTGATCAAGAATCCGGAGGAAGTATCGCGGAGGCTGGTCCCGATAGTGGGCATGCAATCTGAGGACATTTTGAGGGTAATTACCGAGAGCGGCAATCCTGGTTTTGCGAACCTGAAGGAGGGCGCGAGTGAAGAGGAGTGCCGGCAGGTGCGCGGCATCTATGGGATCGGTGTGGAGTCGGAGTGGCGGCGGGTGTACCCGATGGGGCGTCTGTCGGCGCACGTGGTGGGCTTTACAAGTCTCGACAACCGTGGTCTGACCGGGCTGGAGCTGGAGTACGACAAGGAGCTGGCGGGGCTGCCGCGGCGGAATATATTCTTGGCGGACGCGCGCCGGCGGCCCCTTGTGCTGAAAGAACACAACGGCGAGTACAGCGACGGTGTCGGAATAATACTGGCGCTGGACGCGACGATACAGCAGTTTGCCCGTTCGGAGCTCAAGTCGCAGTACGAGAAATATGAGGCGGAGGCGGCTATCGCAGTTGTGGCCGAGCCGGTGACCGGTGCGATACTGGCGATGGTCTCGCTTCCGGATTTCGAGCCGAATGACATTCGTTTTTCTGACCCGAATACGTTTCGCAACCGTGCGCTGAGCGACCAGTTCGAGCCGGGCAGTATTATAAAGCCTGTGGCGGCGGCGATTGCGCTGGATGCCGGCATTGTGAACAGGCATGAGAAGATATTCTGCGAGAACGGGCATTATCGGGGTCGTGGTTTCGGCAGCATCGGGGAGTACAGAGAGGGTTTCGGAAACCTGACGGTGCGTGAGATTCTGATTAAGTCGAGCAACATCGGGATGGCGAAGATCGGTCAGCGGGTGGGCAGGGAGAAGCTGCACCGGGGCCTGGAGCTTTTCGGGTTCGGTCGGCGGACGGGAGTTGATTTGCCTGGTGAGACCGAGGGACTTTTGCGTGGGCCTGGGCAGTGGACGGGCTACAGCGTGACGCGTATACCTTTCGGGCAGGAGATTACGGTGACGGCGATACAACTGGTTCGTGCATTCTGCATATTGGCGAACGGCGGTCACTCGGTTCGGCCTTATGTAGTTCGTGCGGTGGTGGACAATGACGGTAGGATAACGAAGCTGCGGCGGCCTGAGAACACGGGCGTGGGTTTTGTGGTCAAGCCGGAGGTAGCCATGTGGATTGTGAGTGACGCGCTGGTTGGGGTGGTCAATGAGGGGACGGGCAAGCGGGCGAAATTGGAGAAGTGGCAGGTATTCGGCAAGACGGGGACGGCAAACATCGCCAAGCCCAACGAGAGGGGATATTCTGATGACGATTATATGGCGTCGTTTATCTGCGGGGCGCCGGCGGAGGCGCCGGCGGTGGTGGTGCTGGTTTCGATTCGCAAGCCGAAAAAGAGCCTGGGCAAGGGCTATACCGGCGGAGCGGTGGCCTCGCCGGTGGCGGCGAAGATTCTGGAGAGGACGCTCATGTATCTGAAGGTGCCGCCTCGAGCTGAGCAGGCCGGAACAATAGCAATGGCACGGTAACACACCGAATAAGGTGGCGGGTTGGAGCGTGGATGCGTGGATGAGCAGGGGGGGGCAATTAGAAAGGAAAATGAGGGTATCGGGACATCAGGGTATCAGGTGGGAGGTGATGAGGGAATCAGGAGATGAGGGTGTTGGGTGGCCGGGGCGGCGAGGGCTAAACGGGGTCGTCTTGGGATTGGGGGGGGTATAAATGTATTTGGCGTCTGTGTGCCGGGCTTGTCCGACGTTGGTTTGGCGGAAGTAGCCGCAGATGTTGATCTCTATTAGGATGTGCCATGGTGCGAGGGCCGTGCGCTTATGGGGTGCGGGTACAGTTAGTGGGGGCGGACGTAGTGGGGGCGCTCTCCGTTTGGGTCGGGTGCGAAGGCTTCTTCGAGAATCTCTCGCCCTTCGGGGCTGTCGGCCTGGACCCATTCGGCATCTTCAAGTCTGCGAATGAGTCGGGCGTGTCCCCATTGGCGTGCGCCGCTGTTGGCGTCAGCGGTGCCGGCGGATTGTGCGCGGGGATTTGCTTTTTCGAGGAAGCCGACGAAGCGGTTTGATTGATTGGTGGGGTCTGCGTAGGCGAGGACACAGGCCTTGACGCCGGCGGGCTCACCGCTGGGCAGCGGGCCTGATGGCGTCTCGATCGGGGGGATGAGGGTCTTGTCGGCGGTGAAAAGGTTGCCGGTATTGAGGTCGTAGAACCATTCCTTTGTCTGGGGTTTGAGGCTTTTGGGGGTGTGGGGCCAGAAACAAGTAATTGCTGTCACCAGCATCAGCACTATGGGTAGAAGGGCGGCTACCGTGACGAGTCGCCGGTTGTCGTTGATCCATTTGCCGGGGCTCAGCCGGTAGAGCTTTTCTTTGACTTCATACCCCAGCCAGCCTGGCAGCCTCATCATTTCGTTATTCTCCAATCGGTTGTGAGCCGAAGGGACGCCTTCGAATGGAAGCAGCGGGTCGGCTCTTATTGTTCCTTGCCCTTTAGGGATTCAGCCATTCGCTGAAGGTCCGGGTTGTCAGGCGATGCTTGGGCGGGGTCAATCTGCCATTTAGCCAGTTGGACCGTGCGCGGGTCCTCGTATTTCCAGTATTCCCAGTGGCCGTCGGCGAAGGACAGGTTGCAGCCGTCGGCGTGTCTTGCGGTTATGTTTCTGCTCGGCGAGCAGTACCATTCGAGAGGGTCGGCGTCAATCTGTGTGAGGGGGACGAACGAGCCTTCTATCCACCGGTCCTGGCTGTCTGCGTCAACGAATACCATTTTGGCGGCGGTGCGCGAAATGCCGGCGAGGGTCTTGAAGGGGTTTATGTTGTCGTGCTCGCAGTTGCACTGTTTGCCGTTCATCGTTCGCGAGATGCAATAGCTTCGGAGCATGGGGCCGCGGTCGCTTTCGCACTTGTACGCCGCGGCGGTGGTTACGTAGGGCCAGAGCACGCCTTCTTCGAGAGCGTCCTGTGTGCCGCCCACGTCGTTGCCGGGCATCAAGGGTCCGTCGGCGACCCAGTTGTTTCCGGGCAGGTTCCACTGGGTATCCGCCGAGCAGAGCCTGCCGTCGTAATCGCCGCCGTACATGTACCAGGCGTAGGTGAGGTTTTTGAGGTTCGCCGCGCAGTGCATCCGTTTGGCCTGCTCCCTTGCTGCCGAGAGATTCGGAAGCAGGATTGAGATGAGCAGCGAAATGATCGACATTACAACCAGTAGCTCGAGAAGTGTAAAGGCGAGGTTGCAGCGACTGCGCGTTTTGGGACCAGGATTTGTGGACTGTGCCGCCATGATTTTTGCCTCCTGTCTATTGCCACGACGATACTATGCCCATAACCGTAATCTATTGTAAGGCAGTCGGCTGGAACAAGCAAAATTAATCCTGATTTTTTTTCAATTTAAGAGCCTATCCTGATAACCTATATGTAATTGTCATGTTGAGCGAAGCGAAACATCTGGCTGGCGAATGGGAAAAGAGCCTATCTGGGGGCTTGAGATTCTTCGCTGCGCTCAGAATGACAACGACTCTCTGGTTTACAGGGGTAATTCGGATAGGCTCTAAGTATGTTTTTCGATTGTTAATGGGACTCCTAAGCGGGCAAGGGGATGCGGGGCACAGCGGATGGGGCAGGAGAAGGGATGGAAGCCGCGATTATGCAAGGAGAGGCGCTGAGAGCTTTGGCCTTTGTTCGCTGTCAGCGGATGATGTCCCAGTCTTTCTGCTCGGCCATCCATTTGCGTCGAAGCTCGATTGTCTCTTTATCGCCGCCGATATCCTTCCTGCCAGGAAATCCACGGAGCATCTGCGCCAGCGCCTTCGCCGCATGTTGGGCATACGTGCCCACCACGGTGTCAGGCCCCTTGGATTCCCTGACCTTCTCGCTCTTGAGGTATCTATACAAGTAATCCACAATTTCCGGTTGGCGGACATATGACAACTCCTCCAATAGCCATGCCACTCTGTAGTCCTCATCCGGATGCGATTCCACCAACTCAATGCAACGTGCAATATCTTCCTTAACGCCCATCCTTGCCCGCGCCCGCAAGGCCGCCCAAAGAAGACTACTTTGCCAGTATTGCTTCATCAGTTGCTTTTCGTATCTCTTGCGCCTGGGAAGAAAAGCCGGCATATTGTTTGTGTCCGGCAAGCGTCCTATTGCCTCTCGCCACTCTTGGACGTGCTTTTCGTTTCTTTCTTTGAGTATCACCTCCCTTGCGTCCATGAACCGCTTGAGTCGCGGCAGTTCTGATTTAAGGTCCGCGACACCCGCCAAGAGTATAATATCTTCTCGCGGGTTTGTGTTTGCGTCCGCCAGCGCCCGCACGAGCATCTCCCGCACCAACTCTCTTGATGGCTCCGAAAAGTCAGCGGAACTGAATTGGAGTAACCAATGCGACAAGTGTCCAGTGTTGTAGGCATCATCGCGCACTCCCATCAGCAATCCTGTCACGATCTTCTGTCGAACTTGTAGGTCGTTTGCGTCAAGCCCCATTCTCCAGAGAAGAACGTATGCGTGCCATCTCACCCTTGAGCAAGGATCAGCTACATACTCTTCAACGTAACTGACCATAGCTGGCCCATATTCTCTGCACATCCTGTCAAACTGGTCACATTCACGATCGGTATAATGCTCCCTGACCTGGTCCATACAGGTGGACAAAATCTCTCTTATCTCTTGCTCGTCCTGCGATTCCAGGGTGAATACGGCGCCAGAGAGTAATAAGAACACGCAAGCAGCCAATAACGGCTTTGGGGGCAGCGTTCTGTGGATTTCCATAATCTTATCTCCTTTATGGATATAGACACCCTACGGGTTGCAGTTGTTCCGCCGATTTTTCCGTAGCGGCATGGGCTTTGCAGCTTAGGGGGCAACGAGGCGCTGGAGATTGAAGGTCCTGATAGGGCGTGAAGGGCGTGGAAGGTTTATTTTGAGGTGTTGGTTTGCAAAGACTTGAAGAACGGGTATAATGCCGGTGGATGGGGGGTGGAAGGTAGTATTGTTGATGGATTGAGATTATGTTAAGAAACGGCAGGTTGATATTATTGTTGGCGGCGGCGTCTTGGCCGGTGGGTTGGGCGGCGTCGGCGGAGACGTGGCATCTGGAGGATGGGCAGGCGTGGCAACAAATATCGGTTGAGGCCAAGCAGGCTTATGACAAGGCCAACGATTACCTCCGGAAGGGCAAGAAGATCAAGGCGGCCAGGAGCTTCGACGCGTTTTTGAAGGAATGCGAGCCGACAAGCGAGCTTTATGCGGCGGCGCTGGAGAAGCAGTTCTCGATAGGGAAGGAGTATTTAGGAGGTCGCAGGAGAAGGGTGCTGCTGCTGTTCAAGATAAAGGGGTACGCGACGGGGGTGAAGATGATGGAAAGGATCAGCGAGCGAGCGAGCAGCGGTGCGGTCAAGGCGGGCGCGGCGGCAGAGGGCGCCGCAAGCGGCGAGGAAAGTGAGAGGCTGAGGAATATGGAGGCATATCTCAAGAAGCTGTCAGCCAGAGCAGCGGTGGAAGTGGCGCTACACTATGAGGCAAGAGGCAGGTCGGACGCGGATTACTATGAGCTTGCGCACCAGAAGTGGCTGGAGATTTTGGAAAGTTATGACAATCAGTTGAAGGTATCTTCGTCGCAGCCGACGGGGGAAATCGGCAAAGACGCGCTTCTGGGGATGGGTCGATGCAAGATGGTTCTGTATGGCGGCCCGGCGTATGATTCGACGGTGCTGAGGGGCCAGCCTTTTACAGAAGAGGGCGTTTACGGCGGGGCGGAGGGCTGTTATCGGGAATTCATTTCAAGGTATCCGCAGGAGGCTTCAAGATTCGGCTTAGATGAAGAGCTGAAGAAAATAGAAGAGGAGCTTGCGGGCAAGGATTTATTTACGGGCAGGTATTATCAGAAAGTGGGCAACAAGCAGGCGGCGAACCTTTACTATCAAATGGTCGTTCGCGACTGGCAGGGCACGGCGGCAGCCGGAACGGCGCAGGAGCTGCTGGCGGCAAATATGGAGTCCGAAAAGTAAACATGGGAACCGGTAAAAACAGTGGTGGACACACAGTGTGGTTTGTGAGGAGTGTGATTTTGGTGTGCTGGGTGGTTTTGTGCACAGTGGTTAACGGGTGTGGAGGACTGCTGGGGTATTCCGACAAGCCGCTGTTTCCCAGCGAGATAAGCAGCGTGTACGTTGAGATGTTCGAGAGCCAGAGCTTTTGGCGCGGTGTGGAATACGATCTGACCGACGCGCTGGCCAAACGTATCGAGGCGGACACGCCGTACAAGATCATCACGAGCCGGGACCGTGCGGACAGTGTTATCAGCGGTCAGATATTGTCGGTTGGGCAATCTGTAATCAGCATCGAGCGAGAACGAGGGGCGGCGCTGGAAAGAGATTTGGAGGTGCGAGCGGTGGTGAGCTGGAAGAACCTTAAGACGGCGGAATTGCTTATAAACAATCAGCCTGTCAGCGGGTCGGCGACGTATTCGGCGTTACAGAAGCAGGACTTCAAGTACGCATCCAGCCTGGCGGCAAACAATCTGGCGATTAATATCGTAGAACTCATGGAAAAAAATTGGTGAGAGTTTCAAGGTCTGGAAGTCAGAAACGAGATATGGAACATGAACGACGGTAGGAACAGAAAGGTAAACAGGCGGCGTGGGAGTGGAGGTGATCGTGAGGGGCGCAAGCCGGCGCTGCCGAGCTATGGACGAGGTCCGCTGGGCTGGCTGCTGGTGGTGATTGTGGTATTCACGGCGATGATGGTTGTTCAGCAGTGGCAAACGATTGACAAGATAAAATGGAACACGTTCGAGCAATACCTTAAAGACGGTCACATTGAGAGCATAGAAATCGGTGAGACGGAGATTACGGGCAAGTTCCGGTCGGATATTCCCGGCAGGGACAAGAACGCGCCTGTATCGTTCACGGTGGATTACAAGCCGGAGGTGGTGGGTGACCGTCTGTTCAAGCTGGTGGACGAGAGCAAGAACGCTCCGGAAGTGGTCAAGTTTTCGAAGCAGCATATCTGGCTGATCCTTCTGATTCAATGGGTGCTGCCATTGCTGCTTCTGGTGGGTTTTCTGTATTTTCTGTTTGCGCGGAATCTTCGCAGCGGCGCCGGCGGGATGCTTATGTCGTTTGGTCGCAGCCGGCATCGCGTTCAGAGCAAGGACCGTGCGAAGGTGACGTTCAAGGACGTAGCAGGCGTGGAGGAGGCGAAGGAAGAGGTGGCGGAGATAATTGAGTTTCTGAAGAATCCGAAGAAGTTCCAGCGTCTTGGCGGTCGGATACCTCGCGGAGTCCTTCTCGTGGGTCCTCCGGGGTGCGGCAAGACGCTGCTGGCCAAGGCGATTGCGGGACAGGCGGATGTTCCGTTCTTCAGCATTTCGGGGAGCGATTTCGTGGAGATGTTTGTCGGGGTGGGCGCATCGCGTGTTCGAGACCTGTTTCGTCAGGCGAAGGAGAATTCACCGTGCATCATATTCCTTGATGAGGTTGACGCGATTGGTCGCAAGCGCGGTCCCGGGTTTGTGGGAGGGGGCCACGACGAGCGAGAACAGACTCTGAATGCGATTCTGGTGGAGATGGACGGGTTCGATACGAACGACCAGGTGATAGTGATCGCGGCGACGAACCGAGCGGATATTCTGGACCATGCGTTGACCAGGCCCGGCAGGTTCGACCGGCAGATATATGTGCCGTTTCCGGACCTGAAGGGTCGGGTGGATATTTTGAAGGTTCATGCGAGGAAGGTAAAACTCGGGCCGGACGCGAACCTTGAGCGGCTGGCGCGTGGGACTCCGATGTTTACGGGTGCGGACCTGGCGGCGATAATCAACGAGGCGGCGCTGATGGCGACCATGGCAAACAAAGAGGCTGTGGAGATGTCGGACCTTGAAGAGGGACGTGACAAAGTACGCTGGGGCCGGGCCAGGAAGAGTCGTGTAATGGACCAGAAGGAGAAGGAGATCACGGCATTTCACGAGGCGGGTCACACGCTGGTACAATCACTTCTGGAAGATGCGGACCCGCTGCACAAGGTGAGTATAATTCCCCGCGGCCCGATGGGTGGAGCGACGTTTGCGCTTCCGGAGAAGGACCGGACGATATTCACCAAGCGCTACTGCATGGCGCTTTTGCAGGTGTGCTTCGGGGGTCGGATTGCGGAAGACTTGTTCTGTGACGACATATCGAGCGGGGCGCAGTCTGATATCGAGCAGGCGACAAAGATTGCGCGGCAAATGGTGTTGACATGGGGGATGAGTGAGAAGCTTGGCCTGATCAGCTACGGTCCGGATTTGGGCAGTCGAGAGCAGACATACGTGATACCCGGAGAAAAAGAGTACTCGGAAAAGACGGCCGAAGCGATCGACAGCGAGGTCAAGAAGCTGACGGACGAGGCGTACCACAAGGCGAAGGAAGTGATCGTGGCGAATAAGGACAAGCTGGAACGGATAGCACGTGCGCTTCTGAAATACGAGACGCTGGACGCGGAGGACGTGAATGTGATTCTGGATGGTGGGAGTCTGGATAAGCCGACGGTGACGGAGCTTCTTGCGGCGGAGCAGGCGAAGGAATCACAGGAGGCGCAGGAGGGTAAGGCGGAGCCGGACAAGCCGAGCGAATAGTTTTTTGTGTTCCAACTCTGCGGGAGGTTCCAATGTGGAAAAAGGCGGGCGTGATATTTTGGGGGGCGCTGCTTTTGATGGGTCCGGCGCTGGTGTGTGGGGCGAGCACAGCCTCGTCGGGTGCGGTCGAGCTGGCAAGGTCGGGCAAGGAGTATTCGTCTGCGCGGATTGAAGGCGCCCGAATGGAAGGCACGAAGGGGATAGCGGTCGTATTCGAGGGGACGAAGGACCTTCACTATTATGCGAGGTCGGAGACGGCGGGCGCACCGGGCTTTCAACTGAAGGTTAGAGCGGACTCCAACGATTTTGAATTCGGCAAGGCGGTTTTCCCAAGGTGGACATTTTTCCAGGACCCGGCGGTCGGCAAGGTGGAGGTGTACGTGGGGAGTTTTCAGGTCTTCGTGCCGATCGAAGATGTAAATACCACCGGGCCTGTCGGCGAGGTTGAAGTCACCGTCTCTGGTCAGGCCTGCACGAGCATGATTTGTCTGCGCCACTTCACTACAACATTGAAGGCAACCATAGATTACGGTCAGGCGGATTCGTGGAAGGAAATCAGCTTCGAACCGCGTCAGGAGGCGAGCGAAGGGGGCGCGGGGCCGAGTTATTCAATTTGGTTTGCGCTGGGCCTTGCTCTTTTGGCGGGTCTGTCGCTGAACATTATGCCGTGCGTCTGGCCTGTGCTGCCGCTTATCGTGATGCGGATAGTCGAGCAGGCAAAGCAGAGCAGGGGCAGGTCCATGGCGATGGGGCTGGTTTTCTGCCTGGGGATACTGTTGTTCTTCGCGTGCCTTGCGGGGTTGAACATCGTCCTGCAGGTATTCTACGGAACTGTGCTGCAATGGGGCGACCAGTTTCGCAATCCGGTGGTGGTGACATTCATGGCGCTTTTGATGGTCGTGCTGGCGCTGTTTATGTTCGGGGTCTTTAACGTTACCGTCCCTTCTTCAATCGCGAGCAAATCCGGTTCCGGCAGGGGTTTTGCGGGTTCTCTGGGGATGGGGTTTCTGGCGGCCGTGCTGAGCACGCCCTGCAGCTTCGGGATATTAGCGGCGGCGTTTGCGTGGGCCCAGGGTCAGCCTATGGCGCTGGGGACATTGGCGATAATGGTAATCGGGGCGGGGATGGCGCTGCCGTATTTGATATTGACCTCGGTGCCGGGACTTCTGGGGCGAATGCCCAGGGCGGGGCGATGGATGGAACTCTTCAAGCAGACGCTGGGCTTTGTTCTTCTGATTATCGCGGTCAAGATGATTAAGGCGGTGCCGGATGAAAACAGAATCAGCGTCCTTTACTTTGCGGTGGTTCTGAGTTTCTGTATCTGGATGTGGGGAAGCTGGGTCGCCTACGGCACAAAATTCTCCCGCAAATTGTTGATTCGAGGCTTGGCGGTGGTCCTCGCGTTGCTGGCTTTCGGGTTTTTCTTTTCCAAAGAGCGCATTGAGTGGCAGCCATACGATGCGAAAAAGATAGAGACCGCCAAAGCCGAGGGCAGACCCGTTCTGATAAAGTTTACGGCCGACTGGTGTATGAACTGCGTGGTGGTTGACAGGGTGGTTTACCAGCGCAAGGACATTGCCAGTCTGATTGAGGAGAAAGGCGTTCTTGCGGTCAAGGGTGACACGACGCGACAGGACCAGCCGGCGACGCTGGCGCTGAAAAACGAGTATAACGAGCCCGGCGTTCCGGTTACAATCGTTTTGCTGCCGGGGCGGGATGAGCCTGTGAGATTCCAGGAATTGTTTTTCGCGGATAAACTTAAGGAGCTGTTGGAAAGCCTTCCGTCCGGGCCGAAGTAGCGCTATGGTGAGAAAAGCAAAGACAGCAAAGAAACGCGTGGACAATGCCGAGGCGGCCGAGAGAGTCAGGAAGATTTGGCCGATACTGAAAAAGACGTACCCGGAGGCGAAGATAGCGCTGACCCACCGCAATCCGCTGGAGCTGCTGATTGCGACTATTCTGTCTGCACAGTGCACGGACGTCCGAGTCAATATGGTGACAAAGGATTTGTTCAAGAAGTACAAGTCCGCAAAGGACTGGGCAAAGGCGGAGTTGGGGCAGATCGAGTCGGACATAAGAAGCACGGGCTTCTACCACAACAAGGCGGTGAGCATCAAAGGTTCGTGCACAGCGATAAACGACAAGTGCGGCGGGAAGGTGCCGGACACGATGGAAGAGCTGGTTGAGCTTCCCGGTGTAGGCCGAAAAACTGCGAACGTAGTGCTGGGCGGGGCCTTCGGCAAACCGGCGATAACCTGCGATACGCACGTTATTCGGCTGTCGCGGCGGCTGGGACTGTCCGATAACAGTGATGCGGTCAAGTTGGAATTCGATTTGGCCGAAATAGTACCTGAGAAGAACTGGATGCAGTTCAGCAATCTGCTGATATTTCACGGGCGGAATATATGCAAGGCCCGCAAACCGGACTGTGGCAACTGCCCGATTGCAGCGTTCTGTCCGGCGGCGGGCGAGCCGGCCCTGTGGTAGAGGGCATGTTTGCCCGGGAACGGCAGAGACGGTGACATTAAAGGAGTGTGTTTGGATGTTTGAAGTCGACAAGCCGGTAAAAGACCTGTGGCGGATATTCAGGATAATGGCGGAGTTCGTTGAAGGCTTCGATGAGTTAGCTTCTATCGGGCCTGCGGTATCTATTTTCGGCTCGTCGCGTGCGAAAGCTGACGACCCGTATTGCAAGCTCGCCGAGACAACGGCGGCGGAGATAGTCAAGGCCGGGTTTGCGGTGATGACCGGGGGCGGGGCCGGGATTATGGAGGCGGCCAATAAAGGGGCGAGAGAAGCGGGCGGCAAGAGCATCGGGCTGAACATCGAGCTTCCGATGGAGCAGATTCCAAACGACTACCAGAATCTCTCGCTGCACTTTCGGTACTTTTTCTGCAGGAAGGTGATGTTCCTCAAATACGCACACGGCTTCATCGTCTTTCCCGGCGGCTATGGAACGATGGACGAGTTCTGCGAGGCCCTGGTTCTGATTCAGACTTTGAAGCAGGCGTCTTTCCCGGTGATTCTGATGGGCAGCGACTACTGGGAGGGACTGATCGAGTGGCTGCGCGAGAAGATGCTGAAGCAGCATCACTATATTTCGCCGGAAGATTTGGACGTGTTCACAATGGTGGATGAGCCCGCCGCGGCCATTAAGGAAATCGTGAACTTCAGGAAGTCGGAAAAGCGAGAAGGCATCTATCTGCCTTCCGGTATGAGAAAGAACAACCACAGCGGCTGGTGATTTCTGTAGCCGTCACAGATGATGACCGTAGGGTTGTAAGAAGTAAGGTCAAAGCCTACCTTCTTCCATTCTCAGAGTTCAGCGTTCGTCACGATTGGCCTAATCGCCGAACAGCATCGAGATTTTCCCAGTATTGAGCCAAGGCTTTGGCGCCTTTTTGTGTAAGTTGATAGCTCGTATTCGGAATTTTGCCGTTGAAGGACTTTTTGACTTTGAGATAGTCTGCGGATTCGAGTTTCTCCACATGCCGGGACAGGTTACCTCTTGTCAGACTAAGGGTCTTCAGCAGGAAATTAAAATCCGCCTGTTCAACTCCGGCCAGAATCATCATGATTCTCAATCTTGCCGGCTCATGGATAATCTTGTCAATCTCCATTAGCCGCCTCTCCTTCAAGATGTGTGAGGCCTTTTAGCTTTTTCAATGTGTATCGGCTGTAGAGATGGCCAATTAGATAAGCCAATAAATTGTATATGATCGGAAGAAGCATATTCAATGGGACAGCAAAAAGCCCTGTGAAAAAGATCGGTAGGCCCGCAATGATCAATATCGCGTGAATAGCATAAAGTATCGGGTAGATCAAAAGTACAGGGCCGAATCGTGGCCACAGTATGAAGTATTGATAGACGCCAAATGGAACGACAAACAGTGCCATGAAAGGCAGAAGATATTTGACTGGAATGTAACCTATCATGGCCAATTCCATACTGCCTAAAATGCAAACCATGTATACAATTCCAACAAAAATACCCAAGCATTTCTTTTTCTTTGACAATTTCGGTTGGGGCGTTGATACGGTTCCTTCTTTTCCGTATATCCGTTGATCTAACAACCGGTCTAAAAGACCACGATTTTTGCCGCCAAACTTTCGGTTGAGAATAAGCAGACACTTAAAATAAGCAACTAATACAGCAACTAAAACAGCAATACCAACACAACCTAAGATAATATTGCCTTTCCGGAACCCTGCTACTGCTAAAGCGAATGGAAATCCAACAAGAACCGCGAAGAACATTCCGAAAAGCATTGTCATTACCATAAGCACGAGAATAGTCAGCGTCCGGTTCTGTGCATACCTGCGTGTCCATTTCGGAATATCTTTGAGCCTTTCCGTATTCTGGTTATATGGTTGATTGTTCTCTTCACGGTTCATTATTATTCTCCTGTAAATGTGCTGTGGTTTTCAGTCTCTTTAATGCGTATCGGCTGTAGACATGGCCGATCAAGCCACATAGAATTCCATACCCTGCTATGGGTATAAGCATGTTTAGGAATACCAAAGATCCGCCGAATTGAATCGGTGCGCCTGCAACGACCAGGATAGCGTGAATAGCGTAAAGAGTTGGCCAAAGCAGTGCTAAAGGACTAATTATGGGCCTTTGCCAGAGATACAGAAAGACAAGAAACGGAACAACATACAGTGCTGAGACCGGCTGCATATATTTAATCGATAGGTAGCCAAGAAGTCCTAATATTACTGATGTAAGAACACAACTGCCAAATACCATTGCAACAACATATCCAACCCATTTCTTTTTCTTCATTGATTCCGGTGCTGATATTAATATTGACCCTTCACCAGCGTATACTCGTCGAGTTATCCGCTCGATAATTCTACCTCCCCATTTTGGCACACTAATAATAATCACACATATCATCGAAATAATTAACACAAAGATAGAAATGCCGAACAGAACCATATTTCCACTTCGATAAGCGATACCTCCAAAATATGAAGGGATTGCAATGCCTGCAAACAGGCATAAATTGATCGCGAGGAAAATCAGAAAAGGGATGGTTCGGTTCTGTGCATACTTGCGTGTCCATTTTGGAATTTCTTTCAGTTTTTCCACATTCTCCGGCACTTGATTTTGTTGTGTACTCACAATACTGCTCCTTTCTGGTTCGAACCCTTTATTTCTCATGCTATATGCTATGGCAAACTTGTTTGCATTGCAAACAAAAAAATTCAAAAGAATTAATATTTTTTGTTCAATCCCTGTTTTTGGGCCAAAAACGAGGACAATGCCACATTTTCTTGTAGATACGGCAAATATGGCCGGGTCTGACCTTAAGATAAACCCGCCTCGAACGCACCCCCCTCGGCTCTGTTGTTCTTCTAACCTTGTCGCTGCAACCAGTAAGCTCCAGCCGGTGAGAATAAAGGTAATGTGTTAGAGCTTTGCTCTGTTGAAAACGGAAAGAGGTGTCATTCCGAGCGGAGTCCGCCAAGGGCGGACGAAGTCGAGGAATCTATTTGAACAGATTTCTCCGCTATTAACTCGAATCAGCAAACTGTTCACATCATGTATCCAGTTTTCATTTTGGCGCACCGCCCTGACGAATCCGGGTGCATCGATGGCGGCCAGTTCCCTGTTGGTCCTGATTCTTTCTATCATTGAGAAGGTTGCAGCCATGATGGCAAGGGATACGCCCACGCAAATCAGCAGGCGGTATAGAGTTTCGTTCGGTGGTGATTTGCCATTTCCCATTTCTTCCACTGCGTTTCTCTCCAAATTCATTGGCGCATTTTACCATGATGCACGGCCTTATTACAAGGGATATTGCACGGCCGCTGGGTATAAAGCGTGCGGCGAATGTTGAGAGAGGAATACAACGGTGCGGTATGATTGAGTCAGTCTGTCGGCGCTTGAAAGTGTTGGATGCCGTTGGTTTCAATCTTATAGACGACGGCCATTTCCTGAGGGGGCGACGAGGGTGACGTGACCGCCAGGCCGTCTTCGCGCAGAGACCAGGGAATTTTCTCATCCGAGCCTAACATGGTGACATTCTTAATTTTCAGGCTGTCCAGCCGGTGTTTCTTAGAGAAGGATTCCAACAGCGTCTGGTGGTTTGGGCCGGGCCGACCGAGCTGAATCGCATAAACTGTGTCGCCCTTTGTAGTAAACCGGATATCCTCGGGCTCATACTGCAGCATCTCTCGTGCAAATTCGCCGCCCGTCTTAAGGCGCGTCGGGCCTTGACCGAAGACAATGAAAGGACGGGTGTCATAGATGGCCTGGCCATATTTGCCGAGCCATGCACCGATGCCGAGCAGCACCTCACGCTGATTCCCGGGAATAGTGCCATCTGATTTCGGTGAGATGTTCAGCAGCAACTGGCCGTTCTTGCTGACGATATCAATCAGCATGTGCAGCACATACCTGGTGCTTTTGATTTTCAGGTCGTGTGTGTAGCACCAACTGCCAAGGCTGATAGTATCATCAGTCAGCCATACGTAGTCGGTGATGCGGTTCTGGCGGCCCCTTTCGAAATCCTGCACGCCGATCTCTGGCGGAAGATTCTGCTCTTGCGCTTTGTACGTAACGACCACTTCGGCGCCCCATTCGTCTGCTTTATTGAAGTAATACGCCAGAAACTCGGTCCGGTATTTATCCGGAATCAGGTCCATATGGCTGTCAAACCACATAATGTCCGGCCGGTACTTATCCATGACCTCTATCAGCTTTGCCAGCCACAACCGGTTGAATTTGTCGGCCGGCATGTTGCCGTAAAGCATCTGCAATTTGGGGTCGTCGCTGGTTGTCGGCCAGCCTTCGACGCGTGGATACCATGTTCGGTTGCGGGCGTGGTGGAACGTGGTGATGAAGCGCATGCCGTGTTTGCGGATTGCTACGGCGAGCTGGCCCGTGATGTCTCGTTTTGGTCCCATATCGGCGGCGTTCCACGGGGTGACGTCGCTGTCCCACATCGAGAAGCCGTCGTGGTGCTCTGCAACGGGACCTGCGAAACGGGCCCCTGCCTGCTCAAATAGTTCGGCCCATTCGTTGGCGTCGAACTTTTCCGCCTTGAACATCGGCACAAAATCGTGATAGCCGAACTCCGACGGGTCGCCGTAAGTTTCGACGTGATGCCTGTATTCGGAACCGTCCACATCCTTTTTTCTGTGCATATTGCGAGGGTACCACTCATCGCCGAATGCGGGGACGGTGTAGACGCCCCAGTGAAAATAGATGCCGAACTTTGCGTTACGGAACCATTCGGGCGCCTCGTTGTGTTGTTTCAGGGATTCCCAATCGGCCTTATACCTTGGCCCTGCGCTAACCTGTATCTCGCCGCGTGAAGAGCTCGACAAGAGGATGCAAAGAAACACACTCATCGAACAGATTGTTCCTGCAAACATTGGTCATCCTCGATCGGGACAGTTGCCCACAATAAGGTCGGTTCCTGCCTTGTGCCGGTGCACACGGTTTCAATAGAATATCAGGCCCGTCGTGAAAAATCAAGTTTTCCTGTTGGCACACTCTGCGGACCGCAGGGCTGCAGGGAGTCAGGTCCAAGCGCTGAGGAAAAAGGCAATGTGTTGGAGCCGTTTGGCGGTCCTTGTTCTTTGAGAAGGCTGTGCTTCATCAGAATTATTTTCTAACGACATCGTCGATTCGGTAGATGACCTTCTCCATCGGCTCTTCCGTGTTCGGCAAGTCGGGATTCGCTTCGCCCGCGACCTTGTCCCGAAACTCGCCCGTCCGAAAGCTAACGGCATAAACCATCGAACAAGGTTCTGCCGGCGCCGCATCTTTCAGCACCGCCTTGCCGTCACGCACCAGCGTGAATCGACCGTCCTTAATCCTGATAGTAAACTCGCTCCACTTATTCGCTTCATAGGTTCCCACGTCCACAGTCTCTTGCCCGTTCGTGGTCTGGACTTGCCCTTTGTCGTTCAGGATAAGCCGCACCGGACGCGCACCACGATCACCGAGCAAGTCGATCCCCAGCCGCCCGCGGTCAGCCTGGCCTGCCGCAATCCGGAAAGAGACATCTGCCGCAATGCCGGCTGGAAACGTCCGGATCCCGCGGGCGTAGTCAACAGGCTCACGGTCTTCCAGTTCAAGGTAGCGGTTATCACCGGCCGGGTCCTGAGCAATCCGCACTGCCGCCCACATCGGCGAGTAAATGTTCCACCCCGGAACGCGGGGACCCGTCTGGATGTTGTCAAAAGTGTCATTCACCGCATCCTTTGTATCGGCCACAATCGGCAAAGGAATCCGGCTCACCCAGATGTCCTCCTTGTGCACGCTGTAAATGACCCAGATGGCGCTCTTATCCACGCTTGCAGCATCGCCGGCCCACTCGCTGACCCCGCGAACGTACTGAGCACCGAGGTTCTTGTCATTTCCCGAATAGCGCTGAGGCGGCTCCTCGCCATGGACTACGCGCATGTCCCGAAATGTGATCCCGTCGTCGCTCGTGATAATCGCCAGCGGATATCGCTCGCCGCGCTGCGGGTTGTAAAGCATCGCATAGCGACCGTCCGCAGTCTTCTGCGCCCATACCTTCGCCATGCCCGTCACTATCCCTTTTGGGACGACCGGCAGCGACCAGCTCTGCCCCTCATCGAACGATTCGGTCACGAACCCCATCTTGCAGATGCCCACCAGCGCGCCGTCCTGGCGGTGGTAGAAGCAAAAGGCCTTGCCGAAATCCCCGGGCTTATCGCCATTAGGCCAGTTATCGTCCTTGTGCCATTTCATCTTCCTATCGCCAAGGAGATTGCCGTAGTCCTGCTGTTCCAGCAGCGGCTTATTATTATAAGCCTCTCTGCAGGCCGCCACGAATCCTGCATCCTTCGACTCCTCAAATGACGCCGGATAGTCCGGGCCCGGCTTGATCAGCGTATAAATCTCGCCCAGTTTATGGTCGGCCGTAATCTCCCGAACGAGCAGTACCGATTTCATCTTTTCCTTCATCCGCTTGACGTTCTTCCTCGGGCCCGCCGCAAACACCAGCATCCGGTCGTTCGAGGCACGGAAAAAGTAGAAACGAAGGTTCCAGGCCTCGTTGGGAGGATACAAATCCTTCGGCTCCGTCCAGTTGAACCCGTCGCTGCTCGTCGAGTAAACCAGCCGGCAGGGGAACGTGTCCTCGTCTACTGGGCTCATGTCCCACACAGCGTAGAAACGTCCCTTCCAGCAGGCAAGGTCTATGTGATGATGATATGTATAGCCCGGCCCCCCGTCGAATAACGACGAAGGCTTGCGGTTGCCCCGGTAAACTTGGATGTTCTGCACACCGGGGCTGTACATAAGACGCCCATCAGGCGCCTTGCTGTCCGGCAGCCCCGGGCCTATGTATTGAACGGGCATTTCCGCGCTGCCAACTGCCGCCTCAGACGCCCATCCCGCGACACTGAAAACCATACCCGCGAGCATTGCCAACAATGCTCGATGTAATGATTTCTTCATTTCAAACCATCTCCACGACAATTCCAATACCTCTTTCGTTGTCAAATGAACCTTAACATTTAATTTCCACGTGCAATTGCCCGCATCGAGCATGATGCCTCGCCTTGCTCATTATTTGGTAACTACGTCGTCGATCCGGTAGCTCGCCTTTGCCACAGGCTCTTCCGAGTTCGGAATATCATCATCGGCACGCCCGTCCGGTTTGCCGCGATACTCACCAGTGCGGAAAGAAATTGCATACACCATCGGCGATGGCTCCGCAAACCCCGCATCCTTGAGCACCTCACGGCCGTTTACCTTCAGTGTGTACGTGCCGGCACCGCAATCAACTCCGATATTACAATTAAGCCATTTACCCGGCTCGTATGCCGTCACTTCTATCGGCGCGATCCTCGCCTCCTCCCTGTAGCTCACCGCCGAAGCAGGGACGATAGTCGCGCTCTGCCCCGCCCAGGACCACGAAAGAACCAGCATGGCTTTGCCTTGCTCGGAGGTGAACTCAATAGTAATGGGCATCCTCTCCCCCTTCATCATTGCGACTTTTCCTTCACGGGCGCCTCTGGCCGATAACCCGTCGATGACAATCTTATCCCCTATCAAAAGACGCAAACCATCCGTCGCGTCGGCGGTGAAAGTCACCTCCCCGCTGTACGGACCTTCGATAACACCCGTCCACCGGGCGCTCCAGTCATTGCCTTTGCTATCACCCCAGTTCTGCTGCAGATTCCCGAGCACATCAACCTCATCATCCGGGTCCCGAAAATCCACCTTATTGAAATATTTACCGCTCAGCCCCGGCGAGTATGATTCCACCGCCGACCGTCGCGCGTCAACAGCCTGTAATTTATCCTTGTCGTTCAGTATCAGCCGCACCGGACGCGAACCCAGTTCACCGAGCAAATCAATCTCGCACCTGCCGGTCCCGGCCTGCTCGGCAGCCACCTTGAAACTCACATCAACTTTACTGCTCTGCGGGAAAACCCTGACCGCCCGCGCATAATCCGTCGGCTCGCGGTCCTCGAGCTGCAGGTAATGATTCTTCCCGCCTGCTTCTGCCGCAATGCTCACCGGCGCCCAAAGCAGCGAATATGTATGCCACCCCGGCACGCGAGGCCCCACCGCCATGCCGTCAAAGTTGTCATTAACATGCCCCTGCGCATCGGCAGCGACCGGAACGGTGACACGGCTCACCCAGATGTCTTCCTTGTTCATGCTGTAAACCGTCCAGATGCAGTCCTTCTCATTACGCGACCCGTCGCTCCCCCATTCACTTATCCCCCGGAGGTACTGCGGCCCGATGTCTTTAGCCCTACCCTCATAACGCTGCGGCGCAACCTCGCCGTGCACCGCTCGCATATCCCGGAACGTAATACCGTCGTCACTCGTGGTTATGGCCATCGGATAACGATGGTCCATCTGCGGAATATAAATCATCGCATAGCGCCCGTCAGGCGTCTTCTGCGCCCAAAGCTTCCCGCCGCCGCCTTTGATTCCGGGCGGAATTACCGGAAAAGACCACGTCTGCCCCTCATCTTTCGATTGCGTCACCCAGCCCATCTTGCAGGTCCCGACTAACGTGCCGTCGGCGCGGTGGTAGAAACACAGGGATTTGCCGAACACCCAAAGGTCTCCGCCGATAGAGGGAACCTCGCCCCCGGGCCAGTTCTTATCCTCGTGCCATTTCATCTTACTGTCGCCCAACAACAGCCCGTAATCTCCCTGCTCCAGAAGCGGCTTATTGGCAATCGCTTCCCGGCACGCCTGAAGAAAACCGGCGTCCCCGCTCTGTTCGTATGAAAGCGGATGACCCGGCCCCGGCTTGATCAGAGTATAAATCTCACCCAGCTTGTGGTCAGCCGTAATCTCGCGAACATAAAGCCTGTCTTTATTCGATTCACTGATATTGTCCGTCGGATACCACCCCGCCGCAAAGACAAGCATCCGGTCGTTGCTCGAATGAAAGAAATAGAAGCGAAGGTTGTAAGCCTTGTTAAAAGGATAAAGGTCCTTCGGCTCGCTCCAGTTGAAGCCGTCATCGCTCGTCGAGTACACAAGGTGACACGGCGGATTATCCTCCCCCACGTGAGTCATATCCCATATCGCGTGAAGCTTGCCCTTCCAGCATCCGATACCGATATGATGCTGATAAGTCCACCCCTTAGAGTTCTCAGGGTCGTTGGGAAAATTCGGCGGGTGTTTCCGGTTAGCCCGGCTGATCTGAATGTTCTGAACCGCCGGACAGTACATCAGCCGACCATCCGCCGCCTCGCCGTCCGGCAGATCCGGCCCCACATATTGCAGAGGCAGTTCCGCACTTCCCGGCACCGCCTTAGCCGCCAGCCCCTCCCGAGAAAACCCCGGCAAACAAAGCACAAATAACAGTATCGAAACCATACTTGCTCTCTTCATACCAAATCCTTTCTATCGGCTGTTTTCAGTGACCAATCAGTTTGAACTGCTTGTATTCGAACAGGGATTCGCTAAAGTGACGTGTCAAACCCCGGTTTTTATGCAAGGAAAAGCCGACGATCACCTTTTTCGTGGGGGGAGCCGTGTTCGTCCTATCAAGAGCCGGTGACAAAACTGGCTTTGTAGCGAGGTCGAGCGAAAAGGTCGGCCACAGTACCGCAGCCGGCAAATGCCCAGAGGCAACTTGCACCTGGTCGGCGAAGACGTATGACGCCGAGAACGGCGGCGCCGATCTCGCCAGCCGACCGCAGTAGAAGTCAAGTCGAAGATAGCATTATCGACAGGGTCATCCGCCCCCCGGCAAATCACGGGTTTGCCGGCAGCGCCTTTTCAGTCGTCAATTATCAAACCCTGTGCCCTGAATTTGTCCCCCAGAATATCTTCCCAGTCGTAATCTTTCATCCTGTATTTGTTGGCCGCAATTGTTGCAATCCCGGCCAGCCTCTCCTCCTCCGAATCCATCTTCCGGATTTCCGCAAACATCTCCTTCAACTGCAAGCCGTGATTAAACGGAATATCTATCATATCGAGATTTGCGCCGCGGCTAATCTGCTTGGCCCCGTACCTCGGTACGCTCGTCTGCAAACCGATACTCTGAAACAGCGCCTCGGCCATTTCGAAAACCCGCGCGCGAAGTTCGGAATTCACCCTGTAATTATCGGCCTTGTCCAGCACCGCCTCTGCCGCATCAAGCGCCTTGGCCGAACCAAGCTCACCGGCGCCTCTGAGAACCTCGAGCGCTTCTCTCTCAAGTTTCTGCTCGTATTCGAGCCGGGCCTTGATATACGCATCGTAGTAAGCACGGTAAAGTCCCTGCTGAAATCGCCAGTTCAGCTTGTCCTGCGGCGTCGCATTCTTCTCCATCGACTGAAACAGTTTCAGCGTCTCAAAGACGCCGTCGTTGTCCCTCAAAGGACCTTTCCAGTTGCGCTCAAGACCAAGCAGGCCCATCGCGAAAGTCTGCTCGTATTCTTTACTGATAAAGTACCTGCTATATTCAACGAGGATATCATCGACCTTCATCTCGGGGTCCCAGCCAAGACAGCTCCAGACAACCTTGTTCAAATCGTCGTTGCAGCCCTCGCTGTAGCTGATAAAGCCGATCGCATACTGCTGCAGGTCCCTGAATATCTTCGCAAAAGCGCGTGGCCGCGGATTAATCGGCTCACGCCCAAGAGTATCCTCAAACGCGCCATCCCAGTTATCCACTTCGTACTGGCAGCTCTTGGAATGAGTTATATCGGGATAACGCCGTATCGGAAATCGCTCCGGAACGTCCCTTCGCATCTGAGGCAGACTTGTCTCCGTCGCCGGACCGAACACCACGCCGGCGAGCCAGTCGGCTTTTCCGCTCCGCAGCGTATCATAGAACACCTTCGTCCAGCCCATACTCCTGCTCTTGTCGTCATAATTCTGAATCGAACTCCAGATTGTAGCTTTTGGATGATAACGGTTCAGGATTTTCTTAAGCCCTTCCATGTGCGGGAAAAGGTATTTCGGATCCATTTCACTTGGGTCTCCGCTGGGGACAAAGACCGCGTCAACGCGAGGCAGCCTGCTGAGCACATCGTCCCGATTCTTCAGCGCACCTGCCATAATCTCCGGGGTGACCTCGCCTTTGATCCGGAACTCCATCACAGGATACCATATCCACACATCCAGACCATAATCGTCCGCCAGCTTCGACTGCGCGATCATCATGTCCATAGGCTTTTTGGGCATCAAAGGACTGTCAGGAAGGTCGTCCGTCACAGGCGGAACAATTTCAACCGCGTTCATTCCGAAAACTATCATGTCACGCAAGTACTGCTCCCACTTCTCAACCGTCCACGCGTCATAAGAATTCGTCTTCGCCCGGTAGCCCATCTGATGTCCCCGCAGAGCATACTTCGGCGCCGTCGCGACCTTAATTGCGCCATCGACCAGGACCTTGTCCCTGCCCATCTCCAGCTCCCGAAGGAACCTGCCCACCGCGTACAACGCGCCGCGGTCGTCGTGACCCGCAAGGCAAATCACCGGCCTGTCCTTGCTCCTGTCAATCCATATCGCATAAGCATCCGCTTTTTGGGGGACCGACAAGCCCTGGGGCGGCTCACCGACCACGCTGCCGACCTCCTTGCCCGTCCCCATTACGATGGCCGGCGCGTTGGTGGTGGGCATTCGCCTGACAACCTCAAGGCCTATCCGCGTCCGCTTCTCAATCTCGTCGTGCAGCATATCAGCGGCGCTCGCCTGTATCCTGCTCTGTTTATTCAACGCAACGACCTTTGCCTTCGAAAGATCGATTTTACCCACAGCAGAAACGGCCTTGGCGGCCGGCCCCTGCTGAGAAAATCCCGCCAAACAAACCACAAACAATATTATCAAGCCCACACTTGTTCTTTTCATACCATAGTCCTTCCTATTAGCTGCTTTTAGTGACCAATCAGTATGAATTACCTGTATTCGAACAGGGATTCATTAAACTGACGTGCCAAACCCTGATTTTTGTGCAATGACAACCCGACAATCACCTTTTTCGTGGGCTACGGGCCTGTTTGCCCTATTCAGTCAAAATGCCCCTTCCCATTCGCCGTTTCAGGCAGGGTTTTCGCCCGTCCGTTACGGTTTTACGCCGGAAGTCCGGAACTCGTCAATATCGAAAACAGCATTAACCACAGGGTCATCCGCCCCCGGCAGGTCTCCCCCGCCCTTAAGGCACCCATTGTCACCCGAACCGTATCTGCTAAAGTCTGTCATCCTGTAAGCCCCGGTGCGAAACTCGATGCGTTCAACCGTCGGCACCCGGAACCTTGACGGATAGGGCTTATCGGCAAAGGTCAGAGCTTCGGAAAAGGCCGCATCGGAAACCACCACCTTGCCGTTCAATTTCAGGTCGTACACACCCGTTACAGTGTCAAGGGCGATATCGAATTTGAGCCACTTGCCGGCGGCAAATGTCCCGACGTCTGTTAATTCGGCTCCCTTGTTTGCCTCGATCCTGCCGCCCTCGACCTTGATTCGGACAGGTCTTTGGCCCTTATAGTTGAGAACTTCGATCTCAACATCACCCTTGTTCTTCTGATGCGGGCGCAGCTTGAATGACAGATTCGTCAGCGTCGCCTCAGGAAATACCCGAACAGCCTTGGCATACTCATAAGGGTCCTTGTCCTGGAGCCTGAGGACCTTATTGCCTTTGTCCGCGACAACAGCTATAGGCGTCCAGATGCCGCTGTAAATATTCCAGTTGGTCACGACCTGTCCCGGTTCCATGTTTTCAAAATCGTCACTCACATCCTTATCAACGATCCCCGTAATTGGAACCGGAACCCGCGAAACCCAGATATCTTCCTTGTTGCAGGAATAAGTCAGCCACATCCCCTTATCGGGAGGCATTCCGTTGCCCGGAATGATCCCGCGAATATACCCGCTTCCGCCGCCGTCCTTCGAGTGTCCCCCGAAACGTGTGGGAGGGGCTTCCGCATGCGCGTTGAGGAAATACGTATTGAAATTTAGACCATCGTCGCTCGTGATTACCGAAAGCGGGTGACGGCCCTCCAGAACCGGATTATAGACCAGTGCATATCGACCGTCAGACGTGCGCTGTCCCCATATCTTGGCACTGCTGTAATAGATGTCCCTTCCCATCCCCACAACCTTGATATGACCTCGCTCCCATTTATCAGCCAGCGCCATCCACCGATTTTTCCACATGCCGACTATCCGTCCGTCCGGCAGGGTGTACCAGTTAAAGCCCTTGGCATCGAAGTCACCATCATCGGGCACCACGGCACAGGAGCGACCGCCGTCGTCGCGCTCCTCCTCGTACCACTGCTGGACCATCAGGTTGTTTGCGAGCAGCTCGTCAACGGCCTTTACGAATTCCTTGTCCGCGGCTTCCTTGTAGAACGAAAAATGCGGCGAGTCATCCTTGCTGAACCTTTGGTGCTTGTTGTAGCGCACCCAATAAATCGGGCCGTATTTGCCCGGAGCATAAATTTCTCTGATGACCCTTCCGACACCGTTGCCGTTATTCGGTGAGGGCGGCATCCCGTAAAACCCGCTGACCAGCAAACGCCCGTCCTTTGCGACGTAAAACGCCATCCGCTGATGGGCGATGCTGTACTGCACCTGGTCGCCTTTGTTTCTGTTGCGGAACCTTTTCGCCGGAAAGATGGTCTCAGGCTTCTCCCAGTTCCTTCCATCCTTTGACCACGTTATCAGGTCGTAACACGGCTCTTCGTGTTCGTTGGTAGGTCCGCTACGATAGAAAAGCCAGAACATATCCCGCCAGTAACAAAGCATTGGAGCGTGATTGTACATGAAGCCTATCTTCTCATATCCATCCTCAGGATAGTAAGGAACATCCTTGACCGCAAGTTCCGGCTTCGTCCGGTTGCTTCGCATGACCTGAAAACTGTGCGCACCGACAATCGGCCTCAGCCGCCCGTCATGATACTCCAGGTTCACCACTGATGGCTGACCGCCGGTGAAACGCGGCAACAGGGGCGATACCTTTGCATCTTCATCGTCACGTCTTTGGTCCTCCAGGCCACAACCTGGAATATCATCTTCGTCATACTTTAGTTCGTCATTAAACACAATCGCCTTTGGCTGTCCCGGCCACTGCCAGTAAATACGCAGATACGACGGGCTTTCGAGAGCAACATATTCAATCTGAATCCAGTCTCCACCGTCCTTGGCCATCCTCGTGGCAGCAGTAAGGGGCCCGGCTTTGGTTATCGTGTCGATGACCACATAGCCCGCAATCGTCAGCCGAATCTTACCGTTGGTTTCGGCGGTAAAAGTGACATCGCCGAAATAAGGCCCGTTGACCCCGCCGTACCATCGGGCCGACCACCCTTTACCACGCTCCGGGCCCCAGCTCATATCCAGGCTGGGCAATACATCCAGACCGCTCCGAGGATTCGTAAAATCCATACTATCGAACAATATCCCCGCAAGCACGCCCCCCTCCGCATAAGCAAAGCTCGACATTGCCAAAATACAAAACCAAATCAGCCCAAAAGATACTTTCATTACCTTGTTCATCCTGTGTTCCTTTCGAATGTTTGCTAATTTCAACGGCTGTCAATAAACGCCCAAAACGCACTAACATACTCTATTGAGTCGGTTCCAAATTCCCGGTCATCACGTCGTCGATGCGGTAGGAGATCTTCACCAATGGCTCTTCCGTGTTGAGCAGGTCCTGCGTGGAGACCATACTGCGATACTTGACCGTCTTGTCGCCCGTACGGAACGAAAGGGCGTACACCATAGACGATGGTTCCGCGAAATCGGCGTCCTTGATAATTTCCCGACCGTTCACGGCGACCCTGTACTTGCCGGTCGAGCAATCAGCATGGATCCTGAAATCGTTCCAGATATTAGCTTCGTAAGGACAGACGTCAACGGGTGCAATATAGCCATCAGCATAGCGGTGCCTGAAATCGAAGATATTGTACTTTTCAGGCATCGCAGCCGGGTCATGGCTCAAGGCTTCGGCTGGAACAACGGTTTTCGGTTGTCCGTTCCATTGCCAGAAAAGCTTTAGCCTGGCTTTTCCAGAGGACGATTCGAATTCGAGGGTGATGGGCATCTTTTTCCCTTCGGTCATGTTGATTTTGCCCGAGCGGTCAGCTTTTTCTGATAGCCCGTCGATAACGATGGTGCCCCCGATTTCCAGACGGATACCATCGATCGCCAGCGCCTCAAAACGAACCTCCCCGGTATAGGGTCCCTCGATGAAACCTCTCCACCTCGCGCTCCAGGTGCTGCCTCTGCTCTTGCCCCAGTCCTGATCCACGCTCAGCAGTGGATCGACGTTCATCATGTAATCAAGACTATCCTCCGGGTCATCAAAACCCACGTTGTTATAATAGGTGCCTACAAGCCCTGCTCCCGGCGCCCGCAATGTTTCCACCTGCCTGGGTGCTTGTCCCTTAACGGCCTGTATCCGTCCCCGGTCATTGAGAACGATACGTACCGGACGCGTGCCCAGATCACCAAGAAGTTCGATATTGAGTTTTCCGCGATCTGCCTGCCCGGCGTTGACCCTGAATGACACATCTACCGTCTTGCCGGACGCAAACGTGCGGATAGCACGCGCATAATCTGTCGGCTCACGATCGGCCAGTTCAAGATACTTATTGGATGCGCCCGGTTCGGATACTACGCGTACCGGCGCCCATATCGGCGAGTACGTGTTCCACCCCGGCACCCGCGGCCCGGCCGAAAACTCGTCGAAGGTATCGTGCACAGGCCCCTCGGTCCCCGCCGCAATCGGTACGGGAATCCGGCTCACCCAGATGTCCTCCTTGTTCACGCTGTAGATTACCCAGATGGAGTCATTGTCCAGACTCGGCGCGTCGCCCCCCCATTCGGCGACCCCGCGCAGGTACTGCGGGCCGCCGCCCTTGGCTCTGCCCGCGTAGCGCTGCGGCGACACCTCGCCGTGGATTACTCGCATGTCGCCGAACGTAATGCCGTCGTCGCTTGTAGTAACCGCCATCGGATAACGCGCGCTTCGCTGGGGAATATAGATCATTGCATACCGGCCGTCGGGCGTCTCCTGCGCCCACAGCTTTCCGCTGCCGCCCACCACTCCTTTCGGAATCACCGGCAGCGACCACGTCTTGCCCTCATCAGCCGATTGTGTCACAAATCCCATCTTGCATAGACCAACCAAAGTACCGTCCTTGCGATGGAAGAAACACAGGGCCTTGCCGAATACCCAGAAGTCACCCACACCGCCGATGCTGCCCCCGGGCCAGTTCTTCTCGTCGTGCCATTTCATTCGCCTCTCACCTAACAGCACACCGTAGTCCGCCTGTTCGAGCAGCGGCCTATTGTTGACTGCCTCACGGCAGGCCTCCACGAAGCCCGCGTCCTTGCTCTGCTCGAATAAAGGCGGATGACTCGGCCCCGGCTTTATTAACGTGTAGATCTCCCCCAGCTTATGATCGGCTGTTATCTCGCGAACCAACAACGTCTCTTTCTCGGCTTCAAGGATATCGTTGGTCGGGTAAAAGCCCGCCGCAAAGACAAGCATACGTCCGTTGCTCGAATGAAAGAAATAGAAACGCAGGTTATACGCTTTGTTGAAAGGATACAGGTCCTTGGCTTGTGACCAGTGAAATCCGTCGCTGCTCGTCGAGTACACAACGTGGCACGGCGGTATGTCCTCATCTTTGTGCGTCATGTCCCAGACGGCGTAGAGTTTCCCTTTCCAACAGCCGATGCCTGGGTGATGCTGATAGGTCCAGCCCAAACGATTCTCCTCGGCCGGCGGCAGATTCGGAGGGCGCCTGCGGTTGGCCCGGCTGATTTGGATGTTCTGAACCCCCGGACTGTACATAAGATGCCCGTCAGGCGCCCAGCGGTCCGCCAGCCCGGGGCCCAGGTATTGCAGGGGCAGTTCGTCGCTGCCCGGCATCGGTGCACCGGATGTGCTCACCGCCAAAGTATCACCCCCATCGATTCCCGTAACATAAGCTGCAACAAAACCATGTTGCACAGCTTCCTGAACAACCGACGGAATACGCGAAAGTGAAAGACCTTCAATAGCATAAACAAGGTTCGATGTCCCTGCCACGCAAACACAAACCAATATGATTTGCGCCATCCTCCTAATCATACTGTTCTCCTTTCTCACGAATCGACGGCGCCATGTTCTGAATTTCCACGCTTGCGTATATGACGCACAAGGCCGTGCTTCTTATGCACTGAGACCGGGCGGATTATACCACACCTGTTTATTTTTATCCCATCAGATATTTCGCGTCGGCGAACGAGTTGCCGACCCTCCGGCTGTTTCGACGTCACAGTTGCGCGGAGGAGTTGCGGCAGATTCCGAAACGCTCAATTCTGCTTCATCTGCCGGTTGGGGGGATGGAGAAGGGCTTGAAGAGACGCGAGCGTTTGCGCTGGTAGTTGTCGAACTCGATGGTCCAGTCGGGCCAGTTCGCGGGGCCCGTCCTGTTCTGGCGGGCTGCTAATTTTGCCGAATACTCCGCTATCGCCTGGGTAATCTTTGCGAGCATTTGCTGCTCTGAACGGAGCCTGCGTATCTTGTCGAAATTTTCTTTCATATCTTCACTGTCGTTGAGCGGCTCGTCGATGTCATCGAGGTTGGCGTAACGCTGCGAATGATGCTTCTTGACACTGTGCTGCATCCGGATGCTCTGGAACAACGCCTCGGCTAGCTCAAAGACCCTTTGGCGCAAATCCGCGGCCACCGGTTGCCTTTCGGCCCTATCGAGTATCGCCTCGGCCTCGTCAATTGCAGCCAGCGAACCAAGCCGTTCGGCGTTCTTCAGGACATCCATCGCCTGGGACTCAAGCTCCATCTCATATACCAGCCTGTGTCTGATGTAGGCATCATAATATGCTCGGTACAGAGCCTGCTGGAATCTCCAGTTCAGCTTATCCTGCGGTGTTGCATTCTCTTCCATATCCTGAAAGAGTTTCAAAGTCTCATACACACCGACATTATCATTCAGAGGCCCGACCCAGTTTTGCTCAAGAGCAAAGAGGCCCCGGGCGAACTTGTCCTCGTATCGCCGACCGATAAAGTACCTGCTGTACTCTTTGACGATATCCTCGACGTTCATGTCCGGGTCCCAGCCGAGGCAGCTCCACAGGATTTTGTTGAAGTCATCGTTGCATCCTTCGCTGTAGCTGATAAAGCCGACGGCGTCATCCGCGGTGGCCCTGAAGATCTGGGCGTAAGCGACCGGGCGTGGATTGATAGGCTCCCGGCCCAGCGTTTTATCGAAGGCTTCGTCCCAATCCTGCACTGCATAGGGACAACTGGTGCAATGCGTAATATCCGGGTACCGTCTTATGGGATACTTTGCGGGGACATCCTTTCTCAGGTCGGGCAGGCTCACCGGTACGGTAGGCCCGAACACGATGCCGTCGAGCCATTCCGGTCTTTCGTTTTGCAGGATGTCGATAAATGCCTTGTACCAGCCAGCGGTGTCTTTGCCGTTGCGGTCGAAGTTCTGAGGCGAGACCCATATCCGGGCACCGGGGTGGTACTTGTTGAGGACCTTCTTTTGCTTTTCCATGAAAGGCAGCAGTATTGCCGGATGCGTATTTCCAGGGTCGCCGCCGGGAACAAAAACATCGTCGATCCTCGGCAGCCTGTGAAATATCTCGCCCCATTCTTTCAGAGATTCGTCTATGGTTCTTTCGTCAGCATAGTCAACCTTTTTGCCGTCTTTTTCGTCGAGGGCGGTAAACCAAACCCAGACGTCCAGTCCGTAATCTGCCGCTAATTGCGACATCAAAACCATCATCTCGAGTTTGGGCTTTGGAAAGTACGGGCTGTCCTCGGCATCGTCGCTGGTCGGCGGAATCAGTTCGATCGCGTTGGTTCCGAAGACGACCAGGTCGCGGTAATATTGCTCCCACATTGCGACATCCCAGCCGTCGTAAGAATTGGTCTTGGGCCTGTAACCGAGCTGATGTCCCCGGAGCGGATACCTCGGCGCGGTGGATATTTTGATGTCCCTATCAATCTTTAATGCGTCTCTGTGCATATCGAGGACGCGGAGCAGCCTTCCGACGGCGAACAGTGTCCCCCTTTCGTCGCGGCCGGCGGGACAGACCGTTGCGGCCGGTCGCTTCGACGTATCTATCCAGAGAGCATAACCATCTGCCTTTTGCGGAACGGGGCATGCCGGGTCGGGCTGGAATGATTGTTCGGCGAGTTGTTTGGCGGTTGCGATTAGAATTACGGTCTGGTTATCGTCCGGCATCCGCGCGACGATGCCGAGCCTTATTCTCGTTCGCTTTTCTATTTCGTCGGCGAGCATATCGGCTGCGTTGGCCATCATCTTGTTCTTGGGATTGAGCAGGACGATTTTTGCGTTGGAGAGGTCAAGCCGGGCGGCCAAAACAGTGGTTGAGATTGTTGCAACCAGCGCCAGTAGTAGACCACCTTTCTTTTGCATGATGTTTTCCTTACAGAATCTGCAATTTGGCCCTTGCTGTCGAAGGACTTTTTGACTTTCCTCTCAGCATCATATATCCTCCCGTCCTTTTTCAGTGCTGTTCGGCAGCCGACGAATTGATTGGCGAAGGATTGATGCGCTCGTCAATCACTCTGACGCCCGGCTCGAACTGCATCTCGAACAGCTCGTCAGGTAATTGCTCGTTGACACGGACCTCAGTCACCTTCAGGTCGCGGCGGGAATCCTGATAGACTGTGAGCCATTTGCGGTTATACAATTCACAGCCCTGGGTCATTGGATACCAACAGCCCGGTGCGACCTCTTTGTAGTCCAGGGTCCAATACTCAAAGGTTTTCCCGCCGCCGCTATCCAGAAGCATATTGCCGTACAGCAAGCAATCCTTTATGCCAACGTACCAGCGTCTAACTCGTCCTCTGAAAGCCGGCGGCTCGCACTCGAGGACGTAACAATCAACCCCCCGATAGGCTTCGCGCCCGACACAGGCAAAGCCTTCGGCTGGGCCCCATTCATTGAGCATCTGCTCATTGCTTATCGGGGCCGACCAGAAGACATGCGCTTGGGCCCTTGGCCAGCTCATGTCAAGAAACAACTCGCAGGCAATGTTATTGGCATCGTTTATCAAATAGAACTCGTTTGGTGGAGTGAAGTACTTATTGTAAGAGAAATGTTCTTTGCCACTGAAGATCTCGAGCAAGCGCATTCTTCCTGGTGTGTCTCTGAGCAGCCTCAGGCACTTCTTTTCGCCTGGTTTTTGTCTGACGGCGAATTCAAGGCTGTCGGTAAAGCCGGATTTTAGTCCCCAGTCCCGGTTGGGGTCAATTTTCTTGTTAGGGTATTGCTGTTTCAACTCTTTGCGATAGGCAGCGATACCTTCGGGTGTTTTCGTCCAGGTGCTATTAACTCGAATCAGCAAACTGTTCACATCATGTATCCAGTTTTCACTTTGGCGCACGGCCCTGACCAACCCAGGTGCGTCGATGCCGGCCAGTTCTCTGTTGGTCCTGATTGTCTTTATCGTCCGGAACACTGCGGCCAGGACAATAAGAAACACACCCAGCCAAATCAGCAAGCGGTAAGCCGTTTTCCTGGGCCGCGATTTGTTATTTGCCATTGGTTCCACTGCCTTTCTCTCCAAATTCACCGGCCTATTTTACCTTGATGAACGGCCTTATTACAAGGGATACTCCACGGCCGCGCGGTGTAATGGGTGCGGGTCATGATTCTGGTGTGCTTTCTCCGGCGTCTTTGATCGCTTCCTCCAGGTGACGCAGCAGGTAGTCTTTGGCAGGTCCGCCGAGGTGCTGCCAGGGGAGAATCTCATCGGGGGCGAACTGTTTTTGGGCGAGGGCGTCGAGTCTTAAGCCGAATTTTTCGAAGCCGTTTTGCCAGATTTCGTAATTGAAACATTCGTCCCAGAGGTCGAATTTTGCGCCGTCCCGCCAGGCGTGTTCGATCACATCGCACAGGCGTCTGTCGCCGCGGCCGACGGCCGATTCGAGGATGCTGCGGTCGATGCGATGGAATTTGAACTGGAGGAATCTTGCGCGGAGGTTTCTTTTCTCATCGAGAATCAGCTGCTTTGCGTGCTCGAAGTAGCTGAGCGGTTTTTGTGCGAGCCAGCCGAAGGGCGTATGAGGTTTGGGGACGAGCCAGCTTACGGTAACGTTGATTTGGCCGGTTTTGTTGTCAATTTCTTTGCGCAGCCTGGCCAAGTCATAGCACAGCCTTACAATTTGTTTGATGTCCTGCTCGGTTTCGCCGGGCAGGCCGACCATAAAGTAGAGTTTCAATTTCTGCCAGCCGGCGCGGTAGGCGGCCTCGACGCCGGCGAACAGGTCCTCGTCTTTCAGGGGCTTGTTGATAATTTGTCTTAGTTTTTCGCCGGCGGCTTCGACGGCTATGGTCAGGCCGCTCTTTCGTACGGATTTGACGAGGATGGGCAGGAGCTTCAACTGCTGGTCAACACGCAGGCTGGGCAGTGACAGGCCGACGTATTTGTCCTGAAAATATGCGTGCAGTCGTGAGACCAACTCTTCGAGGTGAGGATAATCGGCAGTTGATAAACTCAACAGGCTGACGGTGTCGAAGCCGGTCGCGTGGTAACAGGTTTCGGCGATGTCGACGATTTTTTCGACGCTTCTATAGCGAATGGGTCTGCGGCAGAAGCTTGCCTGGCAGAATCGGCATCGGCCGGGACAGCCCCGCATAATCTCGACCGTGACACGCTCGTGCACGGCCTCGGCGAACGGCACAATCGGACGCAGCGGAACGGGCGCGTTTTCAAAATCCTCTACGACGGCATTTTTGAATTGCGCGGGCAAATCGGGCTGAGTTGGCTCAAAAGACTTTATCCTGTCACCGTCATACTCGAATTTGTAGAGGGCGGGGACATAAGCCCAGTCAAACTTTTTCGCGGCCTTTAGCAGCATTTGCCGCTTTGTGCCGCCAGCGTCTTTTTCGGCTTTGACAAGTCGTATCAGCTCGACTATCGCCGCTTCGGCTTCGCCCAATACGAACAGGTCGATGAATTCGGCGACGGGCTCGCAGCAGTTTGCCATACCGGCGCCGGCGATGACCAGAGGGTCGTCTTCACCGCGCAGACTGCTGCGAACATTGAGGCCGCCAAGGTCGAGCATGTTCAGGACGTTCGTATAGCAAAGCTCGTTTGTCAGGCTAAAGCCGATGATATCGAAGCTTTTCAGGGCGGCTTTGGATTCGAGACTGAAAAGCGGAATGTTTTTCTTGCGGAGCAGCTCCTCGGCGTCGGTCCAGGGCGCAAAGACGCGCTCGGCGGCCGCGCCTTCGATGCTGTTGAGAATGTCGTAGATAATGGCGAGGCCCGTGTGCGACATTGCCACCTCGTAAACGTCAGGAAAGCACAGGGCGACAGTGACGTCGCACCGCCCAAGGTCCTTTTTGATTTGGTTTATCTCCCCGCCAATGTATCGGCTGGGCCTGCGCACAAACGGCAGGAAGTCCCCGTCGATTACCTCGTCTAATATTGTCACATCTTTCTTGGTCACGATAAGCATTATAGGTTGATTGTGGGCTTTTGAAAACCAGGGAGATTGTGATACCCAGCGCGGGAAACCTCTCTCTTCCAGTTTGGCCGCGGCGAGAACGTGTCCTTCCAACTTATTTCGAGCAAAGCGAAGCGAAGTCGAGAAATCTATTCCAACAAACTTCTCACCTCCCGACCGCTTCGCTGTCCTTCGGTCGAAATGAAGGTCGGTGCTCCGGCACTGAGAATGGAGCAAACGGATTATTTTCTATTGATTATTGCAGGGCTATGGGCTATCAAATCGCATATTGGGAAAGGTTTTTTATGAGTAAAAACAATGTTCGCATTGTGATTGGCCTCGTGGTTGGGGCGGCTGTGGTCGTGGCGGTGTTGGCTCGGCCGAAGGCGCCGGTCGAGGCGGACGGCGGATACCGCGCGGTCATGGGAACATTCGCCCGCGTGGTGGCGGTCGCAAAGAATTCGTCCGGCGCCAACAGCGCCGTTGAGGCTGCGTTTGCACAGCTGCGCAACGTGGACGCGCTGATGAGCGATTACAAGAGCGATTCGGAAATCAGCAGGGTGAATCGCGATGCTTACGAACGTCCGGTCAAGGTGAGCGAAGCGACTTTCGATGTCCTGCAAAAAGCGATTTACTTCAGCGAGCTTTCGGATGGCGCGTTCGATGTTACGGTGGGGCCGCTGGTGGACCTTTGGCGGCAGGCGGCGGAGGCAAACTCCGCCCCGACCGAGGCCGAGCTGAATCAGGCCCGCTCGAAGGTTGGCTATGAGAAGCTGCTGCTCGATGCGAATCAAATGAGCGTGCGATTTGCCTTCGATGGTATGCGGCTGGATTTGGGCGGCATCGCAAAAGGATACGCAATCGATAAGGCGATTGAGGCGATGTACAAAGGCGGCGCTCTGGGCGGGATGGTGGATATAGGCGGTGACATCCGCTGCTTCGGCGTGCCCACCAAAGGAAAAACACACTGGCTCATCGGCCTGCAGGACCCCAATAGAGCTGAAGACTGGCTCGCTACGGGCGAGACCTCGCTGGTTCTGAAATTGACCGACGATGCCATTGCCACCAGCGGCGACTATCGCCGATTCGTTTTAATCGACGGGGAAAAATACAGTCATATCGTCGATACAAAAACCGGACGCGGCAGCAAGGGCCTTTCCAGCGTGACCATCATTTGCAGCAATGCAATCGACGCCGATGCCCTGGCCACCGCAGTAAGCGTCATGGGACCGCAAAAAGGCCTCGCCCTGATTGAAAAATTGCCCGATACCGAGGCCATTTTGATATCTCCACCGCCGGAATATAAGCTCACAAAGAGCAGCGGTGCGGCTGAACATATACAATAGTCTTGGATTTTGGAAGACATTTGGTACTCTAACAGAATTATTGTCCGAACTACGGCACAAGGCAGTTGCGACCAATGCGTAAAGTCAACCGAACGAAAAGTAACCTGGCCAGGCTTACGGGTCTGCTCAAAGGCAAGAGCAGTCTGCTAATCGTGATGCAGGACAATCCCGACCCGGACGCCATCGGCGCGGCCGTCGCCCTTAAGGAGCTTGCAAACCGCACGGCGGGCCTCAGTTGCTCTCTTGCTTACGGCGGCGCCATCGGGCGGGCCGAAAACCGCGAATTAGTGAATTACCTGGGCCTCAATTTTCGCCCCTTCACGGAAGTCAAGCCCGAACAGTTCGACCTCGTCGCCCTGCTCGATACTCAGCCCGGAACCGGCAACAATCCGCTGCCCGCCGGGATGCTGCCGCACATCGTTATCGACCATCACCCGATCAGCAAGATTACTCGCCGCGTCGCTTTTACGGACATCCGCAGCCGATGCGGCGCCACTTCAACCCTGCTCTGGCAATATCTCTGCGCCGCCAGGGTCGTGCCTGATATTCCAACCGCGACGGCCCTGTTGTATGGAATTCTCTCCGATACTCAGGATATCGGCAGAGATGTCACGCAGGCGGACATCGAAGCGATGGAGGCCCTGTATCCGCTGGCCAATAAGCGGATGCTGCGGCAAATCCAGCACGGCAGGGTGCCGGACGCTTACTACCAAATGCTGGCGGCAGCGCTGGCCGGCACAAGAACCTACGCCAATTGTGCGGTCTGTGACCTTGGGGACGTGGACAATGCTGATATGATGGGAGAGGTCGCCGACCTTCTGCTTCGGCACGAGCGGCTAAGCTGGACGCTCTGCTACGGGGTTTACGCCGGCAGGATGCTGCTGTCGCTGCGCACCCAGGATACGCAGCGTCGGGCGGATGAGATTATTCGCCGGATAGTGCGCGGCATTGGCACGGGCGGGGGCCATGCCAGTATGGCCGGCGGGCAAATACCGCTCGACAAGCGTGCGGCACCGAGCAGAACCCGCTTAGGACGAATGGTCTGCCGACGGTTTCTGCAGGCGCTTGAGGTTGCAAATCGCAGGGGAAAATCACTGATTCGCACGCCCACCCCCGAGCGGACAAAAGCAAAAGGGCGGTAGCCGCGGGCGGAACTGTCACAAGACACGGTAGTTGTCACTCATAGGAATTGCTCGAAGCCTTTTCTTATCAACATCACCGCAATTGCGGCCAGCAGCAGGCTCGTCACCTTGGACAGGGCCTTGGACCCTGCCTGCCCAAGAAACTTCATCAGCACGAAAGAAGACCTGAAGATCAAACCGGCGACCAGAATATTTGCCAGAACCGACGCCATGGTCGGCAACAGTCCGTACTCGGGTATGATTACCAGTGAGGTCGTCAGGACCGCAGGCCCCACTATCAACGGCGTGCCCAGCGGAACCGCTCCAAGCTCCGGCCCCGGCAGGCGCCTTTTCTTCGTGGGGTTGGCGATATCAATAATCGCCAGAGAGAAAAGTATGGCGCCGCCCGCTATCATAAAATCTCCGAGCGTAATTCCGAGAACCCGGAAGACGAGCTTTCCGATGAGGATAAAGCCTACGGCCAATCCGCAAGCCGTGACCATCGACTGAACAATAATTCTCGATTTCTCCCGCTGCTCCAGCCCCTCCGTCAGCGAGACGAATATGGGCAGTACTCCCACGGCATCGACCGCCACAAAGATTGGTATGAACGACAATAAGATGTTCTTAATCATGACAGAGTCTCCATCAATCTCCAGCCGAAATCATCATCTCAGGCCGCCACAAGGAACGCGACGTAAGCGGCATACAGGACAAGAAAAACAACCGCTTCCCATCTGTCTAACATTTTCCGTTTTCCCGTGAACATAAAAAAGAACAGCAGCACGCTCGCAAAAACCAGCGCGCCAATATCGAAGTTGCGCTGCGTCTCGAAGGGAAGCGGCCTGATAAGCGAGCTTACACCCAATATGAAGAAGATATTGAATATGTTCGAGCCGACCACGTTGCCCACGGCAATTTCGGGGTTTCTCTTGTATGCGGCCACTGCTGAGGTTGCCAGTTCCGGAAGAGAGGTACCGACGGCGACAATCGTCAGGCCTATGGTCGCCTCGCCTGCGCCGACCGCCTTTGCCAAACTGACGCCGCCGTCAACGACAAACTTGCCGCCGAGAATCAGGCCTGCAAGGCCAAGTAAAACAAAGAGGATTATTCTCGCAGCCTTGTATGGGCCTTTGGGCAGGCAGGCGTCGGCTCCTTCGACCGGTCGGGCAATGCCCCAGGAATAAAAGAGGAATATGATGAAGAAGCTCAGAAGGACCAGCCCGTCGATTCGGGTGAGTGCGGAAGTTTCGGCGCCGTCGATGAGCCTGTCGTTGGCGAGGATGCCCACCACGGCCGCCGCCAGCAGGCTCAGCGGTATCTCCCTCCAAAGGGTGCCCCTGCCGACGGCCAATGGGCGAATTATTCCTGATATGCCGAGAATCAGCAGAATATTTGCGATGTTGCTGCCCAGTATGTTGCCGACGGCGATGCCCGCGCTGCCTTTGGCGCTGGCGGCGATGTTCACGAAAAGCTCCGGCAGCGACGTGCCGAATGCAACAACCGTCAGGCCCACCACAAGTTCGGATACCCGCAGCCTCCGCGCCAGCGCTGAGGCCCCATCCACCAGAAGGCCTGCGCCCTTGATTACGAGCACGAACCCCACCAGCATTACAAGCGAGTCTCGCACCATCTGCATTCGCCCTCAAGAACAATGGAGAATCAACCGAGATTCTCAACTATAATGATAGCAGCAAAATGCTCTCAGGCAACGATTGGCTTGCGGAAATTTCAAGAAGTGCGTCCTGCACTGTCGCCAACCGGCCAGAACCGGTTCCCAGGCCAGTTCGAGAAAGTGCTGATTGCGTTGCAGGCGGGGTATATAGCTGTCGAGATAACACGGGTCGCGGGTCGGGGAGATTCGTGAAATACCTTAGCATTTCAAAATAAATCTGCTATACTGAAACGCTCGATAAAGTAATGGTTTCCGGGGGTAACTGGTGACATGAACAAATCCCTATACGCAGCAGCAGTGACAGTGCTTTTGTTGTTGTCGGCGGTAGGCCAGGCGGGCGACTGGCCGCAGTTTCGCGGGCCGAATCGCGACGGCAAATCGACCGAGACCGGCCTGCTGAAAGAATGGCCGGCGGGCGGGCCGAAGCTGCTGTGGTCGTACGAAGGGCTCGGCGCGGGTTTTTCGACGGTTATTGTTGTGGATGGGACGGTTTATACCAATGGCGTGGTCGGCAAGGGGCCGAACGGGAGGCTGTTCGCGTTTGACATCGAGGGGAATCTGAAATGGAAGAAGGAGTACGGGCCTGAGTGGCACGGCAGGACCCCTGGTTCGCATACGCCGCCCACGTATGATTCCGGGCGGCTGTATCATATAAGCGGCGAATGCATCATGTCCTGTCTCGACGCCAAGACTGGTGACATCATCTGGTCCATCGATACGGCGAAGAAATTCGAGGGCGAGAATCTCAAGTGGGGTGTGGCGGAGGCGCCGCTTATTGACGGTGATAAGGTCATCTGCACGCCGGGCGGGTGGGATGCCACGGTGGTGGCGCTCGATAAGAAGAGCGCCGAGAAAGTAGTGTGGAGGACGAGGGGTCTTAGCGAGCTGAGCGCTTACTGTTCGCCGGTGGTTGCAGAGTGGGCGGGCAGGAGGCTTGTGCTGACGATGGTCGCCAAGTCGATTGTGTTTGTGGATATTGAAACGGGCGAGGTGGTTCTTCGGATTCTGCATACCGCAAAGTACGATATTTCGGCGGTGGCGCCGATTTTCAAGGATGGGATGCTCTATGTCACCAACGGCTACGGGTACGGCGGGATTATGTACGAGATAGCGCCGGACTTCAGCGGCTATACGAAGAAGTGGACGGACAAGAAACTCGACTGCCATCACGGCGGCGTGGTCCTGCTGGACGGACACATCTACGGGGCGGGGTCGAAGGAATGGGTGTGCCTTGAACTGGCTACGGGCAAGATAAAGTGGCAGGCCGAAGGCGTCGGCAAGGGGTCCGTTACTTATGCCGACGGAATGCTCTACTGCTACGGCGAAAAGAAAGGCACCCTCGCCCTTGTCGAGGCGACGCCCGCCGGCTACAAGGAGCACGGCTCATTCGATGTCCCGATGGGAACCGCCCAGCACTGGGCACATCCGGTGATAAGCGACGGCCGATTGTACATCCGCCACGGAAACGCCCTCATGGCTTACGACATCAACGCCGAGCAGAACTGAAGCGGGTATTATGTTGTGTTTTGGTTGCGTTGACGGTCTACTTCAGCTTGCCTCAGCACGACAAAAGCAATAGGCGATTCGATAAATAATGTGACTGCGAGATTGCCAAGGCCTGCTTTGCAGGCCTCGCAATGACGGCAGGGTGTTGGGTTATGCTTTTGCTTTTTCGGCGGGTGTTTTGGGTTGGCGGGGCGGGGGGGCGGTGGGGCCGCGGAAGACGATGACGCCGGTGGGGCATTTGTTCATGGCGGTTTCGGTCTTGTCGTCGGGCTGGTACTTTACGTGGTCGAGGCGGGCGAGATTATCCTCCACGGTAAAGATGTCACTTTGTTTTGCGCAGATGCCGCACCCGATGCAGCCGACCTTACACATCGAGCGGGTGACTTTGCCGGCCTCTCTGCTTCGACAGGCCACGGTCATCATGTTCTCGTGTGCAAAGGGGACCATTTCGATTATGTTGCGTGGACAGGCCTTGGAGCAGGCGGTGCATCCGGTGCATTTTTCGTAATCGACGGTTGCCAGGCCGTCAATGACGTGCAGGGCGTCGAACTTGCAGGCCCTTGTGCAGTCGCCGAATCCGAGGCAGCCGAACTTGCAGGCCTGAACGTTGGGCAGCGCGTTGACGGCGGTGCAGCTCGGTATCCCATGATACTCAGCGTAGTAGGTTCTGTCTTCCGTGTGTGCGCGGCAGTGCACGATTGGCCTTCGCATGGGTCCGGAGTCGCTTATATGCAGGTTCAGAACGGCGGCAATTCCTTCGGAGGTTTTTGGTCCGCCGGGTGCGCACTTGCCGATGAGCTCGGGATTTGCCAGCACGGCCTTGGCGTACGAGCCGCACCCCGCAAAGCCGCACGCCCCGCAGTCGAGGTTCGGAAGTGCCGCGTGTATCTGCTCCACCTTCGGGTCCACCTCGACCTTCAGCTTGATGCTGGCGATCAAAAGCACGATGGCAAAGCCCGCGCCCAGGCCCAACATTGTCAGGCCTGCCGGCCACGCACTGCTCCATAATTGAAAAATGTCCGATAGAATCATCTTATCATTCCGGCAAAACCCATAAAGGCCAGCGTGAGCAGGCCCGCGGTAATCAGCGTAATCGGCGCGCCCTTGAGGCACTGGGGGACATCGGCCAGGTTCAGGTTCTCCCTGATGCCGGCCATAATGCAAATCGCCATTGTAAAGCCGATGCCGGCGCCGAAGCTCAGCACCACCGCCTCGACCAGGTTGTCGATTTCCCACAGGTCGATGAACAGGCACAGGCCCAGAATCGCACAGTTTGTGGTTATCAGCGGCAGAAATATGCCAAAACTTTCATAGAGCGACGGAAAGAATTTTCGCAGGTACATCTCCACCAACTGCACGGCCCCGGCGATAACCAGGATAAAGCAGACGTAGCGGGTTACTTCGAGGCCGTATTGCATCAGAATCAGATGGTTAATCAGCCAGGTCAGCGTCCCGCTCAGTGTCACCACGAATGTGACGGCCAGGCCCATACCCAAGGCCATATCGATTCGCCCGGACACGCCCAGGTACGGACATATACCGAGAAACTTCGTGAACACAAGGTTGTTAATCAGGACGATAGAAATAAAACCCAGAAGCAGAACGGTAAGCGTGTCCATTGGTCCTTTCTCCTAAGCCTTCTTCTTCGTTATCGTGTTGACCAGTCCGAGCATCAGGCCCAGCGTTATGAAGGCCCCCACCGGCATGCTCATCGCCGCCCATGGGACAAATGCCTCGGGCATTACGCTCAACTCGAAAATCTTTCCCGTAGCCAGCATCTCGCGCACCGACGCCAGCACGCAAAGCGTCATGGTAAAGCCGAGCCCCATTCCAATCGCATCGACGAGACTGACGGCCAGGCCGTTCTTGCTGGCGCAGGCCTCTGCACGACAGATAATGATACAGTTGACGATGATGAGGGGGACATAGGGGCCGAGTCTTTCGCTCATCTCGGGCAGGAACGCCTTTAGGAACAGGTCGGCGATGGTGACAAAGGTCGCTATGGCCAGCGTGAACATCAGGATTCGCAGGTGCGGCTTGAGCAGCCTGCGCATGAGACTCACCACTATATTGCTGCACACCAGCACGAAGATGACGCTGCATCCCATAGTCAGGGCGGGCTTTACCGCCGCGGTGACCGCGAGCGTCGGGCACATCCCGAGCAGCAGCCGGAATACCGGGTTCTCCTGCCAAAGACCGGTAATGAATGTCCGGCTCAACAAAACTGTATCGGTTTTGCCGCTTGCCATTATTTCGTCAACCCCTTCGCCCGCAACTGCTCTTTCACATTGCCGATATACGTGTTGAATGTCTTCACCAGCGCCTCGCTGCTGACGGTCGCGCCGCTGATGGCGACGATTTCGGAGTCTATTTTTTTGTCGTCGCCGGTCTTTATCAGCTCCAGCTTGCCCGCCGGCGCACCTTCGAACTGCCCGCCGAGGTAATCTTCCTTGATCTTGTCACCGAAGCCCGGCGTCTCGTTACTTGCCAGCACCTTGAAACCAAAGAACTTCTCGCACTTCGCATCGACCGCGATAACTAACTTGATTTTATCTGCGAACCCAGAGCCGACGGCGATAAAGGCAAAGCCAACGGTCTTGCCGCCTCTGTCGAGGGCCCCGTAAATATCTGTCTTTATGACTTTGCCTTTTGCGGCCGGTATCTGGGCCGCTTCAACCGCAACATCAAAACTGTTCGCATCGGCAATGAGTGCGGTCATCAGGCGGTTGCGCTTGTCTATCTCGTTCTGCACGATTCTGCCGGACCAGGCAGCGTTCGTAACAGCGATGAGCAGGCCGAAAAAGAACGACGATACAATCAGCAGCCAGCTTTGTTCGAAGAAGTGTTTCACCTTAGACATGCGGCTTGCCTCCCGCCGGGATGAGCTTGCAGAACCGGTCAATCAAAGGCGTCACCGCATTCATCAGCAGAATCGAATACATCACGCCTTCCGGGTATTCGCCGACGACCCTTATGAGCATTGTGATTGTCCCCACGCCGATGCCGAAAATCCACATGCCTTTGGTGCTCAGAGGCGCCGTGACAGGGTCGGTGGCAATGAACAACGCGCCTATTAGCAGGCCGCCGGCGCACAGATGAAACACCGGTGAGGCGTATGCGTCGCTGTTTATTAAATAGGCCGCCCCTGCGAAGACAAAGGCCGAGACCATAACCGCCAATGGAATGTGAAAGCTGATCGTTCGTCTTATGAGCAGATAGAAGCCGCCGATTATGAGCGCCAAAGCGCTGGTCTCGCCGAGGCATCCGCCGACCTCACCGGTAAACGCGCTTTCCAAATTCGCGTCAACCGCTTGTGCGCTCGTTTGCGCCAGGGCCTTGGCACGGTCGTAAGCCTGGCGTTTTTGTTGGATTTCGGCGGAGCGCTGACTTGGCTCAGCCATATCAATTACCGTAGGTATCTCCCTGTCGTAAGCTCTTGCCTGCTTATCAGCTTTCATTTGCTGCTTGCTCCAGGCAAGCGGCGTTGCCTGGGTCCGGGCGTCGAGCTTGTTCTCGGCGGAGATTTTGGGCATTTGGGCGTCGATTGTTCCGGGCACCGTCCAGGTCGTCATTAACATGCCGAAGGACGCTGTCAAGAAGGCCCTTCCCACCATTGCGGGATTGAAGATATTTGCGCCGAGTCCGCCGAAGACCATTTTGCCGATGGCGATGGAAAAGGCGGCGCCTATTACAGCCGCCCAGATGGGCAGCCGAGGCGGAACCGACATCGCAAGGATTATGCCTGTGACGACCGCGCTGAAGTCGCCGAGCGATTCCAGCGGGTCGGGCCTCTTGCGGATTACATTGCAGAGCCATTCGGTTACGACGGCCGAGATTACGCAGGCGGCGATAAGAACAAATGCGCGGAGACGGAAGTAATAGCCCGCCGCTGCCATCGCCGGAACCAGCCCGATGATGACGTCCACCATTACGCTCCGTGTCGAAAGCTGCTTGCTGATATGCGGTGCAGGCGAAACTGTTATTTCACTAAGCATCCTACCTCTGACCGTTGCAAACTTGTCTCAATTACCACTGCTGCTCTTTGACAGCTAAATCGCTGGACGTCATTGCGAGCGAAGCGAACCAATCTCAACTCATCGAAGTTGCGGGATTGCTTCGTCGCTGAAGCTCCTCGCAATGACAACAGCTCAAATCATACCTTTTAGAACACGCCATTCACTCCGGCATTCTCTTCTTCTGTCGCGCCAAAAAGATTTTACCCGTTTTTATGTACCCGGTTATTTCAATCTTGGCCGGGCAGACGTAACTACAGCACCCGCACTCCATGCAGGCGTTGATGTAGTAGCTTTCCGCTACGTCCAGCAGATTGTTCTTTACCGCGTGCGCAATCCTCGTCGGGTTGAGATGTTCCGGGCAGACCTCCAGGCATCGGCCGCAGCGAATACAGGGCGTTTGCCGCCCGGCGAATTTGGCGCTGCCGATCTGCTTTCTCGTCAGTACTGTGACCGCATTCGTGGTTTTGGTTATGGGCGTGGTCAAATCGGCAATGGCAATTCCCATCATCGGCCCGCCGAGCACAACCTTAGCCGACTTCTGGGTGACGCCGCCGCAAAAGTCAATAAGGTCCGATACCGACAGCCCTATAGGGACATAGAAGTTGCCCGGATTGGCGATGGCCTCTCCACTGACGGTGACCACACGGTGCGTGAGCGGCTGTTTGCACACCACCGCCTCGGCAATGGCTGCGGTCGTGGCCATATTCAGCACCACCACCCCGATCATGGGTGGAATGCCGCCGGTGGGGACATTCTTTTTGAGGATTGCCCTTATGAGCTGTCGTTCGCCGCCCTGCGGATACTTTGTTTTAATGGGGACAACCTTAATGTCGTCCACGTTCTTGTGAGTTCGCAGCGCGGCGTTAATTACGTCTATTGCTCGCGGCTTGTTATCCTCTATGCCGATAAAGACCTCCGAGCAGCCGGATGCCTTCTTAGCCAGTTTTATACCCGCGATAATCTGGTTCGTCCATTCGAGCATAATCCTGTAGTCGCAGGTAATATACGGCTCGCACTCGCAGCCGTTGATTATTAGCGTGTCCTTTGGCAGCCGTGGATTAGGCTCTATCTTGACCCTCGTCGGAAAGCCCGCCCCGCCCATGCCAACGAGCCCTGCTTCGCGGACCGCCCCGCATATCTGCTCTATCGAATATGCGCTGTCATCGAAATCGCCCTCAAACCTGTCGCACACGGGTTGCTTGTGCGGATTATTGTCGGGGTCGGCTTCTATAACCACCGCCGGAGCCCGACCGAGCACCGCATGGGACTGCAGGCAGATTTCCTTCACTTTGCCATTGACAGGCGAATGAACCGGTGCCGAGACAAACGCGTCGCTTTCACCGACCTTCTGACCGGCGTCGACCGCATCACCCTTCTTGACCAGCGGTTCGCAGAAGGCGCCGAGGTGCTGGCTCAGCATTATTGCGACTTGTTTGGCGACCGGGCCCGGCCGTATCTTGGCCTCCTCGGCAAGATGTTTGCTTTCCGGCGGATGCGCCCCGCCGGGAAAAGATAATTTGGCCCTGGTTACAACTTCCATGTTAACCACCTAATCGTCCAAGTGCACTTGGCTTTTTGTCAAGCCGTTTATCTATCAGTCCTGTAATAAGCACGCAAATAAAAGTCGCCGCCACAGCCAGCACAATGCCCAGCGCCGTCTGCGCTTCCTGGGCCATTGCCGCTGGGGGCATAGTCTTCTGGAAGACCACCAGCGAGGTGATGAAAACCAGCATGGGAGCCAAAAAAGCGAGCACAACTTTGCGCGCCACCGAAGGCGCCTGCGCGCTGCCCAACTGTCGGTAAATCTCCCGACATTCATGTAGCTGCTTACAGCCCTGACAAAGGTCATGGTTCTGCATATTTTCCTACCAGACAGAACAAATCGTTCTTATAATAAATATCAGTCGTGTTTTCAAATAGAAATCGCACCAGGGGTAATAATTTATGTGCGGCAAATTTACACTGCTGATATTGGGCCTGATTTACTGCCTGTGCACCGGCTGCGCCATCAATCCGATAACCGGCGACGAGGAGCTGATGTTCATCGGCGAGGAGCAGGATATTGAAATCGGCAAGCACTACGCCCCGGAAGTCGAGAAACAAATGGGCGGCAGGATCAACAAGAATGACCTCCAGGAGTATATCGACAGCGTGGGGCAAAGAATCGCTCGCGTCAGCCAAAAGCCTAACCTCGAATATCATTTCGTCGCTTTGAATCACAAGTCGGTCAATGCCTTTGCCCTTCCCGGCGGATACATCTTCGTCACGCGCGGGATGCTTGAAAACCTCGAAACCGAGGCCCAACTGGCTGCCGTCCTCGCCCACGAGATCGTCCACGTCGTTGCCAGAGACACAGCGAACACGATGAGCAAAGAGATTGGAATCAACATGTTAATGGTAGGCGCAGCCGTCGTCAGCAGGGCGTCGGGGGAGGTTATGACCTCTGCACAGGTTGCCCACATGATAGTGGGCCTTCAATACAGCAAGCAGGATGAGCGGCAGGCCGACCTGGGCGGTTTGAAATATATGGTCCGTGCCGGCTACGACCCGCAGGGTATGGTCGAGACGATGGAGATGTTCGAGGCTCGCGAACGCGACACGCGGGATGACTTTCTCTCGTCTCATCCGTCGCCCATAAACCGCGTCGGCTATTTGAAGCAAAGGATTCACATCAGGTACTCCAACCTCACGGACCTCAAAGTCGGCAAAGAGGACTACGAAAAGTCCGTGCTCGGCCGTCTGCCCAAAAGACCCCTGTGACGCCTGGGCGATGCAGCATCGCGAGTGGTTCCCGGTTAACGTTAATCGCGCGTCCAGGTTCGAACTTCTCAGGGCGCCGGGGCTCGGCCCGATCACGGTAAATCGGATTCTCCAACGCCGAAAAAAGGGCCGCCTGAGGCGCATTGGGCACATCGGAAAGCGGGGGGCAAGGCCTGCAAAAGCGGCCAAATACCTTGTCTTCTGAGCCGTTCGTCGGCCCTGAAAAGACACAAGTTCCGTCGATGTTAAAAGCCTCTAACCCGCATATTTCACAGGATTTTCGGATTTTTTGATAGACAAATGGCCTAACTGTCTGTAGTATAAGTAGTTATAACAACAATCATACTCAAACAGAAAGGCCATTTCTATGACAGACTGTA
>Ga0307379_10000055_pt1 | contig 192728 bp, 204 predicted proteins | sample UN2MG_FD_202237 | JGI IMG/M metagenome (GOLD analysis project Ga0307379, IMG submission 202237) | Soil microbial communities from Risofladan, Vaasa, Finland - UN-2 | ecosystem: Environmental > Terrestrial > Soil > Coastal area > Acid sulfate soil | place: Finland: Risofladan, Vaasa...
GCTCATTTTGGAAAAAGAAATTAATAATCTTTTCCAAGAAATTTCTCATAAATTACCCCTTGAATATAATGATCTGGAATTGATTTTGGTAGAAAATGGGAGTACTGACAATACTCTAGAAATAGCTAAAAGACTTGTTTCTCAATTTTCTCAAATCAAAATAGCTGTCTTAGATAATCCCAGCTACGGAAAAGCTGTTAAACATGGGGTTTCTATTGCTTCCACAAAATATGTTGCCATTTGTAATATCGATTTTTGGGATATAAATTTTTTGAAACAGGGCCTAGATTCAATTATTAAAAACAATGATGATATTGTAGTTGCTTCAAAAACATTAAAAACTTCTTACGATAAAAGAAATTTTATAAGAAGACTAATTACTAAGGGTTTCAATCTGTTTTTGAAGTTTTGTTTTCACTATCAGGGTAGTGATACTCACGGCTTAAAAGTATTTGATAGAAAAAAACTCACTTCAATAATAGACGACTGCGTCACAGAGAGAGAATTATTTGATACGGAATTCATGATTAGAGCACAATACAAAGATCTAAGGATAAAAGAACTACCTATTACTATTGTTGAAAGACGAAAAACTGTTCATGGAATACTAAAAAGAATTTATCCAACAATAAAGGATATATTTATTATCAAAAAATCTTTAAAACAAAAATCGTGAAGATTATAAATTGACAAATTCAAATAAAACCACTATATTATATTTGAATAATCAAAATTCGAATAAAATAAATATGAAGAATTCTTCTCAAAATCAAAATAGTATGGTCCTTGTCCCTACTGTTATTGAAAAATCCTCTATTGGAGAGAGGGTATATGATATTTATTCCAGGCTCTTAAAAGAAAGAATCGTCTTCTTAGGAGGACCTATCGATGATGCTATGGCAAATACAGTTATTGCCCAACTGCTCTTTTTAGAGCACCAAGACCCAAAAAAAGATATTCTTCTTTATATCAATTCTCCTGGAGGAGCAGTTACCTCAACATTAGCGATTTACGATACAATGCAATATGTTAAATGCGATGTTTCTTCACTTTGCTTGGGAATGGCCGCTTCTGGCGCCGCTGTTATTTTAGCTGCAGGTAAAAAGGGTAAACGTTTTGCTCTGCCTAATGCGGAAATTCTTCTTCATCAGGTTATGGGAGAAGCAGGAGGCCAAGCAACAGAAATAGAAATCGCGGCAAAGCAAATTCTCCGCGTCAAAAAACAATTAAATCAAATTTTGGCGAAGCATACAGGACAACCTATCACAAAAATATCAAAAGAAACTGACAGAGATTTTTGGCTTACTCCTGAAGAAGCAAAAGAATACGGAATTATTGATGAAATTATAAAAAATAAAAAATAGTAGAAAAAATATTATGAATTTCGAAATACCAGACATCAATAAAATACGCAAGGAATTAGATGAAAAGAATGCTGAAATGGAAAAAAAAGAACGAGAAAGAATAGAGAAAGAGTATGAGAGGTCATCAGAACAAGAGAAACTTACTCAGGAAAAACCTAAAGAAAAGATTGAAGAAAAGGTAAAAACTGAGAAAGAGAAACCCTCCGCCGCTAAAGCTATGGAGGGAAAGGAAAAAGAAGATTTAGAAAAAGAAATTACAGGAAACTTTTATGATGAATTGGAAAAAATAAAAGATATGCCTGATAAGGCAGAAGGGTTTAATAAGACAACAAAGTTTAAAATGAAAAAAACAGAAAAATATTTTCAGTTAATTGAGAACTGGCAAGATTCAGCATATTTAGATGATTATAAAGGAATCAAAAATATTTTCTCAGAACTTGATAAATTAAAACCATCAATATTCCTTTATAATCTAAAAAAGGCGCAAATAACCAACGACGTTGCTAAAAGTATGGCTTTAAACTATAAAGAGTGGAATCTTGAAGATAAAGAAAAACTGAAAATAATAAAAAATTTTGTTAATAAACAATCAAAAGAAAAAAATATTTTTTATTCAAAGGACAAAACTTTAAAGGAAATAGTCCAAATTTTAGCTTTAAAAAATATCCCCTATAAGAATAATATTGATGTTATTGTTAGAGAAATAGAAAACCCGGATATTAAGTCAGAAACTATCGCGGGAATGGCAAATATAGAGAAAGAATCAATTGAAAAGAAGAAACAATCTTTACAGGCTCTAAAGGAAGATATGAAACGCGACAAACTGCCACCAGATAAAATAATTATGGAGCAATTAGAAAAACTTGGGGTAGACCCAAAAGCAGCATCCGAAATTTTGTCTAAATTGGTTGAGACTTTAGAAAATCCAAAGGTACAGAAAGAATTTGAAGAACTTAAAAACACAAAAGAATTTCAAAAACTTAGAAACACAATAGAAAAAGCAACAAAGAAAAAAGAAGAAATCCCAGAATCTGTTGCTAAAGCAGCAGAGTTTGTAAAAAGAGAAAAAAAGGAAGGAGAAAAAGAATCCCCATGGAAAACAGCCTTTGGAGCAACGGGTTGGGTGATTGTATTTTTCTTGGTTCTTTTTATATTACTACTATCAAAAGGCGTGGATTATCTTGCTAAGACCAAGATAGACATAACCGGTGGTAAAAAGAAAGAAAAAAAATAATTAACCCTGTTAAATCCTGCAAAGCAGGAATTTCGCCCACTGCGAAATTATTTAACAGGGTAAAGGTCGAAATATTAAAGTTCTAAATAATATGTAAAATGCAACAAAACTTTTTAAACAATTTTCCTCCTCAAATCAAAAAAACAGTTTCGCAATTATATGATACAATTTTGGAACGTTCATTAATGCGAGCTTATAAAAATCTGGATGATGAAAAAAAAGTAATGATGGCAAAAATATTCAATTCTGATAATGATGAAGAAAAAAACAATTTCTTACATAACTATCTGGGAAATTTGCAGGATATTATGATGGAAGAAACAAAAAAGATAGTGACGGAAATAAAAAAATAGAAATACAGTAGAAATGCGATAGAAATACCATTGAAATATACTAAATATATTAAAGATTTAAAAAACAATCCGTAAAACGGATTGTTTTTATTCAGAGCGGGGTACGAGAATCGAACTCGTATCTCGACATTGGCAATGTCGTATATTACCACTATACTAACCCCGCATCTGTTTCCATAATAGCAATATTTTTATGTAGGGTCAATTGGCGTAGGGTTGACTTTTTAAAATCCTATTTTTATGATAGAATATCTATTATGAAAATTATGGATAAAAAAACTCTTTCTGAATTAAAAAAGAAATTAGAGAAAGAACGAAACCTTTTAGAAAAGGACCTATTAAAATTTGCCGATAAAGACAAAAAGATGCCTGATGATTATGATACTAGATTCCCAGATCTTGGAGGTCGTTCTTCTGCGTCTGATGAAAACGCTGAAGAAATAGAAACTTATGAAAATCTATTGGCCGTAGAATATGCATTAGAACTTCGGCTTAAAGAAGTTAATGAGGCTTTGAAAAAAATTAAAGAAAATAATTATGGTAATTGTGAAATTTGTAAAAAAGGCATACAGCTGGATCGTCTAAAAGCCAATGCTGCGGCTACGACTTGCATGACTTGCAATAATAAGAACCTTACTTCGTAAGAACCTTGTTATTCACCTTCGGTTCATAATAAGAACCTTACTTCGTAAGAACTTTGCTTAGCAAGAACCTTGTTATTCGCCTTTGGCTCATAATAAGAACCTTACTTCGTAAGAACCTTGTTATTCACCTTCGGCTCATAATAAGAACCTTGCTTAGCAAGAACCTTGTTATTCACCTTTGGCTCATAATAAGAACCTTACTTCGTAAGAACCTTGTTATTCACCTTCGGCTCATAATAAGAACCTTGCTTAGCAAGAACCTTGTTATTCACCTTCGGTTCATAATAAAAACAAGCTACAGAAAAAACAAACTACAAAATACTAAAAAAGCGGCGGGTGTATAAATTATGTTGTCTAAAATTTATTCTGCCGCTATTTTTGTAATTAGAAACATTGCAAAAAGCGGCAGTACAAAAAATCATGCTATCTAAAATTTATTCTGCCGCTATTTTTGGCTTAGAAACTACTCTAATTGAAGTAGAAGTTGACGTATCTAATGGACTTCATTCTTTTAGTATAATCGGCTTGCCAGATATTTCTATTAAAGAAGCTAAACAAAGAGTATCAGCCGCAATAAAAAATATTGGAGCTAAATCTCCTTTAAGGGCAAATAAAAAAATTACTATTAATTTAGCGCCAGCTGATATTAAAAAATACGGTTCTTATTATGATATGGCCATTGCATTAGGCTATCTTTTGGCTTCTGAACAAATTATTCCTTTTTCTCCTGAAAAAAAGATTTTTGTTGGAGAATTAACGTTGGAAGGATTGGTAAAACCAGTACGCGGAGTTTTAGCTATTGCTATGTGGGCAGAAAAAAGCGGCTATGAATATATTTTCGTTCCCTCCAGAAATGCTGCCGAAGCAGCTATGGCCGCAAAACATCTTAAAGTTATTGGAATAAAAAACCTAAAAGAACTTATTTCCTTTTTAGAAAACAAAATTAATCTTTCTCCTTATAAAGCCCCTAAGAATTTTCCCCATGCTTTTAATAAAGAGATGGATTTCTCTCAAATAAAGGGACAAGCCAGAGCAAAAAGAGCGCTTGTTATCGCTGCCAGCGGAAATCATAATGTTTTATTATTGTGAACAGTATCCCACATCAGTAAGATTTGAATTGGAAGTAAAAGTTTAGAGATTCGAGTCCCATCTGGGGAGCAGTATTTTTACTTCTAAGCTTTGTTTTCCAAGTAATTGGTCAGTTGTGATATTAACTTATAAATCAAGTTCTAACACCATGCAGTTTCCGAGTTGAGACTTATTTGATATAATACTTGACAATATTGTATTATTCATAAATATTCAGTATAATGAAAAATAAACATATAAATAATTAAAAATGACTTCATTATTTAAGCAAATCAAAAACCCTAAAAGCACTAAGGTTATAGCTAGTAATTTGGAATTAGATAAACTGGTGAAGAATAATATTATCAAAGACCTAAAGACAAAATTCTCTGAAGAAGGAGAAATAGTAACAACATTTATAAGATTTCATATTATACCAAAGCCTGGAGCATCTAAAGAGATTAAAGTAAAAAAAGATAAAAACATCGGCATAGTTATAAAAACGATGGATTTTATAGCATTGGAGCATCCGTCTCCAAAGGATATTAAAGAAAAAGTTATCACAATTACTGCAACCAGCAGTAAAATATTAGAAAAATTCTTTAAGTAAGTTTATATGCCATTACCAAATCAGGATAATCAATTCGTCATTACAGAAAATGAAATATCTACATTTAAACCGCCTGTAGATGAATTTTCTATACCGAAAGACAATGGTTACATAATGATCAGTAGTGATGAATTTGAAAAAATGATGGAAGAAAAGGTTAATGAGAAGATTAAAGACATATTGCAATTAAAGGAAACCACTAATTTTAAAAAAATAAATGATTCTCAGGCAAAAAAAGAAATTAGCTCATTAATATTAGAAATGAAAAACAGTGGTATTTGTAAAATAAATATTTTAGATATTGTTGTCAATTTAAATATATCACCTGAACAGATAGAAAGAATAATGGAAAAGTTTGGGAAAGAAAAAAAGGTAATTAAAGTAATATCATATGGAGGAAGTTAAAAACAAATTGATTGTTCTTGAGATAAATAAACATGGATGGGTTTTATTATTTCAAAAACTGGGTCCCAAAATGATTTGTAGAGCGGAGTCTATTAAAAAGGCGCATGGAAGAGTCAAAAACGAAAATGATCACAGAATGGATCAAGTAGAAACTAAGGGAGCAACCGTAATTCGACCAAAGTATGATTGGGATATAACAGGATTCCCAGATAAAAATTAGCCTTCATTTATATATAACAGGTTCTAACATCGTCCGGTTCCTGGAGTGACTAAGAAAAGCCTTTATTTAAAAGGCTTTTTTAAATTATGGTTAAAGAATGCTTGGGCCCGTGGTATAATTATAGAGAACTAATTAAAATATAAATCTATGAAAGAAAAAATTAAGTCCCAAAAAGGCTTCGTACAAAGTAGCTTATTAGGAATTATTATAATAGGTTTATTTTTGAGCTACGGAGTTGGCTATGGATTTAATCTCAATAAAGAAATTAATAAGGCGTTAAAAGAGGTAGAGCAATTAGTTACTAGTAAAAAATATGATGAAGCAAATAATATTTTATATAAAATAGAGGGTAATTGGTTAATTAAAAACCTTAATTTTAAAAAAGGTCAAATTAATGAAATTAAGTTAACCATAGAAAAAGATAGATATGAGGCATTAGAAGAAAAATTAACTGTAACTGAAATAGAAATGAAAAAAGGTAAAGAAGCAGTAGAAGAGGCTGAAGAGAAAACTTTACAGGAACAAATCAAAAGAACTCAAGCAGAAGCAGCAAAAAAAATAGCAGAGACACAAAAACAATCCATAGAGAATGAAATCACAATTCAAAGGAATAAAGAACTAGAGTCAAACGCAGATAAAGACGGTGATGGCTTAACTTACAGAGAAGAATTAGAGAGAGGTACTTCTGATACAAATACCGATTCAGATGGAGACGGTATTCCCGACAATTTAGATTCCCATCCAGCTGGTGATAGTAGACTGATGTCTCAGCATTTTGAATGGAATTATGGAGGAAGCAAATGGACATATGACTATGCCTTTCCTTCAGATTTCTACGATTTCTATAAAAATAAACCTCGTGTTCCTCATGGCGCTGCGTATGTGACTGCTTCGGAATTATATATTGAGGTGATAGCTTCTAAACTTTCAGAAGTAGCTATTAAAGAGGGTTATTCAAAATCCCAATTTGCTGCAGCTTTTATACAGTCCTTAGCATATGTCGGGGATGAAATCATAAGATACGATGATTATCCTAAATATCCTTTAGAGACTTTGGCTGAACAAAACGGAGACTGTGAAGATGTCAGTTATTTAGCTTCCTCTATTATCAATGCTATGGGAATTGATTCTGTTTTAGTGGAACTACCAGGCCATATGGCTATAGCTGTTGCCTATAGTGGTAACCCTGAGGGATATTATTATAAATCAAAAAATGGGCGAAATTATTATTATATTGAAGCAACATGTGAAGGTTGTGATGTAGGCGAAATGCCATCAAAATATCGAAATACATCAGCCAAAATTATTCATCCATTAGAAAATACCATGGAAGAAATATATCCTAGTTATATTCCATTTACTACTTGTATTGCGTATGGAGGGTACTATTTTGATAGGAATGCAAATATGTACCATGATAGTAATTGTTCAATGCCAGCGGTTGTTGGGTGCTATAAATCTCAATATAAGCCAGGGTATTTTTATGATGCTAATAATTATTATTATGATAGTCGTTGTCTTAATCGTGTTTATACAACAACAACTACTTGGCATTATGTAACAACAACTTCAACAACCACTACTACAGTGCCTCCGACCACAACCACTACTACAATGCCTCCGACTACAACCACCACTACAGTGCCACCAACAACTACAACTACAACAACAGTGCCTCCGACCACAACCACTACTACAATGCCTCCGACTACAACCACCACTACAGTGCCACCAACAACTACAACTACTGTAGAGCCTTAATATATTTATCAACAGATTCTAATATCGTCCAGCGATAGGCTTTTTTATTAGTTATACAGTGGTGCAAAAAGCAGGAAAAAGAATACAAAATAGAAATTAGTTACTCACTTGCCTTGTAAAGAATTGTAAAGTATAATTAAAGATATGAAAAAGAGTGCGGTACAAAAACAAAATGTAGGTAACGCAGGTGAATATTACTTAGCCTCAAGACTTTCATCTGAAGATTTTACAGTTAGTATAACATTAGGAAGAGCAGAAAAATATGATATTCTAGCAGTAAATCCAAAAGGCAAATCAATAAAAATATCAGTTAAATCCAGATATTTTAACGATATAGATAGATTCCCACTATCTTATAAAGATGAAAAGGGTGAAACTAATAACTTTTATTATGCATTTATTAGATTAAATGAGTTTAAAATAGAACCTGATTTCTGGATAATTCCAAGTAAAAGGGTAAATGAAATTATTTGCAATGCTGAAGAAAAATGGCTCAAATTAAGAAATAAACATAAACGCAAAGGTATAAGAAGTTTTTGGCTAAAAATAAATAAAACAAGCAAGCCATTATACCCTAAAAATTGGGAGAGAGAATTAAAAACATATTATAAAAATATTGCTCAATTAGAATGAAAATTAACAAAAATAAAGAATTTTATATAGCCAGAGAATTGGCTAAAGAATTGAGAGTAAATATTATGACGATTTATCGCTATATTAAAGCCGGTAAGTTTAAGGCATATAAAATCGGAAAGGAGTTTAGAATCGATAAAAAAGAGTTTAATAAATTTTTGGATAAAGTAAAAACTAAATAATTATGTCCAAACTTATCAAGAACAAAAATATATTTTTCAACGAGGATTGTATTAAGGGATGTAAAGAACATCTTGAGGATAATTCAATAGATTTAATAATTACAGATCCACCTTATGGTATAAACGGAGACACACTTCATAAACACTATAATCGCAAAGAAGAGTATGTTTTAGATGGTTATATAGAAGTACCAAAAGAAGAATATGCAAAATTTAGTGAAAAATGGATTGAACAAGCAGAGCGTATTTTACGACCTGGCGGTAGTATTTATATCTTTTCCGGATATACAAATCTTATAGATATTTTGAATGCTTTAAAGAAAACAAAACTTAAAGAAATAAATCATCTTATTTGGAAATATAATTTTGGCGTATATACTAAGAAAAAATATGTATCATCACATTATCATATTCTTTATTATTTTAAACCAGGTGGCGAACGTATTTTTAATGCATACTCAAGATTCGGACAAAGCGAAAAAGAACGGAGTGGAAAAAGTTTAAACTATAAAGATAGAGAAGACGTTTTTATAGTTAATAGAGAATATAAACCAGGCAAATTTAAGAATAAAAACGAACTGCCGAAGGAATTATTAATAAAATTATTACAATACAGTAGTAATGAAAAAGATTTAGTTTGTGATTTATTTTTAGGAAGTTTCTCTACTGCCAAGATTGCTATTGGATTAAACAGATATGCAATAGGCTTTGAAAAGAGCAAATCAATTTATGATTATCAAATATTTATTATAGATAATTTAAAAATGGGATACTTGTTGCCGAAATTAAAAATTCCTGAAAAGAATACTTATGTAAACCAGGGTAAGCCCTGGATAAAGGAAGAAAAAGAAAGGTTAATTCGAAGGTATAAGCAAATATATAATCAGACACAAAATAAAAAAAGATCCATTGAAATCTTGAGCAAAGAATTTAAAAGAGGGTATTTTTCTATTTTAAATATATTAAAAAAATGATATGAATTTTAAAGAATGTGCAAAAATTTTAGGAGAAAAATTAAAAAATAATATCCCACAAAAATGGAATGGAAAAGATGCTATTTTAGAAATGAAAAATAATAGTTTTCCACAATGGAAGCAAATGGAATGGATTGGTTTCTATTTTGAATTTCTATGTAGAAATAATTTATCAGATATTATGAACATTCCGGGACCCAAATATGGCAATGTCTCATTTGATGGTTTTAAAGAAATTCCTTGGGACTTTAAGGCACATGCAGCAAATACAAGCAGCCATCAAATTATTATCAATGACAGCGAAGCAATAGAAAGCGCAATAAAACAATATAAGATGGTTGGTGTAATTATTGCAATTGGAGATGTGTTATACAATGATGAAAATCGTACTTTTCAAAAATGGCATGAAGATTTAAAGGGAGGTAAATCTAAATATGAGATAGAACGAATAAAAAGAGGGGCTTGGTCTAGATTGCGAAAAGTATCTTTTGATTTAAAACAAATTTCATTTCTTAAGATTACAGAAAGAACCTTGATTAAAAGTGGGTCTTTTCAGAAAGACTTTAGAAATGCAGATGGCAGTAAGCGTAGTTCAAAATTATTAATAAATTTAGAAAAAGTAGATGAAGAATTAGAATATTTTATTAATTTTAATGACTTCAGATAAAAGAATTACAAAAGAATAAGAGATTAACAATAAAGGAAATCACAAAACATTTTAAAACCAAAAAAAATGAAAAACGTTGAAGTTAAAATTGACGGAAACAAACTCAATATTGAAATTGACCTAACCAAAGACTATGGCCCAAGCAAATCAGGAAAAACAATCATCATCGCAACAACAGAAGGCAATAAGTTAATTAAAGATAACATCTGGTTAGGCCTAAATTGCTATAAATATAAAAATAAGCAATAAAAAAAATGAGATTCGAAGATTGGTGTAGCATTATTTTTTATTTACTGGTTGGTGTAGTAGCAACATTGATTTGGGGTTGGAAAACAGGAAGGGTGCTTTTCATTTTTGGATTATTATTTCTTTTCGGAATAAACAAAAGACAAAGATAAATAATAAAACATTTTGGAGGATCAGGATCAACAATTCTCGCCAGAGAGATTATGAAAAGAAAGGTAAGAGCAATAGAAATAGTACCAACTTATGGAGAAGTGATATTGAACAGGTTTGAGAGATTTACGGGAATTGAGGCGGCAAAGATCAATTGAGAGCAGGAGAGGACAACCAGAATCAACCGTGTGAGGTCTTTAAAAGAAAGTAAAAAATAATCAACTATGACAAAAGAACCGAGAAAAACCGTTAAGAAACCGATTAAGGCTAAAAAAAATGAAAGTTAATTTTGATAAATTAATAAAAGGAGTTTTAGTCTTTTCGCTTTTATTAGTGGCCCTTTCTGTTTTCTACTATTATGTTATTTTTCTACCACAAAAAGGGGAAGCCAGATTAGAGCAAGAACATAAAGAGTATGTAGCAAAAAGAAAAGGCGAGTGCTATGACGTATACATTCAAGAAAAGAAAGACTGGACTAATGTAGAGCACTTTAGTTATAGCGAAGTAAGAGATGTTTGTATTGTTAGATATAAGAAGTTAGATGAACCAACGAAAACCAAAGAGGAGTGTGAAGAAATGATAAAAAACACTTCAAAAATGAACGACTATTGGAAAGAGATAAGTGTTGAATATTATTATAATTGTTTAGAAAACTGGTTTAGTAAAGAGTTTTAGACCTTTTATTTTATGAGTGGTGGCTTTATAACAATCAAAGAAGCCACCGAGCTAACAGAGAAAGTATTTAGAATAGATAAAGAAAAATTTTCTAAGTTCTAAGCAAAAGAAATTAATCTAATTTGTATGCCAAAAAGATTATATAAATCTAAAGACAGTAAAATAAAAAGATTGATCGAGATAAACTTTGATCAATTTAGAATAAAAAATCCAAATTCTGCGAAGTCTTTCGAGTAACTCTGTTATTATTTGTTCTGCAGAAGGTTTAAAATCGCAAATAATACTTAATGTTCTATTTAATTTTTGCTCTTCATCTTTTTTATTTTGATATCTACCATTATTAATTTTTTAAAATTTAGATTATGCAGATTGAATTACCAGATATAAATTTATTAATAAAAAAAATTCTACCGGTAAAATCTTCTTTTATTGGTGACTATATCCACCCAGCTTTAGGAAAAACTGCGACACAAACAATAGAACAATGGCGGTTGAATTATTTAAAAGAACTAAAACTAAATAATTCTTTTGATAATGTTAATAAGTTTAAGGTTTTCGTTACTAGTTTATTGTTAAGAGCTACTAGTGGTGAATCTGGAGGTAAACTATATGATGCTTTAAATAATAATGTTAAAAAGTTTAGCGGTTTAAATAGAGAAAATATTAGAAAAATTTTAAGAGATTCAGGATATCGTTTTAAGGATAAAGGAGTAGAGCCTATATTAAATACTAAAAAATTATTATTTAATAAATATAATGGTAATTGGGATGAATATTTTAGAGAAGCCAAAGAAAAATATAAAAATAATTTTTCAGAGGATGATTTTTTGAAAATAAAAGGGGTTGGTTTTAAGGTAAGAGATTTAGCTTTAAGTTGTTTTCTGAAAGAATATTCTGCTAATGATTTTCATGTGGTAAACGTTTTAGTTAGGACTGGTTTAGTTTTATATGGATATGGTGATCTGAATTTTGGTACCAATCCCAATAATCAGAAAAATTATTTATTTTTAAGAAATCTAATAATTAAAATCTCAAAACAAACACATTATTCACCTGGAGAAATTGATAGAATTTTTTGGCATTTTGGTCGAGCGATTTGTAAAAGTGAGCCACTATGCGAGGAATGTCCTATTAAAAATGTCTGCCTAACTTATAAAAATAACGGATAGGATTAATATGGAAAGTAAAAGATTAGATTTCAAAAAGAAAAATAAAGAATTAATGGGGCAAGCGGCCGAAAGACTAGCTGGTATTGTTATAATGCAAATCGAGGAGAAAAAGAAATCTAAAAAGAAAAGATAATAATTCATGCAAATTTCAGAAAAAACGATTAAAGAATTTCAAGATATTTTTGAGAAAAAATATGGCAAAAGATTAAGCAGAGAAGAGGCCATTGAATCCACGAATAATTTGTTAAGACTTTTCGAGATTTTATATGAGATTGATTGTAAAAAGAAACAATCCAAAAGGGGAATAGATGGATTAAATAGAAAAACTAACAAGATGAATTAAATATGGAATACGACGATATAAAAGAACACACTGACCCATCTTTGAGCATAAAACAGCGTTTTTATGAGGTTTATATTCAACCATATTTAAAGGGCAAACCAAGTCCGGAAAATATCCCCTATTTTTTAGATCAGGCTTGGAGTGCGTGGACTTTAGGCATTAAAAAAGATGATATAAGAAAAATGTTATTTGTTGAATGGATGTGTTCAGAATTAAAGAAACAAGAAAAAAATAATCTTGCTTCGTTGATCTCTAAATTACTTCAGGAGACGCATGATGCAATGATCCGTAGGGAAACCGCAGAGAGAAATGTACATAATGCAAAAATATCAAAAAATATTGACAGAATTTTCCGTGATAGTATTGATCAATATAAAGTATTATTTGAAAATGACTTTAAGCTTTGGTCTACGATTCCTTATTATTATGTCTGTAAAAATTATGGCGTGGCAAGTAAAGGGGAAACTCCTGAATCATATGTTTATATCGGGGCAAGTCAAAAATTTCATACGCTTAAAAATGTTAAAATACCATTACCACAAGGAAATCCAAGCGATTTGATAGTAGGCTTTGACAATGAAATAAGAAATGCTGGATCTGGGCACGAATCTTGGGAGATAACCGACGAAGGAACCGTGTTGCTAAAAATTATTGATCCAGAGAGTGGAAAACTTAAAGGAAGCCAGTGTATTGAGTTAAACGAGGATCAATTAGATAATTTGATAAAGAAGTGTAGAAAAACAATCTGGAGTTTAAGGATGGGGCTTTCTTTATTTTTGGAGAACAACCCCGATTTTATTACTAAACTGCAAAGGACTAAAAATTTTAAAATTAAAGAAATCAAGGGCTATTTTGAGCAATTTGCAGGAAACTTTTGGTTTTCAGTAAAAGAATTTATAATTAGTAAGGATAAAACAGAAATACAAATTAAATTACAATATTCTCCTAAAATACTTGGTGAAAAAGGTCAGGTGTTTTTTGGTGATGGTGAAAAATATGATCTTGTAAAAATTGAAGATGAAGTAGAGTATAAATATCAGATTTTAGGTATTTTGGAATATTTATTAGTTTCTTTTTTTCAGAAAGAAAAACTACCTAAAGTTTGTCTGAAGATTTTGGATGAAAAAGAAAATATTTTAGCTGATTTAGAGTTTCAACCAAACGAATTGCAAAAACTATATTTAGAGAAATCTGACAAAAATATTCCATTACCAAACAAAGGTGAGTTTCCAGACGGAAAGTATTTATTGGCATATGAAGTTAGAGTACCTTTTGGCCAAAGAGAGATTTTTGAAAAAATTTTAAAATCATCAAAGAAATAAGACAACCGTCTAACTTTTTTATCGAGTAACCGAGATATATCAAAATCGCCAAAAAGGCGATTTTTTGGTAGAATGAAATAAAAATATATGGCCAAAAGCAATTCTGACAATTATGATACAATTTTATTAATGAAGATTGGTCCCCAGGGGGATGAAACCCTTGATGATATTATTAATCGAAAAAATAGGGAAGAGGATTTACTCGGGTATTCATATTGGGGGTATGGGGGAACCCTTTGTCATCCACTTCGCGTAGTTCAGCCTTTTGCTCAGGGCGCACAAAGGAATAATAAAGTTGTGAAAGTGCTATTTGTTATCACGGGATCTCCATTTGATGGAAGGCATATACCTGAGGCAAAAGAGTGCTCAAGTAACAAACTTATTTGGAATACAATACCATCAGGCACACGGATTACTGTATCAAAATATGCACTTGTAATCAGGAATCTTCATAAATGTAGCTTCGATTTACCTCTCGCAGAATATAAGGTAGCAATTGGTCCATCGGCAGGTCGCTCTCTTTCTGATTATTTTCATTTTAGAGTTGATAAAGCAGTGGCACATAGGATCAATAATTTTAAAGGAAATAGTGTTAAGGTTCCGGTTGCTTTTATGGCAGATCTCGTAGAACCTTACGCAGTTTTTCTTCAACATTAATGAGTCTAAAAGAATAGATATGAATTAGTCAAATCTTTTTATGTTCTTACTTAAAAAATGAGACATTCAAAAACCCTTTTACACTGTCTCATTTATCTCGTTGTTTTCAAATTCTACTATAAACACTATAAAGGATGAATAAAGAAGAAAGTAATAAAATTTGTGAATTAAACTTGAATGATTTTAAGTATCTTTCTGTGAGGTTTTTATATCTCAATTGGTTTTTTCCAGCAGGGGCCGAGATTGCGAATCAACTAATTGATAATACTATTAAACTTTATTTGAAAAGTATAAATCGACAAGACTTGATGAAAGAGATTATGAATTGGCGAGGGAACGAAACGCATAACATTGTAAGAATAATAGAGAAAATAGTTATTAGAGAATTAAATCTAGATTTTGATATAAACCAGCATAGAGATATTTTGGAGAATATTTATAAAATATATCAAAATCGATACTTATCCTTAAAGAAAACAGGTGAATGTAAAACATTTTTGAAGGATATTCATACCATTGATTATGCATATAAGTATTTTAGAGACAAGATTAAAGTTAGCGTGAAGGGAAGAGATCAAACGCTCATAAATAAAATATTTTTAAGAAAGCAAGACCTTTTATGGGGAGAGGATAAAATTAGTCTATTTGCAGTATTTTCTAAGAATAATCAGGCTTTTAAGGTTTGAATAAAGTTTGAACAAAACCTCTTAATGAGATAGGCTTATCCTTTTTATAGTATCTCATTTATTTCATTTGTGATAAGATACCCGCGACCGAGACACGTTAGTTTAACTCTAAGATCCTTTCCGAGGGAGCCTTTATTGGCCTGACTTTAATAAGTTCCAGACCGGGTCCCACAGCCATTGTGTACGAACAGAAAAAATTATGCCTAGGCACACTACTGACACTTTACAAAAGAACAACACTTATGGTATCATGGTTATGAAAACGGTGGGGCAAAACTCCTCTATTTTTAAAAAGGACTGTTAATCTATATTGATTGATAGCCCTTTTTATTTTATTCTATAAATTTAATTATTTTTATAACCTAAATTTAAATTACCAAGCAAGTTCAATCCAAGTATGAAAAATAGGGATATGCCAAAGAATATATCTTAATCGCATAGAGCTCTCTGAATTATTAAAAAAATAACTAATAGAATTATAAGAAATTCAAAAAGTCTAATGTCGCCATCTTTTTCATAAACCTCTGATTCAAGCCTACGTTCGTACTCTGTTTTAATTTTTTCTTTCATTTTTAGAAGATAAATATTTTCTAATTAATATATCCACTCCAATTAAGATAATTATTATACCTATTTTATCCCAATGCGTGCTGTAGAATGCGGGGTGACACACGTCACGACATATGCCGGTTTCAGCGGAATGGTATTGAAAAATGCTAGGTTTCAAATATAGCCATATACCTATAAGTATAATAATGTCTGGAAGATATTTTTTAATTATCTTTTTCTCCGATCGCCAGACATCATGTTTGACTTCTCGTTTTTGAGTTGTTTTTTCGATATCTTGTTCCATAAATTTTTTAGGTTAAAATTAAAAACCAGTTTAGACTATGTTACGGTGGGGTTCTAATATCCTAAGATTAATTTTTTCTTTCATGTATTGATTAGTACCTTCTGACGGAAAACATAAAGCTCCCCGCCAGCGATAGCCTTACGGCTACCCATACCTCTTTCGAGGTATGACCCGTCAAAGGTGCTCTGAACGAGGAGCTTAATGCCTTTGACGGGTTTTTATGCCATATTCTATAAGAACTTAGGCAATTTGAATATTGAGTTTTTACAATTAAAGAATAGCATAAATTGATAAAATTTTGAAGTAATTTTGCTTCTCCGACATTTCAGGTAAAGGATTGAGAAAAGAGCTAAAATGTGTCAAAATAAAGGAAATAAGAATAAAAATTGTGATAAAATTTTAAAAATGTAATGAAAAATGCAATTGAAATTTTAAATAATTAAATTATGGATTTAAAAAAATATAGAGAAATAATTGATAAGTTTATTTTAGCCAAAAATTCAGAAAAAGACTCGCAAAAAAGAAAAAGCTTAGAAGATTTTGAAATTGGGCTTAAAAAAGACCTCAGAAGCAAAGAAATACAAAACAAATTAAAGAACCTATACGATAATAAGCAATTTATCGGATATATCTGTGTCGCAAGTCAATTTATTGAATTTAAGATAAAGGAAATTATCCTTCATCTTCAACAATTAGCTATTTTATTAAATAAAAACCTTAAGCTTGATAAGAATTGGGAAGAAAAAACATTAGGCGGTTTAATTAGAATACTTAAAAATCAGTGCATTAAAGATTCTAATTTAATAAAGCAACTTGAAGATTTTAATGATTTAAGAGTTAAAGCGATTCATAAATTATTTGATACTAAATTTGAAATAAAAGACGTAGAAAACGAAATAGAATTTAATCTAACTCCTTCTTTTTCTTATTATAATGGTCTTGTTGCTCCCCTTGATAAATATCTTTATAGAATAACAGTCAAAACCGTTGAATCTAAAGAAAGACAGGGACAAATGCCACAAGAAGCGAAAATAGTCATTGGAAAAATTCGTAAAAAAATGGAAGAGATAAATCCTAGCCTAAAGGATGAAAATATAACCAAAAATATCAGGTTATAATGTTCTTCCAAAAAAGTAATGAAAAATTTAAAAAAGGTAGAAAAAAGATATTTAAAAAGAATTGATGAATGCTACTCAACACAAGGATACAAAAAACTTTGGGCTTATTTCTTAGATATTACTAAAAAAGATTATTTTCAGAAAGTGATAAAAGATATTAGAAAAAATTTCAAAATGCCATTAAAAGGATTTAAGCCAATAAAGGTTAGAAATAAAATATATTATCATTATCCTCCAAAGAAATGGGAATATTGTCATAATTATGAAGCAACAAAAAAAATCAATAGAGCATTAGAGAGTATCTGTAATAAATATAATCTACACCATATGGATTGGTACGAAACTATAGAACACTATTTATTCTATAATAAAATTAGACCAATCTACCATCTAAATTCTTCTAATTTATGTTTGATTCAGGACTTGATTGAAGAAAAAAAAGAGGCTGAATTAGAAAGAAAAGAAGGAGTTTATAATGGTTTTTTTGAAAAAAGCGATAACTTTTTCTTCCCTATTACTATAAGAATCAATCCTTATGCAAGCCAAAGAGACATTATTGATTATATCAAAAGAATGTATCCAACTATAAAAGAACTTCAGCAAAAATACATCAAAAAAGAAGTAAAGATTGGTAAAGTAAGATCAAAAAATAAAGCGATACAAAAAAGAAATGATTTTATATACAAACATAAAAGTAAATCTTTAAAAGAAATAAGAAAGCTGTTAGCAAAGAAAAAGATTTTTTTAGATGATGGTCATATAGCAAAAATTATTTATTTGGAAAAGTACAAAAGAAAAGAAGTGTAGCACACTTAATTCTTAGACCCGCAAACAAAAAAAGGATATCCTGAGATAAAATAATCAGGTTATTTTTATGTTTACGGAAGAAAAACCAACAAATATAAATGAATATAAATGATCTGAAAAAGCCAGCTAAAAGAGCAATGAATAAAGACCAACGAAAAAATAAAAAAGATAAAAAAATTAAGATTAAATTCATCTACGAATATTGTAAATCTGGAGATTTCTTGTTATTTGAGGTATTAGAAAAAATTTTACCGAAAGAAATTATTAGAAACAGATTGACAGAAAGGTTTAAAAAACAAGAATGAAAACAAGTTAAACAACCTTTAAAATAATTTAGTTAAAGATAGTGGATTGTAGTAATTGAAAGACTTTAATTCAGTGTCTTTAATACTAGTCGTAGAGGGGCATAATCGGAGTGCTGTGATGGCGACTTTAAATTAAATCATTACAAGGATTCCGAGCGACCGACCGACGGCGAAAGCACACCGGGTAAAAAGATTATTACTTAATTGTAAAAATCTTTTTCTTCTTTAATCTAAACAATTACCCGGGAGCAGAGCCAGAGGAGGGAAGGTACTAAAAAACTAATATAAAGAGGAAGAAGGAAAAGCTTATGTCAACAAAGTTACCAAACATAAATAAAAGAATAACAAGACAAATCAGGGTATCAACAAAGACACATAGAAACTTAAAATTCAAAGCTACTAAAGAGGACACCACGATCTCAAAATTAGCCGATTACATTATTAATGGCTATTTAGAAAAAATCAATAATAAGGATCGTGAAAATGAAAATTTAGGGAATAATAAAGTCTTCTCAAAAAGCATGGCGGAGAAGGCAGATAAGGGTCACTTGATCAACCAGAATCAACCGTGTGAGGATTTTATTAGAAAGTAGGGTAAGTAGTCAATTATTCCTTTATGTAAGGGATAAAATGAGATATTCAAATAAAAGTTAATCGGAAATTAAGGGATAAGACAATGTATTCAAAAGAGAAACAACAAAAGCATATAGGTCAGATTAGAAGGATTTTAGTTATCAAGCCAGATTCTACTATCAAGGTCGGAAAAATAAATAAAAACAACCATGTTATCAATTGAGCAAGTATTCAATAATGTTCAATTAAAGAATCCGCGACTATCTTCTTTTATCTGTTTTAGTGAAGCTTTAGAAAATCGAAGGCTTGATCAAAAAACCACAAGAAAGGCTTTTAATAAATTAGTGGAAAAAGATGATTATAATCCCAAAGAGAAAAGTCAAATATTAGAATTTTTATATCGGCACGCAGGACATTCTGAAGAATAGAAAAATTTCAATTTCTTAAGCCTTTATTCATGCGGGTTCCCAGAATGGATTATTTCAAATTTGAGCTACAGCAAAGGTTAATATCAGAATAGTATTAAGAGACCACTTTCTTAAAATCCACCCCTTATAACACAAATTTATTAAAAAGGTCAAAAAATATCAAATACGTTAGCGAAATTAATTAAATAACTTGCCACACTTGCCACACGAGGGTTAAAAAGAAAAATGACACAAATGTCACACTATATAGTCAATTAGAAAAAGTAAGGTAAATACTCAACTATGACGAAACTGAACAAAAATCAATATGGCAAAATTAACAAAATACGCAGGAGTAATTTTGAATAGGTTTGAGAAATTTACAGGGACAGAGACAATAAAACTAAAACAAAGGCACAAGAGGACAACCATAATCAATTGTAAGAGGGGTTTAAATTAAAAGACGAAGTAATTAATCAACTATGGCAAAAGACCGTATAAAAACCGATAAAAAACCGATGAAAAGAGATAAAAAGGGAAAGTTTATGGATGGGACAGCGCCAGGGCCAGGGAGAACCCAAGGTTCTTTAGATTTTAATACTATTTTCGAGGAAGCGGTTAAAAAAATATCGAGTAAACTTAATATTAAACCAGACGATGTTGATGTTGAGGTTTTAACGAAAGGAATTGTTTTAGCATTAGGAGGAAATTATAATTTCTGGAAAGAGATAATAGAAAGGAGATATGGAAAAGTTAAAGAAGTAGTGGAAGTGTCGGAAGTAATAAAAGACGAGCAAGGGATAAATATCGATCCAGCATTAAAAAAAGCAATTAAAGTTTATGAAGACGAACTTAAAAAAGAAGAATATAGAAAAGGAAGGCAGAATAGGAATTAATGAGTTTTTGAGCCCTAAAAAGTTACTCACTCTTTTAGCTTGACTTATTCCATTAACAGCGGCATTTGTTGTGTTGAGAGTATATTAAAGAAAATAATAAAAACGGACTGGACTATCAGCCATTAAGAGAGGCTCAGGTGATAGTCCACCCGAGTCTCTCTTAATAAAAGTCTTAAAATATAAAAACAATGAAAAAAGGAGCAATCTATTGTCGTGTCAGCACAGCACTTCAAGAGCAGGAAAAAACGATTGAATCGCAGGTGGCTGAGCTAGAAGAAATTTGTAAAAAACAAGATGTTCAGATTATTAAAAAATATCTCGATGACGGTTTTAGTGGAGCAAATTTAGATAGACCAGCGTTAGATCAATTAAGAACAGATGCCTCAAAAGGAATCTTCGAAAGAATATACTTCCATTCTAATGACAGATTATCAAGGAATCTCACTAATCAAGGAATTATAGTTGAGGAATTAGAAAAAAAGGAAATTGAGGTCTTCTTTTACGATAAACCAATAGCCGATACTCCTGAAGGTAAATTCTTATTTCAGATATTAGGGGCTGCGGCAGAGTTCGAAAAAGCAAAAATTTTAGAAAGAACACGAAGAGGAAAACTTTATAAGGCAAAAAGAGGAATAGTAGTGGGTGGTATCCCTCCATTTGGAAATAATTACATTAAAAAAACCAAAGAAAGAGAAGGTTATTACGAAACGAATGAGGAAGAGGCAAACACTGTAATCTTAATAGCAGACTTATACCTAAAAGTTGGGAGTGTTAGAGCCGTAGCCAGAGAACTGACAAAAAGAGATATCAAACCAAGAAAAGGGGGGCAATGGCGAACAAGTACTCTACACGGAATTTTAAGAAATGAAACTAATATAGGCACAACCTATTTCAATAAGCGTTATGCTATTGAGACAAATAATGGGAAACAGAAATACAAAAAAAGAATAAAAACCGGAACAAAACTGAGGGAAAAAAAGGAATGGATACCTATCCCAGTCACACCAATAATGCCAAAAGAAAAATTCTATGCTATACAAGCATTATTAGTAAAAAATCATAAAGTCTTTAATAATGGGAAGCATTCTTATCTGCTAAGTGGATTAGTGAAATGTGGTATCTGTGATTCAACTTATTCAGGGGAATTAAGCCACGGCCATCCATTTTACAGATGTAATAACAGACATAGAACATTTCCTTTGCCTAAAGAGTGTAATGCAAAAATGGTAAGCGCAGATAAATTAGATACTGCTATTTGGAATACTGTTAGCGAGGCAATAAAGAATCCAAGAATACTCACCGACTATATTTTACAAACAACAAAAGAGATTCAAGAAGACGAAGAAACAATTAATAAAGAGAAAGAACAATTATTTAAAAAAAGAGAAGATTTAAGGCACAAGAAAAATAGAATGCTTGAGATTTATTCAGACGCAATTATAACTAAAGAAGAATTATCAGAAAAAATGGAGGACTATGCAAAACAGGATAAAGAATTAAGCCAGAAAATAGAAGAAATAGATACCAAATTAGGCCAGGAAATTAATAGGCCGTTAATGATTCAAGATATCGAATATTTCTGCCAAGTAGCTACAACAAAAATAGAGAATCTGTCTTTAGAAGAAAAACACTGGCTTTTAATGTGCCTCGTGGAGAAGATCGTCTTTGATTCTATTAAGGGAGAGGCTAAAGTCATGGGACGAATCCCATTAGCCAAAGAAGGACAGCCAAATCTAACAGAAATCCTGAATAGTCAGTGTGGGGCAATGTCCATAGCACCTTAATGATAGGTCCGCCTGGTTCGGGAAAAACTTTGTTAGCCAAAGCCTTTCTTTCTATTCTCCCAACAATGAGCATGGAAAAATGTCTTGAAGTGACTAAAATTTACAGCATTAGCGGATTACTCCCGCCATCTCAACCATTAATTACGCAATGTCCATTTCGTTCTCCTCATCATACTGCGTCGTCAGCCGCGCTAATTGGAGGAGGAACACGTCCAATGCCTGGTGAAATTACTTTAGCTCATTGTGGAATTCTTTTTTTGGATGAATTACCAGAATTCAAAAGAGATGTTTTGGAAAGTCTTAGACAACCATTAGAAGAGAGGAAAATTTGCATATCCCGCGTCCAAAACAGAATCACTTTTCCAGCTAAATTTATTTTAATAGCGGCAATGAATCCCTGCCCGTGCGGCTACTTTGGCGATCCATCTAAAGAATGTGTCTGCCGTCCTGGAGATATAATTAGGTATAGGAAAAAAATTTCTGGCCCGCTTTTGGATAGAATCGATATTATTATTGAAGTACCGCGTTTATCATTTAAAGAAATAAGCGGTAATGTTCCCATGGAAAGTTCAAAAGAAATAAAGCAAAAAATTATTGATGCCCGAAAGATACAAGAACAAAGGTTTATTAATGTAAATAAAAGGTATCCTACTATTTCGAGCAAAGCGAGAAACAAGGTTCTGGAGCAAAGCGAAGGGGTTCTTATATCTGCTAACGGAGAAATGAGAATAAAAGAAATAAACGAATTTTGCCAAGTAGAACAACCAGCAGAAATTTTATTAAAAAAAGCTATCAATAAATATTTCTTATCAGCTCGATCTTATCACAGAATTTTAAAAATCAGCCGAACAATAGCTGATTTAGAAAATACAGAAACAATTAAGTTTAATCACGTTGCTGAAGCATTGCAATATAAAACAGAATTCTCCTGGAATGAATATTAATTATTTTTATCACTTTTTCACAAAAGGATTTTGTGCGCCCCTGACTTCAAAATGAAGATGACAACATTCAGCATTTCCTGTGTCGCCCATCTTTCCTATTAGATCTCCTTGATAAACCTTATCTCCCTCCTTTACAGATAAACTACTCAAATGAGCATAAACAGTTGTAGTGCCATTATAATGTTGAATTTTAATTAAATTACCATAACCATAATTATATCCTCCTGCCCCCATAGCCTCAATTATTATTCCATCAGCAGAGGCATAAATAGGGCTTCCGCAAGAACTAACAATATCAACGGCATTATAGTAATGAAGAATACCCCTGTTCAAACCAATAGAAGTAGGATAGACAAAGAAGCCATCAATCTTCGGCCAATTGCTAATATCAATTGTCATAGGCTTAAGCCCGGTAGATGTAGATAATGATAGAGGAGTGGCTGAAGAAAGCCGGCCATTTGGAATAATAAGTTCCTGGCCTATTTGGATAGATCCTTCGTCTTTTAAATCATTAAAAACAAATATTTCATCAGAGGATGTTTGATATTTTTTGGCTATTGAAAGTAAAGTGTCTCCTTTTTTTACTGTATGCATTACTCCTGAAATTGGAAGAATAATAAGTTCCTGATTAGGCTTAATTATAGAACTGGACTTTAAATTATTAGCCCATAAAATCGTATTTAAACTTACGCCAAAATTTGCTGCAATTCTTCCTGGTGTATCTCCTTCCTGCACAACATAGGTAAAAATCGTATAACGCTGGGATGAAGGTAATAAAAATTTAACAGGGGAATTAATGCCCAAAAAACTATCGCTGTTTATAATAATCAAAAAATCCTGTTCTACTGCATTATCTTCTTCAAAATCGCCTTCAATAATTTGACTCCCGTCCACGCTAAAACATTCATTATAAGCATAGGCTGTTTTGGCAAATGAACTGCCTTCTAGAATTACAGGACAGCCATCCTCTTTTATTAAAAACTCTTCCCCTTCTTTTTGAAGAAACATAATTTGTGAAGAAAGATAAGAATTGCCAAAAAATAAAGAAAGCAAAAACAAACCAATTGCTATCTTTAATAAAGATGAAGGTATTAAATAATTGATGCTTCTTATCCCTTTATTAAGTTGTATTTTCCAAGTAAAAATGGTAATTTAAAATCAAATGTTAAGAAAAAAGCCTTTTTGAAGACCTTATCACAATTTTAACAAAACTTTTTTAAATGTCAACCCTACAAAAAAGATTAGGACAAGTTTTTCTTAAAGATAAAGGTACTTTAGAAAAAATTATCCAAGCATCTGAAATTAACCCCGAAGATGAAATTTTAGAAATTGGGCCGGGCAAGGGTATTTTAACCGAAGCCCTTTTACAAACTGGCGCTAAAATAATTGCTGTTGAAAAAGACCAGGAATTAGTAAAGTTTCTTGAAAACCTTTTTAAAAATAAACAAAATTTAAAAATTATTCACGCAGATATTCGCGATTTTCTTAAAAATAAAGACTATACAAAATACAAAATACAAGATACTAAATACAAAGTCATCGGCAATATTCCTTATTATTTAACATCTCATCTTCTGCGTTTACTTTTAGAAAATCCGATCAAACCCAAATTAATAGTTTTAATGATTCAAAAAGAAGTCGCTGAAAGAATAACAGCCCAGCCACCTAAAATGAGCCTTTTATCTGTTTCCGTGCAATTTTATAGCCAGCCAGAAATTATTTGCTATGTTCCCAAAACTGCTTTTTATCCAGAGCCTAAAGTAGATTCTGCTGTTATTAAAATAACCCCGATAAACGCAAATGAGAACACGGATGAAGTATTTAAAAAGATATTCTTTAATATTATAAAAGCTGGTTTTAGGCAACCAAGAAAATTACTTATAAATAATCTCTCTAAAAATCTCAAAATAAAAAAAGATGTCCTTCAAAAAATATTTTTACAATTAAACATGCCTTTGAATACAAGAGCGCAAGATCTTTCAGTAGAAAAATGGGCTTCTCTTTCTTCCTTGTTAACCAAAAATATTGTATAATAAAGAAAATATATTAAATATTAATTTAATATTATGAAAATTAAAAATCTATTAAAAATTGGGGTTTTCAGCATTGTAATTTTATCTCTCCTTATCAGTCCTATTTTAAAATCCATTACTCCTGAAGCAAATGCATTCACCTTCTGGACTAGTTGGGGAACTTCCACAACAGGACTTAATTTTGAAGACTATTTAAGTACTTGCACCTCCTCTGCAGTAGATAATATTATTACAAATAATCCTACTGTATATACAGTTCTCTGTTGCAATGATAAAGACCATAATTTGGCTGTTAGAAATTCCTCTTCATATGACACTATTGTTAGTAATTGCGAAACTGCTCAAGAAAATGCCTCAGACCAAGCAATTCCTGTTTTTGATAAAGATTGGTGTGAAAATGCCACACAGTATGGACCACTTAGTCAAAGTGACAAGGCAATAACTTATATTGAAAAATGTTGCAAGCCAGAAGATAACAAGACACAATACATAAAATATAGATGCCAAGAAGCATATAATACAATAAATACTGACTTACAAGAAGAAACAGTGGTCGTAGAAGAAACAGATATAAAAAATTGTGTAGTTAAGGAATATGATGAAAACGATCCAGCAATAAAGCTTTTGTATAATAATAACCAATTATATATTGACAAATGCTGTAATCTTTCCCTTGACAAAGTGAATTCATTAAGTGCTTCAGATCAGGCTCTTTTAGCACAGCGCTGTGAGTGGGCCAAGGATGAAGACATTGATCTTTTTACTGGTAAACCTCTGGAAACTATCACTCCAGTAACTGAACCCCCGCCTGATTATAATTATCCTGGAGGGGGGGTTGAACAATATGTGGATTATGTAGAGAAAATTAGAGAGAAAGAAGCTGAAGAAATATGTGGAGAGGTAGGAACATGGTCGCCATTTACTATAAGCATAAGTCTAACACACGTAGGTATTGAAACACACTTTAAAGAGTTTTATGAAAAAATATCTTGCGTGATCCAAAAAGGCATTATTGAGGGATTAGGAAAAATGTTTGCCGGAATGATGAATTTGGAAATAAACATGACATTATGGGCATTTAGACCCAGTACCTATGGAGGCTTTGTTAATAATCCTGCTGTCCAAGGCACAACAGATAATCCTGGCGTCTGGAATTTTATGAGAAATCTTGTCAATTTGCTTTTGGTCTTGGCCTTGGTTGTTATTGCTATCGCTAGTATCTTGGGGATTAAAAAGTATAGTTGGCAACAAACCCTTTGGAAATTAGTTATTGTGGCTTTATTGGTCAATTTCAGTTTAGTAATTGCTGGAATGGTATTAGATACATCTAATTTCCTTTCTTATTATTTCTTAAACTTAGCTAAAGTCGAAAATAAAAGCATTAGCGAATCTATAAGCTCTAGCTTTGATGTGGAAAAAATAAGTGATGCGGACAAATATGACATTCCATCAGTGTACGGCCAAACCCAAACAACAACAGCTGGTTGGGGCATGGGCTGGGGTCAGTTTTTGCTTGTTGCCTTTGCTCTTATTTTGATTGGGTTATTTGCTGTCATCGCTTTGTTAGCTGTTTTCTTAACAATGATCGTCCGATCTTTTATTATTATTGTGCTTCTTTGTTTATCACCAGTTGCTTTTGCCGCCTGGATTTTCCCTAACACGGAACAATACTGGAAAATGTGGTGGCAGCAATTCATTAAATGGTGCACTTTCCCTATTATTTTCGGCCTGATGCTTTATATAGGTGTATTTGCTGTTAATAATTTGGGTATTGAAAATGAGCAAGGGGTAGGAATGATGGCTTTCATAATACAAATTATGCTCTTCTCTATGTTCTTGGTTGGAGGCTTAATTTTCTCTCTCCAAAGCGGGGGAGCAGCATCTAAAATAGTGATGGAGCAAGCTAGTAAAGCTGGAGCAGCTGTCAGCGGTTTTGCTGGCTATAAAGTACAAAAAGGAGTTACTGGTTCAGAAACTTACAGAAAAGCCCAGAAGAAATTGGAAAGCAGTAAATTTGCGCCCTTACATGATATAGGAACTTGGATGGGTAGACAGCCTGGAAAAATTCGCGCAGCTGAACTAAAACAAATTCAAGAAGATTATAAAAACAGAACCCCGGACCAAATTAGACATGATATTGAGATGCGTAAAAACGATAGGGCAAGAGTCACGGCTGGTGTTAATACGTTAATAGAACGAAAAAACATAAACTATGAAAAAGATTCAGGATTCATCAATATAGCCCGCAATCAGCCTGATTTAAATGTTTCTGGACTTAAAAAAGTCCATCCCGAGCTTTATACTGAATACTTTACAAAATCTGAAGACATGGAAAAAGCAATTATACAAGCCCAATCGAAATCGCGAGGTATTATTTCCCGTGATGAAGCCAAAAAACGTGCCTTAATTGATCTTACGGCAAAAAGAGTAAAAGAATCTGGTCCAGAAGCTATAAAATCAGGAAATTGGGATAATATCCTTGAAAGATTAGAAAAGAAAGGCACGCAATATACTGACCACTTCTTCCGTTCTCTTTGGGACGCAAATGTTCCGCCCGAAGGCTTTGCCGCTATGCTTAGGCCAATGAATACTGGAAATCAAGCAAAGTGGGCACAAAAATTTGTAGAATGGGTGGAAAGAAAAAACAAAGGGAATAAAGTAGCTGCCATAGCGGAACTCAAAAAGAGAAGATTTGATAAAAATGGCTTTATGAATGAGCTTTTACCTTTTTAATTTTGTCAAGAAATATGGATAAAGAGAATAAAAACAAATTCTTAGAATTATATAGCAAGATTCCGATATCTATTCAGGATTTTTTGGCTTCTGATAAAATGGGAATGATTATAGAAGATGCTTTAAATTTAAGCAAGGTTTCATCTGAAAAATTTTCTGGCATTATGGACATCGTAACAAAAGTTTTGTCTTTTCAATTACCTAAAAATCAATTTAGGAATGAATTAGAAAAAAAAATTAATATTTCTCCGGTAGCTACTCAGATTGTTAATAAAATAATCCAAGAAAAAATTTTTAAAATATTCGAAAATGAATTAAGCCAATATGAACCTCAACCTTTGGAACAAAGAATCTCGCAAGAAAAAGAAATAAAAGAACCAATAGAGCCTTCGGAACCTTCAAAGATAAAACCTGTTATAGTTATAAAAGAAGAAGCAAAACAAATTATTCCTGAATATTCTTTTCCTGAACCGTCAGAAGTGAAAGTAGAAAAACCAATTAGTAAGATAAAAGAATTAAAAAAAATCGTTACCCCAAAAGTTTCTTCAGATCAGCAGGAAAAAATTCGGGAAAAATTATTAGCTGCTATGCAAAGGAAAAATGAGCAGCCAAAAATAGTGGAGGAAATGAGAAAAATTTTTCTAAAGCCCAAAACGCCTAAAGGAACAGAAAAGAAAACACCGGAAAAAATAAAAATAGGAGAACTGACATCCTCTAAAATTTTAAGCGGGGAAGGAAAAAAATTTGAGGATGAAGAAGTTTTTATAAAAACCAAAAAAGAAAAACCGTATATCCTTGATGTTAAATTAAAAGAAGAAAAAAAAGAAAAAAAAGAATTACCGACTACTGAAGAGCCTATTCCTTATAAGAAATATAAGAAAGAAAGTCCTTTTGGCGAAGCTTAAAAATATGATTTATCAAGTGCCTCAATTTATAAAAGAGGAAACAAAATTAATGGGTTGGATTACCTTTACCCAATTATGGATTTTATTATCTTTTGGCGGATTGATTCTCTTACTTTTTTCTGTTTTAAAATTATGGCTTTGGCTGATTTTAGCAACAATTCTCGCTCCAATCGGTTTTTCTCTTGCATTTGGAAAAATCCATAGCGTTCCAATTTATACACTTGCTATTGCCGCAATCAGACATTTTTGGCTTCCAAAATACTATCTGTGGAAAAAAGAAAAAACTTTTTCAGAAACATCTTATTCAGTTCCTCAAAAACCCAAAAGCGAAATAAAAATAGAGCCAAAAAAAGAGTTAGATAAAAAAACGCTCAAACAATTAACAGATATATTAGATAAATAGATGCCTAAAGAAACTTTCAGCAGCCAATCACTCATTTCCCTTCAACAGATTAAAAAAGGGGTAATTATTCTTAAAAACGGTTCGCTCCGTTCCGTTTTAGAAGTCTCAGGTATAAATTTTGATTTAAAATCGGAAGAAGAACAATCTTCCGTGTTAATGAGCTGGCGTAATCTTATAAATAACCTGGATTTTCCATTACAAGTTGTGGCTCATTCCAGGCGTGTTAATATTGAATCCTATTTAAATTTTCTTCAGGAAAAAATCGGCCAAGAAACAAATAATCTACTTAAACTCCAAGGAGAAGATTATTATACGTTTATTAAAGGGCTGGTTACTGGAAATAATATTATGAAAAAGAAGTTTTATGTAATTGTGCCTTATGACCCTATTATGCTCAAATCAAAAACCATATTAAGCCAGATATTAGAAGCCTATAAAACATTGCTTAATTTAAGGCACCAGGCATTTTCCGCTACAATCCCTATTTCTGATGAAAATTTTAACCAACATTATCAACAATTAATAATCCGCCAAAATAATATCATCACTAATTTAACCAGAATGGGATTACAATCACATCCGTTGACTACAAAAGAATTAATTGAATTATTCTTCAATTCATATAACCCAGAGGCTTTTGAAAGAGAATCGATAAATGTTCCAGAAGAATTTAATCAATAAAATATGCGTTTTCCAAACTTATTTAAAAGAAAATCTAAAGACCCGCAAGCATTAGCCCAATCCCAGGCTGTTTCTACTCTTCAGGACTTAATTGCTCCTGCTGGATTGGAAATTAATACTAATTTTCTTAAATTAGGAAATAAATATTGCTCAACGCTGTTTATTTTAACTTATCCAAATTATTTAGCCTCTAATTGGTTTTCCTCAATTATTAATTTAGACGAGTCTTTTAATATCTCAATCTTTTTCCATCCTCTTAATATCAACAAGGTTTTAAGGGATTTAAGAAAAAAATCTGCTGAAATTCAAGCCCAATTAAGCATTGAAGCAGACAGAGGATTAGTTCGTAATCCTCTATTGGAAGCCGCTCTAAATAATGTTGAAAAACTAAGAGACACAATCCAACAAGGAAGTGAAAAACTTTTTGAAACTGGCGTTTATATTACTTTTTTTGCCGACAACAAGGAAGAACTCATAAAAATAGAAAGTAAAATCAAAAATATATTAGAGCAACAGTTAATTTACGCAAAACCAACTATTTTCAGAGAGTTTGAAGGAATGGAATCTTCTTTGCCATTAGGCATGGACAGATTATTATTAACTACACCTTTAAATTCACAGCCAGCTTCAACACTTTTCCCATTTTCTTCTTTAGACCTTTCAGAAAATAAAGGAATTCTTTATGGCGTCAACCTGCATAATAACAGCCTAATTATTTTCGACCGCTTTGTTTTACCAAACGCCAATATGATAGTTTTTGCCCAAACTGGCGCAGGAAAAAGTTATGCTATAAAATTAGAAATTCTTCGTTCCTTATTATTAGGAACCAATGTATTAATTATTGATCCGGAAAATGAATACGAATATTTATCTGATTCAATTGGCGGAAGTTATTTTAAAATATCTGTTGCTTCTGATGACAACATCAATCCATTTGAACTTCCTATATTAAAAGAAGAGGAAACTGGCGAAGAAGTTTTCCGTAACCATATTTTAAATCTTATTGGTCTAATTAAATTAATGCTTGGCGGGCTTTCCCCTCAGGAGGAACTAATATTAGATAGAGCCATTGTCCAAACTTATGCTAGCAGAGATATTTTCCCTGAAAATATGGCTGGAAAGAAAGACCTACCATTAATGGAGGACTTAGAAAGTGTTCTAAAAAATACCGAGGGAGGTGAGGATTTGGCTGCAAAACTTTATAAATTCACCAAAGGGAGCTATGCTGGCTTCCTTAACCAACCATCAAATATTAATATTAACAATCGTTTGGTTGTTTTTGGAGTGAGAGAATTGGAAGAAGAACTCAGACCCATTGCTATGTATGTAGTATTAAATTACATATGGACAATGATAAAAAAGGATCTAAGAAAAAGAATTACAATAATTGATGAAGGATGGTGGTTATTGCGCCATGAAGAAAGCGCGTCTTTTCTTTTTGGTTTAGTTAAAAGAGCGCGAAAGTATTATATGGGAGTAACATTTATCACGCAGGACATAGAAGATGCTTTAAAATCACCTTATGGAAAGCCGTTAATTACTAACTCTGCTTTAGCTCTTTTACTAAGGCAATCACCCGCAAACATTGATATCATAGGTAAAGCTTTAAATCTAACAGAACAGGAAAAAACTATCCTTTTACAATCTTCTGTAGGCACAGGTCTCTTTTTTGCGGAAGATAAGCACGCTGCTATTCAAATTATCGCTTCTTATGCTGAAGACCAAATTATTACCTCCAACCCAGCCCAACTTATAGCAATTAAAGAGGCGAAAAAAGAATTAAATAAAGAGTAATTTTATTTCTATGGAAAATAAAATGTCCCTTGCCATATTTTTCTTCTTACTAATAACATGCATTATTAAAGATGCGATAGAAATTTTTTTAGGGCTTATCCCGGGAATTAATCTTTTTGTCTGGGTGATTAGTTTGCCATTTGCCGCCTTTATTTTTATTATCGTTCTTATTAGCGGCATAAGAGGTACTTGGCTTTTAGTTGGGCAGGTATTAGATCTTATACCATTTGCCAGCATTCTTCCTATTGCTACCTTCACTGTTATACTTGTCTATATATTTGAGAACCTACCTATATTAAAAGAAAAAATGCAAAAAGCCCTAAAAGCTATAAAATCCTCAATTCCTTCAAAAGTTCCCTTAAAAATAAAAATTTAATAATTTTTAAAATAATATGTTTTTAAAAAATGTTTCAAAAAAGAGAGGTAATATTTTTTTGGTTATTTTAATATTTAATTTAGTAGCATTATCAGTTTTATTAGTAAATCCGATGCAAGCCCAAGCTAAGTGCTTAAAAAATGGTGAATGGATCGATCATTGTCATTCTTGTAATTCTGCTGGGGAGTGTGAGGATGATCCTAATGGTAAAGATTGGTGTCCTAAATGTTTTGGTAAATGCGGACCTTCCTCGTCTGATGATTCATCTGGCACTGTCCCTGACGTTGACTATGAACAAGCATTGAATATTGCCACGACTATTCTATCAGAACAGGAGGGTTCTGGCGCAGACATAATAAATGCTATAACATCAGGCCAATCAGGTGAAATAATTTCTGGATTAGCTACAGCTTATTGTGCTAGCCTGGGTATACCACTACCAATATGCAATATTGCTTTAAATATTCTTCTAAGCCCAGGCGCCGGTGTAGGAGGAGCTGGAGATTTTACACAAACCCAAAAGTTTAAAGCTCCAACATTGGACCAATACAAATGGGAAGTAGGAATTCCAGGATTTGTAGCAAAAGACGGAGTTGTGCCTCTAGAAGAAGGAGGAGTATCAAATTTAATAAAAGCCATCATTAACTGGGCCTTTAAACTTGCCGGAGTATTTGCTTTTGCGATGATTGTCTTTGCTGGTTTTCAATACCTTACTGCTGGCGGTAATACTGCCCAACAAAAAGACGCCCAAACTAAAATTGTGGGCGCTATTATCGGTATTCTTTTATTATTTGCTTTTTGGATTATTCTAAATACTATTAATCCTGATATCCTAGGAGCAGAAACTGCAACCTCTGGAATAACCTCAGAAGGAACTGAAGTTGACGAGGGAACTGAAGTTGATGAAGGGATTGAGGCTGACGAAGAAGTTACTGGTAATTTCGTTAATATAACATCTATGGGGATTCCAATAAATGTTAATACCTTTGGTCAATCAGAAGCTTATTTAGATTCCACGTTAGCCAATAAATTGCTATCATTAAAAGACATGGAGCCAAAGTGGTGGGTAAATGATGCCTGTATTGACGCTACATGTAGTAATACGAGTGTTCCCAGGAAAGCCAATGATTGTCATCTTGATGGTACATGTGTAGATATAGATTCAGTTTCAAATAGTTCTGAGGACAACAAAAAAATAATAGCAGAATTTAATAAAGCTGGATTGGCAGTACTAGACGAAGGAAATCATCTCCATGTGGCTTTAATGGAAGCAACCGGATATGGTTCATATCCAGGAAGTGATTATTGCATCACTGAAGGATGCTGGTATGGCGCTACTTAAAATCAAATGCAGAGAATTTATTTCTCCTGAGGTTTTATTATAATATGCCTTTCTTTTCCTTCTCCAATGCTCTCTGTAAACACATCACTCCTTAAAGCAATCTCGAGATGAATAACCCTTCTGTCCCGCGCTCTCATAGGTGGTAATTCTATCTCTTTTTTGGATAGAGATACATGGCGAGCCGCTTTTTTGGCAAATTCTCTTAATTTTTCTTCCTGCATTGCCCGATAATTATTAACATCTAAAATAATCCTCCAAAGATAATCATCGGAGCATTTTTTTGAAAAGATATTTAACAAATATTCTAATGCCTGCAGGTTTTCTCCATCACGTCCTATTAAAAGGCCACTATAATTAATTTCTGAATCGGTTTTAATTGAGAATTGAACAAGTTTATCCTGAGGACTTTCTTGCGTACTAATTTCAAAATTTACAAAGCCGACAATTGTAAGCAATTCTTCTAAAAAAATTTTTACCTTTAATGTTTCCATAGTCAGCTGATAATTTTTGTTTCTAACGCTTGATTTGCGTCTTTTTTAGTCATATATTCCTGCAGAATATTCACTAAAGTAAATCCTATCCAATATAAAATAACAATCGCAGGAAATTTCTGGTAGAAAAATAAGATTATAAAAGGGAAGCCAAGTAACATTACTTTGTTTTGCCCTGAGCTTGGTTGGATAAAAGTCAAAAAGGAGTTCAAGGAAGCTGAAATAATCGCAAGAGCAAGACTTGGAGCTTTAAGATTGATAATACCAAGAAATAAATAATTTATTTGTTCTGGTAATTTAACAAAGTTATAAAGATAAAGGGCCCAATCATTGACTATAGCTTGTTTAAAAAAGATAAAAAGAGAAATAAAGATAGCCATTTGGAAAAAGATAAAAAAGAAAGAATTACCAGGATTAATTTTTTCTTCTCTAAAAATTTTCATTACTTCTTGGTTGCCTTTTATTGGTTCTTTCTTAAACTTCTTTTGAATTTCTTTAATTTTGGGCTGTAATTTTGCCATTTTTCTTTGATCCCCCATAGCTTTTTTATACCAAGGCCAAATGATAAGACGAATTATTGCTGCCAAAATTAAAACAGCCCACCCTAAATCACCTTTTGTTAGATTAGAGAGTAGGGCTAAAATATTATATAGCGGTTGAAAAATCAATAATTGAAAAAAGTTCATAATAATTTATTTAAATAATTTTAATAGCAACCTTTCGCTATCGCTCAAGAACGCTGTTATTAAAACAAATAAGTTTTAATAATAACTCGTCAAGAGATTCTTTAAGTTTCGAGAAATTCATATTCAAACAATCTTTCTTTACAATAATTACGACATCAAATCCTTTTGAAAAAACCGGCAAAGAATTTCTGAGTATATTTCTGATTCTTCTTTTCAAAGTATTCCTTTGTACAGCTGACTTACTATTTTTCGCGCTTACAACAATTCCATACCTCGGATAATCTAAATTATTTTTTTTAAAGATAATTCTAAAACACTCGTTTTCTTTTACACTACCTTTAGTAAAAATTTCTTTAAAAGCAACGGAAGATGTAATTCTGTTTTTCTTTTTAAGCATTACCTAAGGAGTTAATTTTTTTCTTCCTTTTTGCCTTCGTTTACTAATAACTTTTTTTCCTCCTTTAGAAGACATCCTTTTTAAAAATCCATGCGTACGTGATCTCTTTTTCTTTTTTGGCTGATAGGTAACCGACATATTATTAAATTAAAAATTAAAACTAATACATAACAACCTCTCGCTTCGCCACGTCAAATGTGGCTTCGCTCGAGAACGTTGAAATTAAAATATGTTCATTCCAAGGCAAACAAACATATTTTAATTATAATACCAAAATATGCGCTAAATATCAAACCCACTGATTATCAACAGTTTATCCCCAAAAGGCAGTGATTTCCTTGCAGAAACTAAGTTTTATTTTTATACTAATATAAATATTGTGATTTCAATTATGGATATGGATATCAAAGAACTTTGGGAAGCAGCTTTAGGAGAAATTAAATTGAATATTTCTAAAGCTAATTACCTAACATGGCTAAAAGATACCTTCATTTTAGATATTAAAGATGACACGGTTTTTATAGGAGTCCAGTCTAACTTTACAAAGGAATGGCTTGAAAATAAATACCATAAACAAATTTTACACGCTCTTTATGGTCTGGATCCTAAAATAAAAAAGATCGAATATCTAGTTACCACTAATAAAGATTCTTTGAAAAAAATAGAGATTAAAAAAACAAAACGTTCTTCAACTATTTCAAAATCATCAGTTTTAGATGAACAATTAGAATTTAATATTGACTCTGAAACTAACCTTAATCCAAAATATCTTTTTGAAAACTTTATTGTCGGAACTAATAATGAGTTAGCCAACGCAGCAGCTTTGGCAGTAATAGAAAATTTAGGGAAAAAATATAATCCACTTTTTATTTATGGCGGCGTTGGATTAGGGAAAACACATCTTCTGCAAGCCATTGGTAATAAAGTTAGAAAAGGAAAAAAGAAATTGAAAATTTTATACGCCACCTCGGAAAAATTTACAGATGACTTGGTTAATGCTATCCGCAATCAAAAAATGACAGAATTCAAAAAAAGTTTCCGAAATCTTGACCTTCTCTTAATTGACGATGTCCAATTTATCGCCGGAAAAGATAAAACCCAGGAAGAACTTTTTCATACTTTTAATACGCTCTATGGAAAAAATAAACAAATTGTTTTTACTTCTGATCGCCCACCCAAATCTATTCCGTCTATTGAAGAACGGTTAAGGTCTAGATTCGAAGGAGGTATGATAGCTGATATTGGTTACCCTGATTTTGAAACAAGATTAGCTATTTTAGAAAATAAAAGTCAGGATATATCTCATCTTATAAATAATGATGTTCTCAAATATATAGCGGAGGTAATCCCGAGGAATGTCAGGGAATTAGAAGGAGCATTAAATAGAGTCATTGCGCATTCGCGCCTTAAGAACAGCCCAATCTCTTTAGAAGAAGCTAAAAAAATATTGTCACTTATTTTAAATAAATCAAATAAATATATTTCGCCAAAAGAAGTAATTAAAAAAATAGTTTCTTTTTATGACCTCAAAGAAGATGATGTTTTGGGCCATTCAAGAAAGAAAGAATTAGTAAAACCAAGACAAATAATAATGTATCTTTTAAGAGAAGAATTGCGTTATTCTTATACTAGTATCGCTGAAAAATTAGGTAATCGTGACCATACCACCGTTATTCATGCATATAAAAAGATATCTTCTGAAATTGAAAAAAACCCTGTTTTTTGTCAAGAAATAACAATTTTAAAAGAAATGCTGTATAATAAGTAAGAACCTGCTCACTCTACTCGCAGAACCCTGTTATTCGCTTCGCTCATAATAAGAACCTGCTCGCTCTGCTCGCAGAACTTTGTTTTCTCATTATGTATTCTAAAATAATGGTGGATATATTGTTGATAAAATAAGGTATAAATAGTGAGTAAGTTTAAAGTTTAAAGTTTAAAGTTTAAAGTTTTGATTTTTGTCCCCATGTTTTATTCAGATTATTCATTAATTATTCACTAGTTATCCATTTAAAAAATTATTAATAATAAATACTATCCTCAAAAAAATCATTTATACACAAAATACTCGTCCTTAATTATAATAATATATTTATATATAAATAAATAATAATTAATACAAAAATATGAAATTTACCACTTTAGTTGATAACTTTAAAAAATCTATTAATTTAGCGGAAAAAATTACAGGAAAAAATCTCACACTTCCTATTTTAAGTAATATTCTTTTGAAAACAAATAAAAACAAACTCCATCTTCTTGCCACTGACCTGGAAATTGGGATAGAATTAATTATTACAGGAAAAGTGGAAAGAGAAGGAAAGTTTATTATTCCAGCAAAAACTTTTTCTATGTTTTTAAATAATTTATCCGAAGAAAAAATTATAATCGAGGAAAGTAAAAATATTTTATCAGTAAAAAGCGGAAATTATAATACAACATTTCAAGGAATAAATCCTGATGAATTTCCAATTATCCCAGAAACAAAAACAGAAAAATATATAGAAATAGAAAAAAGGGATTTTGAGGAGGCATTAGAACAGGTAATTCCGAGTGTTGGTTATACTTCTCCAAAACCGGAGCTGAATGGTGTTTTATTAAGATTAGAAAATAGTACTTCAAAAAGTACGTTAAAATTAGTTGGTACTGATAGCTTTCGTTTAGCAGAAAAAAATATTTTATCTCAAAAAATTAAAACTAATATAAAAAATGATTTGGAAATGATAATTCCATTAAGAACTGCGCAAGAAGTTCTAAGAATTATCCAGGAAGAAATGGAAGAAGTTAGTAGTGTAATAAAAATTTCACCAGAATCTAATCAAGTTCAGTTTTCATTAAATAATGTTCGTTTAATATCCAGGCTTATTAATGCTGAATACCCAAAATACTCTTCAATAATCCCGTCTAGTTTTGAAAACCAAACAATTTTAAATAGGAGGAAATTAATTGAGGCCGTTAAAATTGTTGGCTTGTTTAGCGGGAGGATAAATGATGTTATGTTTGATTTCAATCCATTAAAAAAAGAAGTTGTTATTGATGCTCAAGACCCTTCATTAGGGAAAAGCCATACAGTTCTTGTTCCTGAAGATATAAATGGCAATCCATTAAAAATTAGTTTTAATTATCATTTCTTATTAGATGGATTATATTCAATTAAAGAAGACGAAGTCGTTATTAAATTAAATAAAGAAATTAATCCAGGCTTGATTCACGGAAAATCTGATGATAATTTCTCATATATTTTAATGCCAATTAAAATTTAATTTGGTATTTTACTTTATGGCTTTCATATCAATCAGACAAGCATTAAAAAGTTGGTCAAATACCAAAAAATTCAAAAGTTTTTTTCAGGGGAAGGAAGCGATTAATGTGATAAACCAATATTTTAAAGAAAAAAAGAACTGGCCCTTGGATATAGCTAGGGCCAGTTCTTTAAAGCAGGGGATATTAACAATTAAATGTTGCAGAGCTGTTATTTCATCAGAATTACGATTAGAGGAACCGCAATTGATGGCTTACCTTAAAAAAAGAATTCCTAAAGTAAAAATTAATAAAATTTTTTATAAAATCGGATAAATAATCATTTAAAGACAATTATTGACGCTGTGCTTTTTTGATTGAAGCCATCAACGGCTTCAATTTTTATTTCATTTTGATTAATCAGATTATTTGAATCTATTTTATAAGAATAAATATCATTATCTGTTTTATTTAATTTCCCGAGTAATATTTTATTAAGATAAATTTGAGTATCTGTTATCTCAATAGGGCTACTAATTTTAATAATTAAATCTACATCAGCATCAACAAAACTGCCATTTTCAGGTGAAATAAATTCAATTTTGGGTATATCAGGGAAATTTATTGTTGTCTGCGTGGTGTTGGTGTTAATAGGTATATAATCAGCGCCTAAATATTTATTATATTCTTCACTAAAATTAATGATATTTTTCTGAGCCCATAAGAGTACTGGGATCTCCCAATTCAAAAATTGCGAATCATTAAATGGATTATTAAGAGGATATTCGAGAATATTATCTTTATTAACATAATAAAGAATGTTATGGATTTCATTGGCGCTTATAATCTCTCCAGTTTGAATATTTTTATATTCTTTTGTGTTTATATAATTTCCATTAAGCATTGGAATAGAATTTTTGATTGTTTGGTCATTGTTATATGGAAGCGGCTCAATAAAATTTGTTGGTGGATAAAATTCTATTGATTTTTCCATAAATTCATGCCAGCAAGGAGCGGCTATCATAGCTCCTGGCGCTCCTGTGCTGCTTACTATGGACCTATCATTATTTCCAACCCAGATACCGCCGGCTAAAGCTGTGGTATAGCCGATAGTCCAGGCGTCGCGGTACTCAGAATCTGTCCCTGTTTTTGCCGCCGCTTGGAAATCAGGAAAATATAATGGATTATTCCAGCCAAACGTTGGGGCTCTCGCGCTATTATCTGATAAAATACTATTTATAAGACGAGCTATTTGCTGGTCTAAAACGACTTTATCTTTTAAAGAAAATTCTTCAATTGTTTGGTTATTTTTATCTTTTATTTCCAGAATACTTATTTGTGGGTGATAGATTCCATCTTGATTAAAGACAGTGTATGCATGAACCATTTCAATTAGTTTTACACCTCCCCCACCAAGAACCAAGCTTAATCCATAGTGCCCCGGAGGATCATTGAGGGTGGTGATACCAAAATCTTGGGCGGTTTTAATGCTGTCTTTTATTCCTGCTAAATATAGAATTTTTACCGAAGGAATGTTTAAAGATTGAGCTAAGGCCTGTCTGAAAGTTACTGGACCCCTGGTTTTACTGTCATAATTAGTCACTGTATAAGGATTATTTGGGTCGGTAGAAAAATTTGCGGTGACACCATTTAAAGCAGTGTCAAAAATAATACTTTCAGGAAGAAAGCCCTTTTTAAAAACTGTGGCGTAGACAATAGGCTTAAAAGATGATCCTGGTTGGCGTGTGCTGAGAGTGGTATTTACGTTGCCTTCTTCTTCTAAATTCCAATAATCACGAGAGCCAACCATTGCTAATATTTGGCCGGTATTGGGATCTTCAGCGATGAGACCCATATTTTTTACTCCTACTTTTTCTTGGTTGAAATCCCCGTATTTTTTTACCAATTCTTCAGCCAAATCCTGGAGACGCATATCCAAGCTTGTAATAATAGTATAGCCGCCTTTTTCCAGCTCTTCTTCGCTAAATTCTTCATAAAGAATATTGCGTACATACATTACAAAATGAGGCGCTTTAAAACCAACCTTTGGTGGTGTGAAAATCACTTTTTCCTGTTGGGCTTTTTCTACTTCCTCACCCGGGCAATAATCAAGATCTTTTACTCGTGAAAGAATCCATGTTTTTCTATTTTCCAGATCTTCTAAATGATTGCCAAAGGGGGATAAATAATTAGGCGATTGAATCAAGCTTGTAAGATAAGCCGCTTCAGCCAGAGTTAAATTTTTGGCTTCTTTGCTATAATAAAACTTGCTCGCTGATTCAATACCGTAAACATTGTGCCCGTAATTAATCTGATTCAGATACATTTCTAAAATTTGGTTTTTACTGTAGTTTTTTTCAATCCTTACAGTCAAGATTGCCTCCTTCAATTTTCTCAATAAAGTCTGGTCAATTGTAAGAAAAGCATTACGAGTTAACTGCTGGGTTATTGTGGAGCCGCCTCGAAGATCTCTTGGATGAAGTAGATTGTGGATTAGCGAGCGAGCGAGTCCTTTTAAAGAAAAACCATGATGATTATAGAAATTATCATCTTCTGCAGCTAAGGTTGTTTTAATAACATAAGGAGATATTTCCTCTAAATTTACAATGGTTCTTTTTTCTCCTCCATGTATTTCGTAAAGTAGAATTTCACCGGTGCGGTCATAAATTTTTGTTGACTGCGGTATTACCCTTTCGTCAAAGGTTGATGGATCTGGCAATTCTTTAGAAAGAAAAATCAAAAACCCCCCCAATAAAGTTAGAGATAGAAAAGATAGAAACAGAAAAAATGAAATGGTTTTTTTTATCACTTTCGTTTTAATTTGAATATTTTATTCCCAATTTATTAACTCCTGCTAAGGCGACAGCTAAAGCGTCGGCAATATCATCGGGTTTGGGCATTGTTTCTAAAGAGAAAAAACATTGTATTGTTTTTTGGACGTCTTTTTTATTTGCTCTTCCATATCCTATAAGGTTTTGCTTGATCTCAAGCGGCGTTAACTCAATGCATTTTAAGTGATTTTTTTGAGCGATTAACAGAATAACACCCCTAGCTTCGCTAATACTCATAACAGTTTTAGCGTTTTTAAAGAAAAATATTTTTTCTATGGCGACTATTGAGGGCCTATATTTTTTTATTAAGGAATTAAGATCTTTGGCTATTATTTCTAACCTTTCTCCTTGGTTTTCTTTGAATATCTCCAAACACCCATAATCTATTGGCTTGATATTCTTCCTTCCAACACGGAGAAAAGCCCATCCTGTTCTGGTTGTTCCGGGATCAATACCTAAAATTATCATTGTTTTATCATTTTAAATCAGCGTTACAATAAATTTCTTCTACATCATCATGCTCATCTAAAGCATCGAATAAATTATTTAATTTAGCTTTTATTTCTTTATCGGTAATTTCTATTGGTTGTTGGCTGATAAAATCAAATTCAGCTTTAATGACATCTTGATCTATTTTTTTTTCAAGAAAACCTTTAATCGAAGCAAGATTTTGAGGGTCAGTGTAAATTATGATTTTTTCATCTTCTTCTTTTATTTCTTCTGCCCCATTTTCAATGACTTCCAGTGAAATATCATCATTCCAAAATTTTTTAGGCAAGATAATTTTTCCTGACTCTTTAAACATCCATCGGACACTTCCAGTATCTGCCATTTTAGCCCCATGCTCTTGAAGTAAATGCCGTAGTTCAGCTAATGTGCGGTTTTTATTATCTGTGATTGCGTGAATTAAAAGAGCTGATCCTCCCGGGCCATAAGCTTCGCAGAATATCTCATCTAATTTTTTTTCATCATCTGATTCGCCAGATCCTCTACTTATAGCTCTCTCAATATTTTCTTTAGGCATTCCAAATTCTTTTGCTTTATCAACAGCCATTTTTAATTTAGAGCTGGAATCTATATTTCCACCGTCCTTTGCCGCCACAGTAATTAGAGCCGTCAATTTAGAAAAAGCCTTAGCTCTTTTAGGGTCTTTAACAGCTTTTTGGTATTTTACTTTGGACCACTTAGAATGTCCTGACATAATATAATATAAAAATTTAGTTATTTTATTGTATAATTTTTTTCGCTTTTTCGCAAGGAGAAGGAGTAGGCGAAATCATCTTTCACCTTATGGTGTGTGGGTTGAAAAAATGGGTATTTTATAGTAAAATTAATTATAGAAGTGGTAAAAAGCATATAATGGATTTGAAGCAGTTAAAAAAAGATGCTGAAATAGGCATTTCTTTAATCAAAAATACATCAGATTTAGAAAAATGGCGTATTAAATATTTGGGGAGGAAAAGCGTCCTTTCTTTATTTTTTAATTCTTTATCGGAATTATCGCTAAAGGAGAAGAAAAAGCAAGGGCAAAAAGCTAATGCGATTCGTCAACTTTTTTCTTCTTTATATAAAAAGAGGAAGAATGATTTAGAAAGTAATCTATCTTTTTCTTCTAATTTTATTGATATTACACAGCCTGGCGAGAAAATTCGTCAAGGGCACCTTCATCCTTTGACATCAACTTTGAGTGATATAACTAATTCTTTCCAGAAAATGGGATTTTCCATCATTGAAGGTCCTGAAATTGAGACTGAATATTATAATTTTGATGCTTTAAATATTCCTGCTGGACATCCTGCCAGAGAAATGTTTGACACATTATGGTTGCGAAGCAATAATAAGGATAAGTTTTTATTGCGAACACATACTAGTCCAATGCAGGTTCGTTTTATGGAAACTAATCAGCCACCTTTTCGTATAATTGTTCCTGGTAAATGTTTCCGTTATGAAGCAACTGACGCCTCTCATGAAATTCAATTTCATCAAATAGAGGGATTGATGGTAGGAGAAAATATTAGTCTATCTAATTTTAAGGCCATAATTGAAGAAGTTGTAAAAGATATTTTTAAACATAAAGTTTTGGTTCGTTTTAGACCAAGTTATTTTCCTTTTGTGTCTCCTGGTGTTGAAGTGGATATAAAACTAAAGCAAAAAGGAAGAAGCAAGATCCAAGATGCTAATGAATGGCTGGAAATAATGGGAGCAGGAATGGTTCATCCAGATTTATTTAAAAGGGTTGGTTATGTAACTAATCGCTGGCAAGGTTTTGCTTTTGGGCTTGGAGTGGAAAGAATCGCTATGATCAAATATCATATTGACGATATTAGATTATTTTTCTCTTCAGATATAAGGTTTTTGGAACAATTTTAAATTATGAAATTTTCATATAATTGGCTAAAAGATTTATTAAAGTTTAAAGAATCGCCTGAAAAACTGGCAGATATTTTAACAATGTATTTTGCTGAAACAACAGTTAAACATCGCGCCAAAAGGCCTGTTTTAGATGTGGAGCTTTTATCTAATCAAGTCGCTGAAGCGTCAGGTCATTTAGGATTAGCCAGGGAAATTGGCGCGATTATAGGGAAAAGATTTATTTATCCCAAAATTAATTTAAAGGAAAAAAATATATTTGCTAAAAATCTTTTAAATATAGAAATAAAAAGCCCAAACTGTAATTGTTATTTGGCAAGAGTACTTCAGGGAATAAAAGTAAAAGAATCGCCAAAATGGTTAAAAGACGTATTGGCTGATTGTGGTGTACGTTCAATTAATAATATTGTAGATGCTGCTAATTATGTAATGCTGGAAACAGGCCAGCCTCTTCATGCTTTTGATTTTAATAAAATTAGCGACAAATCAGCTGCTGCTAAAAAGAAAGCTAAAAAAGAAATAATTATAAGGCAGGCGAAAAAGAATGAAAAGATTACCACTCTAGAAGATGAAATCTATGATTTAAATGAAGAGATAATGGTTATTGCCGATGATGAAAATTCATTATCTTTAGCTGGAATAAAGGGAGGGAAAAAATCTGGCATTAGCAAAAATACAACAGATATAATTTTAGAAAGTGCTAATTTTAATGGAGTAAATATTCGGTTTACTTCTAAAAAATTAGGGATAAGGACTGATGCTTCGTGGAGGTTTGAACATAATCTTCCTTTAGATTTAACTGATTATGCTATTGATCGTTTGGCTGAATTAATTCAAGAAGTAGCTGGCGGAGATATATTAAAAGGTAAAGTAGGGCAAAGGATTTCCAAAGAAGAAAAAATATTAATTCCCATTAAATGGGAAAATTGGGAAAAGTTTCTAGGATGGTTAATTAAAAAAAAGGAAATTATTCATTACCTTTCTCTTTTAGGTTTTTCTCTTCAACAAAAGAAGGATTATCTCTTAGTTTCTCCACCATGTTTTCGTAATGATATAAAAATAAAGGAAGATGTAATGGGCGAAGTAGCTCGTTTGTACGGAATCAATAAAATAAATTCAATTATTCCGCAGGAAGTCCTAACTCTTCCTTTGCAGAATGAGTTTTTTGAGTTTCGAAAACAGACAAAAGATTGGCTCAAAGGATATAATTTGGAGGAAGTATATAATTATTCTTTTATATCAGAAGAAGATAAAAATATTCTACCTAATAAATGGCAACAAAAACTTATTGAAATACAAAACCCAACTAGCGTTTTAACTAAATATCTACGCCCTACTCTTTTAGTTAATTTTTTGAAGAATATAAATTATAATTTTCGTTTTGCTGATAAAATCAGATTCTTTGAAATAGGTAAAACCTATTATAAGCCAAAGGCGAATAACAAGGTTCTGCGAGTGAAACGAGCAGGTTCTTATCTTAAAGACAGTAAAAACTTGAAAGAACACTTTGTCTTTTCAGGAGTTTTAGCTCAAAAGGAAAGATCCGATGATTCTTCTGTGTTGTTTTACGAAGCAAAGGGAATTATTGAAGATTTGTTTAGTAGATTTGGAATAGACAAAGATAATTACAATTTTAAACCATTAGAAGGTACTGAGTATTCGCTTTTATTAGAACAAGGAGCAACAATTTACAAAAGTGAAAACTTAATTGGTGTAATAGGGAAACCGAAAAAGGTATTATCAAAAGAATATGATTGCGAAGGAAATTCAGTTTTTTGGGAAATCAAACTTTTGCCTTTATTGGAAATTGTTAAAGAGGAAAGAGAATTTCAGCCGCTTCCAAAATATCCGGCGATTATCAGGGACATTTCTTTTATTATTGCTCAGAATATTTTAGTGGATAAAATATTAAATATTATCCAAAAAGCTTGCCCACTTGATCTTGAAGACGTGGATTTGTTTGATATATATGCGGGTAAAAGTCTTTTATCAGGTGTCAAGAGTATGTCTTTTCATTTAACTTTTCGCGCTAATGACCATACTTTAAAAAACAAAGAGGTTGATAAAGAAATGGAAAAAATTTATAAAGCATTGAAGAATATTGGAGCAGAAATTCGATAATTAATATGATTAAACCTGTAAAAAAAACTAAAAAAATAAAAGATTCTCTTAATAATAAAGAGGAGAATTCTTACACAGCCAAAGATATCTATGTATTAGAAGGATTGGACCCGGTTCGAAGAAGGCCTGGTATGTATATTGGATCTACTGGTCCCGAGGGTTTACATCATTTAATTTGGGAATGCGTAGATAATTCTATTGACGAAGCGATGGGTGGTTATGCCAAGAATATTAAAGTGGAGATATTGAAAGAAAATAGAGTGGCTGTGACAGATGATGGAAGAGGGATTCCCGTAGATATCCATAAAAAAACAAAAAAATCAGCATTGGAAACTGTAATGTGCACTTTGCATGCTGGTGGAAAATTTGGAGGAAAGTCCTATAAAGTAGCCGGTGGATTACACGGCGTTGGAGTTTCAGTTGTAAATGCCCTTTCAGAACATTTACAGGCAGAAGTTTGCCGTGATGGAATGTTATATAGCCAAGGATACAATCGTGGAAAACCAGAGACAAAACTTAAAAAAATAGGTAAGTGCGAAAAATCTGGAACAAAAATTATTTTTGAGCCAGATCCGGAAATTTTTAAAGAAATTAGATTTGATACAAAAAAAATCCTTGATCATTTAAGACAGCAAGCATATCTTACACCAGGTACTACAATTAAATTTAAAGATGATAGAGAAGACGCTTCTATTCCTTATTATACTTTTTATTTTGAAAGCGGAATTATCACCCTAGTTCAATATTTGGCAAGAACTGCTCATTGCTTAACTAATAATGTTTTTTATGCTAAACAAGAGAAAGAAGGAATTTTAGTTGAGGTTGCTTTGCTTTATACAGATGATTCTGAGGGTACAGAAAAAGCTTTTGCTAATAATATTCATACTCCAGAAGGAGGGATGCATTTGACTGGTTTTAGGTCGGCATTAACAAGAACTTTAAATGATTATGCTAAAGAGCAGGGAATATTTAAAAATGGAGACAATGGTTTTGCTGGTGAAGACACCCGCGAAGGATTAGTGGCAGTAATAAGCGTAAAATTAAGAGAGCCTCAATTTGAAGGGCAAACAAAAGCAAAATTAGGCAATCCAGAAGTGCGAACTGTCGTAGAACAGGTTGTGGGAGAAAACTTTAAGGAATTTTTAGAGGGGAATAAAGAAGACGCTAAAAGAATTATTGAGAAATCTTTGTTAAGCGCCCGGGCCCGACAGGCCGCCAAAAAAGCTCGGGAGAATATTCTTAGAAAAGGGGTTTTAGAAGGAATGACTTTGCCTGGAAAATTAGCTGATTGTATCTCAAAAAAAGCAGAAGAGTCTGAATTATTTATAGTTGAGGGAGATTCTGCCGGCGGCTCGAGCAAAATGGGAAGAGACAGAAATACACAAGCAATTCTTCCTTTGAAAGGTAAGATTTTGAATGTAGAAAAAAGTCGTTTTGACAGGATGATGACTTCTGAAGAAATAAAAGCTTTAATCGTGGCTTTAGGAACAGCAATAAGTGAAGATTTTAATATTGATAAACTCCGTTATCATAAGATTGTTATAATGACTGATGCAGACACAGATGGGGCCCATATTCGCAGCTTGCTTTTAACATTGTTTTTCCGTTACTTTAGACCAATTATTGAAGCTGGATATATTTATATAGCGCAACCTCCCTTGTATCGCATTCAAAAAGGCAAAGAATTTCATTATGCTTATACAGAGGATGAAAAACAAAAGGTATTAGAGAAAATACAGGGTAAAATGGGAGAGGAAAAAGGAAAACCTTCAAAATCTAAAGTGAGAAAATTAAAATTAGTTGAAGAAGGTAAAGACGAAGCTACTTTAGCTGTAGAAAAAGAAGAACTTTCTGATGGCAGCAACGAAGAATTAATGAAAGGAATTTCTATTCAACGATACAAAGGGTTAGGAGAAATGAACCCAGATCAATTATGGGATACGACAATGGATCCTGAGAAAAGAATTTTAAAGCAAGTCACCATTGAAGACGCAGAAGAAGCAGATAGATTATTTGATATTTTAATGGGCAAAGAAGTATTACCAAGGAAAAAATTCATTCAAGCTTATGCACAAAAAGTAAGAAATTTGGATGTATAAGAAATCAACGAATAACGAATCTGATACGAATATACAAATATTTAGGGCGAGTTATTATTTGATGTTTAATGTTGACTTTTAAAATGTTTTCAATTAGGATGTAACAACCTTTCGCTTCACTCAAGAACGTTGAAATTAAAATAATAATATTTTAATTATTTAATGTATATCGAGATATATATTAAAATTAAAATGTACCCATTTTAATTATAAAAACTATGCTAACTTTACGATTTCAAAGACAAGGCAAAAAAAGAGATTTTATTTTTCGGGTAATAGCCGTAGATTCTAAAATTACTGTTAATAGCGGTAAATCAAAGGAAATTTTAGGATGGTGGGATCCACGAATAAATAAATTTGAATTAAAAAAAGAAAGGATTCTTTATTGGATTAGTCAAGGAGCTCAACCTTCAGATTCTTGCTATAATCTTTTAGTGCGAGCAAAAATTATTGAAGGTAAAAAAAGGCCAATTACAATTAGAAAGAAAAAAGAGAAAAAACTAAAGGCTGAAACTGGAGAAAAGAGAGAGCAGACATCAGCAATTGAAGAGAAACCTATTGAGGAAAAACCTAAAGAGAAGCCAGTTGAAGTTAAGCCGGAAGAAAAAGTTGAAGAGAAAGTTGAAGAAAAAGTTGAAGAGGAAGTTAAAGAAGAACCGAAGATTGAGCAAGTTGAAGAAGGAGTAAAGGAGGAACCTAAAAAAGATAAAAAAGAGAAGGTTAAAAAAGAAAAAGCGCCTGAAGAAAAGATAGAAAAATAATTATTTTAAATTATTTATAATCAAAAGAAAAATCGCCTAATAGGCGGTTTTTTGACTATTTGAGATTAGCAATGTAAGATATTATTGATGAATATTAATAAAATAAAGGAGGATAAAACGATGAATATTTTTGAAAGGCCGATTGCGATTACTGATGTTGAGACTACTGGCCTTGATTTTGCAATTCAAGAAATTGTTGAAATTGGATTGGTAGTAATTAATCAGAAGACGCTCAAAATTCTGGATACTCTTGATGTTAAGGTAAAACCCGAACATATTGAAACAGCAGATGAATTTGCGTTAAATCTAAATGGATATAATGAAACTGATTGGAAAAACGCCATAACGCTTCAAGAAGCTATGTCCATTTATGGCGAAAAAACAAAAGACGCTATATTTTGTGCTCATAACATGACTTTTGATTGGTCTTTTATTTTTGAGGCGTTTAGGAAAACTGGAATTAAAAATCAAATGGATCATCATCGTATTGACCTTTTCACTATGATTTGGATAAAGCTTCGAAATTCAGACTTTGAGAAATTCAGCTTGAACGTAGTGGCAAAACGCCTTGGGATTCCCGAAGAACCAATGCCTCATCGAGCTATCAACGGAACAATGACTGCTTATGAGATTTACAAGAAGTTGGTTTCGTAGACTTTATCATTGCTCAGTTTCTAGAACCGACCATTGACCTATACAATTAAATATGTTATATTTATAATATCCTGTAATGGGATATTTTTTGTTCTTTGAAAAAGACACCTTCTGATACACACAAGGAAATTGGCTGTTATTTTTTAGTAGCTAGTTTCCTGGTGTGTATTATTAAAAATTTTATTAAAGGAGGTAAAATATGACAAAATCAAACAAGTATTTATTGGGCATTTTTTTCAATGTTGCAATTACGATATTTTTGGTGCTAAGTTTGCTAGGTTATGTCCCTAGCTTATCGGAATACCATAGGAATATATTAATAGGTATCATTGTGGGTAAATGGTTAATTGAAGCGCTGTTGTCTATTAATAAGGATGAAAAAAAGAAAGATAAAAATTAAAAATTTAAAAAGAGGTGAAAAAGATGAAAGTGGTAATAAGAAAGATGAACGAGTTAAGCAAAGAAACGAGGAAAAAATTTGAAATTCATTTTCCACAACTTCCTGAGGATTTTGAAGAAATGTCTTGGGAAAAATATACTAATACAGAAGGATTGTATGGCGCGGAACAATATGTAGTTCAGCTCTACACGGCATATTTTTGGATAAAGGGGGATCTCTTTATCAAGCATCAGGGCGATTGTCATCCGCTTATACGGATTACAGATCCTAGCGTATTGCCCTCATATTTTCCTTTACATGACGAAGATTGATTGATGTAATTTATTATTAAGAATTGCCAGTTGTTTATAACAATTTGTTTATAGATAACTGGCTTTTTTATTATTCAAAACAAGTTCTAACATCGTCCAGTCCCCCTACAGGACGCGTTTAGAACCATTAATTGGAAAGAAATTAAAGAAAGATTTATTAGCTTGGAGCCTATAATCAAGTGTCATTTGATTTCTTCTATGAGATAATTTTTGAACCTGTTTCGCAAAGCTAAAATAAGATGATTAAATTATTTTTGCTTAGAATCAAATGGCTTTTTGATTATTTCCTCTGCTTCATTAATAGCACTTTTTGTATTAGTGCTGTTTTTCTTAAATAAATAGAAATCCGTCAATTTTAGCACTTCTATACAGTATCTTACAATTAACATCATTGCACGCCTATATTCTTCTTCTTTTTGAGTCCTAATAGATTCTAATGCTAGTAATTGTCCGTGTGGTAATCCAGATAGCCATTGATAATCGAAATAAATATCTTTTTCCCTGATAAATCCACACAATTCTTTGTAATTAGGAAATGCCTTAAAATCTTTTTCACTAGCATGATTAATGGCAGGAAATTCATTATTATCATCTATTTCTTTATACTTCTTTTCGTAAATTTGAGTTTGATGTCCATATTCTTTTTCTATTAGATAAAGACGTCTATAAATCATTAATAATTCCTTTTTTGCAATTTTATCTCCTTCTTTTACTTTTTGTTTTATAAAATAAAAAAGAAAGGAGGTGTATTATGATTAAGGATGATTTAGAAAATATTCGATCTGAATTTAGAAATCTTGGATTGGATGTAAAAGTAAGTAGGAAAAAATCTAATTATTTTTGTCGCGGGAAGCTTAATAAAATACGTTTTACCATTACGATTTCTTCGAAGAGCGATGAAAACGGGGTCAGAGATTTTATGATTGCATTTTTTTTCGACCAAGAAAATGAAGATTTTGTCTCACTTCTCTCAAGCTTTATAGGATACAAACCGTTTTGTACGTACTTATACAGAGGGGATCCTAAAGGTTTTGTCAATTATGAGTGGGACAAAAGATGTCCAGAAGAAAGGTTAATAGACTTAAAATATAAGGACGATGTTTTTCTAGTGCAGAGATTTAAGGAAGGTTTTTAAAGACTATATTTTCGAAATTTAGTAGTCTTGATATTAAAGATTTAAAAGAAGGTAAGAATCTATGAATAAGGTAATAGAAAAAAGAGAAAAGGTGAAAAAAAGGAAGTGCATATATTGCGGTAAAAAGGTGGAAGAAGATTTACTGTATGGTGATGGCGTATGTAAAAAATGTATAAAGGCAGGAAGACCCCCATTCAAAGGATAAGAGGAATGAAAGAAGAAGTCCTTTAATCAACCAAAAGGAGGTAAAGAATTATGAAAATGAAACTGGGGGAAAAGGAGTGAGAAAAAATAATGAAAATGAAAAGAAAAATAATGGTTTTTTTACAAAGGATGAAATCGCGCTGGTTCTGGTTCTTTCTAGAAGAAAGATGTGTTCTTCCCCATTGCAGGGGAAGAACAGGGGTACTTAAAAGCACCCCAATTGGTCAACGCACACACTATATACAAGGGTGTGGGCAGGTTTGCGATAGTTGCTGGAGTAAGGGTAATTATGATGATTTTTAAATGGCAGGCCTTAAAGTGGGAGGAATAGATGATTCTATTATAGATGATTCTATGCCCTCCCCATTTATTTTAATTTGAATTTTATATATTGGTATAGTATTATTAAGCTATACCAATTTTTTTTTATGGATATTTTAGATGATTTAAAATTTAGAGGATTGATAAATCAGGCAAGTAATTTAGAAGGATTGAGAAAAGAAATGAATAAAGGGAAGATATCCCTTTATTGCGGTTTTGATCCTACTGCTGATAGTTTACACATCGGGAATCTCATGCCTATATTGACCCTCAAACGCTTACAAATTGCTGGACATCAGCCTATTGCCTTAGTAGGGGGTGGAACAGGCTTAATTGGCGATCCTAGTGGCAAGAAAGAAGAAAGAACCCTCAATCCTCAGAAAACAGTGGAAAAATGGAGTCAAAAGTTCAAAGTCCAATTAGAACAATTTTTAGATTTTAAAAGAAAAGATAATCCTGCTTTAATAGCAAATAATTATGATTGGCTTGGTGAAATCAAGGTGATAGATTTTCTCAGGGATATTGGCAAATATTTTACAGTTTCTTATATGCTTGCTAAAGAATCAGTAAAATTGCGTTTGGAAAGTGGGATTTCTTTTACAGAATTTAATTACATGGTGCTTCAGGCATATGATTTTTTGAATCTGTTTGAAAAATATAATTGTAAATTACAAATTGGAGGGAGTGATCAATGGGGAAATATTATTGCTGGTATAGATTTAATAAAAAAGAAAACAGAGGATGAAGCTTATGGGTTAACTGTCCCTCTGGTAACAAAAGTTGATGGAACAAAATTTGGTAAAACAGAGTCTGGGACAATCTGGCTAGATTCTAAAAGGACTACCCCTTATCAGTTTTATCAATTCTGGATAAATATTGATGATAGAGATGTAGTTCAATATATAAAATTCTTTACTTTTTTATCTAAGCAAGAAATTGAAGATTTGGAAAAAGAAGTTAAAAATAATCCAGAAAAAAGAGATGCTCAAAAAGTTTTAGCCAATGAAGTTACTTCTTTGGTACATAGCGAGGATGCAGCCGCAATCGCAGAAAAAATATCACAGAAATTATTTTACGATGATATAAAAGATTTTTCGGAAAAAGAATTACAAATGATTTTTGAAAGTGCTTCTTTAACAATCTTGGAAAATATGAAGGAAATTAGTATAGTGGATTTATTGGTCGAAACAAAAATTTGTTCATCCAAAAGGCAGGCAAGGGAAGATATTCAAAATAAGATTGTATTTATTAATGGCAATCTTTACGATGATGTTCAAAAGATGATGAAAAAATCTGATTGTTTATTTAATAAATACTTAATAATAAAAAAAGGGAAGAAGAATTATTGTTTTGCCTTGTGGAAATAAAAAAAATTTGTTAGAATCTTAGAACCTACATTTAGATGAATTTAAAAGCTTGTCCTGAGCACTTCGCTATTACTTAGCACAAGCTCTGCGAAGGATCGAAAAAAATAAAAAATAAAAAATAAACTTAATATGAAGAAAATAAACTTATCCTGGATTTTAATTACTTTAATGGTTGCCGCATTTTTAATTGGGTATGGCAAAATGAACAGCGGCGGTACATTATTTAATGGTTTTGGTGCTAACAAAGCAGAAGAAGTTACTCAGAAAGCGCTTGATTTTATTAGTAAAAATATGTTGGATGGCGCTGAAGCCGTTTTGGTTTCTGTGTCCGAGGAAAGCGGAGTCTATAAATTTAAAATGAAAATTGATGGAGAAGAATATGATTCGTATCTAACCAAAGATGGAAAAATTCTTTTTCCCAGCGGGATTAGTTTAGCAGAACCAGAAGAAAGTACTACGACTACAGAAGGAGAAAAGATGACTTGTGAAGATATTAATAAAACAGGAGAGCCTATTTTAGAGGCGTTCGTTGTTAGTAAATGTCCATTTGGCGTACAAATGCAGAGAGTTTTAAATGAGATTGTTAAAAATATACCTCAAATAGCTCCTTATATTAAAGTTGAGTATATGGGCGCAATTGAGGGAGATAAAATTACATCAATGCATGGTGATGAAGAGGCGCAGGAAAATCTACGTCAAATTTGTTTAAGGGAAGAGCAGCCAAATAATTTTTGGGCATATATTGATTGCCATATTAAAGAAGGAAATGTTGATTCTTGTTTAGAAATAGCAAAAGTTGATGTTAGCGGATTGACAAATTGTATGACGGATCAAAGTCGCGGTTTAGTTTATGCAGAAAAAGATTTTGATGCTCAGGATAAATACAAAATTACTGGTTCTCCAACTTTGATTTTAAATGGGGAAAATTACAACACACCAGAAAAATCAATTGAATTTGATTTTGGCGGAAGAACAGCAGAAGCAGTAAAAACTATACTTTGTTGCGCTTTTCAAGATAAACCAGGGTTTTGCGATACAGTGTTGAGCACAGAATCGGCAAACACAAACTTTTCTCCTACATATAGTTCTACAGGAAGTAATGCTGGAAGTGATGCAATCTGTAATTAGATCTGAAACAGAATAAATTTTTAAAAATGAAGGTAAAAGTTTATTCAACTCCCGGATGCCCATGGTGTAATGTTGCCAAAGGTTTTTTAAAATCACATAATTTGGATTTTCAAGATATTGATGTAAGTGTTGATGAGAAAGCTGCTCAGGAAATGATAAAAAAGAGCGGGCAAATGGGGGTACCAGTTATAGAAATTGATGATAAAATAATCATTGGTTTTAATAAGCCAGTCCTGGAGGAGATTTTAAGTCTTGATAAAACTGAAGAAGAGAAGAAAAACAGCACCTAATACAGGCGCTGTTTTTTGAATGATTGAGATTAATTGTGGTATAATTAAATAGTGCAATAAATATGAAAAAGAGATTTATTTATTCAGTAGTTTTGATTATAGTTGGCTTTGGACTAGTCCTTTGGGGAGTTCCTTTAACGCTTTTTGCTCCTCAAAAAGCGCCATCTACACCTCCGACAACTCAATCTGATGTTTATGATAAATTAACCGATGATACTACTATGGGAAAAAAGATTTTAATGGTCGTAGCTTTTAAGGATTTTCGTGATGAGGAATATTTTGTCCCCAAGGAAGTTTTAGAAAAGGCGGGATTTTTTATTGACACAACAAGTACTGAACAAGGAATAGCTATAGGGTCTCAAGGAGGCGAAGCAGTTGCTCATATCGGCTTGGATGAAATTAATTTGGAAAATTATAAAGCAGTTATTTTTTGTGGGGGGTCTGGTATGGCTAATGAATTAGATAATCAAATTTTTCATAAATTAGCCAAAGATTTTTATCAAAACGATAAAGTAGTCGCCGCAATTTGTATTACTCCGGCTCTTTTGGCTAAAGCTGGAATTTTGGAAAATAAAAAAGCGACTGTTTGGTCATCTGCCTTGGACAAAAGTTTTATAAAAGTTTTAGAAGAAAATGGGGCGATATATCAAGATAACCCAGTAGTAATTGATAACAAAATTATTACTGCTAATGGTCCGGACGCGGCTGAGGAATTTGGAAAAGCAATAGTTAATTTATTAACTGAATAATTAAATTTTATATATTATGCGTATAGCTATAAATGGTTTTGGAAGAATAGGCAGGGCATTTTTTAGATTAGCTTTTGAAGAATCTGATATTCAAATTGTCGCGATTAATGATTTGGCTGATTTAGAGAATTTAACCTATCTTTTGAAAAATGATACAGTCTATGGAAAATTTGATAAAAAAATTGAAACGCGAAAAAATTTACTTGTTATTGATGATAAGGAAATTTCATTTTTTCAGGAAAAAGACCCGAAAGATCTTCCATGGAAAGATTTAAAAGTTGATTTAGTTGTAGAAGCTACTGGAGTGTTTAGTGATTATGTTAAGGCTAAAGCGCATATAGAAGCTGGCGCAAAAAAAGTTATTATTACAGCTCCAGCAAAAGGAGACGAAGATAAAGAAGGAAAAACTGTTTTACTGGGGATAAATGACGAAGATTTAGTAAAATTTGATATTATTTCCAATGGTTCTTGCACAACTAATGCTGTAGCGCCGATTATGAAAATTTTACAAGAAAAAATTGGAATTAAAAAAGCAATTCTTAATACGATTCACGCTTATACCTCTACTCAACGATTAGTGGATGGTCCAAGTTCAAAGGATTGGAGAAGAGGAAGAGCTGGTAGCCAAAATATTATTCCTTCCAGTACAGGAGCGGCTAAATGTATTGGCAAGGTTTTAAAAGATTTAGATAAGAAATTTGACGGTATAGCGTTAAGAGTTCCTGTTGTTTGTGGCTCTATTGCTGATATTACTTTTGTTTCCGAGAAAGATACTTCTGTAGAAGAAATTAATGAAATTTTTAAAAAAGCGTCAGAAGAGAAAAACTGGGAAGGTATTGTAGAGGCAACAAACGAACAATTAGTTTCTTCTGATATTATTAAAACCATTGCTCCAGCGATAGTTGATTTAAGTTTTACCAAAGTGGTAGATGGAGATTTAGTAAAAATTTTAGTTTGGTATGATAATGAATGGGCTTATTCGTGGACACTATTAGAGCAGATTAAAAGATTAGCAAGTAATTAATATAAAAATTATATAGTATGATTTATCTTGGCTCTGATCATCGGGGGTATAATTTAAAAGAAGAAATTAAAAAGTTTTTAGATAAAGAGAAAATTAAATTTCAGGATTTGGGAAATTTGAAATATGATGAAAAAGATGATTATCCTGATTTTGCAAAAAAAGTAGCTAGCAAGATATCTTCTAATTCCAAAAAAGATAAGGGTATTCTTATTTGCGGAACAGGGATTGGAATGAGTATTGTGGCTAATAAGTTTAAACAAGTAAGGGCAGGTCTTTGTCTTTCAGGTTATATGGCAACGAGAGCTGTAGAGGAAGATGATATTAATATTTTATGTTTAGCAGCCGATATTACTGATGCTGGAACTAGTAAAAAGATTATTAAAGAATGGTTGAACGCAAAATTTAAAAATGATGAATGTTACAAAAGAAGACTAAAAAAAATTGATGTCTAAACTTATCCCAGTTATTAATACCAAGACAACGCAAAAACTTAAAGAAAGAATTAAGTTATTAAAGAATTTTGATGGGATTTTTCACATTGATATAGCTGATGGCAAATTTACTTCCTGGAAAACATGGAATAGCCCCGAGATTTTAAAAAAAATTAAAAAAATAAAAGGAAAATTCGAGTTACACCTAATGGTTTTTAATCCTGAACAGGTTTTGCCTTATTGGCTGGAAACTTCTCCCAAGAGAATCATTATTCATTATGAGTCAATAAAAGATTTTTCTTATATCTACGAGCTTTGCCATAAAAATGGAGTAGAATTGGGCATAGCCATTAATCCAGAAACTCCATTCACTGTTCTTGATCAATATTTAAAGAAGATAGACATTGTGGTTGCATTGGGAGTAACCCCAGGTCCTTCTGGCCAGAAATTTGAATGGTTTGTATTGGATAGAATTCAAGAATTTAAAACAAAATATCCTAAAATTTTATGTGAGATAGACGGTGGAGTAAATGAAGAAAATTTAGAAGAAATTAAAAAATCAGGCGTGGATTTTGTGGCAATTGGTTCAGCTATTTTTGATGGAAAAGATCCATTAAAAAAGATTCAATATTTTAAGAAGATGTTAGGTGAGTAAATTACTACAACCTTGCTTTTTTAGGGATTTTTCGTTAGAATAAGTAAATAATATGACAAATTTGACCTTAAAAGTAAAAAAGAGGATTGTTTTTGGTAAACAGAATAAGCTCCTTCGGGAGCAAGGTTTTATTCCAGCTGTTCTTTATGGAAAGAAAACTCCAGCTTGTTCCTTACAAGTAGATATTCAAGATTTCAAGGATGTCTATAAAGAAGCCGGAGATACAGATATTATCGATTTAATAATTGAGGATGAGAATAAAAAGCAGACAAAAAGCGTTTTAATTCAAAATGTTAGCAATCATTTTTTAAATGGTTCACTTCTTCATATAGATTTTTTTGAAGTGGAAATGGATAAGCCGATAACAGCTCGTATCCCTGTCAATTTTACTGGCGAATCACCAGCTGTGAAACTTGGTGGAGTTTTGGTTAAACCAACGAGTGAAATAGAAGTCGAAGCTTTACCAATGGATATTCCTCACGAAATTATTGTTGATATTTCCTCGCTCACGGATTTTAATCAGACGCTTTATATCAAAGACATTGATTTTTCTTCAAAAGTAAAGGTTTTGATTGATGAAAATACGCCTGTAGTAACTGTAAATGCTCCAATTACAGAAGAAGAGCTTGAAAAAGAACTTGGAGGGGCTAAAACTGTGGAAGAGGTAGAGGTAGAAGGTGAAAAGAAAGAAGGAGAAGAGGAAGAAGGTGAAGAAGTTGAAAAAGAAAAGGAAGAAAAAGAAAAAGAGAAAGTTTCTGAAAGCGATGATTCTAAAAATTCTAAAAAAGGTAGCGATAAATAATCTTTAAAATGATTATTAAGTCTATTTCCAGGAAGAAGGTTAAAGATATTTTTTTTCCTTCGAAAAAAGAAACATTAGGGAACAAAAGAAGAATATTTATTCCGTTCCTTCTTTCTAAAGGGCAAAGAATCACAAGACAAAGATTTGTTTCGTTACTAATTTTTTCTTTTTTTCTTTTTTCTATTATTCAGTCCAGCGTAACAGCGCCAATTTTTTTTCAATCGAAAGAAGCGGAAGCTCTCGAAGGAGAGCAAGCTAAATTAGAGGAAGAATTAAAAGCAATAGAGAAGGAAATAGCAGGGTATGAAAGATTAATAGCTACAACAAAACAAGATAAACAAACACTCCAAAACAAAATTAATGAATTAAGAAGTACGGCGTCAAAATTAAGTCTTCAAATTGAATCCGCTAATCTTAATTTGCAATATCTTAATGTAAGGATTGATGAAACTACAACTTCTATTGTTAAAACCACTGATAAAGTAAGCGCAACAAAAGAAAATTTAGCAAATTCTCTACAATCTTTTTATCAATTAAAGCAGGTGTCGCTCTTAGAAATATTGTTAGGGTCAGGAACAATAAGCGAGTTTTTTGATTATTCCAATGCTCTTAACAATATTCAGGAAAAAATTCAGGAAAGTATTGAAGAGCTTGAAGCCTTAAAATCAACTTTGAATAAACAAAGTCAAGAATTAGGCAGTGACAAGGATGAAACTCAAAATCTGTTAGCAATGCAGTTACTCCAAAAGAATGATTTAGAAAAAACAGAGAGTGAAAAAGTTAATCTTTGGCATGTCACTGATGGGAATGAAGACAAGTATCAAGCAATGTTGGCTGAATCAAGACAAAAAGCGAACGAGATTAAAGCGCGTATTTATCAGTTGGCTGGAATGAAGACTCAAGTTAATTTTGGTGAAGCATTGGAAATAGCTAATTGGGTAAGTAGCCGCACAGGTGTAAGGCCAGCTCTTCTTTTGGCTGTCCTATGGCAAGAGTCTAGGTTAGGTCAAAATGTAGGAACTTGTAATCGTCCTGGTGATCCTTATAACAAAAGCTGGCAAGAGATAATGAAGCCGAGCAGGGATCAACAACCATTTTTGCAAATTTGCAGGGAATTAGGTTTAGATCCTAATACGACTCCTGTTTCCTGCCCGATGAGTTATGGATGGGGTGGAGCAATGGGACCAGCTCAATTTATTCCTTCAACATGGATGATCTATAAAGATCAAGTGAGTAAAATCACGGGCAATAATCCTGCTAATCCTTGGGACATTAGAGATGCTTTTGCTGCCGCTGCATTATATTTAGCTAAATGGGGAGCGACTAAACAAACAAGAGATGCAGAGTGGCGCGCGGTAATGATTTATTTTTCCGGTTCTACCAATACGAAATATCGTTTTTACGGAGATAGTGTACTGACAAAGGCTGACGAATATGAAAAGGATATTTCTTACCTTAAAGAATTGGCCAGTCGTTAAAAATCTTAAACTTTTAAACTTTTAAACCTTTAAACTTTTCTATTATGTCTCAATGTTATTTTTGTCTTCAAAATAAAAAAGAAATAGATTATAAAGATGTGGAAATCTTGAAACGCTTTATTTCCAGCCAGATGAAGATTTATCCACAAAGAAAAACTAATTTATGCACTAAGCATCAGCGTTTATTAAAAAAAGCTGTAAAAAGAGCCAGAGTAATGGGTCTTTTGCCTTTTATTAACTATTAGATTTTGTAATGGACAATAAAAAGAGATTTAATTCACCAAGTGGCAAGTCATTTAGTTATAAGGAACTTGTGAAAGAGCTTCTTTTTTATATTAAGTCCGACCCTATGGAAAAATATAAAGTTGTGATTGGAACAGATTCTGCTAATCATGGAACGACAGATTTTGTCAGCGCTATTGTTGTCTATCGTGTTGGACATGGGGGGAGATTTTTTTGGCGAAGAGTTAACCAAAAAAAAATAAATAGTTTAAGACAAAGAATTTATCAAGAGGTGATGATTTCTTTGAAATTAGCCGAAGAAATCTTATTCAATTTATCTCAAAATAAAGATATTGATTTTGATTTTGAAGTTCATGTGGATATTGGTTCTAAAGGAAAGACTAAGGAGATGCTTCAAGAAATAATCGGTATGGTTAGAGGCTCTGGATTTAATGTTAAAACCAAACCCGAATCTTACGGAGCTTCTAAAGTAGCTGATAGATATACCTAGTCCCTCCTTTTTATGGTAAAATAAAAGTAATGAGTAAAAAGAAAAAGAGAGGACTAAAAATCAATTTTTTGGAAAATGGAAGGGGAATTTTTAGGAGAATAATTCCAGAGTCGCCTTTAAACGTAGAAATTAGGAATAGTCTTTATGCGATTCTCTTTTTATGCTTGGCTTTGATTTTAATATTGAGTTCCCTAAATCTGGCTGGCCCTATAGGAAGAGGGGTATTTAAGGTTTTTGATTATCTTTTAGGGTGGGGATATTTTGTTTTACCCATCCTTTTTTTATTAATATCATTTATTTTTTTCCGTTCTTTATCTGAAAAAATAAATCTTACTGTTTTTACACTTCAGGGGTGCTTTTTTATACTACTTTCAATTCTCTCTTTTCTTGAGATTTTTGCTAATGGCAAGGGCGGTATAGTCGGTTCTATAGGTGCTTTGCTAAAAAATTATTTGGGGCTTTGGCCTACTTTAATTATATATATTGCTGTTTTAGTCTCGGGATTTTTATTAGTTTTAAACATTCCTCTCAGATTTTTGAGAAAGAGGAAAGAAGAGGAAAAAAAGGAAGAAGGGGCAGAAATTTCTTCTTTTCCAGAATCTGTGGAAGAAGAAGTAATTTCTGGACCAGAAGAAATGATTGAAAAGATTGCTGATAAAGAACAAAAAGATAAAGAGGCCACATCAGAAAAGAAAATGCGCGCTTTTATAATATCAAAAAGTAATTACAAATTTCCATCATTAGATTTATTAGAGACTGAAAATGTCCATCCTCGCGTTGGTGATATTAGAGCTAATGCTAATATTATCAAAAGAACACTTCAAAACTTTGGAATTGATGTGGAAATGGGAGAAGTGAATGTGGGACCAACAGTTACCCAATATACTTTTAAGCCGGCTGAGGGTGTAAAGCTTTCCAGCGTCACTGCCCTTCAAAATGATTTAGCTTTAGCTTTGGCAGCTCATCCATTACGCATAGAAGCTCCTATTCCCGGGAGATCATTAGTTGGGATTGAGGTTCCTAATAAATCTATTTCATTAGTTCGTTTGGGGAGTTTATTAAAAGAAAGCGATTTTCAAAAAGTCGCTTCGTCATTATCTTTTGCATTAGGTAGAAATGTAAAAGGCGATGCATTACTGGCGGATTTGAGCAAAATGCCGCATCTTTTAATAGCTGGGTCTACAGGTTCGGGGAAATCCGTATGCATTCATGGTATTCTTTCATCTTTTCTTTTTAAAAATTCTCCAGAAACATTAAGATTAATTTTGATAGACCCAAAGAGGGTTGAACTTTCTCACTACAATGAGATACCGCATCTTTTGACGCCAGTTATCACTGATTATAAAAAAGTGCTTCCAGCACTTCGTTGGGCTACAAATGAAATGGAAAGAAGGTATAATTTGCTTTCTGAATATAAAAGCCGTGATATTGAAGGTTATAATCTAAAAGCCTTGGCAAAAAAGGAAATGCCATTGCCATATGTAATAATAATTATTGATGAATTAGCTGATTTAATGGCGCGTTATGGCCGTGATTTAGAAGGTTTAATAATTAGAATTTCGCAGATGGCTCGGGCAACAGGCATTCATCTTATTGTTTCTACGCAAAGGCCGTCAGTGGAAGTAATTACTGGTTTAATTAAAGCAAATATTACAGCGCGAATTGCTTTTCAAGTAGCTTCGCAAGTAGATTCTCGAACCATTTTGGATATTGGTGGAGCAGAAAAACTTTTAGGCAGCGGGGATATGCTTTACCTTTCTCCTGATTCCTCCAAACCACGAAGGATTCAAAGCGCTTATGTTTCAGAAGAAGAAGTTAATAAATTAGTAACTTTTATTATTGAAGAGTCGGGAGTTGAAAAAGAAGAAAATGGTTTATCCGAGGATTTGCAGGAATTTATTGAGGGATCACCATTTCCAGGAAGCATTAGTTTTGAAGGATTAGATGGAATAGAAGAAGATGAATTGTATTCAGACGCTTATGATATAGTGGTACAAGCAGAGAAAGCATCAGCTTCTTTGTTACAAAGAAGATTACGAATTGGTTATGCAAGAGCAGCCAGGCTTTTAGATATTTTAGAAAAAAAGGGAATAGTTGGACCGGTTAATGGGGCTAAGCCAAGAGAGGTTTTTGTAAAAGCAAAGAAGGAAAATTAATTTTTTAAAAAAAATTATGAATGATAAAGAAAATTTACTGTGTGGCGCTTTTTTAAAAAAAATGCGTCAGGAAAAAGGGTGGTCCTTAGAAAAAGTTTCCGAAGAAACAAAGATTTTATTATCCATACTTAAGAATTTAGAAAATGATGAGTATGAAAATTTACCTCCGCCGGTTTATTTAAAGGGTATGATAAAAAAATATGCTAATTTTTTAAAACTAGACAAGGAAAAGGTTCTTGGGCTTTATCAAAAAAGCAATGGGAGAAATTTATCTTCTGGTAAATACGATTTACTTCCTAAAAACAGATTTTTAACTTATCAATCAAAATTTATATCTTTTTCTAAAAATATTTGCCCAAAAATATTAAAATGTTTTTTTTGGGGATTTATTTTGTTTTATTTTATCTATGAAGCTAGTTTTTTTATTCTTCCTTCTAAAATTATTCTTTATTCACCAGATCGTGATTCCACTACAAATCAGGCAGAATTAATAATTTCTGGGAAAGTAATTCGTGGGAAGAGGTTTTTCATTAAAGATCAGGAGATTTCTTTTGAAAAGGATGGTTCATTTAATGAAAGAATTGTTCTTGCGCCAGGCATTAATAATATTCAATTCAGAGCAGTAAATATTTTAGGATATGAAACCCTTTTAGTTCGGCAAATCATTTACACCTATGCTAAATAGTTGAGAAATTTCTAAAAAACTGTTAATATATATTTAATAATTGAAATGGCAACATTTCAATTTCAAGGTTCTGTGAGTAAAACGAACAGGTTCTTATTATGAGCCAAAGGTGAATAACAAGGTTCTGTGAGTAAAACGAACAGGTTCTTATATGGTCAAATCTTTAAACAAAGAAAAAAAAGGTAAATCTATCTCTTCTGAAAAAGAGGGAGATGTTTTGGATCAGGTAATGAGTGATCTTCAAGAAAGATTTGGCGAAGGCGCAATAATGAGATTGGGCGGAGTCAGGAAGGTAGATGTTGATGTTATCCCAACAGGCTCACCATCATTAGATTTAGCCTTAGGAGTGGGTGGTATTCCACGGGGAAGAATTATTGAGATTTATGGCGCTGAATCTTCTGGAAAAACTACTCTAGTTCTTCATATTGTTTCTGAAATTCAAAAAAAAGGTGGAAAGGCGGCTTTTGTAGATTCAGAGCATGCTCTTGATCCAGAATATGCAAATAAAATTGGCGTAAAGACAAAAGAATTATTAATATCCCAACCCGATAATGGGGAACAAGCGCTGGATATAGTAGAAGCTTTAGTTCGTTCAGGTGCAATAGATTTAATTATTGTTGATTCAGTGGCAGCATTAACTCCAAAAGCTGAAATAGAAGGAGAAATGGGCGATCAACAAATTGGATTGCAAGCTCGGTTAATGAGCAGAGCTTTAAGAAAATTAGCTGCAATAGCGCATAAAACTAACACGGCGATTATTTTTACCAATCAAACAAGAATGCAGATAGGAATGATGATGTATGGCAATCCTGTTACTACCCCGGGAGGAAAAGCCCTGAAGTTTTATTCGTCAGTTAGAATAGAATTAAAAAAAAGAGCCCAAATAAAGAAAGGGGATGAGATAATTGGCTCGCGTATAAAGGCAAAGGTAGTAAAAAATAAAGTTGCTCCGCCTTTCAGGGAAACAGAATTTGATATTCTTTATGATCAAGGAATTTCTTATTTTGGTGATTTATTAAATATGGGAATTAAACAAGGAGTTATTACAAAAAGTGGAATAACTTACACTTTTAGTGGGATAAAATTGGGAGCAGGATTTGAAGCAGCGCGAACGTTTCTAAAAGAAAACCCTAAAATTGGGAAAGAACTCTTGAAACAAATTACAAAAAAATAGATTTATGGAACAAAAAAATAATAATTATGAATTATCTTTTTGGTTTTCGTCTCGGTTAGAGGAGAAAGCAATTGAGCAAAAATTTGATAATTTATTGAAGCAATTAGAAAAATTAGGCGCCTTGATAATTTTTAGCCAATCGCCTCAATTAAAGCAGTTGGCTTATCCTGTAAAGAAAGAAAGGAACGCTTATTTTGGTTATATCCAATTTGAATTATCTAAAGATTCTTTGGTACGCTTGGAAGAAGGACTCAGGATGAATGATGACCTTATTCGCTTTATGGTTTTGAATATGAAGCCGAAAGAAAAACAAAAAGTTCCACGTTCTATTTTTAGGAAGCCTGTTTTTAAAGAACAAAAAAGTAAGAAAGAAGAAAAAGAGAAAGAGGGGCTTAAAGAAGAAGAAGTAATTAGTCTTGAGGAATTAGATAAAAAACTTAGTGAAATTCTTAAAGAAGAATAAACCCTCACACCAAACAAGCACATACTTCGTATTTTAGCGCAAAGCGCTTAGTGCTCGTTATGGTGTAAGGGTAAAAACAGAGGGGCAGGGTCGAGAATATTAGATAATCCGCCATCTGGCGGAAATAAAATTATGAATTTAAATAAAGTATTCATTATTGGTAATCTTACTAGAGATGTCACGCTTCACAACACGCCTTCTGGCAAATCAGTGGCTAATTTTGGTGTAGCTACTAATAGAGTGTGGGTAAATGCGAATAGAGAAAAACAACAGGAAGTGGAATTTCATAATGTAGTAGTTTGGGGGAAAATGGCTGAACTATGTAATCAGTATCTTGCCAAAGGCCGTTTGGTTTTTGTGGAAGGAAGAATTAGGTCAAGAAGTTGGGTTGATGCGAATGAACAAAAAAGAACTAAAACTGAAATCATTGCTGAAAATATTAGTTTTGGTCCTCGAAAAATGCAAGAACAAAAAGAAGGAGAAGAATTAAAAATGCCGCCAGAAAAGGCGGATTCAAATAAAGAAGATCTTCCTGTTTTGGAAGAAGAATCAGGGGAAGTTATTCCTGATGATATTCCTTTTTAATATCTCCAATTATTTCATCTAAATTTCCACTGAGAACCTGTTCAATATTATGCCAGGATTTTTTAATACGATGGTCAGTAATACGATCCTGTGGAAAATTATAAGTACGAATTTTTTCTGATCTCTCGGCGCGGCCTATTTGGTCGCGTCTTTCTTTTTCTGTTTTTCCAGTTGTTTCCTCCTGTTTTTGATTAAAAATTTTATTTTTTAGGAATTCTAAAGCTTTTTCTCTGTTTTGTTTTTGCTGCCTCTCGCTTTGGCAGATAGCTACTATACCTGTAGGTTTGTGTATAAGACGCACTGCCGTTTCTACCTTTTGGACATTCTGTCCGCCTGGTCCTGAAGAACGAAAAAAAGTTTCTTCCAGATCTTCTTTTTTGATCTCTATTTCTATATTTTTCACTTGTGGAAGAATAGCTACAGTTGCCGTAGAAGTGTGAATACGCCCGGATTTTTCAGTAGCTGGTATTCTTTGAACTCGATGTACACCAGCTTCATATTTTAGGTCTTTAAAAGCTTCTTTGTCGTTTATTTCCATCACCCCTTCTTTTAAGCCATCTAATGCCGTTTCATTCATATTAATAATTTTAACTGGCCATCCTTTATTTTCAGCATATCGGTTATACATTCGGAATAAGTCATGCGCGAATAATGCCGCTTCTCCGCCTCCAGTTCCAGCTCTAATCTCCACTATAATTCCTTTAATTTCGGGCGCATTGTTATTTTCTTCCAATTTTTTTGTCTTTTCTGCCAAAATTTTTTCTTTTATCTCCTGATTCTTTTTTAAATCTTCTTCTGCCAGAGATAAAAGGTCATCATCAGTCGCTTCAGCCAAAATTTCTTCAGCTTCCTTTATTTTTTTTTCTGTTTTCGCGAGCGTTTTAAGAAAACTTATCTCGTCTTCAATTTTTTTCAATTTACGGGAAGCTTCTTCAAAATTCTTTTTATTTGAAAGAAACTCAGGGTTACCGAGTTTCTTAAAAAGATCTTCTTTTTCTTTTTCTAGTTTTTCTAACTTCATTTATTTTTTCTTTTTCTTGGTTTTACCCTTCGGCAGTTTTTTATCTTTGATACCCTTTGTTTTTTCAAGCCGATTTTTAAATTTTTGGACACGACCAGCAGTATCTACCAATTTTTTTTGTCCAGTATAAAAAGGATGGCAGCGTGAGCAAATTTCAATTTCCATTTTATCAACAGTAGAGCCAACATCAAATTTAGCTCCGCAGGCGCAGCTTACAGTTGCCTTAGTATTGTATTTTGGATGGGTATCCTTTTTCATAACAAAACTATGATAACAGAGAAGTTTTTAGAAAGCAACTAAATTTCTTGACATTAATGCGTATGTTGTGATAATATAATGAATGTTCTCACATTTGAGGACAAGCCCCACTGCAACACTACGGCTGAAAAGCCGTAGTGTTTTTAAAACTTCTTGATTCTTACTGTCTTTTATGGTAAATTAGAAAAACACACAATATGGAAGAAGAAAAACAACAATCAATTGGAGAAGTTGAAATGGAAAAAGCTGGATTGCATTATGGCCATAATAAGACCCATAATCATCCTCAAGCTGGATATTTTACTCTTAAATCCAACACAGAGCTATCTTTTATTGATTTAAACGAAACAGCAAAAGCATTAACGGTGGCTTTGGATTTTATTAAAGAAATAATTGAAAAAGGCGGTATAATTCTTTTTGTTGGGGCTATACCAGGGGCAAAAAACGGGATTGAGAAATTAGCAAAAAAATATAATTTTCCCTATGTTACTAATCGTTGGTTAGGCGGAACTTTGACAAATTTTAAAACATTAAATGGCAGGATTAAATATTTGAAAGAATTGGAAGAAAAAAAGAAATCAGGTGAATGGCAAAAATATACTAAACACGAGAGGAAAAAATTAGAAGACGAAATGGCTAAATTAGAAGAACAATTTATTGGTTTAAAAAATACAACCCAATTACCAGATGCTTTATTTATTATAGATCCTAAAATACATGATACTGCAGTAAAAGAGGCGCGTATAATAAAAATTCCTATGGTTGTAGTTTTAGATACTGATGATGATCCAAATCTCGTAGATTATCCAATCCCTGCTAATGATAGTGCGAAATCCTCAATTGATTATATTTTGAATAAGGTGGATGAAGCTATAGAGCAGGCAAAAAAGACAAATAACAAATAACAAATAACAATGGTAACTATTAATAATGTTCAAAAATTAAGAAAACAAACTTTTGCTCCTGTAATGGAATGTAAAAAAGCTTTAGAGGAAGCAGAAGGAGATTTTTCTAAGGCAATTGAGATATTAAAGAAAAAAGGAGAATTACGCGCTGAGAAAAAACAGGACAATGACACAAAATCCGGGATAATAGAAGCGTATATTCATTCAAATAATCAATTGGGCGCTTTAATAGAATTGCGTTGTGAAACTAGTTTTGTGGCTAATAATCCTGATTTTAAAAAATTAGCTTATGATTTAGCAATGCATATAGCAGCTTTAAACCCGCAATATATTTCTCCTAAAGAAATTCCAGAAGAAATAATTAAAGAAAAGAAAAAAGAATATTTGGAAGAATTTAAAAAAAGCAATAAACCGCCGGAAATTATAAAAAAGATTATTGATGGCAAGTTTGAAAAAGAATTTCAAGAGGTTTGTTTGAATAAGCAGGCTTTTATTAAGGACGAAACCAAGAACATTGATCAATTAATTCAAGAAGCTATTGCTAAATTTGGTGAGAACATAGAAGTTGGTCGTTTTATTCGTTTCAAAATTTAATATGTTTAATATTCTTCCGCCCCTTTTGATTATTTTAGGTATCGTTGGTTTAATTTTTATATTTAAAGGTCAAAAAGGCGAAAAAGGTGAAAAAATTACAGAAGAAAAGGAGATAATAGACGAAAAAGAAAAATTTTCAGGAAGATTTCGTAGAATTTTTAATAAGGAGAATTATCAGAAAGCTTGTAACCAATCAACTCTTTTTGTGGAAAAATTCTTAATTCGTTCACGAATAATAATTTTGAGGATTGATAGAACAATTTTTAAAAATTTGGCAAGTATTAGGAAGAGAAAAAATGATAATACAGAGCATGAAGAGAATGGAATTATTAAATCTTTTGACAAAGGAAAGTTAACAGAAGACGATACAGATACCTCGCATATTTTAAATAGAGAGGATGAAGAAAAAAAGTTATTGAAAAAACTTCGAAATAATTCTGACGATATTCCCACTCTTAAAAATTTAGCTCGCATTTATCTTTGGCAGAAAGATTTTTCTTCTGCCCGTTGGATTTTACTTCAAGCTTATAGGATAGATAAAGAAGATAATGTAGTTCAGGGTTTGTTGATAGAATTGTACGAAGAGAAAGGAAAAAAGGAGGAAGATAATAAAAAGCCGAGGTAGCTCAATGGTAGAGCAACGGTTTTGTAAACCGTAGGTTGGGGGTTCAAGTCCTCTCCTCGGCTCATTTATGGGTGCGTCGCATAGCGGCAATTGCACGAGACTGTAAATCTCGCGACCTTAGGTCTACGTAGGTTCGAGTCCTACCGCACCCACAGCCACAGCCGAGATAGCTCAGTTGGTAGAGCATTTCATTGGTAATGAAAAGGTCGTCGGTTCAAATCCGACTCTCGGCTCAAAAACTTTAAAATTCGTATATTCGTATTGAATTCGTAATTCGTTGATTTCTATGAAAAAAGAATTTATCGTGAGATTACAATGCACAGAGTGCAAACATATCAATTATTATACGCGTAGGAATAAAAAAACTGTTGAGCGTAAATTAGAATTGAAAAAATATTGTTCTTGGTGCAAAAAACACACGCTTCATAAAGAAATGAAGAAATAATTTTTATTATATAGGGGCATGGTGAAATGGCTATCATGAGGATCTCCAAAATCCTTGTTCCAGGTTCGAATCCTGGTGCCCCTGCACTTAATTTCATTAATATATAAAATAAAAATATGAATAAAAAAGGATCAGCTTCAATTTTCTTTATAATGTTAGGGTTATTGTTTGTTGGAGGTTATTTAATAAATCAAGGAATTATAACAATAAATCTTCCTTCTTCTACTTCGACTACTAATACAACGACGACAATAGGATTAACTACCACAACCACAATTTCTCCTGAGGAATTTTGTCAGAAAAAAGATACTGATATAAAACTTAGTTTGTCAGAAGCTAAAAGAATTGCTATTCAAGGTCAATGTGGTGATAAGCTGAAAGATACTTATATATGTAATGAAATTACTGGAACTTGGTGGATAGATTTGGATATTGAAAAAGAAGGATGCGGTCCAGCTTGTGTGATTAATGTAGAAACAAAAACGGCAGAGATAAACTGGAGATGCACAGGATTAATTCCAGATTGATAAATGCAAACTAAAGAATATCTTATTCAGGAAATTATTGATTCAGGTTATTTAAAATCCCCTCATATTATAGAGGCATTTTTAGCTATTGATAGAAAGGATTTTGTAGCTTCAGACTATCAGGACGAAACTTATTCAAACATTCCCTTACCTATTGGTTTTGGACAAACAATTTCCCAGCCTCTTACAGTAGCATTTATATTAGAGCTTCTTCAGCCGCAAGCAGGAGAAAAGATTTTGGATATTGGTTCTGGTTCTGGATGGACAAGCGCTCTTTTGGCTTATATCGTAAGTCAAAAGCCTGAAGGAAAAGTAATTGCTATAGAGAGAATACCTGAATTAAAAGAGTTTGGAGAAAAAAATGTGGCAAAATACAATTTTATAAAAGAAGGCGTAGTAGAATTTATTTGCGCTGACGGTTCTAAAGGTTATCCTAATATTTCCTCTCGTCCTGAGTTTGCCGAAGGATTTGATAAAATTCTTTGTTCAGCTGCAGCAAGTAAAGTTCCTAAAGATTGGCAAAAACAACTCAAAACAGGTGGAAGAATAGTTACTCCTCTTGATGGAGAAGTACAACTTTGGATAAAAAAAGGTGGAAATAAGTTTGATATTCAGCGTTTTCAGGGGTTTACCTTTGTTCCTTTGATTACTAATAATGAAGATAAATAATAAATAAAGTTTATTTTTATAAGTTGTTTTTTAGGGCTAAATTTGGTAAAATTCTCAGGATGCCTAAAGGAAACAATATAACACTTTCTGTATATGCTGGTGCTGGCGGTCAAGATGCTGAAGATTGGGCATTGATGCTTTTAAAGATGTATCAGAAATATTCAGAAAAGAAGCATTGGAAGTTTTTACTATTAGACAAGAAAGAAAATGAATATGGTGGTATTAAAAATGCTGTTGCAGAGATAGAGGGAAATGATGTTTATAGAATTTTAAAAAACGAGAATGGCGTGCATCGCTTAGTAAGAATTTCTCCTTTTTCTTCTGCAAAGCTTCGTCATACTTCTTTTGCTTTTGTGGAAGTTTTGCCAATTATTGAGGCAAAAGAACTCCCATTAGAAGAGAAAGATTTAGAAATTGAGACTTTTCGTTCTTCAGGACCAGGAGGGCAAAATGTTCAGAAAGTAGAATCAGCTGTAAGAATACGCCATAAACCTACTGGAATAGTTGTTAGTTGTCAGGAAGGGAGGTCACAATTTAAGAACAAAGAAAAAGCGTTGACTGTTTTAAGAGCTAGACTTCATCAATTAGCCGAGAAACAAAAAGTGAAAACGTTAAAGGAGTTAAAAGGCGAGAAAGTAAAGATAGAATGGGGTAATCAGATTCGTTCTTATGTGCTTCATCCATATAAACTAGTAAAAGATCATCGTACTGGTAAAAAAATAGGGAATGTTGAGGATGTACTAGATGGAAATTTAGACAAGGTCCTTAATTAATAAACATTAAATATTAAATCTAATTTCAACGTATTTCTATTTATCTCAATGTATTTCAGAAATTCATAGAAATTAGCTTCGCGAAATTCATTGAAATTCGTTGTTGTTAGTTAAGAGTCATTAATTTAGAGTAATTATTATGCCTTTAGTTTCTTTTAAAAATGTTTCAAAAGCCTATAATGGTTCTTTGATTTTGGATAATATTACTTTTGAAGTAGGATCAGGGGAATTTATTTCTTTAGTAGGAAGGTCAGGCGTAGGAAAAACGACAATTTTGAGAATGTTGATAAGAGAAGAACCTCCTACCAAAGGAAGAATTCTTTTTAATGACAAAGATATTAATAAATTTAAACCAGGGCAAGTAACTTCTCTTCGTAGAAAAATAGGAATGGTATTTCAAGATTTTAGATTATTGTCTAACAGAACCGCTTATGAAAATGTGGCTTTTTCTATGGAAGTTGGTGGTTATTCTGAGCAAGCAATAAAAAAAGACGCTCCTGAATTATTAAAATTAGTAAATTTAGGGGAAAGAGCGAATAATTTTCCGCATCAACTTTCTGCTGGAGAAAAACAAAGAGTGGTTATATGCCGGGTTTTAGCTCAAAGGCCAGAGTTAATATTAGCTGATGAGCCTACAGGGGATTTAGATCCTATTAATACATGGGAAATCATAAAGCTTTTGATGAAAATTAATGAACTTGGCACAGCCATAATTTTAGCTACTCACGACAAAGAAGTAATAAATACTTTAGGAAAAAGAGTTATCAGCTTAGACAAAGGAAAAATTATTAGAGACGAAGAAGGAGGGAGGTATTTAATTTGATAATTTAATTATATGTTTATTTTAATAAGAAGAGTTTTTCGCACAGCTTGGCAAGGATTGGTTAGAAATAATTGGCTTTCTTTCACTTGCATAGCAATGATGGCTATTAGCTTGATTATTTTAAGTTCGATTTTAATATTTAATAATGCCAGCAATAATCTTATTAATATCTTGAAAGAAAAAATGGATATTAGTATTTATTTCAAAAGAGATGTTCCAGAAGAAGATATTTTAAGAATTCGTGATGATCTTATAGGCAATGAAAAAATTGCTAAAATTGAATATGTATCCCAAGAAGAGGCATTAAAAATTTTTGAAGAAAAAAGCAGCAGAAACCCAACCATTAAAAGAGCATTGGAAGAATTAGGGGAAAATCCTTTGGCCGCTTCTCTGAATATTAAAGCTAAAGATACAGAATACTATACAGAAATTATTGATGAAGTTGACAATTCAGCTTTTAAAGATAAATTAATTACCGTGGATTTAATGGAAAATCAGAGAGTTATTGAAAGGATTAACTCTTTATCAGTGGGAATAAAATTAGGTTCCATTTTAGTTATTATTATTGCCGCATTCTTGAGCCTTCTTATTAGTTTTAACACAATCCGTATGGCAATTTATTCTCTAAAAGGTGAAATTGAAATAATGAAATTAGTTGGAGCTTCTAATTCGTTTATTCGTGGTCCATTTCTTTTAGAAGGAGCTCTTCAGGGAATAATCGCCTCTTTTATTGCGATTTTAATCTTAATTCCTATTGTGATGTGGGGTAGTCCCAGAGTAGAATCTTTTCTTGCTGAGATAAGCATGAGTTTGTATTTTTGGTCACATTTCTGGTATATTTTCCTGTACCAAACACTATTTGGCATCTTCTTGGGAATAGTATCCAGCTTCTGGGCAATGAATAAATACCTGAAGGTTTAAAAATTGCGGGATCGTCTAATGGTAGGACAGCAGCCCTTGGAGCTGTTTATCTTGGTTCGAATCCAAGTCCCGCAGCCGTCTAGTTTTTTTATCGAGAGACCGAGACACATTAAAATCGCCAAAGAGGCGATTTTTTGGTAGAATAAATAATATGTTAATAATTTATATTATTGTTATAGGAACAGTAGTTGGGATTATCCCAAGTTTGTTTAAAACCAGTAAAAGAACAGGTTTAAATATCATTCTGGGTGTTTTAGGGGCTTTTGTTGGAGCATTTTTAAGCTTTGGAGATAGTCCTTTACTATTGAAATACAATTTAGGTGTTTGGAGTATAATGATAGTTGTCTCTATTCTATTTGTCTTAACCTCAGTTTTAATTGAAAAAAGGAGGAAATAGGTAATTATTTAAATAGGTTGCAACATCGTTCCATAGGGACAGCACAAATCGTTTATAGTATTGATGGACCAAGAGAGATATAAAACAGCCAATGAAATTTACAAAAGACATTTTAATAATTGACTTCGAGGGTTTAGCAGAACCGGTTCAGATTGGAGCTGTGCTTTTAGATCAAGAAACTTTAATTGAGAAAGATTATTTTTCAACATATATTCTTGCTGATCTCAAAGATAAAATTAAAATTACCTCAGGCATATCTCAAGAGACTTTGAAGGACGCACCTGCCCAAGCTGAAGTTGGGCAAATGATTTTCGAAAAATTTGGCACAGATATAATTATCGGATCATGGGTTGCAAATGCAGATATTAAAAATTTTGAGAAAATAATCGCGGCAGCTGGATTAGATTTTAAACTCTATAATTATCATATTCTTGATATTTGGCCGGCTGCATATATTTATCTAGTAAAACATGGGTATAGTGGCAGTATGCAATCAGAAGAAATCTTCAAAGAATTTGGAGCAAAACCAAGGGGTCTGCACAATGCCCTAGAAGACTGTAGGATAGCGGCAGACGTCTTGCGGAAGATTGTTTTATAGAGTTCAAGATACATTAAATCGTCAATAAATCGTCAATCCGCTTTTCAGTGATGGCTATTTTTTGATAGGATAAATATATGAAATGAAAAGACTAAACGTAGTTGAAATATGGATGCGCAAAAGTAAATTATATAAGTATGCAGAAAGTTAATTTATCATTTATTAATTCGCTTTTTAATACGCCAGAAATTTATGGAATTCAAGTATCCTATGATTTAAAATGGGTAGTATGGACATGGGCAAATATTACACCGACAGCAAATGTGTATATTGCTCCAACAGATGGATCAAAAGATCCTGTACAATTAACAAATATAGATCAGAATGTATATATAGCATCATGGACTTTTGACAGTAAACATCTTGTTATTGGTTACGATAACGATGGTGATGAACGAGTAAAACTTTTCCAAATAGATATTAACAAACCTAATAAATTGAAGTTATTAAACGATGAAAAACCACAGTATTTTACTCGTGGTGGCATGCTAGATCCAAGCAATCAATATGTAATTTATGGAGCAAATTATGATTTTCAGAAAAATAAGGTAATAGAGCAGACATTTATTTATCGGCATGATTTGAAGAATGGCGAAAGAAAAATACTTGCTACTCCAAAGAGGGCAAACTACACTTGGCCGGAACTTAATTCAAAAGGTACTCACATCATATATAATCGCAAAGATATAGATCCGTCTGGTTCGCAAGTTTGGTTAGTTGACATTGAAGGTAAGAGAGATAGAGAGATTCTTAATTTCGGATCTTGTTCAAAAGTAGGCGTATCGTGGTTTCCAGACGGAGAACGAATTATATTTGTTACAGAACAGGAAAAATATAGGAAAGTGGGAATATGGCATCTGAAAGGCAGTAAGATAGAATGGGTATTAGATGATCCTGAGCGTAATATTGAAGGTGCTTATATTCCGTGCGGCAGTGAATCAATAGTTATTTTAGAGACAAGAAACGCGCAAACAGTAGCATTCTTATATAACCTTTATACTAAACAAGAAATTATATTTTCTAGTCAAAAGAGCTTAATTCCATTAGCTCAACTATCCCAAGATACTTGGATTACAAGATACTTTAATTCTAAACAGCCAACCGATATTGTTTTATATAACACAAAAAGTAAGTCTATACAAAAAAGTATTACTAATACTTGGAATAAGGTTTCTTATTCATCCAACGATCTTGCTCAAGCCGAAGATTTTTGGTGGGAAGGAGTAGATAAACAAAGAATTCAAGGATGGCTGTATAGATTTAAAAGAAAGGCAAAAGGAACTATTGTATTTGTTCATGGTGGTCCCACTGTGCATAGTGAAGATAGGTTTAATTTAGATATTCAGTTTTTTGTATCGCAGGGATTTAATGTACTGGACCCCAATTATAGAGGAAGCACAGGATTTAATTTAAATTTTCAAGAGTCAATAAAAAAAGATGGCTGGGGAGGAAAAGAGCAAGAAGATATTATTAGAGGTATTAAAGAATTAATGAGACTGGGTATATCAGAACCAAATAAGGTGGGAATTACTGGCACATCTTATGGAGGCTATTCTTCATGGTACGCAATCACACACAATTCAAAAGAAATCATAGCGGCATCTGCACCAATATGCGGCATGACCGATTTAATTGTTGATTATTATTCAACAAGGCCAGATTTACGGGCATATAGCGAAGAGATGTTGGGTGGTTTGCCTAAAGATGTTCCTGATCAATATTATGAACGTTCACCAATTAATTTTGTCAAAAATATTGAAGGAAAATTATTAATAATACAAGGAGCGCAAGATCCGAATGTAACTCCGGAAAATGTAAAAGCAGTTGAGAAACAATTGAAGAAATTTGATATTCAATATGAGACTATGATTTTTAATGACGAAGGGCACGGAATTAGTAAGCCTGCGAACAGGAGAGCATTACTACTTAAGTTAGCAGATTTTTTCAGTAAATCATTTCATCAGAACTTGAAGTAGTTATCTTTTTAGGATATTGAGCTATTTAGTTAATATAAAGCAACTTTTGATATTTATTAAGAAAATATATTATTAGTAATTACATGAGAATTATTTCATGGAATGTTAATGGAATAAGGTCAGTATATAGAAAGGATTTTTTAAAATGGATGAGAAAAATAAATCCAGATATATTATGCCTACAGGAAATAAAAGCACAAAAAGAACAAATACCGGAAGAATTAATAAAACCAAAAGGATATCATCCATATTTTAATTTTGCAGAAAGAAAAGGATATAGCGGGGTAGCTATTTATACCAAGAAAAGGCCATTAAAAGTTGAGTATAAATTAGGATTGAAAAGATTTGACCAAGAAGGAAGGATTTTAAAACTTAAATATCTTGGTTTTACTTTAATTAATCTTTACTTTCCACACGGAGCACACGATAAAAGGAATCTTGTTTACAAATTAAAAGTTTATAATCACCTCATTAATTATTTGAAAAAGATTCAAGATAAAAACATTATTTTAATAGGAGATTTTAATATAGCTCATAAGGAAATTGATTTAGCCAGACCGAAAGACAATAAGAATAATATAATGTTTACGCCAGAGGAAAGAAGGCAAATAGACAGAATAATTGAATTAGGGTTTATTGATACATTTAGAAAATTCAATAAAAAAGGAGGAAATTATACTTGGTGGCCGTATAGATTCAATGCAAAAGAAAGAAATCTTGGCTGGCGATTAGATTATATTTTTGTTTCAAAAACGATAATTCCAAAAATTAAGAAAAGCTTTATCCTCAATAAAGTTATTTGTTCTGATCATTGTCCAATAGGAATAGAAATTTAAGAAGTGCTTGCCCTGAGCCTGTCAAGGGGGTAGGATAGTGAATATGTTAATCGATGATATAAAAATTAAAGTAAGAGCTGGTCATGGCGGTCGCGGCGCAGTGGCATTTAGTAAAATATTAATGACCCTTGGTCCGACTGGCGGTAATGGCGGAAAAGGAGGCAATGTTTATTTAGAAGGCGTGTCTGATATTGGCGCTCTTTCCTATTTTCGCGGCAAGAAGGAATTATTAGCAGAAGATGGTGAAAATGGAAAACATCAGCTTCATGACGGGGAAGATGGCAAGGATATTATTTTAAAAGTGCCGATTGGTACTTTGGTTCATAATTTATCTACTAACGAAGATTCAGAGATTATTTCTATTGGACAGCAAATACTTATAGCTAAAGGCGGCAAAGGCGGTAAGGGAAATTTTAAATTTAGATCATCTACTAATACAAGTCCAACTCAATTTCAAGAAGGTTTGCCTGGTGAAGGATATGAATTAAGGCTTGAGCTTAAATTGATAGCTGACGTCGGATTTATTGGATTGCCGAATGTAGGTAAATCCAGTTTATTAAATCAGCTGACTAATGCTAAAAGCAAGGTGGCTAATTATCCTTTTACAACACTTGACCCGAATTTAGGCGCTTATTATGAATTGGTTTTGGCTGACGTTCCAGGACTTATTGAGGGGGCTTCTTATAACAAAGGACTTGGCATTAAGTTTTTACGCCATATTGACAGAACAAAAACACTTTTTCATTTTATTTCCGCAGAATCACCTGACCCAGCAAAAGACTATAAAATTATCAGGAATGAATTAGGGGCTTATAGCAAAAAACTTTTAGATAAGGTTGAAGATGTTTTTTTGAGTAAGTCTGATTTATTAGATAAAAATGGAATAAAGGAAAAACTTAATGAATTAAAAAAAATAGGCAAAGAGGCAATTCCAATTTCTATACTTGATGACGAGAGCATAAAACGCGTTGAAAAGATATTACGGGATATAATCAAGCAGAAATAAAAAAACTTTACGCGACTCTTATATTTGAAGTTGAGCTTTTGGGTATTAAATAAATTAAAAAGGGACCTCGGATGGTCCCTTATTTTTTTTATAATTTCAAGGAGAAAATTTATTTTTTAATTGACTCTTTTTTTTCAAGATTTTCGTAAATTTTTTCAAGCTGTGGTTTAATCACTTCAGAGTAATGTTTATTTTGCTTTTTGCCTTCATGCCATTCTTTGCACCTCTTCGTTAATGAATATATATATCTTATCTTCACTTTTGAAGTAGATGATTGTATCATGCCGTTTGTTTTAAAGGGACAATCTTGATGTCTGCAATTAATCAATGGTGCCAATTTACATTTTTTCCCGTTTCCTTTGTTTGTTAGAAACTCATAACATTTAATATCGATTTTCATTTCTTCTCCTTTTCTTTTTTCTTTACTTTTTTAATCATTCTATGTATCTTCATTATTATTTGAGCAGAATATCGTTTGCTTTTTAGGTTTTTCAATAATATAGTTTTTACCATTATTTTTTTCTATCCTTCCGTTTTTCTTGATTTTTCCTCTCCTTTCTTTTTTATTTTGTAAAGGTTCCAATCCCAAGGTGAATCAATGGCAAATGACTCGTCATGAGCAGGCGTAGCATATCCTTCAAATTGAGTACAGTTCACCTCGGGCATATATTATTTTACACTAAATATTTAGTTTGTCAAGTTGACATTATTTATTTATTTCTTATAATAGTTCTTGGAATTAATCTTCAAAAGACGAATATTAATATGAACGAAGAAAAGGCTTTGTTAATGTTAAATGACAATGTTAAAACGCCTAATTTAATTAAGCATTGTTTAGCTTGTGAAGCTGCTATGAAAGAATTAGCAAGGTATTTTAAAGAAGATGAAGAAAAATGGGGAATAACTGGACTGCTTCATGATATAGATTATGAAGATACAAAAGATAAACCAGAGCAGCATTCTTTAATTGGGTCAGAGTTTTTACAGAAGCAGGGCGTAGATAAAGAAATTGTAGAAGCAGTAAAAACTCATAATGAAATTCATGGTTTTGCGCCTAAAACCAAAATGGCAAAAGCTTTATTTTGCGTGGATCCTTTAACTGGTTTAATTGTTGCATCTGTTTTAGTATTGCCTTCTAAGAAAATAAAAGACGTAACAACTGATAATATTTTGAATCGTTTTAAAGAAAAAGGATTTGCTAAAGGAGCTAATAGAGAAATTATTAAAAAATGCGAATCTCTTTTAAACCTTTCCTTAAATGAATTTGTAAGTTTGGTTTTACAGGGGATGCAAAAGATTGATAAAGTGCTTGGTTTGTGATAGACTATAAAAGTGCCCTTTGGGGCATTTTTAAAAAGAAGAAAATGGAAAATATAAAGAGGTATTTTAAAGGAACTATTCAAGAGTTGAAAAAGGTAAATTGGCCCACGCGTAAAGAAACAATACGTTATACTTTGGGTGTTCTTGGGCTTTCTTTTACTGTAGCTATTATTCTTGGGCTTATTGATTTTGGATTAATGCAATCAATGAGCGCTGTTATAAAATAGCATCTTTTGTTATTTTATCGTTAATTGATTTATGCCAAAACAGCAGATAAATTTAGGAAGAAATTGGTATGTAATTCATACTTATTCTGGATATGAAGACGCGGTAGCTCGGAGTTTAAAACAAAGAGTTGAGTCTTTACAGATGCAGGATAAGATTTTTAATGTTTTAGTGCCTAAAGAGAAAAAAATAAAGATAAAACACAGCAAGCGCGCTGTTGTTGAAGAAAAAATATATCCAGGTTATGTTTTTGTTGAAATGATAGTAACTGATGATTCTTGGTATGTTGTGAGAAATACTCCAATGGTGACAGGTTTTATTGGAGCAGGAACAACACCTCGTCCTGTCCAAGACGAAGAGATAAATCAGATTTTGAAAAAGACAGGAGAGGAAGAGCCAAAATATAAAATAGATTTTATAGAAGGAGATTTAGTTACTATCATTGATGGGCCTTTTAAAGAGAAACAAGGAAAAGTTGATGAAATAGATCATGAAAAAGGAAGGGTTAAAGTATTAGTATCTTTGTTTGGAAGAGATACTCCAGTAGATTTGGATTTTCTTCAAGTGAAAAAAACGTAATATAAATTGTTAAACTGTTAAATTGCTAAATTGTTCTTGGAATTAAATCTTTTAAAATTTTATTAAAATATGGGAAAAGCAATAAAAACAACTTTAATTTTACAGATTCCTGCTGGGCAGGCTAATCCTGCTCCCCCTGTTGGACCTGCTTTAGGTCAGCACGGTTTAAATATTCAGGAATTTTGCGCGCGATTCAATGAAAAAACGAAAGATCAAGCCGGAGACATCATTCCTGTAGAGATTACAATTTATCAAGACAGGAGTTTTGATTTAAAATTTAAACAACCTCCAGCATCTGATTTATTACGCAAAGCGGCAGGAATACAAAAAGGCGCTGGAAATCCTCAAAAGCAAAAAGTTGGGAAAATTACAAAAAAACAAGTGGAAGAAATTGCTAAAAGAAAAATGCCTGATTTTAACACAACAGATATAAAAGCGGCTATGAGAATGGTGGAAGGAACGGCGAGGAGTATGGGTATAGAAATAGAAAAATAGATAAATTAAAAGCCTCGTGAAAATTCACGGGGCTTTTAATATTATTGGCGGGATATTTTTTTTGATGTATAATTTAAATAACCAATAATTAGAGCATATGGAATTTGAACCAATTGTAGGACTGGAAATTCATACGGAGTTAAAAACAAAAACAAAAATGTTTTGTGATTGTTTAAATAATCCAGAAGAGAAGACTGCTAATAAAAATATTTGCCCAACATGTACTGCGCACCCAGGAACGCTTCCTGTTATTAATAAAAAGGCGTTGGAGCAGGTTATAATAGTTGGCTTGGCTTTAAATTCAGAAATCCCCGAGTATTCTAAATTTGATAGAAAGAATTATTTTTATCCTGACTTGCCAAAAGGCTATCAAATATCCCAGTATGATATGCCTCTATGCAAAGGAGGAGAATTATCTTTATTTTTAAGCAATGATTTAGAAGAATCTAAAAAAAATATTAAAATTACCCGAGTTCATTTGGAAGAAGATACAGGAAAACTTATTCATCCTACAGACAAGCAGTCAACTTTGATTGACTTTAATCGCGCAGGCGTTCCATTAATGGAATTAGTTACAGAACCTGTTATGCATACAGGAAAAGAAGCAAGATTATTTGCTCAAGGCCTTCAATTACTTTTAAGAATATTAGGAGTTTCAGAAGCAGATATGGAAAGAGGTCAGATGCGTTGTGAAGTGAATATATCATTGGGTAAGAATGAGGAGTTAGGAACAAAAGTAGAAATTAAAAATTTAAATTCTTTTCGAGCAGTAGAAAGATCAATTGATTTTGAAATTCAAAGGCAAAAGGAAATTTTAGAAAAAGGAGAAAAAGTAATTCAAGAAACTCGTGGATGGGACGCAGGGAAAGAAATTACTTATTCTCAACGTTTGAAAGAAGAAGCTCAAGATTATCGTTATTTTCCAGAACCTGATTTACCTCGTTTGCATATTCATTTAAAAGAAAAATCAGGTGGATTATTTAATTTAGAAGAATTAAAAAGACAAATACCTGAATTGCCGTGGCAGAAAAAAGAAAGGGTTAAAGTCGCATTTAATCTTTCTTCAGAAGCGGCTAATCAATTTATTCAGGATGAAGAATTAATGAATTTCTTTGAACAAGTAGTTAGAGAATTTGATAAGATTGGACTAAATAACAAAGAAAAAGCCGTTAGTTCGGCTTATAATTATTTAACCAGCGATTTAAAGGGGATAATGGAGTCAGAGTCGATAACATGGGAAAAACTTAAAATAACTCCGCAAAGCTTCTCTCAATTAATAGTGCTTTTATCTGAGGATAAAATATCTTCCCGGGCTGGCAAAGATATTTTAATTGAAATGATAAAACAAGGTGGAAAACCAGAAGAAATAATAAAATCGAAAGGGTTAGAGAAAATTAGTGATGAAGGTCAATTGAAGTCTATTATTTCGGAAATAATAAAAAATAATCCCAAAACAATTGAGGATTATAAAAAAGGTAAGGAAAACGCGCTTCAGTTTTTAGTTGGTCAAGCAATGGCAAAAACACGCGGGGCAGCTGATCCAAAGATGTTGGAGAAATTATTTTTGAACGAAGTGAGAAAACAACGTTCTTGAGCGAAGCGAAAGGTTGTTATTTCGAGCAAAACGAGAAACAAGGTTCTTCTGAGCAAAGCGAAGGAGGTTCTTATTCAAGGAACAACTGAAAACAGTTAACAAATAACAACTAACAATTAACAATGACTAGTTAGGTTTATCCAAGTTTGCACTAAAGCATTTGCCTCTTTCTGATTATCTATCCAGTTTACATTTTTCATTTTTTTAAACCACGTCATTTGTCGCTTGCTATATTGAATGGTATGAAGTTCAATTAAATCTTGGACTTCTTTTTTGTTTATATTTTTATTAGAGTACTCTTTCCATTCTTGATATCCGATAGTTTTAAGTGAAGAAATCCATCCGTATTTTTTAACCAATGTTTTTACTTCTGTTTCCAAGCCAGTCTGTATCATTTTTTTGATTCTTTTTGCGATTCTTTTTTTTAATTCTTCTTTTGGTAATTTTATCCCGATTAATAAAGAGTCAAAAGAGAGTTTGCCGCTTTTTCTTTGTTGCCGAAAAGATTTGTTATTGGTTTTACAGACCTCAATTGCGCGGATTAATCTCCTTTTATTTTTTTTATCAATAAATTTTGCCCCATTAAGGTCTAATTTTTGGTAAATTTCGAAAAGTTGTTCAACTGATTTTTCTTCTAATTCTTTCCTTAATTTTTCTTGAGGAGGAACTTTTGGAAATTGCCAATCTTCAATAACTGACGAAATATAAAGGCCAGTACCGCCGCAAAGAATTGGCAATTTGCCCCTATTTTGTATATCTCTTATAGTTTTATACGCTAATTCTTTATATTGAGCCGCAGAAAAAGATTTATTTGGTTCTATTATATCTAAAAGATGGTGTTGAATCTTATTAACCAGATAATTTTGATTTTTGATTTTTGTAGTCGCTTGCGACTCCCCGTAGGGTCCTTTTTGATTTTTTGTTGGTTTTGCTGTTCCGATATTCATTTCTTTATATATCTGTCGCGAATCTGCTGAAACAATTTCTCCATTAAAAAGTTTAGCTATCTTAATAGCTAAGTCAGATTTACCAGAAGCAGTAGGGCCAAGTATGACTAGTAACTTGTTCATAGATTTATTTTTCACAATATATTTCAACGTATTTCTATTTATCTCAATGTATTTCAGGAAATTCATAGAAATTAGCTTCGCGAAATTCATTGAAATTCATCGTTTAAGATTTTGACATTGGTTTATAAGTTAGTCTATGGATTTTACAAGGTCCGTATTTTTTTATTAATTTTTTATGTAGTTTTGTGCCGTACCCTTTGTGTTGATGAAAATAATATTTAGGATATTGTAAAGACAATTTTTTCATTTTTCTATCCCGTGTTACTTTAGCGATATTTGAAGCTAAAGCAATTGAAAAAATTTTATCATCTCCTTTTACAATAGCTTTTTGTCGAATTTTTAAATTTTTATCCAAGATTCTATTACCATCAATTAAAATAAGAATTTTTTTTGGGTTACGTTTAGGAAGAATTTTATTTAAGCAATTTTTCATTGCTTTTTTGGTAGCGTTTGATATATTTATTTTATCAATTGTCTTTGGACCAACAGATGAAACAGCAAATTTTATATTTGGACATTTTTGAATTAATTTAAAAATCTTTTCCCTTTGTCTTTCTGATAATTTTTTAGAATCTCTAGCGTTTTTTAAAATTTCTTTGAAGTTTTTATCTTTGATTTGGAATTTTGAATTTACAATAACTGCAGCAGTTGTTACTGGACCGCAAAGTGGCCCCCTTCCAACTTCATCTAATCCAATAATTGTTTTATAACCTTTTTTCCAGTAATATTTTTCTGTTTGTAAATTCATGTTTTGTCTTTTTTATCTCTTGTGATAAAATACTGTTAGTTTAAATTACTTGATTTATATTTATATATTATGTATTTTACCCATCTTCATGTCCATAGCCACTATTCTTTATTAGATGGCTTGGCCCGTCCAGAGCAGCTTTTAAATCAGGCAAAAGAGATGGGTTTGGATGCGTTAGCTCTGACTGACCATGGGGTAATGTATGGGGCAATAGAATTTTATTCTCTTGCCAAGAACATGGGAATTAAACCAATAATTGGTTGTGAGGTTTATTTAGCCCCGCGTTCTCTTACTGATAAAACGCCAAAAGTAGATGCTAAATTATATCATCTTGTACTTTTGGCGAAAAATAAAACAGGTTATCATAATTTATTAAAACTAGTTACCATTGGAGAACTGGAAGGTTTTTATTATAAGCCTCGCATAGACAAGGAAGTTTTACAAAAACATAGTGACGGGTTAATTGCGCTTTCAGCATGCGCAAAAGGCGAAATTCCCTCGGCGCTTTTGGCAGAAGATTTTAAAAAAGCCTTAGAGTTAGCTAAAGAATATCAGAAAATTTTTGGAAAAGATAATTTTTATTTAGAATTACAACATCATCCAGAATTGCCAGACCAGAAAAAAATTAATGATGGATTATTAAAAATCTCCAAAGAATTAAATGTGCCGGCAATTATAACAACTGATATTCATTATATTAAAAAAGAAGATAAAGAAGCTCAAGATGTTCTTTTGGCAATTCAAACGGGGACTGATATCGGGAATGAAGATCGTTTGAGTATGAAAGAAATGGAATTGTATTTTAAATCGCCAGAAGAAATTACAAAAGATTTTTCTGACCATCCTGAATTGTTTGAAAATATTAAGAAAATAGTTGAACAATGCAATTTGGAATTGGATATTGGAGAAGTAATCTTGCCGCATTTTACTGCGCCGAAAAAAGAAGATTCTTTCCAATATTTGAAAAAAATAGCATTAAAAAATTTTAAGAAGATATATTCTTTAGAAAATAAAGAAGCTAAAGACAGATTTGATTATGAATTAGATATTATTAAGAAAACCGGTTTTGCCGATTATTTTTTGATTATTGAAGATTTTATTCGTTTTACCAAAGAAGAAGGCATATTAACAAATACAAGAGGGTCTGCGGCTGGAAGTTTAATTGCGTATGTTTTAGGTATTACGTCTGTTGATCCATTAGAGCATGGGCTTTATTTTGAACGTTTTTTAAATCCAGAAAGAATTCAACCGCCGGATATAGACCTAGATATTGCTGATAATAGAAGAGCGGATTTGATTAATTATATTACTCAAAAATATGGACAGAATCACGTGGCTCAGATTATTACTTTTGGAATAATGAAGTCCCGTTTAGCTGTTCGCGACGTTACTAGAGCCTTAGGTCATCCATATGCCTTAGGTGATCAAATTTCCAAACTTCTTCCGCAAAATATAACAATTAAAAAAGCATTGAGCATTGTTCCAGAACTTAGGCAATTATATGAAACTAATACTGATGCTCAGGATATTATTGATATGGCTCAGCAATTAGAAGGTGTGGCTCGTCATGCCTCCACTCATGCCGCCGGAGTGGTTATTTCTCGTGAGCCCTTGGTCAATTATAGTCCTTTACAACATTCAAGCAGGAATGACCAAGAAGTAATAACTCAGTATGATATGTATTCTTTGGAAAAAATCGGGTTGCTTAAAATAGATATTTTAGGATTAGCTAACTTAACTATTATAAAGAACGCTTTAAGAATTATTAAAAAAGTTTATGGCGACGAGATAGATTTAGACAAAGCAGGGTATGAGGATAAAAAAGTTTATAAATTGCTTTCAGATGGAAATACAGTAGGAATCTTTCAAGTGGAAGGACAGGGGATGCGAAGATATCTTCAGGAATTAAAGCCAACAAAATTTGAAGACATTATAGCCATGCTTTCCTTATATCGTCCTGGGCCAATGGAATTTATCCCATCATTTATCAATCGAAAAAGAGGAAAAGAAAAAATTATTTACCTTCATCCTAAATTAAAACCAATTTTAGAAAAAACCTATAACATTTGTATTTATCAGGAACAACTTATGAAGATAGCCCATGATTTAGGGGGTTTTTCTATGGCTGAAGCCGATGTTCTTAGAAAAGCTGTTGGTAAAAAAATTAGGACATTACTACAAGCTCAGAAAGAAAAATTAATAGAAGGGATGATAAAGAATGATATTAAGAAACCAGTCGCAGAAAAAATTTGGGCTTGGGTAGAACCTTTTGCCCGCTATGGTTTTAATAAAAGCCACAGCACTTCTTACGCACGTATAACATATCAGACAGCCTGGCTTAAAGCACATTATCCAAACGCTTATATGGCCGCTCTTTTAACTTCTGACTTCGGTAATTTGGACAGAATTGCCATTGAAATAGCTGAATGTCAGAGATTAAATATTAAAGTAATGCCTCCTTCTGTAAATGAATCTTTTGCAGAGTTTGGCGTAGATAAAAAAACAGGAAATATTTATTTTAGTTTGGCAGCTATAAAAAATGTAGGCGAAGGAGTTGCTACTATGATTCAGGAAGAAAGACAAAATAACGGCATCTTTAAAAATCTTACTGATTTTTTGAAAAGAGTACCACATCAGGCTTTAAACAAAAAGAGCTTGGAGAGCCTTATTAGAGCTGGAGCATTGGATTGTTTTGGGGATAGGGAATTAATGAATGATCACTTGGAAGAAACCTTAGATTGGGTTTATAAATTTCATAACCATAAAAATGATCAGCAAATGAGTTTGTTTAAAGAAAGTAAGTCTGATGATATACTTAAGCATTTGAAAAGAAACAATTCAATTAATTCCCAAGACAAAACAAAAAGAATAAATTGGGAAAGAGAATATTTGGGCATTTATCTTACTGGACATCCTTTGGATAGCTACAAAAATATTTTGGGTAAAATAGCGCTTACAGTTAGTCAGTTAGATCCTCGTTATCTTGGAAGAAAAATTAAAGTTTGCGGCTTTATTTCACACATTCAAAAGGTAAGGACAAAGATGGGAAAACCGATGGTTTTTACACGCTTGGCTGATTATAATAATTCTATTGAGGTTGTTTTGTATCCGGCGGCATTAAGTAATAATTTAGCTGTGCTTCGAGAAGACAAAGTATTATTAGTTGAAGGCAGGATGGATAAAAGAAATGGCAGTTATCAGATTATTGGGGAGAGATTAGAAGAAATTGAGCCAATGGAAACATAATGTGGTAAGATATTGATAATTAACAATTAACAAATAACAGATAACAATGAAACAAAATTCTTTGGAAATTATCCGCCATTCTATGGCTCACGTATTAGCTTTAGCTGTAAAAAATTTATATCCCAAAGCTAAATTTGGTATTGGGCCAACAATAGAAAATGGTTTTTATTATGATATAGATATTGGTAAAACTTTATCTTCGGAAGATTTACCAAAGATTGAGGCAGAAATGAAAAAAATTATCAAGCAGGAGATACCTTTTAAAAAGAAAAATGTTTCTTTGAAAGAAGCAAAAGATATTTTTAAAAAATTAGGGCAATCTTACAAAATAGAGCTTTTGAAGGACTTGGAAAAATATGGGACAACCATAGAAAATGAAAAGGCAAAAATCAAAAACCAAAAACACAAATCAAAAATCAAAAAAGTAAATAAAGTATCAATTTATCAAGTAGACGGATTTGTAGATTTGTGCCGAGGACCTCATATAAAAAATACTAAGGAACTTCCTCTAAGCTTTAAGCTAAGTAAAGTTTCTGGCGCTTATTGGCGCGGCAAAGAGACTAATCCAATGCTGCAAAGAATTACTGGAATTGCTTTTTTAAAAGGAAAGGAATTAAAAGAATATCTATATCTATTAGAAGAAGCGGAAAAAAGAGATCATCGAAAATTAGGAAAAGAATTGGATTTATTTAGTTTTCACGATGAAGGCATTGGCTTTCCTTTTTTTCATAATAAAGGAATGATTCTGCGAAATATTTTAGAGGACTATTGGAAGAAAGAGCATCGGGAAAGTGGTTATACTGAAGTTAAAACTCCAATACTTTTGAATAAAGCATTATGGGTGAAGTCAGGCCATTGGGACCATTACAAAGAGAATATGTATTTTACAAAAATTGATGGACAAGATTATGCCATTAAACCAATGAATTGTCCGGGAGGGATTTTGATTTATCAGAATTCTTTACATAGTTATAGAGATTTACCATTAAAAGTTGCGGAATTAGGATTAGTCCACAGGCATGAATTATCCGGAGTTTTGGCAGGTTTGTTTAGAGTAAGATGTTTTACTCAGGATGACGCTCATATATATATGACTCCAGAGCAGATTAAAGACGAGATAAAAAAAGTTATAGATTTAACTGACCGCATATATAAAAAGTTTGGATTTTCTTATCATGTAGAACTTAGCACTAAGCCGGAAAACGCAATGGGCTCTGATGAAATATGGGAAAACGCTACAAATGGATTAAAAGAAGCCTTAAAAGAAAAAAAGATTGATTATATTGTAAATGAGGGGAACGGAGCTTTTTATGGGCCGAAAATTGATTTTCATTTAAAGGATTGTTTAGGCAGAAGCTGGCAATGTGGCACAATTCAATTGGATTTTATTATGCCAGAAAAATTCGATCTTTTTTACATTGATAAAAACGGAGATAAAAAAAGGCCTGTTATGTTACACAGAACTATTTTGGGAAGTATTGAAAGATTTATGGGTATACTTATTGAAAATTTCGCTGGAGCATTTCCTTTATGGCTAGCTCCAGTTCAAGTTGTTGTCGCTCCAATAAAAGAAGGGAATATTGATTATGCAAAGAAAGTTGTTCAATCACTTAAGGAGAAAGAATTAAGGACCGAACTTTTGGCTGGAGACGAAACACTATCCAAAAGAATAAGGCAAGCAGAGATTCAAAAGATTCCTTATATTTTGGTAGTTGGAGACAAAGAAGAAAAAAAGAAAAATATCGCGGTAAGGAAAAGAAAAAAAGGTGATATTGGAAATATGACAATTACTAAATTTTGTGATATAGTGTTAAAAGAAATCAAAAAATAATAATATATCAAAATATGAAAAAAATAATTTTAAGTTTATTAATTTGCGGTTTAATCAGTGGTTTTTCTGCAAATTTAATACTTGCTGATGAAACAACCACAACTACGCTTGCTGATACTACAACAACGACGATAGCTGATACTACCACCACCACAATTATTGATACAACCACAACAACTTTGCCAGAGGAAGAAGAACTTTCCGTTCCAAAAGCATTGGGATTAAACAAGGTGGGATTGCTTCCTACAAGTCCTTTTTATTTTTTAAAAGAATGGTGGAGAGGTTGGAAAGTAGGATGGATTAAAGACCCGATAAAAAAGAGCGAAGCGCAGTTGCAAATACTTTCAGAAAAAATGGCTGAAGCAGAAGCAATAGCTCAAGAATCTCCTAAGCAAGAAGTTTTGGAAAAAGCGTTTGATAATTATGCAAATGCAATGGATAAATTAAAAACACGATTGGAAGGACTTAAAGAAACTTCTGAAAATCCGAATATAGACAAACTTCTTGATAAAATAACTGAAGCTGAGATTCGCCATTCAGAAGTATTGGATAGGATTTTAGAAAATGTTCCAGAAGCTATTGCTCAGGTTGAAAGAGTCCGCCAGAACATTAATCAGACTCTGTCTCTTCTTCGTTTGAGATTTGAAAATCAGGAAGAATTTATGAATCGCTTGGAGAATAAATTGCAGGAATTACAACCCTTGAATCCTACGCCAGTAGGGGAATTTCGACAATTACGAATAATGGAAAGTATACAAGAACAACTTCGGCAAACAGATTTAGAAGATTATCCAGAACATGTTCAGGCTAAAGCAGAACAATTAAAAGAAAGATTGGAAAATAGAATACAACAAAGAATTCAGGTTTTAGAGAAACAGGGTTTTGCTACTAGCACCATAGAAGAGATTATGGGAGCATTGCCAGTTCCAACTCCGAAGATTCCTAAAGGACGTTTGCCAAAAACACCACCGCCAGGAGTTGCTACAACTACCAATTAATTTTTATATGTCTTATCAACCTAATAAAATTGAACCCAAATGGCAAAAGATTTGGGCTAAAAACAACTACAAAATTTGGCATAGTTCTGATAATCCTAAAAAGAAACATATCTATATTCTAGATATGTTTCCTTATCCTTCAGGAGAAGGTCTTCATGTCGGCCATATAGAAGGATATACTGCTTCTGATATTTTATCGCGCTATTATCGGATGAAAGGTTATGATGTTTTACACCCAATGGGATGGGATGCTTTTGGATTACCAGCAGAGAATTATGCTATAAAAACCAAGAAAAACCCAAAAGAAATAGTGGCAAAAAATGTTAAACATTTTCGCAAACAGCTTCAAGTGATGGGATTTAGTTATGATTGGCAGAGAGAAGTTAATACAACAGATTCTAATTATTATAAATGGACTCAATGGATATTTTTACAGCTTTATAAACACGGATTAGCTTATGAAGATGAAATTTCTGTTAACTGGTGTCCTTCTTGTAAAACTGTTTTAGCTGATGAAGAAGTTGTTGGAGGCAAATGCGACCGTTGCGGCACTTTAGTGGAAAGAAAAAAATTAAAACAATGGGTTTTAAAAATAACAGCTTACGCAGATAAATTATTAAAGGATTTGGATTTATTGGACTGGCCTGAACGCGTAAAAACAATGCAGAGAAATTGGATTGGCCGTTCTGAAGGCGTGGACATAGAATTTAAAGTTATTGGGCATGAAGAATATATTAAAGTTTTTACTACCAGAACTGATACAATTTTTGGGGCCACTTATTTAGTATTGGCGCCAGAGCATCCTTTAATAAAAAAAATTACTTCGGAGAGCTGTAATTCTGAAGTTAAAGATTATATCGAAAAAGCTTCACAGAAATCAGATTTTGAAAGGCAAGCTGAAATTAAGGAGAAAAGCGGAGTATTCACAGGAGCATACGCGTTAAACCCAGCTAACAGGGAAAGAGTGCCGATTTGGGTGTCTGATTATGTTTTAATGAGTTATGGAACTGGAGCAATAATGGGTGTTCCTGCTCATGATGAACGGGATCTTCAATTTGCCGAGCAGTTTCGCTTGCCAGTAAAAGAAGTTATTTCATCAGATGGAATATTAATGAATTCTGGTCCTTTTGATGGTACTCTTTCAAAAATAGCTCAAGAAAAAATTGCTCTTTATGTCGGTGGAAAGAAAAATGTCCGTTATAAACTAAGAGATTGGATTTTTTCCCGCCAGAGATATTGGGGAGAACCTATCCCTATAATTAAATGCCCAAAGTGCGGTAATGTGCCGCTGAAGGAAAGTGAATTGCCATTAAAACTGCCTGAAGTTAAAAAATATCAGCCAAGTGGAAAGAATGAATCACCATTGGCAGATATTTTGTCATGGGTAAATGTAAAATGTCCAAAATGTAAAGGTCCTGCTAGAAGGGAAGTAAATACAATGCCTCAATGGGCAGGTTCTTCATGGTATTATCTCGCTTTTTTGCTCGGAAATAAAAACTTAAAAATCAAAAATCAAAATTTAGGCAATGAGGCATTTAAAAAGATATTTGATTCTTGGATGCCGGTTGATGTTTATATTGGAGGAGTGGAGCATGCTGTCTTGCATCTTTTATATGCTCGTTTCTGGCATAAATTCCTTTATGATATTGGGGTAGTTTCTACATTGGAACCATTTTCTTGTTTGATTAATCAGGGCATTATTTTGGGCGAAGACGGAGAGAAAATGTCTAAATCAAGAGGCAATGTAATAAGCCCTGACAGTATTATTAAAAAATATGGGACTGATAGTTTGAGAATGTATGAAATGTTTTTGGGTCCTTTGTCTTTTTCAAAACCATGGAGTAATCAGGGAGTTATTGGAATATATCGCTTCCTTAATCGTGTTTGGTATTTGGTAGTTGAAATGGATTCGTTAATTGGTACAAAATCTAAAAAGAAGAAAGGAGAGAAAAAATTAATTTTAACTGCGGAAGCGAAAAGAACATTGAAAGAGAATTTGAAAAACTTAGAAAAGGCAAGACATAAAACCATCAAAAAAGTAACTGAAGATTTAGAAAAACTTCATTTTAACACAGCAATTAGTTCTTTAATGGAATATGTTAATCAAATATATGAGATTCCTTTGGAAAAAGTGGGCAAGAAATATTTAGAAACTTTAATATTACTTTTATCTCCATTTGCCCCTCATTTATCTGAAGAATTATGGAATGAATATTTAAAACATCGAAAATCTGTTAGTCAGGAAAAATGGCCTGTCTATAAATCTCAATTAACAGAAGAGAAGAATTTTGTGTTAATTGCTCAGATAAACGGTAAGATAAGGGCCAAGTTAAAGACAAAAAAAGGCATTAATAAAGCAGAAGCTGAAAAATTAGCAAAAAGTTCTTCATTGGTAAAAAAATATCTAAGTAAGAAGAAAATAAAAAAAGTTATTTTTATTAAAAACAGGCTCATTAATTTTGTGATATGAAAAAGATTGTAGTTATTGGCGGGGGAACTGGTGTGTTTACTGTTTTAACTGGTTTAAAAGATTACCCTTTTCATTTATCTGCAATTGTTACAACAGCTGATGATGGTGGTTCTTCAGGAATCTTGCGGGAGGAATTTGGAATTTTACCCCCGGGAGATATTAGAAGAGTATTGGTAGCTCTTTCATCTGATAGTCCGGTTTTAGCTAATTTGTTTAATTATCGTTTTGAAAATGGAACAGGATTAAAAGGCCATAGTTTTGGCAATCTTTTTTTAACTGCTTTGGAAAGAATAACAGGTGATTTTAATCAAGCCATTAAAGAAGCATCAAAGATATTAGGAATTAAAGGAAAAGTTATTCCTGTTACTTTGGATTATACGCGGCTTTTTGCCCGTTTGGAAAATGATTTTCTTGTAGTAGGAGAGTCAAACATTGACGTTCCTAAACATGATGGAAGCTTGTTTATAAAGGAGATATTTTTAAATCCAGAACCTAAAGCTAATAAAGAAGCCATTAAAGCCATTAAGGATGCGGATATTATTATTGTCGGACCAGGTGATCTTTATACGAGTATTATTCCCAATTTTTTGGTAAAAGGAATTAAAGAAGCAGTAAAAAAATCACAGGCAAAGAAGGTTTATGTCTGTAATATAATGACAAAGTATGGCGAGACAAATAAGTTTACAGCAGAGGATTTTTTTGCTACATTAGAGAAATATCTTGGAAAAGGAGTAATTGACTATTTTCTTGTTAATATTGAAAAACCGAAAGATTGTTATCTAAGCAAATATAAAAAAGAAAAAGCTGAATCAGTTAAATATAACAAGGAATTACTAAGTTCCTGGAAAAAACCGAGAGTGATTTTTACTCGTTTATTAAGGCAAGGACCATTACTTCGTCATGATTCTAAGAAACTTGCGAAGCACATTGCTAAATTGCTAATTGCTAATTGCTAATTGTTATTTGTTAGTTACTATTTGTTATTTATTATGAACAGAGAAGAATTTTCAGAGTTTTACGACAAAAATATAGATAAAGTTTTTCGTTTTGTCTATCTGCGCGTAGACACAACAGAAACAGCCCAGGATTTAACTTCTTTGGCTTTTTTAAAGTTATGGAAAAAACAATCATCTGAAATCTCCAATCCCACTGCTTTTCTTTATCGCATAGCAAGAAACCAAATTATTGATTTTTATCGCCAGAAAAGCAAAAAGCCCATTTCTTTGGACAAAGTTGGGGAAATAGCTGATTTTCAAGTTGCCCAACCAACTTTTTCCCAGAAAATTGAATTAACTTTAGAAATGGAAAGGATTAAAAAAGTTCTCTATAATATAAAACCTGTTTATGCTGATGTCATTATTTGGCACTATGTAGATGAAATGCCTATTAAAGATATTGCCCAAGTGCTTGAAAAGAAAGAAGGTAATGTAAGGGTATTATTGCACAGAGCATTGAATGCTCTCAAAGAACAACTAACAACTAACAATTAACAGCAAGTAAAGAACGGAGGGGGAAGATTATGAAAAATGACAATCCCCTTATTGAAAAATCAGATAAATTTGCTCATTTAGTATATAAAATTACTAAGAAGTTTCCTAAAGATGAGTTATATGGGACTACTTCAGGATTTGCTCGACGGGCAGTTCGTTCTTATAGACAATATTTGTACATTTCCTATGGGTCTTTAAAAGAGGCAAAATATTTACTTTATTTTACTTATAAAGAAAAATATCTTAGTCAGGGTGATTATAAAGAGCTGATAATGCTATCTGATGAGATAGGTAAGATGCTTTGGACCGCTATTAAAAATCTTAGTCAAAAGATTAATTAGTTGTTATTTGTTTTCTGTTATTTGTTATTTACCTAAACTGTAACAAATCCCTGCTTTCTACGTCTTCTGTAGTAGAGAAGATAATTGTTAATTGTTAATTGTTAGTTGTTAGTTGTTAGTTGTTAGTTACTACAATGCAAGAAAAAGATCTTATTCAAAAATTACAGGATTTAAAAAATATCAAGCCAAATAAGGATTGGGCTAATTGGCTTAGATCTAATATTTTACAAACCAAACCGCAAAGTGGCTTATATAATAAACCAAAAATTAAACTGGCGGTTTTTTCATTTATCCCAAAATACCAGAAAGTATTAATTCCATCATTACTAACTTTCTTTTTAGTTTTTTCTTTTGCTTTTGCCCAGACAACTTTACCGGGCAATGTTTTATATCCAATAAAAACTTTAACTCAGAATGCCAAAATCCATTTTGCTTCTGAAAATACAAAACCTATTGTCCGTTTAGAAATTGCAAAAGCAAGAATGGAAGATTTAGGGAAAATTGAAAATCATCAAAAAGAAATTAGCGCTATTACTCAGAATGTTAGAAAAGATTTAGAAACTGTTACTCAAGAAATTAAAAAAATAGACAAAAAACAAGTTGCGTTAAATGTTTCAAAAGATATTCAGGAAAGAAGCAAAAATTTAAAAGATCTGGCAGATAACATTCCTTTAGATGATCAAGATAGGGAAGAGTTAAATAAAAGCGTAGAAGATTCCCAGTCTCAGGTTCTTGCCCTTATTATGCAAACCACGGACGAAATTAATCAATGTCCAAGTTATTTACAGGATAAATTAGTAGACTTAGGAAAATATTTTAATGATGTTCAAGAAGGATTATATCAATGGTCTTCCGATGATATTATTAAATCACGAAATTTATTTATAGAAGCGAATGATGCTTTTAAAGCCGGAGATTGTTTAACAGCGATAGATAAGATTGAAAGTATTAATATCCTTATGTCAATTTACTCTTTGGATGTTCAGGTCGAAACTTCAACACCAGAGAGTGTGAATTGAAAAATGTTATTGCCAACAAGAAACTGATGGGTGCATAAAGAGCGCTCTTCATTAGTTTCAATGGCGGGTCGTTAATAACTACAAAAATTAACAAAAAGTCGATTAAATAAAAATGAATAAAAAGATTATTGCATCTGTTCTCGCTGTTGCCTTTGCCTTTTCAATGGCTGGCCCAGTTGGAGCAATTACCGATGCAGAATATCAGACACTCTTAGATCAATTAGCTGATTTGACAGCTCTGTACAATACGCTTCTAGCTCAGACTTCAGTGCCAACAACTAGTGCTACAGCAGTTTGTTTTGATGCTGATTTGTCAAAGGGAATGACATCAAATGATGTCGAAAATCTTCAAATCGTATTGAATAAGAATGCTTCTACTCAAGTAGCTTCTTCTGGTGCTGGTTCACCGGGCAATGAAACCACTTATTTTGGTTCATTAACATTAGCTGCTGTTAAAACCTTCCAGACATCCAATGGAATTATTAACACTGGTTATGTTGGTCCTTTGACCCGAGGTGCTTTGAATGCTTTGTATTGTACTCCAGTAGTTCCTGCAGTGACTTATCCTGCTGGTTGTACTTCAGCCGTTGGCTTTAGTACTACAACTGGAGACCCATGTTCTGGCGCAGTTAGTTATCCTGCTGGTTGTACTTCAGCCGTTGGCTTTAGTCCAACAACTGGAGATCCTTGTTCCACTGTAGTTACCTATCCTGAAGGTTGTACTTCAGCCGTTGGATATAGTCCTACAACAGGTGACCCATGTTCTGGGACTCCAGTAGCTGGTCCTACAGAGGGTTACTTCACTTTCAAGCAATTAGCTAGCCCTGCTAATGCTACAAGTGCAAAGGAAGGAACCACTAATACAGCCGTATTAGCCTTTACTTTAAAAGCCAATAATTCTGATATTAATCTCAAAACAATTAAACTTGGCTTTGATAACAGACCTTGGAGATATATAAGCAAGATTTCCCTTTACGATGGAAGCAATTTGCTTAGAGAAGTAGTGGCCAATTCTTCTGCCTTTGAAGAAGTCACTGTTGGAAATAGCTACAATCTCTACTTGTCTAGTTTGGATATTTCTATTCTTAAAGGTGAAACCAAAACCTTTACCTTTAAAGTAGATGTTCCTGCTAGTCCTGACACCAGTGGCACTGTCACTTTGACATTAGCGGCAAATGCTATTCGGGGTGTTGATACTATTGGCTTAAATGTTTATGCTGCTGCTGGTGAGACCCGAACCTTTACTACCGCAGCTGGCACTACAGGAGCTTTGGAATTAAGTATTAACAACGGTGCTATTACTGATAAAGTAGAATTGATTAGCGAAACTGATACTACAGAACATGTCACCTTAGCTAAATTTGACTTAAAGGCTAAGTACAATGATATTCACATTACTGAGATTAATAATGTAACCTTAGTAGATCATGCTTCTAATACTTTAGATGCTGTTGTTTTGGCAGCAGAGTTATGGGATGGTGATACTATGTTAGGTAGCGTCACTCCAACAGCAACTGGTACTATTGCTGATTTTACTGATTTAGATATTGATATAGTCAAAGATGCAACTAAGACTCTTACTATCAAAGCGAGTGTAGCTGCAATAGGCGCTAGTGCAACTAAGGAAGGAGATTATACGAATGTTACTTTAACTGCTAGTAAGGCTAATATAGTATGCGAGGACAGCTTGTACAACGATATTACTGCTACTGGTTCATTAACCGGTAAGTATGTCTACTTCTATACTGTGGCTCCTATATGGGCATTGGTAAAGGCTGAAATTTCCCAGATAGGAGATGCAACAGTAGGATATACTGCTAATGCTGAGATTGTGTTTACTGTTACAGCTCAAGGAGGCGATGTTTATATCGCTAAAACCTTAGCGTATGCCGCTGCGGCAAATAACGTAATTAGTGTTGACAGGACAACTTTGAAGGGAGGAGAGCTAGAAGGATCCCTTTCTGTATCACCTGCCAGTCCAATAGCTGGAAGCTTTGGATATAAAGTTGGAAGTGGTGAAACAAGAACCTTTACCATTAACGGTTTTATTCCTGTCGGTACCGCTGCAGTTGGCGGATTCGCTGGTATGAAAGTTAATGGTATTTCTTGGGGTATTGTAGATGAAGACACAGATCCGGATACTTATTCCACATTCTTGTTAGAAGACTTCGTAACAACCGAGGTTTATGTCAGTTCTTCAACTGCAACGTAATCTCTTTTCCTTGCAAGAGAGAAAAAACCGCCCTTTTCGGGGCGGTTTTTGATTTAATGTATTTCCATTGCATTTCAATGTATTTCTTTATTTTCTTTTATTTTTCTGCTAATATATATTTAATGTTTTCTTATCAGCGAAAATTTCGATTTTATTTTATTTTAGGAATTCTTTTAGGAATAATACTGTTTATTCCAGTTTTTACTCAGGCAACTTGGTCAAATGCTGCTGATTTTTATATTGAACCTGATTATGATTTTTTTGGCAGAGACAAGATTGAAGCTCAATTAATAAAAACCACCAACAAAATTTATTTTTATACAGATAAAGATTGGTATAATAGCTTTTCTCAAAAAACTGAATTAGACAGCAAGATTTATAATCTTAGTTCTAGTTTTGAATATAAAACCTATCCTTTTTTAACTAATTTATTAGGTTCTGAAGATAACCCTGGAGTAGATAATGATTCACGGATTGTTGTAGTTTTAGAACCATTAAAACAGAGCTTTGGCGGTTATATTCAGACAGGTGATCAATACTTTAAAACTCAATATTCGCGCTCTAATGAGGGTCAGATTATTTATTTAAATGCTAATTTAATAGTTCAATCGTCTTTAGATTTTTTAGATTATGAATTAGCTCATGAATTTACTCATTTAATTACCTTAAAGAAAAAACCAGAAGCTGATACTTGGTTTTATGAATTAATCTCAGAATTTGCAGGCCAAGCTATTGGAGTTAACACTACCCAGATTACTGAAAAACGCGCTCAAAATTTGCTTTATTCAACAGAAGTTAATTTAAAAGACTGGAAAAATTTAGATAAAGATTATGGCGAAGTTTATTTATTTGCTTTATATCTGAAAGAACAATTTGACAACCAACTTTTTGCTGAAACTGTAAAATATCCATCAAAAGACGGAATAGTTTCTTTCAATGGCGCTTTCAAGCAGTTAGGAATAAATGGTAATTTTGATGATGTCTATTTAAATTGGCTTATTGCTAATCTTGTTAATAATTGCCAAATTAGCCCACAATATTGTTATCAGAATTCAGCTTTAAAGAATTATTCAGCTATTGCTTATTCTTATTATTTACCAATGCAAGCAAAAAGTACGTTGTCAGTAACTGATTCTATTTCTGCCTGGACTGGTAAATGGCAAAAAATTACTGGTGGTTCAGGAACAATAAAATTAAAATTTACTATTCCAGAACAAACACCAATTTCTAAAATCCCTTATATTATTGAAGATAATCAAGGAAAGAAAACTTTGGGTTTTTTGGATTTTTCAGCAACTAATATTCAGGAAATTTATGTAAATAATATGGGGGGCAAAAATGTAGCGGTTTATTTTATTCCTTATCTTGGGTTGCAGGCGCAGGAGAATAGGTTTTATTACTATTCTTTTGAAGTTCAAAATTTAGGAAATGATTCTAAAATTGAAGAGCAAGCTGTTGAAAGTCTTTTGCAAAAGATTGCAGAATTAAAAAGGAAAATAGCGAGTTTACAATTACAATTAGCTATGCAAAAAACTTATCAAAGCAATCAATATTGCTCAGTTTTTTCTGGAGACCTTTATTATGGAATAACTTCTCCTGAAGTAAAATGTTTGCAGCAATTTTTATCTAATTTGGGCCCAGAGATTTATCCAGAAGGATTAGTAACAGGTTATTTTGGTCCTTTGACTCAAGCAGCAGTGAAAAGGTATCAATTATTACAAGGAATTATTACCACAGGTTATTTTGGACCATTGACACGAGCAAAAGTGAATCAAGGATTATGAATAAACTAAAAACAATATTATTCTATCTTGCTATTGCAGCTTTATTTACGCCTTTTTTAATTGATACCCATACTTATTTTCCTTTTATTATTGCCAAGGCCACTGCTTTTCGGTTAATAGTAGGAGTAATGCTTGTAATTTGGGCATTATGGCTGGTTAGAAGTCGAACTTCCAAAGGAAGTTCGACTTCTTTTGTTCCCTTAACTCCGTTAGTTAAAGCCGTTCTTATTTTCGGAGTTATTTTATTTATTTCCGCTCTTTTGGGAGTAGATTTTTATTATAGTTTATTTTCAGGAAATGAGAGGATGGAAGGAGTATTTGGAATTTGGTATTTTATAATTTTCTTTTTAATTATTGCCACGACTTTTGATTATTTAAAAATAGAAAAAATTCTTAAAATTCAAATAGGAATAGGCATTCTTTACTCAATAATAGCTATTTTAGCTTATTCTGGCATTGGGACAATTACTGCTCAAATGACTGGAAACCGTCTCGCTGGCTATACTGGTAATCCTTCTTTTTTTGCCACTTACTTGCTTTTTAACGCTTTTTTGGCTCTTTATTTTTATTTCAGGCAATATACTTTTGATGGTGAGCGAAGTCGAATCATTAATTGGTGGCTGATTGTTTTTTTGGGGCAAAGTTTTTTACTTTTCGCTACTTTAACAAGAGGAGCAATGATGGGTTATTTGATTAGCATTGTATTTATTGCTTTGGGAATAATTTTTCTTTCAAAAGAAAAGGTTTTATTGCCTTTTAAAAAAATATCCATCATTTTTTTAATTGGTATCTTAGTTTTATCTGTTTTTACTTTTAGCGCAAAAAATACTGATTTTGTAAAAAATAATAAAATTCTAGGCAGATTTTCCTCTATTTCTCTAACAGATCCAACAGCTCTCTCCCGTCTTTTTTCTGCTGGGACAGCTTGGAAGAGCTTTTTACAAAAACCTTTATTTGGTTGGGGTCCTGAAAATTATGAAGCAGCTTATATAACAAATTTTAATCCAGAAGTATTAAAATATTTACCAGAAGATTTTTATTTTGACAGAGCGCATAATAAACCAATGGGGGTTTTGGCTACTAATGGTATTTTTGGGTTTTTGTCTTATCTTTCTATTTTCGGTATAGCTTTTTATTTTTTAAACAAGTTAAGAAGAAAAAAAGAATGGTTTTTGCCATCATTGGCTTTAGGAGGAGGTTTAATTGGATATTTTATTCAAAATATTTTTATTTTTGACTTTCACGAAAGTTATTTGATGTTCTTTTTGTTATTGGCTTTTATTTCATCGCTTTATATTAGTGATTCCCGTTTATGCGGAAATGACGATAAGGTTGTTATTTTGCATGGGAATGACAATTTTACAGATGCTAAAAGAGAAAAGAATGATTATTCTCTGAAAATGGGAAAAGGATTATTGGTTATTGTTGTTGTTTGTTTAGTTATTTTCAGCACGACGCAGTGGGTTGTAAAACCTTATTTAGTAAGTAAAGGAATTTTTAATGTTGGCTCTTTGGTTAAACAGGGAGAAAGTGAAAAAGCATATAAAGAATTAAAAAAAATAATTAATGATCCCGCTTTTTTGAAAGACGATATTATTATAGGAATGAAAAAAATGTATTCTTTATATAGTTTTAAGATTACTGAAGAAGACAGAAAGAAAATGATAGAATTATTAGTTCCTCAAGCGCAAGAAGCAGCTGAAAAAAGGCCATGGCGATTTAGTTTAGTAAGCGCAAAAGCAGATTTAGAGACTATTTTTTCTCAATGGGATGAAAATGGACTTAAAGATGCTGAAAAATCAACTGAAGAAATGCTTTCTCGCTTCCCATATTTTCCGCAGTCGCATTTATTTGCCTCAAAATTTTACTTAATTAATCAAGAGATAGAAAAATCCATAATAGAGGCAGAGAAAGTTATTGCAATTGATCCAAGTATTTCTACTTCTTATTATATTTTAGCGTTTGCATATGATGGATTAGGAAATACTGAGAAACGAGATGAAAATCTAATAAAGGCAGCTGAACTTAATTTTCCTTTTAAAGATAAAACTCAGATTTTAAATGTAATAAATCTTTGTGTAAAAGATAAGAAGTATGAAACTATAGCAAAGCTTTATTTACAAGCAATGCAAATAGATCCACAAGACGTTTCTTTATATACTGGTTTGGCTGCTACTTATGGCAAAATGCATAACAAGGAAGGAGCTATTTATTATGCGCAAAAAGCAGCTGAATTAAATCCTGATTTTAAACAAGCAAGCGAAGATTTTATAAAGTTAATAGAAAATGAACAATGGGACATGATAGCAGATTAATTTATGAAACAGTTGGTTTTTAAACAAGGAAAAGTTGTTGTAGAAGATGTTCCAACACCAGCTTGCGGAGCAGGCCAGATTTTAGTGGAAAATCTGTTTTCTTTAATTTCTTCTGATACAGAATTATCAAGTTCAAATTATCAAACTAAATTAGCTAAATGGATTAAACTGTTAAAAGAGCAGGGATTTTCTGCAGGAGTGACTCCTGGATATAGTTGTTGCGGCCGCGTTATAAAAGTTGGAAAGGATATAATTGACATTAAAAAAGGAGATATTGTTGCTTGCGCAGGAGCAAATATTGCTTCTCATGCTGAATTTATATCTGTTCCAAGAAATTTAGCAGTAAAAATTCCTGATGGAGTTTCTTTTGAAGATGCTTGTTCTGCCACAGTGGGCGCAATTGCTCTTCAAGGAGTAAGGCAAGCTGATTTGCGCGTTGGAGAGAATGCTGTGGTTGTTGGCTTAGGATTAATAGGCCAATTAACCACGCAGATTCTTTTGGCAAGCGGAATAAAAGTAATTGGTATTGAACTTTCCAAAGAAAGAATAAAAAAAGCCAAAGAAAATGGATTAACAAATATTTTTTTCCCTACTGATAAGAATCTTTTAAATAAAATTAATCATCTTACTAATTCTCAAGGCGCAGACACGACTATTATTACTGCTGCCAATCCATCTAATGATGAAATTATTAATCAGGCGTTATTAATGACAAGAAAAAGAGGGAAGCTTGTTGTTGTAGGGGATATTGGCTTGAAAATTGATAGATTACCTTGGTATCAAAAAGAAATTGAATTGCGTATATCTACTTCTTATGGTCCTGGCAGAGGAGATTCTGATTATGAGAACAAGGGCATTGATTATCCTTATGCTTTTGTGAGGTGGACAGAAAATCGCAATATGCAGGCCTATCTGCAATTATTAAAAAACAAAAAAGTTGATTTTAGTTCTTTAGTCGGAGGAAAATATTCTTTAGAACAAGCGGATTTGGCATATAAATTACTAAATTCCAAAAAGAAACCATTAGCAGTTCTGCTTTCTTATCCCAGCTCTATTTTAAAAGAAAAAGATTCACAACAGTTTGTTGAATTATCTGCTTCACAAAAAATTGAGGGGAAAATTGAATTAGGAATTATTGGAGTAGGGAGTTTTACTCAGACTGTGCATTTGCCTAATTTGATGAAATTAAGAGAGTTTTACAGAATTCGTGGAATTTGTACTCATGATCAGGTAAAAGCTAAATATTTTGCCAGCCGCTATAACGCGAATATTGCCACAACTGATTATAAAATTTTGCTTAATGACCCAAAAATAAATCTTATTATTATCAGCACAAGGCATAATCTTCATGCCCAGATAGTCATTGACGCTTTAAAAGCAGGGAAGAATATTTTTGTGGAAAAACCATTATGCTTGACCGAAGAAGAATTAAAAGAAATTTTGGATATATTAAAAACCCAAAACTTTGATTATTCCCCGATTGTCGCGGTTGGGTTTAATCGGCGTTTTTCCCCGTTCATTCAAAAAATAAAAGAGACAATCAACGATCGCCGCAGCCCAATAATAATTAATTATAGGGTTAATGATTCTTATCTTGCGCCAAGTCATTGGGTAAATACCAGCGAAGGCGGAGGAAGAGTTTTAGGCAATGCTTGCGATATGTTTGATGTTTTTTGCTATCTTGCTGAATCTGGAATTGAAAAAATTGACGCTTGTTCAATAACTCCAAAAGACACATTTTATCTTATTACTGATAATTTTGTTTCCACTATTAAGTTTAAAGACGGTTCTTTGGCTAATTTGGTTTATACAACACAGGGGGATACTGGAGCTGGTAAAGAATATATGGAATTATACTCTGAAGGAAGAGTATTTATTCTGGACGATTATAAAAAATTAAGAACTTATGGAGTGAAAGCTGATATGAAAATGCACCAGCAAAATAAAGGGCATTTTGAAGAATTAAAAAGCTTAGCTTCTTCCTTGCACCAAAGAAGAAGCCCAATGCCATTAGAGGAAATTATTAATGCCACTAAAATTAGCTTGGAAGTGAATAAACAAATCCGCTCTTGACAAAGTTAGTAGGTAGTAGTATAATACTAAGAATAAAAGGTCTATTAATCTGTGGGCAAGCAAGCAAAAGCTTGTCAGGGGTTCTCTGCAGATGGGTATCTTGGACATATTTATATGCCTGAGGTATACCTCGGGTTTATCTTTAGTCTTCGTTTCGAAGAATATTTGCCTACAGATTAATGGACCTTTTTATTTCCTCCAATGATGTAATCCCCTGTAAAACCTTAATAACGGCGCTATTAATTAACTTTGGAAATCTTACTTTTGTAAGATCTTTTGTTTTTGAAGGTGGTATAAGTATTTCAAATATTCCTGATTGGCCTTTATATCCGGTAAAACTACATTGGGCGCATCCTTGAGCATGATAAATTTTTAAAGGTTTTTTCTGTTTTGGGAAATATTTTAAAGATTCTTTAATAAATTTGGACATTTCTGATGGAATTTTTATTTCTTTTTTGCATTGAGGGCAAAGGCGACGAACCAATCGTTGCGCAATAATAGCGTTAATAGTAGGCACTAATTCTTGTGGAGGTATTTCCAAGCTCTGTAAACGAGACAATACTCCTAAAGCGTCGTTTGTATGAATAGTGGAAAAGACTAAATGTCCGGTCATAGATGCCTGCCAAACTAATTTAGCTGTTTCTTTGTCTCGAATTTCTCCAATTAGAAAAATATTAGGGTTCTGGCGGAGTAGACTACGAAGGGCATTAGGAAAGGTATACCCTTTTTCTTCATTAACTTGAGTTTGCATAATTCCAGGCAGGCGATATTCAATTGGGTCTTCAACAGTAATAATTTTTACATCGGGCTTGGCAAGTTTTTTAAGCATTGTAAATAAAGTTGTGGTTTTTCCCGAAGAAGTAGGTCCGGCAGCTAAAATTAATCCGACTTTTTTTTCTAATACTTTTTCTATTTCTTCCTCTTGTTCTTTTAAGAATCCCAAGTTTTCTAAATTTAATAAAGATACTTCTCCGCCTAAGATTCTTAAAGAGGCGCTTTCTCCATATCCGCCCGGGATTATTGAAAGCCTGAGGTCAAAAGATTTATCAGGGAGAATAAGCCGGAACCTTCCTTCTTGAACTATCTGTGTTTCCTCTGTCTTTAGACCGCTGAGGGCTTTTAATTCATTAATTAATTTAGGGTGTTCGTTGATATCAAAAGAAACTAATCTATGAAGCACTCCGTCAATTCTTTCTCTGATTTCACTGCTTTTTTCCTCTGGTTCAAAATGGACATCAGTAGCTCGCGATTTTAAAGCAGCTGCTAAAATCAAGGCAATCTGTCTTTCAGAAGATTTGTCTTTTAGTAACGGAGAAATTGATTTATTTTTTTGAAGCAATTTTTCTATATTCTTTTCTTCTTTACTGCTTACTTTTACACCTCGAGTCAAAACCTGAGAAAATAATTCTTTATATAGTTCTTGAATATAGGAAATATCACCTGCTACTCTTACAACTTCTTCCAAAGAAGTAATGCCTTCAATAGCTTTTAACAAGCCATCATGAAAAAGAGGAACCATTCCTTCGTCAATGGCTTTTGACCTTATTTCATTTTGTTCAGCGTTGGATTTGATTACTTTAATAATTCTTGGAGTTATATTAAAATATTCAAAAATCCCAATCTGGCTTTTATATCCTAACCAGTGGCATTTTGCGCAACCTTTTGCTTTATAAAGACATGGAATATCTTTTGGTATTTTTACTTTGCTTTTTGGAGAAAGAATACTAAAGGCCTCAATTAATCTTTCTTTCATTTCAGAAGTTGGTTTGTATTTTTCTTTGCAATCAGGACAGAGGCGTCGAATTAATCTTTGCGCAACAATTAACTTAAGCGCGCTTGGAAGTATTTGGGCGTTAGCGCCTAATTCAACGAGTCTGGCAATAGTGCCGCTGGCTTCATTGGTATGGAGTGTAGAAAAAACTAAATGTCCTGTTAAAGAAGCTTGTATAGCGGTTTTTACTGTTTCTTCATCTCTCATTTCTCCAATCATAATAATATCAGGATCTTGACGGAGAATGGATTTTAATCCATTCGCAAAACCATATTTTTTTGATGTCTGGGTTTGGTTTACACCAACAAGTCGATATTCAATCGGATCTTCAATTGTGATAATTTTTACTCCCGGGGAAATCTTCTTTTTTAAAAAAGCGTATAAAGTGGTTGTTTTTCCCGAACCTGTAGGTCCTGTAATTAAAATCATTCCATTTGGCGCTGATAAAGAATGGTTAAAAACATCTATACTTTTTTGGTCAATACCTAAATCTTTTAAACCAAAAGCGGCTCGCTTGGGGTTTAAGAGCCTAAATACTAAAAATTCTCCATGAGGACCTGGCAAGCTGGAAGCGCGGACATCAATAAAATTTTTATCGTTTTGGATAGTAAAACGGCCATTTTGGGGAATATTTTCAATATTTAATTTTAAACCGGACAAAAGCTTTAATCTTTGATTAATGCCGCGATGTTTCTTTTTTTCTATTTCAGCAACATCATATAAGACTCCGTCTATGCGAAAACGAATAAGAGCGCAGTCTTCCTGCGGTTCAATATGAATATCAGAGGCGTCTATTTCAACAGCTGATTTTAAAATAAGCGAGACCAATGAAGTTACTTCTTCTATGGGAAGAGGTAAAAGTTCTTGATGAAGATCGGAAAATTCTATTGGCTTCGTGCTGGTTATTTCTATAAAACTTGATAATTCTTTTTGCCGTTGATGGACAAAAGCGTAATTTTTCCATGCCCAATTAAGGCTTTCTTCAGTAACAACAAAAACAACAACTTTATATCTTTCTTTTTTGATTTCTTCAGTTATTTTTATTGTCTCAGTATTAAAAGGGTCTAAAACAGCTAATTTAATTTGATTTCCTATTTTTTGAAAAGCAACAACATTAGTTCTTTTTGCTTTTTCTTCTGGAATTATGGAAAGAGCGCTTGTTTCAATTGGCGCTTTTCTTAAGTCAATATAAAGAAGATTATGTTTTTTAGCCAATCTTTGCGCTTCTCTTTCTTTCGATTCTTGCCAAAGAGCTTTAATTTTTTCTTCTCTTTTTTTGGCGAAGTCATCCATAATAATCGATGCTAATATACGAATTAATGCTAATGATACGAATATAATTTAATTAGTATAATTCGTATGCATTAGTATATTGGTATCGCATATAATTATACCACTCTAAATCTCTTTAGAAAAGCAAAAATTCGTGATAGAATTAAGAATAATGAAGATGAAAATAAAAGTTATTAGTGAAAGCCCGAAAGAAACGCAAAAAATTGCCTCTTTTTTTATGCAGGCTATTTTAAGGCAATATAACCCAAAACGAAATGGCTTAGTTATCTCTTTAGAAGGTCCTTTAGGGGGAGGTAAAACCGAGTTTCTTAAAGGCATAGCAAAATTTTTAAAGCTTAAGGAAAAAGTTTTCAGCCCCACTTTTTTAATTATGAAAAGTTTTTCTTGTAAGACCCGTTTTTTTAAAACATTATGGCATTTAGATTGTTATCGCATTGAAAAACCTAAGGAAATTAAAGAATTGGATTTTTTAGAAATTATTAAAAATCCGCAGAATTTAATTTTTATTGAATGGGGTGACAAGATTAAAAAGATTCTTCCAAAAGGCCATTTGAAAATAAAATTTAAAATAACAGGAGAAAATACAAGAATATTAGAATTTTATTTGTGATGAAAAAAATAGTTATTATTGATTCTTATGCTTTGGTGCATCGTGCTTATCATGCCCTTCCACCATTAACTTCACCGAGTGGCATTTTAGTTAATGGCGTTTATGGATTTATGCTGTTTTTTTTGAAGATGATAAATGATTTAAAACCAGATTATATTGTAGCAACTTTTGATATGGCGGCTCCAACTTTTCGCCATAAAGAATATAAAAAATATAAAGCTAAGAGGGTAAAAATGCCGGATAATTTTTATGAACAGATTCAAATAGTAAAAAATCTTTTACAAGCGTTTAATGTTCCGATTTTGGAGAAAGAAGGTTATGAAGCAGATGATATTATTGGAAGCATAACCGAGAAATTAAAAAATAAAGACATTCAATCTTTTATTGTTACGGGAGATTTAGATACACTGCAATTGATTAGTGATAAAGTGTTTGTGTATACGCTCCGTCGCGGCATTCAAGATAGAGTAATCTATGATGAAGAAAAAGTTTTTGAGAGATTTGAATTAAAACCGGAACAATTAATAGACTGGAAAGCGTTAAGAGGCGATCCTTCAGACAATGTTCCAGGAGTACCTTCAATTGGTGAAAAAACAGCAAGTACATTAATAAAAGAATTTGGTACATTGGATAATCTTTATAAAAAGATAAAAGACGGGGAAAAAATTAAAGTTTCCCAGAGGATTTTGGAAAAATTAAAGAATAATGAAGACCAAGCTTATTTTAGCCGACATTTGGTAACAATTCAAAAAGACGTAAAAATAAAATTTGATTTAGAAAAAGCCAAAATCAATCCTCCGCCAAAAGATAAATTAATTTCTTTGTTAAATGAACTGGGCTTTAGGAGTTTAATTCCAAAGATATTTGATATTGAAGAAAATATTTCTCCTGCGAAAAAAAATTCTTTGAATATTATCAACGTCTCTTCAAAAACAGGCATTCTTAGCATAAGAGAATTGAAACAAAAAATTAATCAGGAACAAACAATCGGATTGCTTTTAGATTTTAAAGGAGAAAAATTCGGGCAAAGAGAAATTGATGGGATTGGGTTTAGTTTTATAGATAATACTTTATTTTATGTTCCAAATCATCAATTTGCTGATTTTTTTAAGGAACAATTAGACTGGTCTCAAAAGAAATTAATAAGTTATGACGCCAAGGTTATTTTAGAGGAAATTGAAGAGTTTTCCGATTATTTATTTGAAGATATAAAAATATTAGCATGGCTATTAGATTCAGAAAGGAAAAACTATAAATTTTCTTCCATTGCGAAATTTTTTCTCGGGCAGGAAATTAGTGATTCTTTTGCAGAATCTTTGTCTAAACTTATTCCATTATGGGAAAATATTAAAAATAAAATAACGGCATTGGGATTAGAAAATGTCTGGGAGACAGAGGAAAAACCTCTGATTCCAGTGATTTCTTCAATGGAAAAATATGGCATTTTAATAGATAAAAATTGGTTGGAAAAATTAAGCAGACAAGCGAAAAAAGAAATAAATATTTTAGAAAAGAAAATTTATCAATTATCTGGTAAAGAATTCAATATTAGTTCTCCAAAGCAGTTGTCTGAGGTTTTATTTGAAGACTTAAAAATTTCCTCATCAGATTTAAAAAAGACCGCTACCAAGAAAATTTCTACTAATGCTAATGAGTTATTAAAGATTAGAAATAGCCATCCAATCATTCCTTTAATTATTGAATATCGCGGAATAAAAAAATTAAAAAATTCTTTTCTTGATACACTTCCTTCATTTATTAATCCAAAAACAAACAGGATTAATACAATTTGGAAACAAACAGGAACAGCTACAGGGCGCTTATCATCAGAAAAACCTAATTTACAAAATATTCCTCAAAAAGGCAATTGGGGAACACAAATTAGAAAAGCTTTTATTTCCGAAAAATCTTTTTCTTTAGTTTCATTAGACTATTCCCAGATAGAATTAAGATTAGCAGCTCATCTTTCAGGGGATATTAAAATGATTGAGGCGTTTAATCAAGACAAAGATATTCATAAAATCACAGCCGCTTATATCAATAATATCTCCGAAGAGCAAATCACTCCTTCTATGAGACAAAAGGCAAAGATTTTGAATTTTGGGATTACATATGGAATGGGTAATAAAGCATTCGCTCAGGAAGCAGGTATTTCTTTGGATGAAGCTAAGAGCTTTAGGGAAAAATATTTTTCTAATTTTTCAGGCCTTAAAAATTATCTTGATTTTTCTTTAGAAAATGCCAAAAAATTGGGCTATGCAGAGACGATTTTTGGCAGAAAAAGGTTTCTTCCTCTTCTGGGAGGTCTTGGACGTATAGCTCGTGGACAAGAAAGGATTGCCCTTAATATGCCTATTCAGGGGTTAGCCGCCGATATTATTAAAATAGCGATGATAAAGATTCAAGAACTTATTAAGAGTAAACACATAGAAGGCGATATAAAAACTTTAATTCAGATACATGATGAATTGATACTGGAGGCGAAATCTGAGATAATAAAGGAAATAGCTCCACTTTTCAAAAATATAATGGAAAACACAGTAAAATTAGATGTGCCATTAAAAGCAGATATAAGAATTGGAGATAAATGGGGGGAGATGGAATAATTTTATATATATGTCGAATTTTTTTCAAAAATTAAATAAACATTTTTCTTCGCCGCAATTATTACCCTTTTGGTTTTTTGGTGGTTTGGTTATAGCGCAGGTTGTTTTTAATTCGCTTTGGATTATTTGGCCCTTAAATTGGTTTATTAATATTGCTTTGATAATTTTTTATTCAGCAATGGCAGTTGTTTTTATAGGTGCAGTTGATAAAATTAGTCGTTTGGATTTAGAAAGGAATCAGATAAATGCAATGGTGAGCAGTATTAATGATCCGGCTATTTCCTATACTGAAAATTTTGAAATTATTTTAGTTAATAAAGCCATGGAAAAATTCATTGGCATATCAAAAAAAGAACTTATAGGAAAAAATATTACTCCTGAATTAAGCAATGATGCTCGTTTTGGACTTTTATCTAAAATAATTTTTCCAAGCTTGGCTCCGGTTGTTTTAGAGAAATCCATAGATACTTATCCAGAAAAAATAAAAATAAAATTTTATCAGCCAAAAGAACTTATTTTAGAAATAATAACAACTAAAGTTATAGATGAAAAAGGAAAAACTTATGGTTTTTTGAGGATAATTCATGATTTAACTAAAGAAGAAGTATTAAGAAAAACCCAATCTGATTTTATTACAATAGTGGCTCATCAGTTGCGAACCCCGCTTTCTGGCTTATCATGGACATTAGAAATTCTTGCAAACAAGGAAATGGGTTCTTTAACGCCAGAGCAAGAAAAACTTATAAATGATGGAAGAAAAGCCATGAAAGAAAGTTTAAAAACTGTGGAGGATCTTTTAAATGCTGCGCAGATTGAGGAAGGACGCTTCGGTTTTCAATTTTCCATGGCAGATATAGAAAAGATTATAGAAAATACTCTAATCAAATTTGAACCAGTGGCAAAGATGGATGATGTTAAGTTAATTTTTCAGAGGCCGGAATTTCAGCTCAAGCCATTTATAATGGACCCATTGCGTATTAAATTGGTTTTGGAAATATTAGTTGATAATGCGATTAAATATAATGTAAAAAACGGAGAAGTACGGATAAAAATTGGTCCTTGGGAAGGCAAACCATTTATACTTATTTCTGTTGAGGATACAGGCACTGGGATTTCCAGAGAGGATTTGTCAAGATTATTTACTAAATTTTTCAGGTCCAAAGCGGCGTTAAAAGGAGGAGCAAGCGGTATAGGATTGGGCTTGTATTTAGCCAGGAATATAATTGATAGGCATGGAGGAAAAATTTGGGCTCAATCCGCATTAAATAGAGGTTCTATTTTTACTTTTTCCTTGCCAATAGACCCTGACTACATACCATCGCAATAATTATGTTGTATTTTATTTTTGGGGAAGATAATTTTCGTTCGCAGCAATATTTTTTTAAAGTAAGGGATTTTTATTATGAGCCGAAGGCGAATAACAAGGTTCTGCGAGTGAAACGAGCAGGTTCTTATAAAAATATTCCGTTCTTTTCGTGTGATTTTTCAGACAAACTTTCTACTTCACTTGATATTTCCGCATTAGAGGACATATTTAAAAGCAATACTTTATTCGCAGGAAGTAAATTAGTCGCAATAAAAAACTTGTTTAAAAATACGGATATTGAATTTCAGAGAGAGTTGTTAACTGTTTTAAAGAACAGAAAAATAGACGAAGCTAAAGACATAATGGTTATATTTTATGAGAATAACGCTGTTCGCAGTAATTCTTTACGAAAATGGTTGGAGCAAAGAGCTAAAGGAGTAAAAGAATTTTCATTATTAAAGAAAAAAGAATTAGAGCAATGGGCAATAGAACAAGAGCAAAAAATGGGCTTAAAATTAACTCCTGAAGGCCGCCAGTCAATATTAATAAGTTTTCCTTCTGACGCAGGTTCAATTTATTACTCTTTAGAAAAATTAGCTTTGATAAAAAAAGGATTGATTAGCAAAGAATTAATAGAAGAAAATTTATTTTTGCCTTTGAACAGTAATATTTTTTCTTTTTTGGATAATTTGGTTGAGGGTAATACAAAAAAAGCCTTTTGGTTTTTAGAGACATTAATGAATCAGGGGGCACATCCCTTATATATTTTAAAAATGATTATTTTTCAATTTCGCAATCTTTTGATAATAAAAAGCTTACAAGCAAAGCCGCCTTCAATGCACCCCTATGTTTTTCAGAAATTACGTCCTTTGGCAAAAGTTATTTCTTTGGAAGTGCTTAAATCCATATACCAGCGCCTTCTTTATTATGACAAAAGAATAAAACGAGGAAATATTGACGGGCAAGTTGCTTTAGAGATGTTTTTGGTTGATTTTTCCAAACAAAGATGCGATACTGTTTAATCAACTAACAAATAACAACGAACAAATAACAATTTATATTTAATTTTTTATTTTATATTATGCCTATTACAAGTTCAGCAAAAAGAGCCCTTAGAGAAAGCTCTAAAAAAAGAAAAGCCAATTTACAAAAAAAAATTGTTTTAAAAAAAACAAAGAAAGACTTTTTAAAACTTATTGAAGATGGCAAAACCGAAGAAGCTAAAAAAATGCTCCCAAAAGCATATAAGCTTTTAGATAAAGCTGCAAAAGTGGATTTAATTAAAAAAAACAGAGCAGCCAGAGAGAAATCAAGATTAGCAAAAAAGGTGGTTAAAAAATAATTAATAACCTTGATAAATTATAGATAGACAGCCAAGGTAATATCTTGGCTGTTTTTTATAGATTGTTTTATCCAATGCTTTTTAGTAAAATATCATTATGGCTTATCAATATAGAATTTTACCTCACCCAGCAGATATTAGATTAGAAATAATATCTTCTTGTAAAGAAGATCTTTTTCAAGGAGCTTTAGAAGGAATGGCTTATATTCTTCAGCCTGATATTTCTAAAAAGAGTACTTTGAAGAAAGAACAAATAGAAATTTATTCTTTGGATATTAATACTCTCTTAGTAGATTTTTTAAACGAAGTTTTAGCTAAATCAGATATTTATGATTACATTTTTGACAAGGTAAAAATAGAAAGATTAACAGATGATTGTATTAAAGGAATGATAGAAGGCAGAAGTGTAAAAGAATTTTCTAAGGAAATAAAAGCCGCAACTTATCACGGATTAAATATCAATCAAGACAAAAATGGTGATTGGAAAGCGATAGTTCTTTTTGACATTTAGTGGCAAATAACAACGAACAAATAACAATTAAACAATTAAACAATTTAGCAATTTATTTACTGTGTTTAATAAATCCGACATAATTAAAATAAACGATTATCTTTGGGAAATCCCGAAATCTTACAGGAAGGATATGTTGGTTCCGGCAAGGATTTATATTACTGAAAAAATGTTAGACGAGGTGGTGAAAGATAAGAGTTTAAATCAATTAGTTAATTTAACTACTCTTCCTGGAATTGTAAAATATTCTTTAGCTATGCCGGATATTCATGAAGGTTATGGAGCGCCTATTGGTGGAGTTTTTGCCACAAAATCACCCGATGGCATAATTTCTCCTGGCTCGGTGGGGTATGACATTAACTGTGGTGTTAGATTATTAAAATCAAAACATACTGAAAAAGAAATCAGGCCCTATCTGGGAAAATTGATAGAAGAAATCTTTTATACTATTCCTTCTGGTCTTGGAAAAGGGGGAAAGTTTAAATTAAATATTCCTGAAATGGACAGAATCTTAGGAAAAGGGATTGAGCACTTAAAAGAAAAAGGATATGCTACAGAAAAGGATATTGAACATTGTGAGTCAGGGGGACGTCTAAAAGCAGATCCTTGTTTTGTATCTGATTCGGCCAAACAAAGAGGACGGGATCAAATAGGAACTCTCGGGTCGGGGAATCATTTCGTAGAAGTTCAGGAAGTAACCGAGATATATGAAGAAAAATCAGCTGAGGAATTGGGTCTTAGAAAAGGACAAGTAGTAATTCTTATCCATACTGGTTCTCGCGGTTTAGGTCATCAAGTGGCAACAGATTATATCCGTCTTTTTATGCGAGCAATGGATAAATATAATATTGCTCTTCCTGACAGAGAATTAGCGGCAATTCCTTTTTCTACTCCTGAGGGGGAAAAATATTTCTTAGCAATGGGGGCAGCAGCCAATTTTGCCTGGTCTAATCGTCAAATGATTACTTATTTAATTAGGAATGTTTGGCAAAAAGTTCTGAGAACAAAAGAAGAATCGTTAGACTTAGTTTATGATGTAGCTCATAATATTGCAAAGGTGGAGGAACATAAGGTAGATGGAGAGATGATGAAATTAATTGTCCATCGCAAAGGCGCAACTCGAGCTTTTCCTAATCAGCCAGTCTTAATTCCTGGCTCAATGGGAACCGCATCCTATGTCTTAGCAGGAACGGAAAAAAGTGAAGAGGCTTTTTATACTGTTTGTCATGGCGCTGGAAGGGCAATGTCCCGTCATGAAGCAAAAAGAAAAACAAGCGGTAGAGAAGTTTTACAACAACTTACTAAGAAAGGTATAATAGTTAAGTCAGGCTCTCTTTCTGATTTGGCTGAAGAAGCCCCTTTAGCCTATAAAAATGTTGATGAAGTAGTAGAAGTAGTTCATCAAGCCGGGTTAGCTAAAAAAATAGTCCAATTAAAACCTTTAGCAGTCATAAAGGGATAGGGGGTAAAAAGGTCGAAAAATTAATTATTTAATTATTATGGAAGAAAAACTTATCGGAAAAATTACTCATTATTTTGGAAAAATCAGCGTTGCAATTGTTGAACTTTCTGGCGTACTTAAAGCAGGAGATAGGGTTCATATCAAAGGGCATGGCACTGATTTTGAGCAAGATATTTCTTCAATCCAGATTGAGCATGAGAATGTGGAGAAAGCAAAAAAAGGAGACGCAATCGGGGTCAAAGTTGATGAAAAAGTGAGGGAAGGGGATGAGGTTTATTTGGTAGTTTAGTATGAAAAAATTAGCTGTGTCTGAAGCTATTGCTGTTTTGATTGGAACAATTATCGGAGCTGGTGTTTTTACCCTGCCTTATGTGGCTGTTCATTCTGGCTTGGTGATAACATTAATTTGGTTGATTATCGTTAGCTTTATTATTATTTATCTCCATCTTGCTTTTGGGGAAATAGTTTTAAGAACAAAAAAAGATTTTCGTTTACCCGGATATATTGGGCATTATTTAAATTCTTCAGCCAAAAAATTTGTTCTTTTAATTACTTTTTTTACTTTTTCGTTTTCTCTTCTTATTTATTTACTTTTAGGCTCTGAGTTTTTAGGAGTAATTTTTAATTCCATTTGGTCAAATTTTTCTCTCCCTCAGGGATTTTTAGTTATTTTTCTTTGGCTTTTGCTTAGTTTAGTGGTTTTAAGCAAAAGCAGGGGTGTATCTAAGATTAATTTTTATTTATCTTTTGCCCTTCTTTTTTTATTTTTTATTGTTATTATTTCTGCTTTACCTCATTTCAATTCAGAAAATATTAATCTTTTTAATTTTACAAACCACTGGGGTTGGTTAATACCTTATGGTGTTCTATTTTTTGCTCTCAATGGTATGGTGGCAATCCCTGAAGCAGCAAAAGTTTTAGAAAAAAGGGGAGAGAAAAAAGGAAAGTTAAAAAAAGTGATAATTATTGGTACTCTTATTCCAACTTTTTGTTATTTGGTTTTTATTTTAGCAGTAGTTGGCGCTAGTGGTTCTTCTACTACATTGGAGGCTATTCAAGGGTTGAAAGGTATTTTAGGAAGTAGTATTATTTTATTAGGAGCAGGATTAGGATTTTTGGCAGTTTCAACCTCTTATCTAATTTTTGCTTCTTATATAAAGAATAGCTTTATTAACGATTTTAAATGGTCTCGTTTTATCAGTTATTTTTTGGTAGTTGCAGGTCCTTTATTACTTTATTTTCTTCGTTTAGAAAGTTTGGTAAAACTAATTTCTTTTACTGGAGGGATGTTAGGAGGATTTGAAGGCATAATGCTTGTTTTAGTTTTAAGAAAAGCCAAGCAGCAAGGAGAGATAGAGCCGCCTTACCAAGTTCCTTTAAATAAAGTTTTAATTGCAGTTTTTATAATAGCTCTTGTAATTGGAGCTCTTTGCCAAACCTTTTTAATTTACTAAATTAATATTTATGCGTATTGTTGCTGATTTTCACATTCATTCCAAGTATTCACGCGCCACTTCCCGCGATATGGATTTGGAGCATATTTTTCAGTCAGCGAAAGAGAAAGGAATTACTGTTGTTGGAACAGGTGATTTCACACATCCGGAATGGTTTGATAACCTTAAAAAGAAATTAGAGCCGGTAGAGGAGGGACTGTATCGATTAAAATCCCAAGCCACAAATTCCAATGACCAAATAAGGTTTGTTGTTACAGGAGAGATAAGTAATATGTATACGAGAAATGGAAGAGGCAGAAGAATCCATAATCTTGTCATTTTGCCTTCTTTAGAATCAGCAGAGAAAATAAATAATATTTTATCATGGCAGGGGAATTTGAAATCAGACGGACGTCCTATTTTAGGAATGGATTCAGAAGAACTTTTAAAAATTATTATTGACGCAGAACCAAACACTCTATTTGTTCCGGCGCATATCTGGACTCCATGGTTTGGTGTATTTGGTTCTATGTCAGGATTTGATAGCTTAGAAGAGGCCTTTGGAGAGAATATCAAGCATATTCATGCTTTAGAAACAGGGCTCTCCTCGGATCCTCCGATGAATTGGCGGCTTTCAGCATTGGATAAATTTACTTTAATTTCTAATTCTGACGCTCACAGTCCAGCCAAGTTAGGCAGGGAAGTAAATGTTTTTGATACAGAGTTAAGCTATTCAGCCATTAGAGACGCTATTATTAAAAAAGATAAATCAAAATTCTTGTATACTATTGAATTTTTTCCTGAAGAAGGAAAATATCATTATGATGGTCATCGTTTATGTAATGTAAGTATGTCGCCAGAACAAAGGAAGAAAGTAAAAGGAATTTGCCCTAAATGCGGTCGTAAACTCACGGTGGGTGTTTTGTCTAGAGTTGATGAATTAGCTGACAGAAAGGACGGTTTTGTGCCTCCTGACGCTATTCCTTACAAAAGCTTGGTCCCATTAAGAGAAATTATTGCTGAAGCTATAGGTATAGGACCTCAAACAAAAGGTGTAGAAAAGCAATATCAAATATTAATTCAGAAATTTTCCAATGAATTTAATATTTTATTAGATGTTCCATTAGAAGAATTGGATAAATTTACTCTGCCTAAGATTGTACAAGGTATAAAGAGAGTAAGAGATGGTAAACTAATAATAGAACCTGGTTATGATGGTGAATTTGGTAAAGTTAAAATTTTTCATGAAATTGAAGAAAAAGAGAAACAAAATAAGCTTTTTTAAAACGCCATATTATAACGAACTATGGAGAAAACATTAATTGGATATTTTTTTAAACAAATTGGTTTTTACTGTTCTGATTTTATTAGGGCTTACTTTAAAGGTGGCTACAGTTTCTTTTTTAGGATTTATCAATATTATTTTTCAAGATTAGAGCATAACGCAGGTCTTATAGTTAATATCCGTTATTTTACTATTCCGCTTTGGCAGCAATATTCTTTTGCCGCTTATCTTATAAGTATTCCCTATAGAATAACAAGAATTATTTTAGGGATAGTATTTTTAACGATCCTAACTCTTTTCTTTTCGGCAATTTATCTTTGTTGGATATTTCTACCATTTTACCTTATTTTAAAAACAATATCGCCGTAAAGAAAGGCTCGGAGAATTGTTTCAAAAACACGCTATATGAAAAAAGAGAAAAAACAAAAAAAGGCTGAAATGAAGACAGAGTTATTTTTCTCTGATGTTTTTTTCCTTTGGCCCGCCTGGAAAAGATTCTTTTATAAAGTAATTCTTACTGTTTTTATTTCTTTGGGATTGATTTTTTCTTTTTCTTTGGTGGCTCTTCGCATACAACCATGGTATAACTTAGGCATTCTTGTTTTATTGTTTTTCATTTATGTTCTTTTTAAACAAAATCTTTCAGATTTACCTTTATCAGGAGAATATTTAAAGAAAAAGAAAATTAATTTAGCCCGTTTTCTTTCCCCGCAAGCCAAAAATATTCTTATTGAAGCAAAAGATATTTCTTCTACTCTTCAACTTGATTTCTTTCAAGGAATTTTTTACGCGCTTCTTTTTCAAAAAGACATTGTCAATGTGCTAAACACTTTAGATTTATCTTCTGATGATATAGAAGAATTAAGAGAGAGGATAAAAAAAGAAAAAGGAAGCAAAAAAGAAATTACGAAAGAAAATTATCAAAAATTTTTAGAAAAGATCACTTATTGGGCTTTTTTTGAGGTTGAAAAATTAAAGAAAAATTATATAAGCCAGGAATCTTTAATGTTAGCGCTTTATTCTATTGATAATTCTAAAATTGGCGATATTTTTAGTTTTTATCGTTTAGAAAAAAATGATTTAACTGTGGCGTTTGTTTTGAATTATCTTTCGCGAATGAAGGGGATAGAAGTAATAAAGGGACTTGCTGATAAAAAAGAATTTGATTTTCGATTAAAAAGGGTAAAAGTTAATCGTTCTTTTACTTCACGGCCTACTCCGTTTTTGGACTTATACGGTGTTGATTTTACCGAGTTGGCTCTAAAATTAAAAATTGGTATTATGATTGGCCATGAGCAGGAATACCAAATTCTTTTAGATCTTTTGTCTCGCCAGGGAAAGAGGAATGTTCTTTTAGTTGGGCCAGCTGGCGTAGGAAAAGATACATTAGTTTCCTATTTGGCTTTTAATTTAGTAAGAGATAGAACTCCTTTGAAGTTACGGGATAGACGCCTTATCAGCCTTTCTCTTTCTTCTCTTTTAGAAGACACAAAAGAACCATTAGAAGTTTATAACCGTTTAACAAAAATTACAAAAGAACTTTTGATAAACAGAGGGGATATTATTGTTTATTTACCTCAGTTTCATAATTATAAATTATTAACTCAAAGAGGGGGATTTACCGCTTTAGAAATTTTTCAATCGCTAATAAACTCTTCGTGGGTACCACTAATTGCCGCGACAACCCCAGGCGATTATCGCCGTTATTTGGAATCAGATTCGATTATAAAAGAGAATTTTGAAATTATTAAAGTAAAAGAAATTTCTCCCGAAGAATCAATAAGGTTTTTAGCTTATCGGTCTTTGGAGTTAAAGAGAAAAACTAAAGTAAATATTAGTTTTAAGGCAATGAAAAGAGCTGTGACTTTGGCTGAGCGTTTTTTGACTACTACCCCTTTACCTTCCTCGGCAGAATCTCTTTTAACTGAGGCAATTGAGGGTGCTCGCAGAGAAGGAAAGAAGATGGTTTTTGAACAAGATATAGTGGATTTAGTGAGTTTGAAAACACAGGTGCCTTTAGAAATTTCTTCTGAACAAGAAAGGGAAAAACTATTGAATTTAGAAAAACTCATTCATCAAAGTTTAATTAATCAGGAAAAAGCGGTAAGTTTAGTATCTGCCGCTTTAAGGCAATATAGAGCCGGCTTAATAAGTACTAAAAAACCAATTGGCGTTTTTCTTTTTGTCGGGCCTACTGGAGTAGGTAAGACTCAATTAGCGAAAACACTTGCCAAAATTTATTTTGGAAGCGAAAAGACTATGATTCGTTTTGATATGGCCGAATATCAGGATAGAAAAAGTATTGACCGTTTTATTGGTAATCCTGAGGGAACAATGAGTGGATCTTTGACTGAAGCGGTAAAGAATAATCCTTTTTCTTTAATTCTTCTGGATGAATTTGAAAAGGCGGATTCAGATGTTTTAAATATTTTTCTTCCAGTATTTGACGAAGGGAGGTTAACTGATAACCTCGGACAAGTTATTGATTTTACAAATACAATTATTATTGCGACTTCTAATGCTTTGTCTGATTTTATAAAAGACGAGATAGAAAAGAACGTTGATGTTGAGGATTTATCAGAAAGATTAAAAAAGAAGTTAACAAATTATTTTAAGCCAGAGCTTTTGAACAGGTTTAACGAAGTTGTTGTATTTAGTCCATTAACTCAGGAGAATCTTAAAGAGATAGTAAAATTAAAATTAAATGAATTGGCGTCTGCTTTATCAAAGAATAAAAAAATAGAATTATCTTTTGATAATTCTGTTATTGAACGATTGGCTGAATTAGGATATAACCCAATATTTGGAGCTCGACCTTTAGATTCAGTGATTAGGCATCATATAAAAGATAATTTGGCAAGCTCTATTCTAAGCAAGAAACTTGGTCCAAATACCAAGGTGCATTTTGTTTTAGAGGAAAACGAATTTAAAGCTGTCATTGCGAACGAGTGAAACGAACGTGGCAATCTCATTAAGATATCTCTTCAATAATTTTCTTAAAAACTTCAGGTTGTTTTTCTGCTAATTCTGCTAAAATTTTTCGGTCTAGGCCGATTTTTTTATCTTTTAAAGCTTTAATGAATTTACTGTAACTAGTTTCGTATTCCCTTACGGCAGCATTAATTTTGACCTGCCAGAGTCTGCGGGCATCTCTCTTTTTTAATCGCCTGTCTCTAAATGCATGTGTCCATGCATGAAGAAGCGCTTCTTTAGCCAAGCGATACTTTGTTTTTCTGCCATATCGAAAGCCCTTGGTATGTTTTAGCAAGTTTTTTCTTCGTTTATTGGCAATAGTGCCTCTTTTTACTCTCGTCATGTTGTTGAAATGACACTGTTGATTAACCCAACAGTGTCATTTAATGTGAATGTTTAATAATAGATTTTATCTGTCTTGATGACATAGAAATTGACCCCTTTCTTGCTCTTTTTACCTTAGATGAATCTTTTGCCTGTGTGTGCCCAAGATTACAAGAACGCCTTAAAATCTTTCCAGTCTTGGTTATTTTTAATCTTTTTTTAAATAGTTTTACCCTCATGTTTCAAAACTGTAATTAGTCCACGCGGGACTCTTTTTAGTGGTTGAATAATTTTATGCTCAATTTTAATTTTTTCTAAAAATTCGCCGATCTTTTCTTTGGCTAAATCAAAATGAGCTTTTTGTCTTCCTCTTAATTTCATTTCGATTGTTACTGTTTTCCCTTCTCCTAAAAATTTTTCCGTTCTCTTAACTTTTGTGCTTAAATCATGTTCTCCTTCATTAAACCCAATGCGGATTGATTTTGGAGCGGTTTGCCTTTCTTTTAATCTTTTCTTTCTATACTCTTTTTCTTTTTTATATCTTAATTTACCAGAGTCTCCAAATTTATATATTGGGGGTGTGATTTTTTTTGTGATTTCAACTAAATCCAAACCGCGCTCTTTGGCTATTTTAGAGGCTTCATCATAAGAAAAAATCCCTATTTGTTTGCCTTTTTCGTCAATAAGTCGAATTTCTTTTGAAATCAAGTTTTATAAAAAGATTAATTGTTATTGTTTTTTAGTGGACTCACGTTTAACATGGTGGAGAAGGTGGGAGTTGAACCCACGTCTAAAAAGAATTTTTTAAATAATTCTACGAGTATAGTCCATTCTTTGTATGCTTTTAAGAAAAGAAAGAATGAACAAACTTTTCTTAAAATTCTCCGAAAATAGTTCAATTAATTTTTGGTCGGAAAAGCCAGAAATCAATCTATCTCGATGTTTGTATCCTTTGGGACTATCGAGAATCATTCCAAAGAATTTCCCTTAAAAGGGAATGGCTTAGCCTAAACGATTAAGCATAGGCATAAGCAGGAGTTTGATTGGCATTTATTGATGCCGCCTTGATTTTTATTGAGGGTACAAGGCATCCTCAACTCGCTTATCTAAAAACTCTCTTTTTATCGAATCCCGTCATCCCCGCTTAGTACTCTCCTTTCTTAGCCCTATCTATATTTCTTTTCATCTCTCTTTTCTTTATAGTTTCTCTTTTATCAAATTTCTTTTTTCCTTTTGCTAATCCTAATTCAATCTTGACTAAACCGTGTTTATTATACATTCTTAATGGTATTAAAGTCAAGTTTTTTTGTTTGATTTTACCTTTCAGATATTCAATTTCTTTTTTATTAAGAAGGAGTTTTTTAGTTCTTTCAGGCTCGTAAATAAAATTAATATTTTTTGGTTGGTAAGGCGAAATAGAGCAATTTACAAGAGAAACTTTATTATCTCTGATAATAGCAAAACTGCCTGCTAAATTAGCTTTTCCTGTTTTTACGGCTTTTGTTTCTATTCCAGTCAATACAATCCCTGCTTCTATTTTTTCTAAAATCTCGTAATTAAAATACGCTTTTTTGTTTGTAGCCAATGGTTTCATAGCTTTAATTATATCATATAAATTTTGATTTTTTATCTATTTTAAAGTAGACTAGAAACAATTAACAAATAACAAATAGTAACTAAAATATTTTAAAATGAATTGGCAAAAAATAGCGCAAAATCTTCAGAAAAATTATAATAGGAAAGGAGAAAGAAGATTAAAAGACATGAAGGAAGATTATCTTGATCAAGATGAAGTCAATAAAATACTAAAAAATAAGAACCCCTTAATTTACAAAACATATACAAAGGATTTTGATAAAGATAATTTTATAACCCTTACAATAATTAAAAAGGGGAAAATTGGAAGGGAGTATTATATGACCAAAGGGCACTTTCATAAGGCGCCTTCAAAAGAAGACTACATCTTAATAAAAGGCAAAGGAGTAGTATTAATGGAAAATGCAAAAAATTCAGAGACTGTTAATTTGAAAAAAAATAGAAAAATAAACGTTCCGAAAAATTATGTTCATAGAACAATAAATAATGGAGACGAAACTTTAGAATTTTTGTCAGTATACAGAAAAGATGCCGGACATGATTACAGCGTAAAATTCAGAAAAAGATTATTCAAAAATTAAATTTTTTTAATTTAATGGATTTAAACGTTGATTTTTTAAGTAAATATTTTTTTCCTTGGTAATTAATAAAAGATTTTCCGCTTCCTTTTTCAAAATTGACTTTTAATTTTTTCTTTTGTAAAACAAAATCAAAAAGATATTGTTTTTTTTGATGGCTTATTCTAAATCTTAATTTTTTCCAATGAGAAGGAAGCCAAGGTTTAAGGATTAAGCCTTTTTTGTGAGTTTTAACCCCTGCAAAATGTTCTATTACTATTTCAATAGTTCCTGCCATTAAACCACAATGGATTCCTTCCTTAGTTGTGCCCTTTTGGGCATCATAAATATCGCTTTCTAGAGCGTTTTTGAACCATTTCCAAATCGTTTGATTCCCTTGTTTTAGATTAGATAATATCGCGTTATGAATAAATTTACTTAAAGTAGAGCCGTGAGTTGTTATTGAGGCATAATAATTATAATTTTCCTTAATAAAATGTTTTGGTTTTTTTATTTTAACTCCAAGTTTTCTTAAAATTTTTATTGCTTCTTCAAATTTTAGGACATAAAAGATCATCAATACATCTGGTTGTTTAATTACTTTATAATCATCTGGGGATTTACCCTCTGCTTTTAAAATTCTGTCCATTCTTTCAATATTTGAATATTTTTTCTTGTACTTTTCAAAATTTATCTTTTTTAGCTTATCAAAATCCTTAAACTGCATGATAATTCCATTTTTCACAACAATATTTATTTTTTTACTTATATCCTTCCATTTATTGATTTCCTTTTTCGTAAGGTTGAATTTTTTGATTAAATTTTTGGGAAGTTGCTTACTCAAAATAATAGCATTTTTTAATAGCCAAGAAACCATAACATTCGTATATGCGTTATCTATAAAACCTGGTTTGTTTGACCAGGGATATTTTTCATGAAATTCGTCAGGTCCTAAAACTCCTTTAATGTGGTATTTGTCTATTTTTTTATCATATTCTGAAATACTTTCCCAAAATCTCGCAATTTCAATCATTGCTTCAGCCCCATAATTTTTTAAAAATTTAAAATCTTTCGTGTGATTAATATATTTGTAAAAATTATAAAAAATGGCAATTGAAACATGCCTTTGGTTTCTGCTAAAATCAGGACCCCAGGAATTATCCATTGGATTTAAATGAATTTTCTGTGTTTCTTCTTTTCCAGTATCTGCGCTTTGCCAAGGATACATTGCTCCTTTATATCCATTTTTTCTAGCATATTGTTGAGCTTGTTTTAGCCTATGATATCGATATATTAAAGATTCTTTTGATAGTTCTGGCAGATGATGGTTATAAAAAGGCATTATATAAATTTCGTCCCAAAAAATATGTCCATGGTATGCTTCTCCAGTAAGACCTCTTGCAGGCATTCCAACATCTAATCCAATAACATTTGGAGAGTAGCTTGATAGGAGGTGATAAACATGAAATCTCAATGCATTTTGTGAAAATAAATCTCCCTTAATAAAAAGATCGCATTTTTTCCATAAATTTTCCCATTGTTTTAGGTGCGGTTGAAGAATTGAATCTATGGAGTTAGTTTTTTTGAGTAAATTTAAGGAATCTTTTTTGGGATATTTACTCTCTCTTGAAGTAAAAATTGAGACTAGTTTCTTTAGATTGATTGCCTGATTCCTCTTTGAATTATAAAGAAATTCTTCACCGATTAGTTCGTCTGATTTTATTAGTGTAGAATTTTTATATTTATTTGTGATATTTTTTACAGAGAAAATTAAATCATATTTAGATTGATTTGTTCTTGCATGTAACATTAATAAATTATCTTTCTTTTGGGCAGAGATTATTTTAAGATGTTTTGATTTTAATCCTCTATATCTGGCTACATTATTGTTTTTTATATTCCCACCGATTAATGATTGAAGAGATATTTTCCCTGAATAATTTAAAGGAGTTATTTTAAATTCAATGGCAGAAAGATGAGGGTTTTTCATAGAGGAAAATCTTTTACTGGTAATTTTAGTTATTCTTTGTTCCTTATCTTTAAAAATGATTTTATGGTAAAGGACTGCTTTTTTAAAATTAAGCTTTTTTTCATATTCAATAATTTCCTGTTCAAAAGGATCTATTAAGCCATCATTAATTTTTATTTTAATTAAAAGCCAATTAGGGCAATTAACAAGAGAATTATTTATTGATTCTTTTTTACCAATTTTTGTCTTGAGAGTATTATAAATTCCTGCAATATAACAACCTGGGTAATGATTTTTTGAATCACTTTGAGTTTCAAAACATCCCCTCGTTCCCATAAATCCATTTCCTATCGTTGTTAAAGTTTCTCTTAATGTCTCTTGTTCAGGAATAAAATAGTAATAGTTTAAATTCCAATTATTCTTTTCATTTTCTTTTTTAAATAATCTATCTAATTTGTTAATAGAGATTTCTTTTAGATCATTTACAATAATATCTGCATTTTTTAAATTAATATTATTATTCCTTGATATTCCTACCACTAAGCCAAAATTTCCTTTTTTACCTGCTTCAACTCCTGAAAGGGCATCTTCAAAAATAATACAATCCTCAGGATTTAGCTTAAGTTTTTTAGAAGCGTATAAAAAGATATCAGGATCTGGTTTTCCAGACAAACCGATTTTTTCAGAAGTTTTTCCATCAACAATTATTTCAAACAAAGATGTTAAATTACAGGTTTTTAAAATTTTTTTACAGTTTTTACTTGAGGAAATAACACCTACTTTTATTCCTTTTTTCTTCAGTTTTTTAATCAAAGAAACAGTGTGTTTATAAATACCTGGTTTTTGTTTGTTGAGTAATTTAAGAAAAAGGCGGTTTTTTTTATTTGAAATGCCCTGGATTGTTTTTTTTGATAAAGAATCAGAGGGTTTTCCTAAATCTAGAAAAATATTTCTTGATTCAAGGAAATCTTTGGACCCCTTAATTCTTGGCTTTCCGTCAACATGTTTTAAATAATCTTTTTCTTTATCAAAGGGAACAAAATTTTTTTTATCATAATTTTCTAAAAATTCGTCAAACATAAGTTTCCATGCTTTTGCATGTATTTTTGCAGTGTCTGTAATTACTCCATCTAAATCAAATATTGCTCCTTTAAAATCCATATTTAAATTTTTGAAAGTTGATATAAACTAATTATTAAGATGTCGGGACTTGATACAAAAATTGAATTTTTATGTATTTTTTTAACCTCAGCCTTTAATTTTTTGTTTTGGGTTACAAATATGCAATAAACTTTTTTGCTTAAATTTTTTGAAGATTTTAATATTGGTAAATCTGAAATAGTGTCTCCTGAAACCAAAACATTAGAAAGGAAAATTCTTGATTTATCTAATAAAAATTCAAGCCCTTTTCCTTTATCAAAGGTTTTCAAATTAGACTTAAGTATTATTTCAATATCAAGTTTTGTGTCATTAATTTCTAAGAATTTTTTATTTGGATCTAAATCTTTTACTATTTTCTTAATTTCAAAAAGAAATTCAATACTTTGCTTTTGAGGAATTGAATTAAATATATCTTGTCTGGCGACTGTAATCTCCCCGTATTTTTTTTGAAAACCTGAGCCTATAAATTTAAATATTTTATAATTTTTTTTGGCAAGAAGTTTTTTAATTGATTTTGCTAAACAATCGATAATTTGCTTTTCATTTTTAGGAATTTTAAAACGATGTATTATTCCATTTAAAAACTTGAATTCTTTTGCCTTAGAGCCTGCAAAAATAAAATTTCCTTTTGAAAGAATATTTACTTTTTCAAAATCATTAATAGAACCTGAAGTTAAAATTATTGATTTTTGAATTTTCTCTGAAAATTTATATAAGAAAAACGCGTTATAAATTGACTGCACAGAAGATAAATAAGTTTCACAATAATTATTGATCGTTCCGTCCCTGTCTGTTATGAAAAAATCAATTTTTTGATTTTTTAAATAATTCTTTAATTTATAGTTTTGTTTTTTAAAATTTCTATGAATTTTTCTCAAATATTTTAAAAGAGCTTTCTCTCCTTTTTCTAAAAAAACAATATCTTTTTCTATTTCTGAAATTTCATAAGTTAGTTTTAAACTTAAATTAATATGGTCTGAAATAAGAACAAAATTATTGTTTTCTTTTTTAATAGATTTTAATTGCCTCAAATGCGAATTAAGCAAATGAATTTGTTTTTTAGAAGGTTTCTTGTTTTTAATTAATGAATTAAAAATTAATTCCCTAGTTTTTTTTAAATTATTTATTTCTTTATAAAAGTCTTTGATGGTTATTATTGCTATTTTTTCTTTCATAGTTTCAAAAATAAACGATGTTTATATAATTTATACCAAGCTTAATTTGGGGCTCATTTCTATATTTTAATTATATCATAAAAGATTGTTTTTTCGCTTATTTTGCGATAAAGTAAAGGGATATGGAAAAAACTTTGGAATTTATCCAAAAAGAAAAAGAGGTTTTGGAATTTTGGAAGAAAAATAAAATTTTTGAGAAATCAATAGAACAAAGGCCAAAAACCAAATCATATGTCTTTTATGACGGTCCTCCTTTTGCGACGGGTTCTCCTCATTATGGGCACATTGTTGCTTCTTTAAATAAGGATGTCGTGCCTCGTTATTGGACAATGAAAGGCTTTCGTGTGGAACGGCGCTGGGGTTGGGATTGCCATGGTTTGCCAGTTGAAAATTTAATTGAGCAGGAATTAGGTTTAAAAAACAAAAAAGACATTGAATCCATTGGCATAGATAAATTCAATCAAGCCTGTAAAGATAGTGTTTTACGATATGTTGATGAATGGAAAAAAGTTATTCCCCGAATTGGCCGCTGGGTTGATATGGATCATCCATATAAAACCATGGATTTTGATTATATGGAATCTGTTTGGTGGGCGTTTAAGCAATTATGGGATAAAGGATTGATTTATAGGGATTATAAAAGTATGCATATTTGCCCCCGTTGCGGAACAACGCTTTCTAATTTTGAAGTGACTTTAGGATATAAAGATATTGAAGATTTATCAGTCACAATTAAATTTAAATTAAAAGATAGAGAAAACACTTTTGTTTTAGCTTGGACAACTACTCCATGGACTTTACCCGGCAACGTAGCTTTAGCAGTAGGAAAAGATATTGATTATGTAAAAATACAAATTAAAAATGAATTTTATTTCGAGCAAAGCGAGAAACAAGGTTCTGGAGCAAAGCGAACAGGTTCTTATTTCGAGCAAAGCGAGAAACAAGGTTCTCCTGAGCAAAGCGAAGGAGGTTCTTATATTTTAGCTAAGGATAGATTAGAAATTATTAAAGACAAATATAAAATTATTGAAGAAATGAAAGGCAAAGATTTGGTTGGATTAGAATATGAACCTTTGTTTGATTATTTCTCAAAAAAAGATGATTTAAAGAACAAAGAAAATGGTTGGAAAATATATGATGCTGATTTTGTTTCCACAGAAGAAGGAACCGGCATTGTTCATATTGCTCCAGCTTTTGGCGAAGATGATTTAAAACTTGGATATTTGAAGAATCTTCCTTTTGTTCAGCATGTCGATGAAGGCGGTTGTTTTACTGGGGAAGTAAAAGATTGGGCAGGAGAGGAAGCAAAGCCAAAAGATGATGTTTCTAAAACTGATAGAAAAGTTGTTCAATGGATAGAAAAGCAAAATAAATTATTTTCTCAAGAAAAAATTGTTCATAAATATCCTTTTTGTTGGAGATGTGATACCCCTCTTTTAAATTATGCTACATTTTCATGGTTTGTAAAAGTTACCGCTATAAAAGATAAAATTATAAAGAATAACGAGAAAATAAATTGGGTTCCGGAACACATTAGGTATGGACGTTTTGGTAAATGGTTGGAAGAAATAAGAGATTGGTCAATTTCCCGCTCTCGTTATTGGGGCACCCCTTTACCAATTTGGAAATGTAGTGGAACAAAAGGTGATTATGTAAATTTTTGCGATAATATTAAAGTTCTTGGTTCAGTTAAGGAGTTGGAAAAACTAAGCAATAAAAAAATAAAAGACCTTCATAAACCGTACATTGATAAAATTGTCTTCAAATGCGAAAAATGTGGCGGTTTAATGAAAAGAATTCCAGAAGTTTTTGATTGTTGGTTTGAATCTGGCTTAATGCCATATGCCCAGGTTCATTATCCTTTTGAGAATAAGGAGTTGTTTGAAAAGAATTTTCCAGCCCAATTTGTCGCTGAAGGCATAGACCAAACAAGAGGATGGTTCTATGCTTTAATGGTTTTATCCACGGCTTTATTTGATAAACCGGCTTTTCTTAATAGTATTGTTAACGGTATAATTTTAACTGAGGATGGTCAGAAAATGAGCAAGCGTTTGAAAAATTATCCTGAGCCAATGCAAATTATTGATAAATATGGCGCTGACGCGATGCGTCTGTATTTTTTAAGCAGTCCGGCAATTAAAGCTGATGACTTGCGTTTTTCTGAGGATGGAGTTAATGAGGCGTTAAAAAAGATTTTAATAATTCTTTGGAATGTTCATACGTTCTATAAATTATATGCAGAAGAAAACGTGGAATTAGACATTAGATCCATTGATAATATTAACATCTTGGATAAGTGGGTTTTGTCTATGTTGAATTCTTTAAATGAAGAGGTTAGTAAAGCAATGGATAAATATGATTTATTAAAAGCTGTGAGGCCCATAGAAAAATTTATTAACGATCTTTCAACGTGGTATTTAAGAAGATCCAGGCAGAGGTTTAAAGACAATAGAGAGAAAAAAGAGGCATCACAAGTTTTGAAATATGTTTTATTTAATTTAAGTAAAATAATGGCTCCATTTACGCCGTTTTTTAGCGAACAAATTTATCAAAGTTTAAGAGATAAAAAAGACCCAGAGTCAGTGCATCTTTGTGATTATCCAGAAATTAACAAAGAATTAATCGATGAAACTTTAGAAGAAGATATGGAGAAAATTCGAGTGATTACTTCATTAGCTTTGGCAGAAAGATCTTGCGCAGGTATAAAAGTGAGGCAACCCCTCCAAAAATTAAAAATAAAAAATAAGAGTACTAATGAAAAAAGATTAAAAATAGATAAATTAAGAGATAAGGAAGAATTACTGCAGTTGATTAAAGATGAAGTCAATGTTAAAGAAATTGTTTTTGATGATAAATTAGAGAAGGAAGTTGAAATAGATACTGAAATTACGCCAGAGCTTAAAGAAGAAGGCATAATCCGCGATTGTTTTAGACAGATTCAGGTTATTCGCCAAAAATCCAAATTATTTTCATCTGATAAAATAATTATTTGTTTTCAAGGCGAAAGCTCAATAATAGAATTATTAAAAAAGAATGAGAAACAAATAAAAGAAGGGTTGCGGATAGAAAAAATTATTTGGGATAAAATTAAAAATTTTGATTTTAAAGGGGAAGTGATTTTAGGCAATAAGAAAGTAAACATTAGCTTAGAAAAAATAGATTCTTGCTCTTAAGGTTTCTTTGTGTTAATCTCTAAAAACCAACTATATTTTTAATCTTTTATATTTAATATTTAATTTATAATCATGGGTGTTCCTGCTCGTCATCATACTCGTTCCAGAGTAAATAAACGCCGCTCTCATATGGCTCTTAAGCCGCTTAATTTTGTTAAATGTTCTCATTGCAAAGAAATGATAATGCCTCATCGCGTTTGTCCTTATTGCGGCTATTACAAAGAGAAGGAAGTCATTGATGTGTTAAAGGGACTTTCCAAGAAGGAGAAGAAATTAAAGCAGAAAGAGATAGAGAAGGAAAAATAAAAAACACATATAAAATATAAAATCTGTTAATTTTTAATTTGTATCTTTAATCTTTTATCTTTTATTTTTAATTTATTATAATCATGGGCTCCCGACATCTTTCCCGCTCTATTGTTTTACAGACTCTTTATGAATGGGATTTTTCGAAACAAGATAAAGATGTAAAGAAAATATTTCAGAGAAATTTGAAATCATTTGGCGAAGGATTGCCAAATAAGGAATATTCAGAGGAGCTTTTAGACGGTATATTGAGCCAATGGGATAAATTGGATAAATTAATTCTTTCTGGGGCTCCTGAATGGCCGCTAGGTCAAATTAATATTATTGATAGAAATATTTTAAGAATTGGAATTTTTGAATTGTTATTTGCTGATTTAAAAGAAGTTCCTCCAAAAGTCGCTATTAATGAATGCGTAGAGTTAGCTAAAACTTTTGGTGGCGATTCTTCACGCCGTTTTGTAAACGGAGTATTAGGGACAGTTTATCGGGAGATGGAAGAAGTCACTCATAAAAAAGAGAAAAATGACAGAACCTGACTTTTATAAAATTCAGAAGATTTTAGGATTAGAATTTAATAATTTAGATTTATTAAAACGGGCATTAACTCACCGGTCTTTTTTAAATGAGAATAAAGAATGGCTGGAAATAGGGCATAATGAAAGATTGGAATTTTTAGGAGATTCAGTTTTAGGTTTGATTGTTGCCGAATATTTATTTAAGGAATTTTTAAAGTTAAGGGAAGGGGAATTAACAGCTCTAAGAGCAGCATTAATAAATAGCGATTCTTTATTAGACGTAGCAGATAAATTAAATTTAAAAAAATACCTTTTAGTTTCTAAAGGAGAAAAAAACGAGTTGGAAAAAACCCATCCATATTTTTTGGCTAATGCCGTAGAAGCCATTGTAGGGGCTATTTATTTAGATAAGGGCTTTGATGAATCTAAAAAATTTGTGCAGAAGCATATTTTATCCAAAACAGAAAGAATTTTAAAAACCGAATCATATAAAGACCCAAAAAGCGTATTTCAGGAAAAAAGCCAGGAGAATTTAAACATTACTCCGATTTATAAAACATTAGAAAGTTGGGGGCCAGATCATTTAAAGCAATTTCGGATTGGCGTATATCTTAACAAAGAACTTATTGCTAAGGGAGAAGGTTATTCCAAGCAGGAAGCAGAAGTAAATGCCGCTAAAAAAGCTTTGTCTAAGAAGAAATGGGCATAATTTGTATATTCGTAATAGATTTGTAATTCGTTGATTCTATGTTTTTGAAGCGTATTATTTTAAAGAATTTTAAATCTTTTTCAGGGAAAACCGTTTTGGATTTTCCTTGTCTTTTTACAGCTATTGTCGGCCCAAATGGTTCTGGAAAGTCCAATATTGTTGATGCTGTTCGTTGGGCATTTGGAGAACAAAGTTTTAAAAATCTACGCGCGGAGAAAGGCAGGGATTTAATTTTTTCCGGTAAAAATAAAGACTCTTCTGCTGGATTTGCTGAAGCGGAATTAATATTTGATAACAGTAAAAAGAATTTTCCTTTAGAGGTTTCCGAGTTAAGTATTTTAAGAAGAATTGATAAAGACGATAATAATAGTTATTTTTTAAACCATCAATCTTGCCGCCTAAAGGATATTGTTGAAGTATTAGCTGCGGCGAGATTAGGGCTAAAAGGCCTTTCTATAATTAATCAAGGATCAATTGGGGATATTTTAAAAGTTTCTTCTCGAGAAAGGAGAGTGATGTTGGAAGAGAATTTGGGATTAAAGAACTTAGAGATTAAAAAAGAAGAAGCGAAAAGAAAATTAGAAAATACTTTGATTAATTTAGATAAAGCTCAAGCCCTTCAACAAGAAATTCTTCCTCACTTGCGCTCTTTAAAGAGGCAGGTTAGTCGCTGGGAAAAAAGGGAAAAAATCAAGGAGGAATTATTGGAAATAGAAAAAAAGTACTTTGTTAATATTTATTACCAAACCTTGCAAGAAAATACCCATTCGCACCTTGATATCGATAAAATTAAAAAAGATATTGAAGTTTTGGAAAATGGGATTAGAGAAAAAGAAAAAGAAATTGGTTTATCAAATGAAAAAATTGATAAAAGTCTGGAAATTAAAATAAAAAATATTACCCAGCAAATTATTGATCTTCAAAATCAAAAATCAATTGAATTAAGGACTTTAGGAAGAAAAGAAGTGAGCAGTAAATTAAATGTTACAGGAGAATCTCTTGAAAAGAGAATCTTTTCTATTAAAGAAAAATTACAGCTCTTATTAAGTTTTGCCAATTTAGAGGAAATAAAAAAAGAGATAAAGGATATAATTCAAAATATAAATACCTTAATTAATTCTGAAAAGCAAGAAGGAGAAAAAGAGGGAAATCTTAAAGAAATTCAGAAAGGTTTGGAGAAAATCGGGGAAGAGATAAATGAAAAAAATAAACAATTGAGTAATTGGCAGGATCAATTAAGTAAAAGAAGTTTGAATTTTAGAAGCAAGTTTCAAGAAATAGAGTCAAAAAGGGAAGAAAAGGAAAAATTGTATAGGGAATTACAAAGAGAGGAAATTCTAAATGAAAAATTTCGTTTGCGCATGGAAGATTTTAAGAGGCGATTAGGAGAGGCTGGATTTAAATTTCAAGAGATTGAGGAACTCTATCAGAATAAAAAAAGTACTCAATTAGTTGCTTTGGATGAATTCTCTGCTTTAGAAAATAAAATTTGGCGAATGAAAAAAGAATTGTCAGAAATTGGCGCAGAAGACGAAAATATAATAAACGAGTACGCGGATGTTTCTAATCGTTACGATTTTTTAGGCCAGCAGATTGGGGATCTAAATAAAGGAGTGGAAGATCTTAATATTTTGATAAAAGAATTAAACAATCAAATTGAAGAAAAATTTAGCAAAGCGATTAACGGAATAAATGAAGAATTTAATCATTATTTTCAACTTATATTTAAGGGTGGTTCAGCTAAATTAATTCAGGTTAAACAAGAATTTAATAATCACGATGTTGTTTTGGGGGTTGATATTAAAATTAATATTCCAAAAACACAATTAAAAGGAATTGATATGCTTTCTGGCGGGGAAAAAACCCTAATTACCGCTTGTCTTCTTTTTGCCTTAGTTAATCAGTCTAATTCTCCTCTGGTTATTGTGGATGAGATTGATGCGGCTTTAGATGAAGAGAATAGTGCTCGTTTTTCTGAAATCTTAAAAGCGCTTACTAAAAATACACAATTTATTATTATTACTCATAATAGAATGACTATGAATGCTGTTCAGATAATTTACGGAGTAACTCTATCAGAGAATGACAGTTCACAACTTCTTTCATTGAAATTGGAAGAGGCAGAAGCTTTGGCAGATGAGGGTTAATTTCTAACGGGGTTGACTTTTTGATTTTGCTAATCTATTATTTAACTATCCAGTGGCTAAGAGAGCGGTCGATAGCTACTTTAGTTATTAAATTAAGAAAATATTAATTCTGAAATCATGGCAGAAACACATGTAGACCAACAATTGCTTGAATTTATAGTTAAAAGTATTGCAAGCAATCCTGATGCAGTAAAGGTAGAGCGAAAAGTAGATGAAATGGGCGTACTCCTTACTTTAAAAGTAGATCCTAATGATATGGCTCAAATTATAGGCCGCCAGGGCTCAATGGCTAAAGCATTAAGGACTATTTTGAAAGTAGCTGGAGCAAAAAATAAAGCCCGAGTCAACCTCAAGATTGAAGAGCCTGAAGGTTCTACAAGAGTAAGCCGAGAGGCTACTAGTTCATCAAAAGAAGCAGATAAAGATGCAGATGACATTGTTGAGGACTTAAAGTTCTAAAAACTTCGCTTGAAAAAAAACAAAAATCGCGGTATTATAATGATACTGCGATTTTTTGTTTATAGTTTTCTCAACAACATTTTCTTACCTTTTTACTTTTACTAATTATTTGTTAATTGTTTTATGTTAATTGTTAATTGTTATTTGTGTTATGCGTTTTGACATTCTTACAATTTTTCCTGAGATTTTTGATAGTTATTTTAATACTTCTATTTTAAAAAAAGCCCAAAAAAAAAGACTTATAAAAATTTATATTCATAACTTGCGGAAATGGACATTAGATCGCCATCAAACAACTGACAATTGCCCTTATGGCGGGGGTATGGGAATGATTTTTAAAGTGGAACCGATTTTTAAAGCTGTAAAAGATTTAAAAAAGAAAAAAATCAAAAAAAGTCGCATTATTCTTTTTTCCGCGAAAGGCAAAAAGTTAACGCAAAAAAAGGTAAAGCAATTGTCTAAATATGACCAAATAATACTTATTTGTCCGCGTTATGAAGGTGTTGATGAAAGGGTTGCTAAATATATTGCTGATGAGGAAATATCTATCGGCGAATATATTTTAACAGGCGGAGAATTGCCGGCAATGGTTTTAGTTGATGCTGTTAGTCGTTTTGTCCCCGGGGTTATTAAAAAAGGATCACTTTTAGAAGAATCATTTAGCGCAGACTTTGAAGGGAAATGCGAGTACCCTCAGTATACAAGGCCGGAAATTTTTTATCCAAATGAGAAAAAGAAAACAGCTTGGCGAGTTCCTAATATTTTACTTTCAGGAAATCATAAAAAGATTAAAGAATGGAGGCGTAAGCATTTAAAAAAGATATGATTTTTCTTTCTTTTAATACAGTCGAAAAACAAAAATATCGCATCCAAGTGGAAAAAAGCGAGGAATTGATTAAAACGCTTGACAAATTTCTAAAAAAGAATACAATAAGGATTACAAGCATTAAGGATTGGAAGGTTGATTTTTTTCAAGAAAAAAGTATTACTTCACAAAGAATATTACAATCTATTCTACACGCCCTAAAATTTTAAGACCTACTATAATTAGGAATTTTTTTGTTATTAAATGCCTAATCAACCGACAATAAAATTTTTTGCCCGTCATTCCCGGGGCATTTTAGAGCCTCCACGATTAACCCAATTTCAAACCGATTCTTTTCAGTGGTTTTTAGAAAAAGGGATAAAGGAGGTTTTTAAAGAATTATTGCCAATAGGAGATTATACTGGTAAAGATTTAGAATTAGCTTTTGAAGATTATTATTTTGAAGCTCCAAAAATATCGGAAATTAAAGCCAAAGAAAAAGGGTTAAATTATGAATCTACTATTCGTGTAAAGCTTCGATTAATTCATAAAAGGACAGGCGTTGAGAGAGAACAGGAAGTATATTTTGGTGAAATTCCCGTTATGACTCCACGGGGGACTTTTATTATTAATGGTGTAGAAAAAGTTGTTATTTCTCAAATTAATCGTTCTCCAGGAGTATATTTTTCTTCTGTGAATTTTAGGGGACGAATGTTATTTGGAGCAAAACTTATCCCTTATCATGGGGCTTGGTTAGAATTTGAGACTGATAATGACGGGGTTATTAGCGTAAAAATAGACAGAAAAAGAAAGGTGCCTATAAGCGCTTTACTTAGGATTTTTGGTTTAAAGACAAATAATGATATAAAAAAAGCATTTAAAGCCGAAGAAGAAAAATCTCCAGTTAAATATATTGAAAGTACTCTAAAGAAAGATTCGTCCACTAATCAGGAAGAAGGTTATATTGAAATTTATCGTCACTTACGACCAGGAGAATTGGCCACTTTTGATAATGCTTATGACTTAATTAATAATATGTTTTTCCGAGCTGATAGATATGATTTAGCTACAGTTGGAAGGTATAAATTTAATCAACGGCTTGAACTTAATACTTCTATTGACGAAAGAAGCTTAACATTAAATGATCTTGAAGCGATTGTTAAAGAAATTATCAGATTAAATAATGACTCAGAGGCTATTGATGATGATATTGATCATTTAGGAAATAGAAGAGTAAAAGCGGTTGGAGAAATTTTAACAGAGAGATTTAGGGTTGGATTAATGCGTATGCGTCGGACAATACAAGACAGAATGGCGACTTTAGATCCAGAAACATTGGTTCCTGCCCAATTAATAAACCCTCGACAATTAGTAGCTGTGCTGCGGGAATTTTTTAATGTTTCCCAGCTTTGTCAGTTTATGGAACAAATGAATATGCTTTCAGAGTTAGAGCATAAAAGGAGAGTTACTTGCATGGGCCCAGGTGGATTAGTAAGAGAAAGAGCGGGATTAGAAGTTAGGGATATTCATGCCAGCCATTATGGGCGTTTGTGCCCTATCCAGACTCCTGAAGGGCAGAATATCGGTTTGGTTCTTTCTTTGTCTCTTTATGCGCGATTAAATGAGTTTGGTTTTATCGAAACACCTTATATTAAAGTAAAAAACTCAAGGCTTACTAATGAAATAATCTGGCTCAATGCTTTTGACGAATTAAAATATAAAATTGCCCATGGCAGTGTTGATGTTGATGAAAATAGAAAAATGAAAGAAGAACTAATAGGTGCAAGGGTTAAAGGGGAACCAACTTTAATTCATAACAAAAAAGTTGAATTAATTGATGTTTCTTGTCAGCAGATTATTTCTGTTGCTGTTAGTTTGATACCATTTTTGGAACATGATGAATCTAATAGGGCGTTAATGGGAGCAAATATGCAAAGGCAGGCTGTTCCTTGTTTAAGGCCAAAAGCTCCGTTAGTTGGAACTGGAATGGAGAGAAAAGTTGCCCTTGAGTCAGGTCAGTGCCTGATTAGTGATGTTGAGGGAGAAGTTATTGAAGTAGATGCAAGCCATATTGTTATAAGGACAAGGGATAAGAAAAATATAACTTATGAGTTAATTAATTTTGGCCGCAGTAATAAAAAGAGTTGGTTGATGCAAAAACCTGTTGTAAATAAAAAAGATATTGTAAAGAAAGGAACTTTATTGGCAGATGGGGCAGCTACAGAAAATGGAGATTTAGCTTTAGGGCAAAATTTACTGATTGCTTTTATGCCGTTTTTTGGAGCTAATTATGAAGACGCAGTTGTTCTTTCAGAACGAATTTTAAAAAATGATTATTTTACTTCGGTTTATTTAGAAAAATTTACTTGTGATGTAGTAGAAACTAAGTTGGGCCAAGAAAGTACCACTCGGGATATACCTAATGTTTCCGAAGATAAATTAAAGAATTTAGATGAGGATGGAATAGTAATGATAGGAGCTGAGGTAAAAGGAGGAGATATTCTGGTTGGAAAGATTTCTCCGAAAGGAAAAGCAGAATTAACTCCTGAAGAAAGATTACTGCAAGCTATTTTTGGAGAGCAGATGAAAGATATAAAGGATACATCTTTAATCCTTGATCCATCTCGACAAGGCAGAGTTGTTAAGACAAAAATCCTTTCCCGTAAAGAAGGGGATAAATTAAATGTTGGCGTTATAAAAAGCATAAGTGTGGAAATTGCAGAGTTGAGAAAAACTATGGTAGGGGACAAATTATCTGGACGCCACGGAAATAAAGGTGTTATTTCTGTTATTGTTCCAGAAGAAGATATGCCTTATTTAGAAGATGGAACCCCGGTTGATGTGGTCCTAAATCCTTTAGGAATCGGCAGCCGAATGAATTTAGGGCAGGTTTTTGAAAATCATTTAGGTTTAGCAGCTCAAAAATTAGGATATAGAGCTGTTACTCCGTCTTTGGATGGAGCAACTGAAGAAGATATAAAAAAAGAGCTTGTAAAAGCCGGGCTGCCAGAAGATGGAAAAGTTGCTTTATACAATGGCAAAACTGGCGAGAAGTTTTATAAGGACGTGGCAGTAGGTATAATGTATATAATGAAATTAGAACATATGGTAAAGGATAAAGTTCATATGAGAGCAATTGGCCCATATTCTTTAATTACTCAGCAACCTTTAGGCGGTCGAGCTCATTTTGGCGGCCAGAGATTCGGCGAAATGGAAGTTTGGGCGTTAGAAGGATATGGAGCTGCATACTCGCTTCAGGAAATGATAACAATAAAATCTGATGATGTATTTGGAAGGGGGTCAGCTTATGAAGCTATAATTACTGGAGAAAAAATTAAAAGCCCGAATCTTCCAGCTGCTTTTAACGTAATTCTCAAAGAATTGCAATCATTAGCTTTGTCGGTAAATTTAATTGGAGCAAAAAGTGAAGAAGAAAGAAACAAAGATAATTAGTAATTAGTAATTAAGCAGTTTATGATGAAAGACACAGAAAAAAAGATTAGTGATTTTGAAGCGCTTGGTTTAAAAATTGCCTCCCCAGAGGAGATTTTATCTTGGTCATATATAGAAGGGAATAAGTCATATGGAGAAGTTACTAAAGCGGAGACAATTAATTATCGGACTCAAAAACCTGAAAAAGAAGGTCTTTTTTCTGAACAGATTTTTGGACCTGTAAAAGATTATGAATGTTCTTGCGGAAAGTATAAAGGTGCCCATTATAAAGGGATTATTTGCGATCGTTGCGGAGTGGAAATAACTCGTTCCTTTATTCGTAGAGAAAGGATGGGTTATATTAAATTAGCTACTCCAGTAGTTCATATTTGGTTTTTACGCAGTATTCCTTCACGAATTGCTCTGGCGCTTGATGTTCCAATGTCCGCTTTAGAAAGAGTCATTTATTACAATAGCTATATTGTGACTTCTGTAGATGAAGCTGCAAAAAAAAGAGATTTAGATCAAATAGAAGCTGAATATAAAGTTAAATCAAAGGCATGGCCTAAGGATAAGAAAAAAGATTTAACAAAATCTCGTAATCAAGCGCGATTAGGATTAGATATGATAAAGCCAAAAGCTATTTTTTCTGAAATTGATTATTTAAACCTTTCAAAAAAATATGGTGAAGTTTTTACGGCAGAAACAGGAAGTGAACCAGTGAGAAAATTCTTGGAGCAGATAGATCTTAAGGAGCTGGTTAGTGAGCTAGAAAAAGAAATTCAGAGCAAATTACATTTAAAAAATATTGATAAAAAAGTTCTTAATCGTCTTAAATTAGCAAAAGGGTTTTTGAAGTCAAAAACACGTCCAGAGTGGATGTTTTTAACTGTTCTTCCAGTGCTTCCTCCTGATTTGCGTCCAATGGTTGAATTAGATGGAGGAAAATTTGCTACATCAGATTTGAATGATCTTTATCGCCGCGTTATTAATCGTAATAATCGTTTGAAAAAATTATTAGAGCTTAGGGCGCCCGAGGTCATTATAAAAAATGAAAAAAGAATGCTGCAGGAAGCAGTAGACGCTTTAATTGATAATTCAATAAGAAAAGGTTCTGGCGCTACTCCTATGCATTCAGCTCAACATCGTCCGTTGCGTTCTTTAGCTGATATTTTACAAGGCAAGCAAGGGCGTTTCCGTCAGAATCTTTTAGGAAAAAGAGTGGATTATTCAGGCCGTTCAGTAATTGTTATTGGTCCTGAACTAAAAATTTACGAATGTGGATTGCCAAAAAAGATGGCTTTGGAATTATTTAAGTCATTTGTAGCCGGTGAATTAATAAAAAGAGAAATTGTTTTTAATCCTCGCGCCGCAAATCATTTAATTGAAGAGGGATCTGATATTATATGGGAAATTTTAGAAAATATAGTGAAGAATAAATATGTTCTTCTAAACAGAGCGCCTACGCTTCATCGTTTAAGTATTGAAGCTTTCCGGCCAAAATTAATTGAAGGATTAGCTATTGAAATTCCTGCTTTAGTGACTCCGCCTTTTAACGCTGATTTTGATGGAGATCAAATGGCAGTGCATGTTCCTTTATCTGAAGAAGCACAGAGGGAAAGTGAAAATAGAATGTTATCAACCTTAGGATTATTAAAGCCGTCTAATGGAGAACCTGCTATGTTGCCTCGCCATGAAATGGTGGCCGGTATTTATTGGTTAACAATGGATATACCTGAGGAAAAAAAAGAGAAAGTTTTTAGCGATATAAATGATGCGTTATTGGCTTACGAATATAAAAAAATTGGACTTCAAGAAAAAATCAAGGTTCGCATTTTAAAAGAAGGCAATAAATTAATTAGTACTACCGCGGGAAGAATTATTTTTAACGAGATCTTACCAGAAAAGTTTCCGTTTATAAACAAACAATTAACAAGTAAAGACATAAAAGGAATTACCAAGGATATGATTCATTATTTTAATGATTTTAATAAAAGCGCCGAAACCCTAGATAATATAAAGGAGTTAGGTTTTTATTATTCTACCTTATCAGGAATGTCATGGGGGCTTACTGATATAAGAGTTCCTTCAAAGAAAAAGGAGATTTTAGATGAAACATCTAAAAAAGTTGAAGAGATTACCACTCAGTATGAAGAAGGGCTTTTAACTGGGCAGGAAAAGAAAGTTTTAATAGCGACACAATGGAGATATGCCGTTGATCAAATATCTGAATTAGTTTTAAAAACTTTAGACCCGGAGGATTCAGTTTATATATTTTTTAATTCTGGGGCAAAAGGAAATTGGTCAGTTGCTGCGCAAATTATGGGAATGAAAGGATTGGTTGTTAATCCTCTTGGGGAGTTGATAGAAATGCCTATTTTATCCTGCCACCAGGAAGGGTTTAATGTTTTGGAATATTTTGCCGCTTCACATGGAGGAAGAAAAGGATTGGCTGATACTGCCTTAAAGACTTCTTTTGCAGGCTATCTTACCAGAAGATTAGTGGATGTTGCTCAAGATGTTCTTATTAGGGAAAAAGATTGCCGAACAAAAAATGGCTTGATTATTAATAGAAAAAAGGCTAAAGAACAAAATGAAGATTTATCAAAGAAGATTTTTGGAAGAATTTTGGGCAGTGATGCCATTGATAAAAAAGGAAAAATTATAGCTAAAAAAGGAGAGTTAATAGATGAAATATTAACTAAAAAGATAGTAGATTCTTCAGTCGAAGAAATATTAATTCGTTCTCCAATCACTTGCGAAAGCTTAAATGGAATTTGCCAGAAGTGTTATGGACTTGATTTAGCATGGAGAAAACCTATTGATTTAGGGGAAGCAGTTGGTGTTATAGCTGCCCAGTCAATAGGAGAACCAGGCACCCAGTTAACTTTAAGAACATTTCATACAGGCGGAGTAGCTCAAGCCGTTGATATTACTCAAGGGTTGCCAAGAGTAGAAGAAATTTTTGAAGCCAGGATACCTAAAGGGGAGGCGCCTATGAGCGAAGTAGATGGAGAGATTATTGAAATAAAAAAAATAAATCATCAAAAATTTATCAGGATAAAACCAAACGACAAAAAATCTCGTGTGCTTGAATATGTTATACCTGAAGTGGTAACTTTATGGGTTAAGAATGGAGAAGAAGTAAAAAAAGGCGATCAGCTTTGCGAAGGACATCTTAATCTTAAAAAACTTTTTAAGATTTTAGGAAAAAACGCTTGCCAAGAATATATATTGGCAGAAATAAAGAAAGTATATGATATTGCAGGCGAGAATATTAATGATAAGCATTTTGAGATAATCATTAAACAAATGTTCTCTCAATTAAAGGTTACAGATAGCGGTGATAGCGAGCTTATTCCAGGTGAAGTTGTAACTAAAAAATCTTTTCAAGAAGAAGTAGATAGATTAAAAGGTTTAAAGAAAAAAGTGCCTAAGGCAAGCGAAATACTTATGGGAATTAAAAATGTTGCGTTGAATTCTGATAGTTTTCTCTCGGCAGCGTCTTTCCAAGAAACATCAAGGGTGTTAATTAGAGCTGCTGTTGAAGGAAAAAAAGATTATCTAAAAGGGCTCAAAGAAAATGTTATTATTGGCAGGTTGATTCCTGCGGGGACAGGGTTTAGGGAGTAAGGCGAAAAGAGGTTATTTCGAAAACACACTAATCGCTATAGTTTTTTTCAACAACCTCTTTTCGCCTTTATTATTTTGTTATATTGTTATATATTACATTAAGAATAATATATATTTACATACAATGCCTTTAGGAAGATTTACAGCAAAAGCTCAAGCAGCAATAGAAAGAGCCCAACAAATGGCTATGGAAAGAAATCAGGGAGAGATGCGCGCTCTCCATCTTTTGTATGTTTTATTAGATGAAGAAGGGTCTGGTCCAAGAGAGATTTTGGAAAAAGAATTAAAGATTAATGTAGAAAATTTTTTAAAGAAAATACTGGAGGAAATTATTAAATTACCGCGCATCTTTTCTGTTGGCAAGGGTTTTGGTCCGATGTATCTTTCTCAGGAAATGCTGCAAATTATAGAAGTTACCGCTAAAAAAGCGATGGAGGAAAAAAATGAATTTATCTCTCCTGAATATTTATTTTATGGCGTACTTGCTTCTAAAAATTCTGCGCAGGAATTAATAAGCGAATTTAATATTAACAAGGAACAATTTTTAGAAGCGCTTCATCAGTACACAAATGGTGAAAAAATCACTGATGAATTTCAAGAAGTTGGCCTTAGCGCTATAGAAAAATATACGCAAGACCTTACTCAATTAGCAAGAGAGAATAAATTAGATCCAGTGATAGGAAGAGAAGAAGAATTACGGCGAGTTATGCAAATATTATCACGCAGGACAAAAAATAACCCAATATTAATGGGTGAAGCAGGTGTTGGAAAAACCGCTATTGTGGAAGGATTGGCTCAACGTATTGCTTCTTCCGAAGTTCCAGAAAGTTTGATTAGTAAAAAAATTATATCATTGGATTTAGGGGCTCTGATAGCCGGGACCCGTTTTAGAGGAGAGTTTGAAGAACGATTAAAAAATCTTCTTAAAGAAATAAAAAAGGCCGGCAATATTATAATTTTCATTGATGAAGTTCATACATTAGTGGGAGCAGGAGCGGCTGAAGGGGCTATTGACGCTTCTAATTTATTAAAACCTGCATTAGCCAGAGGTGAATTGCGGGCTATTGGAGCGGCAACTTTTAAAGATTATCGTGAATATATTGAAAAAGACCCGGCTTTAGAAAGGCGTTTTCAGCCAGTATCAGTAGAAGAACCTTCAATTGAAGAAGCAATTGAGATTTTACGGGGATTAAAATCAAAATATGAAGTTTATCATGGATTAAAAATATCTGATGAAGCAATTATAATGGCAGTACAATTATCCAGCCGTTATATTACTTCTCGTTTCTTGCCTGATAAAGCCATAGATTTAATAGACGAAGCCGCTTCATCAATGAGTTTGGACATTGGCAGCATTCCTTTGCCTATTTCTGGATTAGAGGCAAAAATAAAATCCCTGGAATTGCAAAAAGAAGCAAACAAAAAGGAAAAACGAGAAGGTAAAAAAATAACGCAAAACAGAAGAAAAATCGAAAACGAGTTAAAACAATTAAAACAAAAATATAATGAGATAAAAGAGAAATGGCAGAAGGAAAAAGAAATATTTAACGAAGTAAGCACCATTAAAAAAGAAATAGAACAATTAGAAAAAAACTCACAAGAATTTGAAAGAACTGGGCAATTAGATAAAGTCGCGGAAATAATTTATGGCAAAATTCCCCAATTAAGAAAAACATTAAAATCTAACGGGAAGTCTTTAAGTAAAATCTCTGAAGAAGAAAGGTTCTTAAAAGACGAGGTAACGGCTGAAGACATTGCTCGTGTAGTTTCCCGATGGACTGGAATTCCTGTAACAAGAATGCTTGAAGAAGAAAGTAAAAAATTAGTTAGAATGGAAAAGGATTTAAATAAAAGAGTTGTTGGGCAAAAAGAAGCTATTTTTGCGGTAAGCAGGGCTATTAGGAGAGCTCGCGCAGGAATATCCGAGGAAGATAGACCAATTGGTTCTTTTATGTTTTTAGGGCCAACTGGGGTGGGAAAAACAGAGCTTGCTAGGGCTTTGGCAGAATTTATGTTTTCTGATGAAAAAGCGATGATTCGTATAGATATGTCCGAGTATATGGAAAAACATAGCGTGGCTCGTTTAATTGGTTCTCCTCCAGGATATGTTGGTTATGAAAAAGGCGGGCAATTAACAGAAGCAATAAAACATCGTCCTTATAGTTTGATTTTATTTGACGAAATAGAAAAGGCCCATCCAGAGGTATTTAATATTCTTCTCCAGATATTAGATAATGGCCGTCTTACTGATGGTAAAGGCCGGACAGTGAATTTTAAGAATACAATTATTATTATGACTTCTAATTTAGGAGGAGAATATTTACAAGAAATGGCTTCATTGGGATTTGTTATGGATAAAAAGAATCATGCAGAACAACAGAAAGAGAAATTGAAAGCTAAAATTCACGATGCTTTAAAGGAAAAATTCCGCCCAGAATTTCTTAACCGTGTTGATGAAATTGTTATTTTTAATCCTTTAAGCATTCAAAGCATAGAAAAAATTGTAGATCTGCAAATAACTATAATTAATCATCGATTAAATAATAAGAAGATTGCTTTAAAATTAAACAGAGAGGTAAAAAAATACTTAGCTCAAAAAGGCTATAATCCTGATTATGGCGCGCGACCGTTAAAAAGACTTATTGAAAAAGAAGTCCTTGATCCCTTAGCTGATGAAATTATTAAAGCTAAAATAAAAGAAGGAGACAAAGTTATTGTTTCCTTAAAGAAAAATACTCTGAGTTTATGCAAAAGTTAAAAGATTTTTTTTCTTTCATTGGAATTAGAAAGTTTCTCTTTTTTTTGCTTTACAGCTTTTGTCTCATTAGCAGCATTCTTTTTTCTTTATCTTTTTTCCAATCTATTTTTATATGTCTTTTACTAATCTTTTTATGGAAAGTATTTTTAGGGCTTTCCTGGTTTAATTTTATTTTTCTTTTTTTAGCTTCTCTTGAAGCTAACATTTTAGTTTTTTTCGTAAAACCTTTGTGGGCTATCGGCTTTATTTTAATATTCCTGGGTCTTTTTTGGAAAAAACTGTTTTTCCCTTCGCATATAGAAAAGTATTGGCAGGAACTTTTATTTTATTATCTTTTTTTGTTTTGGATAGTTATTTCCTATGGCCTTTATTTTTTTCTTAATTATCCTTTTTGGATTGGGTTTTTAGCTTATGCTTTAGGGCTGGTAGGTTTTTCCTATTTTTATTTTTTTTCCACTGGCGCTTTACGCTCGGAATTTCTACCATCATTTTTGGTTTTGATTCTTGTGAATTTAGAATTTTTCTTACTTCTAAGCTATCTTTCTCTGAGCACTTTAGTATTAGGGGTGTTTAGTATTTTAGTTTTCCGTTTTGTTATTTATCTCTTCCAGTATAATTGGGAAAAGTTTTTCTAAAATTTTATTTTCTTGCGGAGTAAAATTTTTAAGGACCAATTTATTAGCTTTTTCCCTCTTTTTGGAAAAAGACCTAATGCCTATTCTTATTCTATAAAAAGCTTTTGATTTGAGATAATTAATAATAGATTTAATGCCGTTGTGTCCTGCTGATCCGCGATCATAGCTTATTTTAAAGTTTCCTAAATTTATATCAGCATCATCTTGCGCAATGAATATATTTTTTAGCGGCACATTATAGAATTTTTTAAGCCGGGCCACGCTTTTTCCTGAATTATTCATAAATACCAATGGTTTAGCTAAAATGATCTTTTTGTCTTTTTTATCAACATTATTTGTTTCAGCAAAGCATTTTTTATTCTTTTTCCAGCCAGAACCGCGCCATTCTTTTTCTAAAAACATAACAAAATTAGAACCGATATTATGTCGGTTTTTTTCATATTTTTTATCAGGATTTCCCAAGCCAACAAGAAGAAAATTTTTATTCATGAATTTTTTCATTAATGTAATTATTTATTTCTTCATAATTTTCAAATCCTTTAGCCGGTATAAGAATATAGATATCCTTATCAGACCAATTGTCATATATTGTAGATGTCATTAATAATTCATCAGGGGGCTTGTTTGTTATGCTGAGATATTGGATTTGGCTGGATGATATATCTTTCACAACAGGGAATATTTGCCATATTGTATTAAAATCCAGGTTAGTGATAACATGTCCGCTTAAAGACTGCCAAATTTTTAACCAACTAATTAAATTCCAAACGTCAGCTAATTTAGTAAGTTTATCTTTTAATGCGGCAATTATTTGTTGTTGATGTTCTATTCTATAGAAGTCGCCATTTGGGGCATAACGCGTTCGAATAAATTTTATAATTAACGCTCCATCTAAATGACGCCAGCCGGCAGAAAGGTGAAAAATTTCCGAAGGATTATAGGGATTTATCAAACTTGGATCCATCACATCTTTTTCCAGCCAAATATCTATTCCTCCCAAAGCATCAATTAATTTTTCAAATCCTTTTAAATCAAGAATAACGATATAGTTCATAGGTAATCCTGTTATGTCCTCTATTTTTTCTTTTATTAATCCATAAGAGCCTGCTTTTGAAAATCCTTTTCCTTTATTTTCTAATTCATAAAGGGAATTAATTTTAACGCCGATAGAGCCATTTGGGATTTTTACCCATAAATCTCGAGGTATGGAAATAATTGAGATTTGTTTTTTAGAAGGAATAATACTCGTAACAAAAATAGTATCGGTAAGAAAAGCGCCTCGTGATCCTTCTCCAACAATCCCTAAAAAAAGTATATTGATTGGTGAATTTTCCGATTTTGAAAGTTCTTCTTTTGAGAATGCGTTAGAATTATTGTCAAAAGAAAATGAGTATTTTTTTGAATCATTTAATCCATAAAATAAAAAGAACAGAAATACAATTCCGCCGATAATTAATCCTAATATGATGGTCTTTTTGTTGATTAACGTCATATATGAGATCCTAGCATATTTGCTTTGATGGTTCAATTATGGTATTATCAGCAATAGTTTTTGCTATTATGTGGAAGAAAATTATCCGGGAAAATATAGAAATGATTTTTATCGCTATTCTTATAGTTGCTCCTATAAGATATTTTTTAATTCAACCTTTTATAGTTCATGGCAGCAGTATGGAACCAAATTTCTATACTAATGATTATCTCATTGTTGATGAACTGTCTTATCGCTTTAGGCCGCCGGCAAGATATGAAGTGATGGTTTTTAAAGCCCCTAATCATCCGCATCAATATTATATCAAAAGGGTTATTGGCTTGCCCTTAGAGACAATGGTCATAGAAGATGGCAATATAACTGTCTTTGATAGTTCTGGCGCTCAAATTTCTTTAGAAGAAAATTTTTTACCTGAGACATCAAATACCTCAGGCAATCTTCAATTGACTCTCGGAGAAAACGAACTTTTTGTTTTAGGTGACAATCGTTTGGCTTCTTATGATTCACGTAATTGGGGGCCGTTAGATGAAAAACTAATAATAGGCCGGGTATGGCTTCGGCTTTGGCCTTCGCAAAGAATAATGGCTTATGGTTTATAAAAAAAAATCTTTTCAGGCGATCCGCGGAATGAAAGATATTTTGGCAAAAGATTGGCTTTATTATGATTATATTTTATCTAATGCCAAAAAGATTTTTGAATTTTACGGTTTTCAGAGGATAGAAACTCCTATATTAGAAAAAGCCGAATTATTTATCAAAGGAATAGGGGAAAAAACAGATATTGCAGATAAGGAGATGTATATTTTGAGAAACAAAGAAAATAAGAAATTATTGGCTCTTCGGCCAGAAGGAACAGCTTCAGTAGTAAGAGCGTATATAGAGAAAGGTATGTCTAATTTGCCTCAACCAGTCAAGCTTTATTATTTTGGTCCTTTCTTTCGCCATGAAAAACCACAAGCTGGCCGTTACCGCCAATTTTATCAATTAGGAGCAGAAATAATCGGGGAAAGTTCTTCAGCTACTGATGTAGAAATAATTATTGCCTCAAAAGTTTTTTTGGAAAGTTTAGGATTTCCGCGAAAGAATATTTGTTTATCTCTTAACAGTATCGGCTGCTCTGAATGTCGTCCTGCTTATATAAAAGAATTAAAAAAATACTATAAAAAATACGCTAAGCAAATTTGCGATGATTGCCGCAGTCGCATAAAAGAAAATCCTTTAAGGGTTTTAGATTGTAAAAATGAGAAATGTTTAGCTATTAAAAATGGCGCTCCAACTTTTTTAGATTACCTTTGTTCAGAATGCCATAGCCATTTTAAAAACATTTTAGAATTATTGGATTATTTAAATATTTCTTATATATTGGACAAAACATTAGTTCGAGGACTGGATTACTATACAAGAACTGTTTTTGAATTTTCTCTTGGCGACGAAATAAAAAGAATTGCTTTAGCTGGCGGTGGAAGATACGATAAACTGGTAGAATCTTTAGGCGGAACACATAAAGCGGCTGTTGGTGTTGCTTTTGGCGTTGAAAGATTGATGAATGAGTTAATACAAAAAGGCAAAGAATTAGTTGTGTCAAAACCAAAAGTATTTTTAGTACAAATAGGGGATGCGGCAAAGAGACAATCTTTCAAACTCTTAGAGCAATTTCGTAAAGAGAATATTTTTCTTGGCGAGAGTTTAGGAAAAGAAAGTTTAAGAGCCCAATTAACAGTTGCCGATAGATTAAATATAGATTATGTTCTTATACTTGGACAGGAGGAGGTTTTAAATGGTATGATAATTTTAAAAGATATGAACTCAGGCCTTCAAGAATTAATTCCTTTGGAAAAGATAATTAATGAAGTTAAAAAGCGACTAAAGAAGCAAAAAACAAAAAACAAATAACAATTTAACAATTTAACAATTTAGCAATTTATAGATTATGCCTATTACAGTAAAAAGAAGACAAGGAGAAAATCCGAATTCTTTTCTCGGCCGAGCATTTAAGGTTATAAAAAGAAGCGGTGTGCTTTTGGAAGCTCGAAAAAGAAAATATTACACTTCTAAACCGACTAAAAGAAGCCAAAAATTATCAGCTCTTCATAAAATAAAAGTTCTTAAGGAAGTAGCTATTAAAAGAAAAAAGGGGATTCTTTAATATAAAACGATGGTTTTCAAACCTGAAGTTTTAATATATAATTTAGATAAGCAAAATATCCCTTCTAAAAGATTTTTTTGCAGTATTATTGAGAAATCTTTAATTGTTCTGAAAGAAAGAAAAAGAATAGTTTTATCTTTAATTTTTATCAATTCTCAAAATATTCGCCGACTAAATAATTATTGGCGGGGAAAAGATAAAAAGACAACCGTTCTTTCTTTTTCTTTTAAAGAGGAAATGCTTGGGGATATTTTTCTTTGTTCTTCAGAAATAAAAGCGCAAGCTAAAATATTTGATATTTCACTGGAATCTTTTTATCAAAAATTAGTAGTCCATAGTCTATTGCATCTTTATGGATATACCCATGATAAGAAAAGCGATAGGTTGAAAATGGAACGTTTGGAGAATAAAATCTTACAAGCGATCAAACGACAATGAATCACGAATAATGAATTATGAGCGTTGTTATTAAATAATTTTCTAATTTTAATTTGTCATTTTTATTTTTTACGTTTAATTTTTTAAATTATCATAATATGCGTTCTCATATTTTAGCAATAGATTTAGGCACGTCTAATATAAAAGCTTTAGTTGGAAAGAAAGATTCTGGCAATTGGAGTGTTATTTTGCCTGCTCATAGAAAATCCCGCGGCATTAAAAAAGGAGAAATTGTGGACATAGAAGGAACAGCTGAGGAATTAGATAATTTGATAGCAGAAATAGAAGGAATGTTAAAGAATGTTAATTTTAAAGAATTCGTCGTGGGAATAGGAGGTTCTAATATAAAAACTCGTCTTTCTAAGGGCGTGGCCGTAGTTTCACGACCAGATCAAGAAATTACTGAAGAGGATAAAGAAAGGGCAGATAAGGCTGCTCAAGCCTTTGCTCTTCCGTCTAACAGGACATTAGTTCAAACTGTTTCAAGAAGTTATATTGTTGATGGGGTGGCAAAAGTGAAAGATCCAGTAGGAATGAAAGGATTAAAAATTGAGACAGAGTGCCTTTTAATTGATGCTTTTAGCCCTAATATTAGTTATATTAATCGTTTGAGTGAAATAATCGGTACAAGGTTTGATTCAAAAATTATTTTACCATTTGCAGGAGCGGAAATTGTTCTTACTGACCAGGATAAAGATTTAGGGGCGATAGCTTTGGATTTAGGCGCTGGCACTACTAGCGCTTGTGTTTATGAAAACGATGAGATTTTAGATTTACAAGTGTTTCCTATGGGAGGGGATAATATTACGAATGATATTGCGGTTGGTCTGAAAACTTATGTTGATATTGCTGAAAAAATAAAAGTAAATGAAGGCGTAGCAATTAAAAAGAAAATTGACAAGAATGAGAACATAGATTTAAGCATTTATTTGGATGAAACTGAATCTAGTGAAAAAGTAAGCAAAAGATTTTTAGCGGAAATTATTGAGGCTCGCCTATCAGAAATTTTTGATTTAGTAATAAAGAGATTAAAAGAAATCGACCGCTTTGGAAAACTTCCTGGCGGCGTGGTTCTTTATGGCGGTGGGGCTAATATGCCTTTTATTATTGACTTAGCAAAAGAAAAATTTAAACTTCCTGTAAGATTGGCTAATCCAGACATTGAATGGTATAGAGAAAATCCTGATTTATCTTTTATTCCTGTATTGGGTTTGCTTAATTTAAGATTTCAAGAAGAAAATGGTTCGATTCCCATGGAAAACAAGATTTTAAAAAAAATTAAAGATATTTTTAATCTTTAAACATTAAACTTTTATTTTAATTTGTATATTCGTACCAGATTCGTTATTCGTTGATAATTTATACGTATATTCGTAATTAAATTCGTAATTCGTTGATTTACATGAAAAAACAAAAAAAAAGAGTAATAATAGAAAAAAAACAGAATAGAAGGTTAAAAAGCAGACAGAAACCAAAAGTGAAACCAACACAGAAGTTGGTTCAAAAACCAAAGCAAACATCGAAACCGGTAAAAAAGAAAGCAAAGAAAAGGGAAGAAAAAAAGAATTTTTTGACTAAGAATATTCGTATAAAAATAATTGGTGTAGGGGGAGCTGGTGGAAATGTAGTGACAAGGATGAAGGAGAAAAAGATTGAGGGAGTAGAATTTATTACTATTAACACTGATACTCAAGCTTTGCATAATACAAAGGCTGATATCAAATTACAAATTGGAAAAGAAATTTGCCGTGGATTAGGAGCTGGAATGGATCCAATAAGGGGAAGAGAAGCTGCAGAGGAAAATGTTGAGGAAATAAATCAGGTGATTCAAGGGGCTGATATGTTATTTCTTACATGCGGTTTGGGAGGAGGAACTGGTTCTGGCGCTTCGCCTATTGTTGCAAATTTGGCAAAACAATCAGGGACTTTGGTGATAGCGGTAGTAACAAGGCCATTTGTTTTTGAAGGGGAAAGAAGGTTAGAAGTTGCCGAAGATTCATGGAGTAAGCTTTTCAATGAAGTTGACGCTTTAGTGACAATTCCTAATGATAGGATTTTTAATATTATTGATGAAAAGACGCCGATTCTTGACGCTTTTATTAAAGTTGACGATGTTTTAAAGCAAGGAGTGGAAGGAATGGTTAATTTAATTGCTTATCCTGGTTTAATCAATTTAGATTTTGCGAATTTAAAAACGATTTTAACTGAGGCTGGAAGCACTTTACTGGGAATAGGAAAATCAAAGGGGCAGGAACGGGCGAAAAAAGCGGCTCAATTAGCTATTTCCTCGCCTTTATTGGATATTTCTATAGACGGGGCAAGACGCGTTTTGTTTAATGTGGCTGGCGGGAAAGATATGTCATTAGTAGAGATTCATGACGCAGCTCGAATTATTACTGAATCTATAGCCAAGGACGCGCAGGTGGTTTTCGGCGCTAGCTTTGATAATGATCTTAGAAAAGGAGAAATAAAGGTTACGGTCGTAGCTGGAGGTTTTGGAGAAGAACTTAGAGAAACCAGTCGCGTTTTACCGTTAGAAATAAAAATTCCTGTGAGCGAGGAAGAATCAAAAGAAGAAGAAAAAGATAAAAAAACAAAAGAATTTGAGATTCCCGCCTTTCTCCGAAGAAAAAACAAAAAAGACGACGAAGAGTAATCAAAAAACAAATAACAATTAACAATTAACGTTTTTGTTTATTGTTAGTTGTGCATTGTTAATTTATACTATATTTTTATGTCCCCAAAAAGAAAATTTCATAATCATATAAAACAAGTAAAAAAAAGAACAGGGGATATTGTTCCTTTTGCTAAAAGTAAAATTGAGGAAGTTGTTTACAAAGCTTTAACGGCCACTGATGAAGGCGGTAAAGTTTTATCACGGCAATTATGCGCTCGTGTCATAAAAATTTTAAACAGAAGATTTAAAAAAGATGAAATTCCTAACGTAGAACAAATTCAGGATGTTGTTGAAGAAGTTTTAATTTTAGAAAATTTAGTAGAAACATCAAAAGCTTATATCTTATACCGTGAGCAGCGGAAAAAATTAAGGGAAAGCCGCATAGTCAGCGCAGAAGCAATAAGCTTAGTGGATGAATACTTGGAAGAGAAAGATTGGGAGGTAAAAGAAAATAGCAATATGGCCTTTTCTTTGCAGGGATTAAATCATTATGTCTCTGCTTATGTAGCGAAAAAATATTGGTTGAGAAAAATTTATCCGCCAGAAATCAGAGAAGCAGCTGAATCAGGCGACTTCCATATTCATAATTTAGATATTTTAGCTACTTATTGTTGTGGCTGGGATTTATATGATCTTCTTTTAAAAGGATTTGGTGGAGTTTTTGGTAAAATTCAATCAAAACCGGCAAAACATTTTCGTCCTGCCTTAGGTCAAGTAGTTAATTTTTTCTATACATTACAAGGAGAAGGGGCTGGGGCTCAGGCTCTTTCTAATTTTGATACTTTATTAGCGCCTTTTATCCATTACGACAATCTGAATTACACAGAAGTTAAACAATCTTTACAGGAGTTTCTTTTTAATTGTAATGTTCCTACCAGAGTCGGTTTTCAAAGTCCTTTTGAGAATATAACTTTGGATTTAAAAGTTTCTTCCTTTTTTAAGGATTTGCCAGTGATAATTGGCGGACAGCCTCAGAAGGAAACTTACAAAGATTTTCAAAAAGAAATGGATATGTTGAATCAGGCGCTCTGTGAGGTTTATATAGAAGGTGATGCTAGTGGCAGGGTTTTTACTTTTCCTATTCCTACTTATAATATCACTAAAGATTTTGATTGGAATAATTCAACTTATGATGGAATTTGGAAGATGACTGCTAAATATGGCATTCCATATTTCTCAAATTTTATCAATTCTGATATGAGTCCTGATGATGCTCGTTCAATGTGTTGTCGACTTCGTCTCGACAATAGAGAACTTTATAAACGTGGCGGCGGATTGTTTGGAGCTAATCCATTAACAGGAAGTATCGGAGTAGTAACGATTAATATGCCCCGTTTAGGCTATTTATCAAAAACAAAAAAGGAATTTTATCAAAGGCTGGCTCATATGATGGATTTGGCAAAAATTAGTTTAGAAATAAAAAGAAAAGTTTTGGAAGATTGGACAGATAAGGGGCTTTATCCTTATGCAAAACATTACTTAAATGGGGTAAAAAAGATAAGAAGTTGTTATTGGGGTAATCATTTTTCCACAATAGGGCTGATTGGAATGAATGAAGCTCTTCTTAATTTTTTAGGAATAAACTTAGGCAATAAGAAAGGAGTTAAGTTTGCTGCTGAGGCATTAGATTTTATGCGCAATAGATTAATAGAATACCAGGAAGAAACTGGAAATATGTATAATCTGGAAGCTACTCCTGCTGAAGGGACTTCTTATCGGCTAGCATTACAAGACAAGAAAAAATATCCCGATATTATTACCGCGGGAGAAAAAGAGCCATATTACACGAATTCCACTCAATTGCCAGTAAATTATACAGACGATTTATTTGAAGCTTTGAAATTGCAGGATGAATTACAAACAAAATATACTGGTGGTACGGTATTTCATGCTTTTCTAGGTGAAGCAGTGTCTGACTCTGAATCAGTAAAATCTTTAATTAAAATTGTTTTTGAAAAATTCCATTTGCCATATTTTACTCTCACGCCTACTTTTTCTGTCTGCCCTACTCATGGATATATAGCAGGGGAACATTTTATTTGTCCAAAATGCACAATAGAACAGCCTTGCGAGGTTTATTCCAGAATTGTCGGATATTTGCGTCCTGTACAGCAATGGCATAAAGGAAAACAGGAAGAATTTCATGAACGTTCCACCTTTAAAATATAAATTATGTTGTTTGGCGGGTTACAAAAAACAACTTTAGTTGATTATCCTGGGAAAGTAGCAGCTACTGCTTTTGCTGTTGGCTGCAATTTTCGTTGTCCATATTGCCATAATCCAGAATTAGTTTTACCAGAATTAATAAAAAAACAGCCAAAAATTACAGAAAAAGAAATTCTTGATTTTTTAAAAGAACGCCAGAAACTGTTAGAAGGACTATGCATTACCGGAGGAGAACCTACTATTCAACCTGATTTGATTGATTTTATAAAAAAGGTAAAGGATTTGGGCTTTTTGATAAAGTTAGATACAAACGGTTCTTGCCCAGATGTTTTAGATAATTTAATTAATGAAAAATTAATAGATTATGTGGCAATGGATGTAAAAGCGCCGAAAGAAAAGTATGAAATTTTTAGTGAAGATAAAAATATTGTAGAAAAGGTTGATAAAAGTATAGAATTATTAAAGCGAGATAAAATTGATTATGAATTTAGAACAACTTTAGTTTCTGGTATTTTAGATGAGCAGGATATTTTAGCCATTGTTAATTGGATAAAGTCTGCTCCCCATTACTATCTTCAGCGTTTTCAGAATAACAAAGTTTTGGATGAGAAATTTGCAAATGCCCAATCATGGTCAGAACAAAGAACAAAAAAATTAATAAAAAAAATAAAATCGTATTTTTCCGAATGTAGTTTGCGATAGACGCTTTAATCCATCAATTATTTATTCCCATTCTATATTCTACATTCTAAATTCTATATTCTAATTATTTATGACGCTTTCGGCTTCAAGAGTATTTCGCCAATGCGGGGCGTCTTTTTTAATTGGTATAATTTTATCTTATTATTTTTCCCTATCTGTCGTTTTATTCTTTGCTTTTTTAATTTGCGCTTATTGTTTTAGTAGCAAGAAAAAAGAATTCATTGTTTTGATTTTAGTTTTATTAAGTTTATTTTTAGGTGGATATCGATATCTTGTTGTTTTTAGAGAATTAAAAAATACTGCGGTTATTGAAGAAGCTCAAATAGAAATCAATGCTCCAATTATTGCCGAGCCCATTCTCAAAGAGAATTATCAAAGAATTATCATCTCAAAAATTGTTATTTATACAGACAGATATCCCCGTTATCATTATGGGGATATTATAAATATTAAAGGCAAAGTTAAGCCTTTTTCTAATTTTCATTCATATAGCTCAATAATTATTTCTGGAAGAATGAGTTATCCCTCGATAGAGCTTTTTTCTCCAGCTAAATTTTCTTTAAGAAGAACCGCTTTATTAATAAAAAATAAAATTACGTCATCTTTACAAAAAATAATTCCTGAACCTAAATCCAGCCTTCTTATTAGTTTGATGTTCGGCGCTAAAAATAATTTAACGACTGTTTTGGAAAAGCAAATAAGAAAATGTGGCTTGTCTCATGTTATTGTCGCGTCTGGCCTTCATTTATCAATAATAACAAAAGCGCTTTCTGGTTTTCTTGATATTTTATGTATGAGTAATTCTGTCAATTTTATTATTTCTTCTTTGTTTATATTAAGCTTTGCTTTTATGGCAGGTTTAACGCCGTCTATTATTAGGGCTGCAATTATGGCGTCTTTATTGATTTTATCCCGTTTCAGTTTTCGCCTTTACAATTCTTTTAATGCTTTACTTTTAGCTGCTGTGATAATGATTTGGCTAAATCCTTTGGTCCTTTTTTGGGACTTGGGTTTTCAACTTTCTTTTTTAGCTACCGCGGGAATAATTCTTCTTTATCCTTTATGGAAAGAAAGTCTATTTTGGCAACAGGATTGGTTTAATCAAAAAGGCAAAATAATAAGAGAGACAGTTCTTTGTACATTCTCAGCTTTAACATTTGTTATTCCTTGGGTGATGTTTAAAATGCAGGTTGTTTCTCTTGTTTCTCCGATTACCAATTTTTTAATCCTTCCTTTAGTTCCTTTGATAATGGCAGGCGGAGCAATGGTAGCGATTTTTTCTTTATTGTTTTATCCATTAGGACTTTTTCTCGGGGTTTTACTTAATTTAATTCTTGCCTATTTCCTAAAAGTTATTTCATTATTTTCTTCCTTATCTTGGTCGCAGATTTATATTCCATCTATCCTGCGTTGGCTCATTATTCCTTATTATATTTTTCTCTTTCTTTATATCCGCAAAAGAACATGAAAAAACCCTTTAAATATATCTTGATATTTTTTATTATCGCCAACATTTTTACTTATTGGATTATTTTTGATTTTCTTTGTATATCTAAAGGCGAAGTGAGTTTTTTGTCTGTTGGACAGGGCGACGCTGAGCTCATTCAAATTCCAGCCGGCAATATCTTAATTGACGCTGGACCTGACGCAAAGATTCTTTCTGAATTAGACAAATTACTGCCTTTTTACGACAGGACAATTGATTTATTTATACTTTCTCATCCTAACAAAGACCATTTTAACGGTTTGTTTGATATATTGGAAAGATACAAAGTTAGGGCTGTAATGTTTAATAATTTATCTTATTCCAATTCTTTATTTCAAAAATTGCTTCAGGAATTAGATAAAAGAGAAGTATTGATAATCAAAGGAACGGTTGGCACAAATGTAAATTGGGAAAATCAAGACAATCTTTTAGTTCTTTATCCAGATATAATGGTTTCTTCTGAACAAGACCCTGATAAATTTAGTTCAGTTGATATGTTATTTTTGGGACAAAATTGCTTTCTTTTTACTGGAGATATTAGTTTTGCCCAGGAAAAGAAAATTTTACCTTTGCTTTCCTGTTCTAATGATAATTCCCGAATACTGAAAGTACCGCATCACGGCTCCCGCTATTCATCTTCTGTGCAGTTTTTAGAAAAATTTAAACCTCAAATAGCGGTTATTGAGGTAGGGGAAAACAGTTATGGCCATCCCCATCCTGACACGCTTGAGCGTTTAAAAAACATCGGCGCTCAAATCTTTCGCACTGACTTAGATGGCACAATCCGTTTTAAAATTAAATAGTTGCCTAATAACGCTTTTTATTATACAATAAAATTGTATCATTAAACCTCTATACTTTTAAACTTTATTCCTTGTTAATTGTTATTTGTTAATTGTTATTTAATATGCGTATTTGGATAAAAGACACGCCACAACATATTAATAAAGACATAACCCTTTATGGATGGGTGGATTCCCGTAGAGATCACGGGAAGATTATTTTTATTGATTTACGCGACAGGACAGGAAAAGTGCAAGTGGTTTTTTCTCCGGATAAAAAAGAAACTTATGAATTAGGCAATAAACTTCGCGCAGAATGGGTTGTAGAAATAAAGGGTGTTGTTAAAGCTCGCCCCAAATCAATGGAAAATCCCAAAATGCCGACAGGCTCCATAGAAATTGAAGCGACCGGTTTAAAAATATTAAGCGAAGCGCTTACCCCGCCATTTGATTTATCCACTGATGGCAAGGACGTTAAAGAAGAAGTGCGTTTAAAATATAGGTATTTGGATTTGCGTCGTCAGCGTTTACTGAAAAATATTATTTACCGCCATAAATTTATTAAATTTATCCGTGACTTTTTAACTGATCATAATTTTATAGAAGTGGAAACGCCTATTTTAACCAAATCTACCCCAGAAGGAGCCCGTGATTATATTGTTCCTTCCCGCTCAGAGCCTGGAAAATTTTATGCTTTGCCGCAAAGCCCGCAGCAATACAAACAACTTTTGATGGTGGCTGGGGTTGAAAGATATTTTCAAATTGCCCGTTGTTTTCGTGATGAGGATACGCGTGGCGACAGACAACCTGAATTTACCCAATTGGATTTGGAAATGGATTTTCCAACCCAGGAAGATATTTTGAGCTTAATAGAAAATTTATTTAAACAATTAATTGAAAAGATTTATCCTGAAAAAAAGATAAAACAATACCCTTTTCCACGCATTAAATATAAAGACGCGATGGAAAAATACAAATCAGACAAGCCTGATTTGAGAAAAAATAAAAATGATTCAAATGAATTAGCTTTTGCTTTTGTTACTGATTTTCCTCTCTTTGAATGGAAAAAAGAAGAAAAAAAATGGGGAGCTGTCCATCATCCATTTACAAGGCCTAAATTAGAGAAGGATGAAACGATAGAGCAATTAATTGAAAGAATTAAAAAAGATCCAGGCAAACCATTTGCCGACCAATATGATTTTGTTTTAAATGGTTATGAGATTGGGGGTGGTTCTTTAAGAATTTATGAGCCAAAATTATTAGAAGCTATTTTTGAAATATTAGGCCATAAGAAAGAAGACATTGCGGAAAAATTTGGCCATTTAATTAATGCGTTTAAGTATGGAGTTCCTCCTCATGGAGGCATTGCGTTAGGATTGGATAGAATTGTAATGATTTTAGAAAATGAATCAAGTATTCGGGAAGTAATCGCTTTTCCTAAGACAGGGGATGGCAAAGATTTAATGATGAATGCGCCGGCAGAAGTAGATGAAAAGCAGCTGAAAGACCTCCACATCAAACCTTTAAACCTTTAAACTTTGATACTTTTAAACTTCAATTTTTTGTGCTATAATGTGCTGGGTCTTGCCGGATTAAGGAACGATTCAGGACAAGTTGATTTTTTTAGGGAGCTCAATGTCTTTTGTCCTGTTGGGCAAAAGCGCGAGCACCCACTTTACTACTAGCTGATTCGACCTTAGTTGCGGGTAGGACCCGCTATTTATACTCCCAACAACATCTCCCTCGCCTTCTGTTAATTGTTAATTATTACTATTATGTCACGAGTTTGCTCAATTTGCGGAAAAAGCTATCAAAATGCTACTAAATACAAAAAAGTAAAGTCAGTTTACGATCCAGTTTCTCGACATCGCCAGAAGCCTAATTTGCAATGGTTTAGAATGCCAGATGGCAAAAGAGTAAAGGCCTGCACTAAATGTCGCAAACGCCTTTCAAAAACAATCTCTTAATCTTCTTATTTGTATATTCGTATTAGATTCGTTATTCGTTGATTCCTATGAAAAAAATTCAAATTGATAAACAAAAATGCCTCGGTTGCGGAGTATGTGCCAGTCTTTGCCCCGAGGTTTTTGAATTAAAAGACGGAAAATCAAAAATAAAAGAAAAAGCAGATTTTAAAAAACACAAAGATTGTATCAAACAAGCAATTGATTCTTGTCCAGTATCTGCAATTTTAGAAATTCCTAATTCTTAATTCATTATTCTAAATTCTTCTTTGCGGGCTGTGGCGCAGTTGGTAGCGCGCGCGCATGGGGTGCGTGAGGTCGTGGGTTCAAGTCCCGCCAGCCCGACAAAACAACAAATACTTCTTTACTTCTTTTTCTTGTAGCTTTAGGTTTGAACATTTTAAAGAACTTAAAAAGAGGGGATACCTTTTTTGCTAGGAAATGAACATCATTGCTTTCAAAGGCTTTACAAACAAAAGAGCCTTCTTTTTTTAATAGAGGAGGAATAAAAGAAAAAGCTTTTTTGATTAATTCAAGACAGCGATCGCTATCAACGTCTTTAATTCCAGAAGTTGCTGGCGCAAGATCAGAGATAATCACATTGAATTTATCTGGAAGATTATTTTTTTTAAGCAAATTTTGAATTTCCTCAGTTTTTAACTTAAAAATATCTTTTTGAAGGAAGATAGCTTTAGTAGAAACAGTAATTGGCTTTAAATCTACTCCCACAACTTTTCCATTGGGTTGAATAACTTTTTCTGCGTAAAGCAACCAAGATCCTGGAAAACAACCAAGATCTAAAACTAAATCCCCATGTTTAAAAATATGGAATTTTTCATCAATTTCTTTTAATTTATAAACAGAACGGGCTGGATAGCCTTCTTTCTTTGCTTTTTTAAAATAATAATCTTGCGGCTTATACATTGTATTAACAAGTATATCACTTTATTATTTATTCTGTCATCCTAAGCTTGTCGAAGGACTACCTCTTTGTCATTGCGAGGAGCGTAGCGACGAAGTAATCTTATTATTCCTTCTTCTTTGTTCTTTGTTATTTGTTATTTTTTATAATTTGTGAAGACGCTAAAATCATAGTAAAATAATATTAATGAATAGAATGTGGCATAGTCTTTCTTGGCAGGAAGTATTGCAAGTATTAAATTCAAATTTGAGGCAAGGTTTATCTGATGAAGAAGTAAAAATTCGCCAAAAGGAATTTGGTAAAAACAAGCTTCCTGAAGAAAAGCCATTGTCAAAATTAAAAATATATTTGGAGCAGTTTCAAAGCCCCTTTGTTTATATTTTAATAGTTGCCGGGATTGTCACTTTATTTTTAAGGGAATTTGCTGATGCTATTGTTATTTGGGCGGCAGTGGCTATGGATACAACAGTCGGGTTCATTCAGGAGAACAGAACTTCAAACGCTTTGAAAGAATTAAAAAAGGTTATTAAACAGGAATCCGAGGTTTTGAGAAATGGAAATTTGAAAATTATCAATTCTGAAGAATTAGTTCATGGAGATATTATTATTTTAAACCCTGGAGACAAAGTTTCTGCAGATGCAAGAATTATTGAGTCGCAGGGCCTAAAAGTGAATGAAATGGTTTTGACTGGCGAATGGTTGCCATCAGAAAAAATTTCCAGAACATTATTAGATAAGACGTATTTAATGGATAGGGATAATATGGTTTATATGGGATGTGTGGTAGAAGCTGGGAAAGGTAAAGCTGTTGTTGTAAATACTGGCATATATACAGAGATTGGAAAGATTGCCAAAATGGTAAAAGAAGCGCCAGAAAGAAAAACTCCATACCAGAAAAAATTAGCAAATTTTTCAACTATAATCGGTATAGGCATTACTATTGTTTGTGCCTTTATTTTTTTTGAGGGGTTAATAAAAGGAAAAGAGTTTGTAGAAATGTTTACTACCTCTATTGCTGTGGCAGTTTCTGCTATACCTGAAGGATTGCCTGTGGCAATAACAGTAATTTTAGCTTTGGGGATGCAAAAAGTGTTGAAAAAGAAAGGATTAATAAGGAAATTGGCTTCTGCAGAGACTTTGGGAAATACCAGTATAATATGCACTGACAAAACAGGCACTTTAACAAAAGGAAAAATGAAAGTCACTAAGATAATAGGTGATAGATCCTTAGTCCTTAAATCAGCTGTTTTAATATCCGAAGCGTTTATTGAAAACCCCGATGATATTATAGAAAAATGGATTTTAAGAGGGAGGCCGACAGATAGGGCTTTATTAGAAGCTGGAATTGAAAACGGATTGCTCAATATAAAGAAAAAGATGGAACAAGATAAGATGTCAGAAATTCCTTTTAACCCAATAAATAAGTTTTCCGCTGTTCTTTATAAAGAATCAGGAGAAATGCGTTTGTATATTTGCGGCGCTCCAGAAAGAATTTTTGAAAGAAGTAATTTAAATGATGAACAAAAAAGAAAATTAGGAGAGAAATTAAAAGAATTAACTGGTAAAGGATTACGAGTACTTGCTACAGGATACAGAATAGTTGATAAAAGCGAAAATATAACTTATGAAATTAAAGGATTAGAAGCGCTTTGTTGTGATTTTATTTTTACTGGTTTTATCGCTTTAAGCGATCCAATTCGCAATGAAGTAAAACAGGCAATGCAAATTTGCCGTGAAGCTGGAATGAGGCCTATTATAGTTACTGGCGACCATAAATTAACAGCTAAAGCCGTTGCAGAAGAATTAGGTTTTGAAATCACAGAAGGGGATATTTTAGAAGGGATGGATTTGGATAAACTTTCTGATAAAGAATTTGAAGAAATTCTTGACAAAATACAAATTTATTCCAGGGTGGAGCCTAAACATAAAATGAGAATTATTGGCGCTTGGCAGGATAAAGGTGAAGTTGTGGCAATGACTGGTGATGGAATAAATGACGCGCCAGCTCTGAAAAAAGCGGATATTGGAATAGCTTTAGGTTCAGGAACAGCTGTGGCAAAAGAAAGCTCAGATTTAATTCTATTAAACGATAGCTTTTCTATCATTGTTAAAGCCATAGAAGAGGGAAGGGTTATTATTGATAATATTAGGAAGGTTATTACATATTTACTTTCAGACAGTTTTACAGAAGTAATTTTAATAGGGGCCAGTATTTTTATTGGAGCCCCTCTGCCAATAATTGCAGTACAGATATTATGGGTTAATTTAATCGAAGATGGCTTGCCTGACGTTGCTTTGGCTTTTGAGCCAAAAGAAAAAGGAATAATGGAGCAGAAAGCCCAAGGACATAATGTTCATTTATTAACCAAAGAAATGAAATTTATCATTGTGATTATTGGAGTTGTTACTGATTTAATGCTTTTAGGATTGTTTTTCTGGTTGTGGAAATTAAATTTTGATATTACGTATATCAGGACAATGATTTTTTCCTGCCTTACAATTGATTCAATTTTTTACGCTTTTTCCTGCAAAAGTTTGCGAAAGAATTTATGGCATATTAATCCTTTTTCTAATAAGTTCTTGTTGGGAGCGGTAGTTGTAGGAATAATAATGCTAACAGCCGCCGTTTACGTGCCTGTACTACAAACGCTCTTAAAAACCGTACCATTGGGAATTTATGATTGGTTGATTATATTTACCTTGGGAATAATAGAATTAATTGCTATTGAAGCGGCAAAATATCACTTTATTGTCCGCCACCAAACCGAGGATTAACAAACTTCCCATAAGCGAGTAAAATATAAAGAGAAAACATTTATATTCTTTGGGTTAGTTTTACTTCAATCTTAAATTTTGCAGTTTGGATGTTAAATTAAAAATTATGGTTACAGTTAAAAGCGAAGGAATAATTTTAGAGAAAACAAATTTGGAATTCGAAAATAAAGGTGTTCTAAATCCCGCCTGTATCCAGGTGGATGGCATTACCCATATGTTTTATCGGGCAATTGACCATAATGATATTTCTTCCATAGGCTACTGTCAATTGAAAGATAATAAAGTTGTAAAAAGATTTAAAGAGCCGGTTCTCTTTCCAGAATATGATTATGAGAAAAAGGGCGTAGAAGATCCCAGGATTACTCTTTTAGATGGAATATATTATCTTTTCTATACTGCCTATGACGGTAAAAACGCTCTCATTTCCTACGCCACAAGTAAAGATCTTGTCCATTTCGCCAAACAGGGCCTTATCTCGCCGAAAATCTCTTATGATGAAGCGGGAGACATTTTTCGCGAGTCAAAAGTTGGAGAAAGATATACTATGTTCGAGATGCTTTACAAAGAGAGAGAGGGGAAAGGCATCTTGTTATTTGAAAAAGATGCTTGTCTCTTCCCCCAAAAATTCAATCATAAATTTGCTCTTCTCCATCGTATTCTGCCCGGAATCCAAATTATTTACTTTAATAATTTCTCCGAACTTACTGAAGACCACTGGCGCGATTATCTCAAGAATTTAGGTGATTTTATTGTGCTTGATCCTCTCTTTTGGTTTGAAAACCGCAACATTGGCGGTGGTTGTCCTCCCATTCAAACAGAAGACGGATGGCTTATTATCTATCATGCGGTGGAGGATACCCCTTTTGGAAAAATCTATCATGCCTCCGCTGCCCTGCTTGATCTCAAAAATCCCCTAAAAGTTTTGGGGCGCTTAAAAGAACCTCTCTTTTCCCCAAAGGTTTCTTGGGAAAAAAGTGGCGTTACAAATAATGTTATCTTTCCTACTGGAGCAGTAGTAAGAGATAAAAGACTTTATATTTATTATGGGGCTGCCGATAAGTTAATTGCTGCAATATCTGTTGATCTCGCAGAGCTGTTGACTGAACTCAAATCCACAAAATTATGAAAAATAAAAACAAAACAATTTTAAGACCTTGGGGCAAATATGTTATTCTGGAAAAAAAGAAGGACTATTGGATTAAAAAATTATTTGTGCGCCAAGGTGAAAAATTAAGTCTTCAAAGTCATAAAAACCGATTTGAGATTTGGGTAGTGCTTTCTGGAAGAATTGGAGTTATTAAAGGAAATTCGCGCCTTCTTCTTAAAGAGGGAGAATTTTTGAAAATAAATAAAAAAGAAAAACATAGAATAACCGGGCTCAAAGATTCATGGATTCTTGAAACGGCCTTTGGTCAGATGCGAGAAAATGATATAATCCGCTTTAAAGATTATTATGGACGAATTAAATAAACCATTAGAACAATTAGATCTGGATTTTATAAAAAAGAAAGTAAAAGCCGTAACGTTTGATTTGGATGGAGTTATTGTGCCGACTGGCACCTTTTTACGGGAGAGCCTTGACGGAACGGAATTAATTATGAGAACGCACAAATTAAGTAAAGAGATGATAGAAATGATTAAAGAGCTTAAAAAATATGTCTGGATTAATTTCTCAAGTGGCCGATCGCTTCTTTATCTTCAGCATATGCTTGAAGATATTTTATGGGACAAGGTTTCACTTATTGCCGAAAATGGAAATTTTATTTTAATAGATGGTAAAGTAGAGCAGCTTTCTTTATATGATAAAAGTTATTTTCAAAAAATTACAGATATTCGAAATGATTTAAAAAAATTAAAAGAAGAAAAACCAGACAGTGTTTACGGTTTTGAACCAAAGCACGTTATTGTCTCAGTTCACACAGCCAGGAAAATGCCTGAAATAGAAGAAATTGTAAAAAAGCATGATAAAGAAAAAGAACTTTATTGCCTATGGACAAGCGAAGGATACGATATTGGGCATATTAAAACAAATAAACAAACCGCTCTTTTGTTTCTGTCAAAGAAGCTAAAAATTAAACCAGAAGAGATGATCACGACTGGTAATAACCTAAACGATAAAGAAATGCTTGATTTTGGAATTGGCGTCAGTGTTGATCCAGAACAAGTGAGTGGAAAGTATGCCATTCCTAAGAAAAAAGGCGTATTGGGCGGAGAAATTCTTGTCAAATATCTTCTGAAGGTAATGGCGAAGTAACTGCATAAAATATTGAGTAAGATAAAGCCCAATTAAGGGCTTTTTTTATTAAAAAATCCCAATTTTATATGTTTGACAGATAAACGTCAACATGTTATCTTAATACTAAGTTGTAGCTTGAAAAAAACCGATAAGTCCTGAGCAAAATGACAGGCAAGGTAATAAAGGAGGGAAGAAGATGAAAATGGCATATAAATCAAAATTAAGAGATCTTTTACGACAAGAAGAGATTATATGGGGAAAAAAGCGGGAATTGTTGCGTCCGATTGTTTTTAGTTGTGTTCTTCCTGTGTATCACATACCAAACACCAAGGAAGAACTCTCAAAATTAATGAAAAGAGTTTTAAATAGAGACAAATGTCCGTGGCTAGATTTAAGAATTATTGATATTTCTCATAAAGATCATAAAAATCTTTTTATTTTTGGGGAAGAAAAGTTCATTCTTGAGAATATTGAAGAAATTGCAGAAATGATTAAGAGAGGAACCCATTGCAAAATGGGAAATGTCGGTATTAATTTTGGCGCTTTGATAAAATTTGACATGAAAAGTTTTATTTAATTCTGTTTTTTGTGAAATTATAAGAAATGAAAGGAGGAAAGAGGTAAAATGTTGAAGGAATTAAAGGAATTTAAAACTCTGTTAAAAGAAAAGAAAGCTATAGAAGAGAAAATTAAGCAATTCTTGGATCAAACTGTATCTGTACAAAAGATTATTTTTCACAAAATACCAAAGAGTCATGAAGTTATTTCAAATAGAATCATGGAGGCTTTAAATTTAGATAAATGTTTATGGCTAAAATTAAGCATTTATGATTCTTTTCTTGATGGCATCCATATTTTTGGTTGGAAAAAAGATATTTTCGATAATTTAGAAAGAATTACAAGGATGGTAGTTCTTAGGCAGGAATCTATGATTGGGAATGTCAGCATTAGCCGAGATCCAAATAAATCCGGTCTAAAGAATTTTATCTAGTTTTATGAAATTATACCAAACGGAAGGAGTGAGTAATAAACACTTACTCCTTCCCAAACATTTCAAGATTTAGCCCAATTAAGGGCTTTTTTTATTATTATTTGCCATTAAATTAAGGATTAACATAATAGAGAAAAGGGAGTAAAATATATAGTGAAAACGGTGGGAAAAACGATGGGATAATTTTAAAATAAATCTATGTTTAAAAAATCTATTTTACCTCTTTTAATCTCTATTCTTATTGTTTTTTCTTTTGGATTTATTGGTTCTTTATTTACTACTCCCAGTATTGCCACTTGGTATGCTTTTATTAATAAACCTTTATTTAGTCCTCCTAATTGGATTTTTGCTCCTGTTTGGATTTTGCTTTATATCCTTATGGGTATTTCTGCGTTTTTGATTTGGAAAAAACGAGATAATTTAAAAACAAAACAAGCGTTGGTATTTTATGGCATTCAACTTATTTTAAACGCTCTTTGGTCAATAATCTTTTTTGGAATGCATAATCCAGGTTTAGCTCTTCTGGAGATTATAATTTTATGGTTATTTATCCTGATTACCTTAATTAAATTTTATAAAATTAACAAAACCGCTGGCTTGCTTTTTATTCCTTATCTTCTTTGGGTTAGCTTTGCTTCGATCCTAAATTATGCAGTTTGGATGTTAAATTAAAAATTTTAAATCAATTTTAGAATGTAATAAATTATAAAAATATGGTGGGGATAGATAAAAATAATTCAAAATGGTGGGTTATTGTTGGTGATAAAGAAAATTGGGGTTATGCAATCCAAGGAACTAAAGGTATTTGGGGCGTAAGAGATAATTTACTAAAAAAAAGATGGGATAAACTCTCTAAAGGAGATTATGTTTTGTTTTATGTAAAATCTCCAATTAAAGGTATTGTCGGATATGGAAGGGTTGAAGCAAAAAATAAGCAAGATAAACCATTATGGCCAGATGAAGTTAAAGAAAATAAGGTGATTTATCCATGGAGATTCTATTTTGATATTATTTATATTTTACCTCTAGAATCGTGGGAGAAAGAAAAATTACAGATAAAGAGTATTCCTATTTTGGCAGGATTAGGACATGTTTCAAAAAGCGAGACGATAGAAAAAGTTACAGAAATTATTTCTAATAAATGGATCGAGAAAATAGATTTTGATTTTCCTATAACAAAGCCAGAAAGAGGATCATTAAGTCTCCATGATCAGATAAAAGAATTACTTTATAAGATTGGCAGAGAGGAAAGTTTTATTTCAGAGAAAGAAGTTCAATTAAATGGAGAAAGATTGGATGTAGGATGGAGACGTGTTGTTAGGGGAGTGCCTGTAAAAGTTTTTGAAGTTCAAATCTCAGGTAATATCCATCAAGCTTTGGCTAAATTAAAACATTCTTATGATATGTGGAATAGCGAGCCTTATATTATAATAGAAGAAAGTTCTAGGAAAAAAGTTGAAGAATTAATGAGCGGTACTTTTCATGAAATAAAGGATAAATTAACAATAATTACAACGAATCAAGTTGAGGATTTTTATTCAATTTTACGAAGAAGCACAGAGGCGAGAGCAAAATTAGGATTATGAATAGTAAAAGTTTAAAAATTAATTGAAAAATAAAAGTATATCAAATTATAAAGAGTCGCTTGATTGCTTTGTAAAATAATATGAACTTGAAAACTCTAAAAAAGGAACTTCAAGACATAAAAAAACAGGGCTTTGTTAAAAGCCATCGTGTTGGCGATACTGGAATTGGCAAAACATTAGAGGATTATCTTGATATTTCGGAAAATAATATCGCCCTGCCTGATTTTGGAGTGATGGAATTGAAATCACAAAGAATTGATACTTCATCGATGATGACTCTTTTTACTAAAAGTCCCGACGGAATTACTAACACTGAAATCCGACGACGTTTTGGGTATCCCGATCCTGAATTTCCAAATATAAAAATTCTTCATCAAACCATTGATAGTGGAAGAAAAAATGCTATGGGTTTTCACCTAAAGATCAATGAGAAACAGGGGAAACTTTTCATTCTAAAAAACAAAGACGTATTAGGGTATTACAGTTTAGAATTTCTACGACAAAAAGCTGTAGAAAAAATAGGTAATGGTTTAATTTTAGTTTTTGCTGATTCCAAAAAAGAACGCGGGCATGAACATTTTCATTTCAAAGAAGCATGGATACTTAAAAACATAGATCCGACAAAATTTCTTGCACTCTCTAAATACGATATTCGTCTCGGCGTTTATCATAGTGGAGGTAAAGCTGGACAACTTCACGATCACGGTTCCGCTTTTCGACTTACTCGTCTCACGGAGAAGACATTTCCCTTACTATTCAAGACTCACAAAAAAATTCTCTAATTTTTTCGAAGTATCACTATACTCTCTTTTGTCATTGTCTCCTCTAATTCTCCAACAATGTTCGTAGGAGATGTTTTTATTGGCATCCTTTTTCCGGGGATATTTCTAACGAATATATCTTCGCAAGTGAATCCGATTTTTTGAGCCAATTCGGCAATAATAAAATCAGTTGGTATTCTAACTTGTTTTACAAGACGATTACCTATAACAATACATAAATATTTTTTAGGTTTAAGTATTTTGTAGGCTCGTGTCAAGCAATCGTTTAGACCAATATAAAAACTTAAAACATCTTTTGCTCGCTTTTCATCTTTTTTCGCAATTTTATTTAAAGATTCCGAGAGATAATCCGAGAGTAAAGAATGGATGAGATTTTTTACTGCTTTGCCGCCAAGTAATTCGTTATCTACCCTTGAAGCATCATCTGGATTATCAAAAATATCTATCCATTGTGCAGAAAGTCTAGAAAATTGACCGTAAGCCACGGTTGTCCTACTATCGCCGTAAGGCGGAGAAGTAACAATGCAGTCTATGGAGTTTTCTTTGATGCCATTATCTTTTGAAGAATCTCCAAGTATAATTTTAGCCCAAGTATTTTTATCTACATCTTGATAAAATTCTTCCATTGCTTTTATATTTGATTCTGCCTTTTGTTTAAAAATCTCTAATACATTTGGATTATATTTTTCTAAATCTTCTTTCTTTATTCTTACTAATTTGAATTCTCCTCTTTTTGTATTTGACGACTTTCTAGCAATTTCGCTGAAAGTAACCAAGAAAAAATTTTGAATTTTTCTGTTTTTTATTTCTTTGATAGCTTTCTTAATTTTGGCTAATTCTATAATGATCTTGTCTTTAAACCAGAATTCAAGATTTTTGAACTGAGGTTTTTCTACTTCAGTGTTTTTAATTTTATTAACTCTTGTTAGAAGCTTAATATATTCTCTTGAAAGCAATCGTGGATTTATTGGCGTTGTCTTAACTTTTGCCAAGAAAATAGCTAATGGGTTTAAATCAATTCCGTAAGAATTGCGACCCAATAATCTACTTTCAATTAAGGCAGTACCGGAGCCGCAAAAAATATCACAAATTGTATTTCCTTTTTTGCTGTAATTTAAAAGCAGCCTTCGCGCTACTTGTGGAATAAACATTGCTGGATAAGTATGGAGACCATGAGTATAAGATTTTGTCTTGGCTCCATTAAAATCCCATGAATAATCAATTCTCCTTTGAAGTTTATGATCTGAGGATTTTTTTCTTTCAATTTGTCTCTCAAAATTTCTAATAATTTTTACTACAACCCCTCTTACTTCTAGCTCTTTTGTATAAATAGGAAATAGCGAAGGGTTAGCAGGTTGTAGTCTAAATCTGTCTTTTTCTCGATATATTTTTTTCAATGTTGCTTCGTTATCATTAATAATTGCCACCACTGTTTGTCCATTATCTGCTACGGGTTGTTGTCTAATTACAACAATATCCCCATCAAAGATTCCTTCATCAATCATGCTATTTCCTTGAACGCGCAAGGCATAATGATTACCAGACCTACCAACCTCATTTTTAGTTACTGCGATTGTTTCATCTGATACTTCTATTGCTTCAATTGGCTGGCCAGCAGCAATAGTCCCAAGTAATGGAATTTCTACTAAATCGGAGTTCTTTTTTTCTTCAATTAGTTCAATAGATCTTGGTTGATTTTCTATCTTTTTTAAATATCCTTTTCCTCTTAATGTTTCCACATGCTCGTGAGCAGTAGATTTAGCTAATTTAAAGTGTCTTCCTATTTCTTCTAGAGAAGGAGAGCAATCATTTTCTTTTATGCATTTCTTTATATATTCGAAGATTCGTTTTTGTTTTGGGGTTAACATATTGACATTTTTACATTACTTGGTATCATTATATTATACCGAACATTAACCGAACCTGTAAAGGCGTTGATTGTGGATAACTTTTAAAGGTCGAAAAATTAATAAATTTTTTTAAAACATGCTAAAAATTATTCAAGCAAAGCCTAATCCATTAGGTAAAGACAAATTTGGAAGAAATATAATACCTGAGTTACAATTGGCTGGTGAATGGATTGATATTAAAAACGAAGGTGATTCGGGGGTTCATCTTAATGGTTTAAAGATCTACCATTTGGCATATAAGGTAGATAATACTGAATTGGATAAAGTTTTTGAATTTGATTTTGGTGATAAAGATGTTCTATTAAGCAAGCAAGTACTCAGGCTTCATTCGGGAGGATTTATACCAGAAAATGGGCTTTTAGAAATAGATCGAATCGGTGCTGATCATCATGTTTTTACTGGTAAAAATTATATTTGGAATAATGATAAAATAGATAAGCCTGGAATCTGGAATCCGAGATTAGAAAAATGGGTAGATCAAACTTGGTATGATTCGTATCCGCCGGATGGGGTTATTCTTAAAAGAAATAATGGCAAACTGGTACCGTAATAAAAAAGCAAAAGAATTATTAGAACAAGCCAACCAAAAAGTCGAAAAATTAATTGGAAAATCATTACATTCTGTCAATTAATACCTATAATGTGTATCTCGGTAGAGAGGAGACATAAGAAACCAAAAGAAATTTTGAGGAAGATTGAGGATTTAGATACACGATTGAGCGACATTTTTGATAAAATCAAAAAACTTTTATGAAAAACGATAATCTTGGACGAAAAATATACGCGGAGAAGATAGCGGAAGAAATCGTAGAGCATTACGATCTCGAAAAGAGTAAGCTCTTAGCGGGAAAGAAAAAAGAGCGCGAAAACATTGTTTTTGCTGTTTCTGGAAAATGGGGTGAAGGTAAGACGGACCTCCTTAATCGTTTAGAGCCAATTTTAGAGAAAAAAGGATTTAAGGTTATATGGTTTAATCCTTGGCAATATTCTCAAGAAGACATTTCTTTAAAGCGTGCTTTTCTTAAAGCAGTCCAACGTAAAATAAATCCAGAGTTTGATTTATCTGATCTGTACTACGATCGAACAAGGACGATTATAGATTGGAAGAATATAAAGTGGTTTAACTATTTTAAATTAATACTATCATGGGTTTTTACGATTGGATTTTTATTGCCACTGATTTTTGACTATTCGTTAACTTTGTGGTGGCAGTCCATTTTTAGTTTTTTAAATCTTGTTTGGGGTTCTGGTATTGCAGCAGTCGTGCTTACTGTATTTTTGATGCCATTGCTTATTCAGGCTATTACGATAAGCAGTAGGAGTGCTCAAGTAAAGACTGCCGAGGAATTTGAAGATAAGTTTAACGAGCTATTAAAAGGAAAAGAAAAAATTGTGATTTTTATTGATGACCTTGATCGATGTACGCCTGACACCGTAAAGGTGGTTTTAGATTCATTGAGAACATTTTTTTGTCATTCTAAATGTGCCTATGTCATTACCGGTGACCATACCGTTATTGAGCGTTATGCTGGAGAAGAAATAGATAAAAAACGAGAATTTACTCAGCTCAAAAGATTACAAGAAGGACGAAGATTTCTTAAAAAAATATTTGATGTGTACTGGCGATTACCTCTTGCGACACCACGTCAATTTGGAGATTTTGTTAATGATGAAATTAAGATTTTGAAGCTCTCATTTTCTGAAACATCTCAGTCTTCTAGTTTAAAATCGTTTCTCACTGATGACAGCTTATTCGAGAGAAACCCACGGCATGTAAAACGTTTTATAACCAAGCTTAGATTTGCAATTAAAGGAGTTGATTTACAGAAAAAAGAATTGGAACAAAGACAAAACGATGACCAGAAAGATTCCAAAGATGCATTGGAGGATATTTTAGCGAATCCTAATTTGCTGGCGAAGGTATTACTTATAGAAGAGTTTTTTTATCCTATCTATGAAGAGTTGATCCTTCATCCAGAAGAATTTGTAAATCATGAGAAATTATTACGGGGGGGTAAGTCACCCAGCGAATTAAAGGTAAAAGAGAAAAATGTATCTAAGTTGTTAGACGATAAAGAACAGGATTTAGAAAGATTGGAAAGATACGCTTTACTAGTAAAAAAAGTACCGCAATTTACCGATCAAAATAATACAACATTGCACGAGGTTGCTAGCTATTTCTTATTTTCTGGCTCTACTGGTTTACCGAGCATTTTTGGCCCCGACGACTCAAATTTTGAGCAGGATTTGAAAGCTGGGCAATTCGCAGATAAAATCGGTCCACAATTAGAAGTTTCTAAAAAGGAGAAAAAAGAAAATTTCGCAAATAAGGCGTTAGAGATTTTTGATCAAGGAAACGATCAAGAAAAGGTGAATATAGTCAGCGATAGTTTAAAATTAGCATCAAGGATTGATGAGTGGGCTAGTAAACTTTCTCAATGGAAACAAAAATTATTTTCGTTACCCGAGGATAAACAAAATGCATTGTCAAAAGAATTCTGGGTTGCTGTTCTGCAAAAATCACCGACCTTGCTTACAGAAGTTAAAAAGGAGAAGCCGGCATATATGGAGTTGCTATGGCCCGTATTGGAATCAATAGATGAAAAAGTTATCCATAAAGATGCGAAAGTTAATTTAGAGAACTTGCTCAAGGAATTTATTGAACCATCATCTTTAAACTTAAAAGGGGTAAAAATCTATCTTGACAGGTTTGGATCAAAAAATCTTGAGGAAGAAATCAGGACTAAATTGGTTGATCCGACTACATGTCGTACATACTTTGAGTATTTGCAAAAAATTAACGATTCAGAAAGCAAAATAGCAAAAATTGTCTTAGAGAAGTTGAAGAGCTTTATTGAAAATTTTGATCACATTGATTGGACCGTATCGAACCGCGATTTTCTGAAATCTGTCAGTCTGTTTGATAATGTAAAAACTAAAACCGTTTTATGGTCTAAAGACCCAAAGCAACTTATCAAAGTTGCTAGTCTCCGAGACGTTTTAGAGTTAGCAGACAAAGAAAAGAACGGAATTAAAAATCAAGTTCTGGAGTTAACTCGTAAATCAGCCGATCTTCAGTTTTTTGAAGACGGAAATGTTCAAGCGATTTTAGATAAAGAATCAAAAGTTAAAATTTTTGGGAAACTGAAAGAAATTCTTGAAAATGTAAATGAATCGTTAGAAAAACGCAAAAAATCAGCGTCATTGCTTAATAAGAGCAGTAGCATCTGGAATAGTTTAGAACTTAATAATATTTACGAATTTCTTAAAGATATCAAGAAACTCAAGATTGGTAAAATCGCTGATTTGAAAGATAAACCAAAAGAAATTTTAGACTCTTGGGGATATAACGAAACCGATAAAGAAGATGAGAAAAAATAATATGACCTGGCCAACAAAAAAATTAGTGCAATAAATTTATGAAAAAAGAAGAAAAACAAATAAGTGATTCCGGCCAAGGTTTTGAGGGCATTAAAATTAAAAAATACGATAAAGGAGTAAAACCCGGCGGGAAAAGAGCATATGAAGAAAGTATAAATAGGAATAAAATCAGCAAAAAGGGAAAATTGGCAAAAGAGGTTCTTATAATAAAACGGTGCAAGAGAAAGAAAATACATAAAGTATGGGAAAAAGACAAAAATGAAAATTGGAAATTAGTTCATAACGAAGAGAAAAATCTTTAATTTCCCGCGAATCCCACAAAAAGGAAAAAGAATTATTAGAGCAAACTAACCAAAAGGTCAAAAATTAATTGAAAAATAAAAATATATGCCCAAAATAAAAAAAGTTAAAAGTATAAAAGGGGTATTAATTAAAGGAATGTCCAATAATTTACCGAGTGATATTCTAGAAGACCCGGTTTTTAAGAAAAAACTACAAGAAATAATGAGAGGTTATGCAGGTATTTATGCTTTGTATAAAGGGGATAGATTGTATTATATTGGTTTAACTCATAATTTACATGGAAGAATTCGATGGCACCTTAAAGATCGCCATAAAGGTAAATGGGATTATTTTAAAATTTTTCGCATTCAGAAGGTAAAATTTTTGAAAGATATTGAAACACTTGTCCAGCACATAGTTAAGCCTAAAGGGAATCGAGTTAAAGGAAAGGTTCCAAGAGATAATAATTTAACTTATGTTTTAAGAGAAGTTCTGCGTGAATACGAAAAAAGAATCAAGCCGTTTAAAAAGGCTCTTCATTAAAGTCGAAAAATTAATAAATTTTTAAAATAATCATAATAAAATTAATATGTTAGGGCAACAATTGGATTTTAATTTTTTTCTTTTTGTTATACCTGGATTTATTACAGTCTGGTCGTTTCGTTATTTCATTGGATCGAAAGAAAAAAGAGATTTTGAATACTTTGCATTGAGTGCATTTTGGGGTCTTTTAATGTTTATTTTCTATATTTTAATTTCAAAACAGGAAAATATTATAAAACTTCTTGAAAGTCCTTACGCTGCTGCAGTTGTATTATCAATTTTAGGAGTATCTATAGGATGGGTTGGAAGCATTGTAATGAGATCAGAATGTTTCAAGAAGGTAGATTATTGGTTCAAGAATTTTCATTTTTAAATAGAAAGATTAATTGAGGAGTAGAATTTATGAAAAATATAAGAGATGAAGAAATTAAAGTTGAGAAGGAATTTGAGTATCTTTATTTTTCAAGATCCTATTTGAAGCTTGCTTATCGGGGCATAGAAGAAATTCTATACAAATTAGAAAATTCAAAAGAAAAATATAATAAAAGATATAGTAATCCTTTTGGAGGCATGGTACTCGACTTCTCTGAAGAATGTAATCATTTATTGATTCCGGCTATCTATGATTTAAAGCATGCAATAGAGATTTTTATAAAAACCCTGACACATTTTTTAAATATGCAGCCGAAAGAAGAACATGATTATAAAATATTATTTAAAGAATTAAAAAGGAAGATAAGCGGGCAAACAGTAGATAATTTAGAAAACTTAGTGATAGATTATTATAATAATGAATTTTTGAAAAATAAGCTTGGTGAAAATACAGTAATGGAAGATAAAAAGAATGATGTTTTTAGATATCCTGATAATAAGGCAAAGATTGAATTGCAATTTTTTAATATTTTACCAAGATTTGTAGGAGATGATTTAAAAAAGATTCAAAAAGATATTAAAAAGTTTGATAAGTTATTTTATCTAATTGGGAAGAAAATTTTAGAAAAGAAATACGGGAAAAGACCAAAATTATCTGATATGATAAAGATTTCAAATACTATAAAAAGTAATTTTAAAAACCCAACCAAAAAGTCGAAAAATTAATTAAGAAATAAATTTATGAAAAAAGATGAATTAAAAATTGGAGTTTGCGGTTTGGTTTGTGGAAAATGCCATAAATATATTAAAAAAGAATGCCCAGGATGCGAACCAAACGAATTTTGTCCACTTCCGGAATGCGCAAACAAAAAAGGTGTTGATGTTTGTTTTAATTGCAAAGAATTTCCTTGTAAGCTTAATTATCAAAAAGGACCTATAGTTTCAGAACTTTTAGACCATTGGAAAGAAAATTAAAAGCAAAATATCAAAAATTAATTAAAAAATAAAATAAAATTATGGAGAGTAAAGCTTATATTAATTTCCGCGCTCAAGTGCATAAACAAAGTATCGATTTTTTAATGCGTATTTTCGGTGACCTAATATCTAAAAATATAAAAGATGTGACTTTAATCGTTTCTTCATCTGGTGGACAAGTTCAACCAGCTCTTGATTTTTATGATTTCGCAAGAGGATTACCAATAACTATCGCCACATACACTATTGGACAGGTTGCTTCTGCGGCTATCGTAATCTATTGTGTGGCTGAAAAGCGATATGCGCATAGCCGAAGTAAATTCCTGATTCATGGTATTCATGGAGACGTAAAAGGCTTTTCTATTAAGGATATGAAAGAAAAGATAATGCCAAATTTAACAGATCAAAGTAATAAAATCGCGGAAATTATTGCCGAAGCAACAAAAAAGACTAAATCAGACGTCGAAGAAGATATGACTGAAGAGAAAGAATTAAGTGCAGAAAAAGCAATAGAGTATGGTTTAGTTACCGTTAGTATTGATGATCAACCCATTAAAATGATAGGAGCTCCAGTAATAACTATTGGTGATGATCTTTTCAAAGATAAACGATAGAAAAGCGAAAACAAGAGCTAATTTTATTTTTAACAAAAAGTCGAAAAATTAATTGAGAATTCATTATGGAATGCCAAAAAGAAGAAAATTTAAAAAGTTGTCCTTGTACTTATCCTGATTGTCCTAGAAAAGGTATTTGTTGTGAATGTATAAGATATCATTTGGCGCATAATGAATTGTCGGCTTGTTGTTTTTCAAAGGAAGCAGAAAAGACTTTTGATCGTTCCTTTGGAATGTTTATTAAAGACCAAAAGGGCAGGCTGAAGGAGTGAATCTATCGAGGTTCAACCTCAATAGGTTGAAAAATCCAACTAAAAGGTCAAAAATTAATTAAGAGAAAATTTATGACACTCGATGAAATTGTAAATAAAACGAGAAAAGCTATACAGAAAATTTCTGATACAAATAGTGCCATTTGGCATACAACAGAATGGAATATTTGTCACCATCTTGCTTGCAAATTAGCCAAAGAATTTAATGATTTTGACGTTGATGTCGAATTAGAAAAGATCGATTTACGCAGGCCTGACATCGTTATCCATAAGAGAGGGAATAACGAAAACAATTTAGTTATTTTTCAGGTTAAAAAACGTCCACTTTTATTAGGAATTAAAACAGATATTAAAAAGATTGAAGACACTTTTTTTATTAAACCATATAAGTATTGTTATGGTATTTTTATATCCATTGGAGAGTTACCTAAGAAATTACCTGTTTTTGATATAGATAGAATTAGGATTATTGAAGTTTATGGATGGAAAATTATACAAACAAATCTTGACCAACAAAAAATTAGGTAAATTAAAAAGTCGAAAAATTAATTGAAAAAAATTAAAACATGATAAGTAAAGACAATATTAAAAAACTTTTGGATATTAGAAATGAATGGATAGATCAAATCAATTATTGTAGTAAAGGTGTAGGAAAAGCAAATGAAGCAGAGAATTTGAGAAAGGAAACTATAAAGAATTTAAAGCATATAATACCATCAGGGTACAAAATGATAGAAAGAGGAATAGATCGATTGACAAAAGAAAGATTCACGCTTTGGTCAGGACAAAATGGTTATCTTTTAAAGAATAGCGAAGAAATATTAAAAACATGGCTTAATTTTATGGGAAAAGTTATAAATGAAATTAAAATTTATCCAATAAAAATATATTTAGATTCAAGTATAATAACATTTATTTCAAAAATTGATGATAAAAATGCAATTGCTCTTAGAAAACTTTCTGAAAATCCAAGGATTATTTTTTACACATCTGAGAAAGCTAAAAGGGAAATAGAAAATTATAAAGGATTAAAAGGGCAAGCATATTTAATTTTTATTTATAATTTAATAAAGAAAATTCCTGAAGAAAATATTATTAAATTTATACCCGCAACTTTTGGTAGCATAGGATTTAATAGCGCCACTTTTGGTGGAGGATCAAGTACCGAGGATTTTTTATTTACAAATTTAAAACAAATTTTTGAGAAAGATGACGCTGAGCATATTTTTCAAGCAGAAAAGCATAATTTAGATTATTTTTTAACTCTAGATCAGAAAACAATTATTAAACGAGTTAGAGATGATAAAGAAAAATTAAAGAAAATTAATTTGAATATTCAATTTGTCTCACCTGATGGATTATTGCAGAAACTAAAATTAAACTAATTTTTTACGAGGTTTAACCTCGTAAATTCAGCCAAAAGGTCAAAAATTAATTGAGAAATAATTATGAAAAAGATTAAATTTAAACCAAAATTAGGGCAAATTGATTATAGTGAAGCGCGTTGGGTGCCAGTAATAAATTGTGTCTTAAATTACAGGGGGAAGATATTAGTTGTTCAACGAAGGGAAAATTTGGCTTTTTATCCGAGTTATTGGAATGGCATTTCTGGATTTTTAGATGATAAAAAAACTCTTAAGCAAAAAGTAAAAGAGGAATTAAAGGAAGAATTAGGTATTAGCGGAAAAGAAATAAAAAGTATTTGTGTGGGCGAGATTTTTCATCAAGAAGCGCTTAGATATAAGAAGACATGGATTGTTCATCCTGTGTTGGTTAATGTAAGAACGGATAAGGTGAAACTTAATTGGGAAGCAAAAGATTACAAATGGATTAGATTGAAAGACGCAAAAAAGTTGAAATTACTGCCTGGGTTTGAAAAAGTTTTAGAAAAAATATCATCGTAGAAAAATTAATTGAAGATAAAAACCATGGAATGGACAGTGGAATTTGAAACTGATACGAGCGTTCGTTTTAAGGGAACTTCTTTTTTAAAGAATGTAAGCACATTATGCAGTGTCTGTTTTTTTAGCTTTAGACCTAAAAAATGTTTAATCTGGATAAAAAGTGAAGATACTTATGATGTAGAAAATAGATCTCTCCTTAAGCAGATAGTTTTAGCCGAGGCTGATATTATAGCTGACATACTTTCCTGGGAGTATGAGATCCCTTTACGAAACCCTAAAATATATTCTGGTAATCCTAAAAAAATCAAAATACCTCTTTTAGAAGAAGCTACGGATGCCAATTTTGTATATCAAGGAATGTTTACGGGGAATTTTACGACAGAGAACCTCGATATAATATCCGGATACAGACAGATGAAAGATGAAAAAAGTCGCCCTTTGAGATATCTTATGTGTTATAGATTACTTGAAATATTTTCCAAGAGTTATGGAGTAAAAGTGGACGAACTTATACGTACCCGTAAAATCAAGACTAAATTTATTAGAAATTCAAGAAATTCTAAATATACAGAAAGCTTGATCACTCATTTTAGAAATAAAATCCACCCTACAAAGAAAACTTATAAATTTCCTTCTAGTGTATTGAGCGCATATTTGGGCGAAATTGAGAATGTAGTAACAGCAATAATACAAGATATAATAACTGTAATAGAATAAAAATAATAACTCAAACAAAAAGTCGAAAAATTAATTGAGAAATAAAATTATGCAAGATTTCAAGATTAGGAAACGAATTCCAAATATTATTACAGGATTGATATTCGGAATATTAGCAATGAAACTATGGCCAAGTTTCTGTTCATATGTTTTTTATGTAGTCAGCGTTTTACTATTTGTTTATGCCGATCAAATAATCAAAAAGTTTTCTTTAGGCGCGGATTGTGGGAAGTATAAATTGAAAGGTAATGCGGCAAAATTCATAGTTAAAGACAAAAACGGGAATATTATAGGAAAAAAATAAATAAAATTTTGGTCAACAAAAAATTAGGAGAATAAAATTATGAAAAAATCACTTCAGCAGATCGAAGATTATTATATTAGAAAAGGATTGAAAGATAGTAAATTAAGAAAAGCTTTAGAACTTGATGAAGGATATCAAGAAATCTTAGCTCAAAGGAAAATGAAGTTAGCTAAGAAATTCAAAATCATTTCAAAAGAGGAAAAAGAGCAGGCAGGATTGGCGAACGCCAATAATTGAGTTATTGAATGATCTATTAGAAAGATATAAATAATTACAAACCAAAACGTAAAAAATTAATTGAGAAAGATTATGGATCAAGAAAAGTTTGAAAATAAAACTAAAAGAATTGCCGGTACCACAAAGGTTGATATAATATCAGTAGAGCACTTGAATCCAGAATATGAGATAGAAGTATTATCAGATCAACGCACTGCACCCACCGGACTTTTAGAGATAGTTAGATTAAATCCTACGAAGCCAGATTTACCTAGATTTATTTTCAGATGGGATGAAAATGCAGACATATTAGATGTGGATATTTATAAAGACGAAAAATATCGCAATGATCTATGGAATAAAAATGGATACAACGGACATCATACATGGAGAATATCTAATGGGGCTAAGATATTCGAAGCGGATATTAGAAAGTTTGATTCGCCGATATTTAAAGGGAAAATTGATGTCGGACTTTTTATAAAAATTACGATAAAAGAATCAGGTATATTAACCGATAGTATAAAGGTTTTCCACAAGAGAGTTAAGATAGAAGATTGAAAGCAGGGGGACAAATAATATAAAAGTGAACAAAGGTAGTTAGTAAATCTAACCAAAAAGTCGAAAAATTAATTGAGAAATAAAATGCCCGGGATTAAGTTAGGTCCGGGCATTAAAAGCTAAATTTATTATTTTTTTTCATGATAAACCATCATGAAAATAATAAATATTGCGATGGACAAAGGTATAGTAAAATCTGAACTCGCTATGCCAATGCTTTCTACCGTCATAATTTTCATTGGAGAAACTATGGTGATAATCAAACAGACGAAAGATGTTAGGAATGAAATTATTAGTAGAATTCCCAACAATGCTAGCATACAAGAAAGGATTGCTTCAATACTAGAAAGAATTTCTGTGATTTTATCAGAAAAAAAGATTTTCATTTCTTTCTCCTTTTGATATATTAAATTTTTTATCAAATTTTAAATTATCAAATATTTGAGTCTTTCGGGTTACGCAAGTAAGGACAAGGAGATCTGGAGAACTAACTACCAGACTCCTTGTCGCTTTTGAATTGTTAAAAGAAATTTTCTTTGTTCTTCAATTTGTTTTGAAATCAGTCCACCATGAGTACTCTCTACATAACCTTTGCCGGATCCGCAAATTGGACATACTCCATCTTTCCAAAATTTATGATGGGTTTTATTTCCGCAATAGCGACACCGGCGAATCCTTTTTGGTACATTTTGCATTTTCTTTCACCACCTTTTTTTTATCAAATTTTAAGATTTCAACATACTATTTGTATAAAATGATACAATAAATTATAATATAAGGCAAGTTCGTAAAATATCAAAAATTAATCCTTCGATAAACTCAGGACAAGTTGAAAAATTATGCATACATTAACAATTTTTGAAGCATTATTAATTACCCACTTTGTGGTTGATTGGTTATTTCAAGGCAAGTGGGAGGCGATGAATAAATCTAAAAAGTGGCTACCTTTATTTTTTCATTGTATAGTCTATACAGTAGGTTTTATTCCGGTGTTTTTAATATATAAAATTAATTTGATTTGGTTGGTTTTATTGTTTGTTTCGCATGTTATTTTTGACAGGAGAAAATTTGAGATTTGGTTGTTAGAAAACTTCAAGGGAGTAAGTAAAAAAGATACACCCGAATCTCTTTGGAGGATATTGTTGATTGGAACTGACCAGATTTTACATATTGTAATTTTAACATTGATTGTTATATTTAATTAACAAAAAATTAAAAATATGGTGAAGAAAAAAACTAAAAAGAAAGATTTATATAAGGTTAAAAAACTAACATCTTTCTTTTTTGAAATAGGAACTTTGCGGAAAATTGCCAGGTCACATAGGCAAACTCTTTTAACTGATGATTTATCTGATAATATTGCTTCCCACTCTTTTAGAGCGACAATTATTGGTTACTTTTTAGCTAAAGAAGTTGGAGCTGATCCTGATAAGGTTATAAAAATGTGCTTGATTCATGATATTGAAGAATCACGAGCCGGTGATCAAAATTGGATACACAAGAAATATATCAAAGTTTTTGAAGATGAAATTAGGGGAGAGCAATTAGGGAAAATTCCTAATTCCAAAGAGTTATTGAATTTAAGCAAAGAATATGATGGAAAAAAAAGCTTAGAAGCAAAAGTAGCTAAAGATGCTGATCTTTTAGATCAGGTTTTACTTTTAAGAGAATATGAGTGGATGGGGAATAAAGAGGCAAAAAGATGGTTAGATGGAGGAGCTCAGGGAAAAAGGATGTATAATCAAATAACTCGGCAAATCGTCAAAGAAATTTACAAACAAAAACCAAGCTTATGGTGGCATAATCTTTGGACGAGTGATAGAAGATAAATTAAACCAAAATATCAAAAATTAATTGAAAAATAAAATCATGTCTTTATCAATTCAAGAATTATGGGGATTAAATAATAAAGCGCAAGAAAATTTTTCATATTCTGGAAAAGAAAAGAGGTATTTAGAAGCTTTTTTGGTTCAGAGTTGTTTACTTGAAGGAGCTTTGAAGGAATTTGCGATATCATTAATTAAAAAAGGATTAAAGCAACCTAGTGGTATTGTTAAAAAGAAAGAAGAAAAATATAAATTTGATACCGTTATTGATGATCTTTATATTATGCGTGCAATTAATATTAAGGAATTCAAGGACCTTCATAAGTATAGAAAGGATAGAAATCGCTACATACATCATCTAATTAGAAAGGATTCTAGAAATTTAAACAGAATACTTAAAGCGACATACAAAAGAGGAAGTTTATTGGTTGTTAAGATTTTAAAGAAATTGGAAAAAATATAAAATTTAACACGAGGTTAAAAAATAATAAAAATTAAAAATATGGCTATAATTAAAAAGAAAACATGGACAAAGGAATTTGATCTTATAGAATCTGGAAAAAAGAAATTTGATTTGAGACTAGCTAATTTTAATATTCAAGAAGGCGATACACTTATTTTAGAAGAATGGAATCCAGAAACAAAAGAATATACTGGAAGAACAATTGAAAAAAGGGTTAATTTTGTATTTAAATTTAATCTTGATGATTTTGGGCAGAAAGAACAAATTGAAGAGAAGGGTTTATATGTAATTCAGTTGGATTAATATAAAATTGAAAGATTGATTAAAAAATAAAAATATGGCAAAAGTTAAAGTTTTAATTGAAGGTTATGCAAGAGAAGAAGATGGTACTGAATTTGCTTCATCAACAGCTACTTTAATTCAAGAAGTAGATTTAAATATTATTGTTGACCCTGGAACGAATAGGGAGTTATTATTAGAGGCATTAAGAAAAGAAAATTTATCTCCAGATAAAATTAATTATGTAATTCTTACACATAATCATTTAGATCATTCACTTTTGACCGGAGTTTTTGAAAGGGCAAGAATTTTGGATAATGAGGACATTTATTCCTGGGATGGAAAAATAGAATCACATGGAGGTAAAATTCCTGGAACTGATATTGAGATAATTAAAACTCCTGGGCATGATATGTTTCATTGCTCCGTTTTAGTTCAAGATGAGAATTTTGGAAAGGTGGCAATTGCTGGTGATGTTTTTTGGTGGCAAGATAGTCAGGAACAGAAAACCGACAAAGAAAGCTTAATAGGACTTCAAGATCCTTATGTAAAAAATGAAGAAGATTTAATAAATAGCAGAAAGAAGGTTTTAGCATTTGCAGATTATATAATTCCTGGTCACGGAAAATCATTTAAAGTCGAGAAATAATTAAAACGTTAAAAATTAATCCTTCGGTAGACTCAGGACAAGTTAAAAAATAAGAATTTATGAAGAAACAAGAAAACAATTTTGCTTTCATTGATAGTCAAAATCTTAATTTAGGAATTCAAAGTTTAGGTTGGAAATTGGATTACCGGAGGTTTAGAATTTATTTAAAAAAACACCGCTAAGGGACGAAACCCATAGAGGTGTTTTTCATGTGTATTCTGATTAAATTATAGCAAGAATATATTCATTGTCAAGCTTATTTATACACAGACTAAATATTAACAAAAAGTCGAAAAATTAATTGAAAAATAAAAAGATTAAAAAATAAAAGGAGTTTAACTATCTTTAGTAAACAATTTAAAAACAATTAGAATGAATATCGCTATTATTTTAGCTGCCGGCGATGGCGAAAGAATGCGGAGAATTAATAAGATTTTTTATCGAATTAAAGGAAAACCCTTGATTTTTTATACAATTGAGGCTTTTGAAAAACATCCCCAGGTTGATGGAATAATTTTATTAGCGAAGGCATCAAATTCCAAGAAGTTTTTTAACTTAATCAAAAAATATGGGTTTAAAAAAATTAGATTAGTAGCAGAAGGGGGAAAAAAGCGGCAAGATTCAGCCTTTAATGGATTAAAAGCGGCTGAAAAATTAGGGGCAAAATCTGGAGATTTAATTCTATTTCATAATGGTGCAAATCCCTTGGTTTCTCAAAATGAAATTACTGATGTAATTCGGGCAGCAAAAAAATACAAGGTTGCTTTAGTTGCTCAGTCAACGAAAGACACGATAAAAGAAAGAGATAAAAATGGATTTGTGGTTAGAACCATCGGACGAGAAAAGATTCTTTTAGCTCAAACTCCTCAAGTAATAGAATATACATTGGCTAAAAGGGCTTTTGAGGAGGCGTTTGCTGAAAAGTTTTATGGAACAGATGATGTTTCTTTAGTAGAAAAGTTAGGAGTAAAACCAAAAATTGTCCCAGCTAGTTCCAAAAATATAAAGGTAACTTATCCTGAAGATTTAAAGTTCGTAGAGAGTCAATTATGAAAGTCATTTTTGCAAAATATAGAAGTGGTGGGAAGATAGATTTTGGGGTAAAGATGAGGAGTTTATTAACCTTAAATATAAAGATTTATCAACCTCAGGATTGTCCTTTATGCAAGAGAGGAATCCCAGTAGTTAAGCCTGGAAGTAGGAATCTTTAATAATAATTTTTCAAAAAGAGGGCGCAACTCAACAAGCCCTCTTTTATTTTATTTGGAATATGAAATTAATAAATCGCTTTTATGGTTATTTCTTGGTAAAATATAGGAATAATGATGGAAAAGCTTAAAAATTAATTAATAAAAAATATGTATAAAAAATTTATATTAATTGGAATAATATTTGTCTTGTGTGCAGGTATAGCTGTTGCAGCAGTATTATTTCTTTTCCCTTATGAGCCAGATCAGCCACCTCAAGCAGATAATACTGATTCAACAGAGCAAGGAATACAAGATGTAGTTAATGCGAATAATCAATTTGCCTTTGACCTTTATTCTGAATTAGATAAATATGAAGACGGAAATATGTTCTATTCTCCATATAGCATCTCTGCTGCTTTAGCAATGACTTATGAAGGTGCAGAAGGGCAGACAGCTGAGGAAATAAAATCAGTTTTTCATTTCCCGGAAGATAATATTTTAAGACCTAACTTTGCTGCTATCTATAATGATATTAACAAAGGAAATGAAGATTATGAGTTGAAAACAGGGAATGCTTTATGGGCTCAAAAAGATTTTCCTTTCTTACCAGAATATATGAGCAGAGTTGAAAATTATTATGGCGGAAAAGCAACAATGTTAGATTTTGTGGAAGAAACCGAGAAATCAAGACAAACTATCAATAGATTTATAGAAGAACAGACTAATGATAAAATTAAGGATTTAATTCCTGCAGGTTCTCTTGATAAGATGACAAGACTCGTTTTAACTAACGCAATCTATTTTAAAGGCATTTGGGAATGGCAATTTGATAAAACTGATACTCGTGAAGAGATTTTTAGAATAGATTCTAGTAATACTGTCGAAACTCCGATGATGAACATGAATCCTAAAGAAACAAAATTTAATTATGCAGAAACAGATAATCTACAGATTTTAGAATTACCGTATAAGGGCGAAAAAATCTCAATGTTGATACTCTTACCAACCGAAGATCTTAATACAATAGAATCTATTTTAACGACAGAAAAATTAAATGAATATAAATCTCAGATGAAAGAAACAGAGATAGATTCAATATCGCTTCCTAAATTTGAGTTTGACGCAAAGTATTTTATGAACAATACATTAAGTTCTTTGGGGATGTCAAAAGCTTTTTCAGGAGGCGCTGACTTTTCTGGAATGACTGGTAAAAAGGATTTATTTATTAGTTCTGTTATTCATCAAGCATATGTTGGTGTTGACGAAGAAGGAACGGAAGCGGCAGCTGCAACAGCAGTTATAATGACGATGGGAATCTCATTAGAACCAAGAAAGATATTCAATGCAGACCATCCATTTATATTTGTAATTCAAGAAAAAAACACTGGGAATATTTTGTTTCTTGGCAGAGTAATTGATCCAACAAAATAAAGATGGAGTTTTAATTTAAAAGTCGAAAAATTAATTAAAAAATAATATGAAATTAGATAAAAAAGTAGCCTTAATAACTGGTGGCTCAAAGGGAATTGGTAAAGGTATTGCCCAGAGGTTTTTAGACGAAGGGGCGAAAGTTATAATTTTTGATATTGAGAAACCAGATTATGATGTGGATTTTTATGAAGTTGATGTAAGAAAGGAGGAACAAATTAAAAAAGCATTTGAGGAAATTAAAAATCTGGACATTGTCGTTAATAATGCGGGAATTTATTTTCAAGCATCAGTTGAGGAAACATCAAAAGAACAATTAGATAAAATTATTGATATAAATTTTAAAGGGGCATATTTAATCTCTAAATATGCGCTTCCTTTAGTGAGAAAAAATAAAGGGAATATTATCAATATTGCTTCTATTGTTGGAATAGTTCCGGAACCAGGATCTTCAGCTTATTGCTCAACCAAAGCGGCAATAATAATGCTTACTAAATGCATGGCTCAAGAACATGCTGCAGAAGGAGTAAGGGTAAATGCGATATTGCCAGGGCCTATAGATACCCCCTTATTAAGACGGGCTCTCCCCTCAGAAGAAGCGATTCAAGAATATGGAAAGTTAATTCCTCTAAAAAGAATTGGAAAGCCTCAAGATGTTGCTAATTTAGCAGCCTTTTTAGCCTCAGATGAAGCAAGTTTTATAACCGGCGGATTATATTCAGTGGATGGCGGATATTCCTATTCTGGAAGATATTCAAAATGACAATGAAATGGTAAAATAATTATGTAATTAAACAAGAATTAAAAAATGATGAAAAAGATTCCTATTGAAATTTCAGCTAGACATATTCATTTATCCCAGAAAGATTTAGAAGCTCTCTTTGGGAAAGGCTATCAATTAAAAAAGCTGCGAGAACTTAGTCAATTAGGAGAATTCGCAGCAGAAGAAAGAATAGATATTCAAAATAGCTTGGAGCCCAATGCAAGAAAAATTCCAAATGTAAGAATATTGGGACCTATTCGAAAGCAAACCCAAGTAGAGATATCTCATACCGATGCTATTTTTTTAAAAGTGAAGCCAATGGTAAGAGAGCCAGGTAATCTTAAAGGAACTCCAGGAGTTATTCTTGTTGGTCCTCGAGGTAAAATTAAAATAAAAGAAGGAGTAATTAATGCTTGGAGGCATATTCATTGTAACCCTAAAGAATCCCAAAAGCTTGGTCTTAAAAACAAGATGTTAGTTTCAGTTAAAACTATGGGAATACGTTCCATAACTTTTCATAAGGTTATGGTTCAAGTAAAACCAAATTATCGGCTTTACATGCATCTCGATACTGATGAAGGAAATGCAGCTTCTATAGTTAAAAAAGGAATAGGATATTTAATAATATGATATTAGTGTTAAATTGCGGGAGCCAATCCATAAAATGGAAATTATTTAGAAAGAAGGATTTAAAATTATTACCTGCCATTTAGGCGGAGGTTCAAGTATTACCGCTATAAAAACAGACGAGGAATTATCCATAGCTCAAAAAGTATGAAAAAAGATTTTTCAATTTTAATAGGAGGTGAAGCAGGAGAAGGTTCTCGAAAATCAGGATCTGTGATTGCCGAGTTATTTTCTAATATAGGGTATAGGATTTATATTTATGAAGATTATCCTTCTTTAATAAAAGGAGGCCACAATTTTTCTCAAATTAGAGCTAATAAAGAGGAAGCTTTAGGCCATCGCCAAAAAATTGACTTTTTACTTGCCTTGGATAAAAGAACAATTGCAGAACACAAAAATGATTTAAGTAGGCATGGAATGATTATTTACAACAGCGATGATGTTTCTGAAAAACATAAAGGGATAGGAATGCCTATAGAAACAATTGCTAAAGAGGAGGGTGGAAATCCAATAATGAAAAATAGCGCCTTAATTGGTGCCCTGGTTAAAATAATAGGAATAGACTGGAAAGTAGTAGAACAGGTTTTTAAAAAAGAATTTAAGAAATACGCGGAAATAAATCTTAAAATAGCGAAGAGGGGTTTTGATTCTTCAAAAACTTTGTTCACAATTGAAAAGATAAAACAAAAACCATTTCCTTTATTAACTGGCAACGAAGCTTTGGCATTAGGAGCGGTTAAAGCTGGTTTAGATTTTTATATTGCTTATCCCATGACTCCTGCTACCGGAATTCTTCATTTTTTGGCAGAGCATAAAAAAGAGTTTAATATAGCTGTGGTTCAGTTAGAAAATGAAACAGGAATTGTAAACGCAGCAGTGGGAGCGGCTTTTACCGGAGCTCGGACTATGGTGGGCACTTCTGGAGGCGGTTTTGCTTTAATGGCAGAAGGACTTAGTTTGGCTGCTCAGAGTGAAAATCCTTTGGTGATAGTGGAGAGCCAAAGAATGTCCCCAGGTACCGGAGTTCCAACTTATATTGGCCAAGGCGATTTATTATTTACTTTGACTGCCGGCCATGGGGATATAGTGAGATTTGTTATAGCCCCTGGCGATGCTGATCAGGCCTGTTTTTGGGCCGGAAAAATCTTAAATCTTTCCTGGAAATATCAAACTCCTTCAATTCTATTAATAGACAAACAGATTTCAGAAAGCACTTTTAGCTTTGACGGGAGTATTTTAAATGAAGTCAAATATGAAAAACCATTGCTTTGGGATAAGAAGGGAAAGTATTTGAGATACAAAGATGTGAAGAATGGAATTTCTCCTCTCGCTTTTCCCGGAGAAAAAAATGTAATTTCAAAATCAAATAGTTACGAGCATGATGAATTCGGTATCACTGTGGAAGAAAAAGAAAAAGTAGAAAAAATGCAGAATAAAAGATTAAGAAAATTTAGAGAGATGAAAAAGGAAGTAGATAAGTTGGAAGCGGTTAAGATTTATGGGAGAAAGAAAGCCAAAAAAGCGATTATTGCTTGGGGTTCAACAAAGGGGCCGGCGAAAGAAGCGGCCGAAAAATTAGGCATTAAGATAATTCAGCCTATTGTTTTAGAGCCGTTTCCGGAAAATCAAATGAAGCGCGCTTTAAAGGGAGTGGAAAAAATTGCTTTGGCAGAAACAAACGGATTGGGGCAAATGGAGAAAGTTTTGAATTGTTATGGAATAAAAGTGGATAAAAAGATTTTAAAGTATAATGCCCGACCATTTTTTCCAGAGGAAATAGAAGAAAAGTTAAAAAATTTTTAGGTTGATTTAAAATTTATTATTTAAAATTATGGAACTAGATACTTATGCTGAAAATACTTGGTGTCCGGGATGCAGAAATTTTATGATTCTCACTGCCTTTAAAAACGCGATTTCTTCTTTAGTAAAAGATGGATTGTCTAAAGAAAATATAGTAGTGGTGGGCGGAATCGGCTGCAATTCAAAGATTATTGATTATTTGAATTTAAATAGTTTTTCTTCATTACATGGCCGGCCGATTATTTCAGCTGAAGGAATCAAATTAGGAAACCCAAACCTTAAAGTAATAGTTTTTATTGGTGATGGTGGATGTTATAACGAAGGAATTTCTCATTTAATTCATGCTGCTAAAAGAAATACCGATATTACGGTTTTGGTTCACAATAATAGTACTTTTGCTTTAACTGCTGGGCAGTTTACCGCTACTTCTCCCGAGAGTTTTAAGGGAGGATCTACGCCTGAAGGAAGCGTGGAAAAACCATTAAATCCTTTGAAATTAGTATTAGCTTCAAACGGCACATTTGTGGCAAGGGGTTATGCCATGAGGATGGACCATCTTAAAAATTTAATTATTCAAGCAATAAAGCATTCTGGCTTCTCCTTTATTGACGTCCTCCAACCCTGCATTTCTTTTTTTGACACCACTTCATTTTATGATAAAAAAGTTTATGAGATTGAGGAAAAAAATTTGGATTCCCAGAAAAAAGCCTTAAAAAAAATAGAGGAATGGGATTATAATGAGATAGATGGTAGTAAAAAGATTCCTATTGGTATATTTTACAAAATTCAGAAACCAAGTTACTGGGAAAAGTGTTTAGGAACTTTAAATCCTTCTCAAAGAAAAAAGAATGTTAAAATAATAATATAATAAAGATTATGTTATACAAAGTAAACAAACAAAAATGTCTTGGTGTTAAAAATTGCGGTATTTGTATTCAAACTTGTCCTGGAGCGACCAGAGAAGGGAAAGATGGCAAGGCGGAGGTTATTGATCAGAAAAAATTGGAAGAGTGCGAAGCGGAGCGAGTTTGTCCGATGAGAGCGATAGAAAGAATGGATGAAAATCGAGGAACTTCAGCTACGCAAGAAATTAATTAAAAAATAAAAATATGGCAAAATCAATCAAGATTATAATTTTAATTGTTTTTAGTTTGATAATATGCGGTGTTTTTTTGAAATTCTTTATTTTACCAAAAGACGAACATATTGCCTGCACAATGGAGGCAAAACAATGCTCAGATGGTTCTTATGTCTCAAGAATTGCTCCTGATTGCAAATTTGATCTTTGTCCTGGAGAAAAAGAAGGTATTTTGATATCTTTGCCAAAACCTGATGAAAAAATTAAAAGTCCGTTAAAGATAGAAGGAGAGGCAAGCGGTTCTTGGTTTTTTGAAGCACAATTTAATGCCGTGCTTTTAGACGCTGATGAGAATAAATTAGGAGAAGCAATTTTAACTGCTAAATCTGATTGGATGACTGAAGATTATGTTCAATTTGAAGGAGAATTAAGTTTTGTTCAGTCATCAACTTCTTTGGGGACTCTTAAATTTTTAAATGCTAATCCATCTGGATTGATAGAGCATCAGAAGATATTTGAAGTTCCTGTTCAGTTTACTGAAATGCCCTATAGAAAAATTTCACTTTATTATTACAATTCAGAAAAAGATAAAGATGAGTCAGGTAATATAAAATGCAGTCGAGATGGTTTGGTTTTAATAGAAAGAGAAATTCCAATTTCCAAAACACCAATTCAGGATGTAATCAATCTTTTTCTGAAAGGAAAAGAAAATTTAACGAAAGAAGAAATTGAGCAAGGAATTACTACCGAATATCCTCTGGAAGGTTTAAATTTATCCGAGGTTAATTTTAAAGAAGATGGTACTTTAATTCTGAAATTCAATGATTCTCTTAATAAAACATCTGGCGGTTCATGCAGGGCAGGGATTTTATGGTTTCAAATTGAAAAAACAGCAAAGCAATTTTCTGGCGTCAAAGAGGTCCAATTTTTACCAGAAGAATTGTTCCAGCCTTAACTATAAATTTTTATCAAAAGGTCAAAAATTAATTGAAAAACAATATGAGATTAGACAAATTTGAGTTATAATACTAAGAAGAGGTTGCGGTCGTAAACTTCTAAAATTTAAAGTCGAAAAATTAATTAAAAAATCAAAAATATGTCAAAAAGAGCTTCGATAATTGGTGTTGGGGCAACAAAATTCGGCAATATCTTAGAGACGCCAGAACTAAAAGACAAGACTTTTCAGGAAATAGTGGCAGAAGCAGCTTTTGAGGCAATGGATGACGCAGGAATAGCTCCTGGCGAGATAGATGCTTTTATTGTGGGAAACATGTTATCTCACACCTCTCAAATTTATAGCCATGCTACCTTATTAGGAGATTGGCTTGGTTTAAGACTAAAAGGAGGATTTCATTTTGATACTGCCTGTTCTACTACTAACACTGGTTTAGGAATTGCTTGGGAAATGGTGATGTCAGGAAAATGCAAAAATGTTTTAATAGTAGGCGGAGAAATTACTTCCTCAGCTCCAAAAGGGAATTTTCCTTTAGAAAGGGAAGCGATTGATGCCTCTACTTTATGGGAATGGACTGATTATGGAATGGATCATGTTTATGCTTATCATCATTTCTATGATGTCGCTTCTGCTTATGGAGCTTTTCCCACGATAGGGTATATGAAGAAGAATAAGATTCCTTTTGAGGAAATGGATAAAGTAATGTGCGCTATAAACAAAACAGTGAGGAGACACTCTGCCGTTAATCCGAAAGCAATCCTTTATGGAAAAGGAACTTTAGAAGAGGAAGCGAAAAGAGAAGGTTTTTCCAGTGTTGAGGATTATTGGAAATCAGCAAAAAATCCTTTTTTTGCTTGGCCAACTCGTCTTTTTAGCGCTTTGAATACTGCTGATGGAGCAACTGCGATAATTGTTTCTTCAGAACCAGAAAAGTATTCAAAGAAGATGCCAGTTGATATTACAGGTTTCCATTGGACAGTAAGTAATTTTCCCTGGTATGGGGAAGATTCTACAGATTTTCCTCAAGATCGACTTGCATTCAAAGAAGCATTCAAGATGGCAGGAATAAAACCAGCTGATTTGGATTATCTTTATGCCCATGATTGCATGCAGATTTATCAATTGATTCTTCCTGAAGTAGCTGGATATATTCCTAAAGGTCAGGCTTGGAAATATGCTCTAAATGGGGATTTTGCTTTTGATGGCAAAAAACCTTTAAATGTTTCTGGTGGTCGACATGGAAGTGGGCATGCATTTGAAGCCTCTGCAGGACTTGAGACTTATGA